>Ga0209344_10000283_pt1 | contig 99370 bp, 88 predicted proteins | sample Cruoilmetagenom6_FD_187293 | JGI IMG/M metagenome (GOLD analysis project Ga0209344, IMG submission 187293) | Oil polluted marine microbial communities from Coal Oil Point, Santa Barbara, California, USA - Santa Barbara Oil Seep Sample 6 (SPAdes)... | ecosystem: Environmental > Aquatic > Marine...
ATATGCGGCAAAGCTGAACAGATGCAGCCATTGCGCCGCCTGCCGAGTAAGATCGCGTGCGTCTTGCCCTTTCTTTTCCTGATCAACAATTTGCATCACATGACCTCCGTGATTTTGGTGATGCCGACAAGGCGTAAGGCCTCGAAAGCACGCAGACCGCCGTCCAAAGCCTCTGCGCAGAGCATTGCTGCCGTTGCTTTTGAGTCGTCTGGGTGCAGCGATGCAAACCGCCATGCCTCGTCGCCTTCCAGAAATCGCGCGCAATCACCCTGTAAAAGCCGCCGCAGCGCAATCAAAGTGTTGCGGCGGGCAACGACGTTGCCACCCTTGCGAGCGGATATGACGACTTCTGTTGCCATTGCGGCCCAGATTTTCCCGCCTAAGAGATCGGCGGCGGCGACGAGTGCATCACCGTCTTCCGAGAGCCAGCGAACGAAATCGTTGGCCTTATTTGTATGCCTGAGCAGGGCGTTGATGTTGATATTGGGTTTGTAGTTCATGGGATCACCTTTCGTGGTGTGCGCGGACCGGAATTAGCCCGCTTCAGATCCCTGCTCTGGTCTTTATAAGCTGCGTGGCTCCTTTCCGGCGCGGCCTCAGCCAGAGGGCCGCGCTGGAAAGGAGCCGCGCAGCATCTCGTCTTCGCTATCGAAGGCAGTCCCACTGTAGCAGCAGCTGGTTCTTCGGTTCTGGCTCTGGTTAGAATTTACTTGAGGTCTGGCTCACCTGATTTTCCAGATATGCGCGGCCTTACAAGAGGGCCCGTGCACGATCTGGAAATCAGCACAAGCGAAGCGTTGGTGCAGCTACACTGTCGAAGCACTCTCTCAAATTCTGAGGCATCAGACACCGGCACTCGGTCACCCAAATGCTCGAGCAAACGGTAAACGACTTTCGAGGCAACGGGAGCATCTCGAAGTTCTTCAATCGCAATACCATGCACGGCTGCGCTTTGAGGGGGCCAATCGGCACGTTTCAAAGTTGCTGCAGGCCGGATCAAAGTGCTCCAAGTCCGCACGTCACCCCTTTCGCAAGATAGCCCTACCTCAATCGGTCAACTATCTTGCGAAAGGCTTGATGCTTCAAAGTCGAACATAGCGAAGCTCTCAATATCGGTCTCAGTTTCCATTGCATGATTTACCTAAACTGTTGCCATATGATCCACGCTAGGCTTGCGCAGCACTCTGTCGCAATACGAGTCATCGGTTTTTCAAAGGCTCCGTGTCTTTGTACCGCGCGGTCTCACAAAGAGGACCGCGCGGTTAAAAAATTAGCTTTAGATCTTAGCTATGGCCTTCTGCACATTCCCGCTCAGCCTCAATCCATGCGCGAACTTCATCGGAGCGATAACGAATAGTGGCACCTTGGCGGTAGAATGGCGGTCCGCTTCGCTTGGCACGCAAAGCCTCCAACGTTGACTTCTTATATTTCGTAAGTTCTTCCACCTCACGTGTGGTGAGATACTCGGGTTCAGGCTCCGGTCGGTCAGCCGCTATTTCCTCAAGAAATCCAGCCAGACAGTCAGCGATGACCCCTCGGATCTCTTCGAGGTCCCGAAGGTTCAATCGCGGGACAATACTTCCCGAATTACGTTGGTGAATGCTCATGAGCTCACTCCTTGTAAGGCGTCTGAGACGCCAACAAATTTCGGACACTTGTTGTCCGGACGTGCCATCGTGGCGGGGTCAGTAAAGGGCGAGCTCAAATTTTTCCCTTTGTATCCGATCAATATAGAGAAAAATTATCTTGGACCAACCCTTCAAGCAAATGATTTTGTTTATTTATTTCCTTCGCTTTCGGTAAATTTAGTTAATATTTCCTAATTTTCGCTTCGACCGAGGTAAGGCTTCGAAATGATTTTCATGTAATGAAACCGCGCTCACACATCAGACTCGCAGCGGAATTTTCAAGGTAGGTCAATTCTTCTGCGAACTTTTTTGCTGATGGGAAATTTGACCATGGCGAAATACTCCCCAATCACATCAGCTTGAAATCAGATTTGACCAGAATTTTTTCGGGTAGCACAAAGAAGTTTCGCACCATTAAATAGTTTTCCCCTTGGAGTATTTTTTCCGTCTGCCGCGCTCTCATTTAGATGAGCGCGGCAGACGGAAAAAATTCGAACCCGAATTTCGCGAAGAAATGTGAAGGTGGTGACCCCGGCAGGACTTGAACCTGCAACCTGACCCTTAGGAGGGGTCTGCTCTATCCAGTTGAGCCACGGGGCCACGCAGGTTTTCCTTACCCGCCTCAAAGAGATTTGTCATCGCCCTATTTGCCCTCAGACGCCTGTCGTCTGGCTGGCCGCTTGATCAGGGCTGCCTGTTCGCGGTAACACTGGACAAAGATCTTTCAGGAAAACGCTCTTGACCCAGAATAACCACCACCCGCTGACCCTGCGCGATGTTTCCGAGGCTGCGGGCGTATCCGAGATGACCGTCAGCCGGGTTTTGCGCAACAAGGGCGATGTGTCGGACGGTACTCGCTTGCGGGTTCTGGAGGCCGCAAAGCGGCTTGGCTATGTGCCCAACAAGATCGCCGGGGCCCTTGCCTCGAATAGGGTCAATCTTGTGGCGGTGATCATCCCGTCGATGTCGAACATGGTTTTCCCCGAGGTGATGACCGGCATCAGCCAGATCCTTGAGGAAACCAGCCTTCAACCGGTTGTCGGCTTGACAGGGTATCGCCCCGAGAAGGAAGAGAAAGTCCTCTATGAAATGCTATCCTGGCGACCCTCCGGGGTAATTATCGCCGGACTGGAACATTCCGATGCAAGCCGCGCGATGTTGCGCGCAAGCGGTATTCCGGTGGTCGAGATCATGGATGTTGACGGCACCCCGGTCGATTCAGTCGTTGGCATTTCCCATCGCCGCGCCGGTCAGCAGATGGCGCAGGCAATCATCAAGGCGGGGTACAGGCGCATCGGGTTCCTCGGCACCAAGATGCCGCTTGATCACCGGGCGCGAAAGCGTTTCGAGGGCTTCACCGAGGCGCTTGCCAAGGCAGGTGTCGAGATCGCCGATCAGGAATTCTATTCCGGCGGCTCGGCCCTTTTGAAGGGGCGCGAAATGACCGAAGAAATTCTCCGGCGCTCCCCCGACATTGATTTCCTCTATTATTCCAATGACATGATTGGGGCTGGCGGGTTGCTTTATCTGCTGGAAAAGGGCGTCGATATTCCCGGTCAGATCGGGCTTGCCGGGTTCAACGGGGTTGATCTTCTCAAAGGGCTGCCGCGTGAATTGGCCACGATGGATGCCTGTCGCCTTGAGATCGGGCGCAAGGCGGCCGAGATCATCGCCGCTCACGCCGACGCCACAGGCTCGACCGACCCGGTGCACGTCACGCTTGAGCCAACGATAAGCTTTGGCGACACCCTGCGCCGCGCCTGAATACCGGGATTTTTGACCACGCCCTGCATTTCGCTTTTGCATTTTTCGCACGAATCGCAAAAGGCTTGGCGCAATGGCCCCGATGAGGGCGGGTGAACAGGGGCGACAGAAATGAAAATCGGGTTTATCGGGCTGGGCAATGTCGGCGGCAAACTTGCCGGTTCAATTCTGCGCAACGGGTTTGATCTTACGGTGCGCGACCTGAACGACACCCTGGTCCAGGATTTCGTGGCGCGCGGCGCCAAACGTGCAGACAGCCCCAAGGAACTGGCCGAGATCTGCGATATTGTCATCACCTGTCTGCCCTCGCCCGCCGCCTGCTCGGCCGTGATGGAGGCCGAAGATGGCATTCTGGCCGGGATCAGCCCCGGCAAGATTTGGGCCGAGATGTCGACCACCGATGAGACAGAGGTCAAACGCCTTGCTGCATTGGTTAGCGCCAAAGGGGCTTCGGCCATTGAATGCCCGGTTTCGGGTGGGTGCCATAGGGCCGCCACCGGCAATATCTCGATTTTCGCAGGCTGTGATCGTGACACGTTTGATCGGATGCTGCCGATGCTCACCACCCTTGGCCGCCGGGTGCTGCACACTGGCCCGATCGGAAGCGCCTCGGTTCTCAAGGTCATGACCAACTATCTCGCCACCGCCAATCTGTTGTCGCTATGCGAGGCGATGGTGACGATGAAAGCGGCCGGTATGGATATGGCGACGACCTATGAGGCGATCGTGATCTCTTCGGGCACGTCTTTTTCCGCCGAGACCGAAGGTCAGATCATTCTGAATGGCAGTCGTGATATTTCCTTCACGATGGATCTTGTCAAAAAGGATATTGGTCTGTTTCAACAGGTCGCCGACCGCGCCGGTGTACCGCTTGAAATCAGCCCCTTGATGGTCAGCATCTTCAACGATGGCATTGAACGGTTCGGCGAAAGAGAGTTGTCGCCCAACATCATCAAGCGGCTGGAAGAGGCGACAGGCCTAGATATTCTCGCGGACGGGTTTCCGGCGGAACTGACCGATGACGAACCCGAAGAGCCGGGATACGAGGTGGTTCCAAGGGGGCGCTTGACGGCGACGTAATACGCGATGCCGTGTCGTTAACCATTGCATGAACAAGTTGTTGTCCGGATCCTCATCACATGGTTGAATTAAACCTTGGTTGTGGTGAGTCTGTAAAATGCTGTTTCTTGCTAGTATAATCGGGGCGATGGCGGTCGGGGCCGCTACCTTTGTCGGGCTGGAGCCCGGTGAAGACGATGCCGAAGACCGCAATCCAGATACCGAGCCCGAGGCCAATTCGGGCGACGAGGATCCCCAAGCCGCATTGCCGGATCTTGTACAGCAAGCGTTGGATGATTCCGCCGCTCCTGGCGATGCGATTGCTGGCCTTTCTGCCCCTGTTCTGCCCGGAACAGAGCTGTCACTGAACGACTACATCCATAGTGGCGACATCATATCCGGCGATGATGGCCAAAACGATATCACGGGCACCGTCGGCAACGATCAGATCAACGGCTATGGCGGCGACGACAGCATTGTCGGCGGCGAAGGCGATGATCACCTGCTTGGGGCACTGGGCCGCGACCACATTCATGGCGAGGAAGGCGACGATACGCTTCATGGCGGCGATGACGACGATGATCTTCATGGCGACGCCGGGGATGACGCGCTTTTTGGCCATAACGGACAGGACAATCTTGAGGGCGGCACCGGGGACGATAGCCTTGTCGGCAGCGCGGGCAACGACATCCTGCACGGCGGTGATGGCGAGGATGCGCTGCATGGCGACCTTGATGATGACACGCTGGATGGTGGCCTCGGGCATGACACGCTCTTTGGTGGCTGGGGCGACGATGTGGTGAATGGCGTAACCGATGATGGCACGACCGAAGAGGCCGACGATATCGACGGGCGCGACTACCTGAACGGCGGCGGAGGCGATGACCTTATCATTGCCGGGCGCGATGATATCGTGACCGCTGGCGCGGGCGCGGATTCGATCGTACTTGGCGATTGGCTCTCGCAGGATCATCATGCCGAAGTGCTTGATTTCTCAGCGGCTGACGATTCACTGATGGTGTTTTTCGATGATACCCAAGACGCCGACCCAGAGGTCAGCCTTGAGGTCGATGAGGAAAACGGCTCCAACCAGCATCTTGTGCTGAACGGCGTGCGCATCGCCATGATTGCCAATGCCGAGGGGCTGTCGCTTGATCACATTACCCTGCTGCCGCAAAGCAGTTTCGGTGCGACAACCGGCCTATGATCGGGTAGCGCGATTCGCGCTTTCTTTTTCACTGAATTTCCCCTATACGCGCGTATCCTTCGGGCCTGTCCCGAGGTGATCTCTCATGGACCTGGCTGGACGACATCCCGGCTTGTGCCCGCAACATCGACTTAAAAAGGAGACCCCGATGTCGATTACCGTAGAAGAAAAAGAACGCGTCATCAAAGAATTCGCAACCAAAGAAGGCGACACTGGCTCGCCCGAAGTACAGGTTGCAATCCTGACGTCGCGGATCACCACGCTGACCGAGCATTTCAAAACCCACAAAAAAGACAACCACGGTCGTCGTGGCCTTTTGAAAATGGTCGCGCTGCGCCGCAAGCTTTTGGATTACGTGAAATCCAAGGATGAAGGTCGTTATCGCGACCTGATCCAACGCCTCGGTATCCGCCGCTAAGATATAATTGCGGTAAAGATGCCATTATACACAATCGGAAAACGCTCACTCATAACGAGTGGGCGTTTTACCTTGCGCTTATCCAGTTCCGGCTTGCGTGCAAATGCACTAGGCGCCAAGAGCCTTCTAAATGTTGCGAGGCTGTATTTTGTGTTTAGACCAAGCGAGGTTGATTATGTTTTTCAAGAATCTTAAATCTTCTCAAAAGCCTACACCAACAGAAGAAAACCACAGCGAGCTTGAAGCTGGGCGCACTCTGACGATCAATAATCCCCACTTGCTAAAGGCCGCTATCGGGCGGGAAACGCTTGTCGCCTGTGGCGCGCCACGTGGCATGACCTCCTTGATCTCCTTTACACTTTTCGAACTAGGCTATTTCATTGGATCAGAACTGCAAGAACACAACTTCGAAGACCAAGAGTTTTCAAAGGCCATTCCTCCCAAATCGCGCTTCAAGGGTAAACTTATTTCACGCCCCGCATTTCGAAATCTTGTAAAACAGCGTAATGCCGAACACGAAAGATGGGGCTTCAAGCTCCCGGGCGCAGCGAACTATCTGCCTGAGTTGAACACAACATTGCGGAATCCTGTCTTTGTATTGTGTATTCGGAACCCGTTGGCGATAATGCGGTCGATTGCACGCCGCAACTCGGCATACGCAGGTGGTACGCCCGGATACTATCGGAACGGGCTGGGGTGGCTCGACGCGATGGGATTTCTAATGTCAACCGATTCAATTCCCTCCCTAATGATTGACATGGATGAGGTGCGCCGATCTCCTGCAACCTTTCTGACAGAGTTCACCAGCGCATTGCGGTTGGGTGAAGTACCTGACGGTTTGCTAGAGCGTATATCCCGTCAAGGCTACAAGGCTTCTAAGGCGCAGCCTAATGTTACGTTCGTAGGACCACGAAATAAACGTGGCTGACAGCTGCCGGTAAATCGCTAGGCACTCCATACTGCCTCTTGGCGTGGTGTTTCGTTGGCAAAGGCCAAAACTGCGCAGGTACGCATCGTTGAGTTCAATGATCGGGCACTTATTCAGTTCTAGACTCAATGCGCTCCCAACATTCCGTTCTTTCCAAATCGGCCATAGTCCTGTAATGGCGACTGGTCTGCAACGTGACGTCTTTGGCCCCTGGACGCGTGCAAGAGGATGTGGGGCGGTGGCAATGCGGCCACCATCGAAACGGAGGACCCGGGGTGGGCCTGGGAATGCCTCCAGACAGGAAACGATGATGTTTAAAGAGACGAAAAAATCAATGCAGTGGGGGGAAGAAACCCTCACACTGGAAACCGGCAAGATCGCCCGTCAGGCCGATGGGTCTGTTATTGCCACGCTTGGTGAAACCAGCGTCATGGCGAACGTGACCTTTGCCAAAGAGCAAAAACCGGGAATGGATTTCTTCCCGCTGACGGTTCACTACCAAGAGAAATACTATGCGGCCGGCAAAGTGCCCGGCGGCTTTTTCAAACGCGAAGCACGTCCTTCGGAAAAAGAAACACTGACCGCGCGCCTGATCGACCGTCCGATCCGCCCGCTGTTTGTACCGGGGTTCAAAAACGAAACCCTCGTGATGTGTACCGTTCTGAGCCACGATCTGGTCAATGATCCCGATATCGTTGCGATGATCGCAACCTCGGCCGCCCTGACCATTTCGGGCGCACCGTTCCGTGGCCCGATTGCCGGTTGTCGCGTTGGTTTCTCGGATGGGGAATATATCCTCAACCCCGAGATCGACGATATGCACAACCTGCGCAACAACCCCGAGCAACGCCTTGATCTGGTCGTCGCAGGCACAAAAGACGCCGTGATGATGGTCGAATCCGAGGCCTATGAGCTTACCGAAGAAGAAATGCTTGGCGCCGTGACCTTCGCGCATGAGCAAATCCAACCGGTTTGTGACCTGATCATCTCGCTCGCCGAAGAGTGCGCGAAAGAGCCGTTCAACTTTACTCCGCCGGATTACTCTGACCTTTACGCGGCCGTCAAAGCCGCCGGCGAAGACGACATGCGCGCCGCATTCGCCATTCGCGACAAGCAGGAGCGCACCCATGCGATTTCTGCCGCACGCGACGCGATCAAAGCCAAGCTGACCGAAGAGCAGCTTGAGGATGGCAACCTAGGGTCGGCGTTCAAAAAGCTGGAATCGACCGTTCTGCGCGGCGATGTCGTGAAAAACGGCAACCGGATCGACGGGCGTCGTCTGGATGAAATCCGCGATATCGTCTGTGAAACCGGCCTTTTGCCGCGCACCCACGGCTCGGCTCTGTTCACCCGTGGGGAAACTCAGGGGCTTGTCGTGACCACCCTTGGCACCGGCGACGACGAACAGTTCATCGACGCGCTGCACGGGAATTTCAAATCGAACTTCCTGCTGCATTACAACTTCCCCCCCTATTCGGTGGGCGAAGCCGGGCGCGTTGGCCCTCCGGGACGTCGTGAAATCGGCCATGGTAAACTTGCATGGCGCGCGCTTCAGGCTGTTCTGCCTGCCGCAACCGATTTTCCCTACACCATCCGCCTTGTGTCGGAGATCACAGAATCCAACGGCTCAAGCTCGATGGCGTCGGTCTGTGGTGGCTCTTTGTCGATGATGGATGCGGGCGTTCCGCTCAAGACATCTGTTGCCGGTGTGGCGATGGGCCTTGTGCTTGAAGATGACGGGTCTTTTGCGATCCTGTCGGACATCCTTGGTGACGAAGATCACCTTGGCGACATGGATTTCAAAGTGGCCGGCACCTCCGAGGGCATCACCTCGTTGCAGATGGACATCAAGGTCGCGGGCATCACGCCCGAAATCATGAAACAGGCGCTAGAACAGGCGAAATCCGGCCGCATGCATATCCTGGGTGAAATGGACAAGGCGCTTTCCGGCGCCGCTGACTTCAGCATCCACGCCCCCCGAATCGAAACCATGCAGGTCCCGACCGACAAGATCCGTGAAGTGATCGGCTCGGGCGGTAAAGTGATCCGCGAGATCGTCGAAGTGTCAGGCGCCAAGGTCGATATCAACGACGAAGGCATCATCAAGATCGCATCGCCGAACGCGGATTCGATCAAGAAAGCCTATGACATGATCTATTCGATCGTGGCCGAGCCCGAAGTTGGTCAGGTTTACGATGGCAAAGTCGTCAAGATCGTCGATTTCGGTGCCTTCGTGAACTTCTTTGGCAAGCGCGACGGTCTGGTCCACGTTAGCCAGATCGAAAACCGCCGCCTGAACCATCCCAGCGATGTGCTCAAAGAAGGTCAGGACGTCAAGGTCAAGCTGCTTGGCTTTGATGATCGCGGCAAGGTCCGCCTGTCGATGAAGGTCGTCGATCAGGAAACCGGCGCAGAGGTCACACCCGAGAAAGCTGAAAAAGACGCCGATTGATCGCTGTCTTATTCTGAATCAAGGCCCCGACGTTTTCGCCGGGGCCTTTTTTGTGCCTGCACCTTACGCGACGTCATGCAAAATTTGATCGAAAGGTAAGGTTTTCCTTACGGGACAAACGCGTGTTTTTTCCCCATGAACAACGGCGTACCCTGTGACAAAAGTCGTTCAGTGACCAGTTACAGAATTTGCTTTTTGATTGACTGCTGTGCGCCATCACTCACGATATTGCGTACCAGTCGGGGGCCTCGGTGGAAACACCGGGGCCTTTGATTTTGTCAGGCGCGCGCATCGGCCAAAATCATGTCTGCGGCCTTTTCGGCAATCATGATCGTGGGTGAATTGGTATTGCCGCTGGTAATTGTCGGCATCACGCTTGCGTCGACCACCCGCAACCCGCCAATCCCGCGCATCCGAAGACGCGGATCAAGCGGCGCGCTGTCAGTTGCGCCCATATGCACGGTGCCGACCGGGTGAAAAATCGTGGTGCCAATATCGCCCGCCGCTGTCATAAGTTCTGCTTCGGTTTGCGCTGTCAGGCCGGGCTTGATCTCTTCGGGCGCATAGCGCTGCATCGGGGCCTGATCCATGATCTTGCGCGCCACCCGGATCGAGGCGGCCGCAACCTGACGATCACCCTCGGTCGACAGGTAATTGGGCGCAATCACCGGCGCATCCTGCGGATTGGGTGAGGCAAGCGAAATCCTGCCCCGGCTTTCCGGTCGCAGATTGCAAACGCTGGCGGTCATCCCCGGAAAATCATGCAAGCCCTGACCGAACGCCTCAAGCGACAGCGGCTGAACGTGAAACTCAAGGTCAGGCGTCGCAAGATCGGGCCGGGATTTCGCAAAAGCGCCAAGCTGGCTTGGGGCCATCGACATCGGGCCAGAGCGCTTGAGCATGTATTCCAATCCGATCGCCATCTTGCCAAGCATCGAATTGGCCATGGTATTCAGAGTTTTCGCCCCGCTCAGCCGCCAGGCGCACCGCAGTTGCAAATGGTCCTGAAGATTGCCGCCAATGACCGGGGCATTGTGGTAAACCTCAATTCCGTGCTGGCGCAATTCATCGCCCGGACCGATCCCCGACAGGTGCAGGATCTGCGGGCTACCGACCGCGCCCGCGCTCAGGATCACCTCGCCCTTAGTGCGCGCGGTTTTCACCTCATCGCCTTGCCGATATTCCACCCCGACGGCGCGGCCATCCCTCATCAGAATACGCTGCGTATGTGCCTGGGTTTCCACTTTTAGCCCCGGGCCGCTTTCAGCCCGCAAAAACGCCTTGGCGGTGTTCATCCGCCAGCCATTCCGCTGGTTTACCTTGAAATAGCCGACACCCTCATTGTCACCAGTGTTGAAATCGTGACTAAGCGGCAGGCCCGCCGCCATCGCCGCATCACGCCAGTGATCCAGAACATCCCAATGAAGGCGCTGATTATCGACTCGCCATTCGCCCCCCGCGCCATGCGACTCGGACGCGCCATCGACATAATCCTCGGAGCGCTTGAAATAGGGCAGAATGTCATCCCAACCCCAGCCGGTATTGCCCATTTGCCGCCAGCCATCGTAATCGGCGGCCTGCCCGCGCAGATAGAGCATGCCGTTGATCGAACTGCACCCACCCAGAACCTTGCCGCGCGGATATAAAAGGCTGCGCCCGTTCAGCCCCGGCTCTGGCGCGGTCTTGAAACACCAGTCGGTGCGCGGATTGCCGATGCAATAGAGATAGCCCATCGGGATATGCACCCAATGATAGTTGTCGCGCCCGCCGGCCTCTAGCAACAGAACCTTTTGCCCGGCCTTGCTCAGGCGGTTGGCCAGAACACAGCCCGCACTACCGGCGCCGACGATGATGTAATCCCATTCCATGGCATGCCCTCTTTTCAGGGCCTTAGAGTGATGCAAAGTCGCGGAACAGACAAGTGCCTCAGAGCGCTTTGGCACTCTGGGGCGGAACACGCGCCCCTACGATACAGCGCGCCTCGCGATAGGTGAGAATGGGGCGTGCCGCCCGATCGCCGACCGGCCCAAGGCCCCTGATCTCGGGCAGGTCTTTCGACAACAGAGTATCGGCCATATCCCCCGGCAAGAGGCTTTCACAGGACGCGCCGCCCCCGGCATTCAGGATCTCGTGCTGCTCCAGCAAAAGATGCAGATAAGTGATCTCGCGACACGGCTCTAACCGGATATCACGGCCATTGATCAGCGCCTTGGCCGGCACAAGAACCTCTTGATGGCCAAAAAACAGCTCTGCCATAGGCGAGGCGATCATCACCCGATGCTGTTGCGAGAGGCGCATCAGACGGCGGTTGCCTATTGCGCCGGGGTCGAAACAGACCGGGGCATTGCGCCCTGTCCCGACCACGGTTTTTCGCCCGGCCCAGAGAACTTTCCGGGGCCCATGATCGCGCGTGGACACAAACATGCCGACACTCAGGCTTTCGACCGGTTTGGTGCCGCTTGGCGTTTGAATGATCACCCCCATGGCAAAACACACATAACCGTGGGTATAGGCGGCGTTTTGATCCGAAGTATAAAAGTTGGGCGGTCCCCAGAAGGAATTATCGTCATACCAGGATTCAAGATCGAAACCGGGCGTCCAGACGACCTGTGCCAGTGCGCCGTTCTGGTCCAAGCCCTCAAACACGACAACACCGCCCGCATCATTCGGGGCATCATCGCTTCGAATGACCGTTGCATTCTGAATGATCTGGTTGCCTGCGCCAGTCCAGCTTAGGGTATAGGTTTCGCCAACCTCGTAAAGGTTAGGATCGGTGTCGCCGTCCTGTGACGTGACCACAAGGTCGGTTGAACCCGATGGCGGATAGTCGAATCTCGACTGGCCCGGGCCGCTGTTGACGTGCGTGCCCGTGGACACGCCGAACTCACTGTCGATGCCTTCGAATGTCCTGGTCATACCCCAATCCCTTGTTGGGGTATAAAGTTGCAGAGTTATCTAAAGGCTCACTTAATCAAGGTTCTGAAAACTTCGTAAAATTTGGTTCAAACCGGCAAAGCTGTGGTCTTGAACACCGTGCGCAGGGCAAAGCTTGACTGCATTTTGGCGACACCGGGCAAGCGGGTCAGATATTGCCGGTGAATGCGGGCAAAATCTTCGGTATCCTCGGCAACAATCTTGAGGATGTAATCGGCGCTTCCGGCGGTCAGATGACATTCAAGCACGTCAGGAATGCGCGCCACCGCCTTTTCAAAGGATTCAAGCACCTCATCGGCCTGCGTGTTGAGGGTGATTTCAACGAAAACCGTCGCCGGCACCCCCATCTTGCGCGCGTCCAAAAGGGCGACATAACCCTTGATATAGCCCTCGGTTTCCAGCCGCTGAACACGCCGGTGACAGGCGCTTGCCGACAGGTTGATTTCATCGGCCAGCTCGGCATTGGAAATGCGCCCGCGCTTTTGTAGAATCGCCAATAGACGACGATCATTCAAATCAAGGGACACCAGCGCAAGACCTTCCGAAACAATTGGCACTATTGCGAATAATATTCACAAAAAAACCCGAAAGACGAGTAAAATTTCAAACGCCTTGCTCGATACCTTTGACAGGCTGATAGCAATAGTCAACGAAAAGGAGACTCAATGCAAATCGGTTGCCCTACTGAAATCAAGCCGCAGGAATACCGTGTCGGTATCACCCCCAATGCCGCATTAGAGGCTGTGAGCCAGGGCCACGAGGTGCTTATTCAATCCGGGGCAGGGCTTGGCGCCGGATTTGACGATGCCGCCTATGAAGCCGCGGGCGCCAAGATCATCGCCACCGCCGAGGACATCTTTGCCAGTGCCGACATGATCGTCAAGGTCAAGGAACCCCAGGCGGTCGAGCGCAAGATGCTGCGCCAGGGCCAGCTTTTGTTCACCTATCTTCACCTTGCCCCCGACCCCGAACAGACCAGGGATCTGTTGGCCTCGGGCTGTACCGCGATTGCCTATGAAACCGTGTCCGACCGTGCCGGTGGCCTGCCGCTCTTGGCGCCGATGTCCGAGGTTGCGGGCCGTCTTGCACCCCAGGTTGGCGCCTGGACCCTGCAAAAGGCCAATGGCGGGCGCGGCGTTCTTATGGGCGGCGTACCCGGCGTTGGCCCGGCCCGCGTGATCGTCATCGGCGGTGGTGTTGTCGGCATCAATGCAGCGCGCGTCGCCGCAGGCATGGGCGCGGACGTGACCGTACTCGATCGGTCGTTGCCACGCCTCAGCCTGCTTGACGATCTGTTCATGGGCCGCCTCAAAACCGGTTATTCGTCGGCTGGCCTATTGGAGGAACTGCTACCACAGGCCGATATGGTGGTCGGTGCGGTGCTTATCCCCGGTGCCGCCGCGCCCAAGCTTGTGCGCCGCGATCAATTTGCGATCATGAAACCCGGCGCGGTTCTTGTCGATGTGGCGATCGACCAGGGCGGCTGTTTTGAAACCTCGCGCGCGACCACCCATCAGGACCCGATCTATGAGGTCGACGGCATCATGCATTACTGCGTCGCCAACATGCCCGGCGCGGTTGCCCGCACTTCGACGCTGGCGCTTGGCAATGCGACCATGCCGTTCATGCTGGCACTGGCCAAAAAAGGTTGGAAACAGGCCTGCGCCGATGATCCGCACCTTCTGAACGGACTGAACGTGCATGACGGCAAGCTTACATACGAGGCGGTCGGCACCGCCCTTGGGATGGACACGGTTGACCCGAAATCCCTGATCTGAGCCCGACACCGTCCCCGGCCTTTCACGGGCTGGGGGCGCTGACAGGCAACGCGTTGTCGCAAGAGATGCTGGACCGACCCCCTGCTATGCTTTAGCACTTGTATAAAAACGTCATCCAGGGGGACGCAAATGGCACTGTTTATCCTGCGCAGGATCGCGGTCATGGTCCTGACGGCGCTCTGCCTGACGTTCATCGTTTTCTTTCTGACCAACCTTTATCCCAACCTCGAAAAGCTGGCCAAAACCCAAGGCAACTTTCGGATGTCGGACGGCGAGGTCGAAAGCTATCTTGCCAAGAACGGCTATCTTCAACCCGTCGGCGTGAAATACGGCCAATGGCTCGGGGTTTTGCCGGGTTATGTGATCGAGGATAGCGCAGGGGTAACGCGCGGGCGCTGTATCGGCCCCGACATAAGCCCGGAGGATGCGCCGCGCCGTTGTGGGGTCTTGCAGGGCGACTGGGGTTATTCCACGGTTTTCAAGAAAGACGTGTTCGAAATCATCGGTGACAAGCTGGCGCTGACCGGCAAGCTCATGTTCTGGGTGATGCTGTTGATGGTGCCCTCGGCGCTTATCCTCGGGGTGCTGGCGGGGATGCGCGAAGGCTCTCGCACCGACCGCGCGCTGTCGACGGTCGCGATCACCACCACGGCCACGCCGGAGTATGTGTCGGGCGTGTTGTTCATCGCCGTTTTCGCAAGCACGGCGGTCGGGCTGAAGTGGTTCAAAGGCACCGCCACCAGTGCGATGAATGACGCCACTTTCGAGAATTTCTTTTTGCCGGTTCTCACCATTGCACTTTACGGCATGGGCTATATCGCCCGCATGACCCGCGCCAGCATGGCCGAGGTCATGACAGCACAATATATCCGCACCGCGCGCCTCAAGGGCGTGAGTTTCTACAACATCGTGGTCAAACATGCGCTGCGCAACGCGCTTATCGCGCCCTTTACAGTGATCATGCTGCAATTTCCCTGGCTTTTGAACGGGGTGGTGATCGTCGAGACATTGTTCAACTACAAGGGCTTTGGCTGGACCCTGGTTCAGGCGGCCGGGAACAACGATATCGAGCTTTTGCTGGGTGTGTCGGTGATATCGGTGATTGTCGTGCTGGTGACCCAGCTGATTTCCGATATCGGCTATATCTATCTCAACCCGCGCATCAGCGTCAGCTAACGGAGGCAGAAACCATGGAATCCCTGAGCTGGGGCGAGATTATCCTGCGCATGCTGGGACAGTTCACGCCGGTCTGGATCGCCCTCGTGGTGACCTTCGCCCTATCGGTCACCTGCAAGCGCCGACTGGGCCTTTATGGCAAGCTGTTCGACAGCCCGATCGGCATGATCGGTTTTGCCATGGTGATGTTCTGGGTCTTTACCGGCGTTTTTGGCGGCGCGTTTGATCTGATCACCACCCATGGGGTGCTGGAACAATCGGCCTCGATGAAGAACAAACCGCCGGGCACGCCATTCAGCAAGCTGATCGGTGCGCCCGACCCGAACGCCTATCCCTATTACCTGTTTGGCGGCGACCACCTTGGCCGGGATGTGTTCAGCCGGATGATCGTGGGCGCCTGGGAGGTGATCAAGATCGCCCCCTTCGCCAGCCTGTTCGCCTTTATGGTCGGGATCACCCTTGGCCTGCCGGCGGGGTATTACGGTGGCAAGCTTGATACGGTGCTGTCGTTTCTGGCCAACCTCATTCTGGCCTTTCCGGTGATCTTGCTGTTTTACCTGCTGGTCACGCCGGAAATCGTGCTGACCGGTATCCCGGTCTATATGGCCGCCGTGCTGTTCGTTTTTCCGATCGTGTTTCTGGTCATCCTGTGGAATTCGCGGTTTCACACCCAGCCGACGCGCCGCAACCTTTATGTCGGCGTGACGCTCGTGATCGGTCTCTGGCTTTATCTCGGGATTGCCTGGAATGCCGATCCGCTTGGGATCATCGGGTTTCCACCCAACCTTTTGGTGGTGTTCGTGGCGGTGGTGTTTGTCAATTCTCCGACGGTGTTTCGCATCGTGCGCGGCCTCACCATGGATATCAAAACCCGCGACTATGTGGCCGCCGCCCAGACCCGTGGCGAAGGGCCGTGGTATATCATGCTCTGGGAAATCCTGCCCAATGCGCGCGGGCCGCTTCTTGTCGATTTCTGCCTGCGCATCGGCTATACCACGATCCTTTTGGGCACCTTGGGTTTTTTCGGTCTCGGCCTCAGCCCCGAAAGCCCCGATTGGGGCAGCACGATCAACGAGGGGCGCAAGCTGCTCACGATGTATCTGCACCCGGCCCTGCCCCCCGCCTTTGCACTGCTGAGCCTGGTTCTGGGGTTGAACCTTTTGGCGGATGGCTTGCGCGAGGAAAGCCTGCGGGACTGAGCGGTGAGGGATCGCCACCGGGGGCCGGCCCCCGGACCCCCGGAGTATTTCGGGAAAGATGAAAGAGGGCAAAATCGCCCCGCTGAAATGGGAGATCAGAATGGCAAAGGACGCATATGACGGACCGATCCTTGAGATCAGCAACCTGTCGATTTCCTTTTTCACGCGGCTGCGCGAAATCCCGGCCGTGATGGATTTTTCCGTGAGCGTTCAGCCCGGCGAGGCGGTCGGCCTTGTCGGGGAATCCGGCTGTGGCAAGTCCACCGTAGCGCTTGGCGTAATGCAGGATCTGGGCGTCAATGGCAGGGTTGTCGGCGGCTCTGTCCGCTTCAAGGGGCGCGACCTTGCCGAGATGAGCGCCGAAGATCTGCGCGATATCCGCGGCAATGAAATCGCGATGATCTATCAGGAGCCGATGGCAAGCCTGAACCCGGCCATGCGGATCGGCAAACAACTTATCGAAGTGCCGATGATCCACGAGGGGATTTCGGAAGGCGACGCCTGGGCGCGCGCGCTGGATGTGGTGAATGACGTCAAGTTGCCCGACCCCGAGCGCATTCTGAAATCCTATCCCCATCAGTTGTCGGGCGGGCAACAACAGCGCATCGTGATCGCCATGGCGCTTATGTCCAAGCCATCGCTCTTGATTCTCGACGAACCGACCACCGCTCTTGATGTGACCGTCGAGGCGGCGGTTGTCGATCTGGTCAAGGATCTGGGCAAGAAATACGGCACCTCGATGCTGTTCATCAGCCATAACCTTGGGCTTGTCCTTGAAACCTGTGACCGGATTTGCGTGATGTATTCCGGCGAGGCGGTCGAAACCGGAAGCATCAAGGACGTGTTCGACAAGATGCAGCACCCTTATACGCAGGCGCTTTTCCGGTCGATTCCCTTGCCCGGCGCCAACAAGAACAACCGCCCCCTCAAGGCCATTCCCGGCAACTTTCCCCTTCCGCATGAACGGCCGGATGGCTGTAATTTCGGGCCACGTTGTGATTACTTTCAGGCCGGTCAATGCGATGGCACGAGCATTCCGATGGCACCTATTGAAGGCGATGATCGGCATTTCACCCGCTGCCTGCGCTACCGCGATATCGACTGGCATGCACCGATTGCGGCCAGCGCTGAGACCGCTGCGACCAATCCCGGCAAGGTGATTCTCAAGGTTGACGCCCTCAAGAAATACTACGAGGTGGCCGCCAACGCCCTGTTTGGCGGAAGCGCCGGAACGCGCGTGGTCAAGGCCAACGAAACCCTGAGCTTTGAGGCGCGGGAATCCGAAACACTGGCCATCGTCGGGGAATCGGGCTGTGGCAAATCAACCTTCGCCAAGGTCTTGATGGGGCTTGAGACCGCGACCGAAGGCGCGATCCTTCTGGACGGCCGCAACATCGAGCAGACCTCGATAGAGAGACGCGGCACTCAGACCGTGGCCGATGTGCAGATGGTGTTCCAGAACCCGTTTGACACCCTTAATCCGTCGATGACGGTGGGGCGCCAGATCATGCGCGCGCTGGAGATCTTCGGGGTTGGAAAAACCGAGCAGGAACGGCGCGATGAAATGATGCGCCTGCTTGATCTGGTCAAGCTCCCGCGTGAATTTGGCGACCGCATGCCACGACAGCTTTCGGGCGGGCAGAAACAGCGCGTCGGCATCGCCCGCGCCTTTGCCGGCGGCGCGCGGATTGTGGTGGCAGACGAACCGGTTTCGGCGCTTGATGTCAGCGTGCAGGCCGCAGTGACCGACCTGTTGATGGAAATCCAGCGCAAGCAGAAAACCACGCTTTTGTTCATTAGCCATGACCTTAGCATCGTGCGCTATCTCAGCGACCGCGTGATGGTGATGTACCTTGGCCATGTGGTGGAACTCGGCACGACAGATCAGGTTTTTGCGCCCCCCTACCACCCCTATACCGAGGCGCTTTTGTCTGCTGTGCCCATCGCCGATACCAGCATCGAGAAAAAGCATATCGTGCTTGAGGGCGACGTGCCCTCGGCCATGAACCCGCCGCCCGGCTGCCCGTTCCAAACCCGCTGCCGCTGGAAATCAGAGGTTCCCAGCGGGCTTTGCGAAAAACAGGTGCCGCCCCTGCGCGATCTCGCGCCGGGCCATCAGATCAAGTGCCATCTCGCGCAAGAGAAGCTTGAGCAGATGGAAGCCGTGATCAAGGTCGCCGCCGAATAGGCCATGACCGCGCCCGACTTATTGCGAGGCGATCATCTCTGCCTGTTTCACAATCACCTCGGCCTGCTTGATACTGGCGATGTCCACAAGGCGGCCCTTATAGGTGGTCGCCCCCTCGCCGCGCGCCTTTGCCTCTTCCATCGCCTGAAGGATCTCACGTGCCTCGTTCACGGCCTCATCCGAGGGTGTGAAAACCTCATTGGACAGCGCGATTTGCTTGGGGTGGATCGCCCATTTTCCGACCATCCCAAGGGTGGCCGACCGGCGCGCCTGCGCCCGGAATCCTTCGTCATCGCTAAAGTCGCCAAACGGCCCGTCTACCGGCAAAATTCCGTGGGTGCGACAGGCCGCGACGATTGCCGTCTGCGCCCAATGCCAGGGATCTGACCAGTGCCGCTGGCCCTCGTGCAGCATGTAATAGTTTTCCTGCGTGCCGCCAATGCCGGTGGTCGACATGCCCATCGACGCCGCGAAATCAGCGGCACCAAGGCTTATCGCCTGAAGGCGGGGGCTCGCGGCGGCAATTTCCTCGACATGGGAAATGCCGGCAGCGGATTCGATGATCACCTCAAAGCTGATCGGCTTCTTGCGGCCCTTGGCGGCCTCGATCGAGGTCACAAGCGCATCAACAGCATAGATATCCGCCGCACAGCCCACCTTGGGAATCATGATCTGATCAAGCCGGTCGCTCGCCTGTTCCAGAAGATCGACCACATCGCGATACCAGAATGGCGAATCCAGCCCGTTGATCCGCACGCTCAGGTACTTCTTGCCCCAATCCACCGTATTGATCGCCTCGATGGTATTCTGGCGCGCGACGTCCTTGTCGCTGGGGGCAACAGAATCCTCAAGGTCGATATTGATCACATCCGCCGCACTGGACGCCATCTTTTCGAACAGCCTGGTATTGGAACCGGGGCCGAACAGCTGACAGCGATTGGGGCGGGCGGGGGCGGGGGGTTGCAAGCGAAAGCTCATGTCGGGCGGCTCCGTGATTAAGGAAGTTGCGTATTTCTCGCGCCATTGGGTATGAAATTGCGCGCCCGGTCGCAAGCTGCTTTTCACTTGCCATAAAAACCGGTTGGCCAATCGGTATGCGTAGAAAATTCGCGGTAATTTCCTTTTTATCGAAGAAACATGTGCAAATTCTCGCTTTAGCAGAAATTTCGCTAGATAATCGTGCCCGTTTCATAGGAAGTTGCCACCACCACTTGCTCTCGAAAGGACGCGCCATGATCAACACCCCCTATCTTTTGTTCCTCGGCGATGTGCCTGACATGCTTGCCGCCAAAGTGGCCATCGGCATTCGTGACTGGCGGCCCGAAAACGCCGTGGGACAATTTCGCCTGCCGGGCTGTGGTGCCGATCTTGGGCTGGCCGACATGACCCTGGCCGAGGCCAGGGCGGCGGGCGCACAAACCCTGGTGATTGGCGTCGCCAACCGGGGCGGGGTCATCAGCAAGGAATGGAAAAAGGTGCTGGTCGCTGCCCTCGAAGAGGGGTTTGATCTGGCCTCCGGGCTGCACAACCTGCTGCGGGACGAGCCCGACCTGCGCGCCGTCGCCGAGGCGACCGGCCGCGCGCTGCATGACGTGCGGGTGCCATCGCTCAGCTATCCAATTGCCGATGGCAAGAAACGCCGCGGCAAACGCTGTCTTCCCGTCGGCACCGATTGCTCGGTCGGCAAGATGTACACCGCCATGGCCATGGAGCGTGACATGATCGCGCGCGGTCTGAAGGCCAAGTTTCGCCCAACCGGGCAAACCGGCATTCTGATCACCGGCGACGGCGTGCCCCTTGATGCCGTGATTGCCGATTTCATGGCCGGCTCGGTGGAATGGCTCACGCCGGACAATGACGATGATCACTGGGATCTGATCGAGGGGCAGGGCAGCCTGTTTCACGTCTCGTTCTCGGGGGTGACCATGGCGCTTATTCATGGCGGACAACCCGACGCCCTTATTCTGTGCCATGAACCCACCCGCAGCCATATGCGCGGCCTGCCGGATTACGCCTTGCCCTCGCTTGAGGCGCTGCGCGACATGGCGCTGCCGATTGCACGCGTGGCCAATCCTGCCTGTGAGGTGGTTGGCATATCGGTCAACACCCAGCATATGAGTGAAGAAGCGGCGCTTGCCTATCTGGCCAAGGTAGAGACTGAAATGGGCCTTCCGGCCACAGACCCCTATCGCTTTGGCGCGGGCAAGCTTGTGGATGCGCTGGCGGGTCTCTGATAGGTCTAAGCCTGATTGCAGGTCGAGGATTTTGAGTATTTTTGGAATGGTGAAAGGGCTGAGCCATGCAGATTGACGTGACCCGCGACGTGTTCAAACTTGCGCAGGTTTTTACCATCAGCCGGGGATCGCGGACCGAGGCGCAGGTTTTGACCGTGCGCGTCACCGAGGGCGGCCTGACCGGTTGGGGCGAATGTGTGCCCTATGCGCGTTACGGCGAAACCCTTGACAGCGTCACCGCCGAGATCACGAGCCTGCCCGATCAGCTGACGCGTGCAGCGCTTTATGATCTGTTGCCCGCCGGGGCGGCTCGCAACGCGGTCGATTGCGCGCTTTGGGATCTTGAGGCCAAGCAAAGCGGGCAACGCGTCTGGCAACTGGCAGGCGTGGCGCAACCAGGGCCGGAAATCACGGCCTATACCCTGTCGCTTGATACCCCCGAAAAAATGCAGGCGCAGGCCGAACAAAATGCCCATCGTCCGATCCTGAAAATCAAACTTGGCACACCCGACGACATGCCCCGCCTTGAGGCAGTGCGCCGTGGCGCGCCAGAGGCGAAGATCATCATCGACGCCAATGAGGGCTGGAGCGCCCAGGTCTATGCGGATCTTGCGCCCCATCTTCTGCGCCTTGGGGTGGCATTGGTGGAACAGCCCCTGCCCTCGGGCGAGGACGACGCGCTAATCGGGATGGAGCGCCCGGTGCCGGTCTGCGCCGACGAATCCTGTCATGATCGCGCCAGCCTTGCCGGTTTGAAGGGCAAATACGATGTAGTGAACATCAAGCTCGACAAGACCGGCGGCCTGACCGAGGCACTTGCCCTGCGCGACGCAGCGCTTGCGCAAGGGTATCAGGTGATGGTTGGCTGCATGGTCGGATCAAGCCTTGCCATGGCGCCTGCGACGCTTGTCGCGCAAGGCGCGTTGGTGACAGACCTTGACGGCCCGCTCCTTCTGGCCGAAGACCGTGAGAACGCTTTGACATTTGATGCCGCCGGGGTGCACCCGCCCGGGCCCGAGCTTTGGGGATAACACCATGCGCACTGTTTATGTGAACGGCCAATACCTGCCTGAGACCGAAGCGAGTGTTTCGATCTTTGATCGCGGTTTTCTTATGGCGGACGGGGTTTATGAGGTGACCAGCGTTCTGGGCGGCAAGTTGATTGATTTTGGTGGCCACCAGGCGCGGCTTGAACGCTCGCTCACAGAGCTGGACATGAAAAAACCCGTCGCCTTTGACGACCTGCTTGAAATCCATCGCGAATTGGTGCGCGTCAACGAAATCGAAGATGGGTTGATCTATCTCCAGGTCACCCGCGGCAGCGATGGCGACCGCGACTTTGCCTTTCCCGATCCTGACACCACCGAACCGACGCTTGTGCTGTTCACCCAGTCCAAACCCGGCATGGCCAAGACTCCGGTGGCGAAAACCGGGCTTCGGATCGTGTCGATCGAGGATATCCGCTGGGGTCGGCGCGACATCAAGACGGTACAACTTCTTTATCCGTCGATGGGCAAGATGATGGCGAAAAAGGCCGGCTGCGATGATGCCTGGATGGTCGAGGACGGCTTTGTCACCGAAGGCACCAGCAACAACGCCTATATCGTCAAGGGCAACAAGATCATCACCCGCGCCCTGTCGAGCGATATCCTGCATGGCATCACCCGCGCCGCCGTGCTGCGCTTTGCCCGCGAGGCGCAAATGGAGGTTGAGGAACGCAACTTTACCATCGAAGAGGCCAAATCGGCGGATGAGGCCTTTGTCACCTCGGCAAGCGCCTTTGTGATGCCCGTGGTGGAAATCGACGGCGCAGCAATTGGCGATGGCACACCGGGGCAACGCGCCCCGCGCTTGCGCGAGATCTATCTTGAGGAAAGCCTGAAGGCGGCAATCTAGGCAACCTTTGCATTTTCGCACAGAAGATGGGCAAAGAACGGGAATTGAGCGCTTGCCGCGCAATGGCTAGATTGGGGCATCCAGAGAAAGGCCCCTGATCATGCCCCCCGTTCACCCCCAGACCCGGATCGGCCATGTCCACCTGAAGGTGGCCGATCTTGACCGCGCCATCGCCTTTTATCAGGGCGTGCTTGGTTTCGAGCTTCAGCAGAAATACGGCACACGAGCGGCGTTTTTGTCGGCGGGTGGCTATCACCATCACCTTGGCCTCAACACTTGGGAAAGCCTTGGCGGCACACCCGCGCCCAAGGGTCACACCGGGCTATACCATACCGCGTTTCTCTACCCGGACCGCGCGCAATTGGCCGATGCCCTGCGTCGCGTGGTGCATGCAGGTATCGCGATTGAGGGCGCCGCCGATCATGGGGTGAGTGAGGCGATATATGTCTCTGACCCTGACGGCAACGGTGTCGAACTTTACCGCGATCGCCCCGAAGAAGAATGGCCGCGCGACGCAAACGGCGACGTTGCCATGGTCAACGATCCCATCGACCTTGAGGCGCTTTTGGCCTGCGCACCGCCAGACCCCTAAAAGTGCTGCGGCTGAGAGGAAGAGCCCCGAAGACCATGACGGCGACGTCGCCATTGCGCTCTAAATCTGACTTGAACGGATAGCGCGTTGCGTTTAAACGGGCGGTTGCGTCGCCTCAATAGCTCAGCTGGTAGAGCAGGTCCTTCGTAAGGACAAGGTCGGGGGTTCGAGTCCCTCTTGAGGCACCAAAAATAACGTCATAAGCATTTGATTTTACTGACGTTTACTCTTCTTTATTGTGCTCCTGTATCCACGCCCGTATACACAATGGAGAGTGGGGTTATGCGGAGTTTCAGCGTGAAGCACGTCAAGACTGACAATCGAAATGGTCACTACATTTACCGCAGGCGCGTCCCAAAGGCGTTATTGGCGTCGATAGGTAAGACGGAATTTGTCTCGACACTTGGTCGCACCGAGGGTGAGGCGCTTGTTGCCTATGGCCCCCACCACGAGCGCATAGAACACATTCTGGCACTGGCGAAGAACGGCGTGACGGGTCTATCGCCCACCGAGCAACGCGAGCGGCTGAAGGCAATGCTGGAAGGTTGGGGCGCTGACCCTCACGGACCCGGACCCAACCTAAATGAGCAGACTTGGAGGGAAGAGGCGGCTGCAAAGCTGGTTGATCGCTATCAAAACCCAGACACCGGGAGATATGAAGGTGTCCCCGAGAAAGAAGCGGCGATGGCCTCAGCCCTCCTTGGCGGCGTGTCAAAGGAAACCCCAGAGCCAACCATCACGGACGCTTTTAAGTTCTATCTGACCGAAAACGTGAAGAGCTTGCCTGAGCAGCGCAAAAAGCAAGAGCAGCGGTTAGACCGTGCGAAGCGCCACCTGATAGCAGCCGTAGGTTCGGACAAGTTCATATCCAAACTGACCCGTGAGGACGCCCGAAAGTGGCGGGACATTCGGATGGCGGGTGGCGTTACCGTATCGACAATTAAACGGGAGAAGAATGACATCAGCGCCGTGATTGGAGTGGCTCAGAGTGAATTGGACGCGGGCGGGGTTAATCCATTCCTGAAGCTCAAATTCCAGAAAACAACCGTGAGCCGCCAAGATGAGCGCGAGGCGTTGCCAGCCCATGTAATTGAAGGGGTCTATGATGCCCTGAGCAAGAAGCGTCCTGACCTTTTGCCGATCTGGACCCTGTTAGACTTCACAGGGGCTAGGCCCAGCGAGATCAGGCAATTGCAGGTCGGTGAAATTATCCTCGATCACCCTGTACCTCACATTGTGATAAACGAACGCAATGACCGAACACTCAAAACCTCATGGTCTAACCGACAGGTGCCCCTTGTGGGTGCGGCCCTAAAGGCGGCTGTGCAAGCGGTGAAGGGTGTCAATGATCAAGCGGCCCCCGCGTTCCCCCGTTTCTATGGGGAGGGTGGAATGGATCGCCTGTCACAGGCCCTTAAAGGGCGCATTAGGGCGCTGACCAAAAACAAGCGCCACGTCCCCTATAGCCTGCGCCACAACATGAAGGACAGAATGCGGGCTGCGGAAATTTTCCCGGACACCCAAAAGGCTATCCAAGGTCATGCCCTAGGGCGTGGTGAAGATGCGTCTTATGGTGGCCCCGTTTCGCTGGAACAGAAGCGTGATGCACTGGTAAAGGCGCTGGGGGAGCATAGGGAAAGCCCGCAGAGGGGGTCGGGAATAGGCCGTGCCAGCGGCGGTCCTTCAAAGCCACCAAAGGGATGAGGGGGCGATGTACGGCAAGAGCGAGGCCAGCCTCCCGGGACTTGCGTGGGAAATGCATAAGATCACGTCGTTTCTGTGATCAACGGGCGGGAAGCGGTCCTTCGCTGCAAATACGAACTGCTCCACGCTTCTTAGCTAAAGCGGTCATTAAAATGCGCCTATGAAGAGATCATATTCATCGTTAGGCTGCGCGAAGCAACGCTTTTCTATGGACAGGGAAAATATGCCTAACTCCGCCGCCAAGCGCGTCATAGAAAATTACTTGCAGCAAAAAGCACCGGGTTATGCACTGTTGGTGGATGCTCCATGGGGGAGTGGTAAAACCCACCTGATAAAGCAGGTTACAAACTGCGAAGCAGACCCTACACGTCTCTATGTCACTCTTTTTGATGTTGATAGTTCGGCGGCATTTGAATGGGCTTTGGTCAGAGCGGCGAACCCTTGGGCGGAAAGTTCCAAGGCCTCATATGGGAAACGCCTAAAGGAGTTTGTAAGTAACATCCAAATTCTTGGGAGTTCAGTCGACTTCACCAAAGTTAATTTGACTGAGTTAGTCTTGCGTGGGCTGCCAGAAACCTTGATTTTTGATGACATTGAGCGCTGCAATCTTGAGCATAAGCAGCTATCGGGTTTGATAAATCGGTTTGTCGAGCATCAGAAAAAGCGTGTCATCCTTATCGCAAATTCCGACCAACATGAGGAAAGAAGTGCTTTTGATGCATCGAGGGAGAAACTGATCGGTCAGACAATCACTTTGCGTCCTGAGTTGGAGGCCGCAATGGTGGCCGCATGGGGCAGGATACATAAAGGTCAGGGTCGTACAGCTTTGCAGGCCCGACAAGAGTTGATAGCCAAGACCTTTAACGAGGCAGGCCATCAAAACCTCCGTTTGCTTTCGCGTGCTATGAGGGATTCAGCAGCGATGCTTGATTCTTTTACTCCCGAGATGCTGACTTTTCACAAAGCCTTAGATTACCTTATGTCCACGTTCATTGCCTTACACATGGCTTATCATGGTGGGCGGTTGAGCAAGCAAGATATGCTTGACCGGGCGAAGTATCGGAGTTTGTTTGGCTCAAAGTCAGACACGAACGAAGAAGAAGTTGATAGATTGGAAGCTCTTCAGGCGGATCATCCAGACTGCGGCATTGAAACACACTACAAGCAGATATTACCGGTAGATTTAGGGTTCGCGCTGATAGTCGACGGGTATGCGTCTACGGCAGATATCGTAAAACAATTACGTACGACTCATCAATTTACTACTCCAGCTGAGAAACCTGATTGGGTGCGCTTGTGGCAATGGACGGATGAATCCGTTGATGAGTTGGAGGCCGTAATTCAGCGTCTAACGGTTAAAATTAAAAACTTTGACGTTACGGAGCCAGGTGAAATTCTACAACTATATGCGGCTTCCAAGTTTGTCGCGAGACGCAATGGTATCGGGTTGAATGAAAGCGAAGTTGCGGGATTTTTCAGAAAGTACATACGTTCGTTGGCAAGTCAGGGAAAGATACCAGCTCGCGTTCCCAGCTCTACCCGCGAAGGCCGCAGCTATGGATATCGTGATGAAAGCGGTACATGTAGCTACGGTGGCTTTGCATTCGAAGTTTCAAAAAGTGACCGCAGAATAATTAACTTGATGAAGGCACAACAAGACGACGCTCTGGCCAAGAAAATGCCTGCATACGCTACTGAGTTAATGGGTGAGCTTTCTAACAATTTTTCGGCGTTCACAAATCGGTTTGAATACACTTCCCCGGGCGCCAACTATTCTAACATTCCAATACTGCACTACATGGACGTTGACGATGCCGCTAAAATCTTTCTCGATCTCTTTGCGAAAAGCAGAGATGAAGCAAAGGCACTTTTGAAGCTTTTAGAGAAACGGCGAGCCGAACATCGTAAAGAGCTGAAAGAAGAATGGGACTGGATTGACGAATTCAAAGAGACTTCAATCCGAAAAGCTCGGGATCATTCTAAATTGATGGGTGCGCAGATTGAACAACATTTTAATTGGTTCTTGAAAATCTAATAGTCAAATGGCTGGTGATGCCAATCGACGCCGCCGCATTAGGCGAACAATCAACGGCCGCTTCGCGGCAGCTGCGCCGCAGCGTGTTTGATTGCGACTAACGGCGGCTAAGGGCCGATTGTGTCGCTACAAGTCCACTGCGGCTGTTTTCCGGGTCACATTTCTGAAGCCCCATATCGCCCCAGCCGAGCGCCAGTATTATCCCCCATACCCCCACCCACACAGGCCAAAGACGGGGCCGAGGGCCAAGGCCAGCGCCACGGGGCGTTTGATCGCTGATGATGATGCACCGGGCCACCTTCAAGGTCGGGCAGGGGTGCGTTCTGTTTTGTCCGTTAGGGTATACCCCAAAGGACGCCTAGAAAGATGCCGCTAGGATGTCCGTAGGGGTTGACTAGGCTCAACGGACAGATTTATCAGGGGACACTACCTAATCGGACACCCTGAGAGGCCACTATGACACAGACCATCCTTTACGCCCGCGTCTCGACCGCAGACCAGAACCTTGATCACCAGCTATCCCAAGCCACGGCGGCTGGCTTTATCATTGATGATGTGGTGTCGGATCACGGGGTTTCCGGTATCTCTGTCCCCTTGGCTGAGCGTCCCAACGGGCGCAGACTGTTCGACAAGCTGCGGCAAGGGGACACTCTTGTGGTGCGCTGGGTGGACCGGCTGGGGCGGAACTATCAGGATGTGACTGACACAATCCGCCACTTCATGCGGCAAGGGGTCGTGATCAAGACGGTGATCAACAACCTGACCTTCGACGGGGCCACCAGAGACCCCATGCAGGAGGCCGTGAGAGACGCCCTGATCGCCTTCATGGCGGCGACTGCACAGGCACAGGCAGAGGCCACTAAGGAGGCCCAGAAGGCGGGGATTGAAGCCGCTAAGGCCGAGGGGCAACGCTACCGGGGCAAGAAGCCCACCTATGACCGTGATGGTCTCGGGACCGTGCGGGATATGCTGGCCACCGGGTCTGGCACCTCTGAGATCGCCAAGGCGGTTGGGGTGTCCCGTCAAACCGTGCTGCGGATCAAGAGCGACCCGGCGGCGGCTGAGGCTGCATTGGCGCGTTGGGGGCTGTGAATGGTCAACGTAGGCTGAAACCACCTAGCAGCCTGACAGGCCACAGAAGGCCCCTCAGGGGTACTTGAGTGGCTCGATGGAAAGCCCGCTCTCTGATGGCCTCCCAGCGCCCCTGTGTGCGTCCTATCTGTTTTGGTCGGATGAGTGGTGCTGATGATAGCCATTAGGTTGTACTAACAGATTACAGTCATCGCGATTTCTTCTGTGCCCACCAGACACACAACAGTCAGGCACCGAAGAGGCCCCCGGTTTCCGCTGGGGGAGCGATTGCTTGTGTCCCAACCCCCAATCATAGAAACCACCAACAAGACAGGAACCACCCGAATGGATACTATTGCAGAAGAGGCCTTGGCCGATGGATTTTACGTGGCTTACACAGATGGAAGTTGCAAGGGCAACCCCGGACCCGGTGGATGCGCCTTTCGCCTTTATTCGCCAGATGGGCAGTGGACTGAAAAGGCTCGCCAAAGTCTGGACACCACCAATAACATCGCTGAAATGTGGGCCGTTATAGATGCCCTCACGGCGACCCCAGAGGGCGCATCCGTGCTGGTGTGCCTAGACAGCGGATACATCAAGGACAACCTTGAGAAGCACCTTGAAGGATGGATCAAGCGTGGCTGGCGAAAGACGAACGGAAAAGACGTTGCCAATCGTGAATTGTGGGAAAAGATTAACGCCCTGACGGAGACCCGAGAGGTGACGCTTCACAAGATCAAAGCCCACTCAGGTGACCCGGACAATGATGGCGTGGACGCCTTGGCGGGGGAGGCCGCTGACAAAGCCGTTCAAAGGGTCTTTCGTGCATGACGGGACGCGGCGGCACGAAACTGAGAGCGCGTGAAGGCCCTGCAAGGGCCGGTAGGGGAGGGCGTGGGCAACTGCGCCCCCTCCAGCTTTATCGCAGCCATAGAGATCATCAACAGAACAGGAGACGCCCCCATGGATACGCCCAGCGCGACACTTGACAGGCTCAGGCGGGAGAAGGCTGACAACCCCCAGCCACCCGAAAGAACGCCCGAACGCCTCCACCTGAAAGAAATCTCAACAGAACCGCTGGTGTTTCAAGTGAGGGCTGAGGGACTGGATATGGATAGGGTTGGGGAGATCGCGGGCGACCTTTCGGCCCCCTGTCTTGATGAGCCAATACATCTTTGGTGGAGTGGGCTGCGCTGGATTGTGATAGACGGCCACCACCGCCTTGAAGCCCATAAGTTGGCACAGGAGCGCGGTGGGGAAACCCGCAAGGTGGCCGTGAAGGCCCACCCCGCAATGCCGCTTGAAGAAGCCTTTGGCGCTGCCTCCCGCCTCAATGCCCGCGAGAAAGTCACAATTACCCGTGAAGAGCGGGGAAACGCGGCTTGGCGGCTGGTGTGCTGCGGCACCGGATCAATCAAGGATCAAGCGGCGTGGTCGGGCGCTAGCAAAAGCCAAATCTCGAATATGCGGGGTGTGTTTGATCGCCTGAGGGCTAAACGCATTCCTCAGGCAACCTTGATAGATCGAGGATGGGATTGGGCGAGGGTGCTGGATCAGGGCAATAACAAACGCGAGTTTCACCCCGACATGATTGAAGCACAAGCACAGGAATGGGCAAAGAAACTTGGGAGTGCGATAGGCGGGCAGAGGATGGTAGAAAGTCCGGAGGCGCTTGCGAGGGCGTTAGAGATCATTTCACCCGCGCTGCCCTCAAGCTTGATCCAAACGGTGTACTTTTGGGACGCCCTTGATGGCGGCGGACGGGCACTCTTGGAGGAAGTCGACAAGGAACAGTCTGAGGAGCTTGATGGGAATGAGATCATAGATTTCTGATTGATGATGCCCTCACTGACCTTGCCGGAAACCTGCCCAGCTACCCCCAAAGCTCTGGGCACCCAATTGGGGAGGGTGAGATTTGCCCTTTCCCCTGCCTAAGGGGCCTGCTAATAGGTTGAGGGCAAACGATATTTCCACTTGTGGGATGATCCAGAGGCCCCTTCACAGTAACCTTGAAGGGAAATTCAATGTATAAACTCTCAATCCGGTATTCTCCCCACCTTGCTAGCGAAATGTCGTGGTTCATCATGCGGGATGACACCGCCAACTTTGAAGGCTGGACGATCCGAACCTTGGGCCTCCTATGGTTCATTGAACGGCGAAAGCGCCAAGCCGTATAAGCACTGTAGGGGCTGCGCCAAGGGTGTGGCCCCAACCCCTCACGGCTGTGATCTGATAATCAGTTCTGTATACACATTTCACTACACATTTATACATAGAACCTGTAATATCCCATTGAAAACAAGGGGGTATGAACGCGGGCGTCCCCCTCTTGAGGCACCATTTTTTCCGTACAAGGCTGATACGGAACCTCACAACATTCCCTAGAAAAATGGCGATCTTCCGACTTGGCACGAGATCCTGCTTGTCAGCAAGGAGTGTGCGGGAATAGGAAAAATCGTTCAGGGAACTATGCGTCGCGCTGCACCAATTCGGGTATTCGTGGCAAGCCGCGGCAAACTGGATCACATATGGGCATATCCCGTCCTACGGCCCAATGGATCGCGCGGATATGAACCCGTGCAATTCTCGAAATTGAATGAGCACTTACTACGCATCACGTGCTCTACCAGCTGACCTACAGCGGCTCTGCGAAAAACGGGGAAGCTATTTTTCGGGCTTTTCCTCTTCGCCCTCTTCGACAATCTCGGCGTCCAGAACGGTATCGTCGTCTTCTTCGGGCGTATCGGGCTCTTGGGCGTCAAGGGCCCCCACGATCAGCGGCAACATTTCAAGCCCGGTGGGCGTTGTCATCATCGTATTGGGCGGCGCGGTCCAGCTCAGGGTGTCAAACGAGTGACAATTTTCACAGGCAGGCACCCATTCGGCGTGGATATGATGGCATTTGTCGCAAACCCATTGCGGCCCGCGTGGCGCCGAAAGGGCGCGCGCCAGCCAGCCTTTGACAACCGCATCCGGGGCGCCTTCGCCACGCTCGATCGCCGCCATGATGGTCAGTGCGCGGGCATCGGGCTCAACCTCGGCCAGATCGCCAAGCGCGCGACGCGCACCGGGGAAATCCTCGGCGGCGATGTTAAGCTCTGCCTTGAGAAGCATGGTTTCGCGATTTTCGGGATGCACCTTGAGCAGCTTGCCAAACCGCTTCAGTCGCTGTTGCGGGGTCTCATCAGGCTCGATCGCGGCAAAGGCCGCCGCAAGGTCAGGATGCGGATGCACAACCCAGGCCTTGTTCAGCACACGGAGCGCATGGCGTTTGTTGCCCTGCTCGATATAGCCACGCGCCGCCAGAACCGCCGCCGGGATAAGGTCTGGCGAGAGCTTGTTGGCCTCGATCGCGGCCTCGCGCGCCTCTATGCTCTTGCCCTCGTCAAGCACATCGCGCGCCTCGGACAGGGCAAGAACCGCGTCCCGGCGCTTATGTACATCGCGCGGCAGGCTGCCATATTTCAGCTTGGCATTCAGGGTCTCGCGCGCGCCCTTCCAATCGGATTTCTGGGCCTGCAATTCCAACAGCGTATCCTGCACCTCCGCGTGGCGGGGTTTAAGCGAAAAGGCGGTCTGTGCAAGCTTGAGGGCGGTCTCGGTGTCGCCCTCGGCAAGCTTTTGGCGCAGGATGCCACGCACCCCGACAAAGCGGGTTTTGTCATTTTTCAACAACCGCTTGTAGACTTCTTCGGCCTTGCGGCGATCGCCTGACATTTCGGCGGCCTGTGCGGTTATCAGGTTGGTCAGCGCAGGTTTTCTCAGGTATTTCTCGGCGCGCGCGGCTTTGCTCATGGCGACATCGCCCTCACCCGAGGCAAGCGCAAGCAGCCCCTCGGACAACGCACGATAGCCTTTTTCCTGGCGGTTGCGGTCAAAATGTCGCGACAAGGCGGTTTCATCGCCGTTGATGAATTTCAGAACCGCAACAAGCATGCCCGCCAACTTCATGAAAAGCCAGATCGTCAGCACCAGAATCACCAGCGCCATCACCGCCTTGAGCGGTGTCAGGTTGATCTCGAACCCAGCCATCACGATGCGTACACCGCCGTCAAGCTCCAGAAGATAACTTGCCCCGAGGGTCGCGGCGGCGACAAGCGCGATGAAAACTACAATCTTGATAATCGACCAAAGCATGACGCCCGCCTTTTCTAACTTAATTCAATGTATCGGCCAGCGCCTCGGCGGCGGCAACGGCCTCTTTGCGGCGCGTGACCTGTGCGGCCCAATCACTCAGCTTGTCTTGTGCCACATCGGGCAGGAGTTCGATTTCGGCCAGGGCATCGCTTAGCCGCCCGTCACCAACGGCCGCCTCGATCCGCGACAGTACCGCGTCGGGGTCATCCCCCTCGCGCGGCAAAAGAGACCGCACGCCAAGTTGATTTTTAAAGAAACTGCCGATGCCCGCTGTGCCCTGACCGCTTTCTACCCGCGCCGCCGCCAGGGCGGACCGCGCCGCCGCAGGAAAGCGCTCGATCAGGGCGGGCAGTGTCGGCACGCCGGTGTCGGCCACATCGGCAAGCGCGTCGGGCACTTCGGCGCCGGTGCCCCGCAGATCGGCCAGTGCCGGGGCGAAATCGCTACCGGTATCAAGCGCGGTCAGAATGCGCGTCATTGCCGCCCGGCGCAGCGTCGCGATTGCGCCTTGCTGCGCGGCAGATTCCCGCGCGAGCGCTTCGGCGCTCAGCGCTTCAATCTCTGTACTTTGCGCCTCAATCGCTCTGCGCAATTCCTCAAGCTCGGCGGCCGGGGCGCCACCGCCAGACGGGGCAAGCGGGCGGCTTTCAAGGGCGCTTATCCGCTCTTCAAGCCCCGAGATCTGGCCGGTCAGCGCGGTCAGCGTTTCACCAAGTCCGTTGATTTCGTCAGCGCGATCAGGCGGCACGGTCAGCCCGTCAATTTGCGCATTGAGGGCGTTGATCCGCTGATCCTGCGCGCCAAGCCCCTGTTCAATTCGCGTCTCAAGCGCGCTATCGCCGTTTTCAAACCAGGCCTGTGGCAGCACATAAGGCGCGGCCAAAGCCCCGATACCCGCCGCGACGATCCCGCCAAGAACCATCGACCAGAACCCGCCCTCTCGCACCACGACCTGTTCGGTGGTGACCATCGGCGATGGCTGCTTTGCCGGGCTTTCCTCGGCGCTATCGTCTGTATCGTCATGCGCTGCGGCGCCCTCATCCGAGGGGATGTCATCTGAGGTATCTTCCGCGACGGTCGCGGCCATCTCCTCTGAAGCATCATCATCGCTTTGCTTGGCGGCGCTGTTGTCGGCGACCTCGGGCATGGTTTCTTCATCCAAGGCTGCATGCGCGAAGGTGGGCTGAACATCTGCTGTGGTATCGGTGCTTTGCGATGCCTCATCTGCACCGGCCCGATCCTTTGATGTTTTCTTTTTCTCAGCCACGTTACACCACCTTTTCGAATCTTGTGATCCACATCTTTGAATCTGACCTTACTGCGCGGGGTTTCCACCCTCAAGCCGCTTGACCAGATTGCACAGCACATTCAAAACACCCCTCGCGTCAGGGGTTTGCGCGATTTCAACCACTTTGGTCTTGCCAGGGGGCACCGCGTCGGCAGCATTGCTACTTATCGCCGCGACAAGGATCGGCGCCACCGCGCCCTGGGCCTGCGCAAAAAACACCTGCGCGCTGCGCGGCGACATCAGCGGCACGATCACCGGCGCCTCTCCGGCCAAAAGCGCCAGCGCCTGATCGCTCAGGCTCGCATCGACCTGTTCATAGACGACGGCCTGTCGCGCCTCATGGCCCTGATCCCGCAGGGCGGCGGCAATATCCGCCGCCACATATTCGCCGCGCAGGTGCAAAAACGGGCCCCTGGCCCCATCCGCCGCGATCCGCGCCAAAAGAGCGCCTGCATCACCGCCCGCCGAAATCGCGCGCAGCCCGGCACGGTTTGCCGCCTCGGCGGTGGCGTCGCCCACCGCGTAACAGGTAAAATCGCGCCGCGCGGTCAGGCGACAAAACCCGGCCACGCCATGGAGCGATGTAAAGATCAGCACCTCATCACCACCAATATCCGGCAACGCCCCGCCATATTCGATCCGCATCAGCGGCGCGCAAAGCGTCGCAACCTTATCCCCAAGACACGCCGTGACCTGATCGGCAAAGCGTGTCGCGGCGGGGTCGGGCCGGGTGATCAGGATCGTCACGGTCATCCACTGTCCAGAGTTGTTGCCTGCGAGATAAGGTGTTACCTGCCTCGCAACCATCACGCAACGGGCAGGATTATGACACAGCCGTTGATCCTTCTGGGCCTTGAAAGCAGCTGCGACGATACCGCCGCCGCAATTTTACGCATTCCAACCATGGGCGCGGCTGAAATCCTGTCCTCTGTTGTGTTCGGTCAAACCGCGCTGCATTCCGATTTTGGCGGCGTGGTGCCCGAAATTGCCGCCCGTGCCCATACCGAAAAGCTTGATTTGTGCGTGCGCGACGCGCTTGCGCAATCCGGTGTCGCCCTGCGCGATCTTGATGCGGTAGCGGTCACCGCCGGGCCGGGCCTTATCGGCGGTGTGATCGCGGGGGTGATGTGCGCCAAGGGGATCGCGGCGGGCGCGAACCTGCCGCTGATTGGGGTGAACCATCTGGCCGGGCACGCCCTGACACCGCGGCTGACCGATCAGATCGCCTATCCTTATCTGATGTTGCTTGTCTCAGGCGGGCATTGCCAGTTTCTGATCGTGCGTGGCCCGGATGACTTTACCCGCCTTGGCGGCACCATCGACGACGCCCCCGGCGAGGCATTTGACAAGACCGCGCGGCTTTTGGGCCTGCCGCAACCCGGCGGTCCGGCGGTGGAACGCGAGGCGCGCAAAGGCGACGCAGCCCGCTTTCGTTTTCCGCGCCCTCTTTTGGATCGCCCCGGATGCGACTTTTCGTTCTCCGGGCTGAAAACCGCACTGTTGCGCACGCGTGATGCGATCATCGCCGAGAAATCCGGGCTTACCCCTCAGGATCGCGCCGATCTTTGCGCCGGGTTTCAGGCGGCCGTAAGCGATGTTCTGGCCCAAAAGACCGCCCGCGCCCTTGTCGCCTATCTCGCCGAAAATCCCGCCACGCCAGTCCTGGCCGTGGCCGGGGGCGTTGCCGCCAATGCAAGTATTCGCGCCGGTCTTGAACGGGCCGCCGCAGAGGTCGGCGCGCGCTTTATCGCGCCACCGCTGGCGCTTTGCACCGACAATGCGGCGATGATCGCCTATGCGGGGGCCGAGCTATTCATTGCCGGGCACCGCGATGACATGACATTGGCCGCCCGGCCCCGCTGGCCGCTGGATCGCACCAGCCCGGCGATGCTTGGCAGCGGCAAGAAGGGGGCCAAGGCATGATTACCGTTTGTGGCGCAGGGGCCTTTGGCACCGCATTGGCGGTCTCGCTGGCCAAGATTGCGCCGGTAACGCTTTGGGCGCGCGACGCGGGGCACGCCGCCGAAATGCGCGCCACCCGCGAGAATGCGCGGCGCCTGCCCGGCATTGATCTGCCAGAGCGCATCATCCTGACCAGCGAGCCGCTGGCGGCGGGTGGGCATCCCTGTCTGCTGGCCATTCCGATGCAAAAACTGGGCGGCTTTCTGAAAGACTTTGCGGCGGCTCTCGATAATCGTCCGCTGGTGGCCTGTTGCAAGGGGGTCGATCTGGCAACCGGGCTTGGGCCGACCGCGCTTATTGCGCAGGCATGCCCCGGATCAAACGCCGCCATTCTCACCGGGCCAAGCTTTGCCCGCGATATCGCACTTGGCCTGCCGACCGCGTTAACGCTGGCCTGTGCGAATGAGGGCACTGGCAAGGCGCTTCAATCGGCGCTAACCACGCCCAATCTGCGGCTTTATCGCACCACTGACACCACCGGCGCAGAGCTGGGCGGCGCCCTCAAGAACGTGATCGCGATTGCTTGTGGTGCGGTCATCGGGGCCGGGCTTGGCGAAAGCGCGCGCGCCGCCTTGATGACGCGGGGGTTTGCCGAAATGAACCGCTTTGCGCGGGCTCTTGGGGCTCACCCAGACACCCTTGCCGGGCTTTCCGGGTTTGGCGATCTCGCGCTTACCTGTACCTCGGATCAGTCGCGTAATTACCGCTTTGGCCTGAGTATCGGACAGGGCGCGGAATTTGACCCAAGCGTCACCGTCGAAGGCGCCGCAACTGCGCGGGCGGTTCTTGCCCGCGCCAGGGCGATGAAACTTGACATGCCGATCACCCATGCCGTGACCGCTTTGGTCAATGGTGAATTGCGCGTCGATCAGGCTATGGATATGCTGCTCTCCAGACCATTGAAGGAAGAATGATGCTGATTGCCCTGATTGCCCGTGACAAACCCGGCGCCCTGCAAACCCGTCTTGATAACCGCGACGCCCATATCGCCTATCTCAAATCCACCGGTGTGGTAAGCCAGGCCGGCCCGCTTCTGGATGATGACGGCGGCATGATCGGCTCGCTGGTCATTCTGGACGTCGAGGACATGCAGGCCGCAAATGATTGGGCCGAAAATGACCCCTACGCCAAGGCCGGGCTGTTTTCAGGCGTTGAATTGATTCCGTGGAAGAAAGTCATCTAAGACATGCGCTATTGGCTGTTCAAATCCGAACCTGCGACCTGGGGCTGGGATGACCAGATCGCCAAGGGCGACGCAGGCGAGGAATGGGATGGCGTGCGCAACTATCAGGCGCGCAACTTCATGCGCGAAATGGCGCTTGGCGATCGCGGCTTTTTCTACCACAGCCAAAAGGAAAAGGCGGTTGTCGGCACGGTCGAGGTGATCGCCACCTCTCACCCCGATAGCAAGGCCGACGATCCGCGGTGGGACTGTGTGGATATCAAGGCCATCAAGGGCGCAAAAACGCCGGTTACCCTGGACATGATCAAGGCCGATCCACGCCTTGCCGATATGGTGTTGGTGAAAAATTCGCGCCTGTCGGTGCAGCCGGTGACCGAAGAGGAATGGCGCATTATCTGCGATCTCGCAGGTCTTGCACCCTAGATCACGGTCCTGAAAATTAAACGGAGGGTGTTGACCAGAATGCCAACACCCTCCGTCACCCCACGTGCTCCCAAAGCACCACACGTGTAACTGAATTAGGTATCGGCCTTACTGGCGCGAACTCTCTTTTTCTACATCAAGCGCGCCCATTTTCCAAACACCGAATAGCGCCAAACTAGTTCAAATTGACGACACTTCAAAAGCGAACCGCATACAAACGAATAACGCCCGCCACAACGGGCAGGCGCTTAGATACCACTATCCGGGGCGGCTTAGCCGTAAACCGCTTCTTTGCCGAAATGTTTGGTCAGCATGTAATAGACAACAGCACGGTATTTGTTGCGCTCAGATTTGCCGTAAACCTCGATCACCTGAGCAATCGCATCATCCAGTTGCGGACCATCATCAAGGCCAAGCTTCTTGATCAGGAAATTGTTCTTGACCGTTTCAATCTCTTCAGGCTGGCTACCAGCCACTGTCGAGGCATCGGCGTTATAGATCGCCGGCCCACAGCCGATTGTCACCTTGGTCAACAGGCCCATATCCGGCTGCATCCCGCACTTGTTGCGCAGGTCATCCGCATATTGAGCAATCAAATCGTCACGCTTTCCCATCAAATCTCTCCCAGATTTTCGGCGCTTAGGCCGCTTATCGTTTCTCCATGCCCCGATACCGAAGCTTTGGGCACGATAACGACAGACTTTATCCGCACAAAGGGAAAATTTTCCGAACTCTCCCCTTAGGCGCAATGCAAACGAAAAACGCCCGCCAACCAACGGGTCAACGGGCGCTCACCATAGGCATTTGCGTGATCAATAACGGTAATGCTCGGGCTTGAACGGGCCATCCGGCGAGACGCCGATATAGGCCGCCTGCTCGGCATCCATCTTGGTCAGCTTGACGCCAATCCGGTCGAGGTGAAGGCGCGCAACCTTTTCATCAAGATGCTTGGGCAGGATGTAGACGTCGTTCTTGTACTGGTCGCCTTTGGTCCAAAGCTCGATCTGTGCCAGAACCTGGTTGGTGAACGAGGCCGACATCACAAAAGACGGGTGACCCGTGGCATTGCCAAGGTTCAGCAAGCGCCCCTCGGACAACAGGATAAGACGATGACCATTCGGCATCTCGATCATGTCGACCTGTTCTTTGATGTTGGTCCATTTGTGGTTCTTGAGGGTCGCAACCTGGATCTCGTTATCAAAGTGGCCGATGTTGCCGACAATCGCCATATCCTTCATCTCGCGCATATGCTCGATGCGGATCACGTCCTTGTTGCCGGTCGTGGTGATAAAGATATCCGCCGAAGAGACGACATCTTCCAGCAAGACAACTTCGAAGCCATCCATCGCGGCCTGAAGCGCACAGATCGGATCGACCTCGGTCACCTTAACACGGGCCCCCGCACCGCGCAGCGACGCCGCCGAGCCTTTGCCAACATCGCCGTACCCCATGACCACGGCAACCTTGCCCGCCATCATCGTGTCGGTGGCGCGGCGGATGCCGTCAACCAGCGATTCCTTGCAGCCGTATTTGTTGTCAAACTTCGACTTGGTCACAGAGTCGTTCACGTTTATCGCCGGGAACGGAAGCTGGCCCTTCTTGTGTAGGTCATAGAGACGATGCACGCCGGTGGTGGTTTCCTCAGAGACACCTACGATCTGGTCGCGGGTCTTGGTAAACCAGCCGGGGCTTGCAGCCATGCGCTTGGCGATCTGGGCCTTGATGGCCTCTTCCTCTTCCGAGGTGGGCACCGAGATGATGTCCTCTCCGGCTTCGGCGCGCGCGCCAAGCAGAACATAAAGCGTGGCATCGCCACCATCATCAAGGATCAGGTTCGGGCCGTCCTCGAACATGAACGACTTGTCAAGGTAATCCCAGTGCTCTTCGAGGCTCTGACCCTTGATTGCGAAAACCGGGGTGCCACCTTCAGCAATCGCCGCCGCCGCGTGGTCCTGCGTAGAAAAGATATTGCACGAGGCCCAACGTACATCCGCCCCAAGATCAACCAGCGTTTCAATGAGAACAGCGGTCTGAATCGTCATGTGCAGGCTGCCCACGATCCGCGCGCCCTTGAGCGGCTTGGCCTCGCCGTATTCGGCACGCAACGCCATCAGGCCCGGCATTTCGGTTTCGGCGATATTCAGTTCCTTGCGCCCATAGGCCGCGAGGTTGATGTCCTTGACGATATAATCCTGTGCCATGTGGGGGGTGGCTCCTTGCATAACTAATTTGCAGGCCAGATACCACTCGCCCCCCTTGTGGGCAATGCGCGATTACCCCGCCACCCCATCAAGCCGGGTTTGGGTGGCCTCATTCCAATGCTGCCCGGTCGCCACAATACAGCTCACCCCATCGGGCCGGGTGATGAAAACCGTGAATGTTCCGGTTTCAGCCGAGGTCCAGACCTCGAGCAATTGTTGCGCATTCTGAAGCCCACCCCCGGCGAGATGTTCGCGATATCGACCTTCCAGCCGCTCAACAAGTGCGTCTCGCGGCAGGCAACTCAGACCCTGCGCAGCGGCCGGTTGCGGCGGCGCAAGGGCTGCGGCGCCAAAGATAAGAGCGGTGGAGCATAAACGTTTAAACATGGGATCTCTCCTTTATCCGGGGCGCATCAGCGCCGGTTTTCACACCTCGAATCTGGGGGTTTCGCGGCGCTCATGCACTAAAACTCGACACACAAGCGCGTGTGGGTTTTGTGTTTTGGGTTTGCGCTTGCGTGGCGGCGCGACTACCTGTGCCCGCATGACACGCCAGCGCAGCATTACATTCTCCAGCCCTGCCGCCCGTCTGCAATATCTGTTGCTGATGGGGCTGTTTCGGCTGGCCGTGACCCGTGGGCTTTATGGGCGCTTTGCGCGCGGTCTTGGGCGGATCTTCAGCCCGGAAAATGCCGCATTTTTGCGCGTCAATGGCGGTGCGCCGTTTCGCATATCGCTAAATGACGGTTATTGGACACGCTTCGCGCTCTATCGCTTTCCGTATGAACCAGAGGTCGCAGCCGCCCTTGATGCAGCGCAGGGACAGGTGCCGCTGTTTTGTGATCTTGGCGCGAACAAGGGCTATTGGACCATCCAAAGTGCTGCGATGTTCGATCATGTGATCGCGGTCGAGGCCTCGGCAAAAACCTATGCCGCGCTCGCGCGAAACGCGGGCGATCTCCCCAATGTCACCCTGCACCGCGCCGCTATTCATGCGCGGTCGGGCGAAACGCTGACCTTTCTCAATACCCACCTCAGCCATGCCTCGGCGCGGCTTTTGGGGGCAACGGGGGCCGGGCAAGGCGATCAGACCGAGACCGTCACGACGCTGGCGATTGACGATCTGGTGCCTGCGGGCACCGCCGCGCTTATCAAGCTTGACGTCGAGGGCGCCGAGGTTGCGGCGATAGACGGCGCAACGCAGGCAATCAAAGACGGCAGCGTTCTGATCTACGAGGATCACGGCAATGATCCCGCCTGCACCCCAAGCGCGCATTTGCTGGGTCTCGGCGATATGCGCCTCTTTGCGATTGAGGATGGAATTGTACCTATGCCCTCGGTTGACGCGATCCGCGCCTTTAAAACCGATCCCTACAAAGGCTACAACTTTCTCGCGGCGCAGGAAGGCTCGCCCCTCCTGGCCGCGATGATCGAAGGGTTTGTAACGGCTGTATAAATGCAGACACGGCCTGGGGCTTGGACCCAAAAGCTGGCTATTCAGCGTATTGGAAAGCTGCCGGCCGTGACCATGCGGATCAGTTGGAAAATGCCCCGGCACCCAGTCAAGCACACATTCAACGGTGCCAATCGGTTCAGAAAAATTGTTCTGGCTCTCGCCTGTAAGAAAGCCAATGCTCCCATATTCCTCGAATAAATAAATCACTCTTATTTATTTATTGACAGGATAAGGCGAATCTGTAAGGTTTTGACGAATGGTGGATTTGCCGTTGTGCGAGAATCTGATGGAAAACACGTTGGCCAGGGTAGAAAGCGGAAGTGCTGCACAAGCGGCCGCCCGTGGTTCGAATCAAAGCGGAATGCGCGCCTATAATGAGCGCCTCGTTCTGTCTCTGATCCGGCGATCAGGCGCTCTGGCCAAAGCCAGGATTGCACAATTGACGGGGCTGTCGGCGCAAACCGTATCGGTAATAATGCGGTCGCTTGAGGCAGATGGTTTGCTCAAGAAAGGCGGGCCGGTAAGAGGCAGGGTCGGGCAGCCGTCTGTGCCGATGGGGCTGAACAAGGATGGCGCATTCTTCCTTGGCCTCAAAGTGGGTCGGCGCAGTTTGGATCTGGTTCTGACAGATTTCCTGGGACATGTGGAACACCGCTTGCGCCTTGCTCACCGCTACCCGACCCCGGATGGTGCCATAGAATTTGCAAATGACGCAATCGAACAACTTCTTGACAGGTTGCCAGTCGAGCATCGGGCGCGCGTGGCGGGGCTGGGCATCGCCTTGCCGTTTCAGCTTTGGGACTGGGCCAAACCGTTGGGCATTGATCCCGCCGAGATGGCAGGCTGGCGCGATCGCGATATTGCGGCCGAGATCGGGGAACGGTGGGATTTCCCTGTGTTTATCTGCAATGATGCCTCTGCGGCCTGCGGCGCGGAACTGGTTTTTGGGGATCAGACCAAGCCGCGGAACTTTCTATACTTTTTTGTCGGGTTCTTTATTGGCGGCGGGCTGGTCCTGGACAATGCGCTATATACCGGACAGAGCGGGAACGCTGCCGCGCTTGGCTCGCTGCCGATTGCCGCTGCGGATGGCAAGGCGCGCCAGTTGGTGGAAGTTGCCTCGCTTGTGGTGCTGGACACCGAGTTTGTGGCCCAGGGTGGCGATGGTGACATGATTTGGGGCTCGCCTGACAACTGGCACCTTCCCGAAGAGATACTGAGCCCATGGATGGACGAGGCGGCCAATGGGATCGCCCAGGCTATCCTGTCTTCCACCTGTTTGATTGATTTCAACTGTGTCCTCGTCGACGGCTGGATGCCAGCAGAGGTGCGGGCCGAACTGGTCAAACGCACAGGCCGTCGCCTTGGCAGGTTGTCTTTGGCAGGCATCACCGCCCCGGAGATACGCGAAGGCACGATCGGCAGCGATGCCCGGTCTCTGGGTGCTGCAAGTCTGCCGTTGTCCGAAAGGTTCCTCGTTGACCGAAATGCATACCTGAAAGGCTGAGAGATGATACTCTGCTGCGGCGAAGCACTGATCGACATGATCCCGGCCCCGACCAAAACTGGGCTTGACGGCTTCGTGCCCCATTGCGGCGGTGCAGTATTCAATACCGCGATCGCTCTGGGACGGCTTGGGATGCAGACTGGCATGCTGACCGGAGTATCGAACGACATGTTCGGGCAGCAACTGACAGATGCGCTGAAGGCCAGCCATGTCGGAATTTCCCACGTGATAACCACAGACCGCCCCACCACCCTGGCCTTCGTTCGTCTTCTAAACGGTCATGCGACCTATGATTTTTATGACGAGAATTCAGCCGGGCGTATGTTGAAACCTGACGACATGCCGGTTTTGCCTGCCGAGGTTTCCGCACTCTATTTCGGCGGGATCAGCCTGGCATGTGAGCCCGGCGCGGACGCCTATGCCTCTTTGCTTGAGCGCGAGAGTGATGGGCGGGCGGTCATGCTTGACCCTAACATCCGTCCCAGCTTCATTCGCGACATTGATCGTTACCGCTCCAGACTGGAGCGGATGCTGGCGTTGACCGATATCGTAAAGGTGTCTGACGAAGACCTGAACTGGATCTTGCCGGTTCCTTTGTCGTTGCTTGAAAAGGTCGAGGCGATACTGAACAAAGGGCCGTCCCTGGTTATCCTAACGCGTGGCGGTGAAGGTGCGACAGGGTTTTTGTCAAATGGCACCGAGGTTCAGGTGCCCGCGGTCCAGGCTCAAATCTGTGACACGGTAGGGGCTGGCGATACATTCAATGCCGGCGTTCTAGCCAAACTGTCAGAGCTTGGCCAGTTGCGTAAATCCGGCCTGATCCATCTCTCGGAGGACATAGTGAGAGAGGTTCTGTCGCATGGTGCCCGGGTTGCGGCGATCACGGTCTCTCGTGTCGGCGCCAATCCTCCCTGGGCAGGAGAGTTATGAGATGTTCCGGAGAGCAAGGCATGGTTCTTTTTTTGGCGCAAATATGTTAGCGCTAACAATACTAGCATAAATTTGGTTCTTGCCGACCAAACCATACGGAGGAAAGAAGATGACCGTTAATATTGCAATCAACGGCTTTGGGCGAATTGGGCGGGGCGTTCTGCGGGCCTTGATCGAAAGTGGCGCGGATGACATCAAGGTTGTGGCGATCAATGATCTGGCCGCGCCGGAAACCATCGCACATCTGCTTCGATATGACAGTGTTCATGGCCGCCTCAAGGCGCGCGTGCGGCTGATCGGAGACCGGATTGAGGTTGGCAACCACAGCATCCGCCTCACGGCCATTCGCACCCCCGAAGACTTGCCCTGGCAGGATGTTGATATCGCCTATGAATGCACAGGTCTTTTCACTACACGCGCCGATGCGGCGCGGCATTTGGCCAACGGCTCACGGCGGGTTCTGATTTCGGCGCCGGGTCAGGATGTGGACCGCACGGTTGTCTACGGGGTCAATCATCTGACGCTGACCGACCACGATGTGATTGTCTCAAACGCGTCTTGCACCACAAATTGCCTTGCCCCGATGGCGATGGTGCTTGACCGGGAATTTGGCATCGAGACAGGCTATATGACCACCGTACATGCCTTTACCGGCGACCAGCCCAGCCATGACACCAGCCATCGCGATCTTTACCGTGCCAGGGCTGCATCCCTGTCGATGGTGCCCACCTCGACCGGCGCGGCGCGCGCGATTTCTCTGGTGCTGCCACAGCTCAAGGGCCGTCTCGAAGGCTCTGCCATCCGCGTACCGACACCCAATGTGTCGCTGGTCGATCTTAGCTTTGTGCCGGAAAAACCGGCGACCCGCGACGCGATAAACGCCGCACTCGAAACCGCATCAACGGGTGAGCTTGCAGGTATTCTCGCCTATGAGGAAGATCCGCTGGTGTCGGTCGATTTCAATCATGATCCGCATTCGTCATGCTTTGCCGCAGCTCAGACCAGCGTGACTGCGGGTGGCCTGGTGCGCGTCGTCAGCTGGTATGACAACGAATGGGGGTTTTCGAACCGGATGATTGATACCGGGCGGCGCATCGGCGAATTGCTTGCCCTTCCCTACCCTCAGAAACGTGTGGGCTAAGCGATGGTATCCCGCGTCATTCCGGTTGACCCGTTTGATCTGGTGATCTTTGGTATTACCGGTGACCTTGCACGTCGCAAAATTCTGCCGGGTCTGTTTCACCGCGCCCTTGTCGGCCAATTGCCCGAGGGCGCACGTGTGATCGGCTCGGCGCGCTCGGATATGGAGCAGTCAGAGTTTCAGGACATGGTGCGCAACAGCCTGTTGGAATTTGCCCCCGGGACGGCGGCCGATACAGACGCGCTGAACGCCTTTCTCGACAAGCTCAGCTATGTGCGTGTCGATGCCACCGGCGGCGGGGGCTGGTCCGAACTGGCCAAACTGCTGCGGCCTGATGTGATCCGGGCGTTCTATCTGTCGGTGTCGCCCTCGCTCTTTGGCCCGATTGCCGCCAGCCTGAATACGCATGGCATTGCGACGCCACAAAGCCGCATCGTCGTGGAAAAACCTTTTGGTCATGATCTGGAAACGGCGCGATCGCTGAATGCGGAGTTGCGCCGCAACTTTGACGAACATCAGATTTACCGGATTGATCACTATCTCGGAAAAGAAACCGTTCAGAACCTGATGGCGTTGCGCTTTGCCAATTCTCTTTGGGAACCCCTGTGGAACGTCACCCATATTGATCACGTACAGATCACCGTGGCCGAAAGCATCGGGGTCGGCGGGCGCGGCGACTATTATGACCGCTCGGGCGCAATGCGCGACATGGTGCAGAACCACTTGATGCAGCTTTTGTGCCTGACCGCGATGGAGCCCCCCTCGAAGCTCTCGCCAAACGCAGTGCGTGACGAAAAGGTCAAAGTGATCGAGGCACTAGAGCCGGTGGCCCAGGATGACATCGTGCGCGGCCAATACAGGCAAGCGGCAGGCAACGACAGCTATGTCGATCACGTCGGCAATCCCGACAGCCGAACCGAAAGCTTTGTTGCGATGAAGGTCAATATCGGCAACTGGCGGTGGGCGGGCACGCCGTTTTATCTGCGCACCGGCAAAAAGCTCCGGGCGCGCTGTTCCGAAATTGTCGTGATGTTTCGCGACCCGCCCCACATGATCTTTCCAAAACTGGAAGGGCGGCGTGGTAATGCGCTGATCATCCGACTACAACCGGATGAGGGCATTACCCTGCGCACAACGATCAAGGAACCCGGCCCCGGCGGTCTGCGACTGGCCGAGGTCACGCTGGACATGACGTTTGCCGATGCCCTGAGCGATGGGGCCGAGGCGCAGGATGCCTATGAGCGGCTGATCATGGACGTGATCCGCGGTGATCAGACGCTGTTCATGCGCGGCGACGAGGTAGAAGCCGCATGGGAATGGGCGGACCCGCTGATCGCCGGTTGGGCCGAGGCACATCAGCGCCCTCACCCCTATGACGCCGGAGGCTCGGGCCCCGAGGATGCGCTGATGCTGCTGCACCGAGACGGGCGCCGCTGGCGCGAGATGGACCGAGCGGATCGAAAAGATATCCCCTGAAAGGAGGAAGATGACATGGCTTTGAATTCAACACTGAACAGGGTGACGCAGAACATCATCGCCCGCAGCGCACCAACCCGCAGGGCCTATCTGGACCGCATGACCGCGGCCCGCTCAAAAGGGCCCGCCCGGGCGCATCTGTCGTGTAGCGGACAGGCCCATGCCTATGCGGCCTCGGGCGAAGACAAGGACCAGTTGAGCCAGGCGACGGCGGGCAACCTCGGGATTGTCACCACCTATAACGACATGCTTTCGGCGCATCAGCCGTTTGAGCGTTACCCCAACCTGATCCGTGAGGCGGTGCGCGCGGTGGGGGGCACCGCCCAGGTGGCGGGCGGGGTTCCGGCGATGTGCGATGGCGTAACCCAGGGCGAGGCGGGCATGGAGCTTAGCCTGTTTTCCCGCGATGTCATCGCCTTGGCGGCCTCTGTCGCGCTCAGCCATAACACCTTTGATGCCGCCGTGTTCCTCGGGGTCTGCGACAAGATTGTGCCAGGGCTGGTGATTGCGGCGCAGGCCTTTGGTCATCTGCCTGCGGTCTTCCTGCCCGCCGGGCCAATGAGAAGCGGTCTGGCCAATGATGAAAAAGCTATCGTGCGTCAGAAATTCGCCACCGGCGAGGTCGGTCGCGATGCCCTTATGGCGGCCGAGATGGCGGCCTATCATGGCCCCGGCACCTGTACGTTTTACGGCACCGCCAACACCAATCAGATGTTGATGGAATTCATGGGGCTGCACCTGCCCGGCGCCAGTTTTGTGACCCCGAATACGCCTTTGCGCGACGCGCTGACCCGGCATGGCGCGCAAACCGCATTGGCCCTCAGCGATCTTGGCAATGCCTATACGCCGGTTTGCGATATCCTGAACGAGAAGGCCTTTGTAAACGGCATCGTTGGTCTGAACGCCACCGGCGGCTCGACCAACCTTCTTATCCATCTTTTGGCAATGGCTCGCGCGGGCGGGATCATCCTCGATTGGCAGGATTTTTCGGACCTGTCGGAAATAACGCCGCTTCTGGCAAAGGTTTACCCCAATGGTCTGGCGGATGTGAACCATTTCCACGCAGCGGGCGGGCTTGGCTATATGATTGGCGAACTTCTGGACAGCGGCTTGCTGCATCCCGACACCAAAACCGTGGCCGGGGGCGGCCTTGAAACCTACACCCGCGAACCCCGGTTGATCAACGAAGACCTGACCTGGCAGGATGGGGCAGGGCAAAGCCTGAACGACAAGATCCTGCGCCCGGCCTCTGACCCGTTTCAACCCACCGGCGGCCTGTCCCTTCTTACCGGTTCCCTGGGCACGGCAGTAATGAAAGTCTCTGCCGTTGCCCCCGAACACCGCGTGGTCGAGGCACCCGTCCGGGTCTTTGCCGACCAAGACGACGTGAAAGCCGCCTTCAAGGCCGGCGAGTTGACCGGCGATCTTGTGGTTGTGGTGCGGTTTCAAGGGCCCAAGGCCAATGGCATGCCCGAACTGCACAGTCTAACCCCCTTGCTTTCGATCCTGCAAGGTCGCGGCCAGAAGGTGGCCCTGGTCACCGATGGTCGCATGTCGGGCGCATCCGGCAAGGTGCCGGCCGCCATTCATGTCTGCCCCGAAGCGGTCAACGGCGGCGCGATTGCCCGCCTGCGCGATGGTGATATTCTACGCGTCGATGCCGAGCAGGGCGTGCTGGATATTCTGACCCCGGGGGTATCGGACCGCCCCCCCGAAACGGCGGATCTGAGCGCAAACCAATTCGGCGCCGGGCGTGAACTTTTTGCCGCATTCCGGCAAAATGTCGGCGCGGCCGATACCGGCGCAACCATTTTCGGAGGATAATCCATGGTGCTTTCTGCCCAAGATGCCTGTCACCTGACCAAGGAAATCTGCGGTCTGGCGCCGATCGTGCCGGTGCTGGTGATACAGGATGCCAGCCAGGCCCGCCCGCTCGCCGAAGCCCTGGTCGCCGGGGGGTTGCCCGCCCTTGAGGTGACCCTGCGCACCCCCGCAGCGCTTGATGCCATCCGGGCGATGTCGAAGGTGGCCGGTGGCCATGTCGGGGCCGGCACATTGATCACGCCCGACGATGTGCGCGCCGCCAAGGATGCGGGCGCGAGCTTTGGCGTCTCTCCCGGCGCGACAGATGAATTGCTGGCGGCCTGCGAGGCAGAAGACCTGCCGCTTCTTCCCGGCGCTGCCACTGCTTCCGAGGCGATGCGATTGCTGGCCCGAGGCTATGACATGCTCAAATTCTTTCCCGCCGAAGCATCCGGCGGTGCCCCGGCGCTGAAAGCCATCGGCGCGCCACTGCCTCAGATCACATTTTGCCCAACCGGCGGCATCAGCCCCGACAACGCCGAAACCTACCTGAGCCTGCCCAACGTCATCTGCGCAGGCGGAAGCTGGATCGCCCCACAAAACCTGATTGCGAGCCAAGATTGGGCCGGCATCGAATCCCTCGCACGAGACGCAGCGAAACTGGAGGGCAAATCATGACGACTGTCTGGCGCAAGCTTGAAGAAAATCTGGCTGCTGCGGGTGATCGCAGGATTATTTCGCTGTTTGATGCTCCCGACAGGTTTGAGGACTTCTCGGCCGAAGCCGATGGTCTGTTGCTGGATTATTCCAAAACCAATCTAGATGCGGCGGCATTGACGCTTTTGCTCGAACTCGCGGAAACGGCGGGTATCGCCGAACAACGCGAGGCCATGTTTCGCGGCGACAAGATTAACACGACCGAAGACAGGGCCGTGTTGCACACCGCCCTGCGAGCCACAGTGAGCCAGCCGCTGGAGGTTGATGGCAAGGATGTGCGCCCCGAAATTGCCGAAACGCTTGGCAAAATGGAGCGCTTTGCAAAAGGCGTCCGTTGCGGCGAGATCGTTGCCGCAGGCGGCGCGCGGTTCACAGATGTGGTTAATATCGGGATCGGCGGGTCCGACCTGGGGCCGGCCATGGCAACGCTTGCATTGGCGCCTTATCACGATGGGCCACGATGCCATTTTGTCTCGAACGTGGACGGCGCCCATATAAGGGACACTTTGCGCGATCTCGACCCGCACACCACGCTGATCATTGTCGCCTCGAAAACCTTTACCACGATTGAGACCATGACCAACGCCAGAACAGCCCTGGATTGGCTAGAGGCGGGCGTCGGGCCCAAAGTGCGAGAGCACTTGGCGGCGGTCTCGACAGCGCGGGAACTGACCGCAGAGATGGGCATCGCCCCTGATCGGGTTTTTGGCTTTGCCGACTGGGTTGGTGGACGGTACTCCCTCTGGGGGCCGGTCGGATTGCCGATCCTGCTGGCCGTCGGGCCCGACAATTTCCGCGCTTTTCTGGCCGGCGGAAACGCTATGGACGGGCATTTTCAAACCGCGCCCCTTGACCGCAACCTGCCAATTCTGATGGGATTGGTGGGCGTGTGGCATCGCAACATCTGCGGTTACCCGACACGGGCCGTGCTGCCTTATGACCAGAGGCTATTGCGTCTTCCCGCATATCTCCAACAGCTCGACATGGAAAGCAACGGCAAGAGTGTTTCAGCCGATGGCAAACCCCTCGCCCGCAAGTCCGGCACCGTCGTCTGGGGCGAACCCGGCACCAATGGGCAGCACGCCTTTTTTCAGCTTCTGCACCAGGGAACAGACGTTATCCCGACAGAATTCCTGATCGCAGGAGAGAGCCACGAGCCCGACCTGAAAGTGCATCATGATCTGCTAAAGGCCAACTGTCTCGCCCAGTCCGAAGCGCTGATGCAGGGACGTTCTATCGAACAGGCGATGGAAATCGCTGGAAACCTTGGCTTTGAGGGTGAACAGCAACGCATTCAGGCGGCGCAGCGCACATTCCCGGGTAATCGCCCGTCCATGACCCTTGCCTATCCCAAGTTGACGCCCTTCACGCTCGGTCAGATCATCGCGCTTTACGAGCATCGCGTTTTCGTCGAAGGCGTCATCTGGGGCATCAATTCCTTCGATCAATGGGGTGTCGAGCTTGGAAAAGAGCTTTCCAACGCGCTCTTGCCAATGGTCCAGGGGGCAAATCCGACGGGCAAGGACGGCTCGACTGCGGGTTTGCTCAGGAAACTGTCATCCTGAGGTGTCTTGCCGCGATATCCGTTCGTTCTTTTAAACAAGGATAATTTCTAGGTTGGCCGCAACTCTCTGACAGAGTCAGCTGGAACGCGGCGGTTGACCCTAGCGCATTGGTGGCGGTCCTTTTCGGCCTCAATGATCCGTCCCTCGCGCCTTTTGCGGTGATCTGGTAAGCTCTGTCAGCTGTTCGAAAAGCCTTAAAAACGGGCGCGCTTGGGCTCTTGTCCATTGCACTGCCTGCGTATTTTCGTGCGCCCGGCTCTGTTGCCTTGACGTTTGCTCGGGATCAAATGTATTTTCAAAAATAGTTTACGCGCGACATATAGAGAAATTTCCGAGGTAAAAATGGCTCAGGGCAAAATTCGAAACATGGAAGAATTCGCAGCCATCAGTGGCATTTCGCGCCCTACGCTTTCGAAATTTTTCAATGACCCGGAAAGCGTGCGCCACACGACGCGAGAAAGGATCGAAAAGGCGCTGGAACAACACGACTATCGCCCCAATGTGTTTGCCGTGAATCAGAACCGGCGCAAAACCAAGAACATCGGCATTGTCGTTCCCAATCTGGCCGATCCGTTCTTTTCCGAGATTGGCCGCCTGGTTGAGCTCGCCTGTATCGAAACGGGGTATAGCCCCATATTGCTGAGTTCTCACGGCAACCCATCCATGGAGCGGGACAATCTGGATTCGCTGAGATCCTTAAAACCGGCGGGGGTTTTGCTGGCGCCGTTTGGGCGCGCATCGGACAGGGCAGACATTCAAAAATTTGATCGGGATGTTCCGGTGGTGCTGTTCGATGCCAACATCGAGGGCGTCGGCAAGGCATTTGTGGGGACAGACAATTTCCAAAGCATTGATTTAATGGTGGAATACCTTTGCCGCAGCGGAGAGCCCCCCTGCTTCTTTGAGATGAAATCACCGACCAACCCGAATGCCAACAAGCGTCGGCACGCCTACCTGGAGAGCATGCAACGCCACGGGCAAGACGCCAATATTTTCCAGGCCGAGGGGGAGGCGTGGAATTTCGAGGAAATTGGCCGCGCCGAAGGCGGGCGGATGTTGTCCGAGAATGTGTTCCAGACCAACACCGTGTTGTGCAGCAATGACCGGCTGGCCATCGGGATGCTGTCGGCGGCCTATGGGTTGGGGATACGTGTCGGTCATGGCAAAGGGTGTAGCCTTCGTATTGCCGGACATGACGATCATCCGTTTGCCAGGTTTACCTGCCCGCCGCTGACGACAATCGCGCAAGATTATGCCGCGATCGCGAATCGGGCGGTCAGCACCTTGTTCAGAATTCTGGAATCGGATGATCGCCCATCAGAACGAGAGGAAACGCTGTTTGATGGCAGATTAGTCATGCGCGACTCGGCTTAACCCCTTGGGATATTGTTGTTAATATAAATACTTTACGCGCGTCAATAAAATATTGACTTCGCGTCATCTAAACTTCTACACTTCTCGGGTATCATCCAGTGACAGGGAGGAACCAGGATGTCTCTGAGGAACTCAATTTGTGCCGCAACGGCGTTGGCAATGGCCACCGCCACCAGCGCTTTTGCTGAAACAACCATCACCATTGCGACCGTGAACAACGGTGACATGATCCGCATGCAGGGACTTGCCGATGAGTTCACAGCCAGCCATCCCGATATCAAGCTTGAATGGGTGACACTGGAGGAAAACGTTCTCCGCCAACGTGTCACGCAGGACATCGCCGCCAAAGGCGGGCAGTTCGACGTGATGACCATCGGCACCTACGAAGTTCCAATCTGGGGGGCGCAGGATTGGCTGGTGTCACTCAACGATCTTCCCGCCACATGGGATGCGGATGACATTCTGCCTGCGATCCGTGACGGTCTGACCGTAGAGGGCGAGCTTTATGCCGCCCCGTTTTACGGCGAAAGCTCGATGGTGATGTACCGCAAGGACCTGATGGAAAAGGCCGGGCTTGAAATGCCCGAAGCCCCGACCTGGGATCAGATCAAAGACGCCGCCGCCGCGATGACCGACAAGGACAACGAAGTCTATGGCATCTGCCTGCGCGGCAAGGCCGGCTGGGGCGAGAACATGGCGTTGCTGACGGCCATGGGCAATTCGTTCGGCGCCCGGACTTTCGATGAGAGCTGGACAGCGCAATACGACAGCGAAGAATGGGCCACGACCGTCAACTTTTACGTGGACCTGCTGAACAGCTACGGCCCTCCGGGGGCGTCAACCAACGGGTTTAACGAAAACCTGTCGCTGTTCCAGCAGGGCAAATGCGGCATGTGGATCGACGCCACCGTCGCGGCATCCTTTGTCACCAATCCCAAGGACTCGACTGTCGCTGACCAGGTTGGTTTTGCACTGGCGCCTGATAATGGTCTGGGCAAGCGCGGTAACTGGCTCTGGGCCTGGTCGCTGGCAATCCCGGCCGGCTCTGATGCGACCGAGGAAGCCAAGGAATTCATCACATGGGCCACCAGCAAGGAATACACTGCACTGGTCGCGTCAAAAGAAGGCTGGGCCAACGTTCCGCCCGGAACCCGCTCTTCGCTCTATCAGAACACAGAATATGCCAAGGTTCCGTTTGCCGCGATGACGCTCAACTCGATCAATGCGGCAGACCCGACCGACCCGGCCGTTGAACCGGTGCCCTATACCGGCGTCCAGTTTGTCGCCATTCCCGAATGGGCCGGAATCGGGACACAGGTCGGCCAGGAAATCTCGGCAGCGCTTGCCGGTCAGCAATCGGTTGAAGAGGCTCTGGAAAAAGCACAGGCCCTGACGACCGACGAAATGGAAGCTGCGGGCTACTAACCGGCAGCTTTCTGGCCTCGGGGGGCGCGGCCCTCTCACGTGCTCCTCGGGTCTATATTTTTCGCTACTCCCAAAATGCGAATGAGCCAGCCTATGAATGGCGGTTAACAGAGGAGGTGCCCCCAATGGCAACCCAACACTCCCGATCAGCAGCGCGTCTGATGATGGCACCAGCAGTTATTCTGCTTCTGGGCTGGATGCTGGTTCCACTGATCATGACACTCATGTTTTCATTCAAGAAATACTTGCCCCTGCGCGGCGGTGATCTTGGCTGGGTTGGCTTTGACAACTACATCCGCTTTGTCACCTCAAGCGCCTTTTGGCCGTCTGTTCTGGCAACGCTGGCCATTGTCGGGGGTGTTTTGTTCATCACCGTCGTCTTCGGCGTTTTGCTGGCTGTCCTTCTTAATCAGCCGATGTGGGGTCAGGGCATCGTGCGTATCCTGGTGATCGCACCGTTTTTCGTCATGCCAACGGTGTCTGCCCTGGTCTGGAAGAACATGTTCATGGATCCGGTCAACGGGCTTTTCGCGCACCTGTGGAAGTTCTTCGGAGCAACGCCAATCGAATGGCTTAGCCAGGCATCGCTGCAATCAATCATCATGATCGTCTCGTGGCAGTGGCTGCCCTTCGCGACGCTGATCCTGTTGACAGCAATCCAGTCGCTTGACCGCGAACAGCTGGAGGCCGCCGAAATGGATGGCGCCCCGCCGCTCAAGCGCTTTGGCTACATCACCCTGCCCCACCTTGGTCGCGCCATAACCGTCGTGGTCCTAATCCAGATGATCTTTCTTTTAGGGATCTTCGCCGAAATTTTCGTGACCACCCAAGGCAGTTTTGGCACCCGGACACTGACATATCTCATCTACCAGCGTGTACTGGAAAGCCAGAACGTCGGCCTCGGGTCCGCCGGTGGTGTCTATGCAATCATTCTCGCCAATATCGTCGCCATCTTCCTGATGCGCGCGGTCGGCAAGAACCTGGACGCGTGAGGAGAACACCATGGCACGTGCAGTTACGCAAAACCGCAAGATCATCAACACCGCTGCGGCATGGACCGTCGGTCTGCTGATCTTCTTTCCAATTCTCTGGACCATCCTGACCAGCTTCAAGACCGAAGCGACAGCGATCGCCGATCCGCCGGTTTTCCTCGCTTTTGACTGGACGCTGGAAAACTACTCGGTTGTTCTGGAACGCTCCAACTATATGCGATTTCTCTGGAACTCGGTGATCATCGCCGGCGGTTCTACCATTCTCGGCATCATCATCGCCGTGCCCGCCGCCTGGTCGATGGCCTTTGTGCCCGGCAAACGGACCAAGGATATCCTTCTGTGGATGCTCTCGACCAAAATGCTTCCGGCGGTCGGGGTTCTTTACCCAATTTACCTGATCTTCATCAAGATGGGGCTGCTCGACAGCAGAACCGGTCTGGTCATCGTGCTGATGCTCATGAACCTGCCGATCATCGTCTGGATGCTCTACACCTATTTCCGCGAAATTCCGGGCGAGATCCTTGAAGCGGCGCGGATGGACGGGGCAGGCCTAAAGGAAGAAATCCTTTACGTGCTCACGCCAATGGCCATCCCTGGCATCGCCTCGACACTCCTGTTGAACTTCATTCTGGCCTGGAATGAGGCGTTCTGGACGCTGAACCTGACCGCGGCCAAGGCGGCTCCGCTCACCGCCTTTATCGCCAGCTATTCCAGCCCCGAAGGGCTTTTCTACGCCAAACTTAGCGCAGCCTCGACGATGGCGATCGCGCCGATCCTCATTCTTGGCTGGTTCAGCCAGAAACAACTCGTCAGCGGCCTGACCTTTGGCGCCGTCAAATAAGGAAGGAACAGACCTATGGGACAGATCAAACTCAATCAGGTAACCAAGGCATATGGCGATGTTGAGGTCATCCCGCCCTTGGATCTCACCATCGAAGACGGCGAATTCACGGTCTTTGTCGGTCCTTCGGGCTGTGGCAAGTCCACCCTGCTGCGAATGATCGCAGGGTTGGAGGATCTTACCTCGGGCAAGGTCGCGATCGACGGGGCGGATGCCACCAATACCCCACCAGCCAAACGCGGCCTGGCGATGGTGTTTCAATCCTATGCGCTTTATCCGCATATGTCGGTGCGCAAGAACATCGCCTTTCCCATGAAGATGGCAGGGATTGATCCCGAGGAACAGAACCGCCGGATCGAGGCCGCTGCCAAGGCATTGAACCTCACCGATTACATAGACCGCCGCCCCGGCCAACTGTCGGGTGGTCAGCGACAGCGGGTGGCCATCGGTCGTGCGATCGTGCGAGAGCCTTCTGCGTTCCTGTTCGATGAACCGCTGTCCAATCTCGACGCCGCATTGCGTGTCGGGATGCGGCTGGAAATCTGCGAAATGCACGAGCGGCTCAAGACTACGATGATCTACGTCACCCACGATCAGGTCGAAGCCATGACCATGGCGGATAAGATCGTCGTGCTTCAGGCCGGCGTGATTGAACAAGTCGGCAGCCCGCTTGAGCTTTATCATTCCCCGCGCAACGTTTTCGTGGCTGGTTTCATCGGGTCGCCAAAGATGAACCTGATCGAAGGTGAAGAGGCCGCAAAGCTTGACGCGCATACGATTGGCATTCGGCCCGAACATATTGACGTAACCGCCACAGAAGGCATCTGGCAGGGCAAAGTCGCGGTGGCGGAACATCTTGGTTCTGACACGTTCTTTCACATCCACGAAACCGGGCTGGCCGAAACGATCACGGTGCGTGCGCCGGGCGAAGTGAGCTTTCGCCACGGTGACACGATCCACCTGACACCGCGTCTTGACCAGATTCATCGCTTCGACGCTCGGGGTCTCAGGATCGAATGATTTGTTTGTCCGAAGACCTGACCGGCATGGCGATGTTTCCAGCAAGCGACGAGGCTGATTGCATCGTTGCGCAAACCTACAACGTGGACAGTGGCCAATGGATAACCTGATCTCGCTTTCCAACGCAACGCTCGATCAGCTGACCGTCAAGCACCCCGGGTATGACCGCAGCGCGCTCACGCCCGGAATCGTTCATATCGGTGTCGGCAATTTTCATCGCGCGCATCAGGCCTGGTATCTGCACCGCCTGATGCAGGACGCAAAAGCACAGGACTGGGCCATCATCGGCGCCGGGGTCCGGCCCTATGATGCGGCAATGCGAGAGAAACTTCTGGCGCAGGATTGTCTGACAACCCTGATAGAGCTTGATCCGGCCAGAACCTCGGCCGAAGTGATAGGGTCGATGATCGACTACCTTCCCATTGAGGAAGGCCATGCCCCGCTGATCCGGGCCATGGCGGATCCGGCGATCCGTATCGTTGCCATGACCGTCACTGAAAGCGGCTATTATATCGACCCGGTCAGCAAAGGGTTCGACGCCAACCACCCCGATATTCAGCATGATGCGACCCATCCAGACACCCCCTGCACGGCCTTTGGCGCCATGGTGGCCGCCCTGCGCCAACGCCGTGAGGCCGGGCTCGGTCCGTTCACCGGCCTCAGCTGTGACAACCTGCAAGGCAATGGCGCCATTCTTCGCCAAACCGTGATATCCCTCGCGCGGCTGTCCGACCCGGAACTTGCCGACTGGATCGAGAAGAAGGCAACATTTCCGAACTCGATGGTCGATTGTATCGCCCCCGCAACCGGACCAGGTGAACTGGCCCTGAGCCGTGACTTCGGCATCCTTGACGCCGCGCCGGTAACCCACGAAGCCTTCCGTCAATGGGTGATCGAAGATTCATTCTGCGCCGGGCGCCCGGATTGGGATCAGGTTGGCGCGACCTTCTCGGACGATGTGCATGCCTATGAAACCATGAAAATCCGCATCCTTAACGGCGGGCACCAGGTATTGGCGAATGTCGGGGAAATCCTCGCGATCGGGACCATCGCCGAATGTATGGCGCATCCTCTCATTGCTGCACTGTTTCGAAAGGTGCAGACAGAAGAAATTGCGCAAACCGTCGCCCCGGTTCCCGGCATGACACCCACGGACTATGTCGATCTCATTGAAGAGCGGTTTTCGAACCCGCGCATCGTGGACACCACCCGCCGGGTGGCTTTTGATGGCTCTGCCCGCCATACCGGTTTCGTGTTGCCGGTCCTACGCGATCAGCTGGCTGCGCAAAGGTCGGTCCAGGGCCTTGCTCTGGTCGAGGCGCTCTGGGCGCGCATGTGCGCAGGATCCCGTGAAGACGGCACCCGGATCGAGCCCAATGATCCGTTCTGGCCGGAGCTGTGCGAGGTTGCCCAGATGACCAGAACCCGCCCTATTGCATGGCTGGAGCAAAACCGGTTGTACGGCGAGCTGCATCACGCCCAACCCTTCGCAGACGCTTTTGATGCATGGTTGCGTCTGATCTGGAAGGATGGGTGCCTCGCAGCATTGGAGGCCTACACACGAAAAGCGTAAGGCCGCTGAAGGGCTTCTTTCGGCAATGGCGGCGGCGATGCCCGGGTTTCATGCCGATCACGGCCATTTCGATACGATTCCGGCGCGAGATGGGCATTACGCGCTCACAATGCAGGGGTCCGCAGCCTTCACACAGAAACGCGCGACAGCAGGTCCGACCTCGAGGTCTGTTGCCTGTCCCCTGACAGGATTACCTCACCCCGGCGCAGAACGATAAATTGATCCGCCAGATCATAGGCGAAGTCAAAATACTGTTCGACCAGAACGATCGCCATGTCGCCTTGATCGCGAAGATGGCGGATCACATTACCGATCTGTTGAATGATGTTGGGCTGGATGCCCTCGGTAGGTTCGTCCAGCAAAAGCAGTTTGGGGCGCGTAATCAGCGCCCGCGCAATCGCCAGCTGTTGTTGTTGCCCGCCCGACAAATCGCCACCGCGCCGCGCCTGCATTTCCTTAAGCACCGGGAAAAGCTCAAACATCTTTTCGGGTATGTGGTGATCTGTGGCCGGGAGACAGCCAAACCCGGTTTGCAGATTTTCCCGCACCGTCAGCAAGGGAAAGATGTCACGCCCCTGTGGCACATACCCGATACCCTTTTGCGCCAGAATATGCGCAGGCAGCACTCCAAGCGTCTCGCCATCCAGTGTCATTTTTCCGCCAGATCGCGGATGGGTGCCCGAGATGGCCTTGATCAGGCTGGTCTTGCCCACCCCATTGGTGCCCATGATGCAGGTGACCTGTCCCTGGTCCGCCTGCATCGAAATGCCGTTCAGAATTTGCGAATGGCCATAATGAAGCGTCAGGTTTTCAATGCTCAACATCTGTTATCGTCCCAAATAAACGTCGATGACGTCTTGATTAGCGGTCACATGATCCAGACGACCTTCGGCCAGTACCGCGCCTTCGTGCAGGACCGTCACCTTGCAATTCAGACGGCGGACGAACTCCATGTCATGTTCCACCACGACCACGGCGCGGGTCTTGGCCGCCTCGACCAGAATGTTAGTGGTATGTTCACGCTCGGCCGGGGTCATTCCCGCTGCGGGTTCATCCACCAGCAACAGGCGCGGTTCTTGGGCCAGCAGCATGCCGATCTCAAGCCATTGCTTCTGGCCATGGCTCAGCTCGCCCGATTTACGCCAAAGGGCATCCTCAAGACCGATTTCAGCGGCCAGCACCTCGACCCGCGCCAGATCTTTGGCGGTGGGTTTGTAAAACAGCACGGCAAACGGCCCGCGCTTGTTGCGAAGCGCCATCACCAGGTTTTCATGGACTGTCTGGTCCTCAAAAACCGTAGGTTTCTGAAACTTGCGCCCCACGCCTTCGCGCGCAATGCGCGCCTCGGACATGCCACGCAACGAAAGGCTTTTCTCGCCCCAGAGGATGCGCCCTTCGTCGGGTTTGGTCTTGCCGGTGACAATATCCATAAACGTGGTCTTGCCGGCCCCATTTGGCCCGATGATAGCGCGCATTTCCGCAGTGCCGATCCGAAACGACAGGTTATTGATTGCTCGGAATCCGTCAAAAGTGACCGAGACTCCCGAGACTTCCAGCAATGTGCTCATTCACTGGCCTCCCGCTCGCGCAAGGCACCCGCATCAGGGCCCAGATCGGCACCATGCCGGTTGGGCCACTTGCGGTCGCTGACAAGGTCGAACAACCCGGCGATCCCCTTGGGCGCAAAAAGCGTGACAAGCACGAAAGACAGGCCCAGAACGATCAGCCACCAATCCACCCATTTTATGGTGTAGAATCCAAGCGGAATATCCGGCGCCTGACCGCCCGTGAACCACGATGAAACAAGGCTGACAAACCCGGCGCCAACCACGGCGCCATAAAGTCGGCCACGCCCGCCAATCGCAACCCAGACCGCCAGATAGATGGATGCAATGGGGGCGATCTCGGCGGGGTTTATGATGCCCGCCTGCGGATAGTAAAGCGCCCCGGCAATACCCGCGATGCAGGCCGTAAGCGTAAACAGCGCCAGTTTATAGCCTTCAACCGAATAACCAAGAAACCGCACCCGCGCCTCGTCATCGCGAATGCCGCGAATGACCGAGCCGAATTTGCCCGACACGATCCAAGCCGCCAACAGATATCCCAACCCGAGAGCAAGCGCCGAGGCCCAGAGGAACCAGATTGAAACCACTTCCTGCGGAACGGCCTCTAATCCGGGCAGGTTTTGCAGGCCCGACAACCCGTTGTTGCCGCGCAATCCGCTGTCGTTCTGGAACAGGTAGAACGATAGCGCCAGCGTCATCGCCTGTGTCAGGATCGACAGATAGACCCCTGCCACCCGGCTGCGAAACGCAAGCCAGCCAAAGACGAACGCCAGGGCGCCGGGCACAACAACCACCAATACCAGTTGCAATGTCAGACTATCCGCAAAGGCCCAGATCAGCGGAAACTCCGAACTGCCGACAACACCGAATATCTGGTGACCAATGGCATCGGTGATCTCGTCCGCCGTGGGCGGAATCGGGGCATCGGCCATTGAGCTGATGACGATATCGCGCGTCCGCTCATACATAAGCCACATGCCGATCATATACCCGCCGAGCCCGAAAAAGGCGAAATGCCCAAGCGACAGAATTCCGGCATAGCCCCAGACAAGATCCATCGCGACCGCGACAAGCCCAAGACAAAGGGTCTTGCCGAGGGTCTTCACAAAACTGGTCGAGATCAGACCAATCCCGAATGCCTCTGACAGGAGAGTGACGACAATCGTGAAAACCGCCAGAGCCACCAGAAAAATCAAGGTAGACGGGTTGCGCATGAGAAAGCTGTTTTTCATGGGCTCAATCCCCTGCCGCCCGGCCTTTGAGGGCGATGATGCCCCTTGGCCGGAACTGAATGAAAATGATGATGAAGATGATCATAAAGGTCTGTGCGGCAAGCGTATTGGACGGGTTGAACCATTCGATGCCCTTTTGCAGGAACCCGATCATCGCGGCGCCGGCCAATGTACCCCAGATATTGCCAACCCCACCGACAACCACGGTCATGAAGCTTTGCACGATATAATCGCTGCCCAGTTCCGAGGTGACCTTGGCAAACAGGCCAATGGCGACACCCGCAACACCGGCGATACCTGAGCCCAATCCAAAGGTCAGCATATTCACCCGGTTCGGGTTGATGCCCATGCTGGCCGCCATGCGCGGGTTTTGCGTGACCGCGCGGGTTTCCAGCCCCAATCGGGTGCGCCGCATGATGAACAGGAACACGCCTAGAAAAATCAATGCGAGGATGAAGATCGCGATGCGAATATAGCTGATCGAGACAACATCGTTGAGAACCCATGCACCATCAAGCCAGGCGGGCGATGTCAAAGGCCGTGCCTGGGTGCCAAAGACGTTCTTGGCCAATTGTTGCAGCGCGATAGAAATGCCGAACGTGGCAAGCAGGGTTTCCAGCGGACGGTTATAAAGCCAGCGGATGACCAGCCGTTCCATCGCCACCCCCGCGGCAAAGGTCACCGCAAATGCCAGGGGGATCGCAACCAGAATGCTGACGGTGTGGTTGGGAATGATCTGTTGGACCACATAACCTGTATAGGCGCCCATCATGATGAATTCGCCGTGGGCCATGTTGATGACGCCCATCACACCAAAGGTGATGGCAAGGCCGATGGCAGCCAGAAAATAGATCGACGCCAGCGATAAACCGTCAAGGATCAGATCCAGGGTCTGATTCACGCCGACGTTCACCAAAATGGCCTCCAACGCCTCGGAGGCCGCCGATGTAACGACCGGGGATGGCTCGCTATAGACCTCGACAATCTGATGCGCGGCAAGCTGTGCCTCAATCTCGGCGCCGGTCGGGGTTGCGCGTGCCAGCCCCTGCGAGACCAGTGCCGCATAAGCGCGGTCCCGCGCCTCGGATTGGTTCAGGTCCTCGACCGCAATGCCACCAACCTTTCCGTCAGATATATGATCGCTCAACGTCGCGAGGATCTCGGCCTGATCAATCCGGGCCGGGGCAAGGTTGGACGCAATCAACAGGCTATAGGCTTCTTGACTTGCGATATCCTTTCCGGGCACCAGAACGCGGGCAATGTTCAGCCCATCGGGCGCAACCCCGGCAAAAACCTGCGTTCTGGTTTGTAAAAGCGGGTTCAGAGTGGCGCGGACATCAACCCCCAGATCACCGGACATTTCGGCAATCGCGGCCACGCGTGCGGCTTCATCACTATCATAGGCAATCGTCAACAACCGCTCGGCGCGCCGTTTCTTTGCCTTCAAATCCGCGTCCGGTTCCATGTCGATTGAGGCGCGCAACGGCATAAGCAAGTCAGAACTCGGATTGCGCTCTATCGACGTCAACGCGGCCAGCCGTCTTGCCGGGTCGTCGTCCTTGAGTTGAAACTGTACCAGCGCCGTACCGATCAGGGCGCGAACACCGCTATTTGGCTTGAGTTGCCTGAGGTCGCTCTTTGCCGCCTCGCCAATGATCTTCCCGGTATCAGGATCAAACAATTGATAAGATCCGCTATCGGTTTCTTCAGCGCGAAAGAACAACCCGTCAGACCTGCGCTGCCAGATGTCTTTGCTCTGCCAGGCCTGCAATATATCCTGCGCCTGCGTCAGCCCGCTATTCGAAATCGCGGCAATCGCCGGGGCGATCGTCGTGCGCGAACTTTTCGTGATCAGCGCGCTGTGTGCCTGCAGGATATCCTGCATCGGCGCGCCCTGTGAGAGGGCGACCGTACAGGTCATCAACACGGCCAGACCAGCCAAGAATAATCGTTTCATGAAATATGCGCCCCATTAGATCCGAAAGGGGCGATCCACCCCTTTCGGTCATCATTTCATGCGATCAGTAGTTTGAAAGTGTCTGAACGCAGGTCTTGGTTTCGGTGTTGTACATCCCGCACCCAAGATCTTTCCAATCCGATACCAGAACAGCACTTTCCGGCAGGAAATCTGTCCAGGCATCGCCGGGCACTTCGGTGGTCTGGCTGATGATGTCAAACTGTCCATCCGCCTGGATTTCACCAATCAGAACCGGTTTCGCCAGATGATGGTTGGCAAGCATCACAGCCGTGCCGCCGGTCAGGTTCGGAAATTCCTGACCGTACATTGCCGTGCGCACGGCATCAACATCGGCCGAGCCCGCCGCCGTCGCCGCATTCACCCACATGTTAAAGCCGATATAATGCGCTTCCATTGGATCGTTGGTGACACGGTCTTCGCCCATCTTGGTTTTCCACGCTTTGATGAACGCCGTATTGGCTTCGGATTCGGCCGATTGGAAATAGTTCCAGGCGGCCAGGTGACCAACAAGGTTGGAGGTATCCAGACCTGACAGCTCTTCCTCACCAACCGAGAAGGCAACGACAGGGATGTCATCGGCGGAAATTCCGGCCGCCGCCAACTCTTTATAGAACCCGATATTCGCGTCGCCATTGATGGTTGAAATAACGCCCACCTTCTTGCCATCGGCGCCCAGGGCCACCACGTCGGCCACGATCTTGGACCAGTCCGAATGACCGAAGGGTGTGTAATTCACAAAGATATCGTCATCCGACACACCTTTGGATTTCAGATAGCTTGCAAGGATGTTGTTGGTTGTGCGCGGATAGACGTAATCCGTTCCCAACAACGCGAATTTCTCAACACCCAACTCATCAATAAAGTAATCCGTGGCCGGGATGGCCTGCTGGTTTGGCGCGGCCCCGGTGTAAAATACGTTTTTCGAGCTTTCCTCGCCCTCGTATTGAACCGGATAAAACAGCAGGCCGTTCAGCTCTTCGATCACCGGCAGGACCGACTTGCGGCTCACGCTGGTCCAGTTGCCAAAGATAACGTCGACATCATGAACGCTCAAAAGCTCGCGCGCCTTCTCCGCAAACAGCGGCCAATCGGATGCGGGGTCGACGACAACGGCCTCAAGCTCACAGCCCAGCACACCACCTTTTGCATTCTGCTGTTCGATCAGCATCACCATGGTGTCTTTAAGCGTGGTTTCCGAAATCGCCATGGTGCCCGACAAGGAATGAAGAACACCGACTTTGATCGGGCAATCAACGGCAAAGGCCGGGGCCGCAAGACCAGCAAAGGCAATTGTCCCCGCCAGAGTAAAATCCAGAAATTTCATTTTTTTCTCCTCACAGGGAACGGACAGAACACCTTGCACTCAAACGCGCGGTTTCATACCTCTTCCCTGCAACTAGTGTTGCAATTCGTGTGGCGATTGGCGCGAGGTCCAATTCGACTGATCGCCACACACCCCCCAAAACAGACAGCATATCCGACTCGGGCACGTCAGCGTTTCTGCGCCGCAGAATTCAATGCAATCGCTCGGGTGTTAACTTTTGGAAACTACAGCTGTTCGCCCAATTATTCACCATTTGAACGGCGCGGCGCACAAGATTTGGGCAAATACAAATATCCGTGGCCCTGGGCCTCGCTTGTAAATGACTCGCGGTCGGGCCTGTGATGACAACACAGGCGGCAAACCGATGAATGGACCAGTTTCAATTAACATAGCGACAGCGATATCCGATGCAGGCACCCCACCCGATCAACCCCGGGCGATTGGGGCGGTGACCCTGTCGTGCAAATCCACCCCGCGAGGCGCGGCTTTGGCCGATCTGCGCCAATCGGGGGCTATGAAAGCGTTGTTTCCCCGTCCCAATTCATCGGCCTTGCAAGCGGTCGTGATCAACACAGCCGGCGGTATCACTGGTGGTGACGACTTTACGCTGACGGCGCGCGCGGGCGAACACTCAAGCCTGAGCCTGACAACACAGGCCGCCGAACGCGCCTATCGGGCGCAACCGGGGCAGACCGGCAAGATCCGCAACCGTTTGTTTGTTGGCCGCGATGCGCGTCTCGATTGGGTGCCACAAGAAACCATCCTCTATGATGGCTCTGCGCTGAACCGGTCCTTATGTGTCGAGATGGAGGATCAAGCCCGCCTGCTTCTGGTCGAGCCCCTGATTTTCGGGCGCTCTGCCATGGGCGAGGTTCTTGGCAATGCTTTCTTCAAAGACAGGATCGAAATTCGCAGGCAGGGCACGCCGCTGTTTCTTGATGCGATGACACTTCGCGGCGATATCGCCGCACATTTGGACTCGCCTCATACGGCCGCAGGTGCCGGTGCGATGGCGTCATTGGTTTACGTATCCCCCGATGCCGCCGCGCAGCTGGGGCCGGTTCGTGACATGCTGCCCGACACCGCCGGGGCCAGTTTGATCCGCGACGACCTTCTGGCGCTGCGTATCCTTGCCGCTGACGGTTATGGGCTGCGCCAGTCGCTTGTTCCCATCCTGCGACATCTCACAAACCAAGCCCTTCCACGATCATGGATGACCTGACATGCAACTCACCCCGCGCGAGAAAGACAAGCTACTGATATCCATGGCCGCCGAGGTTGCCCGCAAGCGTCTGGCGCGGGGGGTAAAGCTGAACCATCCCGAGGCCATTGCCCTGATCACCGACGCGGTTGTTGAGGGCGCACGCGATGGCCGCAGCGTCGCGGATATGATGGAGGCCGGGGCGCAGGTCATCACCCGCGCCCAATGTATGGAGGGGGTGCCCGAGATGATCTACGACGTGCAGGTCGAGGCGACCTTCCCCGACGGGACCAAGCTTGTCACCGTCCACAACCCCATTCGCTAAGGTGACATCATGATCCCCGGAGAGCTTTTCCCCGCCGAAGGCAGCCTGACGTTAAATGCCGGGCGCGACAGCGTCACGCTGATGGTTGCCAATACCGGCGATCGGCCCGTGCAGGTCGGAAGTCACTATCATTTCGCCGAAACCAACCCCGCCCTGGAATTTGACCGCGAAACGGCGCGCGGGTGCCGGTTGGATATCGCGGCAGGCACTGCTGTGCGGTTCGAGCCCGGCCAAAGGCGCAAGGTCGATCTGATCCCGCTTTCGGGCGCGCGTCGGGTGTTTGGGTTCAATCAATCCGTGATGGGGGATCTCTAATGCCCACACCAATCAACCGCGCCGACTATGCCGCCATGTTTGGCCCCACCACCGGTGACCGCTTGCGCCTTGCCGACACGGACCTGATCATCGAGGTCGAGCGTGACCTGACCGCCGAACTGGCGGGTTCGGCGCTATATGACGGGATCGGCAGCAATGCCGTGTCTTACGGCGAAGAGGTGAAATTTGGCGGCGGCAAGGTGATCCGTGACGGCATGGGCCAATCGCAGGCCACCCGCGCCGGGGGCGCCGTGGATACGGTGATCACGAATGCGCTGATCGTCGATCATTCGGGCATCTACAAGGCCGATGTCGGCCTTAGGGACGGGCGCATCGCCAAGATCGGCAAAGCCGGCAATCCCGACACCCAACCCGGTGTGAACATCATCATCGGCCCCGGCACCGAGGCCATTGCCGGCGAGGGAAAGATCCTGACGGCCGGTGGCTTTGACAGCCACATCCACTTTATCTGCCCGCAACAGATCGAGGATGCGCTGCATAGCGGCCTGACCACGATGTTGGGCGGTGGCACCGGGCCCGCGCACGGGACTTTGGCCACGACCTGCACGCCGGGGGGCTGGCATATCGGGCGGATGTTGCAGGCGGCGGATGCCTTTCCGATGAACCTTGCCTTTGCGGGCAAGGGCAACGCCTCGCTGCCTGCCGCGCTGGAAGAACAGGTCAAGGCCGGGGCCTGCGCGCTAAAACTGCACGAGGACTGGGGCACCACACCTGCGGCGATTGATTGCTGCCTGTCGGTTGCCGATGCGATGGACGTGCAGGTGATGATTCATACCGATACGCTCAATGAATCCGGCTTTGTCGAGCATACTGTCGGCGCCATGAAAGGCCGCACGATCCACGCCTTTCATACCGAAGGCGCAGGCGGCGGGCATGCGCCCGATATTATCAAGATTTGCGGCGAAGATCATGTCTTGCCGTCTTCAACCAACCCGACCCGGCCTTTCACGGTCAACACGCTGGAAGAGCATCTTGATATGCTCATGGTGTGTCATCACCTTGATAAATCCATCCCCGAGGATGTCGCCTTTGCCGAGTCGCGCATTCGCCGCGAAACCATCGCGGCAGAGGATATTCTGCACGACATGGGCGCATTCAGCATCATCGCGTCAGACAGTCAGGCGATGGGGCGCGTCGGCGAGGTATTGATCCGCACCTGGCAAACCGCGGACAAGATGAAAAAGCAACGCGGGCGGCTGGCCGAGGAAACCGGCGATAACGACAATTTCCGCGTGCGCCGCTACATCGCGAAATACACGATCAACCCGGCCATTGCCCATGGCATGTCATCCGAAATCGGCAGCATTCAGGAAGGTAAACGCGCCGATCTTGTGCTGTGGAACCCGGCATTTTTTGGCGTAAAACCCGAAATGGTCCTGCTTGGTGGCACGATTGTGATGGCACAGATGGGCGACCCCAACGCATCCATTCCAACGCCGCAACCGGTCTATTCCCGCCCGATGTTTGGCGCGTTTGGCCGCTCTGTCGAACATTCAGCCGCGGTTTTTGTCAGTGCCGCTGCACAGGCGGACGGGATAGGCGAAACACTGGGTCTGGCAAAGCAGACCGTTGCGGTGGCCAACACGCGCACCATTGGCAAAAGGGATCTGATCCTGAACGATGCAACGCCGAAAATCGACGTGAACCCGGAAACTTACGAGGTCCGCGCCGACGGCGAGTTACTAACTTGCGAACCCGCCGAGGTTTTGCCGATGGCGCAACGCTATTTCCTGTTCTGAGAGGCGATCATGGCCCTTCCCCTTAGCCGAAATTTTCACCGTCAGGGCCATTGGTCGGGCCCGGATGATACCGTGACCCTGACCTATGACGCCCGTTTTTTGCGTCGCAAGGTGTTGACCACCACGGGGGGAACGCGGTTTCTGGTTGATCTGGCGCAGGCGACCTCGCTGAGCGATGGGGATGCGTTTGAATTGAACGATGGTCATCTTGTCGGGATTGTCGCCGCCAAAGAGGAATTGCTGGCGGTCACAGGATCTGATCTTGCGCGCATCGCCTGGCATATCGGCAATCGCCATACCCCTTGTCAGATCGGCACGGATCGTTTGGTGATCCAGCGCGATCGCGTCATTCGTGGCATGCTGGAAAAGATCGGCGCCGAAGTTTTCGAAGTGATCGAGCCGTTTATCCCCGAAGGCGGCGCTTACGGTCATGGGCGCACTCACGGGCACGATCATGGTCATGTTCACACCCCCGCGCACGCCCATGCAGAATGAAGCGATCCTGACGCTGGTGCAATGGCTGTCGCCCGCCTATCCGGTTGGCGCATTCGCCTATAGCCACGGGCTGGAATGGGCGGTCGAGGCGCAAGACGTCCACAACGGCGGGACCCTTTCGGCGTGGTTGGGGAATGTGCTCCGCCACGGCGCGGGGTGGTGTGATGCGTTATTCCTCGCAGCAGCTTTTCGCGCCGATGACCCGACAGCCGTCGATGCCATGGCCCGCGCCTTTGCGCCCTCTGTCGAACGGCTGAAAGAAACCACCTTGCAGGGGGCGGCCTTTGCAAGAACCACTGGCACCGTCTGGGCCAAACCCCTGCCTGCGCTGACTTATCCGGTGGCCCTTGGCCATGGTGCGCGATGTCATGACTTGCCGCTTGATCTGACCCTGCAGATGTACCTTCAAGCCTTCATGTCCAACCTTGTAACAGCGGGCATGCGCCTTATTCCATTGGGGCAAACCGAGGGACAGGCCTTGATCAGATCGCTGACACCGCTTTGCGGTGCAATAGCCGCAGATGCGATTGATGGCACGCTGGATGACCTGTCTTCAACTGCGTTTATGTCCGACATTTCATCCATGAAACACGAACAACAATATTCGAGGATCTTCCGCACATGAAAAGCCCGAACGGCCCTTTGCGCGTGGGCATCGGTGGCCCGGTTGGCGCCGGTAAAACAACGTTGACGGCGGCACTCTGCCGGGCGCTGCGCGACACCTATTCGCTCGGCGTAATCACCAACGACATCTACACACAAGAAGACGCCGAAGCGCTGATGCGCATGCAGGTTTTGCCAAATGATCGCATCATCGGCGTTGAAACCGGCGGCTGCCCCCACACGGCGATCCGCGAGGATGCCTCGATCAACCTTGCCGCAGTGGCCGAGATGGTGGCGCGCCATCCCGAGGTTGAAATCGTACTAATCGAAAGCGGTGGCGACAACCTCTCGGCAACCTTCAGCCCGGAACTTGCCGACATAACGCTCTACGTCATCGACGTTGCCGCAGGCGAGGAAATCCCGCGCAAAGGGGGGCCTGCGATCACGAAATCCGACATCCTGATCGTCAATAAGACCGACCTTGCACCGCATGTCGGTGCCTCGCTTGACGTGATGCAACGCGATAGCGCAAGAATGCGTCCGACACGACCCACGGTGTTTTGTGCGCTGAACACAGGCAGCGGGCTGCAAGAGGTTCTGGAACATCTGGGGGACACGAGCGGCCTTGTCGGGTTGGCTCCGCCCACCTGAGGCGGTGGCGCAGGTTTCAATCTATCCTTCATTTGCCGGGGCACGAAAACAAAAAGGGCAGTCTCTTCGACTGCCCTTTTACTTTAATCTCGCCCAAGCGATCAGGCCAGCGTGCGCACAACTTCTTCGCGTTCGAAAATCTCGATCACGTCGTTGGGGCGGATATCGTCGTAATTCTCGAACGCCATCCCGCATTCCTGACCCGACTGAACCTCGGGCACTTCATCCTTGAAGCGTTTGAGGGTTTTCAGCGTGCCTTCGTGGATCACGACATCGTCGCGCAAAAGGCGCACACCGGCAGAGCGGCGCGCCACGCCTTCGGTAACAAGACAGCCGGCAACCTTGCCAACGCCGGTGACCTTGAAGACCTCTTTGATCTTGGCATAGCCGATGAATTTCTCGCGAATTTCCGCACCCAAAAGGCCCGAAGCCGCGGCTTTCACGTCATCGACGAGATCGTAAATCACGCTGTAATAGCGGATTTCGACACCCTTTTGGTTGGCGCTGTTACGCGCGGGCGCATTGGCACGCACGTTAAAGCCAAAGACCGGCGCGCCCGATGCCTCGGCAAGGCCGATATCGGATTCGGTGATCGCACCAACCCCCGAATGCAGCACCCGCACGCGGACCTCGTCGTTGCCGATCTTTTCCATCGCCTGAACGATCGCCTCGGCAGAGCCCTGAACGTCGGTTTTCACGACAATCGGCATTTCCTTGACGTTCTCGTCCTGCTTGGCCTTCGCCAGAAGCTGTTCCAGCGAGGTGCCGGCCCCGGCAGCGGCGCGTTTCTCTTTGGCGGCGCTTTCGCGGTATTCCGCAATTTCGCGCGCCTGCGCTTCGGTATCGACCACGTTCAAAACGTCGCCCGCCTCGGGTGTGCCATTCAGGCCAAGCACCTCGACCGGCGTCGATGGCCCGGCTTCCTTGACACGCTCGCCCCGGTCATTGATCAGCGCGCGGACCTTGCCGTATTGCTGGCCGACAACAAAGATATCGCCGAGGCGCAAGGTGCCCTTCTTGACAAGAACGGTCGCCACAGGGCCACGGCCCACGTCAAGCTGTGCCTCGATCACGGCGCCTTCGGCGGCCCGATTCGGGTTCACCTTAAGCTCCAGAAGCTCGGCCTGAAGCGCAATCGCCTCAAGCAGCTCATCAAGACCCTGCCCCGTTACGGCAGAGACTTCGACATCCTGCACGTCACCAGACATCGCCTCGACGATGACTTCGTGTTGCAGAAGATCGGTGCGCACCTTGTCGGGGTTCGCATCGGGCTTGTCGACCTTGTTGATCGCCACGATCATCGGCACCTGTGCCGCCTTGGCGTGGTTGATCGCCTCGATCGTCTGGGGCATCACGGCATCATCCGCCGCCACCACGAGAACCACGATATCGGTCACCTGAGCCCCGCGCGAACGCATGCTGGTAAAGGCCGCGTGGCCGGGCGTATCAAGGAAGGTCAGCAACGCACCGCTTTCGGTTGTCACCTGATAGGCGCCGATATGCTGGGTGATGCCGCCGGCCTCGCCCGCAACGACCTTGGCGTTGCGGATCGCATCCAGAAGCGAGGTTTTGCCGTGGTCAACGTGGCCCATGATGGTGATCACCGGCGCGCGCGGCTCAAGATCCTTGGGATCGTCTTCGATGTGCGCGATGACATCTTCCACATCCGCATCCGAGACCCGCACCACACGGTGGCCGAATTCTTCAATGATCAATTCGGCGGTATCGGCATCAATCGTTTCATTCTGCGACACCATAAGATCGTTTTGCATGAGTGCTTTGACAACATCGCCAACGCGTTCGGCCATGCGGTTGGCAAGCTCGGAAACGACAATCGCTTCCGGAAGCTGGACATCACGCACAATCTTTTCACGCTCAACATTGGCACCCATCGCTTTTTGCCGCGCGCGTTCCTGCTTGCGCTTCATCGCGGCCATGGATTTCTGGCGACCGCCCTCACCGCCCGAAAGCGCCTGATTGAGGGTCAGCTTGCCTGAACGACGATTGTCATCGCCGCCACGGCCCTTGTTGCGGCGGGCGGGCTGTTCGCGCTCGGGTTCCTTGTTGCGCGGCGCGGGTACCGATTTGTTCGGCGTCGACCGCACAGCAGCATCGGGCACAGCGTCAGGCTCTGCCGCGGCAGCGGCGGCCTTGATCGCGGCCTGCTCTGATTCGCGCTTCTTGCGCTCGTCTGCTTCGGCCTTGGCGCGGGCTTTTTCTTCGGCTTCGCGCTGTTCGCGTTCCTTGGCATCCGCTTCTTCGCGGCGGCGCATGCGCTCTTCTTCGCGGGCCTTTTCCTTGGCTTCGCGTTCAGCGGCCTCTTGCGACTCGCGCGCCTTGGCGGCGGCCAGTGCCTTCATCCGGCGGTCCATTTCGGCATCCGAAATCCCTGCCGGGCGCTTGGCAGAGCTTGCCGCACCAGATGGCCGTCCCGCACCACCAGTCGCAGCCGTCGTTCCCGCGCCCGGCTTGGGCACCACGACGCGCTTGCGTTTGGTTTCCACCACGACGTTCTTGGTCCTGCCATGGCTGAAGCTCTGCTTCACGTTCCCCGGCCGGGAACCGCCGCCACGCACACCCAAAGGTTTCTTTCCGTCGTTGTCGCTCATAGTGCTCTACTTTCCTTTCCGGCGCGCTGTCTCGCCGTCCGAAACGCGCAGACCTTTCAGTCTTGCCGCCTCCTCTACAACAGGTTGCAACAAACCTCCAGCACCCAGTGCCGCATGGATTGTGGTTTGTCGCCCAAAGGCCTGGCCCAGCTCATTCGCCGTCAACCACCCTATGAATGAGCCGCCCTGCGGCGTGCTCAGCTTTGATTTTCCCCGTTCGGACCCATCGCTGGCCTGAATGAGAACGCGGGCCTCTTCCTTGCCCAGCATGATCTTGACCTTCTCATACCCCGACACGGCGCGACCGCCCTTTCGGGCAAGGCTGATCAGGTTGACCACCCGCTTTGCCAAAAGCGCCTCAACCAGATCGCTAAGGCCTTCGGGCACCTGAACCGGCTGCTTGGCAGCGCGGGCAAAAAGCCCCTTTGCCGCCGCCTTGTCCAGCGCCGCGCGATCCGCAGAAACCCAGATGCCGCGCCCCGGCAGCTTTTCCATCAGGTCCGGGGCAATCTGGCCCTCTGGCCCAACGGCAAAGCGGATCAGCCCGTGTTTTGGCTGCACCTCGCCTGTGACGATGCACTTGCGGTCTGGACCATCCGTCCGGTCTTTGGGTTGCCCTGCGCGCCCCATGTCTGCCCCCGAGGCCTGAAAAATCAGGCCTCGACCTCCTCGTCGTCGGCGTCGGAATCATCCGTCTGAGGCTCGAGTTCGTCGGGGTCAACCCAGCCCAGCATGATCCGGGCGGTCATCACCATATTCTGCGCCTCTTCCAGTGAGACATCAAATTTCTCCAGAACGCCTTCGTCCTTGACACGCTCGCCATTGACCGTGGTCCAGCCGCCGGCCAGCTCCCAATCGGCGCAGGTTGCGAAATCTTCCAGCGATTTCACATCGTCCTCGGCCAATGCCTGAACCATCTGGGGTGTCAGCCCCTCAAATTCAATAAGGCTGTCCTCGACGCCAAGCTCGCGGGCTTTTTCAAGGGCGGCCTTGGCCTGACCTTCGATCACATCGCGGGCCCGGGCCTGCAATTCGCCGGCGGTGTCTTCGTCAACGCCGTCGATGACCAGAAGCTCGTCCAGATCGACATAGGCGACCTCTTCAAGGTTGGTAAAGCCCTCGGAGACCAGAAGCTGGGCAAAGAATTCGTCCAGATCAAGGTTTTCCATGAACAAGCCGGTGCGCTCTTCGAATTCCTTCTGACGGCGCTCGCTATCCTGGGCCTCGGTCATGATGTCGATATCAAGCCCGGTCAGCTGGCTTGCCAGACGCACGTTCTGGCCACGACGGCCAATCGCCAGCGAAAGCTGCTCCTCGGGCACAACAACCTCGATCCTCTCGGCCTCTTCATCCAGAACCACCTTGGTGACTTCGGCGGGCTGAAGGGCGTTCACAAGGAAGGTCGGCTGATCCTCATTCCACGGGATGATGTCGATCTTTTCGCCCTGAAGCTCATTGACGACGGCCTGAACCCGGCTGCCGCGCATACCGACGCAGGCGCCGACGGGGTCAATCGAGCCGTCATAGGAAATCACGGCAATCTTGGCGCGGCTGCCGGGATCACGGGCAACGGCCTTGATCTCGATGATGCCGTCATAGATTTCCGGCACTTCCATCTTGAACAGCTCGGCCATGAACTGCGGATCGGTTCGGCTCAGGAAAATCTGCGGCCCGCGCTGTTCGCGGCGCACATCCTTGATGTAGCACCGAATGCGATCATTCGGGCGATAGGCCTCGCGACCGATCTTTTCGTTGCGACGCAGGATCGCCTCACCACGACCGACATCGACGATGACATTGCCGTATTCCTCGCGCTTGACCTGACCATTGATGATCGTGCCGATGCGATCCTGGAATTCTTCGAACTGACGATCACGCTCGGCTTCACGTACTTTTTGCAGGATCACCTGTTTGGCGCTTTGGGCGGCGATACGGCCCATTTCGACCGGCGGAACCTCTTCGGTAAAGGTGTCGCCAACCTTCGGGTCATCCATGTATTGCTTGGCCTGTTCGACGGTCATTTCCGCCTGATAGTTTTCAACCGCGTCATCCTCGACCACGGTGCGCACGCGGGTAAAGGTCGCGCGACCGGTCTTGCGGTCGATCGCAACGCGAATGTCCATCTCGCTGCCATAACGGCTCTTGGCGGCGCGCGACAGGGATTCTTCCATCGCTTCGACCACCAGTTCGGGATCAATCATCTTTTCGCGGGCCACGGCCTCGGCGGTTTGCAACAGCTCAAGCTGGTTGGCAGAGGTGATTGCCATGGTCTTAGTCCTCCTCAGAACCGGTTTCGGTTTCGATCTCGTCAAATTCGTCTTCGTTGATCACGCCCGCCGCCTTGCGTTGACGCAGCATTTCCTTGATCAATTCGTCAGTCAGCACAAGCTTGGCATCGGCCAGCCAATCGAACTCAAGCCCGATGGTGCCTTCTTCGACGTTGATCAGAACCTCGTTGTTCTCGACACCGGCAAGCATGCCCTTGAAGCGCTTGCGCCCGTCGATCATCTCGGATGTCTCGATCTTGGCCTCATAGCCCTCAAACGCCTCGAAATCCTTGAGCCGGGTCAGCGGCCGGTCGATACCAGGGCTTGAGACCTCAAGCGTATATTGTTCGGTGATCGGATCTTCGACATCCAGAACCGCACTGACGGCGGTACTTATCTTGGCGCAATCATCCACCTCGATGCCGCCCGCCGGGCGCTCTGCCATGATCTGAAGGGTATGGGTCTTGCCGCCCATCAACCGGACGCGCACCAACTCATACCCCAGATCCTCGATAACGGGGGTGATGATCTCCGCCATCCGGCGGTCAATCGCAGCTTTGGCAATCAGGTCGTTTGTCATATCGTCCAAGCACAAAAAAACGGGCGCGCGGCCCGTCGAAATTAATCCGGTGGGCTTTCGGAGTGGACCCGAGAGCGCCGCTGTTGAAAGCCATATACGCCCCTTGCCCCGAGTCTGCAAGTCCCGCGTTAAAAGAATCCCGCCCTAGCCGAATTGCGCCTGCCAACAGGGCAAGACATCGCCCGGCGCGGGCTTTGCGGCATAAATCGCGCGGGCAATCGCGCGCGCCATGGCGGTGGCCGCCGCATGCCCCAGCAACAGCGTCTCGGCAATCGGATCGGCAATCGCCCGCGCACCCGTCGAGGCGGCAAAGATAAGGTCACCGTCCATCGGCGTGTGCGACGGCACCAGGGCGCGCGCAAACCCGTCATGCGCGGCGGTGGCAAGGCGGGTGCATTGCGCCTGTGTCAGCGCGGCATCGGTGGCCACGATGCCGATGGTGGTATTGGCGTGTTGCGACAGCTTGGTTTGCGGTAACGCCGCACCGGGATAGGAGTGGGCCACGCCAAGACCGCCAAACTCGTCGTCCATCTCGAACGGCGCGGCCCAGAACTGCGGCCCCTCGCCAACCGTGGCCGAGCCAAGCGCATTGACCGCCACCAACGCGCCCACGGTGGCCCCAGATGGCAACACAACCGAGGCCGAGCCAAGCCCGCCTTTCAGCGTCGCCGTGGTGGCACCGGTGCCGGCCCCAAAGCTCCCGATATCGAACCGCGTGGCGGCATTGCCAAGGGCCGCTGCGCCAAGCGCCTTATAGGGGTTCTCGGCCCAATCCTTGGCCCCGCCATTGAGCAGATCAAACAGAATCGCCCCCGGCACGATTGGCACACGGATATCCCCAACCGCAAAGCCGCGTCCCTTGGCGCGCAACCCGTCCGCCACGCCCGACGCCGCATCAAGCCCAAAGGCCGACCCGCCCGACAGAACAAGCGCATCGACCTGTTCCACCGTTTTGTCGGGGGCCAGCAAATCGGTCTCTCTTGTGCCGGGCGCGCCACCCATCACATGCACACCGGCGGTAAAGGGCGCATCGCCCAGCATCACCGTGACTCCGGTCCTGACCTGCGCATCCTCGGCATTGCCAACCACAAGCCCCGGCACATCGGTGATAAGGTTTAGCGCGCCGCGACGCATCACAACGCGCGCGCCGAAGTCACCGCCCAATTCAACCCGGTCATCCTCACCCTCCATTTCTCAAGGCAAGCCTAGCGGGAATTCTCTCCAGTATGAACTTGTTTCAGAGCGACAGGAATTTGCGAAAGCGTCCTGTAGTGCCACTGTTCACCTGCCATCTTGGATGTATGAGAATATCCGGCCGATATACCCGTAGGGTGGGTGAAACCCACACCCAAACCGAAAAGTCGCCTCTAGCGCGACAACCCACCATGCAACGTCGGCACGTCCAGCGACGCGAACCCGTAATGCCGCAACCACCGCAAATCTGAATCAAAGAACGCCCGCAAATCCGGGATGCCGTATTTCAGCATCGCGATCCGGTCGATCCCCATGCCAAAGGCAAAGCCCTGCCATTCATTGGGGTCGATTTTACCGGCCTCAAGAACCTTGGGATGCACCATCCCGCTCCCCAAGATCTCAAGCCAATCATCGCCCTCGCCCACCTTGAGCGTGCCCCCCTCCCAGGAACAGCGGATATCAACCTCGGCCGAGGGTTCGGTGAACGGAAAATGCGAGGCGCGAAAGCGCAGCTCGACATCGTCGACCTCGAAGAACGCCTTCACGAACTCTTCCAGCGCCCACTTGAGGTTGGCCATGCTGATGTCCTTGTCGATCGCCAGACCCTCGATCTGGTGAAACATCGGCGTATGGGTCTGGTCATAGTCGGCGCGGTAAACACGGCCCGGCGCGATCACCCGCAAGGGCGCGCCCTGTGCCTGCATCGTGCGTATCTGAACCGGGCTTGTATGGGTGCGCAACACATGCGGCGGGCGATCATCGCCGGGCGCACGATGGGTGTAAAACGTATCCATCTCGGCACGCGCCGGATGATGACCGGGAATATTCAGCGCATCGAAATTGAACCAGTCACTTTCGATCTGCGGCCCCTCGGCCACGGCAAAACCCATATCGGCGAAAATCGCGGTGACCTCTTCGGTGACCTGACTGACCGGATGGATCGTGCCAACCCGGCGATGCCGCGCCGGAAGCGTGACATCCATCCATTCGGCGCGCAGACGTTCATCAAGCGCGGCATCGGCAAGCCCCTGCTTTTTCGCCGCCAGCGCGCTGTTGATCTCATCCTTGAGCGCGTTAAGCTTGGGCCCGGCCACTTGCCGTTCCTCCGCGCTCATCTTGCCAAGCTCTCGCATCTGAAGGCTGATCTCGCCCTTTTTGCCCACGGCCTGCACACGCAGATCCTCTAGCCGGGCCTCGTCGGCGGCATTGGCAATCAGGGTGATATATTTGTCTCTGAGATCGTCCATCGGTTTTGTCCAGATAATGCGGGTCAAAGGCGGGTTACCCCGGCTGGGCCTTTAGCGCAAGTGACTGGCATAGTCCGCGCTGAATTCGCCATAGCCTCGGGCGGTGACTTCAAGATGATCGCGCATATGCGCATGCAGCATCGGCAAATTGTGAAACGGCACCTGCGGCAGGGTGTGATGCTCGACATGATAGGGCATGTTCCAGGCCAGAAACCGCACAATCCGGTTGGTATAGGTGGTGCGCGTGTTCTCGAACATGTTGGCCACAAAGGCACAGCGGCCATGTTCGGCCAACAGATAAAGCCGCAAAAACGGCTGCCCCAAAAGACAGGGCAACAGCCAGATCCAGACCAAAACCGGCGTCATCAAAAGACTAAGCCCCGCAAGCCCGTAAAGCATCAGCATGACACGCGCCTCACGCCTGACACGGACCCGCGCCCGGTGCGGTACATACGCCCCCGGATTGCGCCCCATCGCATTGCCGATTACCTGCCGGATCATCGCCGCCCAGAACGGCAGCCCCGAAACATGCACCACATAAGCCAGGCGCGTTTCCGGCTTGGCCCCTGACACAAGCTCAGGGTCCTTGCCGGGCATATTGGTGTACCTATGATGCGCGAGGTGAAAATACCGGAACCACTCAAATGGCTGAACGATCAAAAATCCCGCAATCCGCCCCACCCATTCATTCAACCAAGCGGAGCGAAACGGCGTCTTATGGGTGGCCTCATGTTCCAGCGTGAACAAAAAACAGATCGCGATCCCCTGCCCCACCAGCGCCAGCTGCCACAACATCCAGCCCTGCGCGATCCATAGACCAAACCCGAAAATCACAGCCATATGCCCGGCAAGGTGCCAAAGCCCGGCCGCATCTTCAGTATCATTCAACGCCGCCAGCGTGTCGCGCGGCAAAGCCGAGACAAAAGCCTTGTGATCCATGCCTCAACCCTATGCCAAGCCCCGCCCGCAAACCAGACGATAGATATCCCCCTGGCTTCTTCTTGGAACAAATACTCATCACCACGCATCCCCCCCAACCCATCCTGCCCCTTTGAGGGCGCGGGGTGGGCGGGTGGGAGCGCCCTCAAAGGGGCATTTCACCCCGAACGCTCAGGCGAATTGTGTCGCGCCAAAGGCCTGCTGGCGCACGTCTTCGGGGACCTCGCCGTATTTCAGGATAAACCACTTCTTCATCAACGTGACATTGGAAAAACCACAGGCCACCGAAACTTCATTCATCGACAGGGCCGTTTGCCCCAGCAGCCGACGCGCCCGATCAAGCCGCAGATCGCGGTAAACGTTCAACGGCGTCTGGCGCAAAAGGTCGCGAAACCCGCGTTCAAGCTTGCGCGCGCTGACCCCCAGAAGATCGGCGATCTGACCCACGCTCAACGTATCTTCCAAATGCTCAAGCATGATTTGAAGCGCGGCGTTAAGCGTGGCATCCCCCTGCGCAAGCCGAAGATAGCGCAGATGCTCGCCCGGCGCCGCCTCGCCCCCCGGCTCACTCAGACCCAGATAGCGCGACAGGCTGGCGCGGATAAACTCCCCATCGCGCGCACCGACAAGCTCTACCATCATCCGCACCGCAGCGGCCGGGCTGACGGCGCTGCTCAGGGCCTTGTGATGACAGGTGGTCTGATCGCTGAACTCGATCCGGCGGCTTGTCTCCTGCACCCCGGCGCGAAAATCGGGATGCACCGCCAATTGCCGCGCGCCCAGAACGCCGGCGGTCAGCGGAACGAACACCGCCGACCCCACAAGGCAAAGCCGCGCGGCATTGCGAATGGCGCGGCGCAAATCGGCAAGATCATTGGCGACCGGTCGCCACGCCGTCTCGATCCCGCCCACAAGCACAAGCGTCTGCTCCGGCCCACAGCCATCAATTTGGGCAAGGCCACGCGCACCGCAGACATGATCCCAGCGATAACTGTCACGCCCCAAAAGCCGGTTGGCAGAGCGCAGCACGTCAATACAGGCCTCGGCGGCAAACCTCATCTCCCGGCCCTGGGACACAAACAGAAAATCACCCGACAGGCTCCGCCGCGCATGGGTCGGCGCGGCCGCGCCGGGGCGATCAGGTGCGAGTGTTTCAAGGTACATGGGTATGGTCCTCTTCCGTCTTGCCTGTCATCAGGCCGCGCCCCGTCAGGCAATATTGCTCAACGAGGTTTCAATCGCATGCAGGAACGAGCCCGCCGAAGAACTGCCCGACATCAGGCGAAAGCTATCATCGCCGGTGCGGATGATAAGCGTGCCGAGATGCTCCATCATGGTGCGCGCCGCGTCGCCGAGAGCAAAAGCGTCGGGATGCAGATCAATCGGACAAATTCGCTCCAATGCGGCGCGCGCGTTTGGCCCCGAAAGGTCAAGCGCGGTCCAGACATCGGTCTGATCGGTGGTATAGGCCGCCCCCTTGAGGCGCGCGGCCACCGCAGGTTCCGCATCAGGCGTGGGATGGGTGAAGATCACAAAGGCCAAATCACTGCCCAGACGCACAATCCGGGCGCCATCCTTGGCAAGGCTCGATTTGCCGACCTCGGGCAAGGCCACGCCATAGGCCGTCTTGATCGCCTTTTGCGCGGCTTTCTCTGCTCCAAGCGGCAGGGCAACCGACACGATCGCAAGATCGACAGGCGCCACAAGGCGGGTGTCCGCGATGGTGATATCGGTGCCCGCAAGCGGGGCGGCAGGGGTCAGACTATATTCAGGCACGCAGACGCTCTCCTTCGGGATCAATGAAATGCGCCGAGACGATCTCGACCTCCATTTCGGTGCCGTGGACCGGGCTGACGGCGCGCAGGATTTCGCCCATGCGGGCATCGCCGCGCTTGATAAAGCCAAGCCCGACAGAATGGCCAAGGCTGGGCGAATAGGCCACCGAAGACATCCAGCCCTGATCGTTGTCCATGGTCGCCGCATCGCCCTTGTTGATGAAATGCGACCCGGCAATCAGCCCGCGATCACGATCAACCGGGCGCAATCCGACCAGTTTCACGGCACCCTCAAGCAGCATTTCGGGACGTTGCGACAACACGTTGCCGATACACTCTTTCTTTTGGCTGACCATCCGGCCCATGCCAAGATTATGCGCGGTCGTCTGACCGTTAAGCTCATTGCCCGCCGCATGACCTTTTTCAATCCGCATCACGCCAAGAGCCTCGGTGCCATAAGGACAAGCGTCAAACTCGCGCCCGGCCTCGATCAGCACATCCATCATCGCATTGCCATAACGCGCGGGCACCGCCACCTCATAGGCAAGCTCGCCCGAGAACGAGATCCGGAAAAGCCGCGCCGGGGTGCCATTGCAAACCGTCACCTCGCCGCAGGCCATGAAGGGAAACGCCTCGTTCGAGAGGTCATGCGCCTCGTCCACCACCTTGCGCAAAAGATTGCGCGCATTGGGCCCGGCAACGGCGAACTGCGCCCAGCCATCGGTGGTCGAGATAAGATGCACATCCATATCCGGCCAGAGACACTGGCGCGCAAACTCAAGCCGCCGGAACACCAGAACCGCATTGGCGGTGGTGGTGGTCATCACAAAGTGGTTCTCCGACATCCGCGCCGTGGTGCCATCGTCATAGGCAATCCCATCCTCGCGCAGCATCAACCCATAGCGCACCCGGCCCACGGCCAGCTTCGCAAAGCCATTCGCATAGACCTTGTTGAGAAAGGCCGCCGCATCGCGCCCCTGCACATCAATCTTGCCAAGCGTGGTCACATCGCAGATGCCAACCGACTTGCGGGTCGCCAGAACCTCGCGATCCACTGAATCGCGCCAGCCCTTTTCACCGGGCCGCGCAAACCATTGCGCCCGAAGCCAATTGCCAACCTCGACAAAGGTCGCGCCGTTTTCCTTGGCCCAGTTATGGCTTGGCGTCAGACGGTAGGGCCGAAAATCCCGACCGCGCGAGCGGCCCCCAAGGGCACCAATCGGCACCGGCGTATAGGGCGGGCGGAAAATCGTGGTGCCGGTTTCGGGGATCGTCTTGCCGGTGCATTCCGCCATGATTGCAAGCGCCGGGATATTCGCGGTCTTGCCCTGATCGGTTGCCATGCCAAGCGTGGTATAGCGCTTGAGATGCTCGACCGAGCGAAAGCCTTCGCGGTGCGATTGTTTGACGTCCTTGACCGTCACATCGTTCTGAAGATCAAGCCAGCCGCGCTTGGTGCTTTCGCGCACGTGCCAATAGGGCACGCAATCGCGCGGCTCATCCTCGGCGCGGGGCAGATCGGCTTTGCCGGGTTTATACCCAAGCGCCTCAATCTGCGCATTGGCCACGGCTTGACCCTCGGCCAGGGCGGCGGCCAGCGTCATCGCGCCATTTGCGGCGCCCGCAACGGCCATCCCCGGTGGAAGATCACGCCCCGGCACAAAGGCCGAGATCTCATCGCGCCATTCGGGCCGCCCGCGTTGGTGACAGGTCAGGTGCACATTCGGATTCCAGCCGCCAGAGACCGCCAGACAATCCACCGGGATCATCTGACCATCGGTCAGGGTGATGGATTTCAACCCCTTGCGCCCGACCGTATCGACCACGCCAGCCTTGCGGATATGGCGCGCGCCGGGCACGTCACAGACCGCAGGCGCATCGCGCACATCAATAATGGCGGGCACATGCACGCCTTTGGCCACAAGATCGGCAGCGGTGCGCCAGCCGTCATCATTGTCGGTAAACACCGCAACATTCTGGCCGGGTGTCACGCCATAACGGTTGACATAAGAACGCACCGAGCCGGCCAACATCACGCCGGGGCGGTCGTTGTTGCCAAAGGCAATCGGGCGCTCGGTCGCCCCCGCCGCCAGAACCGCGCGCTTGGATGTCACCCGCCACAGGATTTGCCGGGGCTTGCCGGCAGAGCTTGCCAGATGATCGGTGCACCGCTCAAGCGCGCCATAAACGCCATGATCATAGGCGCCGTAAACCGTGGTACGCGCCATCAGGCGCACGTTGTCCATCGCCGCCAGCTCTACCAGCGCCTCTTTGGCCCAATTTGCACCAGGCACGCCGCCAACCTCAAGTGTCTCAGAGTTGAGCCGCCCGCCAAGGGTAAAATCCTCATCCGCGAGAATAACCCGCGCGCCCGCACGCCCCGCCGTGAGCGCCGCCATAAGCCCCGTTGGCCCCGCGCCGATCACCAGCAGATCGCAATGCAGAAAGCCCTTGTCATAGGTGTCGGGATCTTCCTTCATCGACAGACTTCCGAGACCGGCCGATTTGCGGATGATCGGCTCGTAAAGTTTTTCCCAGAAGGCGCGCGGCCACATGAAGGTCTTGTAATAAAACCCCGCCGAGAGAAACGGCGACAAAAGATCCGTCACCGCCATCAGATCGTAGTCCAGAGAGCCGCGATGGTTCTGGCTCTTGGCGTGCAGCCCGTCAAACAGCTCCGTCACCGTGGCGCGTGTGTTGGGTTCGAGATGCGCGCCGCTGCGCAGCTCGACCAGCGCGTTGGGCTCTTCTGACCCAGCGGTAAAAATCCCGCGCGGGCGGTGGTATTTGAACGAGCGCCCGACAAGACGCTGAGCATTGGCCAAAAGCGCCGAGGCCAGCGTATCGCCGGGATGGCCGCGCATCTCTTTGCCGTTGAAGGTAAATTTGAACTCTTGCGAACGGTCGATCTGGCCGCCGCTGATCCGGTTGACCTGGCTCATTTGCTGCGCCCCCTGGCCCGGGCCACATCGCGGGCCATCTCGACAGACGTAATCTCATGCGTGACCGTATCGCGGGTCACCACGAGCCAGGAGCGGTCGCCCTGTTCGTGATACCAAAGCTCGGCATGCTTGCCCGCCGGATTGTCGCGCAGATATCCGTATTCATGGAAGGCCTCGGCGGCATCGCTGGCCTGCCAGTCGGGCCGCTCGATCAGGGCGGCATCGCCGAGATAGACGAATTCCGCGGCATCACGGGGGCCAAGAAGAGGGTGATTGATAATCATGCGTCCGGGCCCTTTGTCAGCGGTCGGATTTGAGTATTTTTGGAAAGATGAAAGGTCATATGCGCGGCCCTCAATGCAGGTTGGGCTGGTTGCCCTGACCTTTTTCGTCGATCAGGTTGCCGCGCTTGAAACGATCAAGCCGCATTTGCGTGGCGACCGGATGCGGGGTGTCCCTGGCCAGAAGATGCGCGTAGCACATGCCGCTGGCGGGCGTCGCCTTGAACCCGCCATAGCACCAGCCGCCGTTGAAATAGAGGCCGTCGATATCGGTCTTGTCGATGAAGGGAGAGCCGTCCATCGACATATCCATGATGCCGCCCCAGCTTCGCAGCAGGCGGGCGCGCCCGATCATCGGCATGATCGCCATGCCGCCTTCGGCGACGTCTTCGACCACCGGCAGGTTGCCGCGTTGCGCGTAGGAATTATAGCCGTCGATATCGCCGCCGAAGACCAGACCGCCCTTGTCAGATTGGCTTACGTAAAAATGACCGGCGCCAAAGGTGATCACACCGGGCAGGACCGGTTTCAGGCCCTCGGTCACGAACGCCTGAAGAACATGGCTTTCGATCGGCAGGCGCATGCCCGCCTGCGCCATCACCCGGCCCGAAGAGCCGGCAACGCAGACCGCCACCTTGCGCGCCCGAATGGCGCCGCGACTTGTCTGGACACCACGGCATTTGCCGTTCTCGATGTCAAAGCCGGTCACCTCGCAGTTCTGGATGATATCGACGCCGCGCGCATCCGCGCCGCGCGCATAGCCCCAGGCCACCGCATCATGGCGCACCGTGCCGCCGCGCCGCTGAAACAAGCCGCCCTTGATCGGGAAACGGGCGTTGTCATAATCAAGAAACGGCAATTCCGCACGAAGCTGATCGGCGGTCGCAAGCTCGGCATCGGCACCGGCCAGGAACATCGCATTGGCGCGGCGCACAAAGGCATCTCGCTGCGCATCACTGTGAAACAGGTTCAGGATCGAACGCTGGCTGACCATGGCGTTATAGTTGAAATCCTGCTCAAGGCCTTCCCAGAGCTTGAGCGACATTTCATAAAACGGCTCATTGCCCGGCAGCATGTAGTTCGAGCGGATGATCGTGGTGTTACGCCCGATATTGCCCGACCCGATCCAGCCCTTTTCGAGAACCGCAATATTACGCATCCCGAATTCGCGGGCGAGGTAGTAGGCCGTTGCAAGCCCATGACCGCCGCCGCCGATGATCACGATGTCATACTCCGGCTTTGGATCGGGTTCGCGCCAGACAGGTTTCCATCCCTTGTTCCCGGTCAGCCCCTCGCGGAGAATTTTTAAGGCAGAATAGCGCATGGGCCAAAGAATCCTGTTGCTGTCTCTGATCCAGCATCGCGGTTTATCCGAGGATAGACTTGCCTAAAAAAGCCATTTACACGTCCGATATGGACAAGATTTCGCGAAACCGGCACAAACCGCTGAGAATCGGCATTCTGCCGATCGAGGGCTTTGCGCTTATGTCTTATGCCGCCACAACAGAGCCCTGGCGCGCCGCGAACCTTTTGGCAGGGCGCACGCTTTACGAGGTGATCAACATCGCCGTCTCTGATCTGCCGGTGGCCAGCTCCGGTGCCGCAGAGATCAGGCCAGAGGCGGGGCCACGCGATGATCTGAGGCTTGATTATCTCTTTGTCATCGCAGGGGGCGATCCGGCGCGCTATCCGGGGCGCAGCTTGTCCGCGTGGCTGACGCGACAGGCGCGGGCGGGGGTGATCATGGGCGGCGTCTCGGGCGGGCCGATCATTCTGGCGCGCGCCGGGCTCATGGCGGGGCGCCGGATGACGGTGCATTGGGAATACGCCACCGCACTCGCCGAAATCTCGCCTCAGCTTATGATCGAACGCACGCTTTATGTGATTGATCGTGACCGGATGACATGCGCCGGGGGGACCGCACCGATGGACCTTATGCATGCGCTGATTGCCCAGCATCACGGCACCGATTTTGCGCGACAAGTCAGTGACTGGTTCATGCATACCGAGATTCGCCCGCCCACCGGGCCGCAACGTTCAGGGCTGGTCGAGAGGGTGGGCACCCATGTCCCGGCCATCCTCGACGCGGTCGAGGCGATGGAAGGCAATATCGCCGATCCCCTGCACCTTGAACATCTGGCACAGGTGGCACGGCTCTCGAAGCGGCAACTCAACCGGCTTTTTCAGGACAAACTTGGCCATACGACCATGGGCTATTACCGCATATTGCGGCTTGAGCGAGCGCAGAACCTGTTGCGCAACTCGGCGCTGTCGCTGACCGAGGTTGCGCTTGCAACCGGCTTTTCCAGCTCCTCACATTTTTCGCGAGCCTATGCCGCGCAATTCGGTGAGGCGCCGTCGCGTTATCGCCACACGTAAGCCGGCAAAAGAGACTCTATTCCGGCCGACCTTTGTCCTGATCCGCCTTAAGCAGCGACTCGATTCTGGCGAGTCGGCCCATGACCTCGTCTCGGTAGGTGTCGGTTCTTTCGACATCCTCGGCGTGGTGCGCGTCTTGCATCGAATTTACGATCAGACCGACCAAAAGGTTCACCACGGCGAAGGTGGTAACCATGATGAAGGGTACGAAAAACCCCCAGGCATAGGGGAACACCTCCATCACCGGGCGCACGATGCCCATCGACCAGGATTCAAGTGTCATGATCTGAAACAGCGAATAGGCAGAGCGCCCGAGATCGCCGAACCACGCGGGAAAGGCCGCGCCAAACAGCTTGGTTGCCATGACTGACCCGATGTAAAACAGCATCCCCATCAACAGGAACACCGACCCCATCCCCGGCAGCGCATTGACCAGCCCCTCTACCACCCGGCGCAGCGACGGCGCCACCGACACCACCCGCAAAAGCCGCAGGATACGCAGCGCCCGAAGCACCGAAAGACCTTGCGTGGCAGGCACCAGAGAGATGCCGACAATCACGAAATCAAAGATATTCCAGCCGCGCGAGAAAAATCCGCCAACGCCGCGCGCAAACAGTTTTGCGCCGAGTTCGGCCACGAACACCGCAAGACAGAGTTGATCGAGCAGAGTGATAAGCCCACCGGCCTGATCCATGATCGGGTCCGAGGTCTCCATGCCAAGAATGACCGCATTGAACAGAATCACGCCAAGAATGGCGTTCTGAACACTGGATTTATCGAGAAAGCTGCCGACGCGGCTGCGCAAAGTCATGGGCCTGCCTGTATATATGTCTGAAATCTGTGACCGTCATATGGGCGCGCATTGCCAGACCTGCAAGGCACCCAGACTTAGTCTTTGGCGCGCGCCAGCATGCGGCCCAGCGCCCGACCGCCAAGAATATGCAGATGATAATGCGGCACCTCCTGCACTCCATGCTCGCCCGCGTTGGTGATGGCGCGAAACCCCTCGCCGCCCTCACCCGGTTGCACACCGGTCAGACGACATACCTCGCCGGAGGCGCGGGTGAAATCGAGAATCTCGGCGTCGGTCGCGGCCTGCGCAAAATGGTCATAACAGACATAGGGCCCTTTCGGGATCACCAGAACATGCACCGGCGCCTGTGGTTCGATGTCATAAAACGCAAGGCTGTGCTCGGTTTCCAGAACGGTTTTGTTGGGAATCTCGCCGCGCAGAATCTTGGCGAAAATGTTCTGGTCGTCATAGGCATAGGGCATAGTGGTCCTCAGTCTGCAAAAAGATGATCTTGTTGCGTAATTTCCTGCGCTTTTTCACGCGAGATATCAAGGAAGCGCATCAAAAGGTCGGCATGCTGATCGTCCTCGTCGGATTCGCGCAGGATCAGATGGTTTTCAAATTCGGAATCGCGGATGCAGTCGCTTTCATAGGTCATATCGCCCCGGATCGTCGGCAATAGCCGGTCCAGCGTATCCTCGGGCGTCTGTTCACCGGCCAATCCGACGCGCATGGCATGCCCGATCAAATAGTCATCGGTGAAATCGCATTGCACCTCCAAAAGCTTGGTGGTCGCGCGATCGCCGCAAAAATCCTGCAACAAATCAATGCTTCCGGGATCCATGCACACGATAAGGCGGTCGGTTTCATAATAGTCAAACAGCATCCGCATCAGGGCGCGGCGGTGGCGCGTGCGCTTGGCCAGGGTTCCCTGAATCCCGCCAAGATCCGGCAGGGCCGTGCCCTCTTCGTTAAACAGGTACTCAATCGCGGGCAGGTTGGTGACCATGCGAATGCGATCCAAAAGGCGCTTGGCCACATGCCATTTCTTGCAAACCACGATCATCAGTTCACGCTCGCGGCCAAGGCTGCTTTCGGTTTCCCAGAACCGGCTTGCGAACCGCCGCCCGTCACGGCCCCGGGCGGACAGGAACTTGAACAGGCTGCGCCCTTCGTTGGAAATCTGAAACTCGGCCATGTCATCGGCATAGAGCGTACCAAGGCGGCGCTTAAGCTCTAGCGCTTCGGGGCTGATCTTGCGGGAAAAGAGGTAATCCTGACCCAGCAAAAGATCGTAGTGATCATTATAAAAGGTCACCGGCATTCCATAATCGGTGAACATAAGAAAGGTCAGGGTGCGGGTGCTGATCTCTTTTTCCGGCACAAGGTGGCGCACGAGCGTCTGAAAAAACGTCTCATCGGGAATCCAGGTGGTGCGAAAGAATCGCATCACGTCGCGGCGCTTGCGGGTGAAATCAATGATCCATTCAATCGTGCGTCGGCGCAGGCACCACCATTGGCTTCCGATCTGGACCTGAATATCACGCGGGATCTCGCGGGTCAGGCCAAGCTTGGTTTGCAGGTTGTAAGAGGCATAAAACCGTTTTGGCTGGGTGCGCTCATTAAAGAAGTGGCGGTAAATCAGCCGCTCTTCCTTCATCCCGGTCTTGATCCAGTCGCTTTCGAAATAATCAAAGCTTTCGATGTAATCGACATCCGCGGAATCCAGAAACTCATGCGCATAGCTGGCGGATTTGATCGGCGCGCAATCGCCCGACAGCATGTAGAAATGCGTGGCCCGCGGAAAGGCGTCTACTGCGGCTTCGACGGCATAAAGCGTTGCCTGCACAAGCGACCACTCACCCCAGCCGCATTTGATTCGCTTCCTGGCAAAGGCAACGTTGGGATTGCTGGCAAGCTGGGTCTTTATCCGTTCGAAATGTTCGGGCTTGGCACGGGCGTCAAAGTGAATCGAAATGTAATCGCCCACCGCAGTAAGCATTTCTGCCTGGCGAATAATCGCCTCAGGGTCTTTATGGCATAAAAGAATAAACGCGATTTTTGCCATATTAGAAACGATTCAACCCCAAGTTCATAGATTGTCTATAGCAATAGCGGTGAAGACTGTCTGAATAAACAGACTTTCTTTGGTTTTTTGAACCAGATAGACATAATTAAAGCTGCAAATAACAGGCAGCAGTGTGCGGAGGCAGTATATATGGGGTTCCCAGGCACCTGGATGACCGAGAGTGAAAGCGTGGTTTACCGCGTTGTGCCGAAATGTGCGTGTTCGACAATCGGACAGGCACTGTATTATTCGGACCATGGCAAATTCTTTGATGGTGACATTCATGACGCCACCGAGGGCCTGCATAAATGGGCCCGAGAGGACAGCCAGAAGCTGATCAATGCGAATGTCAAAACCCACACCTCTTATGCGTTCACCTGTGTACGCAATCCCTATACCCGCATTCTGTCGAGCTTTTTCGACAAGATTTGCGGCATTCAGCGCAACGGCAAACGCTATCGTGGCAAGCTGGTGCCAACCCTTGTTCAGAAATACGGGATCGAGGTCGGCGGCAATGACGGCAAACAGGACTTTGACCAGATCGCAAGCTTTCGTCGCTTCCTTTTGTTCGCGCGCGACACCATCCGCTGGAAACGCCCGATGGAGCCTGACATTCACTGGTCCGCCATGTCGGGTCATGTCTCGACCTTCATTGTGAACGGCGGCACCTATGACAAGATATTCTGGACTGAAACGTTCAATGACGGCATGCAAGAGGTGCTGGACACGATCAACAGCCCCCACAAAGTTGACCTGAAGAACATGCCACGGTTCAACGAATCCGAAGGTCACGGGCCAAAGCGCGCGCATCCGGTCGAGGATTATTTCGACGATCTGTCGATGCATCTGGTCTATGAAATCTACAAACGCGATTTCGAAGTGTTCAAGTACGACTTTGAGAATCCGGCCAACAAAATGCCGATCGGAGAAATTGACCTGGCGGAGGTTCACGCGAAACTCGGCGTTTAGCCCGCGTTTCTTTGGGGCAACTAAAGGGCTTTGCATTTGCGCCGAACTGGCGTATACGCCGCCCGGTACATGCGCGTGATGCCCGCTCAGGCAAGAATCATTTCCCCAGCAGCTGGGGGCCCGGTCTGGTATCGTTGCGCGAGAGAAATATATACCAAACCAATGCAAGGGTCTGATTCACATGGCTAATACGCCCCAATCCAAAAAACGCGCCCGTCAAAACGAAACCCGTTTTGCCGTCAACAAGGCGCGTCGTTCGCGCATCCGCACCTTTCTGCGCAAAGTAGAAGAAGCAATCGCATCCGGCGACAAAGAGGCGGCAACCGCCGCTCTGCGCGCCGCTCAACCCGAATTGATGCGTGGCGTCACCAAAGGCGTGTTCCACAAAAATACCGCATCGCGCAAAGTGTCGCGCCTTGCCGCACGGGTCAAGGCGATCGCCTGAGCCCGCGTTGAGCGCTAAGCTATTGAATGCAAAAGGCACCGGTCTAACCGGTGCCTTTTTTGTTTTGACGCATAAACCACGACCGATAGATTCTTTTCCGACAAAGCCCCTGTCAAGCGCGAAGATCAGTTGCCCGCGCGCTTGCGACTTTGCTAGCTTCAACAGGCGATTCACGCTTGGGGGGACAGGCTAGATCGGCGTCTCAGGGCTTTTGGAAACAAGGGCGATGGGATGCTGTGAAGGGGCAATTTGCTCTGGCCATGTTCATTGCGTATGCATTTTATTAGGTACTGAAAGTGCGCGATTTTTGGGACAGATCGCGACACCACAGGTACGACCTTTTGAAATTCATGCGCTCTTTTGGGAAGATCTGGCAACCGCTGACGCTGGTCAATGGAAGTTGTTTTCTTTGCAAATCCCGAGCCAGAGTCGCAGACCAGCACGGTCTGACCATGTCAGGCCGACGTCTGGATAGTGAAGAGTCGCGGAATCGGGGAAGCATGACACAAGATCAATGGGGCCAGTTGAAGCAGAAACTTCAGCAATCGGTCGGGCAAAGCAATTTCAAGAACTGGATTGAGCCGCTGGAGTTTTCCAAGCTTGCGGATGGTGTGGCGACATTTCATGTCCCGACCAGCTTTCTGGGCAATTACGTATCGCAGCACTTTGGCGATCTGATCCTGTACCAGATGAATTCTCTGGTGTCCGATGTGCGCCGCATTCACTTTCAGGTGCCTGCCAACACCACCGAACGTCCGACACGCCCCGCGCCGAGCACGCGCCAGACGGGTGGGGGCAACGTCGTCACACCGGGTGGCGACAGCATGCTGCCCACCGCACCGCTGGACGAACGCTTTACCTTTGACACCTTTGTTGTCGGCAAACCGAACGAGCTTGCTAATGCCGCCGCCCGCCGCGTCGGTGAGGGCGGGCCGACCACGTTCAACCCGCTGTTCCTTTATGGCGGCGTTGGCCTTGGCAAAACCCACCTGATGCACGCCATCGCCTGGGAGCTTCAGACAAACCGCCCGGATTTGAATGTCGTCTACCTTTCGGCGGAACAGTTCATGTACCGCTTTGTGCAAGCCCTGCGCGACCGCAAGATGATGGATTTCAAGGAAATGTTCCGCTCGGTTGATGTTTTGATGGTCGATGACGTGCAATTCATCGCCGGCAAGGACAGCACCCAGGAAGAGTTTTTCCACACCTTCAACGCGCTGGTCGATCAGAACAAGCAGATCGTGATTTCCGCCGACCGCGCCCCCGGCGAGATTGCCAATCTGGAAGAGCGGATCAAATCGCGCCTGCAATGCGGGCTTGTGGTTGATCTGCATCCGACCGATTACGAGCTGCGCCTTGGCATTCTTCAGTCAAAGGTCGAGCGGCACCGCGAACAATATCCCGACCTGAGCATGGCCGATGGCGTGCTGGAATTTCTGGCGCACCGCATAAGCACCAATGTCCGCGTTCTCGAAGGCGCTCTGACCCGGCTGTTTGCCTTTGCCTCGCTGGTCGGCCAGCCGATCACGCTTGAGCTGACTCAGGATTGCCTCGCCGATGTGCTGCGCGCCTCCGAGCGCAAGGTTTCGGTCGAAGAGATCCAGCGCAAGGTCTCGGATCACTACAACATCCGCCTGAGCGATATGATCGGGCCCAAGCGCCTGCGTAACTTTGCGCGGCCACGTCAGGTGGCGATGTATCTGTGCAAACAGATGACAAGCCGCTCTTTGCCCGAGATCGGCCGCCGTTTTGGCGGCCGCGACCACACCACAGTGATGCACGGGGTCAAGCGGATCGAAGAGTTGCGGATTCAGGATGCCCAGATCGCCGAGGACCTGGAGCTTTTGCGCCGCACACTTGAGGGTTAAACCGTCCGCTCGTCCGCCCTTGACGGGCAGCCTCGCCCCCTGGGGCGGGGTCGGGCCTTGACGCTGCCGTAAATACAGCCGAAAACGCAATAAAGCACTTGAGCCGCAGGGGAAAATTGGTACCGTGCCCCTCCCGGCGCTAAACCGGCACCTGATAGGGAGCGAGGGTATGAAACTCAGCATCGAACGCGGCGCACTGCTTAAGGCCGTGTCACAAGCACAATCCGTGGTCGAGCGGCGCAATACCATTCCGATCCTTGCCAATGTGCTGATCGAAGCCGAAGGAAATTCGGTTCAGTTCCGCGCCACTGACCTTGATATCGAAGTCGTCGACAAGGCCCCGGCCATGGTCGAGCGTGCCGGCGCCACCACCGTATCGGCGGTGATGCTGCACGAGATCGTGCGCAAGCTGCCCGATGGCGCGCTTGTGACGCTGGACGATGACGGGACAGCCGGACGGTTGACCGTGCAGGCCGGGCGATCGAATTTCAACCTTGCCACTCTGCCGAAAGAAGATTTCCCGGTCATGGCAAGTTCGGAATATGCCAGCAATTTCAGCGCCCCGGCGCCGGTTTTGCGGCGGTTGTTCGACAAATCCAAATTTGCCATCTCGACAGAGGAAACCCGGTACTACCTGAACGGCGTCTATATGCATGTCTCTGACAGCGACGGCGGCAAGGTTTTGCGTTGTGTGGCCACCGATGGCCATCGTCTGGCGCGCATCGACGCCGATCTGCCCGACGGCGCCGCAGACATGCCCGGCGTGATCGTGCCGCGCAAGACCGTCGGCGAACTGCGCAAGTTGCTGGAAGACGACGACATGAAGATTGCCGTGTCGGTGTCGGAAACCAAGATCCGCTTTGCCACCCCCGATATCACCCTCACCTCGAAGGTGATCGACGGCACCTTTCCTGACTACACCCGTGTCATCCCGCAGGGCAACACCCGCAGGATGGAAGTGGATGCCGCCGAATTTGCCCAGGCCGTTGATCGCGTCGCCACCGTAAGCTCGGAGCGCTCTCGCGCCGTCAAGCTGTCGCTCGACGAGGATCGCCTTGTGCTGTCGGTCAATGCGCCCGACAGCGGCGCCGCCGAGGAAGAGCTTGCCGTGGCTTACGGTGATGAGCGGCTCGAAATCGGGTTCAACGCCAAATACCTGCTTGAAATTGCAAGCCAGGTTGACCGGGAAAACGCCGTGTTCCTGTTCAACTCCTCCGGTGATCCGACCCTGATGCGCGAAGGCAATGACACGACGGCGGTTTATGTCGTCATGCCGATGCGCGTATAACGCCTGTCGGAGCCTCCGGCGGGAGTATTTTTGCCAAGAAGAAGGGCAATGAATGCCCGGCCTCTACCTGTCAGACCTGACTCTCTCGCATTTCCGCTCGCATAGGTCGGCGCGGCTGTCGCTTGATGCGCGGCCTGTCGTCCTTCATGGGCCGAACGGGGCCGGAAAAACCAATATCCTTGAGGCGGTCTCGCTTTTTTCGCCGGGGCGCGGCCTGCGGCGGGCGGCGGCGCAGGATATGGCCCGCAGGCCAGAGGCCCTGGGTTGGAAGCTGAGCGGGCTTTTGCACTCGTTGCATCAGGTGCATGAAATCGAGATCAGTGCGCAGGACGGGGCCGCGCGACAGGTGCGCATTGACGAGAAAGCCGCCACGCAAATGGCACTTGGCCGGGTGGGGCGGGTGCTCTGGCTTGTGCCGTCGATGGATCGGCTCTGGATCGAGGGGGCCGAGGGGCGGCGGCGCTTTCTGGACCGCATGACGATGAGTTTTATCCCCGCCCATGGCGATGCGGCCCTGGCCTATGACAAGGCGATGCGCGAGCGTAATCGTCTTCTCAAGGATCAGGTGCGCGATGCCCATTGGTATCTGGCGCTGGAACGCCAGATGGCCGAGGCCGGGGCGCAGATGCACGCCAACCGACAGGCCGCCCTTGCCCGGATTGCCGAGGCCCAGGCCGAGGCGCAAACCGCCTTTCCGGTGGCAGAGCTTGACCTGACGCAGACCGAGGGCGAAATGCCCGACACCGCCGATGACCTGCGCGAGGCGCTTGCCGAAAGCCGGTTTCGCGATCTGATGGCCGGGCGCACGCTTGTCGGGCCACATCGCGCCGATCTTTGCGGGGTCTATGCGGCCAAGGGCGTGCCTGCGGCCGACTGTTCAACCGGCGAGCAAAAGGCGCTTTTGGTCTCGCTGATCCTCGCCAATGCCCGCGCCCTGGCCCGTGACTTTGGCGCGCCGCCGCTGCTGTTGCTGGATGAGGTCGCCGCCCATCTTGATGCCACCCGGCGCGCCGCGCTTTATGACGAGATCTGTGCGCTTGGCGCACAGGCCTGGATGACAGGCACCGGCCCCGAATTATTTGCAGAACTTGGCGACAGGGCCCAGCATATCGAGATCACCGAGACCGATGGCATCAGCCATATCACCCCGAAGGAAACCGAATGACCCCACAGCGCGTGACCCTGATCACCCTTGGCGCAACCGACCTTGTTCGGTCAAAGGCGTTCTATGGCGCCCTTGGCTGGACCCCGGCGGAAGAACAGCCCGGCGTGGTGTTTTACCAGATGAACGGGCTTGTCCTTGGGCTGTTTGGCAAGGCCGATCTTGCCAAGGATCAAGGGCGGGCGGGCACAGAGTTGGGGACCGGAGCGATGACGCTGGCCCAGAATTTTGCAACCAAAGCAGAGGTTGATGCCGCCTATCAAACGGCGGTTGCCGCTGGGGCAGCGCCCCTGAAAGCCCCGCAAGAGGTGTTCTGGGGCGGGTATTCGGGCTATTTCGGCGACCCTGACGGGCATGTCTGGGAGGTGGCGATGAACCCGTTCTGGCCGCTCTGCACCGATGGTAGCCTGACCTTGCCGCCCGCATCATGACGCTAATCGCGGGGTGTCTGGCGCTTTATGCACCGACGATGTTGACAGACCGGACCACGCGCCTGATCACCTCAGAACGGGCCGCGAAACGCACCAGTATCACCGTCGGCAAACTACTTGTTCTGGTGGCGTTGATCATTCCCTTTATCCCAGAGTCCGACACCGCAAAATATGGGGTAAAGGCGTGACATTGGCCCCAATACCTCGTATAGAATAGGAAAAATACGAAGGAACTTTCGCATGTCCGAAACCGCAGCGGTGCCCGCAGAATATGGCGCCGATTCCATCAAGGTTCTCAAAGGGTTAGAGGCTGTCCGCAAACGCCCTGGCATGTATATCGGGGACACTGATGATGGCTCTGGCCTGCATCACATGGTGTATGAGGTCGTGGACAACGGCATTGACGAGGCGCTTGCCGGTCACGCCGATGCCGTCAACGTCACGATCCATGCGGATTCGTCGGTTTCGGTAAGCGATAATGGTCGTGGTATTCCGGTCGACATGCACGAGGGCGAAGGCGTTTCGGCGGCCGAGGTGATCATGACCCAGCTCCACGCCGGCGGCAAGTTCGACAGCAATTCCTACAAGGTGTCGGGCGGTTTGCATGGGGTTGGTGTTTCGGTGGTGAACGCGCTGTCGGAATGGCTTGAACTTCGGGTCTGGCGCAATGGCAAGGAACATTTCGCCAAATTCGCCGGCGGCTTTACCACAGAGCCGCTGCGCGTTCTTGGTGATGCCAATGGCCGCAAGGGCACCGAGGTGCGCTTTCTCGCCTCGACCGAGACTTTTTCGAACCTCGACTACAGCTTTGAAACCCTCGAAAAACGCCTGCGCGAGCTGGCCTTTCTGAACTCCGGGGTGCGGATCATCCTGCGTGATGAACGCCCGGCCGAGCCGCTTGAAGCGAACCTGTTTTACGAGGGCGGCGTCAAGGAATTCGTCAAGTACCTTGACCGTCACAAGACCCCGGCAATGCCAGAACCGATTTTCATCACCGGCGAGCGTGACGATATCGGTGTCGAGGTGGCGATGTGGTGGAACGACAGCTATCACGAAACGGTCCTGCCGTTTACCAACAACATCCCGCAGCGCGACGGCGGCACGCATATGGCGGGCTTTCGTGGTGCGCTGACCCGCACGATCAACAATTATGCCCAAAGCACCGGGATCGCGCGCAAGGAAAAGATAAGCTTTACCGGCGACGACGCCCGCGAGGGGCTTACCTGTGTCTTGTCGGTCAAAGTGCCCGACCCCAAATTTTCAAGCCAAACCAAGGACAAGCTTGTTAGCTCCGAGGTGCGCCCGGCGGTTGAAGGTCTGGTGAATGAAAAGCTTGCCGAATGGTTTGAGGAAAACCCGACTGTGGCCAAGGTCGTGGTTGGCAAGATCATCGAAGCCGCCCACGCCCGCGAGGCCGCCCGCAAGGCGCGCGACCTGACCCGGCGCAAGAACCCGATGGATGTGAACTTTCTGGCCGGCAAGCTCAAGGATTGCTCGTCCAAGGACCCCTCTAAAACCGAAGTCTTCCTGGTCGAGGGTGATAGCGCCGGCGGCTCTGCACAAACTGGCCGGGATCGCGGCACGCAGGCGGTTCTGCCCCTGCGCGGCAAGATCCTCAACGTTGAACGCGCGCGGTTTGACCGGATGCTCGGAAGCCAGGAGATCGGCAACCTTGTGATGGCGCTTGGCACCGGGATCGGACGGGATGAGTTTGATATCTCGAAGCTGCGCTACCATAAAATCGTGATCATGACCGATGCCGACGTTGACGGCGCGCATATCCGCACGCTGTTGCTGACGTTCTTTTATCGCCAGATGCCCGAACTTATCGAAGGCGGCTATCTCTATATCGCGCAACCGCCGCTTTATAAGGTGATGCGCGGCAAATCCGAGGTCTACCTCAAGGATCAGGCCTCGCTTGAGGATTACCTGATTTCACAGGGCACGGCAGATGCGGTGTTGCGGCTTGGCTCGGGCGAGGAAATCACCGGCACCGATCTTGTGCGCGTGGTCGAAGAGGCGCGGCAGGCAAAGCGCATTCTGGAGGCCTTCGCAACCCATTACCCGCGCCATATCCTTGAACAGGCCGCGATTGCCGAGGCGTTTCTGGCCGGGCGTGCCGATGCCGATTTGCAGGGCGTCGCCAGTAAGGTTGCCGAGCGGCTTGATCTTATTTCCAACGAATACGAGCGCGGCTGGCAAGGCCGCCCGACACAGGATCAGGGCATTCGCCTGACCCGCACGGTGCGCGGCGTCGAGGAAATGCGTACCCTTGACGGCCCGATCCTGCGTGGCGGTGAGGCGCGCAAGCTTGGTACAATGACCGAAACCCTGCGCGAGGTCTACCGCGACCCTGCGACGCTGATGCGCAAAGACCGCTCACAGGCGATCTATGGCCCGCTCGACCTGCTTGATGCGATCCTGAAAGAGGGTGAAAAGGGCCTGACCCTGCAACGCTATAAAGGTCTAGGCGAAATGAACCCCGGTCAGCTTTGGGAAACCACGCTTGACCCCGAGGCACGCACATTGTTGCAGGTCAAGGTCGATGACGTGGCCGAGGCTGACGACCTCTTTACCAAGCTGATGGGCGATGTGGTTGAACCACGCCGCGAATTCATCCAGGCCAACGCGCTAAACGTCGAGAACCTCGACTTTTAGGCCTTTGTAGGGAAGCGGATAAGTTTGCGTGGCGCGCATAAGATTGCGCGTCTCTCACAACTTTCTTGGACTTATAATACTTATTAATCAGTATCTTGCGGATTTTTTGTCACGATGGCTATGTTGCAGAACCATGTCGAAGGCATCATCCTCCTGCCAAGCGTAGACGATTCCTTTATCCAGCCAATGGCCAGACTTTACCATTGCCCATGACAGCTACTTAGGTGTTATCCATGGGGCAGCATGCCCCAATTAAGCTGTTTGGTTCTCCTCCAAACATCTGCAAAAAAATCATTATGTGCGATGTCAGATCGAACCATAAGCTATACGTATTAGTAACCTTCCAGCGCCAGAAGGCAGAGAAGCCAACTTTGTCTGCGGTAGTTAGGGCTTGCAGCGGTGCGAAGAGGATACTTTAGAGCATCAATCCTGCAGTGTACCGCTGCTCGAAAAACTTGAAGATGTCATCTGTGCGGATCTCTAACTCCCCATCGTTATATTTCGAAGCCGGGAGTCCAGTATTTTCATCGTACATTAGGTCGTAAATTTCTTGGCGAAGACCTGCTCGCGTTGCTTGCTTCTGAAAGATATCGTTGACCTGCTCCATCCGCGCCTTCAGGGCCTCCAACACAGCGATAGAGGCAGACTTGATTTGCTTGATCTCCTCCTGGGATAGGTCAGCCCTAAACAGAAGGTCAAAGATTGGCTTCTGATCGGCCGACAATCCCATAGCCACGTGAGATTGCGCCTCAGCCTCCATCTCAGCAGCGAGGCGCATGAGAGCCTCGAATGTCGCCTCGATTGTGTTCTTGTCTTTCTCTTTGTTGTATTCCTTGATGATCTTGTCGAACCGCTCTTCGAAATCCGTCAAGGTCGGATTTGCTGCCAACATTTTTGCCAATCGATTTCTCACGACCTCACGGAGGTCCTGAGTATCGCTGGCTTTTCTCTCGCTTTTCGCAAATTCCTTACGCAGAAGGTCGAAATTCACCTTCGAAATATCAAAGATTCGATCGCAGTCGTGTCAGCTTCCGCCTTATCATCCTGGAGGGAGCTATAAATGTAATTGATCGCTTGGTAGGATTTTTTGAAATCCTCTGCCCATCCAAAGGTCAGGCATGCCTTATATTTGCGGAACACAGCCCGCGCGACAATTTCAAAGCCTTTCCGGGTTTCATCGTTCTGGTTTATTGTCTCTTTGGCATCTTTAAGAGCCTTGAGCTTGTCAAAGCCTTCGGCCTTGCGCAGCCGGTCCAAATCGAACCCACCATCTTTCAGGCGTTCTCCAACCAGCGCAATTGCTTCGACGAGTTCGTTTCGCAGCTTTTCCTCTTGATTTACAGGATCGACGTCGGATCCAGGCTCATCTGGGCCACCAAGTGTTCCACCTCCTGTATGGCCAGCAAAAGTCGCAAGGGCCTTTCGAAGGCTTTTCAGGATGCCGCAGTAGTCGACGATTAAACCGTTGTTCTTGCCTTCTTTCACTCGGTTTGCCCGAGCAATTGCCTGCATTAGGGTGTGCGCCTGCAGAGGCTTGTCGAGGTATAGAGTCGAAAGAGAAGGCACATCGAAACCAGTCAGCCACATGGCGCAGACGATCACAATGCGGAAGGGATGGTCTTCCCGTTTGAACGCTGTCTCGACATCCAGCCGCTTCTCGATTTCCCGGCCACCGACTTTTTCCTTAACGGTGAAGCCATCCTTCATTCGCTTGCGATGTGGGATGATGTCGAGGCCCCAGTCTTTGAACTTCTTGATCTCATTCTGTTCGTCACTGACGACAACCGCCATCTCGGTCTCGCGCATCCAAGCGATCTTGGCCTCACGCTGAAGCCGTTCTTGATCGTCGGCGATGGAACCGAGTTCGGCCTCCAGCGCAGCGATCTGATCCTCCCACTCGGCCTGAATGTAGTTGTACATCCGAACGGCCGTGACCTTGTCGATGGCGACATACATCGCCTTCCCGGCTTCATCATCGGTGAACTTCTGGATCATCGTAAAGATGACCTTCTTCTGCTGTCCCAGCAACTCGCGCAGGTTTTTGGCAGAGGACGCGCGGCAGGCGTCTTTGTCGTTGTTGGCCAACCCGACAGATGCAAAGGTCTTGTAGATCTGGTTGTCCAGATCGGTGCGGTCGGTCAGGATCAGGAAGGTGAAATCGCCGCCCAGCTTGCGGTGGACCTTCTGGGTGAACAGCGCCATCGAGAAGGACTTGCCCGACCCCTGGGTATGCCAGAACACACCCAGCTTGCGCTCCAGATCCTCGCGGGTCTTCACGGCTTCAACAGCGCGGTTCACACCCAGATACTGGTGGTTCTTCGCGATGATCTTTGCCAGCCCGTTGGCGCCGTCTGCAAACAGGATGAAATTCTCGAACAGGTCCATGAACCGCCGTTTATCGCAGACGATCTTTAGCAATGCTTCCATCGGCAGCCGGGCATCGCGCCGGTCGCGCTCATCCAGCTTCAGCCATTCCGCGAAATGCGCGTATTCGGCGCTGATCGAACCCATCCGCCCCTCTTCGCCATTCCCGAGGATGACGAAGGCGTTGAAGTGGAACAGGTGCGGGACCGTGTCCTTGTAGTCGCTCAGGTTCTCGGCATAGGCGCGGCGCAAGTCTTTGTCGGGGCGCTTGAGCTCACAGTGTCCGTTGTCATATAAAATGGAACATCCTAGCGGCTTGAGCATTGGAGGCTCTGGTTCGTTAGCGTGATTGATTATGCCGCCTGTTTTTGATGTTGCAAGCGGC
>Ga0209344_10000284_pt1 | contig 99264 bp, 80 predicted proteins | sample Cruoilmetagenom6_FD_187293 | JGI IMG/M metagenome (GOLD analysis project Ga0209344, IMG submission 187293) | Oil polluted marine microbial communities from Coal Oil Point, Santa Barbara, California, USA - Santa Barbara Oil Seep Sample 6 (SPAdes)... | ecosystem: Environmental > Aquatic > Marine...
AATGAGCACATCAAGTTATGGATAATGAACTTTGGGCCGCTTGTTGAGATGAATGATCCCGATATCAATACATGGTTAATCAATAATCTACCAGTCCAACTTGGGACTGAGTATGACGATCAGCTTGATCAGATCGCGGTGCATTTCTTGGATGATCCAGATGAAGAAATTCGAGAATCCGCTCGACATAGACTTGAGGAACGATTGGCAGATATCCTGATTACGCACTAGAGCTTGTTGTTTTTTCTGCTTGCGCTTCTGCGAGGATCTGAATTACTTCGTCAGGGTCATCAGTCACATGGATCAGGTTCATGTCTTCGGGGGAGATAGTTCCCTTATTGACGAGTGACTCTTGGATGAAGATGTCGAGCGGCCCCCAGAAGTCTTTTCCCATGATGATGATTGGGAACTTCTCGATTTTACCTGTTTGGATCAGCACCATAGTTTCGAAGACTTCGTCGAGGGTTCCGAAGCCGCCGGGCATGACAATGAAGGCGTCGGAGTATTTGACGAGCATCACTTTGCGTACGAAGAAGTATTTGAAATCGACAAATCGATCGAGGTACGGGTTTGGGAACTGCTCCATTGGGAGCTCGATGTTGCAACCGAGACTGAGTCCCCCACCTTCGCGTGCGCCGCGGTTGGCGGCTTCCATGATCCCTGGGCCACCCCCAGTCATGACGCCGTACCCTGCTTGAGCGAGTTTGTTCCCCAAATCGCGTGCGAGTTGATAGTACTCATTGTCTTCTTCGAATCGAGCGGACCCGAAGACGGTAACGCATGGGCCGATGAAGTGGAGCTTGCGGAACCCTCGGATGAACTCAGCAAATATGGTAAGTGCGGTCATGAGCTCTTGACGGCGCAGACGCGGGCCTTTGAGCAAGCGATGTTCAGAACCCTTTGGCGGATTTTTTCCCCAAGATTCGCCTTCAGTTATTGGGTGCGGTGGCTTGTTATGATCTTGATTTGACATAGGTCATAATCTTAGGCTGGATTTGTGAGACATATCGAGTGTGATTGAACGCGTAGAATCGAATATTGAAATAGATGAAAGGCGATGCAGATGAACAGTTGGACGATTCAAAACAAACGTGGACTCGATTTATTGGGAGATACGCACACTCCTTCGAAGGAACCGAAAGCGTGCGTAATCTTGTTGCATGGATTGAAGGGATACAAAGATTACGGTTTCATTCCTGTGATGGCGCATGATCTTTGCGAATCGGGTTGCATCGTTCATCGATTCAACTCTTCGACTTCGGGAATGACAAACGAGATTGAAACCTTTGCACGACCTGAATTGTTCGAGCTTGATACTTGGAATCGACAAGTTGAAGACATGCGTTGTGTGATCGATGCGATTACAAACAACAAACTCATTGGGAACGGACTCCCATTGTTTCTCATCGGGCATTCACGCGGCGGCGGAACTGCGCTACTCACTGCGGGAAGACATCATGATGAACTTTCCCTCTCTGGAGTCATCACGATTAACGGCGTGAACACTTGTTGCAGTATGGAACAGAGCAGACAAGATGAGATGATTGAAAATGGATATCTCATTTCTGAAAGCGCGAGAACAAAGCAAGCGCTTCGGATCTCAAGCGACTGGTTGAATGAACAACTCGAAAATCCTGATGAACACGACATCTTGACACTTGCAAAGCAAATTAAATCTGCTGTGTGTGTAATCCAAGGCGCTGACGATCAAGTGGTAAAATCTGATGTGGGTATAGCAATCGCTAATGCGTGCTCTACATCGTGTCATTTGATCCCAGGAGGGAATCATGTGCTGAATATGCGCAATCCGAGTGATATTGCTAGTGATCGCTCACAACAACTTTTGATGGTTTTAGAGATTATTACCCGATTCATATCGGAGCATACCCGATAGATATCGAGTTGACTTCCATCTGGATATAGGACACAATTCATATATGAGTAGCCTCTCGTCGATTACATCATGTGCATTCATTGCGATCATTGGATCGTCCGCGCTTGCACAAGAGGCAATTCATATTGATGATGACTATGTGCTTCCTTCGATCTTGTTTGATGATCGTGCTGCAGAGTACAACGACATTCCTTCAATGATTGATCCGATCACTGCATACGAGTTGAGTGAGTATCGCGCAGCGGGCATGGATCCATCTTGGATGTCAACAGAGTATCAACTCCCTCGCTTTGATGGACATTCATTCCAACGATTAACTCAAGGTGATCATCCGTTGAGTATTGAATCTTGGGCAACTCATCACACGCAAGGACAAGGTATACAAGTTCATGATTCCGTGAACTTTCGTGTTGGGCGCACAACAGAACTTCGCGATGGAAACATCTCAGGTAGTGAAGGCACACTCAACACAACTTCTGTTCGCGATCATGTTTCGAGCATCGCACAATCTGAGGGCGAGTACGAGGTATACGATCTCGCGTTAGAATGGGATGCGATTAATGCGGGGCCGGTAACTATCTCGTTGCTCTCTGGTTTGAAAGCGATCGAAGCAAACATCGGCAAGCGCGTTACAGTCAATAACGATACAACTATTGAGCAAGTCAATCGATTTACTGCAATGCCAATGATTGGCTCTGGAGTCCATTGGCAAGTGAATGATCGAGTATCATTCTCTGGAGCTGCGATTACTGTACCGATTGAAACCGGAGACACACTCGTTGATTTCAATGCATCAACTGATCTCCGTATTTCCAAGAATGTTGATCTCAGTGCAGGGTATCGAATCTTGCGATCATCCTTCGAAGTCGGCTCAGTGAATACCGATGTGACGCAAGAGGGTCTCTTTGCGAGACTACAGATCAAGTTCTGATCTGGTTCGACTATTCAGCTACTTCAAATCTCAATACAGTTTCACGGAGTCATCAATCGAGCGATGATATCGAGCCCTTCGATGAGCTTATCTCTTCGTGTAGCAAAGCTGATACGGAAATGAGTGTCACGCGCTGAGAATGCGCCGCCTGGGATTGTGAGAAGCTTTTCTTTGATTGCTTTCTCTGCGAACTCAGTTCCTGTCATGTTGAGATGCTCAGGGATCTTGATAAACGCGTAGAACGCGCCACCTGGAGTTGCGACTTCTGTCAAAGGCGAGAGCTTACTGAGAACAAGATCTCTTCTTGATTCATACTCAGCAACATGCTCGGCCATATCGGTATCGAAACAAGCTTCTACGCCTGCTTGCAATGGAGCGGGAGCACAGACAAAGGTGTACTGTTGGAGCTTTGCCATTTGTTCGATGATTGCTTTGGGTCCTGCGGCGTAACCGAGTCTCCAACCGGTGCAGCCGTAGGTTTTTCCGAATCCTCGAATAAGCAGGACATCGTCTTGAGCACCTTCAACGCGAGCAGGGCTCGGACATCTTGGCGTGTTTGCATCTGCTACACAAGATTCGGTTGTTGCATCTGAGAATGCGAACTCGTCGTAGATTTCGTCGCTGATTAGAAGAACGCCTTTTGATCGACAGAGCTCAAGAAGTTCCTTGCCCTCTTTCGTTCCCATTACAACCCCGGCGGGGTTTGAAGGCGTGTTGAGCAAGATGAACTTGGTCTTGTCGGTAATCAGTGGCGCAACTCGTTCTGCAGTGAGTTTGAAATCAGGATAGGTGTCGACGCTGATCGCTTTGGCGCCACAGAGCGTTGCCCAATGCGGATAGGCCACGAAGTACGGATCAGGGATGATGCACTCATCACCTGGGTTTAGCAGAGCCATGAACGCGAGTACGAGTGCGCCAGAGGTTCCTGAGCTGATGAATGACACTGGACCATCATGATCGGGTGTGTTGACTGTTTGTACATTCCATCCAAGATCGTGCTTGAGCCAGGAATTGACCTTGCTCAAAAGCGTCGGTAGTCCTTGCGTGAGTGAATATCCATTGACATCATTCTCAATCGCATTGATGGCTGCTGATTTGATCGCTTGGGGAACTGGGAAATCGGGTTGCCCGATTGATAAATTGATCGGGTTCTCGAGTGTTGCTGCGAGTGCGAAGATGCGTCGGATTCCGGATGCATCTATAGCGCCAGCACGATCTGAGATCATCGAGCTGATATCTATGCCGTCTAAACTGTTCATTGGATCACGCCCCTCTTCGAGGATTGCACGAGCGACAAAGTGATGAAGACACTGTGAAAGAACTAAATCCACATTGAAGTGGAGAAGTTATTACTTAGTCTTTAACTTTGGTCTTTGGTAAGCCGTGAGCTGTGCTCTTCTTGTCGATGAACTTGCCTTCTTCTTTGAGTGCGGCAATTCGTTCGGCGCGAGTCATCACATTACGTACTGTGGTGAGGTTGCCTTCGGTTTTGAGTGAGGAGTCGATGCTCATAGTGTGCTCCGGTTATCTTTATCTCGGTCCCCGAAACTTCGGGAACATATCTGCATGTTTCGATGCGTGGTTCGTTAAACTATCCCTCGAATTTTTCCCAGTTGGTTAGGGAAAAATCTGAGCCCCCGCGATGGTCTCGTTGCCAGCGAGTTCCCAGATCAGCAATCAGGGTTTGATGCTGACGTCTCTGGGCACTCATAGAACTCCACTGATTCCCTGGAATCGCAACTCCTAGTGAATACAGCCGATAGCGGGATGGATTGTTGGCACTCGAACCCGAAGAATCCACCTCAGGTACTCCAATGACTCGAACGCCTTGCGAATACATGAATGCGATCGCGTCAGCAGCTTGTTCGGTACTGAGTGTTGCTAGAGCAAGGTAGTTGAGCCCGATTTCACGTGGATCCTCTGTCATGAACCCTGATGGGCTCATAATCCCAACTGGAGCGGACCCAAGATTGGTACTCTGGGGAAGAACTTCATTAGGAGTAGTAGACACATTTTCTGCAGAGTTATTTACTGCAGATCTTGGATTTGGCTCCAAGATCGTGTCCTGAGCAGGACTCACTACAGGTTGATCTCTCACGAGGTCTTCGATTTTGGAAGCGCCTGCGTTTTCACCGACCTTGTATCCGACTGCCCATGCGCTGAGAATAAGTGCGACTGCGAGCACGATGATTGTGTAAAACACTGGAGAAGAGAGACGAACACCTGTTTCAGTCTGGACTTCCTCATCGAGCATCGCCGCAGCGGATCGCTCGGCCCTCGATACTCCTCCAGACGAATCCCATGCCGTTTGCTTGGTTGAAACTTCCGTAGGAGCGGGCGCCTGCGGCTGTACCCTTGGAGCGGGTGCATCGGATTGTGAAGGCGCGGGGGTAGGCTTGTGCGCATCAGGATGATTCCCACGCTCACGCATGAGATCAAATAGAGGCGGGCCTGATCTTCGATCGGTCATGATCAATAGTATGCACGAAATCCAGCACGATGTATCTCAGAAAACATACTTGAGAGTAAGAAAGACGCTATACTCCGCGCGGTATGGCAATTCACGAATCAGACATCATCACGATCGTACCCAAGCCTATGTCCTCGGCTGAAGCGGTGTACATTCCTGCTATCGTCAAGGGCTTTGGCACCACGATGAGGCATTTTTTCACCTCGTTTGGACAAGGTCGCACCAGCAGGACCCTTCAGTATCCCGAACAGCGAAGAGAGCATTATCCACCTGAACAAGGCGGAATTGAGCCTTCAAACTTCAGAGGCGTGCATCGTCTTAATCGAGACAGCGCCGGTCGCGTCAAATGTGTTGCGTGCATGATGTGTCCGACGATTTGTCCTGCAAACTGTATCCATATTGAAGCTGCAGAATCCCCTTGGGATGATCGCGAAAAGTACCCTACGAAGTTCGAGATCGATGAACTGCGTTGTATATTTTGCGGGATGTGCGAAGAAGCTTGTCCAGTGGATGCGATTGAGCTAACTCCGATGTACGACGTTGTGGGTAAGTCTCGCCAGGAGATGATCTTTGACAAGAACAAGCTCCTTCATGTCTATGACATGACGATTGAACAGAAACCGATGTGATTTGAAGCTTTTGCTTTCACGACCTGAGTCGGGAGAACACATTGATATATAAAAAGAACCGGAGTCAGACTCCGGTTCTTTTTTATTGATGATTTAAATAAACTGTTTATCGTTTTCTGCGAGCGATCATGACGCCGCCGATGCCACAGAGTGCGAGCGAACCAGGCGCAGGCACAATCGTAAAACCGATGTTTAGTTTGTAACCAAATGTTTCGGCGTGTGGCTCACCGGTATCGAAATGGCCGTCAGCGAGTTCATCAGTATCAACTGATGAGCTGTCTACATCGCCGAATCCTGAGATTCCGACGAAGTATGTTCCTGCAGAAAGATCTGCCAACTGGATTGCAGGCATGAGATCAATCCCGCTATCGTCATCGAAAGCGATGACATCACCACCAGCGGTGACGACTTGCATCAGTCCGTCTGAATCGCTTGATGAGAAAAGAGCAAAGACTGAGAACGAAGCGGTATCAGCAAGTGTAAAACTGAACCAGTCAACATCTCCGACATCGAGGACACCCTCAACGAGCAGTGAGCCGCCGGGTGCGTCGAAGACGCCGACATCATTTGCGAGAGCGAGTGTGTCATTAGACTCCATCTCGCTGAAGAATCCGCCTGCTTGCGCAGTTGTTGCCAAAGCGGCAGCGGTTATCAGTAGTGCATATTTCATTTCTTCTACTCCAGTTGGTATTGATCCCTCAATAAAGGCGTATGTGCCCTATTCACATTCAACATGCACTAGATCTGTCCAATAACCAACGAAATGCAGAATCATCTGCGAATTTATCTCACTTATTTTCAATACATGGAGTTGAGGCAGCAAAGGTTGCTTTTCAGTTGAATCAGAGGATGGAGTATTCTTGAAAATGCCCCAAATCAGAACATTTTTGGACGACTTATTGGCATCACCCCGGATCTGGTGTATCTCTGAGGTATCAGATAGCCTTCCAGCTGTTTGGTTGAGTGAACAACCTGCTCATAGGGGGACAACCTGCAGTCCAACGCACCCGCTGGACCTGTTAGACCCACAACTTGAAACGACACACGAGAAGTGTGTGTGACGAATCAGAGAGAGGCCGCTCGGTGGGTGCAGAACCCGGCGGCCTCTTTCATTTTTGGACTATTCTACTTAAAACTTAACTGATCGAACTCAAACCTTGGAATTCGCAACAAGGGATTTGAGTTCAGTTGCAAACTCACTCGCAGCACGATTGATCGCTTCGAGCCAGGTCTCGTTGGATTCTGGAGATGCGTAGATCACTGATCGTGATGCGTTTACGATGACCCCGAGCTGGCCTGCGGTGTTTGCCCCCACTCTTGTCATTGGTTTTACATCAGCTACGGCACCACCTTGTGCGCCCACTCCTGGCACAAGCAGCATTTGGTTGGGCATCAAATCTCGAAGAGCACGAACATCGTCTGCGCTCTTTGTAGCTCCAACGACTGCTCCTAAGTTGCTCAAGCCTGAGCTACCAAGACGGGTTTGTCCCATTTGAGCAATCATGGCGCTGATCCCGTGTGCGACGCATGAGCCTGATTTAAGCTCTTGAAGTTGGACAACATCTGAATCAGGATTGCTCGTTCGAGCGAGCGAAAAAACTCCGAGTCCGACATCGAGGAATGGTTCAATCGAGGATGGGCCCATGTAAGGCGAGACGGTGATGAAGTTTGCGCCCATATCTGCAGCTCCAACTGCGTAATGGGTTGCTGAGGACCCGATATCTCCTCGCTTTGCATCAAGAATGACGATCAATCCCAGATCTCGAGCACGAGCGACGACCTTTTCGAGAATGGCGTAGCCCATTGAGCCGTATCGTTCAAAGCAAGCGCTTTGAGGCTTGACAACCTGAGCTTCACTTACCACTGCATCGAGCATTTGGATTGAAAACTGTTCGATTGCTTCAAGCTCAGGTAGTGATGTGAGATCATTGGGGAGATTGTCAAAGACTGGATCTACTCCGATACACGCAGGCGAACCTGCGTGATCAATTGCGTTGACGAGCAGGTCGATCGGTGAAGTCGTATTGGTCATCACAGCGTTCTCCATCAATGTTGGGCACTACACTTTAGTCACTATGAAGCAGATGCACACGCCGACGAATCTTGATCTGAAAAAAGATGAATCACTGACGATTGAATGGGATGACGGCTCAACTTCAATCTATCCGATTGCGTATCTCCGGAAGTTGTCTCCTAGCGCCGACATGCGAGAGCTTCGCAAGTCCATGGCGAAGAACCCGCTGACGATCCTTCCGAGCTCAACAGGTACATCGGGCGATATTTTCGCGACCGGCGCAGAGATGATCGGAAACTACGCGATCAAAATTGCATTCTCAGACGGACACGATACTGGGATCTATACCTGGGATTATTTGCATCAGATTGATCCAGCTACAAACACAAGCGGGCAAGCGCCTGGCGATGAAGCTTCGCCGCATGATGACCCTTTGGGGTTAGGATCGAAGCGTTGAATCTGACACTTGCAACCAAACTCGTCGATCTGCCTAGGGTTCGCACTGAACACGCGAGCAAGCTTGAGTTACTCGGCGTGCACAATGTCGGACAGCTGATGGTTCATCTACCTCATCGGTACGAATGGATACGAGCACAAGCAGGGTTAGTAGATCTCGAACCTGGAGTCATCGGTTCAGCAGTCGGCGAAGTCACTGCAACAAAGATCTCTGGGTTTGGTCGAAAAGCTCGATTCCAAGCAGTGCTAAGTGATGAGACTGGTCGATTGGATTTGGTATTTTTCAATCAATCATTTTTAGCGAAGAAGATCCATCCGGGTATGTTCCTAAGAGTGCAAGGAAAACCAGTGAAGTACGGGCCGGGGCTCCAGATGAGCAATGCTCAGTTCACGATTATCCCTTTTGATGAAGTTGAACAAATCGATCCGAATCAAGATGACGAATACAGGCCGGTCTATCCTGCAACTGATGGGTTGAGCTCACAGCAGATTCAATCCATCGTTCAGCAAGTACTCGATCAAGCTTGCGTATTGCTTGAGGATCATCTAAGCGTTGAGTATCGACAAGAGAGAGCAATGCCCAGTTTGAGCGATGCGTATCGGATGATCCACGCGCCGGAGACTGAAGAGGATGTACTCGCTACGAGACGACGACTCGCGTATGACGAGTTGTTAATGCTCCAGCTTGGAGTACACATGAAGAGAGCTCATCTTCGTCGTACCCTGAAAGCTCCCCCGCTTCCTAGGACTTCTGAGATTAATGAACGGATCCTATCGAGGATGCCTTTCACATTAACTGATGCTCAACAACGGGTCGTCGACGAGATTTCTCGAGATCTAGCGATCGAAACTCCAACCAATAGACTCGTCCAAGGCGATGTAGGATCGGGTAAAACAGTAGTTGCGCTCGATGCGATGCTGCTCGCGATCGCACACGGACATCAAGCAGCACTGATGGCTCCAACTGAGTTGCTTGCTGAGCAACACTTTCTTTCGATGACTGAGATGCTCAAAGGATCAAGCGTTCATGTCGAGTTGCTCACAGGATCAATGACCAGTGCTGATCGAGAACGAGTTGTCTCTAAAATCGCTTCAGGCGAATGTGATCTTGTCATCGGAACTCATTCGTTGGTTTCTGAATCGGTCGCGTTTCACTCGCTTGCAGTCGCAGTGATTGACGAACAGCATCGATTCGGAGTTGAACAACGCGCGATGTTGCGTGTGAAGGGGAGTCAATCAAAGAGCAGCGAGCACGAATCGGAAACCCCTCATGTGATTGTGATGACAGCGACTCCGATTCCACGCACTATCGGATTGACGATCTTTGGAGATTTAGATATCTCGACGATCGACAAACTCCCTCCTGGACGAACTCCAGTGATTACAAAGCATGTCACTCCTGAGCAACGATCCACTGTGTATCACTGGGTCAACCAGAAAATCAAAGCTGGAGATCAGGTATTCATCGTGGTTTCTGCGATTGAACCAGGAGGGAAGAGTGATGGTTCGATACGCGATCTTCGTACACTCATGAAAGAACTCGAAGGCGGAGAACTTAACGATGTTCATATCGCCGCACTCCATGGACGACTCAAACGAGACACACGCGAACACATCATGCATCGATTCCGCGCTGGGAAGATAGATTGCTTGATCGCGACGACAGTCATCGAGGTTGGTGTTGATATCCCAAACGCTACAGTGATGGTGATTGAAGACGCGGATCGGTTTGGACTTGCACAGCTTCATCAGTTGCGAGGCCGAGTAGGTCGCGGCGACAAACCCGGAGTCTGCGTGCTGATCGGAAATCCAAAGACTGAAGATGGGATCGCGAGATTGCGCGCGATGGTCGATACCAACTCAGGCTTCGAGTTATCTGAGAAAGATCTTGAGATTCGCGGCGCAGGCGATGTCTTTGGGACTCGTCAGAGCGGCGCACCGCCGTTCAAAGTTGCGGACCCATTCAAAGAGTTTGAACTTCTTGAAATGGCGAGAAGAGACGCAGCGGCGTGGATAAGCGATTCTCCGACACTCGATCGCCAGGAAGATGCTCTTGCAAGACGCAGATTGCTCAAAGCTCACGGGCAATGGCTCGGGCTTGGGGATGTTGGGTAATAAAACTTCTAATACACAGAATTGTGGATATCTCATCTCAAATCCATATCTAGCTCAAAACCGAGAAACGCTCAGTCTTGTGTGCATTCTGGATGAAGGTTTTCTGAAGTTCGTGGAATGACCCATATTTGAGGCGTAACCCCCTAATTTTGCCATTAAACGCATAATTACGAATTTTCCATATCCTTCCGTGACCCAAACATACATGATAAACTGCGCGCATGAGCATACTGAATACCATTCCATCCGTAAATGATTCAACTTCCCAAAACACAGATCATGAGCATTCCAGCATTGAAGACACAGGACCTGGTTCGTACCATGAACGATTGAACTCAGCCGTTGGCGAGGTTTCCTATCGCAAGCTGGGACGACTTACAGATACTCATCCAGAGACTGTGCGCCGTTACATGCAAGGACAAGCTCCGAGTGCGACCTTCTTGACGAATCTATGTCGAGTATTGGGAATTTCGGGTGAATGGATGCTGACAGGGCGTGGGCCGATGAAGTGTACTGAGATGAAATCTCATGCTTTAAGCCAAGCGGACCCATCTGAACTCATGACAGCTATCGCAAACACGCTGACGAACCTGTGTGATCGCATGGACCGGATAGAACGATTCGTTCAATCGATGGAAACACGGATCCGAGGCTCTCAAGCCGAGACTCCTCGTGGACGAGAGAAGCCGAAAGCCACAAAGTTGACTGCAAAATCAGCTACAATCGCACAAGATACAAATTCTATCAAGAGCGATCATGACACAGCAACTCAACAATCCAACCGAAGCGTTGAATCCAAAGCTGAGCAATCAGCAGCTGGTGAACCAAGCGCCGCTGCAAAATCAAGCAAGTCTGATTCAACCGCAGCTCAACGCATCCGAGACGCTATTGCCAAACGACCATCTTGATCTGTTGATTGAGTTTATGCGTCCAGGTTCGATTGAGTTATCGCGCCGATGGGTGAGCGCACTGATGCTTGTCCCTGAATCTGAAAGAGAAGCGATCGTTCGAGCGGTTGAGCATCAGATTGTTGAAGACTTCGGCCGATCATGATCGAGCGTGTATGAGCTCCTAGAGTCCTCTATGAGTTTTCAAAAGAACGCGACGTCGATATTCCAAACTATGTCCCAGATGCTCGAACTCACAGGGGGCGATCGGTTCCGGGTTTCAGCGCATGCAAAAGCATCGCGTGTCATTAAGGAACTGACGATCGATATTGAACCTCTTGCAAGTGCGGGCGATCTCAAAGCTCTTGTTGCAATCGATGGAATCGGTAAAGGAACTGCGAGCAAGCTTGTTGAGCTTGCTCAAAATGGAACCATCACTGAGTTCGAAGAACTTGCAACAAAAGTTCCGAGCGGCGTGATGAAGGTTCTCTCTATCCAGGGACTCGGACCCAAGAGTGTCAAACTCATGTGGGATGAAAAGGGTGTTGAATCGATTGATGATCTCAAGAAGATCATTGAGGATGGATCAATTCTTGAGCTTCCAAGAATGGGCGCTAAGACTGTAGAAAACATTTCTGCTTCGATTGAGTTCTTGGAATCGAGTGGTAAACGACTTCCGATTGGGATCGCACAATCAATTGCGGATCGGTATCTCTCGTTACTCAAGGATACGAAGGGAACGATCAAGGTTGCTTATGCAGGATCACTACGGCGAGGAAAAGATACGATTGGTGATGTTGATATCTTGATCGCATCCGATGATCCAGAAGCGGCGAGAGATGCATTTGTCGAATCTCCAGGTGTTACAGCAGTACTCGCTCGCGGCGAAACAAAGTGTTCAATCCGTGCGGCGATTGGGGATTCTTCAAATCGTTGGGGCGCTGATCAGAATAGCGCTGTGCAAATTGATCTTCGAGTTGTTTCTGAATCTTCGTGGGGCGCAGCGTTGCTGTACTTCAGCGGATCGAAGGAGCACGGGGTCCGTCTACGAGAACGAGCGATCAAGATGGGGATGACACTCAATGAATATGGGTTGTTTGAAGATGATGGATCGGATCCGACGCCTCCACAAACTCGGGGGGTAGATCCGGTTGCGTGCAAAACAGAGGAGTCGATCTATACTGCACTCAAGATGCCTTTTATCCCTCCCACTTTGCGCGAAGATCGCGGGGAAATGAGCTTGGAAGAATCGGTTCGTGTCATTGAACTTGCGGATATTAAAGCTGAACTCCACTCGCACACGATTGCATCGGACGGCAAGATGACGATCGAAGAATCAGCAGCAATTGCGAAATCTCGTGGATTCCATACACTCGCCGTTACTGATCACTCACAGTCTTCTGCAGTTGCAGGTGGACTCAAACCTGATCGATTGCGTGAGCATATTCTCGCGGTGCGCAAAGTTGATCAGAGGACAGAAGGGATCTCGATCCTTGCGGGGAGCGAAGTTGATATCTTGGTTGATGGGACTCTTGATTACGATGACGAGTTGTTGCACGAGCTTGATGTTGTTGTTGCATCGCCGCACGCCGGGCTTCGGGCAAAGCCCAAGCAAGCGACGAAACGATTACTCAAAGCGATTGAACATCCGATGGTTCATGTCATTGGGCATCCAACTGGGAGATTGATCGAACGAAGAGCGGGACTTGAACCCGATATGAACGAGTTGATCGCGGCGGCGATTGAGCACAATGTGGCGCTCGAAATTAACAGCCATTGGATGCGTCTTGATCTACGAGATACCCATGTGCGAGCAGCAGTCGAAGCGGGCGCGTTAATCTCGATTAACTGTGATGATCATCATCCGAGCGATTACGACAATCTGAAGTTTGGAGTGATGACTGGGCAACGCGGATGGTTAACTCCAGAGCTTTGCATTAACACTTGGGATGCGAACAAGCTGCATGGGTGGTTGAAATCAAAGCGGTGACAAGGCCATTGATCAGTATGAAAGAGCTAAGAAAAAGAGCAATGCAAGAATTACGACTGTAACAATTCCTATGGCTGCAAATATAGAAATTAGTATATTTTTAGATTCTTGAAGTGATGCAACAATCTCAGGTTTCCAAGCAACAAACGATTGCTGATAGGAACATTCAGGGCAAGTGACGGATGAAGACTCTATTGTCAGTCCTGCGAGCAGATATCCACATCGAGCACACTCGAGCGGTTTGAGCTGGGCAATCCGCTCAGGATCCGGTTTCGCATTGACTACTCTTGCGGATTCTAATAATGATTCATATCCTTGACGACGAAGAATCGCATCTGCTTGGATAGCTGATCGTGCAGCGACTCGCATTGTTTGCCAAGGTTCGTGCTTCGCACCGAGTGGTCGCACATGGAGTTCCCATGTGGACTTGTTCGTTTTGTTGGATGTCGGATTTGAGTCCATGAATCAAAGTATACCAATGAGAACTGATTGGAGCCGATTCCCACATTGGGAACGAAGAGGCTAAGATCTGTCGGCTGCGGTCATAGCCCTGAACATACGAATCCAATGCGAGTTTTCGCAGGAGTGAAGCATGTTCGATCGAGTATCTGATGGTTTTAATAATGTCTTTCGCAAACTGAGCGGAAACGACATGATTTCTGAGTCCAATGTCACTGAGGCAATGGAAGAAGTTCGCACTGCGCTGCTTGAAGCGGACGTCCACTATGAGGTTGCTGAAGCTTTTTGTGCGAAGATCATGAGCGACGCGGTGGGCCAACAAGTCACCAAATCTATTAAGCCTGGGCAAGAAATGATCGGGATTGTCCATCGTCGACTCGTTGAGTTGTTCGGCGGCGATCCAGATGCAGAGCAACAACCTACGCCTCCAGGAATTATGAAACTTTCTCCGGGTCCCACTGTCATCATGATGTGTGGATTGCAAGGATCAGGAAAAACAACCACCTGTGGTAAGCTCGCAGGGATGCTCAAGAAGCAAGGACGATCTGTCATGCTCTGCGCTGCAGACTTGCAGCGCCCTGCTGCTGTTGAGCAGCTCGAAACCGTATCGCAACAAGCAGACACTGAACTCTCAGGTGGATCTCAGGTTCACTTTTATGGCGAACCAGATAAGTGCGCCGAATACGGAAAAGCAGTCGGAGTCGCGGTCAAGATTTGTCAGAACGCACTCAAAGCTGCGAAAGCGAAGGGTGTCGATGCCCTGATCCTTGATACTGCGGGTAGATTGCATGTCAACGACGAACTGATGGGTGAGCTTAAGAGTGTTCGATCAATGCTCAATCCTCATCATATTTTCCTAGTCGTCGATGCGATGACAGGTCAGGATGCAGTCAATAGTGCAAAGTCATTCCATGAAAAACTTGAAGTTGACGGCGTGATTCTGACTAAGTTCGATTCGGATACTCGTGGCGGAGCTGCGTTGTCTGTGAAAGAAGTAACTGGCGCTCCGATTCGATACATCGGAGTCGGCGAGAAACTCGACGCAATCGAAGTGTTCCATCCAGAGCGGATGGCGGGCCGGATCTTGGGGATGGGTGATGTTGTATCGCTTGTTGAAAAAGCTCAGCATGAAGTTTCTGAAGATGAAGCAGCGGCGCTCGAAGCGAAAATGGCTAAAGGCGAGTTGGACATGGACGACTTCCTCAAGCAGATGAAGATGATGCGTCGTATGGGCTCGATGAAATCATTGCTTGGGATGCTTCCGGGTGTTGGTTCGGCGCTCAAGGATATTGACATCGACGAGAAACAGTTTGATCGAACCGAAGCGATGATTCTCTCGATGACTGCTGAGGAAAAGAAGAAGCCTGAAATTATTCGACACTCTCGGAAAGTACGAATCGCGACTGGATCTGGGACTGAGCAAAACGAAGTGGGAAAACTGACGAAGCAGTTCGGGATGCTCAGCAAGATGATGAAACAGATGGGCGCCATGGGTGCAGGCGGAAAAATGGCAGCTGCGAAAGCGATGGCCGGCGGGATGGGCGGGATGCCTGGAATGGGCGGCGGGATGCCTGGTTTCTCGATGAAGAAATCAACAAAGTCCGGATCTGGTGGAGCGAAAAAACGGAAACCAAAGAACAAGAAGCGGAGATAACTCATGGCGCTTTCAACCTTGGGATTTGATGCAAACCGTATCGCTCATTTTGCTGATCAGATGTTTGATTTGAGCGAATCCAAGATGTCGAAACCTCGGGTCCAAGACGGCTGGTCTCGGAAAGAGATTCTTGGGCATCTGATCGATAGCGCGAGCGTGAACCATCAACGTTTCGTTGTATCACAGCTCAACGATACGATTGTGTTCGTCGGATACAAGCATCAAGAATGGGTCAAGCTCGGAGGCTACCAAGAAACTGATTGGGAAGAACTCGTCACGCTCTGGTCAGCATACAACATGCAGATCTGCACGCTCGTCGAGAATATCCCAGCAGATGTACTCGACAAGTTACATCAAGAACATAGTTACCATCGAACTGCGTTTCGAGAGTTGCCAAGGGATGAGCCTTCAACTCTTGGGTACTTGATCGAAGACTATTTTGCGCATTTGCAGTATCACCTTGATCAGATCTTTGACTAAATCTTCAACGCATTAATCATCAATCGGTAGTGGATCCGCTGCTCGTCCTTCTGCCCAGTCTTTGAACCTAGGCCAGAATACTTCTTGGATGAGGATCTTGACACATGCGGCGATAGGGATTGCGATGAGCAACCCGAATACTCCAAACAGTGCTCCGCCTGCGAGTGATGCGAAAAGGATTGTTGGCGTATCCATCCCTGTGCTTTTGCCTTGGATCATCGGAGTCCAGACATAGTCGTCTAATGCTTGTCCGAGGAAGTAGAGTGCTGTTGGCGCTGCGAGAACCCACCAGAGTTCGCCGCGAAATCCGGCGTACCCTTGAACCCAGAGTAGCGTAACTGCGATCGGGACTCCGATGAGTGCGAGATAAGGAACAATCGACAGGATCGCGACGGCAGGTCCGAGGATGAATGCGCCTGGGACTCCGATCAGGAAGAAACCGATCGAGAATACGATTGCTTGGATGAACGCGATGGTGATTCGGCCTCGGATAAAACCTGAGATTACACGATCGAACTTCACGAGTAGATCAATTACACGATCACGGTTCTTGTCAGGTAATAGGGTTGTCCCAAACTTTTGAAGCCCGATCCATTCAGTGGATGTAAAGAAGAAAAAGAATACAGTCACGAAGAGCATAAAGGAGAGACCAAATGCTGCTCCCAGAAGTGAGAGTCCTGATTTGACTGCTCCCATACCGACGCCTGCTGCTGTAGTCGCGACTTGATCACGGTTTTGTTCGATCCACTCAAAGGCAGCGTTACATGTATTTCCAAATGTGGTTCCCTCGGTTTGTGATCGTCGGATCTGATTATGAATCCAAATCCAGTTATCAGCTTTCGAACGAGCCGCAGTTTCGGTGTCATCTACTGCGATTGCAGGTCCCGATTGAGGATCAATCGAATACTGAAGATATTCGATTGCTTGATCCTCAGGTAAACGAAGTGCTTCGTTCACATCATCAATCCGTTGAATCGTGGTCGTCCCAAATGAGACGAGTTGTCCCACTGCGTAGGTTGATCCAATCAATGCGGGAAGTGCGACGAAAAGGATCAATCCTGCAATGATGGAGATCACAGATGTTCTTCGAGAGATTAAGAAACGGTCCATGAGCCAAACGATTACTGGCTCAAACAAATACGCGAGCAAAATCGCAAGCAACAGCGGGACAGTCACAACTGATGCACGCTGTGCGAGAATGATCAGTAAGAAAACACCCAAGCCCAAGAGTACATCTCGGACAGGTTGCATTTGCCAAAGATGGAGTGAATGCCAAATCGGTGAACCGTTTGAGTTTGAATCCGAATCCTGAGAATTTTGATCATCCATGCTCTAAGCATAGCACGCATCAGGATTTCTTGTATTTGATTCTTTGGATAAAGAACTCTTAGAGTTCAATAATCGCTGGTCGAGCGGTCCGTGATGGATCTGCGAATACATCATCAAACTCGTAGATCGAGTCGAAATCTTCTATCGAATCATCGTCGGTTGTCCGCATCAAGCCTGCTTCGACCATCGCGAAGATGATGCATCCGAAGTCACGGGTGTGATGGATCCCCCAGCGGTTGAGTACAGACTTCGCAAGCATGCCGTAACGATCGATTGAGTAATCTCTCAATCCGATGCACAACTCTCGGCCACAAACATGGCGAGAATCTTCAGCGAGCCCGAGTTCGAGCATCGTTTGGTCTGCAGGATTGCCGTGCACCATTTCGACAGTATGTGCTAGTCCATCGCGGATAAATCCGAAGCACGCAGGCGAGTAACCGCCGGCTTGGTCCATGATTTCTTTGAGATCGATTTGTACTTCACTACTCATAGCAACAACTCGTTGGGTATTTGATACGCGCAATTGTATGCACGAATCGAGTGAGATCCTGATATCCCGACATACACAAATCGGAAAAACATGAGTCTTCACATGATCTTTTCGTATCTCGACTGATTATAGATCCATGATTCTGACCCATCGGAGTGGTTTGTCCGCCCAGTCTTGGGCATACCCGATACCTACCCTTGGGGTGCATTTAATCTCTCGATCATCGATCGCATCTCCTTGAAGTATGGCAACTTGGGTAGATTGGATAAGATTTTCGCCGTCCAGTTTTCGATCAATCTGTAGTGCTTGACAGAGCTTTGCAGGGTCGTCACATAGATTTGAATCTCGCAGAATCGATTTTCGAGGTTTAACACTCCGATGCAGACGCATCTGCTCGATACCTTGCGTTGGATGGATTCCTCGGATTAACACCGCTGCGGGGTGCCCCTCCTTGTAGCATGAGATGTTGAAGCAGAAGTGCATGCCGTAGGTGAAGTAGACATATGCAGTACCTGGAGGCCCCCACATCGATTCGTTGCGTGTTGTCCTTCGGTTGTCGTACGCATGCGATGCACGATCTTCAGGCCCGATATAGGCTTCTGTTTCCGTGATTGTACCTGCAAGGAGCGACCCATCTTCCAGCGTTCGCTGAAGAGTGCATCCGATCAAGTTTCGTGCAACTTTCTCAGCAGAATGTTCAAACATGCTCGCTCGATTGTTCATACTATTTTCATTCTATAGAGGAACGGATGTATATAGAAATGGAGATTCAACATGGAACCCAGATTCCCAATTGACACTTTATCGAAAAAATCATATAAGGCGCTCTATGGATTAGAAATGACTCTGCTCGAATCATCGATTGAGTTACCGTTGCGTGAGTTAGTTAAACTTCGTGCGTCCCAACTCAATGGGTGTGCTTTCTGCATTGACATGCATTGGAAAGATGCACGAGTTGGAGGCGAGAGCGAACAACGCTTGTATGGACTCGACGCCTGGGAAGAGAGCCCATATTACAGCAATCGCGAGAGAGCGGCATTACTTTGGTGCGAATCCGTCACACATCTCCATAGCGGACATGTCTCCGACGATGTGTTCAACAAGGTTTCAGAGGAGTTCTCTGAACAAGAGATCAGCGATCTCACCTTTGTGATTGTGACAATCAATGCATGGAACCGTTGTGCGGTCGCATCGCGCACAATAGCGGGCACTTATCAGCCTGCAGCAACTCACGCGTAATCGGTTGATCCTAGCGAATTCCAACGATTTATGCTGAATATGCATCGGAAGCTTGTTCAAGAACGAACTCATCCGTAACTCTAGAGAAAAGGGGCACGGATGGGTTCTCAAATTAAGCAGCTAAGCAAAGCAACTCGATTCGCAACTTGCATTGCAAGCAGCATTGTTGTTGGCGGGATCATTCTCTCTAACGGTGGCTGTCGTCATCAGTCCTTGCGTGTCAATGAACAAGCAACGCTCATGAACGAGGAATCTGTGATGATGTTCCCAACAATCAGCGCGGAAGATCTCAACAAGGACCCGATCACATTACCTGATGATCTTGCAGGGAATCCGGCGCTTGTGCTCGTGGCGTTTAAACGACAGCAACAAAACAATGTCAACACTTGGCTCAATCAACTTGCGATGATCGAAGAAACTATCCCAGGTGTGCGTGTGATCGAAACCCCAACTATTTCAAGTTTCTATTGGGGTTGGATGGCGGGATTCATTGATGGCGGAATGCGCTCAGGGATCCCTGATCACGAAGCACGGGCGCGAACGATCACTCTGTATACCAATACGCAGAAGTTCCGCGATGCGTTGGGTCTTGAATCTAGCAGCACGATCTACGCCGTACTACTAGATGATTCAGGACGAGTTTTGCGAATCGAACCGGGTGATTTCTCGCAAGAAAAGTTTGATCGGTTGCTCGATTCACAACGATAGATCTGAATGAAATACCGGTTCTTATGCGTACGCATGGAGTCCGGGCAACATCAAGTTAACTCCAAAGTATGTCCAGAGCATGACGATGAATCCTGCAACGCTGAGCCATGCGGTTGTGAGGCCGCGGTTTTTTAGACCTGTGTATCGGATATGGATCACGATCAGGTAGACGATCCATGTGACGAGCGCCCAAGTTTCCTTGGGATCGAATGCCCACCATCGTCCCCAGGAGTGATCTGCCCACCATGCTCCGAGGAGGATTCCGACTCCGAGCGTCCAAAATGCGAGTTGGAGAATCGTCATCGTTGCGGTGTCGAGATCTTTGAGTGTTCGTTGGAGTCCGACTTGTTCACTGCTGTCATGTCCCAGTGCGCCACCTGCGAGCGAAGGGCCTCCTGCGGTTGCGAGCTCTTGTTTTCCAAAGAACTTTGCACCGTAGTGAGTACCGAGGTAGAACAAGCTCACGATGAACCCGAGGGTTACGAGGCCGTAGCTTGTGAGCACTGTTGTTACATGGTACTTGAGAAGGACAGAAGTATTTAGGATCGCGGCTTCGCGTTCGATGTTCTCTCCTGGAATTCCGGTCTGCGTCGCGGTTATCAAGATCAAGAATCCGGTCCCGGCGGCTGCAGCTCCAAAGAGCCATTGCTTGCGAACCAACATCAGGACCGTTCCGACGATCGCGGCAAAGAACGAGAGTCCGGTCATCGATTCAAACTGATTTTGAATCGCGAATCGTTCTGCGATGAGTGATCGAAGTGTGAATCCGAAACCGTGGAATGCGAGAGCGATGAATAGGAACGCGACGCCTGCAGTTGCGAGCGTTTTTCGGCCTGTTCCAAACGCAAGCACAAGTAGGACGAGTGAGATGAGATACATCCAGAGTCCCCACTCGAATGCGTTGACCTTGTTGTACAGAGCTTCAAGTCCAGGACTTGCTGCTGCTTGTGTTTCAGGGTTGATCGCAGCAAGCGCTGTAGCAAGTTCCTGGGATGCTTGGTTGACGCTCGATGCATCTCCTGCTCTCCAAGCAGTTGCGAGTTTCATTGAAGCAATTCGTGCAGGTGAAGATGAGTCCATCGCTCCGAGGTGTTGCCAGAGTTGATCTGAAGAAATAGGTGCTCCGAGTTGGAGGTTTGCCATGGAGTTCATAAAGAGGGCGCTCGAACGATCAAGTCGGTTCACAGCGGTTCTAAATGGTTCTGAGTCTTCATTTCGAGTGAGTGCCTCATTGATGTACCGATCAACCATGCGTGGAGAAACCATCCCAGTCTTGAGCCAGCCTTTGTAGTTGAACTTTGCGCCAGCTGATTCTGCATCGCGTGCATTCAAAGATAGGATTTCTTGACGTAATGGAAGGTAGTTGATTCCGACCAATGGGCGATCGATGTAATAATACGGATCGATCATGATGTCCATCATTGTGAACATTGGGTCGTAGTGTATTTTTTCAACAGACTTAGTTGAGCCGTCATCGTTGAACTCAACGATGAGATCAAAGTGCTTGTGTTTCCCAGTCATTCGCTGAACAGTTTCTCTCGCGAGTGTTGAGAAAATCTTAACTCGGCCGTTGTGATAGACGGCGATCTTGTCGAGAGCGGATAGATCAAGAGCGTCTGCAAACGCGGACTTCTCTTGGATATTCATAGTCGCTGGAACCGGGTCCCCAAACGGGTTCTCCATTTGTCCAGCGGTGCTCGAAAGCGATTGAGTCTCTGGGTGCGCATTGCCAGCTGGTGCTGATTGAGCGAACACTGATGAAGACATGAAGAAGAACCATGTCAGTATGACAAGTTGGAATGTACGGTTCATGAGTTGTCCTTTAGCGTTGCTGATTTATTGCTCTTATTCTTGTTTGAATCGGCATGAAGCAGAGCAAGGCGGTTCTTTTCTCGCTTGACAAGATACGGCTTGAAGTAGAAAGCCCACGGGATCCCGACAGACATCAGGATTGATCCGAATGCGATGATGTGGATACCTGGGTTGTTTCCTACTCCGAGGATAGTCCAGTTTGCTCTGGGTTCTTCGAGTGCTCCGCGATCAACCATCTCTTGTGATTGCTGCCAGCCGCTGCGGTCCCAGCCTGACTGAGAGAGCTTGAACTGATTGGGGTTCATCCCAGAAGCGAGTCTACGAATCGAGTTCGATATCCACGATTTTTCTTCGTCCCAGTGATAAGGAGCACGGAGTGGTGCATTGAGTTTGACAATATGGTCGTAGCTTGTGAAGTCAGGCTTTGGGCCGGCCCAGAATGGGTTGGGAGATACTCGGACGATTGATTGATAATCTCTGGGAGCTCCTCGATGGTCGTACGCGATCATTTCGAAGTCGATGAGTGAAATCTCAAACCCAGGCAATGGTCTTTGGTATCTACCGAATGCAAGGAGAATGTTTCTTCCATCTGGAAGTGTGATCTTTGTATGTCGATCCGTCTGCAATGTGAGATATTGAGCGAATGGCATCCAGATCACTTTTGACCATGCGAAGTGCTGATCAGTTTCAGGGAGTGAGATTTCAATCGCGACAAATGCATTGGCATAAGAACCAATCTGCGATTTATCTTGCATCCGTGCAGGCGTAGGGATCGGACGCTTAAACTTGTTCGCGTTTTCCCATCGATCTGCGACATGGAGATCGAGTGCATCTCCTTGCTCGTTAGGGATGACATCTTCGAGCCAATCTTCATTAAGGGTAGATAAGACTCGGACTTCCCCTGTCGGTTGACGGATGATCGCTTGTGAGTTTACTTGACCCTCGCTCTGATGTTCATCGATGTAGATCTGTAGCTTTGAAGCATCAACATATGACACACGAATCTTGGGATCTGGATCAGATCTTTGCGGGCGCCCAGACGGGGTTGGAGTCAAGTCCTGATTCAACTCTGGGAATCGATGGAAAACCCAGCGATCAAAGGTCGTAGGTTGAGATCCATCCTCAGATGTGGGTGGAGTGAGCTTGATGATCGCAACAGAACTTGTCGCATCTTCATAACCCGGCGTGATGATCGGGAACGGCGGTTCAGCACTCAGTTGATCAACAGCGAGTGTCCATCCGGTTTCTCCGAGTGTGAGTCGATCTCCAACACGGACAGGCAAAGTAGAACGGAATCCGAGTTCTGGGATATCAATCACAAGAGCGTGCTCGAACTGAACTGGGAGCTCGACACTCAGGTCTGCCCAACGCTGTTCGCTCATTCCTTGGGTAAACTCGATCGCCATGAGATCGTTCGATCGGATGCGATGAGTTGGCTCACCCAAGAAGAATGGGAACTGGAAGATCGGTTTGTTTGTCGGGCGCTGTCCTGGGACAGCTTGCTTTGTGTAGTAGAGTTCAATAAGTCGGAACGGATTGAGCTGGCCGTCGGATTGGAGTGCTGATTGATACCAATCATCTTCAAGCTCAGCATAAGGTGAGAACCCAACTACGCGGAACTGAATATCTGCATCGATCAGTTTTCCTGATCCATCAGGGATTTTTTGATCGAGTGTTCGGCCGTTATCGTTGAGCTCGATGTCATGGCCGAAGAGCGAAGAGTAAATCTCCGCTTCTTCTGGGAGTCCAGCAGTCAATGAATACGCGTTATACAAAGGCAATCGATTGAGCGGACGGAGTTCAAACCTAGGTTGTGCGTTAGGAGTCCGAGCTTGCGCGACATACAACGCAACATCTTGTCGATCATAAAACGCTTGTTGCGCAGGGCCGGGCAATGAGTTTGATCCAGCTGGAAGCAGAGTATCACCTTCAAGCTTGAATCGTTGATAGAACACTGAACCAAGAGCGATAGTGACGATGCCTGTGTGCACCATCAATACGCCTGAGTTCTTGAAAGTGAACTCGATACGTCGGATAGTTGCAGTGATGAGGTTCATCACGAAGAGCACGAGCGCCAAACGCATCGGCCACCACGCGTAGAACTGCGTCTCAGTCATCTCAAAGCCTGGGAGTCGACGGATCGTTGTCGACTTGTATTGCTCAACGAACTCTGGAAAAAGACGGAATCCTGTTCCGCTATCAATATTGTATTGAAGCTTGGGCCAGATCATGTAGGTCCAGAACAGAACGGCGAGTCCGCCTACCAATATGGTGGTTGCGAACAACGCGACGAATCGAGCGCCTGGAGATGACGAGCTCAATATTTTTCTGACAACATAGATCGAAGGCAAAACAGTTATCGCGATCAACCCGACGAGAGTGAGTAGATCAATGAGGACTGTTGGGATCTTGGCGATCATCCCGATCGGGACTGATGCGAGTGTTGCGTACATCGCAACAAACAGCAAAAGAACAATCGCGGTAGGAATCGAGCTGAAGGTCCTGAGGACGAGACGGATAGGCGTCAACGCTCCTACTAGGTTCTCGTTTTCCCAAGCCTTATTACGCTGCCATTTTTTACTCATGATGGTTCTTCTCTAGCGTTGATTATTTAAGAATGATTCTACGCAAGAGAGATTGCCAAATATCCTATTTTCTTCGGAGAAAAACCCATTGAGGAGATAGATTGCTAGACATGAGTTCTGGCCATAGTTTTGGACATTCGGGATCAATTGGTAGGGCAATCAACCCCCAAGGGCGAGTTTGAGCTTGAAGCGTGAACTCAGCAGGATCAAGTCCGAGTGCTTGTGCACCATTTGTCGTGCTCATCTGGATCAATGTCTTCGGTTCTACCTTGTCTCGATTCCAGAGGAATCGCATTTCATCGAGTATGGATATTCGATCTGCGGTATCGAGATTCACGATTGAATCGGTGCCTAGACAGACATTCACGCCAGCATTGAGCATGTCTATGTATCGATGCGCGCCGAAATGTTGATGCGCGCCGAAGTACGATGATGCTCGAGGACAATACGCGACACTAGTATTCGACTGTTTGAGTAACTCGATTGCTTCATCTGGAGCATCGTTCATATGCGCGACAAGATACGACGGGAGTTGCTGATTCTGCATATCATCAATTTGACGATCGCTGAGCAAGTGCTTTGCTGGATGGTTGCCCTTACCGATGTGATCCAATACTGAATCGTCCCAAACTCCGAAATCTTCGAGCATTGTTCGTTGTGGGCCTTGTGCTTGTTCAATGAATGCTCGCTCTTCGATTGTCTCAGCGAGATGCGTTGAAATTGGCAATCCGAAGGAATGAGCTTTGAGTCTTGCCCATCGATAGACGGAGAGATCGACAGTATTGGGAGCGTGAGGCTGGAGCCCAAGACGCACAAATCGATCTGTGATGGCGTTCAGCGTTTGAGGGTAATGATCTGAGAAGTATGATTCGATCTTTTGACACGCGCTGATCGCGGTCTTTCCAATTCCGAAAAACTCAAGATAAGACACCCCAATTAGGGGGGAGTCTGCAAGTTCCAACAGTGGCGCATCAGTCAGGATCCCTCTTGGGGCACCTGCGATATCTCCGATAGCAATGCAACCACCTTTGAGGCATTTGAGAATACCGAGTGCGACAGCGTCTCGAACTTCTTGCGGGTCTGATTTCCTACCTTCACGGATCATATTGACCCATTGCACGAAACCTTCAGCTGGATCGTGCGGCTGCGGGCCGATATGCGTGAGATCTAAATGCGTGTGCGCATTCACCATCGCGGGCATAACAACGCTTGAATTGAGGGTTAACTGCGGTATCGACGCCGGGAGATTGAGAATATCGATCTCTTTCTCGTGACCCGAAGCGAGGATGGTTACGACGCCTTCGATTTCTTCAAGGACTATAGAGCCATGCTCGATAAGTCCGAACTCTGGGTCTGCAATCCCTCTAGCATTGATCCTTAAGAGTCTTTGCTTTGAATTTATCAAGTTGCTTTGTGGTGCTGAAAAAACTGACAGATTCGCATCAATGAGCGCATCTACTTGATATGGACGATGTTGTGTAGGATCGTTCTTCATTTGTTCAGATCGTAGCTTAAAGATGATGAGCGTGAATACGCTTGATGAATTGCTAGCCGAGTTGTGATGAATACGATACCATCACAAGTCGAATCGAAACATTCGCCGACGAGTATTGTTGGCCGATCGCAGACCCAATATGCAAACCAAAGTGGAAACCAGGAGCAGACTATGAAAACCAGCCTCACGAGCAGAACCGCACGCAAAGCAGCAATGACAACGGTACTCGTTGCTATCGCCGGGCTTGGTACCGGGTGTGTGAGCCAGCAGGAATATGACAATCTCTACGAAACAAACCAATCATTGCGTAGTCAGAACCAAGACTTGCTCAATCGCGTTGGTTCAAGCGAATCAACGAATGTGCAACTTCAGGGTTCTGCAGGTGATGCTCAAGGCGTGATCGCAGGACTCCGCTCAGAGAACAACACTCTTCGTTCACAGCTTACTCAATCACAGAATGCGTTCGGCAATCTCGAAGATCGTATGAACACGCTTGAAATCGTTCATCTTGACGCGGCGACAGATCGTGCATTGAGCGATCTCGCGGACCAGTTCTCAGACATGATCGTCTACGATGCTGATCGTGGGATGCTCCGATTTGTTTCGGACATGACATTTGGATCGGGCTCAGATTCAGTCCAAGCTTCTGCTTCTGATTCACTCAGCAAGCTTGCAAAGGTGCTCAACTCGGGCGCAGCAAGCAAGTATGACATTCAAATCGTTGGTCACACTGACAACCAAAAGCCAAGCTCAAACACTCAGAAACGACACGCAACGAATGTGCATCTTTCAGCACATCGCGCGATCGCAGTCCGATCATCATTAGGCAAAGCAGGAGTTGATTGGAATCGCATGTCCGTGACAGGATGGGGCGAGAATCGTCCAGTCGTCGCGAACAACCAGGGTAAAGGAACCAAAGCGAATCGCCGCGTTGATATCTTCCTTGTTCCTTCGACGCGCAGTGAAGTGATGCCTGCGACTGCGGAAGTGAACATCGCTGAACCAGCAGCTCAAGTACAATCACGCCCTCGCTTGGATCCTTCCAAGTAAGAGCGAGTTGATACAAAATCAGAAAATGCGTGCTCGAACGGGCACGCATTTTTTATTGACTGTGGTTTTCAATTATGATTACGGGATGCTTTGTGTCGTGCGTTTAGGTGCGATCGCAAAGAAGAAAGACAACACAAGCACGAGGAATCCTGCGGCGGCGGTCGGGAGTGTCCAGCCTGCTCCTCGGAGGGCTTGTTTCTCAAATGTGATCGCAGGCGCTCTTGGCATCACTTTGTGAGCGGCGCCATACTCCCAGGTGTACTCTTCGAGTTCGCCTTCTCCTCGATCGGGGATTGTTTCACCTTTGAGCTTTGCATAGTTCTGACGCCGCAACAAGCTCCGGCCGTCTTCTGGGAATCGTTTTACTTCGTGAGTGATTGTTCCATCACGATTAAACTCGTAACAATCGAAACGCCAACGATCGCGACGAACATCCCCACTGCTTGCGTTTTCGGGTTGCTGAATATTGTCAAACTTTGGTTCTTTCGAGGATTCAATCCCGAAAGGAGTCCTTGTGACAATCCCAAGTCTTGGTTTGATTTCATCTGCAGCGATAGCTTCAGTGAACTCAGTGAGCGTGATCCCTGATCGATCTGCGAAGAAAACCATCGTGAACCAGTCCTTCTGTCGATCAAACAACGAAGGCAAAGGCTGTTGAGGCGGTATCGAGACATCGAGAAGCAGAGCTTCTGATCCGTACTTGATATGTAGATACGGTTTTCCGTCAATCGTCTCTTCTTCAATCGAGACTGGATTGTCTGCGAATGTGAATGAAGTGCTCGCAATTGGAACATACGCGAAGAGTGGATGTTCGAACGAGTCGTAATACTGTCCAATCCGCTTTGCGAGGAAGAACCCTGAAAACACAATAACGAAGATTGAAAAAACAACCAGCGTCCAGTAAATGGTTCTGCTGTCGCTCTTTGAATCAGTAGAAGAGTTTGTTTCTTTAGTGCCCGTCATCGTGGGATTCTGCTTCTGGTTCGCTCCCATGTGCTGAGCCGTGGGACGAACCGTGCCCGTCAGCTGTAGGCTCAACATCTGAGAAGAGACCAGGTGTTAGACCGTGTCTTGGGACTGATTTGTTTGCATCGGATGCTTCTACATGATGTCCGAAACCCATTTGATCAAAGAAGTTATGTTCATCGAGCAAGTCGCGATGTTTCGCATGTCCTTCATAGAAATGCGCCCAGAACTCGGCTTCTTTCCCTTTTTCTCGGTAGTAGAGAAGGCCGTGCTCGTTCTCATTCCCGTGGAGTCGAGCGTAGTGCACAAGGCTCATCCCTGCAGTGTTTACCTTTGGACCCAGTGTGACTGAGTATGCTTCGTCAGCAGGAGCTGAGTTGAGCATTGCGCCTGAGCCGCCGTATTGGATTTCAACTGCTTTATTTTCTTCAACCCATCCACGGTTATCGAGATCGATCATTGCGAATCCCAAGAACAGCGAAACGCAGAAGAGACAGAAGAGCATGACGAATGTGTTGAGTGCTTTGTCGTATCGGAGTTGCATGAAGAACGCCGCGACAAGGATTCCCTTGACCAATGCGATCGACATCGCGCCTGCGATGTTGATCCACTTAGGAAGCGTGATCTGAAATGCGGTTTCAACCCACTGCTCTAAGTTGTAGAAACCAACTGTGAGTGCTGTGAATAGAAGCAATGCGAGCAGAACACCCACTTGCATGCGCCAATCAGCGATGAAGTGACCGTGATGATCATCATCGTGGGCGTTGATGCCGTGAGGATCATTTGAATCCCAATCGAGATTCGAGTTAGCGGTTGTGTTTGTATCTTGGCTCATGGCTGTATCTCTTGTGAGCGGTAATTCTGTAAGTGAACGAAATCGTGAATCGAGTTAATGGATCAGATATAACAATGGGAAGAGGAAGATCCAGATCAAGTCGACGATGTGCCAGTAGAGAGCTGAGTTCTCAACTAGTGTGTATTGCGTCGGTCCATAAGACTGATAGCGAACTGCTCTCCAGAGCACGACTGCAAAGATGATTGCTCCGATGATGACATGGAATGCGTGGATCCCTGTGCCGACATAGTAGAGCGACCACCAGAGTGGTTCGTGTGGATCGTGCGCCATTGGATACGAGAAGAATGTACCTGGAGCTTTCCCTGCAGGGAGCTTGAGCATGTATTCAAACTTGAGTTTGATAAACAAGAACAAGAGTGCACACACGATTGTGATAACCAAGTTCACTTTGAACCAGAACTGTTTATCAAGTTGAGCTAATCGCACTGCGTTCGCAGCAGTCCAAGAGGAGAGCAGGAGAACCGCGGTATTCGCGGCGCCGAATCGCCAATCGAGGTAGTGCGAACCGTTTGCCCATGCTTCTGGGTAGAGCAAACGGAAGACGGCGTATCCACAGAAGATACCTGCAAAGAGCAGGACTTCAGTTGAGAGGAAGAGCCACATTCCGAACTTGGATGCATCGAACTCTTCATCGCCTGAGCGCCAGTGAGAGGCGGCCTTGCGATTGCGCCAGTGCTTAGGGCTCTGGAGGATGCGTGCTGGAACGCTTGAAGTGTCTGTTTCAATCATGGTCATTTGTCAACCCTTTGTCGATGCCCGAGGGCTCCGCTGGGAAATAAAATCGCGTCTGTTTAGTGATTCCCACCGTTTTCAGGGAGTGGGAATTCCTTCGGATCACAATGTGGTGGCACAACTGTTTCAAAGTCATACGGGCCGTGCTTAACGATCGGCTCGTGATGGAAGTTGTGCTCGATTGGAGGCGACTCGCACTCCCATTCGAGTGTCAAACCACCCCATGGGTTTGCAGGAGCTTTCTTTCCTGCAAGCAATGACACTACAAACACAACCAGATGCACAAGGAATCCTGCGAGCAAGATCCATGAGCCGTAGGTCGAGATCTCATGGAGTGTCTGGAACTCATCGACATAGTTTGCATATCGACGAGGCATCCCCTGCGTTCCAAGGAAGAACTGCGTGAAGAAGGTGACGTTGAATCCGATGAAGACGAGTGCCATACCGAGCATTGCACCCTTTTCATTGAACATCTTCCCGAACATCTTTGGCCACCAGTGGTGAATGCCGCCCATAAATGCGATGACTGTTCCGCCCATCATGACGTAGTGGAAGTGAGCTACCACATAGTACGAATCATGGAGATGCAGGTCGGTTGCCAATGTTGCGAGAGGCAAACCGGTGAGTCCACCGATGGAGAATGTAAAGAGGAACATCAATGCGTAACACATTGAGGTATTGATTACGATCGAACCTTTGTAGAGCGTTGCGATCCAGTTGAATACCTTGATCGCAGTTGGAATCGCAACAAGGAATGTCAATCCGGAGAACAAGATCGCTGCGAGTTCTCCCATTGCGGTAAAGATATGGTGACCCCAAACGAGGAAGGAAACACCTGCGATACCGAGTGAGGAGAATGCGATCGCACGATATCCGAAGATATGCTTGCGAGAATGAACTGCCAGGATCTCAGAGATGATGCCCATCGCGGGCAAGATCATTACATACACAACTGGATGCGAATAAAACCAGAAGAAGTGTTGATAGAGAACTGGGTCGCCGCCCATTGCTGGGTCGAAGATACCGATATGCATCAGTCGTTCAAAGACGAGTAGCAACAGGGTAATACCGATGACCGGGGTCGCGAGAACTTGAATGATCGAGGTTGCATAGAGCGCCCAGATCATGAGAGGCATATCAAACCAGCCCATGCCTGGAGCACGGAGCTTATGGACAGTTACCACAAAGTTCAGACCAGTGAGGATCGATGAGAACCCAAGGATGAACGCGGCCATGACCATGAGTACAACTCGCCAATGGTCTGCATCCGTCGAGGTCGAATAGGGGGTATAGAAGGTCCATCCAGTATCTACGCCGCCGAGCAGGATTGACATGATCCCAAACAGACAACCAAACACATAGATATACCAACTCATCAAGTTGAGCCTTGGGAAGGCAACATCCTTCGCTCCGAGCATAATCGGTAAGAAGAAGTTACCCAGAGATGCAGGGATCGAAGGCACAATGAACATGAAGACCATCACTGCACCGTGCAATGTGAATGTCCGGTTGTAGATCTGCGATTCAGTGAGGTTGCTGCCCATCCCGAGTCCGCTCATGATTTCCTTAAGGCTTTCGCCTGTAGTAATCGTGGTCGTTTCGAGATCACCTGCCGCGTTGAGAGTCTCAACGGTCTGTGTTCTGATCGGATCGAGCAAGTCATAGCGGACTGCCATCGCGGCCATACCACCGATAAAGAACATCGTGAGAACAGCGAAGAGGTACATCACCCCGATCTTTTTGTGGTCAACCGTCGTTGCCCATTGCCAGATCCGGGCCATCATACCGGGAGGGCCACTGAGATATGACCCTTCATCGTGATGTGCGTGTGCGTCAAGCGTACTCATGATTCACTCCCGGCTGATTCTTCTGCCTGGCTCTCTGATTCTTCAGTTGATTCGGTATTTTCGCCTGCGTTTGGATCCAGATCGGAGATCGACTGAATAAACGCGATGACATTGTCAATATCTTCGTCTGACAAGATCCCTTGATAGCTCACCATCGCGGGAGCAAACCCCTTCACGATCTTGGCATTTGGATCAAGGATTGATTCACGGTAATAGTTTGCATCACGCATGACGGTGGTGCCGTCTGTGAGTTCTGCTGCATATCCGTATCCGAACTGGCCGTCAGCGTTTGCAACGGAGTTCCATGTTGGACCTACAAGTTTGGTGCCATCAATTTGGTGACAACTTGCACAGACTTGTTTCCAGATTTTTTCGCCCGCGTCGATCGGTGAAAGCTGAACACCCCACTCAGTCATTTTCTGATCGTACACTTCGCGTGAAACGACACGAAGGGTTGCGGCCATTCGTGAGTGATCATCGCCGCAGTATTCTGCACAGAAGATCCACATATCACGACCTGACATGACTTCACCAGTTTCCTGATGAACGTAGCTGTCGTTAGGAGTAATCTTGGGTGTATGGAATCCATATCCGGTAAACCGGTTTGGGACAACATCCATCTTCGTACGGAACTCAGGGATCCAGAATGAGTGGATAACATCTGTCGCCATCATGCTGAGTTTCACATCAGTGTCTTCAGGGATGTAGAAGATTGGGTACTGTTTACCCTGAGTCACAATATTGTTCTCAGTATCAACAACCTTTGACAATGCTTGCGTCTCTGGAGAAGTCGCACCATTTGGATATGTTGCAACCCATGACCACTTCATGCCTTGGATGCGAAGTTCCATTGCGTTGTCGGGAGATACGATCTTGTAGGAGTATCCCCAGAAGCCTAACACAAACATCACGAGCATACTTGAGGATGGCACAACCGTCCAGAAGATTTCGAGCAATGTATTGTGATGCGGGCTCGGCTGAGCAGGCACCCCTGGTCTGCGTCGGTACTTGATTGTGAAATACACCATCAAGCCCATTAGCAGGACGAAGAAAAAGATGGAGAACCAGGTGATCATCATGAATAGACCATCGGACCACGCCGCAGCTTCTGAGGCTGCTGGAGTTTTTCCGAAGACCATTTCTTGGAGAATATCTGGTTGTCCGCTCGCTAGCGTTGGCATCGTCATGACACATGCCCTGTGTTTGCTCGAGTCTGAAAGGCACCCGAGGAGGTTGTTGATGAATGTGAATCAGTATTTTGATCTGAGATATTGTCTTGGGATTCTTCGAGACTTGCTTCGTAGAGCTTTCTACGAACGCGTTCTCCCATGAACAAGATTGTGAGTCCGATGATGATGAGCACGACTGTCAGCAGCGCCCCCACTTGCATGACTCTAAATGCTTGGATTGAATATGAACCTGCGGTCGGATCGAATCGATAACAGAAGTGGAGTAAACGATCACCCAAGCTCGCTGCGATCTTCCCTTGTGATGCATCAAGCAATGAGAGCTTGAGTTCTTGGGAAGGGTAGTCGAAGCCGTACATGTATCGAGTGACTTTGCCTTTGGGAGACAAGATCATCAACGAGATTGGATGAGAGTACTCTCCATTGTCAAGCGGATTAAACCCGAATCCAACTGAGTTCACCAAGCGTTTGATATTGACGACATCCCCTGTATGGAATGCGATACCATCGTGACTTGGTTGAACTTCACCCTTGTTGTACCCATCGATGAACTTGGTTCGTTCGCCCATCGCGAGTGTGGTTGTCTCAGCTTGATCGAAGCTAACGACGAGTAGCTTGAAATCTTCTCCAGCAATGTAATCTAGCTTATTGAGCGAAGCACTCAACTGCGAGAGAACTACTGGGCACACAACTGGGCATTCGTAATACACCATGACCAGGATAACTGGTGTGTCGCCGTCGAAGTAAGTACCAAACTGAACTTCATCACCATTCGAGTTTGTAAAGACAGCATCGAGTGGTACATGGTTCCCGAGTTGTTCTGTAACTTCGACTCCATTGAGCTCTTTGACTTCGCCGCGTTCAAGCAAGCGTTGCGCGGATACAACCGGCGCGATCAGCAACACACTCGCGATTGCGAGGAGTGTGATCTTCAGGTTGTAGCTCAATAGTCTGTTCATGATGATTCGGATTACTATCCCAATTTAGTTGCTTGCGTACTCTGCGATGACTTCGTCGATTGCTGCTTCGACAGGGCCGTCAACTTTGGCAAACACTTCTTGCTTCTCTACCCAAGCTGCTGCAGCTGCTTCGGTATTCTCGTTAATGGAAGCTTTGTACTTGCTCATGTAGTTGTTGAAATACACGACAAGAACAATGATGACGAAGAGGACACCGAGGGTCATCCCGATGAATGTCATTCCGAGTGCCTTGGCGCTCGCTTGTGCTGCGTGTTCCTGTTGCGGGGCACCCTCATCTGCGGTGTGTTGATGCCATTGATTGTGTCCATCAGCGCTCATGGCTGGACCCTCCGGGGTTTTTGTCGGCTATGAACTTCCATAGTCCGACTTTGGTTTTCGTTTATCGATCGCGTCTGCGAACGAGTGTTATACATAGTTCTTATGCTTCATTGATTCATGGAGCATTGGATCCTTGATTGGGAGCAATGGGCTCTTTGCAACCTTGAGAGCGACGAGCCCCGCGAAGATTCCGAGCACACCGACGACGCCTGCAATATCAAGCACGATACCGAACACGCCTGCGTTTGAAGCTGACTCAACTGCTGATGATTGGATATCCACCATTGGACGGATGATCCATGTCATGTCTAAGACAACCATGAGGAGCATGTAGATACTCATTGAACAGAGAAGTACAGGAGTTCTTTTGATCTTGCGCCAGATGAGGAGCAAGAACGGAAGAACAAAGTGTCCGATTGTCATGACGACGAAGAGCCATTGCCAACCGTATTGCTGTCTGTTGGTGTACCAAGCAGTTTCTTCTGGAATGTTTGAGTACCAGATCAAGAAGTACTGCGAGAAGCTGATGTATGCCCAGAAAACGGTAAACGCGAATACGAGTTTACCGAGATCGTGGTAGTGCTCTTCAGTAACAAGTCCATCAAGTTTTCCAGCTCTACGAAGCATTGTTGCAACGATTGCGACTGCGGAGACTGATGCGAGGCCACAGGAAGCGAAGTAGTAGACGCCCCACATGGTTGAGAAGAAGCGGTAATCGAGCGACATGAGGAAATCGAACGCTGCGAATGTTGTTGTGAATGCAAAGACTGGAATCGCGAACCCTGCGAGTTTACGAGCTTTACGACCGAAGTAGCGATCGCCGCTTTCGTCCGTCTTCTTTGACCAACCCAAGAGCAAACGCGAGATCAAGATCCATGCGATTGCGTAGATGATGATTCGAACCATGAAGAAGTTTGCGTTGAGATATGGTTTTTTCACTTCAAGAAGATGGTTGTACTCTTCGGAATGGTTGAGCCATTGGAGAAGGACGCCGCCTTGTGAGATTTCGATCGCAGCGACGATGACAATCATGATCGTTGGGACCCAGATCATCGAAGCAATGTTCTCGAACTGTCTACGAAGGGTGATTGACCAGCTTGCGTTGAGTGAGTGGAAAACCATGACCCAGAACAACGATCCAAGTGAAATCGCGAGCGCGGTGAATACACCGATCTCGAAAGCACCTAGAGCATGTCGAAGGTTGACTGAGAAAGCACCGATGATTGTCAGCACGAGTCCGACGATACCGATTCCGATCAAAGGCAATGCGACTTTGCGTGCGCTTGCTGAAGAGAGCGTTGTGTTCTCTTCGCTCATGCGAGGATCGTTTGCGATTTGGTTCAGACGATTTTGCCAATCGGCATCTTGAAGTCCAGTGATATCTGGTGCTGGTTTATTCGCGAGTATTTGGCTCATCCCTCACCTCCATTCGCTGAACTGGCAATCTGATCTTCGTCTTGTTGAAGAGTCTGAGTGCCTTGGTTGCTTCCGAGTCTTCTGCCCTTCGCGTCGAATGCTTTTTGAAGCGTACGGATGTATGCAACAATCGCCCAAGCGTCTTGCTCGTTCACCGCGTGTCCATATGCGGGCATTCGATTTGTGCCGTCGGGTGACCAGAGACCTTCGCGGACGATGTGGAAGAGATATCCGTCTGAACCGAACTCACCTGAGAGATCACGGTATTTATCATCAAGTAGATTGATTGGACGAACATTCATCAATCGGCCTACGCTGCCTGAATCGCCGCCGAGGCCGTCGTAACCGTGACACATTGAGCAGAAGATGTTGAATCGTTCTTTGCCTCGTTCGATGAGGTCACGAGTGACTTCAACAGGCATTCTTTCAACATAGCTATCTTCTGATCCAGCGACGAGCCCGAAGTAGTATGTCTCATCTGCTTTGAGCATGTCGTTGCGATCTTTGGAATACATTTCTTCCCATTGTTCTTCGCCTGTTGGGACGAGCCCATTGGAACCAAAGGCCACGGTGCCCGCGACTGGTTCCCGCTGGGTTCTGCCATCTGCGAAGAACTCAGATTCACTCTGAGCTTTGAGCTTGGGCTGATAGTCCATGTCTGGGAAGAATCGACGCGGTGGTTTATCCGTTCGATCACCTCGACACCCAGCCAGTGGCGAAACAAGTGCGACGGCTGCGAGTACGCAAATCACTGCGAACCCGTTCCGTGAGCTTGTTGTTGACTTGGTTGTGTTGCCTGCTTGGATCATGCTGAATCCTGTCGCTCTATGTTTGTCTGACGAATGGTCATCGTCATGTTGTGCTCGTCATGAAAATCAATGGTTTGAATGGAGTGTTACTTCACATCCTCAACCAGCGTGATGTCGGTGCCGCCTGCTTTTTCGAGAAGCTGCTTTGTCTTGACTGGGTCGAAGTTTGGATCTGACGACTCGATCGAGATGAAGAACCGATCATTCCCTACTCTGTAGAAACGCTCGTGCGAGAAGAGAGGATGGTGCCATCTTGGGAGCCCGTTGAGTGCGAGCATTCCGAAGATACACATGAATGCGGTACAAAGAATCGCAAGTTCGAACATGATGGGAACGAACGGTTGCCATGCCTCGAATGGTTTACCTTGTACGACTGTTGGGTACAAGATGTCTGTAGTGCCCCACTGCAGTACCACAGCGATGCACAAACCAGTGAGTGCTGCTCCGCCGGCCATCAATGGAAGCTTGGTGGTTTTAATCCCCATCGCTTCTTCCATGTCATGGATAGGGAACGGTGTATGTACATCCCATTTGGAATATCCTGCATCGCGTACCTGAGCTGCAGCTTTGAACACCTTTGGAGTTTCATCGAACTCAGCGACGATCCCATAAACTGGATTGCCTGATTCGGTCACAAACTTCGGTGCTTGCTTGCGCAACAGCATCGGGAAATAGTCTGCGGCGGTAGTCATCATTTCTTTGATCATACTCATCGGCTCATTTCCCCTTTCTTAGTGATGGTCATCCGTATGCGATTGTGGCATCACAATCTTGAGTTCGGACAACGCGAATGTTGGGAGGAACTTGAGGAACAACAAGAACAGAGTCATGAAGATCCCGCAAGAACCGACGAAGGTGAGAATATCGACATAGGTCGGGAAGAACATGTGCCATTCACCTGGTAAAAACGCACGGTGAATCGAAGTCACGATAATCACGAATCGTTCGAACCACATCCCAACAGTCACAGCAGATGCGACGATCCAGATCACAAGCGGACTCTGACGGAATCGACGGAACCAGAACAACTGAGGGAACGCGACATTACATGTAATCATTGTCCAGTAGGCCCACCAGTATGGTGCCTTTGCTGGGTTCACACGATTGTTCGCAAAGACTGAGAACTCGTACTCGTTTGCACCATACCAAGCGATGAAGAACTCCATCGCATATGCAAACCCAACCATTGTTCCTGTGAGCAAGATGATCTTGGCCATATTCTCAAGGTGACGAAGCGTGAGCAAGTCAGAGAAGTTTGGAAGGAACATGCGAAGTGGGATCATGAGCCAGAGCACCATTGCGAAGCCGCCGAAGACTGCACCTGCAACGAAGTAAGGCGGGAAGATGGTTGTGTGCCAACCTGGGATCACGGAAGTCGCAAAGTCGAACGAAACGATCGAGTGAACTGAAAGAACAAGTGGTGTCGAGATACCTGCGAGCATCAAGTATGCTTTTTCATAGCGATGCCAGTGACGCGAGGAGAATCTCCAACCGAGAGACATGACGCCGTAGATCAGAACTCTAATCTGGTCAGGCTTTGGCATGAAGTGAAGAGCGAGTCCATCACCGATAGGTGTTGGCATCTTGAATCCGCGTGATACACCTTTATGCAAACGGATTGCAGCGCGATCTCGCAAAGTTGCAAGGTCAGGGATCATCCCCATGTACCAGAAGAGCAATGAAACAGTCGCGTAGGTTGAAACCGCGAACACGTCCCAGAGCAATGGTGATCGGAAGTTAGGCCAAATCCCATTTGAGTTAGGAACTGGAGCAAGGAACCAAGCGAACCAGACACGACCCACGTGGATCCCTGGGAAGATCCCAGCACAGATAACCGCGAAGATCGTCATTGCTTCTGCCGCTCGGTTCACAGCGGTTCTCCAGTTCTGCTTGAGCAGACAGAGAATCGCGGAAATCAGAGTACCTGCGTGACCGATACCGATCCAGAACACGAAGTTGGTGATGTCCCATGCCCAGTCGACCTGGTTGTTGAGACCCCAAACACCTACACCTGTGATGATCAGGTAGAGGATCATGCCTGTTGCGATCGCAGCGATTGATGAGGTAATCGTAAAAGCGGTCAACCAAATCTTTGGCATTGGCGCTTCTGCGTACCCACAAACGGTGTTTGTCACATCGTTGAATGATCGTTCGCCGAGAACGAGTGGAGCGCGAAGACCTGGGTCTTCGACAAGCGTCCCGTCGTCGTGTGATCCGGGGATGATCGGTTGATGCCGAGGAACGGGCTGCACCGAAGCGGTGCCCGAAGCCTGGAGTGCGATAGTCTGGTCTGGATGCATATCACTCATTGCTGTATCAACTCCGCTGATTGAAGCGCCAACTCCGTCGAGCACTGATAGTGGAAACTACTCATGAGAGCACCTTCAGACTCATCGAATATCCTTGATCGATGTACTTCTTCGTACGATCAATGAACGCTGACGAAGCGTGTCCGCCGTCGTGTCCATCATTATGTTCTTGTTCATGGCCGCCTTCGGAATCGCCGTGTCCGCCATGATCGAATGGATTATGTTCGATTGCACGAATCGAAGGATTCGGGTTCCTTACACGCATCATGTAGGTTGTACGTGGACGCGTGTTGAGATATCCAAGAAGTAAGTAGCTTCGTCCTGAATCACGTTCTTTGGAAACACGTGATTCTGGATCAAGAATATCTCCAAAGCTAATCGCATCACTTGGACATGCTTGCTGACACGCTGTGTTAAAGAATCCGTCTGGAATCGGTCCAACTTGATTCTCGTCATTCCAGATTCCCTGGATCTTGACATCCTGACGAGCTTGATTCACTCGTTGGATACAGTAAGTACATTTCTCCATCACACCACGGCTGCGAACCGTGACATCTGGGTTGAACTGCATCTTGCTGATTTCATCAAGCTGCTTACGCAATCGTGGCGGGATGAAGTTCTGATTGAATGTACGATCCTTTGCGATCGTCTTTTCAAACATCTCGTCCGCTTTGACGGTTGTGTAGTTTGGATTGAGTCCGCCGTTGAACTTCACAGGTGCGTAGTCGAAGAAGTTGAATCGACGCACTTTGTATGGACAGTTGTTCGCACAGTAGCGTGTACCGATGCATCGGTTGTAGGCCATGTCGTTGGTGCCTTCGTCGCCGTGAACTGTTGCGTTCACAGGACAAACCGTTTCACACGGTGCGTTTTCACAATGCACACAAGCAACTGGTTGGACCAACATCTCATCTGGGTTATTGAGATCATCACCTACGAAGTAGCGATCCATACGAATCCATTGCATCTCGCGACCCTTGGCAACTTCATTCTTACCAACAATCGGGATGTTGTTCTCACTCTGACATGCAACAGTACAGACATTACAGCCCATACAGGAGTTCATATCGATTGACATTCCCCACTGCGGTCCTTGGGCATAGCGAGGCGGAACCTCACGATTCAAAGCATCGTTCGTGTGCAACTTGGTTGGATCAGGATCACGATTTGAATCGTTGAGCGGATTGTCGTAGATGCTGACATTCGGTGGCGTATGACTCAACTCACCGATCATTTCAGCGGCGTTGAGTGTTGTGCTATCGTTGCCGTAGATCACATCTTTGATCAAGTGTTCTTCGTTGCCGTACTTGTCCCACCAGGTCTTGTCCATTGCACGAACGAGCGAGTTACGGCCTTCGAGCGACCAATGATTCTGTGTCGAAGCGATGGTATATGTTCCACCTGCTTTTTGGATCGTCGCACCGCGGGTGAGCATGCCAGTAGCAACTGGTTTGATCGCGTAGGTGTTGTGTCCAACGCTGTATCCGACTTTTCCAACGATCTCACGGCCGTACCCGAGCTTGATGCCCAAAGTGTTGTCCGCCATACCAGGCAAGATCCAAGCAGCGCCGGTCATCTCTTGACCGTTGAGCTTGATAGTGACCTTTTGTGCTTGAGGCATCTGCTGTTTGGTATACGGGTTAAACTCGTCTTGCCATGAATGCTCTGGAAGAACTCCGAGCGATTTTGCTGTATTCGGACTCATGAGGATTGGGTTATCCCAAACGACAGATGGTCCAAACTCTGGAAGCTCTTGGAGCCAACCGTTGTTTGCACATTGCCCGTTGTTTCGATTGGATGTGTAGAAAATCACATCCATTGAACCTTCACCTGGAGCGGAGTTCACACCAGCACGAGCGGCGGCCATCAATACTGACGACATCTTGATATCGCCGGCAACTTGTGAATCGTTGCCTGCTTGAACGCCGTCATGCAACGCTCTCTTCCATGACTTTTCAAACGCTGAACCGCCGACTGAGCCGTTCCCCATTTGTGCCCATGAGTCACGGACGATTGAGTATCCATCTACATGGTCATCGTGTCCTGCGAGCATCGCAAGCAGCTCGATATCTGAGAGCGAAGGCTCGTATAGCGGTGCGATCATTGGTTGTACGATTGAGATCGAGCCATCGATCGCAGCAGCATCACCCCATGTTTCGAGATAGTGTGTGCCGTTGAGGGACCATGTCGAAACATGTTCTGTTTCGGACATTCCTACGCAATGAGTGATCGTTGTCTTTGCCTTTGCAAACGCATCAGCGAATCCTAATGAGCCTGGAGCGTCATAGACAGGATTACAATCGATTGTCACGAGTGTGTCGACGTGTCCTGCATTGAGTTCAGCAGTGAGTGCCGCGAGTTGTTCGTTCGCGTTTCCTGCAAGCTCAGATGCCATCCGGTAGACCATGACCTGATGCCCGAAAGCGCCGAGTGACGAGTTGATCGCCATGCACAGTGCCCAGTCTTCAGCATTGAGATCATCACTTGGAACCACGACTGCGTGACCGCGATGAGCAACCAAATCTTTCGCGATCTCAACGATATCTTTGTGGCTCATGCCTGTTACTGAAGCATCTTCAAGTCCTGATGCGTTCACGCCGGTAAGTGTGAATACTTCCTTTGCGAGTGCAACAGTGAAGTTGTGCAACTCTGAAGGAGATACGCGGAAACGATGGTCAGCGAGTGAACCGACTGATGTTGGTTTCGCTTCAATCGAGTAGAGACGCGACATTGGATCGCCGCCCTTGAGGACTTTGCGGGTCGAAGCGAATGTTCTTGAGTTCTTGAGTGATTCAGCTCCATCATTCATAAAGTCTGAAGCGATCGAGACAACTCGTTGAGCGTCTGAGAAATCGTAACCAACTGAATGAGGTGCGCCAAACGCGATGCTTGACCCATCGATCGAACCCTTCGATTCAGCAGGGTTCCAGTGAACTACCTGAGCTCTGGGCCAGCGAGTTTTCACTAGGTTGATCATCCGTTGACGGGAAGGGCTCGATTTTTTATCGACGATGAATGCAAGACCTGCGCCGTTGTTTGCATCAAACTTTTCAAAGTGTGTTTTTTGCCAGCTGCTGAAGTCATCCCATGTCGCGTCGAGCTTGCCTCGCGTTGGGTTGTTGTAAACAGGGAACTTGAGTCGATCCGGATCGTAGAGTCCGAGCACACTCGCTTGAGCGAATGCACTAGTCTTACCTTGGTTGTTTGGATGAAGCGGATTGCCTTCGATCTTTGTCGGACGGCCTGTATGAGATTCAACGAGGAGTCCTTCAACGCCGCCACCTGGGAGTGCAATCGCTGTGGTATAGAACAACGCTTTCCCTGGGATCACATCTTCAGGAACATTCTTCGAGTATGGAAGAATTTTACGATCAGGACGACGACATCCAGGGATTGTTGCAGCGCCTGCAATTGCGAAGCCTGCACCCATAATCTTGACGAAGTTGCGTCGAGTCGGTTCGGCCATCATCGATGCGCCCGAAGGGAACTCTTTCTCAACAAACTCTTTGAACTCACCAGTCCCGGTGTACTCATCAAGTGATCTCCAGTACTTCTTCCCGCTAACTCTTCCAAGTTCGGGGGACTTCGTAGGGATCTCGGTTGTTTCCTTCGTTGAAGGGCATTGATCGAGGTTGCTCATGGTTTCATCTCTTTGATCACCTATGTCGGTGAGTTAGGTCAGTCATTTATCTTGAAAAAGGTCGCGAGCTTGAACAAGCGATCAGTAGTGACACGCCGCACAATGCTGAGGCGGATTCCGCTTCAGCGTATCAACCAACTGACCTGGAGTCAGTCCGTTGTGTGCGCGTTCGTCGACTGATTTGCCGAACCATTCTTTTTCTACCCAGTACAAATCTGTGACCTTGTCTTTGGGTACCAAGTTCTCTTCTGGATTGCGATGACAATCAAGACACCATCCCATTGAGAGTGACTCTTGTTGAACAACAACAGGCATCCCTTGGATCTGGCCGTGACACGAGAAACAGCTCACACCCGCATTGACGTGAGCATTGTGAGGGAATGTTGCATAGTCAGGAACGACATGAATGTTGCGCCATTCGATTGCGACATCTTGCTCGTACGCATCGCGGATGAACTGAACCTTTTCATCAGTTGCGCTTGCAACATCAACATTGATTTTGTTCTCAGCGTGACATCCCATACAGGTTGAAACTGCTGGAACATTTGCATGCCAGGATTCTTCAACATGGGTATGACAGTATCGACAGTCAATGCCTAGTTTGCCCGCGTGGATTTGATGATTAAATCCAGATCCAGGCTGAGTAGGCATGTAGCCGACCTCCCAAAATTTTGGGGTCGCATAATACCAGAAACCGGCAATCGCTACGACGACAGCACCGTTAACAACGAAGAAAAGAATCGTTGGTAGTGCATTCATCCACTTCGGGAAGATTGGTTTCAATTCAAATACTCCACAATGGAGAACCGCTCACGGATGAGCTCAAAAGACCAAAATAGCGCAAATCGAGTCCGAAATACGCTGACAAGTAAGTCAAGCCTAGCATCCTTCTCAACCGGATGTTGTGCGGTGGGGCCGAAATTTTGTTCGTTTTCGCGTACAATAGGAACGACAAGAACGCTCACACAAGAATTTTAACTGCGACTCAGTTTCAGTTACAACCAACGAAAGCGCAAACCATGTCCAAACAAGAACTTTCAGATTCAAGACCTACAGATGCTTTATCTACAAGCGCCCTAGGATCAGCAATCACGATTGGTTTCACATCTGCCATCATTATGTGGATGGTGGCATGGGCGCTACATATGCCGGGCGTGCAAGTTGGTACCCAGGTCGCAATTCCAATTCTTTTAATCCCGCTGTTTCTCATTACATTCCTTTGGATCCAGCAAGTCGATCCTTCGAAACGGATCAAGACTGGGTGTATCGCTGGATTCATTGCAGGCCTAGTGAACTTGATGATTTTGGGCTCCAAAATTGTCGAACAACCCAATACAACTGCTGAAATGAGCGAACAAGCAAACGAGCTTGCTCCAAATGCATTTGTCATCATTTTGGGATCGCTTGCTATCTCCATCCTTATAGGAGGTATTGCAGCACTGATCCGAAAGAACAAACCAGCTACAAACATTGCAACGACAAGAACTTGGGTGTCCAGACTCGCTTTTACAACTGCGATCTCTTACCTACCACTTGTCGCAGTTGGAGGGATTGTTACTACAACTGATTCCGGACTTGCTGTCCCAGACGCGACAACTAGTTATGGAGCAATCTCGGTATTGTTCCCGTTCAAGCTGATGGCTGAGCCTCGCATCTTCTTCGAGCACTCTCATCGATTGTTTGGAACACTCGCAGGTTTAACGACACTGGTACTCATGGTTCGAGTACTCATGAGTGAACCTCGCAAGCTTCCAAAGGTCTTAGCGATTGCGCTTTTCCTCGCCGTCTCTATTCAGGGATACATGGGAATCATCCGAGTCGCTGAAGAGAGCACTTTCTTTGCAATCATCCATGGCATCTTCGCACAACTCGTTCTTGCACTCGCTTGCGTCCTATTCATTATGCTCTCTGAAAAATGGAACTCTGCAGATCCATCACAGGAAACGAATGACGCTGCTAAGAAAGCACGAACGCTGCTTTTGCTTACATTCATCGCACTTGCGATCCAGCTTATCCTCGGAGCTGTGACACGCCATCTCAACTCTTCTCATGCGATGATGGCTCACATGGGATTCGGATTTATAACCATGATGCTCGTCATTGTTGGAGGCGCCCTTTGCATCCGCACTGGCAAGGCGCACCCATCAGGTAAACCTATCAGGATCTTTGGCGCACTCTTGCACGGCTTAGTCGTTCTCCAGTTCACACTCGGATTCGCTGTATTGGGACTCGCATGGGAAGGCGATGACGCGCCGACGCTTCCGACTGCGGAGAATTTAGACTCTGCAGCTCCGATTGAAACCATCCCTGCACTAGTTACTACGCTGCACCATATCACGGGTGCGCTTGTGCTTGCGGCCGCCGCTGGAGCCTTGGTTTGGTCATTTAGACTGGCAACTCGATCCAAGATCCGGTAATCTGAATCTGCTCAATCCGAACGAAAACACGGATACGGCGATATTCGACGTGTCAATCGTGCAATAGAACCGCTTGAAGTGCGTTCTGTTAGAGTTCCTATACGAGCGGAGAAATCCATGCCGACAACAAATTCCACTACGACTCAACCTCGACGCGTTGAAACTTCATTGAGCAAGATTCGTGATGAAGACTTCGGATACGCTCAAGCGAGACATCTTTTGTTACGCGCAGGTTTCGGAGGCACAGACGAACAAATTCGCACGCTCGCAGAATGGGGTCCTGAAGCTGCTGTAGATCATCTACTCAACTTCGATGAGATCCCTGCGGAAGCTGATCAACGCGATAAATTTGATCACAACATCATGCATCCGCGATCGACTGCAGAAGAACAAACACTCAAGCGTGCTCGTCAATCGAACAACGAAGATGTGCTTGCGAAGTTCCGTACGATGCGTCAAAAAGCACAACGAGCTGATCGAACTCAGATGCGAGAGATTCAACGTTGGTGGTTCACACGAATGATCCAGACTCCTCGTCCACTTGAAGAGAAGCTCACCCTCTTCTGGCACGGACACTTCGCGACGAGTTTTAGAACGATTGAAGACTCGTACCATATGTATTCACAGAATCGCATGTTCCGAGAGAATGCGGCTGGAAACTTTGCAGATCTGCTGCGTGCAATCATTCGTGACCCTGCGATGCTGAAGTATCTCAATAACAACCAAAATCGAAAGTCGAGTCCTAATGAAAACTTTGCTCGCGAGTTGATGGAACTCTTCTCACTCGGCGAAGGAAACTACAGCGAACGAGACATCAAGGACGGCGCTAAAGCATTGACTGGATTCACATTCAGAGACGATGCATTCTACTTTAGTAAAAACAGCCACGACAACAACTCCAAACGCGTACTAGGAATGTCGGGTAATCTTGATGCGGACGGATTCGTCAATGCGATCTTGTTCTCTCCTGCGTGTGCGCCATATATTTGCGCAAAGCTCTATAAGTTCTTCGCCGCGGATATCTCTACAGATGTAAAAACATTAAAAGGTCCTCAGCGAACAGTGGTTCGCAATATGAGCAGCATGCTCCAAGATCAGCGATACGCAATGAAACCTGTTCTACGCAGACTCTTCTTAAGTCGACATTTTTATGATCCATCAGTCATGGGTAACAAGATCAAAAGCCCTATTGAGCTCGTTGTTGGCGCAGTTCGATCGCTTAATGTCCCGATCAGACACATCCCTCACTTAACCGAAGCGATGGACATGATGGGACAGAGTGTGTTCTTGCCACCCAGTGTCAAAGGATGGGATGGCGGCCGCTCTTGGATCAATACCTCAACGCTCTATGTTCGACAAAACACCCTTGCATACATGTTGACAGGGCATCGGATTAACGAAAGCTATGTCAACAGGAACAAGTATGATCCAACGAATCTGGTTGCTGCGATGAACGATCCACGACTTGATGGTGATCCGCCTCCAATGTTGATTGCAAACCAACTACTTGATTTAGTGCTTGGAACACGTCCAGAAGGCGCAGCGAAGATTCTTGTAGACGCCGCGAACAAAGTCGACAAACCAAGCAGTGCCAAGGGCATCACGACGATGTTGCTGCTGATTACTTCGATGCCTGAATATCAGTTGTGCTGATTCAATCACAGAATAAAGACACTACAAACAGATCATGATCCCGATACGCAATCAAGTGTGATGATGGAGACCTAAAGATGAATCTACATAACAACCCAGAGAACGCAAACGCATACACGCGAAGAGCGTTTCTTCAGTCTTCGACTCTTCTCGCTTCTGCAGCACTCACTGTTCCTGCGTTTATCCAGTCTTCTGCATGGGCGCTCCCCAAAGTGGAAGCGGGACTCTCTTCGATCGCTGGAGTGAACGAAGACAACATCCTTGTCATTGTTCAACTCTCAGGCGGGAACGACGGCCTAAACACAGTCGTACCCTACAGAGATGATGCATACTACCGATTGCGTCCTGGGATTGGTCTCAAAGCAGACAACCTTCATATTTTGAGCAAGAACGGATCGAAGGGTAGCTCAGATCTCGCGTTCAATAAAGCATTGACAGGGTTTCGCGAGTTGTACGACGAAGGACAGTGTGCTGTGATCCAAGGTGTCGGCTATCCGAACCCGAATCGGTCTCACTTTACTTCAATGGATATTTGGCACACCGCAGATACCAACGGCACAGGGGACGGCTGGATCGGCAAATACATCGATGCACAATGCTGCGGATATGGTAAAGGCGAAAGCGGAAGACCTGATGGCTCGAAAGGGGATGAGTCATCGAACTCTGCTGAGCCACCGATTGCGATCGGCCGAGAAGCCCCGCTGATGTTAACCGGCCGAACAATGATGCCTGTTTCGTTTGAGTCTCCAGACATGTTCGAATGGGCAGGAAAAGAGTTCTCAGAAAAACTCATAAACAATCACGAGCAGCTTACCAACACGCTCTATGAACAAACAGATCATGACCACGATCATGATTCAAACAATGCGTTCTTGTTACGGACTGCGATGGATGCGAGAGTTTCCTCAGAGATGATTCGCAAAGCAGTCGCTGCGAAGCCTTTAGTTCAATATCCAAGCTCGAAACTGTCACAACAACTCAGCATGATCGGTTCGATGATCCGAGCAGGAATGAAGACCAGAGTGTATTACGCGTCAATCGGCAGCTTTGACACACACGCGAACCAGCCAGGATCACATGCACGCTTACTTGGACAGCTCTCTAGCGCTATCCGAGCTTTCCAAAGAGATCTCAAAGCACAGGGAAATGACTCCAGAGTCACAACAATGTGTTTCAGTGAGTTCGGTCGAAGAGTTGGACAAAACGCATCCAACGGCACAGACCATGGGACTGCGGCTCCGATGTTTATGTTCGGACCAAAGGTCCAAGGTGGATTCCACTCTCGACATCCGTCACTCACAAATCTCGATAACGGCGATCTGAAATACACCGCAGACTTCCGCAGTGTGTACGCAGAGGTGCTCGATAAATGGCTCGACACGAAGAGTCGAGATGTGCTTGGAGGTAGTTACAAGCATCTGCGTGTGATGGAAGCTTGAGCAGGATTTAGTGAGCAAAACTAATTTCATGCTTCACAATATTCAAATTCACTATTCTCAAGGCGATTCCTCAAACACAGAATTCAAATTTACTTCAACTGAAATCGGATCGGCGACTTGCTGGCTTGAGCCAGGAATCTGCAGATCAAAGATGATCGGTTTTAATATTCTTCCTGCTGAATCTACAACTTTACTTCCCAAGAGCGTTGGCTCAAGTGTTGTTGCATAGAAAAAGAAACCTTGCGCCTCTTCTTGAGATAGCTCAAGAACGCGATATCCATTGCGATCATCTGTCATGTCTTGCGTGAGTACTTCGAGTGATTGATCATCGACGAATACGAGCATCGTTGATTCTGGATTTACTCCGAATGAGCTGAGCGGAATTTTGATCGTTACTCCGCCTGGCCAATCTCTTGGGTCAATCGCTCGTCCTTCGCGTCGAGCATCTAACGCTCGTGAGATCGCGTTCGCATCTCGACCTGCGAGCCACTGCCCGAGGGCGTTGGCATTCCCGGTATCCCCCGCTCCTGCGCCGATGGGAACCGCGTCTGACATCAATCGATCTTTGTCGAGTGAATAGAAAATCCAAACCATCAACAGAGTCACAATCGTGATCGGGAGAGCGAGCCAGATTGTCAGCATGATGTTCTTTTTGTTCACACTTTATAATACGGCGAATCATCAAGAACTCAGGGCTCAAAACTAAAAAACACAGGCGAAAGCCTGTGTTTGATTTGTTTAAATCTAGAAGAGACTTAGCCCTTCCACTTCTCATAGTTCTCTGAGACTTGCGCCCAGTTCACGATGTTCCAGAATCCGTTGATGTAGTCTGGACGGCGGTTCTGGTAGTTGAGGTAGTATGCGTGTTCCCAGACATCGAGACCCAAGATTGGCTTGTGTCCCATCATGATCGGAGAGTCTTGATTCGCAGTTGAACCGACATGGAGCTTACCTGGAGCGTCTACTCCGACCCATGCCCAACCCGAACCAAATCGGGTTGCTGCTTGTTCAGCAAACTTCGCTTTGAACTCTTCGAATGAACCGAATGAGCTGTTGATTGCTTCTGCGAGTTCACCTGATGGTTCTCCGCCGCCACCGTTACCAGCTGGAGCGAGGATTGACCAGAAGAGTGAGTGATTTGCGTGTCCGCCGACATTGTTCTGGACTGCGGTTCGGATGTTCTCAGGAACTTCCTTGATGCGTGCGAGGATTTCGCCGTAACACTTGCCATCCCAATCGGTACCTGCAAGAGCAGCATTTGCCTTTGCGATGTATCCGGCGTGATGCTTCGTGTGATGGATTTCCATCGTCTTTGCATCGATATGCGGTTCAAGTGCTTCATACGCGAACGGAAGAGCGGGGAGTTCAAAGGCCATGATGTTCGTCCTTGTTTAGATTCTGCCGGTTGTGCAACTGACCAAATGTGGTGCTCGGGCAGAATTGTGGATCAAATGTGAATAAACCCGAATCCAATAGTCACAAATCCCTATTTTATTACAAACTTGTCTGCTTTCGATGTGAAATGAGAGAAGCTGGTTGCCACTTGCATTGGGATTGTGTATACTGGCGGCCCGGAATATGGACATACCGATGGCCTGACGAAGTCAAGCCAGTGGATGACCGGCGGCTGACAGTAGGCACGATATTATCGGCCGTCAACTAGAAGCTAACAGTCAGTAATCCGCTCTTAATCGCTTGTTTTTATATTCGGAAAAATGCGGACGCCAAGGACGACGGCCGTGAAAGAGAGTGTTGAGTAATGAGAAGTTCTTCTCGTCAATCGACATCTCTCGTATCTGCAGGATGCTTCGAGTGATGGATGTCTTCCTTGAATGGTGATTCACGAATTTGTGGGACAAAATTGCCCAAAATAGTGAAAACGCCCCATGAAAGGCGAAAATCATTGAGTCGGTGCGTCTTTTTTCCGGCTGACAACTGAAGAATTTGTGCATTTCAAGAGTTTGAATCGAAACTTCTTAGCAACTGCTCTCGTATTGAATAAGAGCAGATTGTTGGAAAATCAAATCTTCTTTGATCTGCACACCGTTGGAGAGGTTTCCTCCCCAAAACTGCTTGGTGCCGAAAATATGGACCACTGCGCATCACCTAAAACGGGCTTCAATGCCCTATTCGATGCCTGGCCAAACGCGAATCGGACACCACAGCAACCGTCGTCACCACACACACTGGATGTGCGTGGAAATCACATGTAGGAAATGGGATTTTAGTCCAAATAAAGCACTTTGCGGGACAGGACTGAAGACAACTCGATTGATTTGCGGATTCTTGTAAGAAAATCACTTACATATGAATCGAGTCGAACTGGACCACGAATCTGTTGGCCATGAGACAAAGAGCAAATCGGGCAAGTTGTTGACGGTTGAACAAGTTTGAGCTTCTGCTTGATCATGTTCTGGACAATCACGAACGAACACTCACGCTTGAATGATTCTGATGAAACACACATCAGATGAAAACAAGGCGTTGAAAAACAGAAAAACCGCTGCAGGATAGTGGCGGCCGGAGAAAGCATGATGCAAGCTACAAGCAATAACCCAAGCCCACTTGAGCAGATGCGACGAAGACATCGCGTCGGGGTATCGCGCACATCCACAAGAGCAGGTAAAACTGCTCGTCAGCTCTCACATGAAGATGAGCGTCTATTGAATCAGATCCTCTTGAAAGAGCAGGACTTCATCGATTCAGAAGTATTCTATGAAGATGATGCTGAGCAGAACATCTACGAAGATGCTCCTGATATCGCACTTCCAGATACTACTTGGTACCACCCAGTGATGGACGATATTTCATCAATCGCTCGTACACGCACTGTAAAATCATCACAACAGGTGATCCTTACCGGTGCTGAAGAACGAGTATTGTTCCATCAGTTCAACTACTCACGCTATCGTGTGTGGAAGCTCCAGCAAGAAGCATGGGATCGTCCTGAGAAGAAACCAACTCCTGAACAAGCAGACCAACTCCTCCACTGGTATCGCAAATCAGAGCGTATTCGTGAGCAAATCGCGGAAACAAACCTCGCTCTCGTTCTCGCGATGGCCAAGAGAACACGAATGAGCGAAGTCGACTTTGCTGATCTTGTTTCTGAAGGCAATATGGCGCTGCTTCGTGCAGTTGACAAGTTCGATGCTGGTCGAGGATTTAAGTTCTCAACTTACGCATGTCGTGCGATTCTCAAAGCATTCTCGCGTCAAGGAATGAAGCTGAGCAAGTATCGTCAGCGATTCCCAACTGATTTCGATCCGAAGCTTGAGAAATCAAACTTCCTCGAAACCAAGCGTGCGGACTTTGAGAAAGATACTGCATCTGAAGTCCGTGAGATTGTCGTTGCAAATCGCGCGGATCTCTCAAATGTTGAACGAACTGTTCTCGAGCATCGATTCGGGCTCGAAACCGGAGGCATGGAGAAACCCATGACCCTCGAACAGGTCGGTCAAATCATCGGAGTCACGAAAGAACGCGTTCGTCAGATCCAGAACAAGGCGATGGAAAAAATCCGCGTTGAACTCGAAGCGAACTTCTTGGGTACTGTTGACCAAGAACCAGAAGCAGTCGGCTCAAAGTAAGTTGATTATTCGCGAATCATAAAGTTTTTCAAAGCGGGGCTAAAAAGTCCCGCTTTTTTATGTTTATGGTATCTGAACAGCAAGACACGAGTTCATCAAATGAAAACTATGAATGCTTATATATCTTCTTCATTTCACTGCAGGAGATGGAACCGGGTTTCTGAGCAATCCGAACAGTTTGTGCTTGCTCACAAGATCACGTAGCATTTGAGAGCCTTGAATAGCAAACGCAGATATTTTTGATGACAAAGCTCTTTGTCTGACTGCAATCTTCCACTGAATAGAACCTGAACGGAAGTTATTTTTTTCATTGGGAGGCTCGGCTTCTCTGTACTTAGATCCCCATGAAGCCGTTCGACCCGACTAGAATAGACGCCTTATACAACATTGAACCTGCGAAGTGAGAGACTGATTCGCAGGAACCGATAGACAAAGGATTCAAATCAAATGAGTGTTACAGATTCCCCTTCTTCATCCGCTTCAGCCGGGCACGTCGATCTCGATTCGACGCTCGCTAAGAAAGATCCGCACGCAACCCGCTGGGGAGATTTCCTTAAAGCAACTATCCACTTCGGGGCCTCTGACTTGATTATGAAATCAAATCAGAAGCCAAAGATTCGAATGCGTGGTACGCTCAAAGCTATGGATGTCGATCCGGTCTCTGCAGAAGAGTTCTTCAAGATCACAAAAGAGATTTTGACTGAAGAGCAAATGAAAGACTTACACAAGTTTGGCTCAGTTGACTTTGCATACAACTACGATGCGAGACATCGTTTCCGTGTTAACCTCTTCCAAGCACGAGGTACGATCTCCGTTGCTGCTCGAAATATTACTTCTGATATTCTTCCATTCGAAGGGCTCTATCTCCCAGAGGTCATGTCTGAAGTTGCGATGCAGCCTCAAGGCATTGTGCTGCTTTGTGGTGTAACAGGTTCAGGTAAATCGACAACCATTGCATCGATGCTTGACTATGTCAACGCTCGTAAGAGTGTCCATATCCTGACTCTTGAAGATCCGATTGAATACATCTTCGAAGATAAAAAAGCAACAATTAATCAACGCGAGATCGGGATCGACTGCTTGGACTTTAAGACCGGCCTACGAGCGTTGGTTCGTGAAAACCCAGATGTTGTGCTCATTGGTGAAATGCGTGACCAGGAAACCTTTGAAGCCGCGCTTCATGCAGCGGAAACTGGTCACTTGGTTTTCGGAACGATTCACTCTTCATCAACAACGCAAACCTTCTCGCGTATCTATGGCTTGTTCCCACAGGAAGAAGTCGATCAAGTTCGTAAGATCTTGGCTTACCAGATGCGTGCTTTTGTTTACCAGAAACTGCTTCCAACTCTTCACGAGAAGATCTTCCGCATCCCTGCGTTAGAAATCCTGATCAACAACGGCGTCGTTCGTAAGTACATCCTAGAAGAGCGTGAAGGCGATCTCCGCGATGTTCTCAACTCCGTCGAAGCACGACAAATTGGGATGATTGACTTCAATGACTCGCTTGTGAAGCTTGTCGAGGAAGAGTACATCCACATGCGGACAGCGCTCGAGTCGTCTCCAAATGTCGACGAACTGCAGATGAAGCTCAAGAAGTTTGCTTGATCGCCTTCAGAATGTGACCCATTCACGACCCAAACCGGAAGTCCCTTCGGGCGATTGATGGTGCATCGAGGCACGAGCCTCTACAATAGATCAAATCAACTCGAGACTGACTTAAGCTGTCTCGACACGCATGATCCTGCGACATCGCAGGTGGATACAACGACTTTGGAGAGGATACGACTGTGCTCGATTCCATGCTCATTTCTTTGAGTGAACCATTAGGCTCGCTTACCCTCGGTTCAAGTCTCAGTTCTTCACTCACTATGGGTGTTGGAGAGACTTACACGCTCGTCTCATGGTGGAAACCAATCCTGATTCTCTTGCCCTTCATCGGGTGGGCATGGATGCTTTCAACCATCTTCGATAAGCATGCAAAACGATTTTTTCTTGGACAAGAAAAATGGAACGCGATTCATATGGTTTTCGGGATCGCCGCTCTTGCCTTTGTATTCCTCCAACCAGTTGGCGGCGCCGCTGGGATCGCAGTCGGATTCTTTGGAACATTAGCAATCCTCGCGGTCGACCTTGCGATCTTTGTCGTTGTTGCAAATAAAGATCATCGGATCCCTGAAGCTTCGAAACTTACTCTTGATTTCTCTGAGATGTCACAACGAAGAGATGACAAGAAAGAAGCAAAGAAGCTTGGTACCTCCGAGCTCACGATCGTTGGCGCGAACAAGATGAAGGTGATGCCGCCGGACAAGGAATCAACAGCGTTCGCTGTTCGCATTGGTGCTGAAGAAATTATCCTCAACGGGTACAATGCTCACGCATCACAGATCGATATTATCCCTGCAAATGAGAACACATACGCAGCTTCAATGCTTGTTGATGGTGTCCGCCAAGCTGGAGAACCGATCGCAAAGGCAGATGCGATACAGGTCATTGATTTCTGGAAAAAATGTGCTGGACTTGATCTGAAAGATCGCCGCCGCAAACTGAGCGGCGAAGTCTCAGTCTCATCGGACTCAATCACAGCAATGACTGCGAAACTTGTTTCAAGTGGTTCAAAGAACGGCATGGTCCTCTCACTAATCTTCAACCCATCAGACGCTGTTCGCAGAGCTCCAGAAAATCTAGGTCTCATTGACAAGCAGCTCAAAGAACTCCAATCATGGGCTGAAGAGAATGTCGGAGTCGTACTCCTTGCTGCTCCAAGTGACAACGGACGCACGACAACAATGTACTCAATGCTTCAACTCCATGATGCATACACATCAAACATCCAAACGATCGAGTATGAGATTGAAGACGCAATCGAAGGCGTGAAGCAAATCCCATTCGACGCAAGCGGCGACGGTCCCGACTTTGCGACACTCGTCCGTTCTACGCTCCGAAGAGATCCTGACGTCGTCGCTATCTGTGATCTTCCGGATATGGAAACTGGGCAAAACATTGCGAACGCTGATCTTGATCGAAGCCGAGTTTATCTCTCTGTTAAAGCTGATAATGCACTCGCTGCGGTTCAACTTTATGTCCGAGCAGTTGGCGATCCAAAGCTCGCAGCTAAGGGTCTACGAGGCGTCGTCGGTGAGAAACTCATTAGAATGCTCTGTGGCAACTGTAAAGTTGGTTACCAACCAACCCCTGAAATGCTCAAAAAACTGGGTTTGCCTCAGGATAAGATTAAACAACTCAATAAGAAGGGCGGCCAAGTCCTTATTCGCAACAAACCTGAGGTTTGCCCCGTATGTAACGGTGTCGGATATAGCGGGCAAACTGGTTGCTTCGGAGTCTTCCCAATCGAAGATGAAGAACGCAAGTTAATCGCTGCTCAAGATTGGAACGGCCTCAAAACCGCAATGCGGAAACGCTCGTTGCCAACAGTCCAGCAAGTCGCATTGCGTAAAGCAGTCGAAGGCCTCACAAGTATCGAAGAGGTTTCAAGAGTAACCTCCTCGTCGTCATCGAAGAAGAGCTCACGCTCATCATCTAAACCAACACCTGCGTCTTCATCCAAGTAAAAAAGCAACTGGAGTATTAAACCATGATCATGAATATCATCGTCATCTTGCTGGTGCTTGGCATTGCATACGCATGGATGATCCGCGGCGCATTTAACTCAATGATTCACTTAATCTGCGTCATTATTGCAGGAGCTATCGCTTTCGCATTCTGGGAAAAACTCTCAGTGATGTTTATTGGGATGAGCCCTGAACGTGGATTCTTTTCCTTCTTGGAATCGATTGCGTGGGGAATCTCACTTGTAGTTCCATTCGTAGTTGCTCTTTTAATCTTGCGAACAATCACTGACAAGCTCATACCAAGCAACATCAACAACGCGAAGGCGGTCGATTATGCCGGCGGGGCGGTCTTCGGACTCATCACTGGTGTGATCTCCGCGGGCATCCTCCTCATCGGAATCAGCTCAATGCGTCTTTCGACAAACTTCTTTGGATACCAACCAGCTTGGTATTCAGCGGATCGTGCGACTGGCGCTGGATCAATTGTCAAGAACGATAAACTCTGGATCCCGGTTGATCTCCTGACATCAAAGCTGTACGCAACACTGTCAACAGGATCCTTTGCGACTAACGAACCATTGGGTAAGTGGTACCCTGAGCTTGAGCTTGTTGGGTTTACTACGCGAGTCTCTCCGGGCGATGGCGCAGGACGAAACGCGATCAGCCCAAATGATTTCAACATTAAATCCACATACATCGTGGGTAACTCGAAAGGGTCGAGCTCAATCAACGAGCTCTTGAAAGATATAAGAGACGAGAAGTCCCAAAAATATTCTGACATCAACAGTGAAGTCGTTTCTACAGGATACATCGCAGGATATGTTGTTGAGTTTGAGCCTGGTGCAAAGGAACGCGGTAAAAAGGGCGGCCAACTGATCGTCTCAAACGCTCAGTATCGATTGCTCGTAGAAGATAGTGATGGCAACACACAATCTGTGTTCCCAATCGCTGTCATCTCTGAATCATCAGAATCCAATCAGTTCGGACGTTGGCGCTTCGATGCAAAGGAAGTATTCATCACTTCCGTCGGCGGTAAATCTCGTGTCCAAATGGCCTTTGAGTTTGTTATCCCACAAGGGTTCCAGCCGATTGCATTCTTCGCCAAAAACATTCGAGTCAACGCGGAATCAATGCCAAGCCCAATCGAGTATGCTGACACAGCGAAGCGAGACCAACTTGTATCAGACGGAGCTATCCTCAAGGGTGAATCAGGTTCTCGCAAACTTGATACATCAAAAGCTGTTCAATATGCAAATCCACAAGCGGACAAACGCATCAGCAACTCGCTTCGCTTTGGAACTACTGTTTCATCGCAAGCTGCTCGTCGTGGACTCACTCTTAGCGACGACAACGAGATCATTGATGGCGAAGCGATCTTTGACACGAAGACTGAAATCGGCAGAACAAATGCGCCTCAGAGTCGCAAACTTCGTGTTGAGAAGTACGCAGTTTCAGAAGGTCAAACGTTAATCAAAATCCAAGCTGGATTTGATTCTGAAATCGGGCTTGCAACTGAAGCAGCGAGTGAAGCACCGCTTGATCAACCATTCCTACTCATCGACACTAATGGCAATGAGTACGAAGCAATCGGTTATGAGTATCAAGATTCAAAGGTCTTCCAGGTTCGATACACTCGAGGTTCAACACTTGGAGGCATCAGTGATACTCCAACGCTGAGCCGGAGCCGTGATGACCAAACACTTGTGTTGCTTTTCATTGTTTCAACGAAGGTTGAGCTCAGCCACTTCACAATCGGGGACATTGCGATTGCTGAACTGGTTCCGCCAATAAAAGTTGCCAACCGCTAAATCGGTATACCATTAATGAGTTCCAAAGCCCTCCAATGGAGGGCTTTTTTATGAGCTATCAACTATATGAGAGCATTAAAAAAGACCGACTCATTGAGTCGGTCTTTAGTTCTGAATCTTTGATATGAAGTGAGTGCTTATTCAGCAGGAGCAGCTTCCGCTGGCTTCTCACTTTTCTTTTTGTCCTTCACGATCAACTCACCTTCGTTATCAAACTCCATCTCGTTACTCTCTGCGAGATCGAGATCACGGTCTGCAACAACCCAAAGCTTGATGTCAGCTTCGAGATCTGAAGCAACCTTGATATGGATATCGAAGGAATCAATACGCTTGATGGTTGTTGGAAGACGAACTTCGCGAGGTGAAACAACAAATCCAACTTCTTTGAGTGCACTTGCAATGTCCTGCTGGGTGACTGAGCCGTAGAGCTGTCCCTGGTCATTACATGCACGAGTCAATGTGAGTTGCTGTCCGTTGAGCTTCCCGATCATTTCTTCACGCTGTGCTCTGCGTGATGCAACTTCCTTCTCTGCTTGAGCACGCTTTTCAGCGAGTGAAGCAATGAGTTCATCACTCGGAGTTGTTGCATAGTTGAACGGGAGAAGGTAGTTGCGAGCATACCCGAGACGAACATTGACGATATCGCCAACGATTCCGAGGTTGTCTACATTTTCTGTCAGAAGAAGTTTTACTGATCTTGCCATTTGAATGGTCCTTTCGCTGTCCTGATCTCGCATCCACCGAACGGGTGAACCGAGACGAGTTGAGGAGCATTGCACGCTGCGATGCCCCAACAAAGGTGCCGATGATGATGTACTGAATATTTTCGCACTGATATCACCATTCGGGAGAGGAGTTTAGGCGCTCGATCCTGTTGTAATCCATTGGGAAGTAACGAATTCCCTCGATTCAGACATAAAAAAGGCTACCTATTAAATAGGCAGCCTTTGAAATCTTGATCTAGATCTAGGTTCTAAACTTCGATTGAGTGGGATTAGAACGGGATATCGTCGTGATTGATGTCGCCGCCGCCTTGGTTTCCACCACCGAACCCGCCTCCTGAAGCTCCAGCGCCAGCTGGTGCTCCGCCGCCAGCGTTTGATCGGGCATATCCCCCACCACCGCCGCCGCCGCCGGAGTTTCCTCCGCCTTGTCCAGAATCGACAAACTGGAAGTTCTCAACAACAACGGACAGCTTTGATCGCTTTCCTCCGCCGTTCTTGTCTTCCCACTGATCGAGCTTGAGTCGGCCTTCGATGAAGACAGATCTGCCTTTACCGAGGTATTGGGACATCACTTCAGCTGTTCGACCCCATGCTTCACAGTCAACAAAGGTGACTTCCTCGCGTTGTTCACCTGACTGAGTCTTAAACTTTCGGTTGACGGCGAGTCCGAAGTTACCCACTGCCGTGTTTCCCGATGTATGACGAATCTCGACATCACGCGTGAGGTTTCCCATGAGCATAACTTTATTGAAACTACCAGCCATCAAATTCTCCATTTCAGCCGCCAAATGGGCGAGCTAATAAAGTGTAGCAGAATACCAAACAGATTCCGTGTGGTAACACACGGAATCTGCTGGAATTCAATCAATTTAGGTCCACAACTGACTCAAGCGTCGGTTGTTTCGCCGGCATCGTCTGCTGCTGCCTCTGGAGCAGCTTCTGGAGCTGGCTTCTCTGCAGGAGCTGCGACCTCAGCGACTACTGGAGCGCCGAGATGAACCTTGGAGCTGCTTGCGTTTGCATCTGCATCTCCTGCTTCTGCTTTGAGCTTCGCTTCGGTTTCAAGACCTGCACGATCGTTGTGCTCTGCGATCTCTTCAGCGGACAAGTGTTCAGCTGAGGTAACAAGCACGCGAAGGAGCTTGTCTGAGATCTGCACGTCGCGCTCAAGGTGAGCAACCATATCCGTTGGACATTTGAAGTAAGTGAGGATGTAAACTCCACGCTTCTGCTTGTCCATTTCGTAAGCAAGACGGCGTTCGTCCCACTTCTTCATTGAAACAACTTCTGCGTTTGCACGCTCGAAGATAGTGTTGATATGCTCGATGAGATCACCGAATGATGCCGCTGCGGCTTGTGTTGCGAGGAACATACCCTCGTACACGCCTGTTCTTACTTCTGTTTCAGTTGACATTGTTATTCTCCATATTCGTATTCGACTGCTTTTGAGTCGATGTGTTTTCTTTGCTTGATAAATCTACTTTAGATTCCGAGTCATTTGCTGATTGCTTCGATTGAGTCTCGTCAGTTTTCGCTTTTGATTTGGGCTTCACAAGTTTGGTATTAAAAGCATTCATTGCCTTTGTAATACCAACATCGAGAATGCTCTCGCTCGCGTCCGCTGCATTTAAAACACTGCGTTGGACATCGTCGCGTTCCTCTTTCATGAACTTGCTCAGAACCCAGTCGGCCTGACCCATGAACTTTGGAACGTTTCCGACACCGATACGAACTCTTGGATAGTCTTCACCACCCAGGATCCGATCAATATCTGAGAGCCCGTTGTGCCCGCCGGTGCCGCCGCGTTTACGAACACGGATATGACCAACTGGCAAAGCGATATCATCAACAAGGACGATCAGGTCCTCGAGTGGATCGAGCTTGAAGAAACGAATCGCTTCTCCAACTGATTGCCCTGACAGGTTCATATACCCTGTCGGTTTCATCAGGATAACTTTCTCCGTGCCGATGATGGTGTCGAGCGTTACTGCATGGAATCGGCTCTTTGGGATCTGTCCAGCAGCATGTCTTTGTGCAAGCACATCGACCGCCATGAAACCGGCGTTGTGCCGAGTCCATTCGTACTGAGCCCCAGGATTGCCAAGTCCAACAATCAGCTTCATAACTATTAATCTTCCTTCTTCTCAGCGATGACTTCAGGTTGAGCACCTTCAGCGCCGACTTCAGCGGATTCGCCTTCGTCTTCTTGTACAGCCTTCATCACGATCTGAGCGATAATCGCATCTGGATCTGTGACGAGCTTCATCGTGTCAAGTGGAAGCTTGACATCTGAAGCGTGGATGACATCGCCGACCTGCATTTCAGATACATCAACAGCGATGTCATCTGGAAGGTTGGTTACTGTACAGTTGAGTTCGAGTTCAGTGATTGGATGCATCATGATTGCACCTGAGATCTTGAGTCCTTCAGCTTCGCCGACGAACTTGAGATGCGCTCTGGTATCGACTCGTTCGTTCATATCTACGCGAGCAAAGTCTGCGTGGATGATGTTCGTTCCGAGGTAGTCATATCCAAGGTCCTTGAGAAGCACGTATTGCTTTGTGCCTTCGAGATCAAGATGGAACACCTTTTCACCCTTTGAGATATATCCAATAGCAGTGTGTGCATCAAGCGTGATTGATACAGGCTCTTCTTTGTGCCCGTAAACAACGGCGGGAAGTCCACCTGCATTACGGATTCTCTGGGAATACCGGCTCCCAGTCCGCTCACGCACCGATGCGCTCATTTCAGTAGTTTTGTCACTCATTCATTTTCTCCTTATCTTAAATGATTTGTTTTCTATTCGTTATTCTTCAGTTTCATATCGAGTCTTATCGTTTTGCACCTGCAGTGCGAACGAACAGCTCGCTGATTGATTTGTTTTCGTGGATTCGTTTGATTGCTTGTCCGAGGATTTCGCCGACAGAAAGAACAACGAGCTTGTCCTTGATCTCATCGCATCGGCCTTCAGTAGGAATTGTGTCAGTCACAACGATCTTTGAGATCGGTGAGTTTGCAAGGTTTTCCATCGCTCTACCTGCAAGCACAGGATGCGTCGCGGCACAGATGACATCCTTTGCGCCTTCATCCATAACAAGCTTTGCAGCTTCGACAACTGTTCCGCCTGTTGAGATCATGTCATCAAACATAAGCACGGTTTTGTTGCGAACATCACCGATCAGGTTTCCGACTTTGACAGAATCTCCTGTCAGACGGCGCTTGTTGATGATTGCTAAATCTGCGTCGAGCAGGTTTGCCATTGCTTCTGCAACCTTCACATTGCCCACATCAGGTGAAACAAGGCAAAGATCGCTTAGTTCGCTGCGGATGGATTCGAAGTAATCGAAGAAGACTGGGGTTGCAGACAAGTGATCAACTGGGATATCGAAGAAGCCCTGGATCTGAGCAGCGTGCAAGTCCATCGCGAGAACACGATCCGCACGAGATGCAGTAATCAGGTTCGCAACGAGCTTCGCAGTAATCGGAACGCGTCCTTCATCTTTGCGATCTTGTCGTCCGTAGCCGTAATAAGGCATGACCATCGTGACTGTTTTCGCGCTTGCTCTTCGGAGACAATCACAGAAAACCAACAGCTCCATCAAGTTATCGTTTACTGGATCACATGTCGAAATCACAACATAGCAGTCGCGCCCGCGAACATCGTCATCAAGCTTGACGAATACTTCGCCATCTGGGAAAAGATTGGTTCGTGCTCTACCAAGCTCGACACCAATCTCGTTACAAACTGTGTGCGCTAATACTTTCGAGTTTCGACCCGCGAAAACTTTGAGCTCTGCCATTACGCTGTCCCTTCGGTTTCTGCTGTATTTGACTCTACTTGAGTCCCATGTCGCTGACGATAGATTGAGTCGACTTGTGCGAGATGTTCAAGAGTGTTGATGCTCAAAATATCCTCAGGTGGAACCGCATCGATCACTTCGACGCGTTTCGCATCTTTGAGCATCAACTCGAACACATCAGTGATGTAGTATTCACCTGTGAGTTCGTTGCGATTGACTTTCTTGAGGGCCTCAAACATCGAGTCTGCGTTCATGCAGTAGTAGCTCGGGTTGACTTCGCAGATCTTGAGTTCATCTGCAGTAGCATTTTTCTGTTCAACGATCCGTTCGAATCCACCTTGTGAGTTTCGAACGATTCGTCCATACCCATCTGGATTATCAATCAGACTTGTTGCGAGGGTTGCATCTGCTCCACTTGACACATGTTTATCAAGCATTGTTTTAAGTGTCGAAGTTCTGATTAAAGGGCCGTCGCCGCAGAGAACAAAGGTGTTTGTGTTTGCACGATCCGCAACTGGGAATGCATCAACTGCACTGACAACTGCGTGCCCTGTTCCAAGTTGTTCGTGCTGAACTGCGAACTCGACTATGTCGCCATAACGTGCTAACGCTTCTCGAACGAGTTCTTGTTTATACCCAACAACAACAACGACGCGTGTGCATCCCGCTTCGAGACAAGCCTCTACAACAGCGCAGACCATTGGGCGTCCCCCAACAAGGTGACAGACCTTTGGAAAGTCCGACTCCATGCGAGTACCTTTACCAGCAGCAAGAATGATCGCGTCGAGCTTAGTGCTTGTTGTGTTTGTGGATTCCGCCATCGCTTGATGAGCCGATTAGGAAGCATAACCGCTCGTAGATTGATCTTTGAAAAAAAGTTACCCCACCGAGATTTGAACTTGGACCGACTGGATCAAAACCAGCTGTGCTACCATTACACCATGGGGCAGTGTTTTTTAAGATGTCTATCTACGAATCGACTAAATGCTTCTACTTCGGCCAACTCTCCGTATCTTCATTGATCATTAATAGATCAACTAGGTGTTCAATCCGTCATAACACGGCTTGAACACTCCTGACACGTATGTGAGTCGGGCAGTGTAGCCGCAGCTTGTCGTACGAAGATGTTGCCAACTTCGAACTTGGAGCGAGATCTATCTGGCTGCGTAACAATCGATGATACCCTATCAAAGACCGAAACATTCAGAGTAAACCTATCTATACGCCTCAGCTGAATGAACAGCGTCCGTCGCATCGGGCTCCGCTTGTGATACGAAGTTTAGACACCCAATAGAGCGTGTCAACAGGAAGAAGGCATGCAGATTCTGGATTTAGGTCAACCACATGTCAGAATTTGCGTATAGGGAACCGATGAAATCCTATATAATTGCTTGAAATAGGATTAGAGTCTCTTAAAGGCCGATTCCGGTCGAAATTACAGGTGCCTTTTCTGTGGCCCCTGAAACCACAACTGAGTGAAGTACCGATCCACTGTATGGATTCACATCGTTGAATCTGGAGCCATACCGGCTAAGGAGCGAAGAAATTATGCCTACGCATCGAAGAATCACTGTATCCCCCCTCTCCACAGCCTTGTTAATACCCACAATGTTGGGTGCTTCCATGCTTGTTGGATGTTCAAATCAGGTCTCGATGAATGAATCCATCGATGCTCCTGTAGCACTCCAACCTGAAGGAGCAGCACAAGCGCAAGGGCTCCCTGCTCATATGCTCCCAGATCCGATCGATCTGACAGATAAAACAGCATTCGTAAGAACAACGATCACCCCTACGATCATTGATACGAACGCGCTTGCGAATAAGCACCAACTCCAAGGGCCGTTTGATGGTGAGATCAAGATGATCAAAAACCATCTCCCAAAGCACAGTCGAGATAAAACACTTCCTGTTGGATCTACAGAACGAGCACTCCCTGTTGGACAAGCAATCGAGATGGATCGCGTAAATGTCAACGGTGGAACAGGATTCGCCGCGATCTCACAAACTGAATGGTCACCGCCTGACCCGACCCTCGCTGTTGGACCAAATCACATCGTGGAAACCGTCAACTCAGCAATCGCGTTCTACGACAAGAACGGTAACGAAACATTCTCCGCACCATTGGGTGATCCAGGATCTCCAGGTTTCTTTGAAACTGTCGGCGCAAACTCGAACTTCGTATTCGATCCAAAGTGTTTTTATGATCAGAAGACTGATCGCTTTGTTGTCATCGCACTCGAAAGAATCGGAGACGAATCTTGGATTGACATCGCAGTCTCTGACGACTCCGATCCAAACGGTATCTGGTACAAGTACCGCACTTTCTCAGTTATCAATGTCGGATCAAGCACCTACTGGGTCGATTACCCAGGATTGGGTTTTGACGACAACGCGTTCTATGTAACAGGTAACCTGTTCCTTCTTGACGGTCCTGGGAGTGGATTCGCTGGACAGCTCTTCCGTATTTACGACAAAACACCGATGCTTAACGGCGATCCAGTTGTAATCACAGACTTCGCGCCAGATTCAGGAGCATCACTCCAAGTCGCTCAAATGTTTGGTCCTGCTCCTCAGTGTTACTTTGTATCACGCGATTCATCCACTGAACTGCGAATCTGGACTATTAATAATCCACTCACTGCTCCGAGTGTTCAATCGATCGCTGTTGGAGGACTCGATTCCGCATTTGGTCCATCGCAAGATGCACCAAACCCAGGCGGAGGCGGGATCTCAACACTCGACGGCCGACTCATGAATGTTCATCTTCGTGATGACAACTTATACACTTCGCATGGAATCGACGGCGCACCTGGTATTACTGTTGCACGCTGGTACCACATGGATCTTCAAGGTTGGCCTGCATCAGGTTCAAACCCTGTCCTTGTTCAGCAAGGCGAAGTCAGCGGCACGAGCGGCCAGCATCATTACTTCCCTGCAATCTACTCTGATCGCTTCGACAATGTCGGACTCATCATGGCACAGTCAAGCTCATCTGAGTTTGCAAGTGTTCAAGTCTCCGGCCGAGCACCTTCAGATCCTGCAGGTTCAATGAGTGCTCCGATGCAACTCGCAATCGGTGACACAGGAACTTCAGGACGTTGGGGAGATTATCTCGATATCGCTATCGATCCCAACGACGACACAACATTCTGGATCGTGGGTATGTACGCCAAGAGCTTCGGATGGCAAACACATATCGACTCATTCACAATTGCAGCACCTTGTCTCCCAGATTTCAACGGCGATGGCACGCTGAACTTCTTTGATATCTCCGCATTCCTTGGAGCATTCAACGCAGGTGATTCATCCGCTGATATCAATAACGATGGAAGCTTCAACTTCTTCGATATCTCAGCGTACCTCACGCTCTTCGCGGCGGGATGCCCATAATCGAACTCACACAGACGAGCTTGAAAAAGCTCGTCTGTTGTTTCACCAACACCTCACACCGACATTAAATGGTGTGTATCACACTTGAAGTTAATTTGTAACATGGGAGAGATCATGCGAACGAACAATAAGAACTACCAACCACGCAATCTGTGCATCGCAGCAGCGATTCTGCTTGCGAGCGGTACAGCCTTTGCTGGACCTGTTCAATGGAAGAATGATACAGGCAACGCTACAAAGCTGAGCGACCAAGCTCCGAGTGTTATTCTCCAAGCTGCAGCACAACGCAATAATGTGAATCGAAACGCTCAATCAGTCGGCGAACAAGGCTACATCCTCGTTACTCTCACAAGTACTCCAAATCAGCAGATTCGCAAGAATCTCTCGGAGCAAGGACTTGAACTCTTGAGCCCTGTCAGCGGAACAACATTCTTTGCACATATCGCGAATGATGCCAACATCAACGTACTTAGCAATCATGTTGTTGACGCAGGCGAAATCACCCAATCCAACAAACTCCATCCGCTCATTGAAAACGACAACATGCCTTCATGGGCAATCGTTGGCGCAGACACGGTGAAGCAACTTGATGGTACTGCGTCAGATAATGTCGTCGCAGCATATGTCGTGATGCATCGCGATGTTGATCCTGCATCACAGATGATCAATCAGCTCGTTGAAGATCACAACGGAGAAATTCGATCAGTTGTCATGTCAATGAACACGATTGTTGTTGAGCTTCCTTATTCACAACTTAAAGCTCTCGCAAACGATGAACGAGTCCAGTGGATTGAACCCCCACTTCCACCGATCGAGCCTATGAATGCTTCGAACCGTGTAGTAACTCAAGTAAACACAGCTCAATCTGCACCTTACTCACTCGACGGTTCAGGAGTAACTGTCCTTGTCTATGACGGCGGAACTGTTCGTGCGACTCATCAAGATTTTTCTTCAAGAGCGACCAATATTGATTCTGACGCCGTCAGTTTCCACGCGACCCATGTTGCCGGCACCATCGGCGGCGCAGGAGTCGCGAACTCGAACCACACAGGAATGGCGCCGGCCGTAACTATCCTCGGTGCAGGATTCGAAGTCGCAGGCGGATTACAGCCAGGCTTCTTATACACCGATCCGGGTGATCTCGAAGCAGACTACTCACTCGCAATGTCGATGGGTGCCGAAATCGCAAACAACTCAATCGGTTCAAATGTTGCTCCTAACGGATACCCTTGTGAATGGCACGGCGATTACGGCGTAACAGCAGGTGTGATCGACAATGTCATTCGAGGTTCACTCGGTGATCAAATCACAATCTACTGGGCAGCAGGAAACGAACGCGGAAACGGACGATGCGGCACAGGCTACGGCACAACCGCGCCTCCAGGTAACAACAAGAACGCGATCTCAGTTGGCGCTCTCAACTCGAATAACGATTCGATGACGAGTTTCTCAAGTTGGGGTCCATCAGATGACGGTCGCTTGCGTCCTGTGATTTCCGCGCCTGGATGTCAATCAAACGGCGACGGCGGCGTCACTTCAACTGACAGTTCTTCAGATACCGCATACTCAACTCTATGTGGTACATCAATGGCTTCCCCTACCGCTGCGGGCATCGGCGCATTGATTCTCGAAGACTTCCGCAATCAATACCCTTCAATGGGTGATCCATCAAACCAACTCATGAAGACGATCTTGATTCAAGGCGCTGAGGATATCCTCAACACTGGACCTGACTTCCAAACTGGTTACGGATCTATGCGAGCAGTAGACAGCATCGATTTCATGCGAAGTGGTAACTTTGAAGAGCAGGTCGTTGACCAAGGTTCATCATCAACATTCACAATCAATGTTGGAGCAGGGGATCCTGCTCTCAAGATCACGATGGTTTGGGATGACCCAGCAGGTGCACCAAATGTTGCACCAAATCTTGTGAATGATCTTGATCTCATCGTTATTGATCCAAATGGAGTGCGTCATTACCCATGGACTCTCAACCCTGCGAATCCGAACGCGGCTGCTGTTCGTAACGCTGAAGATCATCTCAACAACATTGAGCAAGTCCAAGTTGACTCTCCTGCAGTTGGCACATGGCAAATCCAGGTATCAGGTACAACTGTTACCGATGGCCCTCAAAGCTTTGCGATTGCATCCTCTTCCGATCTCGGAGAAGGATTGCTCTCAGTAAGCCTCAATGAAAATGCACCTGAGTTGCTTCTCCCAGGCACTGCAATCGACGTTACCGCGACTGTCACAGAAGGTGTTGACATGCTCGTTCCTGGTTCAGTTGAACTCAACTACCACTACGACAATGGAAGTTTCACAACTGTCGCAATGAGCGATAATGGAGATGGAACATTCTCCGCGACTGTCCCTGGTGCGAACTGCTCACAGTTCATTGAATATTTTGTAACTGCTGAAGGTACTCAAGCAGGACAGATGTCATCACCACCAGCGGGTGCTGCGGGACCAACTCATACCGATATTGGTGAAGTCGTGGTCTTCTTTACAGATGACTTTGAAACCGATAACGGATGGACAGTCTCCGGGGATGCAAGCGACGGCCAATGGACACGCGGCGTCCCAGTCAACTGTTCAGATCGTGGCGCTCCAGGTAGTGACGCTGATGGTTCAGGACAGTGTTGGGTGACAGACAACTCAGCTGCGAGCTCTTGTAACTCCGATGTTGACAGTGGTACTACAACACTCACATCACCGATTATGGACTTAGCAGCTGGTGGAGAATTCTCCTACAGCTACTGGTTCGCGGATATCGCCACGGGCGGGATCGACGGCGATGAATGGGCAGTCGACGGCTCAACCGATGGTGGAGCAAACTGGGTCCGTCTCCGTACTGTGACAACAACTGCTTCATCATGGAGATCAGACACGATCCTCGTTGGAGACGAGATTGCTGCAACAAGCAACATGCGATTCCGCTTTAGTGCAAACGATCTGGGAACTCAGAATGTGATCGAAGCAGGACTCGACAACCTCTCAGTCACACAGTTCCAGTGTAATGATGTTGATGTTTGTACCCCAGACTTCAATGGCGACGGCACATTGAACTTCTTCGACATCTCTGCATTCCTCGCTGCATTCAATAGCAACGATCCTGCAGCTGACATCAACAATGATGGAAGCTTCAACTTCTTCGATATCTCATCCTACCTGACACTATTCAGTGCAGGATGCCCATAATCGATTCGGAGTATTCGTAATACAAAACCAACCCCCGCTTCACGGCGGGGGTTTTTTAATAGCTATTACAAATCGCTTAACAAAGCAGCATCGACATCAAAATCTATTCTGATTCTTCTTCGATGACCTTCTCACCGATGAGTTGATAGCATGTCGCCATCAATCCGATGAGCGGAAACTTTGCATCAATAAAAGGACTAGGACCAAGTCTTCTGAGTAACACACAGTTTACTGCAGGCGGCTCAATCGGCGTATCAAGATCATAGATCTCTGAACCCAGTTCCCAAAACTGTTCAATCGAATCCTCAAGCGGAGGCGACGAAATATCTGAAACCCCAGGTACATGCTGAAGCAACACAGGCGATGGGCCTGGGCCTTGGACTCCGACTGCGCGTTTTTGTCGCAATCCATCGATCAACTCTTGTCCAGGCATTCCTCGGAGTCCGAAGATCGCCATTGGGTCATCTCCGAGTTTTTCTGCGAGCAATGAAGTCAGACAAACAGTGTGCTTACACCATGGTTCTTCTTCAGTCCAGTCAGGACAAGAACACACTGGCTTGATATCTTCAGGTTCTGCAGGAAAGAGCTTGAGACCCAATGGCGCAAATACATCTTCGATATTGCTGGGAAGCTCACTCGCAAGCAGCTTTGCGGTGTACCGCACTTGATTGGCCATCGCGCCAATTATCTGTTCTTGCGATTCGACACTGAATTTTTCTAGACTCAATGTCGTCGTGTAAGGTTTATCACTCCGGCCTTGAATGATCCCTTCGCACAACTCTTCTTCGATTGTCAATCGCTTGGTTTGTCCTAGTCGTGCATATTCAAGACCGTCATTGTAAATCGCATTATCTGCACCAGTCTCTGCAGCGCGAAGCAATCGCTGAGTAACCCAGCTTGCTGGAGATTCGCCAACTTTTAGCTTCAGTTTTACGCCTCCTCGTACTCGACGAGGATTAACGAGTGATTTACGCGATGAACGGAATGACGCATACTGAGGTTTAATTTTCTTAGGCGCAATCGGAACCGAAGCACTCAGTGTCGGTTTTGAACTGACGTTCATCACCCGGCCTTCGCGCGGAGGCGCCGGCGGCGGCGGAGGAGGCTTCTTTGAAACTTTCCGAGTTGTCTTCTTCGCGGCCGGTTTTTTAGTTGTCGTCTTCTTGGTTGCTTTCGATGCAGTCTGCTTGACGGCCTTCTTCGGAACATCCCCAGTTCTTGACGAGTCAGCAGTACCCTGATCTTGAGGTTCAGCCGAGTCTGATTTATCTATGCTCATTACTCAACCTCCCTTCAAAGTTCATCTGCAATAGTGTCCGCCCGCAGCGTGAGAAGCTCACGCAATTTGTCTGTTCCAAGATCCGTCAACCAGCGTTCGCCGTGCCCGATGATGTTCTCAGCGAGTTCTGTCTTCGACTCGATCATCTCATCAATACGCTCTTCGAGTGTTCCTCGAACGATGTACTTATGAACCTGAACTGTTCGCGTCTGACCGATTCGATACGCACGGTCAGTCGCCTGGTTTTCTACCGCAGGGTTCCACCAGCGATCGAAGTGGAATACGTGAGTCGCTGCAGTCAGGTTAAGACCCACGCCACCAGCTTTGAGTGAAAGCAGCAAGATCGGAGTTTTTCCTGTTGCTTCTTGGAACTCATCAATCATCTTCTGGCGCTTACCCTGAGGAGTACCGCCGTGCAAGAAGAGCACATCCTTACCAAGCTCGTGGCGAAGCATCGTGCTCAAAATATGACCCATCTGACGGAACTGCGTAAAGACTAAAGCTTGATCGCCTTCGCTGATTAGCTCAGAAACTTGTTCGAGTAAGCGAACACATTTACCAGAACGCATCGGATCAATCGTCTGTCCAAACTGCGGGTCAGCTTCTTTGAGCATCTGCGCAGGGTGATTACAGATCTGCTTGAGTTTAATCAGAGCCGCGAGTACCAAACCTCGACGATGGATTCCTTCAGACTCATCAACATCGTTGAGCATTCGCTGTACGCAACCTTCGTAGAGCTTCGCTTGCTCCGGCGTAAGTGCGCACCATTCCTTGCTCTCAATCTTCTCAGGAAGATCCGATACAACCGTTGGGTCAGTCTTGACGCGACGGAGAATGAACGGCGAAACCATCGAACGCAGTTTTCCCATCTTGCTCTGATCACGATGTCTTTCAATCGGTAATGAGAACTTCTTTCGGAATCCGCCTGCAGATCCCAGATATCCTGGATTCAGAAAATCCATGATGGACCAAAGCTCAGACAATCTGTTCTCTACCGGCGTACCAGTTAGAGCGATTCGACGAGGAACCTTAATTCCTCGAACTGCTTGTGATTGTTTCGCAGCAGGGTTCTTGATGAACTGTGCTTCATCGAGCACCATGCGTGTCCAGTTCACCGTGTTAATCAGATCATTGTCACGATGCGCGAGAGCATAAGTCGTCAAAATCAGATCGCAGTCTTGTGCTTTCTTCGTGAACGCTTCGTCGAGCATTCGATCAATACCGTGATGAACCATGACTTTCAGGGACGGAGTAAACTTCTCAGCTTCCTTCATCCAGTTACCGATCACGGACATCGGGACGATAAGAAGTGTTGGTCCTACCTTTTCATCTCCAGCTTCGATGCGCTCATAGCTCATCAACGCGAGGAGTTGAATAGTTTTACCAAGGCCCATGTCATCCGCTAAACAAGCGCCGAAACCAAACCGTTCCATGAAGACCATCCAGCTCATGCCGCGAGCTTGGTAAGGACGAAGAGTTCCTTGGAAAGTGACTGGAGTTTCCAGTTTCGGAAGTTCGATTGATGCGCCGCCGGTGTCGCCTCCGAGTAGCGAAGCGACCCAACCAGTTGCTTCTACGCCGGTAACTGCGAGACCTGTCTGTGAAGCATCGGAAGCCAACGCGAGCTGCATTGCTTCTCCGAGTTCCATCTCGCCGCCAGGGTTTTCGCCGATGAAGCTGACCGCGTTTTCGACATCTTCAGGCCTAATCTCAACCCACTTGCCACCGATTCTTACTAACGGAGCATTCTGCTGTGCGAGTTGTTCGAACTCGTTGAGAGTAAGAGTGGTATCCCCGATCGCGATTTCCCAGTGATATCCAATGAGCGTGTTGAGTCCCAGCTGTGGACCTGCTGCATCTGGATCGCCTGATTCTTCGCCGAGCATATCTGCAGGATCTGATTCAATCCGCAACCTTGCTCCCAAACGGCCTGTCGGCGATTCCCACCAAGGCGGGCTTTGCACCGCAAAGCCTTGCTCTTCAAGAATCGGTTTAATCTCACGCAAGAACTGATAAGCTTCTTGTGAGTTAATCAAAACCTCGATCGGTTCAGAACCTTCGAGTGCATCTTCGAGTCGCTTGTAGTGTCGACTTGCTCTTCCGAGCTCCGCCATCAAAAGCTCTTGAGGATTCTCAAGTGTCAATCCTTGGATAACGATCCGCTCTCGCGAGATCAACCAAATATCTGAAGCTCTCAATACTACTTCTTCATCATCAACACTCTGAAGGAAGAAGCTCAGAGACCACAATACTGTTTCGTCTGGTTTCGCGATATCTGCTGCCAAACCTTCTGCGATTGGTTCTGCAATGCGTAAACCGAATCGCCATGCGCTTGATTCGCCGCGATCTTCGAGTTCAGAAATCCAACGACGAACTTTGCGAGCGATATCAGCTCTTTGCCCGGCCACGCTTGGGACTTCCTCGGTAATATCGAGCAAGCCGTGCAACCATGCGACCTGTGGATCAGCATCAGGATCAGCATCTTCAACTGTATCGAACATGTCCTCAATGATCATCGTCTGTCGGCATCGAGCGTCGGTGACCCCCGCGAGGAACTCAGTAGTCATGCTCCACGCATCATGCGCATGTTCATCAACGACTGCACGAGCAACGCCAGGCATCGATCTCACTAGCTTATTGACACGAACCGCGGTTTTATCATCTGAGAGCCAAGGCCACCATCCTGCGGTTAATGAGCCTTGCGCATCTTGCAGAAGCATAGGAACAACGCGATGTCCCGCCATCAGATGCGATGCGAGTCTGGATGCTGCAACGAAATATCGAACTCCAGATCCGATTGTATATGACCCGGCATCGTTCTCTTCGTGATCAGCTTGTTCAATGAGAGCCTCGAGCACATACCCTGCTGCGACTGTATCGATTTCGATACTGGGTACACGAAACTCAGTCAGTACTGCAGCATTATCTTCGTCAGTGTCTCTTCCCATGACTCTGGACATTGCTGCAGAAGGAACTGGGGATTCCGACATGGAAGGTAATCGAAGCACTAGCGAGGATTCTTTGCCTTCAATTCCAATCGGACGACATGCGAATGAATGAGCGACCGCAGTCGATTCAGAAGAATCGACATCAACTAACTCATTATCTGAACTCGGATTCGCGGATTCGCACCAAAGATGGAGCGCGCCGTCAGCCCAGTTTGCATGGATTACCATTGATGAGAGGTCAGCTTCTTGCACTGGCATATTGATCACAGATGCGACTCCAACGGCGTCATCATTAAAAAGCATGACGCTTGGGATATGGGGCTTCGTTGAGCTCCAAATAATAAAGCTGGAAAATAGGAGAGCAGAGACTTGAACTCTGAACCTGCGGCTTAAAAGGCCGATGCTCTACCGATTGAGCTACTCTCCCATATCAAACTCATGACAGATCAAATCTGTAATGTGTTGTCAAGAGAGTTATCTTACACATGAACTTTGTGTTTTCAAATCTTCGTGGCCGACTTCATGCTGCATTTCATCCGATTTTTGCTTGAATCTGCTCCATCAGGATCTCAACATGCTTTTTCGAGGCCCCCTGTTGATCGTTTACACAAGCTCTCGCTCGTGATCCCATCTTGTGACGAAGAGCGTCATCCTGGAGCAATCGAGCAACTTCTTCCCCAAGCTCTTGCGAATCAACGACTTGAATACCACCTGCATTTTGCAGAAGCTGCATAGCTTGCTGAAAATCACTATGAGACGATCCAATCAGCACACATTTACCCAATGCAGCAGGTTCAATCGGGTCTGAGCCGTAGAGATCAAAGAATGATCGTCCGACGATCACTAAATCTGCAATTTCATATATTGCAGAGAGTTCTCCGATGGTATCGAGCAGGAATCGATTGGATCCGAGCAATTTCTCGTTGTTCGATCTTCGCACACATCCTGCTACTGACTCTGCTGCTTCTTCGAAACGATCCGTTTTTCGTGGTGCGATGATCAGCTGTATGTCACTCGATACCGCATTGTGAATCAGAGCTTCTTCCCCTGGTCCTGTGCTCCCGGCGACAACGATCGGTCGTTTAAGATCTACCCCCATTGCGTGTGCAATCTCAACTGATTTTTCGCTGGGTTCACGATGAACAGACGCGTCAATCGAATCCCATTTCATAGATCCGGTAATCGAAATCCGATCTCTGCTTACACCCATATGTTGAATTCGATCTGCGTAATCCTGATCCTGAACACAAACAAACTTCAGTCTACGAAAAGTTGGTTTGAGTAACATCCGAATCTTCTTGTAACCTTTAAAGGATCTCGCAGAAAGTCGGCCGTTAATAATCCCGATCGGTATCTGACGCTTCGAGCAAGCTTTGACAAAGTTTGGCCAAACCTCAAGCTCGACGAGTCCGACAACGTCGGGCCGAACAATGTCAAGGAATCTACGGACCATCCACGAGCAATCAAGCGGATATCGAACGACATCACACGCCTCCAACTCACTAAACAACCCTTGAGCGTGCGCGAGCCCTGTATCAGTTGTTGTCGAAACAATGACATGACTGAGTTGTGACAGCTCTGGAACGATAGTACGAAGTGCGTTGACTTCTCCTACAGAGACTGCATGAAGTAGTACTCTGGGTTTGCTTGCGACTTGGATTCCAGGACCGACTACATCAGACTTGAGCATGGACTCAATATGTCCAACGCGCTGATCCCATCCCTCGCGCTTCTTCCGCATGAGGAATGGAGCTGCAATCACTGCAATCGGGATATAAAGGAGATCAAGCGCGTTCACGATAGAAGATCATAGGGATTCGACTCCCAATGATCTCAATCCAAATCTGAGATCAATATTGAGCAAGTGCTACTTAAGGACAACCCAAACTGAAAATACTCAGGAAGGTTGAGATATCGAACGCATTCAAGAACCCATCCCCGTTGAGATCTGCATCAAGGTTTCCCATCATGAAGGCGCTCAAGAACGCAGAAACATCGAAAAAATTGACTTGGCCATCGCGAGTCAAATCCGCAGGACAGTTCGTGAGTACATAATCAAAGACATATGCTGAACCAGAGTTCTCTCCATCACTGTCAGTGAGATGTGCTCCGACAGCAACAATGTCATCTTGCACTGCGATTGATTGACCGAACTGATCGCCTTCCAATCCAGATGGCGGAACCAACTTAGTGATTTGAGAACCTGTATTCACATCGAAGAGATACGCAGATCCGGAGTTTTCGCCGTGGACATCATCTTGTTTCGCGCCGGCTGCAAGAATGAGATCAGAGACAGCGACTGAACTTCCGAACAAATCATCAGCATCGCCGTCATCAGCAAGGAGTTTGAAAAGCTGATTCCCAGTAGACACATCGAAGAGGTATACCGAACCTGAGTTTGCACCCAAGTCTGAATCGCCAGGCGCTCCAATGGCAACTATGCCATCGAAGATCGAAACGGTTGAACCGAACCGATCCAATGCCGCTCCATCATCTGCGAGAAGCTTTGTAAGTTGAGTCCCTGTATTCGCATTGAATAGATACGCGGCGCCTGCATTGGATCCCAGATCTCCATTGCCCGCGGCGCCAACGACTACGACTCCTTGGTGGATTGCGATCGAGTTTCCGAATATATCGTTCGCGTCTCCGTCCTCTGCGAGTAGCTTCACAACTTGTTCGCCGCTCTGTGCATTAAACACATATGCTGATCCTGACTCGATTCCGCGATCATCATCTCCAGGCGCTCCAACTGCGACAAGCCCATCGCTGACTGAGATGGAGATTCCCATCCCATCGAAGAGCGTGCCATCCTCAGCAACGAGCTTTGATATTTGAGTGTGATCGATCGCACTAAAAACATACGCAGAACCGGATGCAATTCCATTGTCGTCATCGAACATAGCACCCACTGCTATGTATCCTGCGTCCATATCAATAGAAGATCCAAACTGATCGTTCGGCGCGCCGTCGATCGGTACAAGCTTCGCCAACAGACTCCCTTGATACCGATTGAACAGATAAACTGATCCGGATATCGCGCCATCATCGTGATCTTCCACCGCGCTCACTGCGACAAGGTCTTCGTCTATCGCAATAGATATTCCAAACTCATCACCGATCGATCCACGAGTCTGAGTCACCTTCTGAATATACGCACCATTAGATGCATCAAAGAGATGCATCGATCCAGAGTCGTGTCCTAGATCCGCATCTCGAGCAACTCCCACAATGACAAGCCCGTCTTCGATTTCAATAGAAAGGCCGAAAACCTCGTTTGCTTGCCCCTCTGGCGCATGTATCTTTGAAAGCTGCTGACCTGTGATTGCATCATAGATGTAAGCGGACCCTGAGTCGAATCCGTTATCGTCATCGTGATACGCGCCAATAGCGATGAGCCCGTCATGAAATGCGAGCGAGCGTCCAAACGCATCTCCTGACTCGCCATCAACTGGAGTGAGTTTCCTCAAAACATTACCCGTTGAAACTTCGAGAATATAAACTGAACCCGAGTTCACGCCGTTCACATCATCTTCCCAGTCTCCTACAGCAAGCAATCCGTTGTCGAGTGCGACTGCTTTTCCGAACGCGTTTCCAAATGACAAATGATCATTCGCTTCAACAGTATCGAACTCGACACCTGTTGCTGCGTCAAAGAGGTATACCGATGCGCCTCGGATATTGTCGACACCGGGCGCTCCGACTGCGACGACACCATTTTGTATATCAATGGATGAACCAAAATCATCGCCGACATCTGCGTCGTGTGAGTTGAGTTTAAACAACTGCGTGCCCGATAGAGCATCGAACAAATATGCGGAGCCAACAGATCTGTCATCGCGAACAGAACCCACGGCCACGATTCCATTGGAGATCGAAACGGCATTTCCGAGCCAATCACCAGGTTCTCCATCGAGAGCAGTCAGCTTCGTGATTTGCTGCCCTGTCTTTGCATCGAATACGAATACTGCTCCTGACTGGAATCCGTTGTCGCTATCAGAAGTCGAACCAATCACAATCAAGTTACCATCTACAGCAACAGATGAAATTCCAATCGAAGAACTATCCTGAGGAATCAAATCGAGAATCGGATCGCCGGTAATCGCATCAAAGACAGTTGCGGTTCTTCCATTCACATTCGAAACGAAGATACCGTTGTCGCTTGCGATCCTTTCTCCAAGTCTCTGATTCGCTGGACCTTCTCCTGAACTCAAGATGACCGCTTGATCGATCACTTGCCCAAGAGATGGAAGAACGCTGAAAGCGAGCCCTGCAAAAACGGTTGTTAGCTGCAGTCGATTTAATCCGTGTCGATCACTCTTCATAACACTGCTCCAAATAAATTTAACTCTTCACAACAATCAATACAAACAGATGAGAAATCCAGTGTACCAAGTTATACGTGATAACTCTATAAAATTGCCTTGTTAGTCATTTATTCCCATCCATAAGCAGTATGTTTTGCTTCTTTGATTAGAAATATTAGATTACTCATTTCATCGTCCCTGAGTGACAATGCTAACTTAAAAAAAGTAAACACTATATTTAACATCGAAAACGAATCAAGGGCAACCCGTTGCAAATGCACTCAAGAACGCACTGACATCGAAAAAATTGAACTCATGATCAAAATTAAAATCTGCGACCGGATCCTCGTTTAAAAAAGAACCTAGAAAAGCTGATACATCTTTGAAGTCAAGTTCGCCGTCGCCTGTGATGTCGGCAGCGCATCGAGCCGGCACAGAGAACAAATACGCCGAACCAGATTCGGTCCCATCATCATCGTCTCTATAAGCTCCTATCGCGACTACACCGTTATCCATGTCGATAGAGATACCAAAGGAATCACCATCCGACCCGTCGCTCGCGAGAAGCTTTGCTATCTGATTGCCGGTGGAGACATTGAAGAGATACGCGGAACCGTTATTGCCATATGCCCCAACAGCAACATTGCCATTGTTGACAACAATCGAGCCGCCGAAAAAAACCCTCTCAGCACCGTCACTCGGTAAGATTTTTAAGATCTGCTTTCCAGTAGACACATCGAATAGATAGGCTGAACCAGAGAAATCGCCTTGATCGTCATCAAAACTTGCCCCGATAGCGACGATGCCGTTGTCGATTGAGATTGATACACCGAATTGGTCACCCGCCTCTCTATCTTTAGCGAGAAGTCTAAACAGCTCGGTACCGGTTGAAGCATCAAACAGATACGCTGATCCAGTATCAATACCATTATCGTCGTCTTGCACTGCTCCTATCGCCACAACTCCGTTTTCAATAGCAACGGAGTGTCCGAATAAATCACCTTGGGAACCTTCCAACGCGATGAGTCTAGAAATTTGCATACCGGTTAACACATCGAATAGATAGACCGACCCTGACAGGCTGCCGTTGCCGCCGTCGGTTCTAGGTGCCCCGATCACAACGATTCCGTTGTCGATGGCTACAGCACGCGCGCCACTTACAAGTAATTTAGAAATCTGTATACCTGTTGATGCATCAAACAGATATACCGCATTAGAGCCAAATACTACAACCATACCGTCATCAATTGCGATGTGGCGGCCGAAGTTATCATGGATTGCTCCGTCATTTGCGAGGAGTTTAAACAGCTGTTTACCTGTAAAGATATCGTAGAGATATACCGAACCTGAGTTGAGGCCATTGTCATCGTCTTGATGTGACCCAACTGCGACGATGCGATTGCTAATCGCGATTGAGATTCCAAACTGATCTAGACTATGGCCGTCAAACGAAGTGATTTTAAAATCTTCGCTAAGCGTCTGTGCATTACACATGCTCACGATTGTTGTTATCATTATCGCCATAGATTTAACAGCCATTTTCATATATATTCCTAACATTCTGGATGGATGATGTTTCAATGCGATTACAAATCTGTAGCTAGTACAACTCTATCCTAATAATTCAATTGTGCATACATAAAAACTCTGTATTGTATGAAGCGTTTTTCCCAATATGCATTCATCATGACCGTTCCTGATTCATCCTCAGAAGATTTCCGAGAATCAGCTGCTCAACTTCTTCTCGACGTTCGATTAGTTCCTTACCACCGAGCAAAGGTTGTAGAGTTTGGTCAAAATTCGTTTTTGAACTTCGGTCTTGAGCGCACGCTGCGTCGGCAACGTCGTCTGTCGCGATTGATGAGTGGAATGGGTTTAGGAGTTAACCAAGAGCTTGTGGTACTCGTTGATCGATTGACCCGAAACTGGAACAGCGGAAGATACGGACAATGCGAATGCAGCCAACGCGAGCAGGTACATATGTCTAGCAACGCAAAATTGACCCTCATGCACATAACTACGGCCAAAACTAAAGCTTGATCCAAACTTCGAACAATTTAGAAGTCAGCAATTGTTACAAACAAGAATTTCACCACAAGTCTATATACCAAGTATACAACTCAGTTTAGATGAATCACAGATGCAAGATAAGCTTGTGAAGTTTCGAATAACACACTTCATATAGAGACGGATTGAATTAATATCTTTGATAATCTCGTAGATAAATGAGAGTGAATAGATAAGGGGTCAGCACATGTGCTGACCCCTGCAGATCATTGGATCTCGATATAACACCGGGCAATAGGCGAGGAGGGACTCGAACCCACGACATTTCGCGTGTAAGGCGAACGCTCTAGCCAACTGAGCTACTCGCCCGGAAGTGACAGAGCATAGCCCATTCAATCCTCTAAAGCATCATTTCTGTGCTCAAAAGATGTACCAACCATCAACGATTTAGATCTGTATAAAGAATCATGTAGCCCAAAAAAGAGATCGTCCCGCCAAGGAGGGAGCTTGGCGGGACGAGCGAGAGCAATTAAATGCAGACAACTCAATACAAGACTGAATATCTACACAGCAAGCTCTACTCGAAACGATCTCGAGAGGGCAATTTAAGTCTATGTAAAATACGCTATTGCCCGATCCAATGGTTCTCGGAACCCTTGTTTTCGTGAAATAAATTACACAGCAAAGCACAATGGGTAATTTCATCCACCTTTAAAGAGCAGAAATCAGGGTTGTATTTGATTTCTTTTCCACAACAAGATCCTTGGGTGCTCGCCTAATCTTGGACATGAAAACAGATTCTCCTCGTCTATGCACTGTTGATCATGTCCAGATCGGGCACAACCAGCCTCTCGCGATCATCGCCGGGCCTTGTACTCTCGAATCTCTTGAGCTCGGTTTAAGTGTCGGAAAACACTGTAAAGCTGTCTGCGAGTCACTCAATCTTCCTTTTGTCTTCAAAGCAAGCTTTGACAAAGCAAATCGCTCTTCAATGAACTCAAAGAGAGGGATCGGGATCGAACAAGGTCTCGAATACTTCGAAGCTATCAAACAAGAGCTCGATGTCCCCACTACAACTGATATCCATGCTCCTGAGCAAGCAGAAGCGATTGCTTCTGTAGTTGATCTGATCCAGATTCCTGCATTCCTCTGTCGACAAACAGATCTTGTTGTCGCTTCTGCACAAGCATGCAAAGAGCATGGCCGAGGATTAAACATTAAGAAAGGGCAGTTCCTCTCACCTGGTGAGATGGGAGGCCCTGTTCGCAAAGCGACCGAAGCTGGATGTGAAAACCTCATGCTGACAGAGCGAGGAACCTTCTTTGGATACCATCGTCTCGTCAACGATTTCATCGGGATAGCGGACATGATGGAGCTCGATTGCTCAAAGTTTACAGATCTTGGTTCGCCCCCAGTTTGCTTTGATGTGACGCACTCCACCCAGCTCCCAGGTTCTGGAGAACAAACCGGAGGCCGACCTGATCGTGCGCTCCAACTCGCCAAGGCGGCCACCGCGATTGGAGTACATTCATTGTTCGTTGAATGTCATCCTAACCCCAAGGAAGCTTGGTCCGATGGCGCGACCCAAGTTGGTTTTGAGCAGTTCGAGCAGATCATCACTCAAGCCGCAAAGATTCGAAACTCAATCGCATAAATTTTGTTGAATCAAAGTATCAGCAAACAGCTATCTTCTATAGCCACGCAGAAACCTCAGTCACATTAAGTGAATTGGTCATCGTCTTATCTCAATCAATCCCATATGCAATTGTGATCACACTCGTAAGACTTCTCATCTCGGGTTCGGTTTTAAACTCCCGATTTTTTCCAATATTGAATCAAAGAGTGGCCTCTTGACTGCGAATCCTATTTTTGCTTAAACGACTCTCTCTTTCCAAACCCACTGTTAAGTGGGTTTAGAGATTCCATTGATGCTGTATACTACGAATTGTGCGAAGTCTCTCAACGTGTATAAAAACAAAGCCGGAGTGAAAAGATGCGGACCAAACCCTCCTTCTCGATCAACATTCTGCTTTGCGCCTCCATCTTCAGTTCACTAGGTCTCGCTTCACACGCCATTGGGCAAGTTGTGAATGAAAACATCAAAATAATCGCAAGCGATGGCGATTCGAACGATCGGTTCGGATACGCAATCAATATTGACAATGGAATTATTGCAGTTGGTGCACAACACGACGACTTACGCGCCGGATCGGTTTATCTCTATGACGCCTCTACAGGACAACAGATCGCAAAGCTGATTGCTGAGGATGCGGCCGCCGAAGACGAGTTTGGCACTTCTCTTGCGCTCGCCGACGGCATCATCGCCATCGGAGCACGCTGGGACGACGACAACGGAAATGCAACCGGATCAGCGTATCTCTTTGATGCAGATCCGCTTTCTCCATCCTTCGGCGAACAGCTCGCAAAGCTCAATGCTGATGACGCAAACGCAGGTGATCTGTTCGGAACATCAATCGCTATCGAGAACGGGATCGTTGCAATCGGCGCACAATGGGACGATGACAACGGTTTCAACTCAGGATCAGTGTATCTCTTCGATGCGTCCACAGGAATGCAGTTGAATAAGATCATCCCAGAAGATGGTCAAGAGAGCGCGTTCTTTGGTTCATCGATCGCAATAAGTGACGGCATTGTGGCTATTGGAGCGAACAGTGACAGCAACGGCGCAGGCTCAGTCTACTTATACCAAGTATCAAGCGGATCTCTACTTTTCAAACTCCAAGCAATCAATGGTGAGGGCCCTGATTCGTTCGGGACTTCTATCGATTTCGACAACAACATCGTGGCGGTCGGCGCACCATTGAACAACGATCATGACAATGCTTCAGGAGCAGCATATCTATTCGACGCGACAACCGGTACTCAACTCGCTGAGATACTCTCAGACACTCCAACATCATATGAGTTCTTCGGGCATTCAATCGCAATCCAAAATAACATCGTTGCAATCGGCACGAGAGATCTGGAGTTTGTAGATTCAATTGGTACTGGCGCAGCCTATCTCTTCGATGTTAACACTGCTACCCAGATCAACACTTTGATTCCTAGCGACGGAATCGAGCTCAACTTGTTTGGAAACTCCATCGCGATCAACAATGGGACCGTCGTTGTAGGAGCAATACTTGACAACGAGAATGGCGTCGATTCTGGATCCGCGTATATCTTTGACTTGCCCAATACGAACTGCCCTGCTGATCTCAACGGCGACTCCATGACTAACTTCTTCGATGTCTCAAACTTCCTCAGCGCCTTTGCATCACTCAACCCCATCGCAGACTTCAACAACGATGGACTCTTCAACTTCTTCGATATCAGCACATTCCTTGAGGTGTTTAGCGTCGGATGTCCGTAAGTTCAATCCGTGTTGACCAGTTGATTTAGCCTCTGCAAACTCAGTAAATACACATCTGGGGCTATTTGGGTATATACACAAAGTTGAATTGATTCTCAATTCAAACAATTTGATGTCTATTCACTTCATTCGCGGTTATTCTGTTTTGTAGTCTCAATACCTATCGAAATCGGAGTTAGTCCATGCCACTCATTGCTGATCATTCCACTCGCCTCATAACAATCTTGCGTTGTGCAGTCATGCTTTCATTTTTCGCTACGCCTGCATTTGGACAGTTCGTTGATGAAGATTTTAAACTAATTCCAAATGACGGAGCAGCAGGAGATGCGTTCGGACAATCTATCGCGATCCATAACGGCGTCGTCTCAATTGGAGCGAGTAGCGATGATGACAACGGAACAGACTCAGGTTCCGCACATATCATGCATCTCATCCTCGATGTTGCACCAATCAAACTTGTCGCCTTTGATGGCGCCTCCAATGATCTCTTCGGTTTCTCTACTGCGATAGGAGTACGAAACTCGACCCAAGGAACCCTGGGTGTCGTTGTTGGATCTCCAAACGATAGCGACAACGGAACCAACTCTGGTTCTGCGTATTTGTTCGACTCATCGAGTGGAAATCATATGTTCAAGCTGCTCCCCAATGACGGCGGGTTTGCACAGCACTTCGGACAGTCAGTCGCGATCGACAACGGGATTATCGTTGTTGGCACACCCGATGATGATGACAATGGGCTGAGATCTGGATCTGCGTATATCTTTGATGCGACGACTGGACAACAGCTCGCCAAGCTCCTTCCAAACAACGGAGCAGCTAATGACTCCTTTGGTTTTAAAGTTGCAATCTCAGGCGACATCATCGCAGTGAGCGCCCCTCGCCATCACAATAACGGGATCGAATCAGGCTCCGTTTATCTCTTCAGCGCATCAAAGGCTTCTCAGTTCGCAGAGATATCCTCGAACGAAGGTGTCTCATTCGAACAGTTTGGGTACTCACTCTCGATCGATAACGGGACTGTCGCCGTTGGAGCACTTACGACAGCGTCTGCGTATATCTACAACGCATCCACCCAAGCGCTCATCAACAAGATCCTACCCAGTACCCCCGGTGAAACCTTCGGATGGGACATTGATATCCAAGGCAACCGTCTCGTCGTTGGCGCGATCCAAGGAGACGGGCTCGCACTCAACACCGGGCTCGTTTATCTCTTCAACCCGTTCACAGGAGTTGAAATTGCCAAGCTGCGATCGAGTGATGGAACCATCTTCAATCAATTCGGTTCATCAGTTGGTGTGTTCGACGATTTTGCAGTCGTGGGCGCTCGCAATGCAAACGACAACGGCGGCAGTTCAGGTTCCGCATATGTCTATGACCTCTACTGCCCTGCAGACATTAACGGCGACGGCGTACTCAACTTCTTTGATATCTCCTCATTCCTTACTGCATTCAATAATCAGAATCCGATCGCAGATTTTAATAATGATGGACTATTCAACTTCTTCGATATATCTGCTTTCCTCACTGCATTCTCAGCTGGATGTCCTTAACTTACTACCAACACACTTTGAACAATCTGTTGTTTGGTCTTGCGCGATGTGGTATAAACATCCATGATATTCAATCACTTGATTTTGTTGTTATCTCTCGTTCTTACGACTCAATCACATGCACAAGATGCCCCTTTGCGACTCGCCGTCATTGGGCTCGATCATGGACATGTTGAAGGCGTGCTTTTCAACGCGTCGAATCGAACGGATCTTGAACTCGTCGGAATCTACGACCCAAACTACAAACTCTTCGAGAAGTTTCAAACCAAATACAAGCTCAGTCATGATTTGTTTTACGACGATCTTGGAGACATGCTCGATGATTGCAAACCAGAGGCCGCGAGTGTTATGACGCCCATCTCGGACCACTTGAGAGTCGTCCGCGCCTGTGCTCCTCGCGGCGTACACACATTGCTCGAAAAACCACTTGCTTACGACTATGTCGATGCAAAGGCGATGGCTGAGCTCGCTCGCCAGCACGATGTCCATGTGCTTACCAACTTTGAAACAAGTTGGTATTCCTCTGTTCGAACTGCAATCGAAATGCTCGACTCAGGAGAAGCAGGCAAACCAAATCGAGTAATCTTCAGACACGGACACAAAGGCCCTATCGAGATCGGATGTGCACCTGAGTTTGTGGATTGGCTCGCTCATCCAGATTATAACGGCGGCGGCGCCCTGATCGACTTCGGATGCTATGGCGCCAACATCATGACGATCATCATGAACAATCAGCTCCCAGATTCCGTCACAGCGATCACTCAACAAATCAAGCCTAATCTCTATCCATTAGTTGACGACAACGCCACGATCATATTGAGCTACCCCACTTCGACTGCAACAATCCAAGCATCTTGGGCATGGACACACGACAACAAAGAAATGGATATTCACACGGCAAACATGTCGATCCATGCAGCAAAGTGGAAGTCGCTCGAAACTCGGATGCCCGATTCGCCGCGCGTCGAGCATGAAGTCTCACCCAAGCGTGAGCATCTCAGCGACGAATGGACGTATCTGAAATCGCTCGTGCGAGAGGAATGCGAGATCGATCCGTTCTCAAGTATTGAGAATAACTTGATCGTTGCCCGTATCCTCGACGCTGCGATTGAATCAGCAGCAACTGGAAAGACGATCGAGCTTAAAAACTAAACTGATCGACTCAGCAACTCTGATCAACATGAGGAGTTGACGCGCTTCGTTGAAACTGGATACTTCTGGAGTTTATCGATCGGACGAACTGGTCGCGGGACAAAGTTGCCGCCACAGTTTGGACAAACACCTTTAAACTTATCATCAACACAAGATCTACAGAATGTACACTCGAATGTACAAATCATCGCGTCCATCGAATCAAAGGGCAGATCAGCATCACAACATTCACAGTTTGGTCTGATTTCAAGCATTCTAAATGCTAGTCGCAATAGAAAACAATATCGAATACATGTTTACTTGATTGCTAACGACATCAAGTACTGAAAGTGCATGAAAAAACCGCCCGCAGTAGCGGACGGCACAGAATACTTCATCAAGCTTCAATCAGCTCGCGTGTGCAGCGCGATACTCGCGGAGCCATTGCGGACGAGCGATGTCGTTTTCGAATGGATCAACATGAACGCGGCCGTTCTTCTGGAAGACAACTTTACCAGTTGATACTGAGTAGAGCGTGTCGTCCTTACCGATGCGAACACCGAAACCAGGTGTGAACTTAGTTCCACACTGACGGATGATGATCGATCCAGGCTGAGCCGTTTCCCCGCCGTAGAGCTTCACTCCACGATACTGAGGATTTGAGTCGCGACCGTTCTTTGTTGAACCTTGACCTTTTTTATGTGCCATAACACAGTTCTCCGTCAATCTGACCCGAGATTACCTCATCGGGATCGGTGTATTCATCATGCAACACAAAATCGGTCGCGGGGGCAAGCGTAGGCTCGAATTGAGCATCCGTCTAGTGCAAATTGCGTGCTCAATTGAGCTTATCATCGATTTATCGCATCACCCAACGCTTTTCAGCGAGTTCGAACGGGGTATCACCCTGCAGAGCGATCTGTCCAGGAGTCGAATAACGCAACATAAGCGTCTTCCGCAGTGTGTATCGATGAGGATCGTTGCCGTCACGCCCGACGATGTAGGACTGGAACTCGCCGCTGAGACCTGCGAAAAATACTGTCACTTCATCCGCTTCAAGGTCTTCTGCAGGCCAAATCACGACCCCGTCACGAGCATGTTCAACTCCTTCAAGGACATTGGAGACGATATCAATCTGAGATTCGAGCAATGGATTGCTGAGACGAGTCATGATTTCTTCAGTTACTGCACTCGAAACGCTGCGTCCTGATCGGAGCACATTTGCATTGTCGGACATCAACTGAACATCTGGAGCAAATAGCTTGACGCCGCCCCAGTGGTTTGTCACGCGATATGTGAAGTAAAAGTAGGACTTTGGTCCATCGCCTTCATCAACCCATGCGAGGCGGAGAGGACCATTTTCGAAGGTAAACTCCCATTGAGTCGCTACTGGAGCGGGTTCAGGAGCTGCGAATGCTGTATTTGAAAGCCCAGAAACGAGCCCTGCTCCCATCAGACCCACTACTGCAGCCATCATTGTCCATCGACTGCGTCGTGGATTGGGCTGGTTCCGAGTCATTGACTGAGAATCTGTTGGATTTACATTTGATTCGATCATTCTCATCCCATCTAAAATCCGTGTTGAAACCAATTCTTCTAAGCTCAGTTGCTCGAATATTGGTTCTCAAATCCGGTTCCGTAGTGTAGTGGCTGCTGGCACGGCGTCAAATCTATTCGCAGACAACCTCAGTAAGTTCCCCATCTATCCCCAGATCTTCCGTATCATAGCAGTGTACGCTCTTTTCCATTTATCCCCATATCAAACGATCTGCAGATGCCCAATCTCACAAAAATGAACTCGATCCAAGCTCAGCAAATACCTTCTGCTCTTCGTTTATCCGCCGCAGAACGTCTAGTTGCTACTTCAGGACGAAAAGAAGCAGCGAAGCGTTTAGTTCAATCTGCACCTAATCATGGAATCGATCTCGATCTCATCTGGGGAGTCATCGCACCCAAATCTAAGCTTCAAGGAGATCCTCACTCTCAAGAAACTGTCCGACAAGCAGTTCTCGCAGTCCTGGGTAGCGGCCGAACAGCGATGATGTTCCTTTCAAACCCTGAACAAAGCGAATCACTGGGATCGATTGAATCCCAGTGCTCCGAAATCGAGGCTTCACTTCGTTGCTCACTCGATGGATTGAAAGCATTTCATCCAGAGAAGGTCGCTCTTGCTCAAACACTCATCGAGACTGATCAGAACTGGGCACACAAAGTCTGTCTCGGAGCCGGAATGATTTCTGTAGGCCAACTCGACTACATGAGAAAACCAATCTCTCGCACTGCGATGCTCAAATCTAACAGCCTGACAATTAACTGGCCAACAGGAATCGAAGTGAGACCGATCAAGTCGCTCGATCCGATAGATCAAAACTCCGATTATTCAAACCTCGTCGAAGCACTCGAAGGGAGTTACAACGACACATTGGACTGTCCTGAACTTTGCGGCGTGCGATCCATGCAAGACGTTGTCGAATCGCACATGGCAACAGGGGAGTTCTCCCCTACTCGTTGGCATTTGATATTCAAGGACTCCAAACCTGCAGGATGTTGTTTGCTCTCGTATCTCCCTAGTAGCAACTCGGTAGAGCTTGTGTATCTCGGTATTTCTCCTCTCGCTCGCGGCCTAGGGCTCGGCCGAAGCGTGCTTCAATACGCGATCAGCCAACTCAACATCAAGGGTCTTGCAGATGTGACCTGTGCTGTCGACAATCGAAACACTCCTGCGATTTCAATCTATGAATCATTGGGGTTTGAGAAGTTCGATGCACGCCTGGGATTCATCAAAGGAATTACATCGAGCTCATAACTCCTTGACACAAACACGCATGGAGTTGCTCTCTGATTTGTTTCTTTTTTTGTACACACAAACTCACTCACTTTGTGCATAACTAACGACTTCGGTGGATGAAAAAAACTTTACGCTCCTAAGTCTCTTCAACAGCAAGTACAGTGCGCCGATGGACCGACTGAACACGACCTTCATACTTGCGAATCATTGACTGAGTCTCTATGATCTCCCCTGTCGGTTAGGATTGACTGACAAGTAGTATTCGATCGCCGGACAACTCTGAGGGGACACTCAGAACCCACATGCAGGAAACCTACCTGCTGCTTAAACAAGCATTGGCTCATCAAAGTGAGCGTGTCTTTTGGCACACTTTGAGCGATCATTCTGCACCGTGAATGGACTCTGTTACAGAAACCCGCATTGCTCGCTCGAAGGTGTGCAAGGTGCGCGATCGGATTGCGCAGCACCCATTATCGAGCGGTCCAGGACGACCAAAGAGGCTCAAGCGTGCAGCATAAAAGCAATCATCATGACTCAAACTTCTCACTACCTCGAAACGAGAATCGGAATGACGAAGCACAAACAAGTACTCGCAACGACCTTCGTCACGCGGATGGGATGATTGAAGCGAAAGGGCACACTTCGCCGCTCATCGCTGGGTTCATTGCTCCTACGCACTCACTTCGCGCTTTCGACAACGATACACAAGATTCAATCAAGATTGATCCACGCGATCATCTTCCTACATCAACACAACCAGAACCGAATGATCACTGTGATCTATGCGATGGGATCATGAAGCATCTGATTCAATCTCAAGGACACAACAGAGTCCGTCGATATTTTTCTGGACAGGTAACACTCGAGAACCCATCAGATTCGATTATTGAAGTTGTCGCTGCAGATCGATTCACGCTGGACATGATCGAGCGTCGACTCGGAGACCCACTCCGAATCGCAGCTCAGTTTGTTATGGGCACCATCGCACCCAAGATTCAGTATCGCGTCGAAACTGCTCGTCAGACACAATCAGGAAAGAGCTCTGATTCACAAGCAAGCAACGATCGCAAAGGAGTGGAAACTCATCCACTCGCAAACCCTGTTCCGAGTAGTTTCAGCCACGGCGCTGTAAAAAGCCGAATCCCAGCTTGCCCTTCACTGAATGACTTCCTTGTTGGTACATCAAACAGACTTGCGTTTGAATCTGTTAAACAAGTCCTCCAGAGCAGGATGGACTCGCCTCCTGTATTCGTGCATGGATCTTGTGGCGTAGGCAAAACTCACCTTCTCCGAGGCGCAACTCGTTACGCGAGAAGTATCCATCCAGGATGTAAGGTTCGTTATACAACAGGCGAAGCATTCACGAATGGTTTTGTAACTGCGATTCGGACTCGATCAGTCGAAGCATTCCAGAAAAAATATCGTGGATTGGATTTGCTCTGTATCGACGACATCCATCTGATGGCTGGCAAGCAAGCAACACAACACGAACTACTACAGATCTTCAATAAGCTCTCACTCTCAGGTTGCACAATCCTTCTTGCATCGGATGCTCATCCTCGTGATATCCATCGATTGGATCAAGCGCTTTCATCTCGCTTCGCTGCAGGGTTAGTCGTAAAAATCGAAGATCCTGATATGGAACTTTCTCGCCGTTTGGTAAGCACAATCGCCGCAAAGCGAGGCGTGTTCCTTGAACCTCAAGCGATCCAGACTGTTGTTGATCGTGTTGGAGTTGGTTCTGGCGCTTCGGTTCGTGATCTCGAAGGAGCAATCCTCCAAATCCAAGCAGTTGCAAGACTTATTGATTCAACTTCAACAAATCAAAGCTCATCCTCTCGTAGCGGATCAACAATGACTCCATCAATGAGTCACATCCGTCGCGCTCTGGCGCTTCGGAGTGGAGATCAGGACACAGGTATCATCCGTCCAATAGATCTCGAAACCATCATCTCATCGATTTGCCAAGAAATGACAGTTTCGAAAACCGATCTCAAAGGCAAAGGAAGACAGAAAAAGGTCGTCCTTGCTCGAGAGTTGATCGTTCATATTGCTCGGAATCTCACGACCAAGAGCTTCCCAGAAATCGCATACGCGATTGGTCGTCCAAATCACTCGACAGTGATCACGGCCGCGAAACGATTTAAGGAACGCGTATCCAACCATCAAGCGATTGAAGTCGGTTGTCCTCATGATGGACTGCCTGCTGCTGAGCTTGCGGAAATGATGACCGCTCGAATGAGTCGAGCGTAAAACGCTATAGGATTGCGTTAATCGACAACGAATGGAGAGAATCCGAGAGAATCTCAAGGATTCACTTGCCAAATCAGGGCGCACTAGCCGACAATGCGCCCATGAGTCATCACGATATCCCGCTCTCGAAACCCAATATCACCAAGCTCGAAGAAGAACGAGTCCTTGAAGTCATGCGATCAGGTCGATTGTCAATCGGTCCAATGCAAGATCGATTTGAGGAGCTCGTCGCTGAGCGTTGCGGCACAACCCACGCGATCGCATGCTCCTCAGGCACGAGCGGGCTCCACATGATCCTCGTCGCGCTCGGAATCGGTCCTGGAGATGAAGTCATCACGACTCCATTCTCATTCATCGCATCCTCGAATGCTATTTTGTATGTTGGCGCGAAACCTGTGTTTGTCGATATTTGTCCGTCGAGTCTCAACGCGAATCCTGAGTTGATCGAGAAAGCAATCACTCCAAGGACCAAAGCGATTCTGGCTGTCGAAGCATTCGGGAACCCAAGGCATATGGACACTTATGCCCGAATTGCGGCGAAAAACGAGATTCATCTCGTCGAAGACTCTTGCGAAGCTCTCGGATCTGTCTACAACAATCATCGAGCAGGATCATTCGGACGCGCTGGGGTTTTTGGGTTCTATCCAAACAAGCAGATTACTACAGGCGAAGGCGGAATGATCGTCACCAATGACGATCGACTCGCAGAAGTCTGTAGATCTCTAAGAAATCAAGGCCGAGCAGTCGCAGGGCGAGGTTCAATCCAATCAGGGTCCGCCGCTGGAAGTTGGCTCCACCACGAACGATTGGGTTTCAACTATCGAATGTCGGAGATCAACGCCGCAATCGGAGTCGCTCAAATGGAGCGTCTTGATGAAATCATCTCAGCACGCAATGAAGCAGCGGATCTCTATATCGAACGATTGCTTGACATACCTGATCTGATTTTGCCCACTGTTGATGCTGATTGCAGCACAATGAGTTGGTTTGTCTTTGTTGTTCGACTCGCTGCTGGATACACAAGAGAAGAGCGAGATCGTGTCATAGCTGGACTCAGAATGCATGAAATCGGCGCGGGAGACTACTTCCCTTGTATTCATCTCCAACCGATCTACCAACAAGCGCACGGTTATACCGAGGGCAGTTTCCCAATCGCAGAAAGCGTCTCGCAACGAACTCTGGCGCTCCCATTCTTTGCAGGGATCACAAAACGAGAAGTTGATATCGTCGCTCAGACACTTGAACTGATGATCTCTCGCGAAAATCTCTCTCGTCGCAACTGAAACATTGGATTCTCGCTCGCTTCTCCCTAAGCATCAACAGGGACAGAGAGGGCAATAGAAATGTCAAAATCGAAGAATAATCCAAAGGCGAAGCTGCTTCGCATCGTGGTATCAATCTGTATCTTGCTCATCGCAGGATACTTTGGTATTGATCTTACAAATAGCTCAGACTCAAAGCAGACATCGACTCAGCAGACATCAAACAAAGCTGCTCCAGTTCCTAACTCAGCTTCAAAGCTTGGAAATTCGAATGCGGCCCCCGCTGCTATTTCGCTTTCGGAGTCCCAGAGTGATCTTGCTGCTTTGATGAGTTCAGAGCAATCAGGAATAATGGTCGAGTTCTCAGCTCGGGTTGTCAAGATCCTCAACGACGACAACGACGGCGCTCGCCATCAGCGTTTCCTTCTTGGGATTGACAACAGTCGAGCCCCATCGAGTTCGATTCTTGTCGCACACAATATCGATCTCGCTCCAAGGGTCCCTCTAGACGAAGGCAGCATTATCCGGATCTATGGACAGTATGAATGGAACGATCGCGGCGGCGTCATCCATTGGACCCATCACGATCCAGGAGGACGCCACGCAGAAGGCTGGATCGAGCTCGATGATATTCGATACGACTGAGCGAGCGAAAACCGCCGGAATTGCGCATCAGCAACTCCCAATCAGATTTCATCTTCATCTCAATACGGAGCGAGCGTTTTTCTTGTATCCTTTAGGCTATCCTATACATAGAATAATGGGAGTCTGAAACCCCATCGGCGGTGCTTGACATCGCAAGGAGATTGTGCATTAGTGTGGTATGAACGCCTATTAGGACCATTCGGCGTCGATATGGGTATCGACTTGGGTACATGTAACACCCTCGTTGCTGTCCGTGGACAAGGGATTGTGCTCAATGAGCCTTCCGTTGTTGCTGTGCGCAAAGGAACAAACCAAGTTCTCAAAAACGGACAAGCAGTAGGCTGGGTCGCAAAAGAGATGCTCGGTAAGACTCCAGGTTCGATCACTGCGATTCGTCCACTCAAGGACGGCGTAATCTCCGACTTCGAGATTACTGAAGCAATGCTCAACTACTTCATCACGAAAGTCACTGGACGAGTTCGCATGCTCGGCCCACGCGTCGTGATCTCGATCCCATCTGGTATTACTGCTGTTGAAAAACGAGCAGTATTCGATTCTGCTGAGCATGCAGGCGCACGCAAGACATACCTCCTTGAAGAGCCAATTGCTGCTGCGATCGGCGCGGGATTGCCGTTCGCTGAACCAACTGCTTCGATGATTGTTGACATCGGTGGCGGCACAACCGAAGTCGCGATTATGACACTCGCGGATATCGCAAACTGTGAATCAGTCCGAGTTGCTGGCGACGACATGGATGAAGCGATCATCGCACACATGAAACGAAACTACTCGTTGATGATCGGTGAACAAACCGCTGAGCGAATCAAAATCCAAATCGGTTCAGCAGCACCTGTTGGCGAAGAGACCAAAATGGATGTCCGCGGACGCGACATGGTTTCAGGGCTTCCTCGTAAAACTGAAGTCACCTCCGAAGAGATCCGCGAAGCTCTCAGAGAACCGGTATACAACATTATCGAAGCGGTCATGCGAACACTCGAACGTGCTGAACCAGAACTTGCGGCTGACCTTGTTGATAATGGGATTGTGCTCGCCGGCGGCGGATCGCTCCTTCGTGGACTCTCAATCGAGATCAATAAATCCACAGGACTCGATGTCACACTTGCAGAAGACCCATTGACGTGCGTTGCCCGAGGTACTGCTACTTATCTTGAGAATATCGAGGAATGGAAAGAAACCCTCGAGAATAACTCTGATATTTAGTCTCCTCGCACAGCTCAAGCATGATTTCGCGTTCCGCGATACACTGAGTTGATCAATCAAGATCGGGTGAGGAACACGCTATGCAACATCAGCCTTTGATTATGAGATGGTCAATGCCCATCACGATCTTAGTGCTCTTTGTGCTTTCGTTTGCTCCGATCAAATGGGTTGGATGGGCAAGATGGTTCGCGGATCAAACCCAAGTGACGATTGCTCCGATTGCTCATCCGATTACGATCACACTCAATGCGATTATTCCTCCTGCGTATTCCGATCCGTCTGCTTCTGATCGTGAACGCGAACTCGCACAAGAGATTGATCGATATCGAACTCAGGTGTTGCAAGTAAGGACTGAGAACGATCACCTCAAAGGGCTCATCGACCAGTTCACAAAGGGCGCTGCGATCATTCCTGATCTGGATGTTCGCCAGTTCCATCGTCCAAGAATTTCAGGTCTTGTAGGCGATCTCATCGTCATACGAACCGGACAGATCGATGGACTCACGCAAGGCAGTATCACAGTCGTCAATGCGGTTCAGTTGCTTGGAAAAGTTACTCAGGTTAATCGCCGAATCGCGTATGTTCGTCCAATCACTGCAACGACATCTCAACCGATCTTCGCGACAGTCTTGCTCAACGAATCAGGAGATCTTCAAGCAAAGTGCTTGCTGACTCCAGTTGGGGATGGCACACTCCGCGGTGAAGTTGCTCGGCCATCGAACGATGACGCGTGGGCAATCGAAGCAGGTCAAGAAGTTCGACTCCTTGATGATCAATGGCCATCACATGCACAGATGCTTGTCATCGGTACGATCGAACGGATCGAACGCAATGACATTCAACCACTTCGTCATCGAATTATTGTTCGTCCGACAGTGAAGGACTTGCGATGGGTTCCTGAAGTGATTATTCGTCTCCCATCAGACTCAGCTGAATGGGAGACCCCATGAACTGGTTTGTATTTGCATTCATCTCGTGGATAATCTTCGGGCTTGAACTCGCGTTTTTGCCTGTGCTTGATGCAGGCTCCGGCGGAGTCCATCCAAGCATGGTCATCCCGCTTGTTGCGTTCATCGCGCTGTATGCTCCTCGCAAGCAGGCACTTTGGGGCGCGATCATTCTGGGAATCATCGCAGATCTAGTTGCTCCGATGTCTCGAATCGATGGCGGCCTCGCAGTCATCGTCGGACCAAACGCTCTTGGATACCTTCTCGCGTGTCATTTCATCCTCGCGATCCGCGGATCGCTGATCCGCAGAAACCCAATGACAATGGTCATCATCTCGATGGCTGCTTGCTTTATCGCTCAGATTGTCGTCATCGCGATCTTCACAACTCGTGATCTGGGATCCAATACATTGATCTGGGATGCAGGAGATCAACTCGTTCAACGCTCGTTCTCGTCGCTGTACACTGGACTCAGCGCTCTACTGCTCTCGTTTGTCTTCTTTGCTCTTGCACCGGCATTTGGATTCCACTCTTCAGTCCCGACCCGATTCGCTAGAACGATCAAATAGTTATACCTACACTTGCTCATATGAGCACGAATCAGAGCAAGAAGACTAAAGCAATCCTTTTTGATGACGGCAAGGGGAACCTTTCGCCGCTCAATGATCTTCGTCCAACCTTTGCGATCCGCACAGGCGCGTTGATGATCTCTGAGAGATTGACGATCGCGTTTGATCTTGATCCAATCGGAGTGGTTGTTCCTCAGAATATGGCAGAGCTGACTGCTGAGCTCTCACCGATTCTTGTGAATACACCTCCTGAAGAATCTGATGATGAGATTCTCTTGATCAACGCACGATGTCCGCTTCCAGTTCGCGCGATTGGAGAGATTACGCTCGGACAGGTTCTCATCGAAGAAGATACTCAGGACATGATCGCAGTCAAACTCACGGCGACCGATGTCCGTCACTTGCTCATGGGCAATCATCCAGAGATGACTCCAATAGCGGTTCCTGGAAAGCATCTAATGCGTCGTCCTTGGGATTGGAAGTACTTCCGTGACGCGTCGATGGAGTTTGATCTGCAAGTGATCGCTCAATCAATGCCCAAGGTTGACGAACCTCCAGTAGGAGTCACGATCATCGGAACTGAAGGTGTCGCAGTATCACGCGAAGCAATGGTCATGCCCGGAGCGATCCTCAATGCAACCGCAGGTCCAATCGTGATCGAAGAGAACACAACGATTCATCCTGGAGCGATCATCACAGGTCCAGCGTACATCGGACCTGGAAGTACGGTACTTGAGCAAGCGAACATTAAACCCAACACCGCGATTGGTCCTGTTTGTAAAGTCGCCGGCGAAGTCGGAGGAACGATCTTCCAAGGATACGCAAACAAAGGTCACGACGGGCATCTGGGAGACTCTTGGATCGGAGAATGGTCGAACTTTGGAGCAGGAACGACAAACTCGAACCTACTCAATACCTACGGCCAGATCAATGCACGCGCGAGCTCAAACGGATCAATGGAAAAAACAGGGGAGACATTCCTCGGAGTTACAATGGGTGATCATGTCAAAACCGCGATCGGGACGCGCATCATGACTGGATCCATTGCTCAGACTGGAACTATGTTCGCGGCGTCAACTCCGCTCGCAGGAACCACTGAAGCATTTTCCTGGCACACTGATTCTGGTGTGAAGAACTTCCGCTTAGGCAAGTTTGTCGATGTCTCTTTGACTGTTATGGGCCGACGCGGAATCAAACAATCACAAGCGTATTCAAGACGACTCACTATCTTGCACGAAACTGTGACAGGACAAGAAGCGTTTAGTTGGCCGGGGAAAGATCTGAGTCATCTCAACAAGTCTTAGGTTGATGAATCTGACGCGACATAAGCCTGCTTGATCATATCTACTGAAGCTTTTGGTACGATCATGCCAACGAGTTTGTCTTTGTTTCCCAAGATCACAAAGTACTCATCGCGCCCTCGCTTTGTCATCGGTTTAACAACGACCCTTGTATCTTCCCAACTCATCTCTTTCTTGTACCTTTGAGACCATGCGCCCCACTCCCATCCTGCGGGATCTATTTGTAGTCGATTGTGTCCTGCGAAGAATGGGTTGCCTGCAACGATCCATTTCAAAAGAATGATGAGGAACAACAATCCAATCCCAATTTGCATATCGAAGTAGTACATGACGGATGTAGTCAGGGGCGGAACAAACATAAACGCACAAAGTAGATAAACAAAGATATCACCCACTCCATAGAGCTTTGGAGCGATCCCTCCTTGATCGCACAATGAAACGAACTCCTGCTCACCTGATGCTTCAATGTGTTCATCTTGAATCGAGACCTGCTTTACCCAGCCTTCTAATCCGACGCTATACCAACCAGGATGGAGTTGACTCAAAACCCCTTTTCGATACTTCTCTCGATACTTGAGATCCAAAATTATAATCCGATATGCAGTTGCGATTGCAATGCCGAGGAATCCAATGTGGATCCAGCGTGCGGTAGAGATTGATAGATTCATAAAGAGCGATCCTACGACGATGAAATCAATCACAATGATGATGATTCCAAGCATCTTGAAACGAACTCGTCTGAACATCCCATGAGCTTGGATTACAGGTGGCGCTCTCATCCACTGTCCGATCCAGCATTTGATGTTGATCGATCTCGCAGCTCAATGGCTTCTCGCCACGCCTCACTCTCTCGTTTTGCGAGCTCATGGAGATCAGGTTGGAACGAACGAAAAACATTCTGGTACAACGCTTCGCATAGTTCTTTGCGATATCCTGCGCCACATTCAGGGCACTCACCTTCATCATCGAGCCCTGCAAATGGATACTGACACCATGGACATAAAAAACCCTTGTTCTCTTTCACTCTTTTCGTGATCTTGGTTTTCATCTCGCGTTCCCAAATCCAGCAGATAATCAGACCCCCCAATGGAATAAAAAAAAGAAACTCTATGTTCTGGATTACATTTGTGTTTACACAACTTGGTACAAACAAGATCATCGTCAGGATGCCTAATACGCCCTCGATCTTGCCGAGGGTTTTACCGTACCCTCTCCGAGGGTCCCAGCGTTTTTCGATGAGCAACTTGAGTTCTTTCTCAGATTGTTCCTTCATCTTTCATCCCGTCTCGCAACTTAATTGCTTCACGCCACAACTCTTTCTCGCGTTCGATGAGTACCGCAGGATCTGGGGTGTAACCTCGATATGCAGATCGGTACAGATTCACGCAAACATCCTTGCGATACCCAGTTCCGCACTCTGGACAGACCCCTTCATCATCAAGGCCATCGAGTGGATATCTGCACCAGAGACACAAGAACCAGTGATGTGGTTCGAGTTTGCGTTTAGTGCGGATACGAATACCTCTGGGAAGAAGCCAGACGATGATCAGCGTAATTAACCAGAATAAATGCAGATATGGTACTGAAACAATCTCACCGATTATAAAGATGCCTATAAACGAAATCAGGACAAAGAATCGGATTGTCCCAAGCTGCTTGCTGACCCCTTTGCGTGGATCCCAGCGTTTGCTGATGAGCATATCGAGTTCTCGTTCTTGCATCTCATCCATCCCAGAATCATAGCACAAACTCCCCTACCCTATTGATAATGAAAACCCTCTACCTCATCGACGGCTACGCACAGTTCTTTCGCGCATATCACGCGATCCGAACACCAATGACATCTCCAGTTACCGGCGAACCAACCAACATGACATACGGGTTCGTGGGAATGCTCCTCAAACTGCTCAAGAATGATGGAATACATCTACTTGATGATGGGAAAGCAGACTACATCGCCGTTGCGCTCGATGTAGGAGGTGATCAAGGCACATTCCGTTCCCAACTCTATCCTGAGTACAAAGCGAATCGAGATGCGCCTCCGGAGGATCTCTTTCCACAAGTGAATCGAGCAATCGAAATGCTCGAAGCAATCGGTGTCCCAGTGATCGGGTGCGAAGGATTCGAAGCCGACGATGTTCTTGCAACGATCGCGACTGATTTCTCAACGAAGCATCCCGACATCAGAGTCCGTATCATCTCTAAGGATAAAGATCTCAAACAACTCCTAGGCGAGGGTACCCCCCCCACTGAGATGTATGATGTTCATACAGATAAACTGATTACGGAAGCGGATCTCATGGAAGATCTCGGAATCCGTCCAGATCAGATGATCGATCTGCTCACGCTTATGGGTGATACCGCCGACAACATCCCAGGGGTGATGGGAATCGGGATCAAAACCGCAGCGAAGCTGCTTGTTGAGTTTGATACACTCGATGCAATCTTTGACGCTGCCAAAGAAGGTGCGATCAAAGGGAAACGCAGAGAGAATATCCTTGCATCGATTGAGTCTCTGCCCTTATCAAAGGAGCTTGTTACGCTCCGTCACGATGTTCCAATCGAACTTGATCTGCTCAAGACGACAGTCGATGATCTCGACTTTGATAAGCTCATCGCATATTGCAAAGAGTTTGGGTTCAACAGGTATCAGGATGATATCAAACGGTTAGTAACTGGAGAAGAACCCGCGCCCAAAGCTAAACCCGCCGCGAAGAAAAAACCTGAACCTGCAGATCCATTTAGTTTGTTTAATCAACCCAATGATTCATCGACTGAATCTACGATTGAAGTTGACGGCGACTACACCATTGTGCGCACAAAGAGTGAGCTCGATAAACTTGTGAAACAACTCGAATCTGCTTCACTGATCGCGGTAGATACCGAAACAACTCATATCAACCCGATGTGGGCCGAGCTTGTCGGGATATCTGTCTCTACCGAATCCGGAAAAGGTTACTACATCCCAACTCGATCACCTGATCCCACATCTCATCTTGATAATGAGCAAGTGATCGCCGCACTCAAACCTGTACTAGAAAACGAATCAATCCAGAAAGTCGGACAGAACATCAAATATGATCTGCTGATCTTCCAGAATGCGGGGATCTCACTTCGTGGGTTTGTGCCTGCAGATCAACAATCACAGGCAGGCGATACCATGATCGCTTCCTATGTTCTCGACTCATCACGATCATCGCACTCAATGGACAACCTCTCTCTTGCGTTCCTAGATCGAACGAACTTGTCGATCAAGGATTTGATTGGAACTGGAAAAAACCAGAAGCGTTTCGACGAGGTTGCGCTTGAACTCGCCGGGCCGTACGCTGCAGAAGACGCGGATGTCACTTTCCAACTCAACGAGAAACTCTCTCCGATGATTCATAAAGAGTCATCACTCGAAAAGCTCTATAGAGAAGTGGAAATGCCTCTCGTCGAGGTCCTCGCAGCTCTCGAATACAACGGCGTGCTTGTTTCCAAAGATGAACTCAACAACCAAGAAGTCAGACTCCAAAAACGCATCGATGAGCTGATCAGTACAATCGACGAAGAAGCAAAATCAACAATCGCAAGAACTTTCGATCTCAATAGTCCTAAACAGCTCTCCGCCGCGTTGTTCAACAAACCGGATGATGAAGTTGAAGGATTGGGGATCAAACCAATCAAGAAAACGAAAACTGGATTCTCAACGAATGCTGAGGTTCTCGAAAAACTCTCACTCGATCCAGATGTTGAAACCCCGATCCCACAACTCATCCTTGAATATCGACAACTCACGAAGCTTGTAAGCACCTATCTCAAAGCACTCGCAGACGATGTTCATCCAAAGACAAAGAGGATTCATGCGAGTTTCCATCAAACCGTCGCCGCTACAGGGCGCTTGAGTTCTTCAGATCCAAATCTACAGAACATTCCAATCCGAAGTGATATAGGAAAAGAAATACGAAAAGCGTTCATCGCACCTCCTGATCATCAACTCATCTCTGCGGATTACTCGCAGATCGAGCTCCGTATCCTTGCTCATCTCTCGGATGATCCCGCCCTCATCGAAGCATTCCTTGCAGGCGAGGATATCCATCAAGCTGTCGCTGCTCAGATCAATGACATCCCGCTCGATCAAGTAACTAAAGAACAACGCTCAGGCGCCAAGATGGTCAACTTCGGAATCGTTTACGGCGTCACCCCATGGGGACTCGCAAGACGACTCAATGTCTCTAACAGCGAAGCAACAGAGATCATCGACAACTACAAAGCGAAGTTTGCAAACATCACTTCGTTTCTCGAAGAATGTGTCGTCTTTGCTCGTTCGCACGGATATGTCGAAACAATGCTCGGTCGGCGAAGACCCATCAA
>Ga0209344_10000285_pt1 | contig 99105 bp, 89 predicted proteins | sample Cruoilmetagenom6_FD_187293 | JGI IMG/M metagenome (GOLD analysis project Ga0209344, IMG submission 187293) | Oil polluted marine microbial communities from Coal Oil Point, Santa Barbara, California, USA - Santa Barbara Oil Seep Sample 6 (SPAdes)... | ecosystem: Environmental > Aquatic > Marine...
GTTGTAAACCCGTATCTGTATCTCCAATGGCCAAATCTATATTTGGGTAAGTGGTTCCAATACCCACATTATTTGCGCTACCATCTATAACTAAGGTGTTAGCATCAAAGTTAATATCGTAGTTATTTTGAGTGATATTACGATGTCCTGTAATTGTACCACTTGTAGAATAAATATTATCATCGTTACCACCACCAGCAGCTACAATTTCAGCAGCCGTTCTTTGGCGAATATTTCCACTTGAATCTTTAGTTAAAATATTATCCGTTGCGGCACCATTATTTACTGTTCTGATTCTTGCATCTCCATTAATATCTAATTTGGCTGTAGGGTTATTAGTACCGATACCTACTTCGTTTGCACTACCATCAATCACTAAGGTGTTGGCATCGAAATTGACATCGTAATTATTCTGAGTGATGTTTCGGTTACTAGTAATCGTACCACTCGTAGAATACATGTTATCATTGATACCTCCACCAGCAGCTACAATTTCTGCTGCTGTTCGACGACGAATATTACCACTAGAGTCTCTAGTTAGGACATTATCTGATGCCGCACCATTGTTTACAGTTCTAATTTTAGCAGTACCGTTAACATCCAATTTAGCAGTAGGATTACTGACACCTATACCTACTTCGTTTGCGCTACCATCAATCACTAAGGTGTTGGCGTCAAAATTAACATCGTAATTGTTCTGAGTGATATTACGATTTCCAGTAATTACACCACTAGTTGAATAAATATTATCATCACTACCACCACCTGCAGCTACAATTTGAGCAGCAGTTCTACGACGGATATTACCACTAGCATCTCTAGTTAAAATATTATCAGTATCCGCACCGTTATTTACTATTCTAATTCTAGCGTCTCCATTGACATCTAATTTAGCTGTCGGGCTGTTTATGCCAATACCAACTTCGTTAGCGCTACCGTCAATTACTAAGGTGTTAGAATCAAAATTAAGATCGTAGTTACCTTGAGATACATAGCGATTTGCAGTAATAGTGCCATTAGTAGAATAAATGTTATCATCGTTTCCTCCGCCTGCAGCTACGATTTGTGCAGCGGTACGTTGACGAATATTTCCACTAGCATCTCTTGTTAAGATGTTATCAGTATCTGCTCCATTAGCTACTGTTCTTATTCTAGCATCTCCGTTGACATCTAATTTAGCAGTTGGGCTGTTTATGCCTATACCAACTTCGTTAGCGCTACCGTCTATTACTAAGGTGTTAGAATCAAAATTAAGATCAAAATTACCTTGGTTTACAAAACGATTACTAGTAATTGTACCATTAGTAGCATAAATGTTATCGTCGTTTCCACCACCTGCAGTTACAATTTGAGCGGCTGATCTACGACGAATATTTCCACTGGAATCTCTAGTTAATACATAATCAGTATCCGCTCCGATATTGACTAGTCTTATCCTAGCATCTCCGTTGACATCTAATTTAGCTGATGGATTGTTTATGCCTATACCAACTTCGTTGTCGCTACCATCTATTACTAAGGTGCTTGAATCGAAATTTAAATCGTAATTACCTTGGTTTACATAACGATTACCAGTAATTGTACCATTAGTAGCATAAATGTTATCATTGCTTCCTCCACCAGCAGCTACAATTTCAGCCGCTGTTCTACGACGAATGTTTCCACTAGAATCTCTCGTTAATATATTATCAGTTGCAGCTCCATTATCTACAGTTCTAATTCTAGCTGTTCCATTAACGTCTAATTTCGCTGTAGGATTACTTACACCTATACCTACTTCATTTGCACTACCATCTATAACTAAGGTGTTTGCATCTATATTTAAATCATAGTTACCTGTTGTTAAGGTTCTATTAGCATCTAACGTTAAGTTTGTATTCGCAATATTGCTATCTGTATTTCCAATAATATCAGCTAATGGTACGGAAGCAGTATTACCATTTTCTAAAGTAATACTCAGGTTAGATCCTATAACACTAAAATTTGTAATTTTTTGATTATCTACATTAGAGCCTGCAGCTACACGAACCCATTCACTACTATCCCAATAATAGTAACCTGGTTCAACATTATTTATGGTTTGCGTGTTATAAACTAAGAGACTTTCTACGTTACCACTTGTAATAGTAGATACGTCATTAGTACTAGTAAGTTCTACTCTAGGAATAAGTAAACCTTGAGTACTAGATTCAATTTCTAATATTGAAGAAGGATTAGGAGTAGTGGTACCAATTCCTACTTGTGCATTTGTATATAAACAAAAACAAAAAAAGATAATTGTAATTTTAAATACTTTAGATAATCGAAGATTCATTTTTCTTTTTTATTTGTTAACCTGAGCTCGCAAAGTAACAAAATAAAAATCGATAAAACGCATTAATCATCGATAAAGTGTAAATAATAGCGATAAGAAGTTTATTTTATCGTTTAAGTGTAAGTTGATGTGTGGCTTTATTTTATTGATTAATAGGTTTTTAAAACCGTAAATTCTAGGTTAATTTTCTTTAAGTAAAATGAAAAAAAAATATGAATTATTTATTTTTTAAGCCCAGAATGATTGATTATAAATGAAAAATCTTACAAAATGAACATTCGTATTTATTTAAAGATTCCTATAATCTTAAAAAAGTGATAGTATTTCTTAGGTTATTTTAGGGGTATTACAACTGTTGCCAAAAGATTAAGTGGATTGCGTCAATCTAACTTACATGTATTTTAATTCTAGTTTTTGGATGGAATTAATAAGCGCTTTCTAAATGTGGCTACTTGGAAACTATATTATATATAAGGTATAAAAAAAGGGAAAGGAGATTGTGCTTTTTACCAATTTGAATACTAGGCTGTAACATTTTTAATTTGTTTGCGTCCTATAGGTGTAAAATCATTAATCATGGAATCAAATTATCACACCTTTAAACGCACAGACAATCAATTATTAGTCATTACACATTTGTCACAATTGCTAACTTATGTGACAGGTTTCGGAGGACTTTTAGCTCCATTAATTATTTGGGCTACACAGAAAGAACAAGTTGATGGCATGGATGCTCATGGAAAATCTATAGTGAATTTTCAGTTAAGCATGCTCATATATTCTATAATTAGTATTCCGTTAATCTTTGTTGTTGGGTTGGGAATCTTAACATTAATATTAGTTGCCCTTTTGGCATTTGTAATGCCTATAATAAATGCTATAAAAGCTAGTAATGGAGAATTACCTAGCTATCCGTTATCTCTTAATTTTATTAGTTAGTTAGATTATTAGAGATGAAGTGAAAACGCTTGCAGCAATGTAAGCGTTTTTTTGCTTTTAGAAAAAAATCACTAGCTTACAGAAGAATCACTGTTTATTTAAATAAATAAATATTTAAGTTTGTGAATTGTACAAGATATTATGTATAATTTGAAGACCAAAATATCAATAATTACTTTACTATTTTTAGAGGTATTGAGCTATGCTCAGAATCCGGTGTTAGAAAATATGTCAGATGTTTCACCGCTTCCCGATGTTGAGTTTTATGATATTTTAGAAGATGATACTAATTACATCTGGTTAGCAGCAGATAAAGGCTTATTTCGTTATAATGGGAAGTCGTATCAACGTTATAGCCATCCCAATCAAAAAGCAAATTCTCTATTTCAGTTAAAAGAAGATAATGATGGAAAATTATGGTGTAATAATATTTACGGTCAGTTATTTTATGTAGAAGATGATCAATTAAACCTATTTTATGACGCTAGCGACTTAGTAAAAGGCCAATTAGCAGCCTATACTGTTTTAGATCAGTATATCCGCTTATTTACTATCACAGGTATTTATGATATTCATAAAAACACCAAGAAAGTTACAAAAGTTTTTGATGGCTGGTGTATTAGTAATGCCAATAGTTTGGGTAGTAATTACATCTTTATTATTAATAAAGAACAACAATTAGAGAAACATCGTGTTTATAAACTCGAAGGTGATTCTACTGTAAAAATATTGGACGTCGATAACGTGGGGCGTATTCAGTCCCCTAGATTATATGCTTTTAAAAATGAAGTATTCTTAACGCATAAAAGTAACAAAGGAAATATCATCTATTTGATACATAAATCTGACGACACTTCAGTTAAACTTCAAACCCCTCATCAATTAAAGAATCAGATAATTTATAATCTATTAAATTTAGATGGAAAGTATTGGTTTTTAACTACTGAAGGTGTTTTTATTTATGAGTTTAGAAATGAAGGTTTTATTTTTAAAGAACAGCTTTTTCCTACTGAAGCTATAACGGATGTGGAGAAAGATTTTAATAACAATTATTGGTTTGCAACTTTAGATAATGGTGTATTTGTATCACCAAACTTAAATATTAGACACGTTGCATTGGCACCAACAAAATCTAAAATTACAGCATCTTGTGCTTTAGATAATAACCAATTTGTATTAGGTACAAATGATGGCAAATTATTGTTTTACGACCAGCTTCAACGATTTAAAACCTTACAATTACTTGGACAAAAAATTATTGGTAATCTATTTTATGATGCTCAAAATCAGCAACTCATTGTGAGTATTAATGCCTCGGAATCTTATGTTGTAAACCTAAAAAATGATAAAATAACAGATGCTATTAATAAATTTTCTGTAGCCAAAGCCATTTCTAAACTTAATGATACCTTATTATTTTATGGTAATTATAAAGAAGGTATCGTTTATAATAATCCTTATCATTCTAAAGAAAAAAGCATCCTGCGTTCTAGTAGAGTAAAGGCTTCAGTGGTTTCGCATGGAAAACTTCTTGTTTCTTATATCGACGGATTATTTCAATATGATTTAAATGGGTTTTCTTCAACCGAAATTCAGTTTCAGGGCCATAGTTTAATAGTAAATGCCATGAGCAATTCGAGTACAGCAATTTGGCTCGCAACTCAGCATAATGGCTTAATGACATTTGAGAATCAGATTTTAAGTAAAGCTAGCATTCAATTGCCAGACGATGTATTAATCAACGCCATACAATCAGATGGTGACGATTTGTGGATTTCTGCAGATACTGGATTATTCCGATATAACACAGTCACTAAAACCTTAAAATCTTTGAATGCCCAAGATGGATTGAACACAGCAGTTAACAATTTCCATGTTCTCAAAGATGTTATTGTCGTTAGCTTGCCTCAAGCACTTTATTTACTGCCAAAAGATGAAAGTTTATTTAAAACTTTTAAAACTTCAAAAATTGAAATTGAAGCTGTTCAAATTAACGATCGCGATACTATTGTGCAATCGCACTATAATCTACCATATCATTTAAATAAAATTGGACTGCGTTTTAATTCTAACGGTTTTCAATCCAATAAACAGGTAAACTATCACTATCGCGTACAACAATTAGATTCTAGTTGGCAGAACGTTCCGTTAAATACCAATACTGTTAATTTTAATAGTTTAGCTAGTGGCACTTATGAGGTGGAAATTAAAGCGCAAAACATTAGTTCAGAAGATGCTGTTTTTGCTATGCCTTTTACGTTTGTAATTGCTAAGCCTTTTTGGGAAACCTATTGGTTTTATGGTTTAGCTCTAGTGACTATTTTTGGATTGGTTTGGCTGTATTTTAGGTGGAGATTACAACAAAAAGAAGAACAGCGCATTTCTGAAATCGATAAAATTTTAATCGATAAAAAAATTACCAATTTGAGATTAGAAAATCTACGCTCTCAAATGAATCCACATTTTATTTTCAATGCGTTGAATTCCATTCAAGATTATATTGTGTCTAACGAGAAAGAATTGGCAAGCTCGTATTTAGTGAAGTTTAGTCGACTAATCAGAAAGTACTTAGACTACAGTCAACAAAACGAAATTACTTTAGAAGAAGAGTTAAACGCTTTAAAACTGTATCTAGAATTAGAAAAAGTGCGTTTTGAAGACGAGTTAGAATACCATATTACTGTGGATAATCTGTTAAACACAAATCAGATAAAAGTGCCCTCATTGTTTATCCAACCTTATGTTGAAAATGCCTTAAAACATGGGTTATTGCATAAATCAAGCTATAGAAATCTTACTGTTGAGGCTAAAGTTGTGCAACAAAATAAACTTCAAATAACTGTTGAAGATAACGGAATAGGCAGAGAGCAATCCGAAAAATTAAAACGCCCAAACCAGCATAGACCTTTTGCTACCAAAGCCAATGAAGAGCGTGTACATTTGTATAAAAATAAATTGAAACGCGATATCACTATTGAAATAGACGATTTACACGATGAAAGTCATACCGCTTCAGGAACTAGAGTAGTTATTATAATGCCAATTTAAAAGACCAATGAAAGCGATAATTATAGACGACGAAAAACGCGCCAGACATTTACTGTCAAATTTGCTAACAGAACATTGCACTAATATTACAAGTATTAATGAAGCGCAAGATTTAGCAACTGGTGTAGATTTAATAAAAAACACAAAACCAGACGTCGTATTTTTGGATATTGAAATGCCAAATCAATCGGGATTAGATATTTTAGAATACTTTCCCAATCAGGTAGATTTTAAACTCATTTTTGTTACTGCATATAATCAGTATGCCATTGAAGCATTTAAATTATCTGCAGTCGATTATTTGTTAAAACCTGTAGATACTACCGAATTAAAAGATGCTGTTGCCAAAGCAGAAGAGGCAATAAAAGCTAATAATCTTAATGATCAATTAAACAGGTTGCGCGACTCGTTAAAGCAATTGTCTATGGATAAAATTGCTTTAGAAATTCCAAAAGGCATCATGTTTGCCTCACACAACGATATCGTTTATTTTGAAGCTGATGGGATGTACACCAACGTACAGCTTATTGATGGTAAACAAAAAACCATTTGTAAACCGTTAAAGCATTTTGTAGAACAATTAGAGTGTAATGCCATGTTTTTTAAATGTCATCGTTCGTATTTAATTAACTTAAAATATGTAGACGAATTGGTAAAAGACGACGGTGATTATTTACTCATGAATAATCAAAAACGCATTCCAATTTCAAAATCTAAACGCGATCAATTTTTAGAAGTAATCAAAGAAACGTTTATGTGATTCACTTAGAATCTTTGAATTTCTTTCAGAAAAAAAAACCTCAGTTTTAGAAAAAAAACAATTAAGAATGGCTGTTTAGTACTTTATTTTGAAGTCTATTAAACACAATTCTTATGAAAAAAACAGTTTTATTATTGGTTTTAGCAATGTGCTATACTACAACACATGCACAACTGGGTAAAATGCTAAAAAGGAAAGCTAAAGCCGCAGTTGAGAAGAAGTTGACAAAAGACGAAGACACTAGCACATCATCTTCCCAAACAACAAATGCTACTGGAATGGTTAGTGATACAGCAACAGCCAATCAAAATTCATCTAAAACCGGCTATACAGATGAAGAATTTAAAGCAGAATTAGCCAAAAAATATCCTAACGATCAAGCTAAACAAGATTTATACTATCAAAAATATCTTGAGAAAAAACAAAAAGAAGCTAAGACTAATAAATCAAAATCGTCATCAAATATAAGTGATGACTTTTTATACATGTCGTATCCTTTTGCTATGACCAAAGGCATGAATGCTGTTGGTGTTGACCGTGTAAAATTAAGACGTCAAATGACCGATATGGGCGATAATGTAGATCTATTACCTGCACAGGATCCAGAGTACGCTTGGTTACGCTTTTTAACCACGCCAGAATTAGAAGCTATGTCGCCAGAAGGTTATATTGGTTACGAGCTAGTTTCGGGTATGTTTACAACCAAAGTTGGTACAGACCGATCGCAAACTTTAGAACTTGGTACAGGTATGCCAATATTAGTTAGAGGTATGCTCATTGCAGACGATGTTTTTGTGATTTATGCAGCATCGCACCAAGGTGGACATGCGTTTAACGTGCCATCGTATATGCATCAAAAAGATATTACCATACTTAACGTCATTGGTAAAGGCGAGCAACAATTTCATTTGGAATGGTTAGAAAAAGCAAAACCAATAGTAAAAGAATTTGAAGCGACATTAAAAGCGAATTATGATGCTGCTGCAAAATCAACGATGGATGCTATAAAAATGCCCAAAGCTGGTAGTATGAATAGCAATGCCTCATTAATAAGCTTTGCTAAACAAAATGTGTCTAAAACTATTGAAAAAGATGGTGCAAAACTTCTAAAACTAAATATAGAATCTAACGACTGGAGTATTGTAAAAAACAAATATACAGGACACATTTTATACCGTTGGATAAAAGGCGCGTTTACTGAAAAAAATAAAAATAACGACTGTTACTTACAAGGCTTCTTAATTAAGCAACATTATAATGGCAGTGGTTATGGTAGTTCGGAATTTGGAGGAATTATTCACGGGCAAATGCCTTATGGACAAAAAATGACTTGTGAATAATTATATATATGATTAAGAGAATTTTTTGAAGGCTGTCTTTTTAGATAGCCTTTTTTTTGTTTGGCAATCAGTGTTTTTACGTGTTTACTTTCAGAAAGAAAATAGCCATATTCAGAAAAAAGCCACTTGAAAACATGAAGTGTTAACGTTGTTTTGTAGTTGATTAATTTTAATATTCAAAACAACCATGAAAAAAAATTTACTCTTATTTACAACCTGCTTATGCTTGGGTGTGTTTTCGGCTTTTGCCCAAAACGTTACTTTTCAAGATACTAATTTTAAAAACTATTTATTAGCAGATCCAGCTATTAACACCAATAGCGATTCAGAAATTTCTGTAGCTGAAGCACAAGCTTTTACAGGAACTATATCAGCAACAGGACTTGGAATTACAGATTTAACAGGAATTGAAGCCTTTGTAAATATTACCATATTAGAGGTATATTCAAATAGCCTAACATCTATAGACGTTAGTAATAACACTAATTTAACACGATTACATTGTGCAGATAACCAAATTACTCATTTAGATGTTAGTAACATTCCTACATTAAATCAAGTTCATTGCCAAAACAATCAGCTTGTAGAATTAAATTTAGCTAATGGCAACAATGCTAATTTTATATATATGAAATCTTATAATAACCCTAGTCTTACTTGTATACAAGTTGATGCTGGAACTGTACCACCGCCTAACGTAGGTTTGTATGATGTGGGTTGGACTAGGGATCTAGAAACTAGAGTCGTAGAAGATTGCAGTACAAGTATTTCTTACGTAACTATACCAGATGCTAATTTTAAGTCTTATTTAGTTGACAACAGTGCAATTAACACAGATTATGATCAAGAAATATCTGTTGCAGAAGCTCAGGCGGTTACCGGAACATTAGATGTAAGTAGTTTGGCAATTTCAGATTTAACTGGTATTGAAGCTTTTATTAATCTTACAGCATTAGATTGTAGTGATAATACAATCACTGCTTTAGATGTGTCAACTATTACAGGGCTTACCAATTTAAATTGTAAAGAAAATAATATTGGTAATTTGAACGTGCAGGGCACTTCTTTAATAACTTTAGATGCTGAAGATAACAGTTTAACGAGTTTAGATGTTTCAAATTTAGTAACCTTAACAACTTTAAATACCAGATCAAATAATATTTTAAATTTAAATCTTCAAGGTGCAACTGGTCTTGAGGTTTTAAATTGTAGCGATAATAGCTTATCTACGTTAAATGTAAGTTTAAATACAAACCTTATTGATTTAAATTGTAGTGATAATAACTTAACGACTTTAGATGTTACTAACTTAACGTCGCTAACAGATTTAAATTTTGGTGATAATACCATCTCATCGATTATACTTATCACGAATTCAAATTTAAATACATTAACAGCAAACGATAATAATTTAGCTAGTATTGATGTTTCTAATAATACAATGTTAACTGATTTAATTGTGGCAAGTAATAGCTTAACAAGTATAGATATTACTAATAACACAATGCTTACTGCTGTAGATTTTCAAGATAATTCAATCAGTAGCCTAGATATTAGCAATAACCCTAATTTAACTAGGATTCACGCTGCATTTAATCAATTTACAACGTTTGATATTAGCGCCTACCCTCAAATAAATCAGTTGTTGATATATGACAATCAACTTACTAGCTTAAACGTAGCTAATGGTAATAATTCTAATTTTGTATATATGAAGGTATATAATAATCCTGATTTAACATGTGTACAAATAGATTCAGGATATACACCAAACCAAGTCGGTGTGTATGATAATGGATGGACTAAAGATGCAACCACAAACTATAGTGAAAATTGTATTCCTACAGTGTATTATGTTAATGCAAATGCCTCTGGAAATAATGACGGAAGCTCTTGGACAGATGCTTTTACTAGCATTGAAGATGCATTAAATAATGCATTATTAAATGATGAAATTTGGGTGTCTAGTGGTGTATATACTCCAGCAACAGCTGCTACAGTATTAAGATTAGATTTCGAAAACTTAAAAATATATGGTGGTTTTGATGGCACTGAGTTAACCTTAGCAGATCGTGATTTAACTAAAGTATTTACCGATAATGCTACTATTATTTCTGGAGATATTAATGGTGATGATATTGAAGGTGATTTCACAACTAATAAAACCGATAATGCCACAACATTAGTAAGTCTTGAAGATGATAATGTCATTTTTGATGGTTTTGTACTTCAGAATGCTTATACCTCTGGGGCTAGTCCAGTTATCGCAACTAATACCAATGTTACCAATTTTACTTTAAAAAATACATGGATTTCAGAAAATTACAGTGGAGGACTACTATTAGATTGGAGAAAATTTTCTGGAGACTTGGTGGTTGAGAATGTAGCAATAACCAACAATGCGACCAATAATGGTGTTGTTTTAGTAGAGCATAGTGCCTTAAATTCAGATGAATTAACGTCTCATTGGTCAAATATTCTATTTACAGATAATACGTATAATTCAGACTTTGGTGCAATTTGGTTTAGAAGAAGTTCATCTTCTAATGGTAACAGAAGTATAGTTCACTATTTAAATAATGCCACAATTGTAAATAACGAAAATAATCATGCAACCGTACAACAGGTTATTAATGTTAGTGGAAGTGGATGGATTCGTCTAGAAACAAGAAATAGTATTTTTTGGCAAAATAAATATAATGGAAGCCAATTCAGTACTGTAGATATTGACAATAACAAAACAGGAGAAGGTGATAGCCAAACAATCAATGTCTATAATTCGGTTATACAGGTAACTTCAGCTGCTACTTCAGGGACTTATAACGCTTTAGATATTACGCCATTAGATCCTTCAACGGATAATTTAAATTTAGATGCTGATTATAAACCAACGACGGCTTCAAATTATATCATAGATCAAGGTGATAATACGTATTATGATACTACAATTTTTGCAGGCTTAGATTTATCTGGGAACGACAGATTTTTCAATAGCACTATAGATTTAGGTGCTTATGAGTATAATTCTACCTTAGGATTAGAGGACGAAATTTTTAATGCTGAAATAAAATTATACCCAAATCCAGCAACGGACAAATTGTATATTAGTACAACTGCACAGGTAGAACGTCTTGTTATTTACAACATAAACGGTCAATTGGTAAAGCAAACGAATGCACTAGCAAACGGTGTTGATGTATCGCAATTACCAAGCGGCTTATATATGGTACAAATACAAACAAATACCAATACTACAACTCAAAAATTCCTTAAAAATTAAGTCCATATTTTAGGCCTTAAATTAAAAGGCTCATTGTAAAAAGTGGGTCTTTTCTAACTTTTAAAATGTCTTATATATGAAAAACATAAAGCATCTTGTATTATTAACAATGCTAGCTATTTTAGCAGTGTCTTGTTCTTCTGATGATGATAATTCAGGCTCTCAAAACGAAAACAATATTACAGTAGGAGCATCGGTTTATGAAATGAAAACAGCCATTGTAGAACCTGCTTCAATAGGTCACTATGTATATTTAAGTGTAAGCAATAAAACTGAGGCAGAAATAACAGCTGCTATTAACGGGACGACAATCAATAATGTGGATTTATTTACAGCTCGAATTAATGCATTGGATCTTACACCTAATAGAACTTATAACTTATCAGAAATTTCAAGTTTAGAGTTTATTGTTGATGGTGATTTTATTGGTGCCGACTTTGAAAATGGTGTGAGTCAATTTTATTTAGGAGATGGAACTTCAGATTTAAGAGTCGTTGATGGTAGTATTACAGTTACAGATTACGCTGTGGAGGCTATTAGTTTATCGTTTAGCTTTACACGAGCAGATGGTGAAAACATTACAGGAGTTTATGAAGGTAGTTATTTATATCTGGCTTCAAATGATGAATAAGCTTTTCTGAAAAACGATAATGTTAAGGTTCTTCCATTAGTGATGAGCCTTTTTTTAGGAATAAAAAAGACTCACTATTATAGTGAGTCTTTTAATAAGTAATTATTATAAATAGCAAAATTATTATCAGTTTAACTATTTAGCATCACAGGCATCACCAACATAGTAACATGTTCTCCTTCATCTAAACCATCAATTGGTGTTAAAATACCAGCTCTGTTTGGTAAACTCATTTCTAACTGAACGTTATCAGAGTTTAGGTTATTAATCATCTCAGTTAAGAAGCGCGAGTTAAAACCTATTTGCATATCGTCTCCTTGGTAATCACAAGTTAAACGTTCTTCTGCTTTGTTAGAGTAATCAATATCTTCAGCAGAAATATTTAATTCGGCACCGGCAATTTTTAAACGAATTTGGTGTGTGGTTTTGTTAGAGAAAATACTAACACGACGTACAGAGTTTAAAAATTGTGTTCTATCAATTACTAATTTATTTGGATTTTCTTTAGGAATTACCGCTTCGTAATTCGGATATTTTCCATCAATTAAACGGCAAATTAATACCGAGTTTTCAAAAGTAAACTTGGCATTAGATTCGTTGTATTCTACCAATACATCATCATCACTTCCTGCTAAAATACCTTTTAAAAGATTTAAAGGTTTCTTTGGCATAATAAATTCTGCTGTTTCTGTAGCACTCACATCTTTTCTAGTATATTTTACCAATTTGTGCGCATCAGTAGCTACAAAGGTTAAATTATCTTGAGAAAATTGAAAGAACACACCGCTCATTACAGGTCTTAAGTCATCATTACCAGCAGCAAAAATTGTTTTGCTAATCGCTGTTGCTAAGATGTCTCCCATAATGGTTGTTGTACTAGCATCTTCAATAGAAACTGCATTTGGAAATTCTGCACCATCAGCATAAGCTAAAGCATATTTACCATGATTAGAGCTAATTTCTACCGTATTATTTTCTTCAACAACAAAGGTTAAAGGTTGCTCAGGAAATGTCTTTAAGGTATCTAAAAGTAATCTTGCAGGTAAGGCAATGCTGCCTTCAGAATCACTTTCAACATCTATTGTAGCAGACATCGTTGTTTCTAAATCACTCGCCGAAATCGTTAATTTTGATTGGCTAAGTTCAAATAAGAAATTATCTAAAATAGGTAGTGTATTACTGTTATTAATAACACCTCCTAATACTTGAAGTTGCTTTAATAAATAGGTGCTTGAAACAATGAATTTCATGTGTTTTATATTAATTGTTTTTAATTCGTTACATGGAACATCTTAAATTGAATTCTTAAGATAAAACTCAACCTTGTTAGATTAGAGGTTTCATGCTGAATATATGTATTTTATACTTTTAATTGGTATTACAAATATATCTTAATAGAAGGGTTTTTTAAAACAAACTTATTAACAAATTCTACTAATTAAAGTCGTATTTTATTGCATTAAAAACAGGTTTTTAAGACGTGTATTTACGTTTTCTCAAATAATTAAATACAAAACCAAAGAGACCTAAAAGTATGAGGGGCAAAGCAATATTAATAAATTGCCATGTACCTTTACTGTCTTTTATTTTATCTGCATCTAAAAAAGCGACATTAATTTCTTTAGCTCTAATGTTTATAAGTCCTGTATCGTCTAAAAGATAATTAACTGTATTTAGTAAAAATTCTTTGTTGCCAAATGATTTTCCGGTGAATTGATCAAAGCCTAATTCTAAGGGTCTATTTTTTATGACTTCATTTTTTATCACATTACCATCTGAAACCACAACCATTTTTGTCGCCTTACTTTTAGATTTAAAATCATTTACTTTAAATGGTAAAACACGTTGGTCATAAACTGAAGAAAATTCACCTTCTAACAATACCGCTAAATTTTGAGGACCTAAGTTATAACTTGCTTCGTTAGGTGCTTTAGTGACATTGTTTAAAGAAATAGATGTTGGTGCACCTTCTGTTTTAGATTTTGGTGAACTCTGTAGCAAAATAGATTTTTTGATGCTATTTTTTAAGGTATCAATTGGACTTGCAAAATCAAACTTTACTAAATTTAAGTTTTTGGTGATTGAATGTTTAGGATTTGATGCTGCTAAAGGTGAATATTGCCATTGAATAGGTTGCATTTGTGCTTCACTACCTTCTCCTATAGATAACATAATTGGGGCAGAGTAGAGGTCTTTGACTAAAGTAGGATTTACTCTAACGCCATATTTAAAGAAAAAATCATTCATGTTTAAGTCACGTATAATCGATACTCCAGTTCCTGTCACATTATATAAACTGTCTTTGTCCATTATAACAGACTCTGTAAGCCATAGACTTTTACCTCCATTCATGGTGTATTGATCTAAAACTAATTTTTCATTTTCGGTAAAAGGAATACTTGGTTTTGCCGCAATAATTAAATCGTAGTCTTTAAGTTTATCTAATGTACCTTGTGGATTGGTAGCCACACTATCTAAGGTAAATTGCGCTAAATTATAATACGGTTTCACCGTTTTTAGAAAGTCAGCTATATAAATGTCATCTAATTCACCATTCCCTTTTAAAATAGCAACCTTTTTTGATTTAGCATTTACCAGTTTACTAAAACCGTCGGCAAAGGCATATTCTAGAGCTTGTACTGAATTATTAATTTGTTCTTGTAACCCTTGTGTAATGCTTCGTTTTAAAAGTGGAATTTTAAGGGTTTCACCTTTACAGCTAGCAAAAGCCCATGGAAAAATAATATCTTGAGTTACTTTTCCTGTGCTGTTATCTGTGTTTATGTATGGTTCTAATCCTGCATTTGTTAATTCTTCAATATAGCGTTGACGTGTAGTTTCATCTTCAATTGGATCAATATAGTTAATGAATATTTGATTGGATTCTAACTGAAACTCTTCTATAAGTTGTTTTACTTCTGATTGAAGTAATCTAAATTCAGAAGGAAAATCACCTTCCAAAAAAACATCTATAATTAAAGGTGAGTCTAAATCGCTTATCAATGATTTTGAAGCATCTGAGAGTGTATAACGATGATCTTTAGTTAAATCGAAACGCTGATAAACCGAACTCGAAATTGCATTTACAATGATGAGTCCTGCAATAATAGCAACAATATATAGTATAGATTTATTTTTTTTCATTCTCGAAAGTTATTTCTTCTTGATACGGTCGTATAGATATGACTTTATCATTTTTAAATGTGATTTCTACGCATTCTTTTTTATCATTAAATGCGCCAGGTTCTATGCCAAGTCCATAATTCCATTTGTTGTTATCATGTGTGTTTTGAGCATCATCCCAAGACAACCATTCTACTTCTCCTAAAAGAGTTTTAACATTAGCTTTAGAAGCTCCAATTAACGTATCTGTTTTTATAATATTATCAATCATCTCATAACGCAAAGCGGGTTCTTCTATCCAAGCTTCACTATTAAAATATTTTTGATGATGGTAACTACTAATAATATTTAGAAAAGGATAAAACATAAAGAAAAACACAAAAGGTGTAAGCACTAAGCTTATTATAGCCGAGAGCCATTTGCGTTTGTCAACAGTATTTAAAAATAAAAATAGGAGTACAAAAACGACAATTAAGAATATGACTAATAAAGGAGTGATTATCATATTATTGTTTTTGAATTCTGAGTTTTGTAAATAATAAAAAAGCTAAGGCAATACTTATAAAGTATACTAAATCTCGCGTGTCAATAACACCACGACTCATACTATTGTAATGAGCAGACATGCCAAGGTTTTCCATGTAAACTAAATTGTCTAATATGTTATAATTAGATAGGCCTTCAAACCCAAAATAGAAAAAGAAACATATAAAAACAGCAATGATAAATGCTACAATCTGATTATCAGAAAGGGTAGAAGCAAACACACCAATGGCAGTATAAGCGCCAACTAAAAACAATAAGCCAAAATAAGAGCCAATAGTGCTTCCCATATCAAGGTTCCCTGTTGGATTTCCTAATTGAGACACTGTATAAACATATAAGAAAGTTGGAATTAAAGCCATTAAAATAAGCGCAAAAGCACCAAAATACTTTCCTAATACAATCTGAAAATGAGAAATGGGTTTGGTAACTAATAACTCTAAAGTGCCTTGTTTTTTCTCATCACTAAAACTACGCATGGTTACTGCTGGGACTAGAAAAATAAGAATCCAAGGCGCGAGTAAAAAGAATGATGATAAAGAGGCTTGTCCATTATCTAATATGTTAAATTCACCTTTAAATACCCATAGAAATAACCCATTGAGTAATAAAAAGACGCCAATAACCAAATAACCAATTGGTGAAGCGAAGAAGGTGTTTATTTCTTTTTTTAAGATTGCTAGCATATTATATCGTTAGTTCTCGTCATTACTCACGCTATTTATGTAACGTAGTAATCTGTTTATATTTCGTTTTAAATTTAAAATATTGCAACGTTTAGCTTGCAATGACATTTTAATTTATATTTCAAATTAAAGTTTATCAATTTAAACTCGTTAATTTATCCACACTCCAAGCTTCAGGTTTTGCATTGAATTTTGGTTTTGTGTTTGCCCAAACGTCTTTAAACAATTCGGAATGTCTGTAATTATTTAAATCGTCTTCAGAATTCCAATAGCTATAAGTAAAAAAAATATTGGTTTTATTCTGATCGCGATAGAGCTCTAATAACTGACAACCTTCAAAGTTCCTGATGTTTTGTTTTACTGTTTCAAAATTAGCCAAGAATTCTTCAATTTTTGACGGTTCAAAACTCATTTTTACAATTCTTACTAACATAATTTTATTATAATTCTTAGATTCTTTCTGATGAAAATATTTTTCTGCTATGGTAGATTTGATGAAGGGCTTCCAAAATTAACCGTCACAGTATCCATAGTTTTCAATCCCATTAAAGTAGAAGCACCTCCTACAGTAGTAAGGTTGCTTTTATAAATTGCAATTTCTAAATACCCTGAAGAATTAAAAACAACTAAACCTTTACCTTCAACATCGCGTTTAGATTCTTCTTTTGTAAAATCAATTAGATCACTGAATTTATTGTAGATTTTATTAAACCGTTTATTGCGAGCAAAAACTTCATACGGTCTATTTTTCTGAACCGTTTCAAAAAAATTACGTTTAATATTAGTGACAACATTTCCGTAATTATCAATATAAATCACAGTGCCAATAATTTGGTTGTACTCATCATTAACAAACGGAACTAAATTTTTGATTGGCTTAATAGTGTTAATAACTTTTCCTATGACATCAAGTGTGCCACCACGTGCAATATGGCAAGCTACTTTTACAAAAATGTCTAATACAGGGAAATTAGTTTCCACTCTATCGTGTATATTAATCTCTACAATCTTCTCTGGCGCGATTTCCGCGCAAATCATACTCATTATGCCGTTGTTTGCGCATATAAAGTAATGGTCATCTAATTTGACTGCAATGTGCTTATTTTCAGGACTTAACTCAGAGTCAATTCCTATTAAGTGAATCGTTCCTTTAGGGAAACTGCTGTAGGCATTCTGAATAATATAAGCCGCTTCAGAAATGTTAAAAGGCGAAATGGAATGCGATATATCTACAATATTAATCTGCTCAAGCTCGCTATAAATAGCTCCTTTTATGGCTCCAGCAAAGTGATCTTTTTCTCCAAAATCAGTCGTTAAAGTGATTATAGCCATGGATTGATTGTTGATATTTTTTTATGATTTGTGGTTGTAAAATTACTAGATTTGTGTGTATACACAAGAATTACAAAATTAAGAAAAGAAAACAGATTAACACACTAAATATAGCTCGCTTTTGAATGAACTGATCCTAGAACTCGAAGAAATATCTCCAAAAGAATTCTTCGGAGCGCAAAATGCTAACATTGAACTTCTTAAAAAGTACTTTCCTAAACTTAAAATAGTTGCTAGAGGTAACAAATTAAAGGCCTACGGAGATGAAGATTTACTCGAAGAGTTTGATCGTAGAATGACTATGTTAATGAAACATTTTGGAAAGTATAACAAGCTCGATGAAAACGTTATAGAGCGCGTGCTTACAAGTCAAAGTAGTGACGACTATACAACATCAACTAGAAGCGATGAGGTTATAGTGCATGGTGTAGGAGGAAAGCTCATTAAAGCACAAACAGCAAATCAGCGTAAGTTGGTAGAAAGTATGCGAAAAAATGATATGGTTTTTGCTATTGGACCTGCGGGAACTGGTAAAACTTATACAGGAGTTGCTTTGGCTGTACAAGCGTTAAAAAGAAAAGAAGTTAAACGTATTATCTTAACACGTCCTGCTGTTGAAGCTGGTGAAAACTTAGGGTTTTTACCTGGCGATTTAAAGGAAAAGTTAGATCCGTATATGCAACCGTTGTATGATGCTTTGCGCGATATGATTCCAGCAGAAAAATTAGAGAGCTATGTAGAAAAAGGCGTGATACAAATTGCACCTTTAGCCTTTATGAGAGGGCGAACTCTAGATAATGCCTTTGTTATTTTAGATGAAGGCCAAAATACCACACATGCCCAAATGAAAATGTTCTTAACCAGAATGGGCAAGAACGCCAAGTTTTTACTTACAGGTGATCCTGGACAAGTAGATTTACCACGTCGTACCATTTCTGGACTAAAAGAAGCCCTTTTAGTGTTGAAAAATGTTGAAGGTATTGGTATGATTTATTTAGATGATAAAGATGTGATTCGCCATAAGCTGGTTAAGAAGGTGATTGCAGCTTATAAAAGTATTGAAAATAGAGAGTAGTGTGTTAAGGTGCTGTAAGTAAGATTATTATGCGTTTTTAGCTTTTAATTGTATAAAATTTAGTAGAAATCATATAAATATTTAGCGGTTAACCTAGTTTAAATTTGCGGTATAATAAAAATTTACAACAACATGAAGAAAGTATTTTTAATTATCGGAATTACATTAGGATTAAGTCCATTATTTGCTCAAGAAGAAGACATCGATTTAAATGCAGACAATTCTTGGCTTAAAGCAGGTTTAACAGCAGGCATACCAGTAGGTGATGCAGATGAAGCGTCATCGTTTGCTTTAGGTGTAGATTTGAGAGGACAATACTTATTTAATCCTAATTTAGGAATTGGATTAGCTTCTGGTTACACTAATTATTTTGGAAAAGATGAGAATGATGATTTCGGAATCGTTCCACTTGCAGGATTTATTCGTTATTATTTTACGCCTGATGGCTTGTTTTTTGGCACCGATTTAGGCTATGGTTTTTTAACCGGAGTAGATGACAACGAAGGTGGACTTTATGTAAATCCACAAATAGGTTACCATAATCGCGATTGGAATTTTTACGCTTATTATCAAAATACATTTGCAGAAAATGATATAGATATCCAAGCTGTAGGAATTGGAGCAACTTATAATATTAGGTTTAAATAAGATAAACCACATAAAAGTTAAATTAAAGAGGAGAAAGTTTATTTCTCCTTTTTTTATAGAGTTTATTGTTTGACCCAAGTAAAGAAATTACATTTGTAGCTCACAACTAAATGATGATTAAATGAACACCATAGTAGATACCAATTTCAACTTTCCGAATCAGAAAAGTGTTTATAAAGGAAAAGTAAGAGAAGTTTATAATATTAATGATGAACAATTGGTTATGGTTGCCACAGATCGTCTTAGTGCTTTTGATGTGGTGATGCCTAAAGGGATTCCTTACAAAGGCCAAATCTTAAATCAGATTGCGACTAAAATGATGAAGGAGACTGAAGATTTAGTTCCTAATTGGTTGTTGGCTACACCAGATCCTAATGTGGCTGTTGGTCATTTATGTGAGCCTTTTAAGGTAGAAATGGTAATCCGTGGATATATGTCTGGTCATGCCGCTAGAGAATATAAAGCAGGAAAGCGAATGTTATGCGGAGTTGAAATGCCAGAAGGCATGAAGGAAAATGATAAATTTCCTGAAGCGATTATTACACCTGCAACAAAAGCTGAAATGGGTGACCATGATGAGGATATATCCAGAGAAGATATTTTGAAAAAAGGCATTGTTTCTGAAGCGGATTATATTGTTCTTGAAGATTATACAAGAAAATTATTTCAACGTGGAACAGAAATTGCTGCAAATCGTGGATTAATTTTAGTGGATACCAAATACGAATTTGGAAAAACTAAAGACGGAAAAATTGTATTGATAGATGAAATTCATACACCAGATTCTTCACGTTATTTTTATGCAGATGGTTATCAAGAGCGTCAAGATAAAGGTGAAGCACAGAAGCAATTATCTAAAGAATTTGTGAGACAATGGTTAATTGCTAACGATTTTCAAGGCTTAGAAGGGCAAACTGTTCCTGTAATGACTGATGCGTATATTCAGTCTGTAAGCGAACGTTATATTGAGTTGTATGAACAGATTACAGGTGAAACTTTTGTGAAAGCAGATGTGTCTGATATACATAATAGAATTGAAACTAATGTTTTAGCCTATTTAAAATAATCCAAAAACAGAAGCTGTTTTAGAACAAAAAATAGGTGTATAAATAATTTATACACCTCTTTTTTATTTATAGAAGTTGTTATTTATAGTGCATACCATGTACCGCTTACATAAATAAGCTGTACTGCAGACCCACCACTTAAGACTAGAGGAGTTGAAACTAAAGAGCTACCAGCTTTTAAGATTTTTCCGTTTGCATTTAAGGAAGTACCTCCTTCATGATGAATATATACAATTTGACCTTCTTGAGGAGTTGCTGGTAAAGTTAATGTCATTGTACCAGAACTTATAACAATTTGACTTTCTGTAGTGATAGTTGTATTAGAATTTACTACAGTGATTGTATAATTTCCGCCATCAGCGCCATCTGCTCCTGCAGGTCCAGCAGGTCCTATTGGTCCTTGAGGTCCTATAGCACCAGTTTCACCAGTAGGTCCGGCAGGTCCAATTGGTCCTTGAGGTCCTATAGCTCCAGTTTCACCAGTAGGTCCGGCAGGTCCAATTGGTCCTTGAGGTCCTATAGCACCAGTTTCACCAGTAGGTCCAGCAGGTCCAATTGGTCCTTGAGGTCCTGTAGCACCAGTTTCACCAGTAGGTCCTGCAGGTCCAATTGGTCCTTGAGGTCCTATAGCTCCAGTTTCACCAGCAGGTCCAATTGGTCCTTGAGGTCCTGTAGCACCAGTTTCACCAATAGGTCCGGCAGGTCCAGTTGGTCCTTGAGGTCCTGTAGCTCCAGTTTCACCTATAGGGCCAGGAATAGAACTACCAGACGTTTTTGCATATAAGGCATATGGAACACTCATTAATTGACTAATTCCTGTGATAGTATAGTCCGTTCCTCCTGTAGGGTCGATTTCAGTTTTAATAAAATATAAATTGTTTCCCCAATCAATGTCACTAAAAATACCAGTGGTATTAGTTCCGGTACCTATCTCAATAGACAATAAACCATTGTTATTTGTTGTAGGGTTTTGTGTTTCAACATATATAGCATTACCATTGGTAGCTCCTTCTAAAAGGCTAATTTGAATGCCTACGTTCTGATTGGCTAATATTTGGTCACTACTGTTTCTTATTATCGCTTGATAACTAATTTTATCTGGCGCTTGTGCCATAACAGTTAATGAAGTGGCGATAAAAATAAGAATTAAAGTAATTTTTTTCATTTCGGTTAGTTTTTAATTATTTTAAAGATTTGGGATGTTTGATTTGTAGTGTTTTCAATTTGAAGTAAATAGGTTGCTATTTCTAATTGATCAACATTAATTGTGGTAGTTTTAGTAGTAACTTTTCCATTGATTACCAATTGACCTAATACATTATACAATTTATAAGTAAGTGTATTGGGTTTAAAATCATCTATAGTAATGTTTAGTTTTGATGATGTCGGATTAGGGGAGGTTGTGATTTCTAAATTAGTTTTTATATCAACTACTGTGAGAGTTTGGTCTTCAAAATAGAACTGAATACCTTGTACAGCAGAGGTATCGCCATCTGTTAAGGTATTTTGAACAACTTGTCCGACGGAGTAGTTAACACTGCCACCTGTGTCTGTGATATCGCCACCTGCAGCAACTACGGTTTCTTGAGCTTCCATATAATTGAAGCTTGAAATAAGGGCTCCTAAAAGTAAAAGGGATCTAGGATTTAAACGCAAAGGGTATGCGTTAGCCAATTTGGTTGGTTTCATAAAGTAGGTTTAAAAATTTGGTTAGTATGCTTGTTTTTTCGACGAAATGTCGATTTAAACAGTTCAAATGTAGTTTAAATTATCAATAAAAAAAATGTATAATCTTTATTTTATTTTAATAATCTTAAAGTTAACCCTAAGGATGGTGTTTTCTATATTAAAATCAATTTGATTGCGTTGTGTTATAAATTTAGAACAGAACTTGAATGATTGGTTGTTATACATACGACACGCTACAAACATTATATTTTGAGATAAAAATTATTATGAGTTGCGTATGATAATGCTATAATTTGCTTTAGTGTGTTGGTGTGATGCTCAACATAATGAGCAGTCCACATTATAATTTCTCGAATAGGCATTTTTCCATTAAAGGATGTGGTAAAACAACGGTATCTAAGTTTTTGTCGCTTATGCGTCTTGTTTTATATTGTAATTTCTTTTCTTCAGTTTGTATGCGGTTTAAAAGATATTGCTTATCTGCCAAAGTAGGTGTTTTTAGGTTCTTAGAACTTTTATTTGTTTTGCCTTTAGCCTCTGATAAGCGTTGGTAACGTTTTACTATAGCGGGATATGGTCATACAGATCTATTGGCTTTTCCTTATTTAAAACGCAGTAAGTATTTAGGCATACTTAGAGCATTGTTCAATGGGATTATGCTTTGTGATAAGTGAGGGGCATGCTGCCCTGTGGTCCATTTCCCTTCTGGCCCTTGAGTCCAAGAATCATTTGGTTGGTTTTCGAGCCAAGTGATTAATTCGGAATATTTAGCTTCAATTAAATCTGCACTAGCTTCTTTATCCATATGAAAGAATTTGATAAAGAAGAGATAGAGATTTTTACCGAATTGTAGATAGGGGAAAATTCTTTTATTTTTCTAACAGCTACTCTTCAATTTCTTTTTCTTGAATCACAATTTTATCTTTCTTAAAAATAGGAACTAAATAAGATAGGTTAAACCCAAAGCCTCCTCCAAATTTGCTACTGTCAAAAGTTCTGTTGTAACCAGGGATATAAAGATTTTCGTAATTGTCAGGTTCAGTTTCAGAAATTAAGAACTTAAGTTGAATGTTAACACCAGCAAAAAAATTATTAAATAATTCCGCCTTTAATCCAATTTGAAGTTCTGCCCACAGTGCGGTTAAGCTTTTAAATTCTTCTCCTTCTTCTATATAAAATTGTTGTTCCCAATACTGGTTGTTAGGATCGTAAATTGTATAATTGTTTAAAGTACTGCTAAAAGTACTCGCGCCAATACGGAAACCAGAATAAATCATGTTTTCCATGTCAAGCCAATTTTTGTAGAAATTGATATCAACTCCACCTTTAAAATAACTCCCTTTTGTAGTGGTGTTCATAAAATCATTTTCGAGTGTACGTTCTTCGTTACCAATTTCCCCAGCAATGTAAATGCGTTTGGTGAGGCGATAATCTCCTGTAATTTCAAAACCGGTATAATTGTCATCAATGAAAGAACGCGCTAGCTTGCTTATATCTGCGCCAAGTCTAAGGCCATACTTTTGCTTGTAAATTAAAGTATCGTTAATTGTTTTTTTCTTCTCTTGCGCAATTGCTATTGTAGATAACAACAGCAAGATAATAACGCTTCTAATGGTAGATGCGAACATGTGTTGTATTTTCATTTTCTACAGTTAATTCTATGGTTTCTTCTATTTCTATATTGGCAATCCATGGCTCACTATCAGTGTCTCTAGTAACGCTTAATTCTGTAAAGATACTTTTGTAACCACAAGCTCTAGAAACATATACAAATTCAGTTTTATAGGTGATTTCTAAAATGTCTGTGTTAGATTCTCCAGTAGCATCTATACGTTGGTTAGTGTCTTTTTCTAGTATATATCGTGTGGTAATAGTTTCGTTATTTAGACCGTCATCTATTTTTAAAGGTAGCCCAATTTTATTTGTATTTACATTAAAGACATAAGAACTCTCATTAACGTAAACTTCTATAATTTTATCAGAGGCTTCTATGGGTTCTATAATTTGGCCATCCTCATTTAATATTTGACCTTCTCCATAAACTGTAAGTCTAGGGACATTTTTTAAACTCTCAGGATTATCTATATCATAAAATTCTATAACTAATCGCGGAGTCGTGGAAGTTGTGGCAGCACAAATATCATCGCGTTCACAGTTTTGTAAAGTCGTTATAACTATTAAACTAAGTACAAATGGGATGATATATTTTTTTTGAAATAATCTTTTCATAGAATCGTGTTGATTCGTTTATTTAATAATTGCGAAATGCATATAGCATATAAGTTATTTTTTCAATTTGGCTTCTTACGAAGGTGTAATCACTATCAGAAACAAGTCAAAAAGTTAACCTTTTTCAAACAAAACAACCGTTTCTATATGTGCTGTATGCGGAAACTGATCTACCAAACTTAATTTTTTAATGGTGTAACCAGACTCCATTAATTGTTCTGTGTCTCTGGCTTGTGTTGCCGGATTACAAGATACATAAACCAAACGTTCTGCATTTAGGTTTATTATTTTTTTAAGAGTTTTTGGTGCAATTCCGGCTCTCGCAGGATCTAGAATAATCGTTCTAATTTTATTAGTGTATTCAGGATGTTCTGTTAAAAATTTACCAACATCAGCAGCAAAGAATTTTAAGCCTTCAATATTATTTCGTTTGGCATTTTCTTTAGCGTCTTCAATAGCAGCAGCCACAATATCCACTCCAACAATTTTAGTGTTATCAGATTTGTTAGCTATAATTTGACCAATAGTTCCTGTGCCACAGAATAAATCTAAGACAACTGTATTATCAATGGCGTTTTTATTTTCTAAAGCATAATCGACCACTTTAGAATATAACTTTTCAGCACATTTAGGATTGGTTTGAAAAAAGCTTTTCATGCTGATTTCAAAATTTAAGCCTAATAATTCTTCAACAATTTTATCGTCGCCATATACTAGAGAAATACTTCCGGTTGTAGCAATCGTTCGATCTCCGGTTTCGTCGTTAATGGTATGTAATAAACCAGCAACACGGTCGCCAAATAATTCGACTAAATAATTCGCGAATTTATCTAAATCAAACTCTGGTAAATCGTAAGACGTTGTAACTAAATTAAAAAGTAATTGATTGGTTTTAAAAGATTTTCTAACGACAAAATACCTAAAAAAGCCTTCTCTTTTGGGAGGATGCCAAGGGGCTAATCCGGTGTCTACGCAATAGGCTTTGATGTCTTTTAGGCGGTTTTCAAATTCAGCATCAAATAAACCAGAATCTTTTTTAAGATCATCACCACACCACCATGTACCACGTTTTTTAAATCCTAATGTAAATTCATCGACATCGGTTTTTAATTCGTGATTATAACCAATAGCAGAAAAACCATATTCCATTTTATTTCTATAATGAAATGTGTTTGGTGAGCTTACAAATTCGTCAAACTTAGCTTCAATATCAGCAACTTTACCAATGCGCTTAAATAACTCTAAGGTGCTTTGCTTTTTATAGTCGTGCTGCTTTTCAATAGGTAAATTAATATAAGGAGCACCAGGAATGCTTTGGTAAGGCATATCTATTTCATCTTCCGATGGTTTTAAGACTTCAAAAAGTTTACATTCGGCATACTTTTTACTCGTCTTTTTTACCTGTCCTTTTACCAATTGACCAGGTAATGTATTAGGAACAAAAACAACAAATTCTCCATGTTCATTTCTAATACGACCAATACCTTTGCCACCAAAAGCGTAATCTTCAATTAAAATCTCAATGATTTGTCCGCGCTTTACAAATTTATTCCGTTCTCTCTTTGGCATTTTATAATAATTTGAGTGCAAAGATATTCTTATTTTATAAATAGTTGGACTGAATTAGGTCTGTATAATTTAGATTAACTTTAAAAAGAATTTCAAAATAAAATGAACTTTTTTATAATTCTGTCATCTTTAAAGTATGAGAGTGAAAAATAGGCATACCAGAATAATCCATCAGCCTAAAGAAAAGGTGTCTCAATTATTTAAAACATTAGCGTCTTCTGAAGATTTAGTTTGGCTTTCTGAAAACTGGCCAGCCATAAAATTCAAGAATGGATTGCAATTTGGAAGTAAAGACGGTCATGGTCATATTAGATATACTATTATTGAGATGAGTGATTTTGATGATATTAAATTTCAGTTCTCTAAACCAGAAGGGTTTATTGGGACGCCCGAGCTTCAAGTTTTAGCATTGTCAGGAAAAATAACAGAGTAAGTTTTAAATCGAAAAGAATATTTGTTAATTTGCACGTTCTTAGGGATGATTTCTCTCCCACGCTGCTTTTTCAACACGTTTGAAAGAATAAAGGTGATGAAGGAATGGATATTTTATTCATTTATTAAATTATTTTTAAAATGGCTGTTATAGACCAATTAACATCGCAAGAAGCGATAGATTTAGAAAACAAATATGGTGCGCACAATTACCATCCACTACCTGTAGTATTGAGTAGAGGAGAAGGTGTACATGTATGGGATGTAGAAGGTAAACAATATTACGATTTTTTGTCTGCTTACTCTGCCGTAAATCAAGGGCATTGTCATCCTAAAATTGTTGCTGCTATGACTAAGCAAGCACAAACACTAACCTTAACATCAAGAGCATTTTATAATGATATGTTAGGGAAATATGAAAAATACGCTTCCGAAACATTTAATTTCGATAAGCTTTTACCAATGAATACAGGTGCCGAAGCTGTAGAAACAGCTTTAAAACTTTGTAGAAAATGGGCTTATGAAGTTAAAGGAATTGATGAAAATGAAGCTGAGATTGTTGTATGTGAAAACAACTTCCACGGAAGAACAACAACAATCATTTCGTTTAGTAACGATCCTATAGCACGTAAAAACTTTGGACCTTATACGAATGGTTTTATAAAAATTGAGTACAACAATTTAGAAGCTTTAGAAGATACGTTAAAAAACAATCCTAATGTTGCTGGCTTTTTAGTAGAACCAATTCAAGGTGAAGCAGGAGTTTATGTGCCAAGTGAAGGGTATTTAGCAAAAGCAAAAGCGATATGTGAAGCTCATAATGTTTTATTTATTGCAGACGAAGTACAAACAGGTATTGCTAGAACTGGAAAGATGTTAGCTGTAGACCATGAAAACGTTAAGCCAGATATTCTAATCTTAGGAAAAGCCTTATCAGGTGGTGCATATCCTGTGTCTGCTGTTTTGGCAAATGATAACATTATGAATGTTATAAAGCCAGGAAATCACGGAAGTACGTTTGGAGGAAATCCAATTGCTGCAGCAGTGGCTATTGCGGCTTTAGAAGTTGTTAAGGATGAAAATTTAGCAAACAATGCTCAAGAATTAGGAGACTTATTTAGAAGTGAATTATCTAAATTTATTGAAACAAGTTCTATTGTTAATTCTGTAAGAGGTAAGGGGTTATTGAATGCTATTTTAATAAACGATACAGAAGACAGTGATACTGCTTGGAATATTTGTTTAAAATTAAGAGACAATGGCTTGTTAGCAAAACCAACACACGGTAATATTATTCGTTTTGCACCACCTTTAGTAATGACAAAAGAACAATTACTAGATTGTGTGTCTATTATCATTAAGACTTTAAAAGAGTTTGAATCTTAGTAATAATTTCAGCATAGATATAAAAAAGCGATTTTCAATTAAGAAAATCGCTTTTTTATTTTTTATTAAAGTACTATTGATTTTGTTGGATTTGTTCCATCATTTCTTGTGACTGTAACATTATTTCGTCCCAACCAACAGTGTATATTCTGTAAATAGTCATTAGCAAGTAAACCACATTTATAATTAAAATTATTAATGCTACAATTTTAGCTGTATTCATTGCTTTTACACTTCCTTGATCGTAGTTTTCAGGATTAAGACTGGCTTTCTTTAAGCCACTTTGTGCAATAAAAAAAGCAGGTGCTGAAAGTAATACACCAAGACCGCCAAAACAGCAGCATAGTAATCCAATAATAGCTAATACATAAACAATAGCTGGGTTTAGTTTTTGTTGTTCCATAATTTTTGTTTGATTTATTTTAAGTAAAGTTTGATTAGGTAACTAATAACTATGATTAATACATTAGCTAAAGCCAATATAATAATAATTTTATTGCTATGCTTAAAATTTTTAAAACTGTTTACAATTAAAAATCCAAAGAAGGCAATTAAAGTATAGATTGCAGGATACATAAAAAAGGCATCTATTAATTGACCATTAAGTATTAAGGCTACAGAGCGTTGAAGCCCACAACCCATACAGTCAAAGCCTAAAAGTTGTTTGTTTAGGCATGGTAACATATAATCCTCAAGTCCTTTTGCAAGTATTAGCATGCCGCTAAATTAAGAATTTGATAAATAATTTATGCCTCATTTTAAAATTCATTTGCTATTGCCGTAAATATTTTTCTAAACCTTACTTTTGCGTTTAATAATTTATTAGTTATGAATATTTCTAGAACCATAAATTTTATTTGTATCGTTGTTGGTGGCTTAATCGCTTTTTATGCACAAGCACAACAGGAACAAAATAGTTATATCTTAATAGGAGGCATTGTGTTATTAGTATTTGGTATTTATAGAACTTCTAGAAATATTCCAAGTAAGCATGATAAGCCTGAGGAATCTTTTATTAAAAGCGAAAAGGAAGATGAAATTTAAAATAGGTGATACCGTAGAAACTATTGATGATGCTATTTCTGGAGTTATTACAAAAATTTCAGGAGACATGATTTTTGTTGAAGACGTTCATGGTTTCGACTTTCAGTTTGAAGCTCAAGAACTCATGTTAATGGCTTCTGGTGATAGTCTAGAAAATGCCGTTTACAACACGGATATTGAAGCTGTAAAAAAAGAAAAAGCATCTAGAAAACGAAAGTCTGCACCAACGGTAAAACCGAAAGAACGACATGCGCCAAAATTTGAAGTAGACTTGCATATTCACCATTTAACAAAATCGTCAAAAGGTATGTCTAATTATGACATGCTAAATCTTCAATTAGATACAGCTAGAGGGCAATTAGAATTTGCCATGCGAAAGCGTATTCCTAAAATTGTATTTATACATGGAGTAGGAGAAGGCGTGTTACGACAAGAGTTAGAAACGCTTTTTGGTCGCTATAATAATGTTAAATATTATGATGCAGATTATAAAACCTACGGGTTAGGAGCTACAGAAGTTAGAATTTTTCAGAATATAGCACCTTAATCTAAAAAGATACTTGGTGTTACTTCTAAGGTCGTTGTTAAAGTACCAAAATCAATAACTGTTGTTCTTAGAATTTCTAAATCAATACCTACTATTGTAATACTTGTTGTTACCGTTCTGGTATATGTTGTAACTCTTTTTCCTGGATCTGGATAGGTGTCTAAATAATCTTCGTGATTATATAAATAACGAAAAATGTCTGATCCAAACTCATCAACAACGTAGTTAGAGAGATCTCTTGGGTTTTGATCTCCATCTACATCTTCTAAATAAGTGGGGATATTATCACCATCATCGTCGGAATCTAAATAGTCAGGAAGCTCATCTCCACCTAGTACTAAATCTGCATCTGTATTTAGAGGGTTAGTGGTTGGGTCATCATCACCATCTGTATTATCAATTTCATCTATAGTTAGTACGTTGTCATTGTCATCGTCTTTATCTATATAATCTGGAAGCCCATCTTGGTCAGTGTCTAAAGAATCCCAATAAATACCATCTTCGTATGGCTCTCCGGCTAAACCTTCAAATTCGGCAGGTACTCCATCATTATCATCATCTACAACAGTTACTGTAATTTGAATTTGGCCATCAAATGCTTCATAATTATCCGCAATTGATAAATCATAAGGCGGTACAATATCGCATAATTCACTATCACTTAAGTTTCTATTGTAAGTTCTAAATAAAAATCTAGCATTAGTAGAACTAATATCTATAGTTACGGGTTCGCCTACAGGTGTAGGAGTTGTAAAAAGAGCGTTGTTGGCGTTGTTTTTAGGTAAAATTAAGATGAGAGATTCACTTGGGTCTTCTCGTGTATCATATATTAAATGGTACTCTTCAAAATTATCACAACGTTCTAAGTTTCCTTCAAAATCTAAATCAACAGTTAAAATATCGCCATCATCACAAGCGACTACAAACACTAAAACAAAACAGATAAAAAAACGACGTATCATAGACTCAATTTTGAACAAAAATAAACGATTTGTAAAATTATAACGCTCCATTAACTAAATAATTTTATTTACGATATTTTTGCAATATGAAGCAAGTATATTTAGACAACGCAGCGACAACAGCTATACGGCCAAAAGTTATAGAGCGAATGACGCAAGTAATGCGAGAAAGTTACGGAAATGCATCGTCCACGCATAGTTTTGGTCGCTCGTCTAAAGCACTTTTGGAACAGTGTCGAAAAAATATAGCCTCCTATTTTAATGTGTCAGCTTCAGAAATTATTTTTACTTCTGGAGGTACTGAAGCCGATAATTTAGCACTGCGAAGTGCAGTGAGAGATTTAGGAGTTACAGAAATTATTCTTTCTAAAATTGAGCATCATGCCGTTTTGCATACAGCAGAACAGTTACAGAACGAGTATGATGTAACATTAAGCTTTGTAGATTTAGATGATTGTGGTGTTATAAATTATGCTCATTTAGAAACATTGTTACAGTCTGGAAACAAGACTGTGGTTAGCTTAATGCATATAAATAACGAAATTGGTAATATTTTAGATGTTGAGCGTGTTGCAAATCTTTGTAAAACCTATGAGGCCTTATTTCATACAGATACTGTGCAGTCTGTTGGACATTATAAAATAGATTTACAGACTATTTCAATTGATTTTTTAGCGGCTAGTGCACATAAGTTTCATGGGCCAAAAGGAGTGGGGTTTTGTTTTGTAAGAAAAGAATCGGGATTAAAACCTTTGATTTTTGGTGGAGAACAGGAGAGAGGCTATAGAGCTGGTACTGAATCGATACATAATATAGTTGGTATGGATGAGGCACTTAAAATTGCTTATGCCAATTTAGAAGAAGATAAAAAATACGTTTCTGCATTAAAGCGTTATTTCATTCAGCAAATAAAAGCACATTTACCAAACGCTAGTTTTAATGGAAGTTGTGAAGAAGAAGAAACGAAGAGTACTTATACGTTAGTGAATGTTTGTTTGCCAATTGCACCACAAAAAGCTTCAATGTTACAATTTCAACTTGATTTAAAAGGAATTGCTTGTTCTAAGGGTAGCGCTTGTCAAAGTGGAAGTAACCAACAATCGCATGTGTTAACAGAAATATTAAATGATGAGAAATTGAAACAACCATCAGTCCGTTTCTCCTTCAGTATATATAACACTAAAGAAGAATTGGATTATGTGGTTACTGTTTTAAAGGAATTTGTTAGTTCTTAACAATAATTTTTTGAGACTTGGCTTTTGTATTTGAATTAGTAGCAACATTTACCACGTAAAATCCATCACTCAAACGTAATGTAGATAAATCGTATTTGTTTTCTATAGCATCAAAATTAGCTTGTAAAATACGTTTACCAGCAACGTCAAAAATTTCAATAGTTTTAATGTCTAAACCATTTGGGTTATGCACGTAAAGTTCATGAACTTTATTATTTTGCTGTATTTTTAAAGAGGCTAAGTCAAGCTCATTAATACCAAGAGAGTCATCTTCTGGAGTAAATACAATTTCAAAACGATTTGTGTAGTTTCCTGGTTCAATATTGAGTTCGTAATCTAAATTTCTCAAATTAACATAAGTATCATTCTCTAAATCGTGAATATAGATACCTTGAGAGTCATCAAAATTCTGAATATCAAAAATTCTAAAACGTAAAGGCTGTTGTTCTTCAATATCTATAGTTAAAGGGATGATAAGTGTTTCTTCAAAAGGAAAAGCTTGTCCATTGTATATTTTGTCATCCAATAAGAAATAAGCATCTGAAGGAGTAGGTTCAGAATGAATTAATTCTAAACCATAATCAAAACCAGCAGTGGCAGATTCATGAAAATTTAAAACCAATTGTCTGGTATATTGTGCTTCTTCAACAGTGAAATCTACATTGATTCTAAAACGTTTAAAATCATTAGGCACAATAGAAAGTCCATTCTCTTGATATTGAATGCCTGTAGTTTCAGCAGTGTTATCGCCATTGTCAGCACTGCTTCTAAAGAAATAACTGTTACCATCAGATTCTTTGGCAAATACACGATGGGAGTTTTTAGTGTAAACAGTAGCTGGAGTTCCTGGTGTACCAGCAATGCCTTCAACCATAAAGCCTTGTCCTATTGGAATATATCTACCAGCAGATTTATTACCATTAGTTGGTATAGCTAAAGGAAAGGTGTTGTCTTGTTCGTCGTAAGTCATAAATTGAGCAGGAGTATCCGTAATTACTGTTCCTGAGGCGTCAATAGTGAACGAATAGTAACCTCCTCTATAATCTTGTAAAATATGTGAATTTACAGAACCATCTTGTTCCCAAAAAAGTAGAGTGCCTGTAATTGATGTTTGGTTTTGAGGATCGTGAATAAACTCGACAGTATCCATTGCACTTGGATATGGATTACCAATTAAAGTATTTAAGCCGTTAGCCACATCGTTAGTAATGGTGCCGTTATTAGGTTTGCCTCTAAAATCATATACTTGGCTACCTGTTAGACCAACTCCGTTTCCTTTCATTGTAAAGCCAAGTCCTGGTCTAATATTTCCGGCAGCACCTACATAAACCCAATCAAGATATTGATCGGATGTTTGGTAGGTCCATAGCCAACGATTAGAAATTGTTAAAGGACTTGAACTCCCATTAAAAGCCGTAGTAAATGCAGCATCTGTACTAGATGTTAATCCTGTAGCATCATCAATTAAATTGACACGTGCATTTTCATTTCCAGTTGCTGCAGAATTATTACCAACAGGAGAGCACCAATAGTTATAAGCCCATTGATTTACAGTACCTGTTTGATAAACGCTTAATTGTCCTGTTCCAGAATTTGTACTTGTAGCAGCTCCAAAATCTTGAATTAATTGTGCTTCGTTTCTTAAATAGATATGACTATTAGTTCCTGTTAAGTTCACGGCATTTGTAACGTATAAAGGAGCTATATCTGGAGCGGCTGTAAACCCATCTCCATCAACAAAAACATAAGAATTGTTTGTTACTGTTAATTGAGCAAAAGCTACACTAGAGCATAGCAAAATACATGCTAAGAAAGGAAATTTCATGTCTTAAAAATTTATGCTGAAGTTTAGTAGGGTAACCTAAAGCCAATTAGATAGTTACAAATTTAATAAATTAATGCATGATATAAGTGCTTAATATCGGAAATATCGGTTGTTCCACTAAAAAAAGGTATAGATAGACTGTGAAAATTAGATTTAATCTAAAAACGAGCGGATAATCTCAAATTAAAAACGCGAGGTGTTAAATAATTTGGAATAGCATATTGTGCTTTAGAATAAACGTCTCTAACCCATGTATTGGTAATAGAGTTTTGATTATTAAACATATTGTAGATTTCAAATCCAATAGCTAATTCTCTAAACGATTTTTTCCATTTAGCATTATATGTTTTTTCTGGATTTACAACTTCAAATGAGATGCCTAAATCTGCACGTCTATAATCTTTTAAGCGTATTTGATAAATATATGGATCTGCATAACTAGGCGAACCACCAGGAACTCCGGTATTGTAAACGAGATTTAAGTACATTTTTAAATCAGGCATATTAGGTACATAGTCTTGAAATAAAGCCCCAAATTTTAAACGTTGATCGGTTGGTCTTGCAATATACCCTCGATTGTCTATGTTCTCTTCTGTTTTTAAATAACCAAAACTAAACCAAGATTCCGTTCCAGGTACAAACTCACCATTAAGTCGTAAATCTAGTCCATAAGCATAGGCCTTAGCATTATTGTCCGCACTGTAGCGTATTCTAACGTTTTCTAAGGTATAAGGATTAACATCTGTCATCCCTTTAAAATAAGCTTCGCTAACCAGTTTAAATGGTCTTTCCCATAGTTGAAAGCTGTATTCATTACCTATAACAACATGAAACGATTTTTGTGCTTTAACGTTAGGTTGTACTGTACCTGAAGAATCTCTTAACTCTCTGTAAAACGGAGGTTGATAATACAGGCCACCTGCAACTCTAAAAAGCATGTCTTTTTCCCAATTTGGTTTAATGGCAAACTGAGCTCTTGGACTAATAACAGTTTGAGTTTTATTATCAGAAATACCATCACCACTAACAGACCAGCTGTGTGTTCTTACACCTGCGTTGTAAAATATCTCGTGTCCATTCCAGTCGGTTTGTTTGCTGTATTGTACAAAAGATTGTAGTCTATTTATTTTTACAAAATTTAAAGATTTTATGTTTTCAAAAGCCGTTAATGGTCCTGTAAACGGGGTGTAAGGTTGTGGGTTAGGTTGGCTAAAACGAGGAGGTCTAATTGAAAAACCTGCAGAATCAATAACTTCATATTCGACTAAGCGGTCTCTAATATCTTCGTGAGTGTATTTTACAGACCATTCTACAGTACTTTCGTCATCAATTTTATAATCTCCCCTGTGTTCTGCATTAAAGATTAGAGCATCTAAATCATTACGTGCATGTGTTAATTGCGAGCCAATACCTTCACTAAATTCTACTTCACCTAAATTCTCATCTCCTATATTTGTATTTACTTCACCTAAACGGTATTGGGCTAATATATCAAAGTATTCTTGTTCTGTAGTATGGTAGGCTGAAGCAATGAGTTTAAGAGTTAAATCATCATTAACAAAATAATTGGCTTTAAAGGCTCCAAAATAAGTTTGGTATTTGTCTTTTTCTTGTCCCTCATAAACCACTAATAGTGCCACAGGATCTTCTAAGGTACCAAAATTGGTTTGTCTATTTTCTGGTTGAAAATTGTATTTGTTTAAAGATATGTTTCCTAGAAAATTTAGATGAAATTTACTTGAAAAACGATATGTTAAGTAGGTTTGTGCGTCAGCAAAAACAGGTTCAACATTGCCTTCGGTTTCTAAACTATTTAATAATAAACTGTTGTCTCTATATCTAACTCCTGCAATACCAGAAAATTTTCCGTCTTTGGAAACGGTTTCTGCAGCGATACTTCCGCCTAGTAAACTTAAATCTGCTCTTATTCCAAAATCTACCGGATTTCGGTATGTAATATCTAAAACAGAGGATAATTTATCACCGTATTTGGCTTGAAAACCTCCAGCTGAAAAATCGACATTCTGAACCAAATCGGTATTTACAAAACTTAAACCTTCTTGATTTCCAGAGCGAATTAAAAAAGGTCTATACACTTCAATCTCATTGACGTAAACAAGGTTTTCATCAAAGTTTCCACCTCTTACAGAGTATTGTGTACTTAATTCATTAGAGATATTAACGCCAGGTAAGGTTTTTAAAATATTTTCAACACCTGGTTGTGCACCTTTTATAGTTCTTATCATTTGTGGAGAAATAGAGGTGACTCCATCAACAGATTGTCTGGTATTTGTATTAATAACAACAGTAGCAATTTGTTCAAATTCAATTAACATTACAGGGTTGTATTCTATTTCCTGGCCGTTTTTTAAATTAAACTTTTGTTCTATACGTTTGTGTGAAACATGGGTAAACTCAACAGTTATTTCAACTCCATAAGGAATTTTAAGTTCGTAAAATCCGTTACTGTTAGTGGCAGTACCTTCGCCTGTATTTGTTTTTATATTAACCCCTTCTATTGGGTTTTGAGCTTCGTCTAAAATAACACCTCTAATAATGGCAGATTGAGAAAAGGATAGCAAACTAAAGAGTAAGCTGAGTAGGACTGAGAAATATAAGCGTTTCAAATAATTTAGTTTTATATGCCAAGTTTTAGATCTTGAACTTTAATAGTCTTTGTTTTAGGTTCTAAAAGCGAAGCGGTCTATGGTCTTTTTCTATTTTCTAAAAAATGTTGCTTCAAATGTAGAACTATTTCCAACATTATCCGTCACAATTATTTTTAATTCATTCTTAGTATCCTTAACGATATTATCATTAAAATCGTGTGTTAAGGTATTTGTTTTATAATCATACTCCATTAAAATCCACTTTCCATTAACTGTAGCTCTGTATTTACTGATACCAGAAAGGTCGTCTTCAATCTTAACTTTAAGATAACGGTATTTACTTATCCATTTTTTATCCTGAAAATTAATAGGTTTTATGGTTGGTGGTGTAAGATCAGTTGCTAAAGCAAAAGTTCCTAATGCTTTAGTTTTAGCCGTTAACACATTGCCTTTACGTGAGCTAGTAACGTAATAAGGTTTCCAATAATTGCCATAAAACCTAGCAATAAATAATTTTTCTTGATGTTCACTTTTATAGTTGCTTAAATCGTAATTGATATAAAAGTTCTTTTGCATAGGAATGCGGTCTTTACCTAAGAAAAGGGTGTCAGAACTTACTTTAAAATCTATATAGGTATCATCGTATAATGTGTTTTCATAGAAATTAACAGTCACAAGTCCAGAGGTTAGAGTTGTAGGTTTATTGCTATAAACTAAGGATTTTGTAGTGACATTATCAATACTATCCTTTTTTATGGTTTCAAGTTTTCCTTTTATTGGTATTGTTACCCATGTTTCATTATCATGATAATCTCTTATTCTTATTTTGTAAACAGAAGATGTACTGTCTTTAATCATAACATAACCATTGTCATAAGGGTCTTTAAAAAGACTTAAAGGGTTATTTTTTTCAATGAATAACTTCTGAATTTTAGATTTTTTACTTTTGTAGTATTCGTAATCTACATACCTTTTTATATGTTTAGTTTCATCAAAACTAAAACGTTTAAAATCGACTTCTAAACTTTTATTACCGTTAAAGAATGACTGGATATTACTGACGCCATTTTTATTTGGAGCTAAATCTTGTTTGTCATTAGAAGTAACACCAAAACCAATAGCTCCATGGGCTTTAATTTCTTCAACCATATAATCTCCTGTTTTTCTTGGGATTAATCGTAGTTCAGTTCTTTCGTTTTTACCATTAATAGTTGCGTTTTCATCTTTAGGATATGCAAAAATAGCAGTGACATAAGGTGCTTTTGAGTCTTTTACTTCCAATCCAAAAAGCAAAGGGTTCATTGGACGTTCTTGATTATCTCTAATTTCGAAATGTAAATGCGGTCCGCCAGAACTACCTGTATTACCAGAATAGGCAATAACTTCGTTGGGTTCTACTAAGATTTCTTCGACTCCTGGAAACATCTCTATCTCATAACTCTCTTTTTCATACTGGCATTCTTTAATATAGTCTTCTAAACGCTTTGAGAATTTTTTAAGATGCCCATAAACGGTTGTATACCCATTAGGATGTGTAATGTATAAGGCTTTTCCGTAGCCAAAATGCGAAACTTTAATCCTGCTTACATAGCCTTCTGCAGCGGTATAAACTTTTAAGCCTTCTTTTTGTTGTGTTTTAATATCTAAACCACCATGAAAATGAGTTGACCTTAATTCTGCAAATGTTCCGGCAAGAACCAAAGAAATATCTAGTGGATTTCTAAAATAATCTTGAGGATATTCTGATTGTCCATAAGCAGAGCAGGTTAGTAAAAAAAGTATCAAAAATTGTTTCATATGTTGTACTATTACTGCTAAAATATTAATTTGATAACGATAATCAAACGTTAAAAGTGCATTATTTTTCTTAACGCTTTAAACCCTTTAAAGTTATATAAATAAAAAATAATTGTAAAAGAATTGTATTTCTTCATTTGGTATGTTAACTTTGTTTCAATAGTATTGAATTGCTTTAATGAGTAAAATAGAAGACATTGTTGACGCGTTAGAGAATAAAATCAGTAAGATTTTACACAAGCAAGAGGTTTTAAAACAGACCAACGCTAAGCTCTCAGAACAATTACAACAGCAGCAACAAAAGGTTTTGGATCAGCAGGAAGAAATTGCTGGTTGGATAGAAAAACATGATACACTCAAAATGGCAAATTCAATGCTTGGTAGTGACGAAAATAAACGAGAAACGAAGCTCAAAATAAATGCACTTATAAGAGATATTGACCATTGTATAGGGCAACTCTCAGAATAAAGTTGTAAATTTAGACGTGATATGTCAGAACAATTAAAAATTAAACTTTCTATAGCAAATAGAGTTTATCCGTTAACGATAAACCCGAGTCAAGAGGAAGGTTTACGAAAAGCCACAAAGAAAATTGAGGCTATGATTGGACAATTTGAGCAGAATTACTCTGTAAGAGATAAGCAAGATGTTTTGGCCATGTGTGCTTTGCAATTTGCGGCTCAAGTAGAGCAAAAATCAATAGATAAAGAGTATGTAAATGAAGAGGTTCAAGAAAAGTTAGAAGCTTTGAATGAACTTTTACAAGCACATATTTAACTCGTACGTTCTTTAAAATAAAATAAGGTTACTGCCTATATTAGTTACATTTTTTGATAAACTCAACGATCAATTCTTTAAAAAGGGTGAGTTTAAGTTGTAAAATCGTGCTGTTAGTGCTGAACTCGTTTCAGTATCTTAGACAGATTTTTGATCAGCTTGTTAGCCCTAAACTTGTTTTTAAGGAGTTTATACAAAACCGATAACTGATATAGGCTTTTTTTATATTTCAACTTTAGGTAGAAATTTAAAAAAGAACCACCAATCTAAATAAACTAAATAAGAAAATGGACACTAACACAATTATATATATAGTTGGCGGAGTAGTATTAGGAGTAATACTGGGATATATTATAGCAAAATCTTTAGAAAAAGGAAAAGCTTCTAAACTAATTGCAAATGCAGAAATGGAAGCTAAATCTATTTTAAAGCAAGCAAAGTCTGATGGAGAATCTATTAAAAAAGATAAAATGCTTCAGGCAAAAGAAAAATTTATTGAGCTTAAATCTGAGCACGAAAAAGTAATACTATCTCGTGATAAGAAAATGGCTGAATCTGAAAAAAGAATTAGAGATAAAGAGTCTCAAATATCTAACGAACTTTCTAAGTCTAAAAAAACGAATCAATCTTTAGAGTCTAAAATCAAGGATTACGATTTTAGATTAGAATTTTTAGAAAAGAAACAAGAAGAAGTTGAAAAGGCTCACAAAAACCAAATAAAACAACTAGAAGTTATTTCTTCATTATCTGCAGAAGAAGCAAAGAGTCAGTTAATTGAGTCGCTTAAAGAAGAGGCTAAAACTGATGCCATGGCTTTTATACAAGATCATGTAGAAGAGGCTAAGTTAACAGCTCAGCAAGAGGCTAAGAAAATAATTATCAATACAATTCAGCGTATTGGAACAGAGGAGGCCGTAGATAACTGTGTCTCTGTCTTTAATATAGAGTCTGATGATGTTAAAGGTAGAATTATTGGTAGAGAAGGAAGAAATATTAGAGCAATTGAGGCTGCAACAGGAGTTGAAATTATTGTAGATGATACTCCAGAAGCCATTATCTTATCGTGTTTTGATTCTGTACGACGTGAAATAGCACGTTTATCGTTGCACAAGTTGGTGACTGATGGAAGAATACATCCTGCAAGAATTGAAGAAATTGTAAAAAAGACCGAAAAACAAATAGAACAAGAAATTATAGAAGTTGGAAAACGTACGGTTATCGATTTAGGAATTCATGGTTTACACCCAGAATTGATAAAGATGGTAGGTCGTATGAAGTACCGTTCGTCTTACGGACAAAACTTATTACAACACTCTCGAGAAGTTGCTAAACTCTGTGGTGTAATGGCTGCAGAATTAGGTTTAAACCCTAAGTTAGCTAAACGAGCAGGATTATTACACGATATAGGAAAAGTGCCATCTTCTGAAACAGATGTAGAAACTCCACATGCTATTTTAGGAATGCAATGGGCAGAAAAACATGGTGAAAAACCAGAAGTTTGTAATGCTATTGGAGCACACCACGATGAAATAGAAATGACGACTTTATTGTCGCCAATAATACAGGTATGTGATGCTATTTCTGGAGCAAGACCAGGTGCAAGACGCCAAGTATTAGATTCTTATATACAACGTCTTAAAGATTTAGAAGATGTCGCTTTCGGGTTTACGGGCGTAAAGAAAGCTTATGCAATACAAGCAGGTAGAGAACTACGTGTTATTGTAGAGAGTGAAAAGGTAACGGACGAAAAAGCAGCAAGTTTATCGTTTGAGATTTCTCAAAAAATCCAAACAGATATGACTTATCCGGGTCAGGTTAAGGTTACTGTGATTAGAGAAACAAGAGCAGTGAATATTGCAAAATAATTAAGTAAAATTATAATGAAAAAAGTGCCTTTAGAAATAAGGGCACTTTTTTTATACTCCAAATAGTAGCTGTAAGCTCACAAAATAACTTTTTTAAATTATTAAAGTTTTTTGTGATGACATATTTAATTGGTTTCGATATACAGGTAATACGAACTATTAAACCAATTATTATGAAAAAAATTAATTTATTTCTGTATGCTATTCTTGCACTACAATTAAGTGTTTTTGTTAGTTGTGACAAAGATAGTGAGCCTATTGACGATGATGATGATAATCCACAAAGTGAATTTGCGCTTGGATGGAATGGACAAGATGATCTAAGCAGCATCCCAACATCAACAAATTTTAGCTTTGGAAACACCAGTTTACCTTCGTCGGTAGATTTGGTTCCTAAATTTCCACCCATTGGAGATCAAGGTCAATACGGTACTTGTGTGTCTTGGGCGGTAGGTTATAATATTAAGACTGCTTTAAACGGAATGAGTAAAGGGTACTCAACTTCACAATTGGCATCACCGTCTAATCAATTTAGTGCTAAAGATTTATTTACTGCAATTCCTGATAATAATAAAGGTCAGGATTGTAGTGGTACTAATTTTTCTGAAGCGCTTACTGTGCTTCAAAATAGAGGAGTAGCTACGGCTCAAACAGTGCCTTATACAAATTTAGGTGATTGTTCTAGTTCTAATGTGCAATCGAGTTGGACTACAGAAGCTAATCAGAATAAAATAAAATATTGGAGAAAAATTGACGCCAATATTTCAAGTATTAAACAAAATTTAGCGAACAATATTCCTGTAATTCTTGGTGCAAAATTAGCCGATAATTTTATGAGTTGGAATAGCGATGTTGTATTGTCCTCAAGTACATCTTATAATAATGTTGGGCAACATGCATATCATGCAATGGTAATTGCAGGTTATGACGATTCTAAAGGTTCTGGAGGCGCTTTTAAAGTTATTAATTCTTGGGGCGAATTATGGGGAGATTTTGGATACATCTGGATAGACTATAACTATATGATTAATGAGTTTTGTACCAGTTACGATGGAGATAAACCTCTTTTTATTGCCTCAGACCAAGAAAGTGGAGGAGATAATAATCCGCCAGACGACGTTGATCCCAATACCTCAGGAGTGGATCTAGCACCATGGGTTTTTGCAGATTATTCTACTTACCAAATTAGTGGGATTGCAACAGAAAGAATGATTGATTTTAATATTTATAATATAGGAAACCAAACAGCATCTGTAAATAACGATTGGTCTATTTATTATATTTATTTCAATGCCTTTGATGCCAATGATTATGGTGTAATTTATTACGATCAGTTTAATAGTTCAATTCCCGTGAATACTTACGATTGCCCAACGGCAGACAACTGTATCTTTAATCTCGATATTCCATCAGGTTCTAGTTTTACCCAAACGGCTTGGGGACAACAAAGCCAAACAAGAACTTACTATATGCCAGAATTATCAGGTTATTATTATTTGGTTTTAATTGCTGATGCAGAAGATAAATTTAATGAACAAGATGAAATGAATAATTTGTTTTATACAACTATAGACCCAAAATATTTTGATTACGGTTATAGCTCTAGATCTGCAGATAGTGTTAGTCAATTCAATTTCGTAAATAGTGTTGAGCCTAATTCTGAAAGGCTAAAAAACAATATTCACAATACGGTGGTTACTGAGAGTTTTAAAAATGCATATACACAAAAAGAAATTTTAGAATTCATTAAAAAAGAAAAGCAAAACGGAAATATAGATGGTAAAATTGATGCGCATATCCAACGTGTCAAGGATAAATACTATGGAAATTAAGATTTAATTAATCAATAGTGAAGTTTCAAGCCTATGTAATCAAATTTGCATAGGTCTTGAAATCTCATTTTTAAAATACACGACTTATGAAATATGTTCTATTGCTAATGGCTGCTTTAACGCAGTTATCTTGTGCCACCCAAAACGCTTCAAATAATAAAGACAATAACCTAAAACAATTAATACAAAATGAACAGCATGTTTATATAGAGAATCAGACCATTGATGAGTTACTTGATTTCACATCGTTTTTTAATACACATCTTATAAGTGAGGGAGTTTTTCAGGTGAATATAAAATCTGGTATCACTTTTAAAAAATGCATATTTAATAAGTCTGTAAATGCTTTTAGGAAAATGGAAAACGGAAACATTGTGCTAACCGCTTTTCAAGGCAACGTTTCTTTTATAGATTGTATTTTTATGGACGATGTGAATTTTAGAGGAAGTAGTATTGTTGGAAGAACTGATTTTACGGGATCATCGTTTAATAAGAGTGCCAATTTTGAAGAACTAAACTGTCATGAAAATGCATTTTTTAATAAATGTGTATTTGAGGAATCGTTGCGATTTCAAAATGCATTTTTTAATCAAAAAGCTAATTTTATGAACACTAAGTTTTACGGTACGGTAAGTTTTCAAAGTAGCTTGTTTAATTCTGAATCGCAATTTAGTGCTGCAACGTTTTATAAATACGCCGACTTTACTTTAATAGACTGTAGAGGTAAGTCGCTTTTTAATTATACAGAGTTTATGGATAAAGCCGATTTAAGCCACTCTATATTTCTTCAGGATTTTGATTTTATAAGCACTAAAAACAAAACAACGCATTTTAATAGTTGCCGTTTTTTAGGAAACGTTAGATTTAATAAAATGGAAGTTTCATCAACTTTGAGTATTAATGATAGTTACTTTCTATTACAGACACCAGAAATAGATATTCCTTTAGAAAAACTAATATTTTCTAAATAATCAAGTTTTGGATTATTGTAAAATAATTATAAGTAAATAAGAAATATAACTGTCATTACTTTAAGTCGCTAAAAAAAACAAAGGCATAAACTTAGAGTCCTTTTTGCTTTTTAAATGTGATAGAAAAAGCAGTTCCTTCGTTGAGCTTGCTTTCCATTAAAATTACACCATTTAAAGCTTCAACTTGTGTTTTCGTTATGTATAGTCCAATACCTCTAGAATCTTTTCTATCCGTACCATGGAATGTTTGATACATTTCAAATACTTGATCTTTAAATTTGGTCATATCTATTCCTATTCCATTATCTGAAATTAGAATTTTTACAGCTTCTTTAGATTGAATAGACTGAATGACTATTTGGGCCTTTTTATTTGGATCCGAATATTTTATGCCGTTAGAAATCAAATTATAAAACACACTTTCTAAATACGCAGCATTAGTTAATAATACTTCGTCTTTTCTTAAAGCATTATGTATGGTAACGCTTCTTTTGTCGCTTTCTATTTTTAAACTCTCTATAACTTTATTGCTTAAGTTATAAAGATTTACACGTTCGTTAAGTTGGTTAGTATGAACTTTAGACTTGATACTGACAATATCATCTAAATCTTCAATGGTTGTGGTTAAGGATTCTGAAATAGATTGTAAGTGACCAACCAGTTCTTTTTTCTCTGTTTCCGAAGAAGCTTCGTCATAAAACTCTAAAATATTTTTTAGATTCCCAATATGAGTTTTTAAATTATGAGAAACGATATGAGTAAAACTATATAATCTTTTATTCTGGCTTGTAATAAGCTGAAGACTTTTATTGAGTTGTGTTTCGTTATTTTTTAGTTTTGTAATATCTGTATGTGTGCCAATAATACGAGAAGGTTTACCATTTTTATCTCGCTCTACAATTTTCCCTTTATCTAAAATCCATTTGTAACTGCCGTCTTTACATTTTATACGATATTCGTTTTCGTACAAATCTATTTCACCCTTTAAATGAGAATTGAAATTTTTATAGTAAACATCGCTATCATCGGGATGTACTTTGCTATCCCAAACTTCAGAAGTGTTTTTTAAATCGTCGTCTGCATAGCCAATGATTTGCTTAGATTCTTTTGAATAAAAAACTTTATTAGTTGTAATATTCCAATCCCAAAGACCAACATTAGAAATTTCTAATGCCGTTTTGTGTTTCTGATCTTCAAACGTAGATTTAGAAGTGTTTGATTTGTAGTTTCTTAAGTTTAGTTTAGGGAATTTCATTAATCTGTGCTTTATTTTTGGACACTATTTGTAAGAAAATGTCACATTAAGTAGGGTGTTTTTTTTGCTTATTTTCTAGGATGAAACTTGTTTAGAACTTCACTTAAATGTGACCGATCTACATGCATGTAGATTTCAGTAGTTGTAATGCTTTCATGACCTAGCATCATTTGTATAGCTCTTAAATCGGCTCCGTTTTCTAATAAATGTGTAGCAAAAGAATGTCTAAACGTATGGGGAGAGACTGTTTTTTTTAATCCTGTAGTTTCTACAAGTTTTTTTATAATGGTAAAAATCATGGCTCGTGTGAGTTGTTTTCCTTTATAATTTAAAAAGAGAACATCTTTAGAGTCAGGCTGTACTTCAATATGGTTTCTTATGGTTATCCAAATAGTTATATAATTCTGTGTTGAAGGACTAATAGGAACAAAACGTTGCTTATCGCCTTTTCCTGTAACTTTTATAAAACCTTCTTCAAAAAATAAATCTGAAACTTTAAGACCTATAAGCTCGCTAACTCGTAAACCACAACTGTATAACGTTTCAATAATTGCTCTATTGCGCTCTCCTAGATTAACACCATTATATTGGTAACTTAAATCAATGGCGTTAATTAAGTTGTCAATATCTTCAATAGATAAGGTGTCTGGTAATTTTCTTCCAATTCTTGGCGATTCAATTAAATCTACTGGATTAGTACTTCTGTAATTTTCAAAAATTAAATAATCAAAAAAATTACGAAGTCCGGAGATTAAACGAGCTTGTGATCTTGGATTTAAAGATTTTGAAACAGAATAAATAAACGTTTTAATAATAGTATTATCTATAGTAATAGGGGAAACGTTTATCGAATGATCCTCTAAATATGAAATCATTTTTTTTATGTCATAATTATAGTTTTCTATTGAGTTTTTAGATAAACCACGTTCTATTTGAAGATAATGTTTGTAATCTGTTATTGCTTGTTGCCATTTCATGGCTAAAAATAATGATTTAAATGTTGAATTACTCCTAAAAATAGTACGCAATTTATCGTATTTTTAATTTTAATTGTTAATAAGTGTGTTTCTATATGGTTGACAATTAGCTTCTTGTGTGTATTTGTGTATAAAATTGTTAATAACTGTTAAAAGAAATTTTTATATCTAAGAAAAAAGACTTTAGTTTGTATCTATTAATCTAAAAATTAGAATATTATGAAAAAATTATTTTTGGCTGCTTTTGCAGTGTTTGCTTTTACAAGCATCAATGCACAAACTTTCGGTGCTTTAGGTGGATTATCAATGATGTCTCTTAAAGTTGATAGTGGTGGATTTGGAGATGCCACAGAATCAGAAACAGGTTTTCATCTTGGTGCTTTTGCTGAATTTGAAGTATCTGATCAATTTGCAGTACAACCTGAATTGACTTACACAATTGCAGGTGACCTTTCTATGTTTGGACTTAATGCGATAGCTAAGTACAATATTTCAGATGAATTTAATATTCAAGCTGGACCACAAATTGGATTTGTAGGTGGAGATGTTGGTGACTATATAGATTCTTTTGACGATGGAACAAAATTAAACTTACAATTAGCAATAGGTGCTGGTTATGATATTAGTGAAGAATTATTTGTACAAGCACGTTATGGTTTTCAATTAAATGATCATTATACTGGCGAAGGGGATGGTTCAGTTAAAATTTCTGGTTTTGCTGCAAGTGTAGGATACAAGTTCTAAATCTAGAAAATTACATATTTAAAAAAGAGGCGATTCGCCTCTTTTTTTTTGTTTTATATAACCATTCATATTAAGTAACGTTGGCAATCTGTTTTGGAGAGTGGTTCAGTAATTTTCTAAGGCTTTATTAGAGGAATCATTTTTCTGAATCTACAGAAAACTATGTAAAAGGTAATTTAGAAGGAGCTGACTTCGGGTTTAATAGTAGTGTTAGTACATATTAAGGAGTGTTTAAACTTTTTTGCGTGTTATAATTTAGGTCTACTAATATTAACGGTACTGAGTGCTTTAGTGATTGGACAATAAAGAGTCATGTCTTACACGTGTATGTAGGATAAATGCTTTAACATTTGTGTTTGTGTAATTATTTGAAAAAGAAGTGATTCACTCAAATCACATGATGAAATGTTAAAAAATATCGTTGAAATACACTTATTTTTAACATAATTTAGATTTTTAGTATAAAACTAAAGTCTACATTTGCCGACCAATTTAATTATAAAAATTAAACTTTAATTATGAAAAAATTATTATTTACAGCTGCAGTTGCAGTATTAGGATTTACAAGTGTAAGTGCACAAGAAGAAGCTAAAACTTTTGGTTTTGCTGAAGGTGATATCTTTGTAGAAGGTATGATTGGTTTTAACAGTACAAATAACAAAAACACTGAAGAAAAAACTTCTGGATTTGAAATTAGCCCAAAATTAGGTTATTTCATTAGCGAAGATTTAGCTATTGGTGGTGAATTATCTTTTATGTCTTCTAAAGAAGAAGTTGCAGGTACAGATACAGCAGATTATTCTGGTTTTGGTGTTGGTGCTTTTGCTCGTTATTACTTTTTAGATTTAGGTGAGCGTTTTAAAACTTTTACTGAATTTGGTGTAGGTTATGCTAACCAGAATGATAAATTAAACGATTTCAAAGTAAATACAATTGGAGCTGGTTTAGATTTAGGTATTAACTATTTCGTAACTGAAAAAATTGCTTTATCTTTTGGTTTAAAGAACGTATTATCTTTCGCTACTGCTAAAGCAGACGTTGATGGTGCAGAAGCTGTATCAGAATTTAACTTAGGTTTTGGTGATGTTGCTAACCCATTTGGTGGAACAGCTAACTTTGGTATCTTATTCAAGTTATAAGACATACAAAACATTTAATTATATATTAAAACCGAAGCAAACGCTTCGGTTTTTTTATGCGCATATTTTAATATATTTACTACATGAAGAAAATAATGATTATCAACGGTCCTAACCTTAATTTACTAGGTAAACGCGAGACTAATATCTACGGTAGTTTAACTTTTATGGAGTTTTTTGATACAGTAGTGAAAAAATATCCTGATGTAGAATTGGAGCACTTTCAATCTAATATAGAAGGTGAACTTATAGATAAACTACAAGATGTAGGTTTTACTTATGATGGGATTGTTTTAAACGCTGCAGCTTATACGCATACTTCTGTTGGTATTGGTGATGCAGTTAAAGCCATTACAACTCCTGTGGTAGAGGTACATATCTCTAATACATTTTCTAGAGAAGAGTTTAGACATCAATCGTATATTTCGCCTAATGCTAAAGGGGTTATTTTAGGTTTTGGTTTGCAAAGTTATGAATTAGCAATTGAGAGTTTTATTTAAACGAAGTTCGTCACAAAGATGTATTAGGTAAGGATTTCTAATGTTATGAATGCTTAAAATTGTTTATATGAAGAATCTTATTAAAACGTTCTTTATTTTTATTGTTATAATTAGTATATCTAATGTACAAGCCCAAACAGGTTTTGGTGTAAAAGGCGGATTGAATTTTACCTTTTTTTAAGTAGAAGAAGGGAGTTTTGGGGAGACTCCAGATGTAGAATTAGGATATTATGTAGGTTGCTTTGTAGATTTTGAAATTGAAAACGGTTTTCTTTTACAACCGGAATTACTTTATATAAATCTAGGAGATTTTGATTTTTTAAATGCTCCTGTATATTTAAAATATAAAATAAAGGATCACTTTGACATTCTTGTAGGTCCGAGTTTAAATTATTTCTTCGATTATTCAAACGCTAAATTAAAAGTTAGAGCAGATTTAGGATTTGCTTACACTTTTACTTCAAGATTAGATCTACATATGAAATACACTATTGGATTCGAAGAAATATCACCTAATGGCGTTTTTTAGGTTTAGCCTGTAAATTGTAATTACACTATTGTATTAGGTGGTTAGATGTGTGCTTTTAAAGCTAAAACAGAGTTTAAACTTTTTTATAGGTTGTTTGTCGGAGGTTTTTTTAACTTAGTGGTCATTAACATAGTTTTAACATATAAGCATTGCAGTTCTTCTAATCGTTTTAGAATACGTTAGTTAAAACTAGAATCTATAAAGTGTAACCAATTTAATACAAATATAATTATGAGAATGTACTTACCTAAAACAAAAATTTTAATGGCCTTTTTTATGGTTGGAGCTATCTTTATGTCATGTTCTAGCGACGATAGTGGAGATAGTGGTAATTTAGATGGTGTGCCATCTGGCGAAATTGTTGCCTTAGAATTAAGAAATGAGACCTTAACAGGGTTTAGTGGTTTAAGCAGAAATGAAGGATCTCAAAAATGGTGGTCTCATACAACTAGTGATTTTGATTTTTCTGGTTGTGGTGAAGAAGGAGAAGACTATTCTTATGATGGTTTAGGGTATTATGCTTTTTATCCTGATGGATCGATGTATTCTAAGAGCGGAATAAATGGTACTCCTACTTATCTTCAAGAATGGGAGTGGACAGATTCTAGCTTATCTGCAATTTATGTGAGAGGTGAAACAAGTGTGCCATTTACTGTAACGTATTTAAACGAAGACAATGTTGTTTACGGTTCTAATCAAAGTGTTGGAGGTGGATGTTCTTTAACGTCTTACGAACAACTTGGAGATCCACATTATGTAGATTAAATTTTAGTTATTCATATACTATAGGGCAGAAATTTGTTGCCCTTTTTTTATGTCTAGCTTTTAGTAAAAGCAGGTAATAAGAAAATGTAGAAACCAAAAAATGCGATTCGTTAGAATCGCATTTTAAATATAAAACGTTTAGTGTTTCAGTTGTAAAAACGTATAACTCTAAATTTTTAACTATAATTTGTTATAGGTGAATCACTTCATCATAAGCCGCTGCAACAGCTTCCATAACCGCTTCACTCATTGTTGGGTGAGGATGCACTGCTTTTAGCACTTCATGTCCTGTAGTTTCTAATTTACGACCTAAAACAGCCTCAGCAATCATATCTGTTACTCCAGCACCAATCATATGGCAGCCTAACCATTCACCATATTTAGCATCAAAAATTACCTTTACAAAACCATCTTTTGCGCCACTAGCACTTGCTTTTCCTGAGGCAGAGAAAGGAAATTTACCAATCTTAACATCTAAGCCTTGTGCTTTGGCTTGAGCTTCAGTTAAACCAACACTAGCAATTTCTGGAGAACAATAGGTACAACCAGGAATATTACCATAATCTAAAGCTTCTACATGCTGACCAGCAATTTTTTCTACACAAAGAATACCTTCTGCAGATGCAACGTGTGCTAATGCTTGGCCAGGAGTAACATCTCCAATCGCATAATAGCCAGGAATGTTAGTTTGATAATAATCATTAACTAAAATTTTATCTCTGTCAACTGCGATGCCAACATTTTCTAGACCTATATTTTCAATATTAGACTTTATACCAACCGCAGATAATACAATATCAGCTTCTAGTACTTCTTCTCCTTTTTTGGTTTTTACTGTGGCTTTTACACCAACTCCAGAGGTATCTACAGAAGTTACTTCTGCAGAAGTCATAATCTTAATTCCAGATTTCTTAAAGCTACGTTCTAATTGTTTTGAAACCTCATCATCTTCAACAGGAACGATTTTATCTAAATATTCTACAATAGTCACTTCTGTTCCCATTGAGTTGTAGAAATAAGCAAACTCAACTCCAATGGCTCCAGAACCTACAACAATCATCTTTTTTGGTTGCTTTTCTAAAGTCATGGCTTGTCTGTATCCAATTACTTTTTTACCATCTTGTGGTAAGCTTGGTAATTCGCGTGAGCGTGCTCCAGTAGCAATAATGATGTGGTCTGCAGAATATTCTGTACCATCAACATCTATTTTCTTTCCAGTTTTTAGTGTTCCAAAACCTTCAATAACGTCTATTTTATTCTTTTTCATTAAGAATTTTACACCATTACTCATGCCTTCAGCAACACCACGACTACGTTTAACAACGGCATCAAAATCGTGTTCAGCACCAGAAACTTTAAGTCCGTAATCTTCAGCATGTTTAAGATATTCAAATACTTGAGCAGATTTTAAAAGTGCTTTCGTAGGGATACAGCCCCAATTTAAGCATACACCACCAAGGCTTTCTTTTTCTACAACGGCAGTTTTAAATCCTAATTGCGATGCTCTTATTGCGGTTACGTAGCCACCAGGACCACTTCCTAATACTATAATATCGTATTTACTCATGGGTAAGTTATTTTAGTTGAAATTTTGAAGTTACAAAAGTAACAAATTCCAAAAAGAAAACTCCAAATAGCAAAATGAAATTCTAAATCACCAAAGCTTTAAATCATCTGATGTCTTTTCTAAGCAGATCTTTGAGGTTTGAAGCCTTATAGTTTTGTCATTTTAATTAGAGATCTTCTGTAAAATGTTTGCGGCTTTTGTCGTGTTGAAACTTGTCTTTATTATAGGCTTTTGATTGTCCTTTAGGAATAGATAGTGATTTCCAATGTTCGCCTTTAATTAATTTGCCAATATATACGATTTGCCCAACATGATAAGCATAATGCATCATTTGTCTGTTGATGGCTTCGGTAACAGAATGGCCTTGGTTTCTAATATAGATAACTTGCTCTAAGTTATGATTTGATAGTGGTTTGATGGCTGTAAACAAACAATTCCAACCTTTGTTCCAAGCGTCTAGTAATTCCTCTTTTGATTTAAAATCATCTATAAATTCTTCATCACGTTTACGCCATTTTTTTTCGCCATCTTCGGTTAAAAAATTGGTCCAACGGCTGAGCATATTACCAACAAGATGTTTTACAATGATAGAAACGGAATTAGAATCTTGAGCAAATTCTTTTTTTAATTCGTCAAAAGTCAATTGTGCAATGGTTTTATCGCCAAGTGATTTGTAGTATTCAAATTGTTTAATTGTGCTAGGTAAATAAGAAGAATCCATAAAGCTTAAATTTTAATCCCTATAAAAATAGCGATATAACATCTGATAAACTATTATAAAAAATAGATAGATGTAATAACGTTATTTAGCTTATGTATTATTACTGATTTTACTCTTTAGAAGCAACAAATTTTAAAGCATTTCCATTAATGCAGTGTCTTTTACCTGTGGTTTCTTTTGGGCCGTCATTAAACACGTGTCCTAAATGGCCACCGCAAGTTGCGCAATGTTCTTCGTCTCTTGTATAACCAATTTTTGTATCTGTACCAAAGGCAACATTACCTTCAATTACACGATCAAAACTTGGCCATCCTGTTCCTGAATCGAATTTATGTTCACTTTTAAATAAAGGTGTATTACAAGCAGCACAATGGTAAACACCTTTTTCGTAATTTTTATTTAAGGGGCTAGAAAATGGTCTTTCAGTTCCAGCTTCTCTTAAAATGTAGTACTGTTCTTTGGTGAGTTGTGCTTTCCATTCTGCGTCTGTTTTAGTAACAGGAAATGTTTCTTTAGTTTCATTTTTTTGGGCTGAGCTGTTACAGCTAAAAAACAAACTAATAAGGGTAAGTAATATTATCTTTTTCAAAATTAATTTTTTTTTAAATTAGGGTTATTGACTTGGTCGTTATCATGTTTTGTTCATTACGAAAAAGTATATGTTTTTATTTGAAATTACATTCAAAATACTCTTGACTTTATTTTTATTATTGTTAAATTTAACAACGTCAACAATAAAGGAGTCCATATTAATGAAAATAATACATATAAGTGCAGAATGTTACCCAATTGCTAAAGTAGGTGGTTTGGCTGATGTTGTTGGCGCTTTGCCCAAGTACCAAAATGAAATAGGTGCTAATAGTGCTGTTATAATGCCATTTTATAACACTAAATTTACTCAATCGCATAAGTTTACTTTGGTTTATCAGGCTAATTTAATTTTGGGAAACCAAGAATTAAATTTCGATATTTTAAAAATTGAAGACGCTGTTTTAGAATTTGATGTTTTCTTCGTTCATGTTGAAGATTTGCTATATACAGAAAGTGTTTATACAGATAATGATACCAATCGTTTTTTAGCATTTCAAATAGCGGCTTTAGATTGGATATTAACTTTAAAGAAAAAACCAGACTATATTCATTGTCATGACCATCATACAGGTCTAATTCCATTTATGGTACAAGAAAGTTATAAATATGAATCGCTAAATAAAATACCAGTTATTACTACAATCCATAATGCACAATACCAAGGATGGATGTCTTACGATAACTTATATAAGATACCTGAATTTAATATTGAAAATGTAGGATTATTAATGTGGGATGGTATGATAAACCCACTAGCTGCAGCAATAAAATGTGCTTGGCGCGTGACTACTGTGTCGCCGAGTTATATGGAAGAATTAAAATATAGTGCCAACGGACTCGAGTCTTTATTGTCTCATGAAAGTTCTAAAGCAGTTGGAATTTTAAATGGCATAGATTCGGCTGTTTGGAATCCGGAAACGGATAAATTCATTATAAAAAATTATAAAAAAACGACTGTAGAATCAGGGAAGAAGGCGAATAAAGAATGGTTGTGTTCTCAGTTTAATTTGGATAAAAGTAAACCCTTATTTGCTTTTATAGGACGTTTAGTTGGTGAAAAAGGAGCAGAGCTTCTGCCACATGCGCTAGACTATGCGTTGCGTTCTAAAGATATAGCTGTCATTGTTTTAGGGTCCGGATCTAAAGAAACAGAGAAAGAATTGTTTGATTTAATACTAAAACATAAAGGAAATTATAATGCGTTTATTGGTTATGACGAAAAACTGTCTCATATTATTTATGCTGGAGCAGATTTTTTATTAATGCCATCTCGTGTAGAGCCATGCGGATTAAACCAAATGTATTCCTTAAGGTACGGAACTGTGCCAATTGTAAGACGCATTGGAGGATTAAAAGACACTGTTGTAGATATTGGCGACCATGGTTTTGGTATATGTCATAATGAAGTTTCCGAACAGGATATTGTGGTTGCAATTAATAGAGGGAAAGAGTTTTATACTCAACAAAAAGAATTTAAAGCGAACCGAAAACATATAATGAGCATAGATCATTCTTGGGAGGTTTCAGCAAAAGCATATATAAACTTATACAATTCAATAAACTAAAGCTATGATAAACGATAAAGTATTGTCCATTATACTTGGTGGCGGCCAAGGATCTCGACTATATCCATTAACTGAAAAACGATCTAAACCTGCAGTGCCAATAGCTGGTAAATATAGATTAGTAGACATACCTATTTCTAATTGTATTAATTCTGATATTAAACGCATGTATGTGTTAACGCAGTTTAATTCAGCATCATTAAATAGACATATAAAAAACACTTATCATTTTAGTTTTTTTAGTTCTGCGTTTGTAGATGTATTAGCAGCAGAACAAACACCAGAAAGTAAATCTTGGTTTCAAGGAACAGCCGATGCCGTGAGACAAAGTATGCATCATATTAAAGCGCACGATTTTGAGTATGCTTTAATTTTATCAGGTGATCAGTTATATCAAATGGATTTTAATGAAATGATTAGAGCGCATAGAGAATCTAATGCAGAGATTTCTATTGCAACAATACCAGTAAATGAGAAAGACGCTACTTCTTTTGGTATTCTTAAGACAGATGAAAATAATGTTGTTACCTCATTTGTTGAAAAACCAAGTTCAGATTTATTGCCAGATTGGACGTCTGAAACAAGTGAAGAGATGAAAGCTCAAGGTCGTAACCATCTTGCTTCTATGGGGATTTATATTTTTAATAGAGAATTGTTAATTGATTTAATGAATAATCCCGAAACTAATGATTTTGGTAAAGAGATTATTCCTCAGTCTATAGACAAACATAAAACGTTAAGTTACCAATATGAAGGGTATTGGACAGATATTGGAAATATAGACTCATTTTTTGAGGCAAATCTTGGTTTCACAGATGATTTACCGCAATTTAACTTATACGATTCTAAGCAACGCACCTATACTAATGCGAGGATTCTTCCAACTTCAAAAATTACAGGTACTGCTTTAGATAGAGCGGTCATTGCAGAAGGTTGTTTAATAAATGCCGCTAAGATTGAAAAATCTGTTATTGGTATTCGATCTAGAATAGGTGAAGATTCTACAATCATTAATACTTATATGATGGGTAATGATGATTATGAATCTTTAGATGATATAAAAAACAATAAAACAGAAATACTTTTAGGTATTGGAGAAAGGTGTTATATCAAGAATACTATCATAGATAAAAATGTACGCATTGGTGACGATGTAAGAATTAACGGTGGATCTCACTTAGCAGATACAGAAAAAGAAGAATATGTAATTAAAGATGGTATAGTTGTTATAAGGAAAGACGCTATAATTCCTAAGGGATTTGTACTATAAATATGGCAAAAGTAATAACACACAGTCGTTTTACAGATTTTGATATCGATCTTTTTAAATCTGGAAAGCACTATCGTTTATACGAGAAATTTGGTTCACACATAACAACCGTAGATGGAGTAGAAGGTGTGTATTTTGCTGTTTGGGCACCTAGTGCTAAAATGGTATCTGTAGTTGGAGACTTTAATTTTTGGACAGAAGGCGAACACAAATTAAATGTACGCTGGGATTCTAGCGGAATTTGGGAAGGTTTTATTCCTGGTGCTGGAAAAGGGAGTAAGTATAAATATAAGATTCTTAGTAGTATTAATGATATTGTAACAGAAAAGGCAGATCCTTACGCTAGACGAGCAGAGCATAATCCTAATACAGCCTCAATCGTTTGGGAAGATAACTATAAGTGGAAGGATACAAAATGGATGAAAAAGCGCAAAAAGAATAACGCTTTAAATGCGCCATATTCTGTTTATGAAGTTCATTTAGGGTCTTGGAAAAAGAATGTTGAAGAAAATCGCTTTATGTCTTATGTAGAGTTGGCAGATGAATTGGTCAAGTACGTAAAAGATATGAACTTTACGCACGTAGAATTAATGCCGATAATGGAATATCCTTATGATCCATCTTGGGGCTATCAAGTAACGGGGTATTTTGCGCCAACATCACGATTTGGTTATCCTGAAGAATTTAAATTGTTAGTAGATAAGTTTCATCAAAACGATATAGGTATTATTCTCGATTGGGTGCCTTCACATTTTCCAGAGGATGCACACGGATTAGGTTTCTTTGATGGCTCAGCACTTTATGAACACCCAGATAAACGGAAAGGGTACCATCAAGATTGGAAGAGTTTAATTTTTAATTACGGACGTAACGAAGTCAAATCATTTTTAATTAGTAATGCTATTTTTTGGTTAGACCAATACCATGCAGATGGTTTTAGGGTAGACGCAGTAGCTTCCATGTTATTTTTAGATTATAGTAGAGAAGATGGGCAATGGGAGCCTAATATGTATGGTGGAAATGAAAATTTAGAAGCCATATCATTCTTAAGGGAAATGAACGAAGCGGTGTATGCTTCATTTCCAGATGTACAAACTATAGCTGAAGAATCTACGGCGTTTCCAATGGTATCAAAACCTACTTTTATAGGTGGACTTGGTTTTGGAATGAAATGGATGATGGGGTGGATGCATGATACACTTCAATATTTTGCAAAAGAACCAATATATAGACAATTCCATCAAGATGATTTAACCTTTTCAATGACTTATGTGTTCACTGAGAATTTTATGTTACCTTTAAGTCATGATGAAGTTGTATATGGTAAAAAATCTATTTTAGAGAAAATGCCAGGAGATGAATGGCAACGTTTTGCAAATTTAAGACTGCTTTATGGGTATATGTTTACACATCCTGGAACGAATCTATTGTTTCAAGGAGCAGAATTTGGGCAAAGTAGCGAATGGAATTTTAAGAACAGTCTCGATTGGCATTTGTTACAATACGATTTACACAAAGGTGTGCAAGCCTTAATTAAAGATTTAAACACATTATATAAAAATGAGCCGGCTTTATATGAAAAACAATTTGAAGCAGATGGCTTTGAATGGATTGATTATGGAGATTCTAAAAATTCAGTTTTTACATATATAAGAAAAGGAAATAATCAAGAAGATGATATTATTGTAGCTTGTAATATGACACCTGTTCCACAAGAAAAATATAGAATAGGAGTACCAAGAAAAGGCCAGTTAAAAGAAATTTTTAATAGTGATTTAAAAAAATATTTCGGAACAGGAGAATATAAAAACAGAAAACAAGCGACGCAATCAGAACCTTGGAATTATAGAGATAATTCTTTAGAAATTAATATTCCACCTATAGGTATGGTTGTTTTTAAGTACTCAAAATAAATGAAAAAAAGATCAAGATGATTTAGGCTTGTTAGGTTTTATAATCTAACAGGTCTTTTTTATTTATTTTGTTAATTAGGATATGCGTTTATGTCAATAAATCGTATAAAAATTATCATAATTGTAAAATTTATGACCGAAAACGTAATAGTTGCTAAATCATGTAATTACTAGGATAAACCCTTTTTAGTGTTTAATTTTTTCCGTTTTTTTGCAAGTAATTTTTGCCTAAAAGTTAACCCATGATTGTAAATACAGAATTAGAAAATAAAGGAGATTTATTTCCTTCGCAAATAATAGATTTTAAAAAAGACGTTGATAAACTATATTTTACAGCAGCAAACGATGTTATTTTAGAATTAACGGTTGTTAGAGATAGTTTACTTCGTTTTAGGTATACTACAGTTGGTAATTTTAATAACGATTTTTCTTATGCCATTACCAAATATGCAAGTACAGGTTATAACAAGTTAGAAATAGAGGAAAAAGAAGATGTTTATGAAATCTCAACGTCTAAATTACTTTGCGTAATTTCTAAAGAAGATATGAGAAAATCTATTTACGACTTTAATGATGGTACGCTTATTAACCAAGATGAAAGTGGATTTCATTGGGAAGAAAGCTATGAGCATGGAGGAAACATTGTAAAGATGAGTAAAGTGTCTAATGATGGCGAGAGTTATTATGGACTTGGAGATAAACCTAATCATCTTAACTTAAAAGGGAAACGTTATAGCAATTGGGTAACAGACTCATATGCTTACGGAAAAGATACAGATCCTATATACAAAACGATTCCGTTTTACACAGGTTTACATCATGGTAAAGCTTATGGTATTTTCTTTGATAATACGTTTAAGTCGTCTTTCGATTTTGCACAAGAGCGTAGAAATGTAACCAGTTTTTGGGCACAAGGTGGTGAGATGAATTATTATTTTTTCTACGGTCCAAAAATGAGTGATGTTGTAGAAAGTTATACAGATTTAACAGGAAAACCACACCATTTGCCACCACTTTGGGCACTAGGATTTCATCAATGCAAATGGAGTTATTATCCAGAAAGTAAAGTAAAAGAAATTACATCTACGTTTAGAAAATTAAAAATTCCATGTGATGCTATTTATTTAGATATCGATTATATGGAAGGTTTCCGTTGTTTTACTTGGAATAAAGAGTATTTTCCAGATCCAAAACGAATGGTAAAAGAATTATTGGACGATGGGTTTAAAACCGTTGCTATTATTGATCCAGGAATTAAAATAGATAAGGACTATTCTGTTTTTAAGGAGGCTTTAGAAAATGATTACTTCTGTAAACGAGCCGATGGAGATTACATGAAAGGGAAAGTATGGCCAGGAGAATGTTATTTTCCAGATTTTACAAACCCTGAAGTAAGAGAATGGTGGTCTGGACTATTTCAAGAATTGATTGAAGATATCGGAATTAAAGGTGTTTGGAACGATATGAATGAGCCAGCTGTTATGGAAGTGCCTAATAAAACTTTCCCAGACGATGTGCGTCATGATTATGATGGTAACCCTTGTAGTCATAGAAAAGCTCATAATGTTTATGGTATGCAAATGGCGCGAGCAACATACCAAGGCTTAAAAAAATATTCATACCCTAAACGTCCATTTGTTATTACGCGTGCAGCTTATTCTGGTACACAACGTTACACGTCAACTTGGACAGGAGATAACGTCGCTACTTGGGAGCATTTATGGATTGCAAATATACAAGCACAACGTATGGCAATGTCTGGGTTTTCGTTTGCTGGTAGTGATATTGGAGGGTTTGCAGAGCAACCTCAAGGCGAGTTGTTTACACGTTGGATTCAATTAGGGATTTTTCATCCATTTTTTAGAGTGCATTCTTCTGGAGATCATGGAGATCAAGAACCATGGACTTTTGATGAAGATGTTACAGATATTGTAAGAAAGTTTATTGAAATTCGTTACCAGATATTACCATATTTATATACAGCGTTCTGGAATTACGTAGACCATGGTACTCCATTATTGAAATCTTTAGTGCTTTTTGATCAAGAAGATGTACAAACTCATTATAGAACGGATGAGTTTATTTTTGGTGAGCAAATTTTAGCTTGCCCTGTATTAGAGCCTAATGCTAAAGGAAGACGTATGTATATTCCTAAGGGTAATTGGTATAATTTCTGGACCAATGAAATTATAAAAGGAGGCAAAGAAATGTGGGTTGATGCTGACATTGATAGTATGCCAATTTTTGTAAAAGAAGGAGCGATAATTCCTAAATTTCCAATTCAACAATATGTTGGAGAAAAAGAAATAAAGGAAATTACTTTAGATGTTTATTATAAAAATGGGAAAGAAGAAAGCGAACTTTATAGTGATGCCAATGATGGTTTTGATTATACTAAAGGACGTTACAGTCTCAGAAATTTTACACTTAGAGGGAAGTCTGAAGAGCTAATAATTAATCAGTATAAAGAAGGGAAGTTTGTAACTAAATATGATACCTTTAATATTCAATTTCATGGTTTGCCATTTGATATTGTAGAAGTGCAATTAGATAATGAAAAAATAGCGCTTAAAAGCATGAAAGCAAATGGTATAACATCTATTGTTGTTGATAAGAATTTTTCTCAGTTACATATCATTGGAAATAAGTCTTAATTCTAGTGATTTTCTAGTGACCAATTAATTATTTTGGTGTCCAAAGAGTACAAAATGTTTTTTGTATTTTAGTGTAACTCTTAATAAAACTATTAGCTATGAAATTTAATAAATTAGTATTGGGTATTGCAATTGTTGCTTTTGTGGCTTCATGTGCAACAAACCCATTTACAGGTAAAAAAACCTTAGCATTTGTTGGTAATGATCAATTGTTTCCATCTTCATTTGCACAATATAATCAGGTACTTTCAGATAGTAAAGTCATAACTGGAACTGAAGATGCCGATATGATTACACGTGTAGGTCAACGTATTGCAATTGCATCAGAACGTTGGTTAACCGCAAATGGGAATCATGGTTATTTAGACGATTATAAATGGGAATATAAACTTATCGAATCAGAACAAGTAAATGCATGGTGTATGCCAGGAGGAAAAATTGCATTTTATACAGGGATTTTGCCAATTGCAGCAAATGAGACTGGTATTGCAGCAATTATGGCACATGAGGTAGCGCATGCGTTGGCTAATCATGGTCAACAACGAATGAGTGCATCGTACATTCAACAAGGTTTAGCTGTAGCAGGAAATGTAGCCTTATCAAATGATGAACAAGCTTTAGGGATATTTAATCAGTCTTATGGAGTTGTTTCTAACGTTGCAGGGATGTTACCTTTTAGTAGAGCTCATGAAACAGAAGCAGATGAAATAGGATTATATTTAATGGCAATTGCAGGTTATAATCCAGATGAAGCCTCTGTACTTTGGGAGCGTATGAAAGCAAATAGTGGAGGTGAAGCACCACCAGAATTTATGAGTACACACCCAAGTAATGATTCTAGAATTAAAAACTTAAGAGAATTAGCTCCAAAGGCAAAAGCAGAAGCTAAGAAATTTGGAATAACGAGTTTTAGACCTATAAATTAATATTGAATTAATAAATATTTGATTACTTTAGAAGCTGCTCAATTTGAGCAGTTTTTTTTATTTAGTATTTATGAGTGAACTTAAAAAAGGAAGTAAAAAACTTCTCAATGCCTGGGCATTTTACGATTGGGCAAATTCTGTTTATACCTTAACGATTGCATCATCAATATTTCCAATATTTTACTCTGCACTATTTGTATCTCAAGTAGAAAAAACGGTTCCTGCTTTTGGAATGGTATTTAAAAGCACGGCTTTAATTACTTATGTTACAGCATTTACGTTTTTAGTGGTTGCTTTTATGTCACCTATTCTTTCTGGTATTGCAGATTACGTTGGTAATAAAAAGAGCTTTATGAAGTTTTTCTGCTATGTTGGTGGTATAGGCTGTATAGGTTTGTACTGGTTTAGTTTAGATAGTATTCATATAAGTCTGTTATTTTATTTTATGGGATTAATAGGCTATTGGGGAAGTTTGGTGTTTTATAATTCATATTTGCCAGATATCGCTTATCCTGAACAACAAGATAGTATTAGTGCCAAAGGTTTTAGCATGGGCTATTTAGGAAGTGTGGTTTTATTACTCGTAAACTTAGCTATGGTAATGAAACCAGATTGGTTTGGTTTTGATATGAGTATTGCTAAAACTATAACAGAAAGTGGTACAGAGCAAGAAATCGCCGAAGCACTGCAAACGGCTAGGAATAAAGCATCATTTGAAGCAATGAGAGTTTCATTTATAACCGTAGGTTTATGGTGGATTTTATTTAGTCAATACACCTTTTATATACTTCCAAAAGGTGTTTCAAATGGTGGAAAAGTGACAAGAGATGTTGTTTTTAATGGTTTGCAAGAATTGAGACAAGTTTGGATTCAATTAAAACAAAACCTGCGCTTAAAACGATATTTAGTTGCGTTTTTTGTGTTTAGTATGGCAGTTCAAACCATCATGTTGGTGGCTGTTTATTTTGGAGAAGAAGAGATTGCTTGGGGAAGTTCTGATGCGAAAACCCAAGGATTAATTACTAGTATTTTAGTAATTCAATTAGTAGCGATACTTGGTGCGTTTTTAACCTCTAGAGCATCTTCAAAATTTGGAAATATAAAGACACTTATCGTTATTAATTTCTTTTGGATGGCACTTTGCTTTTATGCCTATTTTATGGAAACAGCATTGCAGTTTTATATTGCTGCTGGTTTTGTAGGTTTAGTTATGGGAGGAGTACAATCATTAGCAAGGTCTACTTATTCAAAATTCTTACCACAAACTGAAGACACTACATCTTATTTTAGTTTTTATGATGTGGCAGAAAAAATAGGTATTGTTATTGGAATGGTCATTTTTGCAACCATAGACCAAGTTACTGGTAGTATGAGAAATGCTATCTTGTTTCTCGTCATCTTTTTTATAGCAGGAATTGTGCTTTTATTTAGAGTCCCAAGAACTGAATTAAAGAAAATGGATTAATTCTTTTATAATATTTATTCCCACACTTCGCTCTAATATTTTAACTTTGCCAACAAGTAAATCGCCTTATCGATTCTAAATTTATTTAGGGTAGGAAAGTCCGAACACCATAGTGCAATCATAGTGGTTAACAGCCACCAGTCGTAAGGCTAGGAAAAGTGCAACAGAAAGTATGTACAGGTAATGCTGTAGTGAAACCAGGTAAACTCTATGTGGTGCAATGTCATGTAAACTAACGTTTGAGCGTGCACGCGCGATTGTTAGAGGGTGGGCAGCTAAAGTTTGCTGGTAACAGTAAACGTAGATAAATGATAAGGGCTCTTTTATTAGAGTACAGAATTCGGCTTATAGATTTACTTAAGCATAAAAAACCATCTAGAAATAGATGGTTTTTGTGTTTATTTAAAGATTATAGTTATTTTTTTGGTGGTGTAATAGTATAACCTTGAGTTGTTAATATGTTGAGCACATCGTAGTAGTAGCGTATATATATAATTTTATCATCTTGTATCAAAAAAGCTGTATGGTAGGGGATTATAACTTCTTTTCCTGTTTTTTTATTCGTAATTGTGTTTGTTCCCCAAGATAAGATCCATTCTCCTTCATTCCAGTTGTTTTCAACTTTTACGGGTAAATATAAATCTCTGCTAATAGAGTGTTTAAATTGGTTTGTACTGTTAGTGTAGTATTCTTTGTGTTGTTGTACGTTTAAAGAGTCTATGCCGCCACCTAAGCCATATATCATGGCTTTTTCATGAAGTTGTGAGCTCATAGTGTTCACGTCTCCTTTTTGTAATGCTTCGGTGTAAGTTCTAATGAGTTTTACTGCTGTTTCTGCATTTTTAAATTCAATAGTCACTTTACTTTCTTGTGCGTTGGTAATAAAACTGATACTTAGGCATAGAAATGACAGAATAATAACCTTTTTTGAGATTTTCATAATAGCTGTTTTTAAATTATATAATTGATTAATAGTTACAAATCAATTTTGGAGCAAAAACACTTAATGCGTGAGGCTATTAAAATCAGTAGGGTGATAATAATTAAAAGAAAGTTACTTAGGATTACTAAGTTAGTGAATTTAATTGATTGGGAATTAACCTACAGGTCTGATAGAGAGTTACTTTGTGAAAAAGCTAAACATATTCCCACCATAACTTTTAGAATGTGAGTAATGTTCTAATTGACTTAAATCGGTGTGTTTAGAGTGTTCTACAATGAGTACACCTTCCTCTTCAAGTAATTCATTCTTAAAAACTAATTCTGGAATTTTAGAAAAAGCAGCCAATTCAAAATTATAAGGCGGATCGGCAAAAATAATACTATGCTTTTGTTTTGATTTTTCAAGAAATTTAAAAACATCACTTTTAACAGTGCTAATCGTCATTTCAAAAGCTTCAGCAGTGTCATTTATAAATTTAATGCAGCCGTAATTTTCATCTACAGCTGTGATATCTTCAGTGCCTCTAGAGGCAAACTCGTAACTAATATTGCCTGTTCCAGAAAATAAATCTAAAACAGAAATAGCATCAAAATAATACTGATTATTTATGATGTTAAAAAGCGCTTCCTTTGCCATATCTGTGGTTGGTCTTACAGGTAATTTTTTAGGAGCTGTAATTCGTCTGCCTTTATACAAACCTGAAATAATACGCATTAAAAGGAATTTAAGATTAAAAAATGTTGGTGTAGGTAGCGCCTGTCTGTTTCTGCTGCGATTTTAAAGTCGTAAGCTTCTTCTATAAAACTAACGTGTCTTATATAAATGTAGAGCATAACAAAGAGTTCGTCTCCAATGACAATATTGCCACATAATTGAACTGCTGTGGTTTCTACATCTAGTTTTAGTTGTTCAAAAACAAATAATATATAGTAGAGAAAATCTTCTTTACTATGGTATTCAAAAACATTAAATAGTTGTAGAGTGCTGTTTTCAACAACTAATATTTCAATTGTAGTTTTATTAACATTGATATAGACGTTTGAACCTTCTGCTGTTTCAGAATTTTGTAAAAACGCTTCAATAAGTATACTAGAAGAGTGTTTATAGACAAACTCTCCAAAGGTTTCAAAAATGTAATTATTAATATTTACATACGGCACATAAACATTTACGCTTTTGTTTATAGCGATGTTGTCCTCTGTAATAAAATCGTTTTTAAGTATTTTTGAATTGAATTTTAAATAATCGGTTTTATTAGCCGAATTATAAAATTCTTCAGGCACAAGTGTTGCCAATTCATTTTGATGTATGACTAAAACATCATTAAAGTCTTCTGAAAACACGGCATTGCTACCTAATTCTGTTTTTAGTTGATTAAGAACAGCATCTGGTGTTAATTTTTGCTCAAAATCAATAATTTTAAGAAACTCTACAGTATTCGTTGTTCTGTTTAGAATACAAAAAGAAAGCCCATTCAAATTAATTTGAATGGACAGTTCTTTAATATCGTTTATTTTCAAACTATTCTTTATTTGTGTAGCTTTTTGGCCAGTTTCCTTTAGTGAATACTTCCTCCATAGAACCTACTTTTAAAGTAGGACCATTAACACCGTCTACAGAAACAACTTGATTTTCTTTTTCAATTAAGTAAGGTTCTTGGTCATCCAAAACAACCGCTTTATCTACACTTACTTCAAATACAGGAAACTCATCTAGTTTACCAGCTTTAAGTGTGAATTTAGCACCTTCTTTACCAACACCTACATTCATCATTGTTTTGTATCTGTCACTTCCTTTGAATATAGAATCTTTTACAGAATAAAAGCTTAGTGTATCAATTAAAGTAATTGTTTTCATGGTTTCTACACCACCAAAAAGTTTTGTTCTTTCTTCATCTAATACTAATGTGTCACGTCTTTGTGTAATTGGAACTTTTCCGTTTTCTACAAATTTGATTAATTTGTCAAAATCTCCAGCAAATTCGCCATTTACATCTTTGTATGCTAATTGTGAGTCTCTTACGTCAATTAAACGATCGATAACCACTTTATAACGTTCTACTTTAAGTTGATTAAATTTAATCTCATCATAAACCGAATTAAAAGTCATATAACCTAAAACAAAAATTAAAGCCCAAAGTATTAAGTTGATAAATGGCTTTATCTTTTTTGGAACAAATTTGTCAATTGCCCACACAATCCCTATGGTCAATGCTATAATTAATACAATTGCTATAATTACTTTCATAAATGTTTTTATTAATTAGGTCTATCGCAAATCTACAATTTTTTTTTGTTCGTTAAAACTATCTAAAATAAAAAATACTAAAAAAGCGAACTAAATGCAATATGAGCTTTTAAAATAGAGAATAATAGTATCTTGCTATATATTTATTTCTGTTATGGTTTCTAATGCTTCTGCATTCTATTCGTTATTAAAATCTAAATTTCCATTTGCACCAACTTCTAAACAAAACATGGTGTTAATGCAATTGTCTCAATTTATTTTTGACACTAATAAAAATTCAATTTACTTATTAAAAGGGTACGCAGGTACAGGTAAAACTAGCATAATTGGAACCATTGTTTCCAATTTGTGGCAAGCAAAAAAAAGTGCGGTTTTATTAGCTCCTACAGGTCGAGCTGCTAAGGTTATTTCAAATTACTCTAAAAAGGAGGCATTTACCATTCATAAAAAGATTTATTTTCCTAAAAAAGATAAAGGAGGAGGTGTCAATTTTGTAATGCAACCTAATAAACATCGCAATACTATTTTTATTGTTGATGAAGCTTCCATGATACCAGATACTCCTTCGGACACAAAATCGTTTGATAGTAGTTCGTTACTCGATGACCTAATGCAATATGTGTATTCTGGTCACGACTGTAAATTACTATTAATAGGAGATAAAGCACAGTTGCCTCCGGTGAAGTCCGATTTAAGTCCTGCTTTAGATGAAAACCGACTCAGTTTAAACTATAATAAAGATGTTGTAGGAATTGAGTTAGATGAAGTGGTGCGACAAGAACAAGGTTCTGGGATTTTAAGTAATGCAACCGAACTTAGAGCGGTTTTAGAATCTAATTTTTACGAGAGTTTTAAATTCAACCTTAATGGCTTTACAGATAGTGTGCGCTTAATAGATGGCTACGAAATTATGGACGCTATTAATGATGCTTATAGTGCCGATGGTTATGAGGAAACAGCCATTATTGTTAGAAGTAATAAGCGTGCAAATGCTTACAATCAACAAATTCGTCAACGTATTCTATTTAATGAAACAGAACTTTCGGCAGGCGATTATTTAATGGTGGTAAAGAATAATTATTTTTGGTTAAAACCTAATACAGAAGCTGGTTTTATTGCTAATGGTGATATTATTGAAGTGCTAGAAATTTTTAGCATCAAAGAATTATACGGTTTTAGATTTGCAGAAGTTAAGTTACGAATGGTAGATTACCCTAATATGAAACCGTTTGAAACCGTATTGCTTTTAGATACTATTGATGTAGAAAGCGCATCTTTAAGTTATGAAGAGTCCAACCGATTATACCAAGAAGTATCCAAAGATTATGAAGGAGAAACAAAATACAAACGCTTTTTAGGGGTTAAGAACAATAAGTATTTTAATGCCTTGCAAGTAAAGTTTTCTTATGCAATTACCTGTCATAAATCGCAAGGTGGCCAATGGAACACCATTTTTGTAGAGCAACCTTACTTACCTAATGGTATGGACAGAGATTATATTAGATGGTTGTATACGGCCATAACAAGGGCGAAAGAAAAACTGTATTTAATAGGTTTTAAAGATGAGATGTTTGTAGAAAAAGAGTCAAACTAAACTATAATGACAGAAACAATTTTAAGTATTTTTTTAGGGATTGGTCTTTCGGCTTCCGTAGGCTTTAGAGTTTTTTTACCATTGTTTGCTTTAAGTTTAGCAGCCTATTTTAATGTTTGGGAGCTTAATGAATCTTGGCAATGGATTGGAAGCACAGCAGCTGTAATTACATTGGGTATCGCTACTTTGGTCGAAATTGTAGCGTACTACATTCCTGTTGTAGATAACTTATTAGATAGTATTGCCATTCCGTTAGCGACCATTGCCGGAACAGCAGTTATGGTATCTACCGTTGCAGATTTAAGTCCGGTAATTACTTGGGCATTAGCAATTATAGCAGGAGGAGGTACTGCAGCAGCTGTTAAAAGTTCTGCAAGTGCAACACGTTTGGGGTCTACTGTATCTACTGCTGGTTTTGGAAACCCAATTGTATCAACTATAGAAACAGGGACTTCGATTGTAATGTCTATAATCTCTATCTTTTTACCCATTTTAGCTATAATTTTAGTAGTATTCATATTTTATTTGATATTTAAACTCTATAAAAAGTTACGATCAAATTGACCGAAATCAGCTTTTAAATCTTATTTTTGAAATTAAATACCTTCATTACATATATCTTATTAAATGAAAATTATATCCATGATTCCTGCACGTTATAGTGCGTCACGATTTCCAGGTAAATTGATGCAAAATTTAGCAGGGAAATCTGTAATTCTAAGAACTTATGAAGCCACGGTTGCCACGCAACTCTTTAGTGAAGTTTATGTGGTAACTGATAGTGATATTATTTTTAATGAGATTGTTAATAATGGCGGAAAAGCCATTATGAGTTTAAAAGAACACGAATCGGGAAGTGATAGAATTGCCGAAGCTGTTGCTAATATAGATTGTGATATTGTTATAAATGTACAAGGTGATGAACCGTTTACAGAGGGCGAAAGTTTAGCGAAAGTTATTGATGTATTTAAGGATGATAAGGATAAAGAAATCGACTTAGCCTCTTTAATGGTAGAAATTGAGGATTTAGAAGAAATTAATAATCCCAATACCGTTAAAGTTATTGTAGATCAGCAAAATTTCGCTTTGTATTTTTCACGAAGTCCAATACCATTTCCAAGAGATAAAAATGTAGGTGCGCGTTACTTTAAGCACAAAGGTGTTTATGCCTTTAGAAAACAAGCGTTATTAGATTTTACGGTTTTACCAATGCAATTTTTAGAAGCTTCTGAAAAGATTGAATGTATCAGGTACCTAGAATATGGTAAGCGTATAAAAATGGTAGAAACTAAAATACAAGGAGTAGAAATTGATACACCTGAAGATTTAGAAAAAGCGAAACGTTTGTGGAAGTAAATTACAGTAACATAAAGGTAATTGGTTTTGATGCCGATGATACGCTTTGGGTCAATGAAACCTATTTTAGAGAAGCAGAAGAGAGAGTTGGTCTTTTATTGTCGCATTATGAAACACCAAACAAAATAGACCAAGAGCTTTTTAAGATGGAAATGAAAAATCTATCTATCTATGGTTATGGAGTTAAGGGCTTTATATTATCAATGATTGAATTGGCTTTAGAGTTGTCTAATGGTAAGGTGTCAAATACTATAATAGCCGAAATATTAGAGATAGGTAAGGATATGATTAATAAGCCTATTGAGCTTTTAGATGGAGTAGAAGATGTCCTTAAAACCTTATCTAAAGATTACAAGTTAATTGTTGCCACAAAAGGTGATTTATTAGACCAAGAACGAAAATTAGAGAAATCAGGATTGTTAAAGTATTTCCATCATATTGAAGTGTTAAGTGAAAAACAAGAGATTAATTATAAGCAGTTATTAAAACGATTGGATATTGAGCCAGAAGCGTTTGTAATGGTTGGTAATTCATTAAAATCAGACATTTTACCTCTTGTAAAGATAGGTTCAAAAGCGATTCATGTGCCTTTTCATACCACATGGCAACATGAAAAAGTATCTAAACATGAATCTAATGGGGCAGAATATGAAACGGAGCATAGTTTAACCGAAATTTTAAAATATTTTAATTAAAAAATTGAAAATACTAGATAAGCATACATGGAATAGGCAAGCTCATTTTGAGTTCTTTAATACGTTTGTAGACCCTTATTTTGCGGTTACATTTAAAGTAGATGTCACAAATGCTTATGAGTTTTCACACGATAATGCAACATCTTTTTTTGTGACTTATTTACATGCCACAATGCAGGCCATAAATGATGTTGAAAATCTAAAATACAGAATAAATGAAGCTAACGAGGTTGTTATGTTTGATACCATTCATGCATCACCAACAATTTTAAGACCTAATAAAACATTTGGGTTCTCGTTTGTAAACTATGATAAAGATATTTTTAAATTTCAGAATAATTTTTTAAAAGAAAAAGAAAGAATATTTGGTTCTAATGATTTATTTCCACCTGTAAATTCAATGGATTGTGTGCATTGTTCATCTTTGCCATGGGTCAATTTTACAGGTCATAAAGAACCGTTTAAAGGAGATAAAGACTCTATACCAAAATTAGCGTTTAGCAGAATGGAACGTGTAGAGTCAAAAAAAGAAATGCAAGTCGCTATCAGTGTTAATCACGCTTTGGTAGATGGCTATCATATTGGACTATTTAATGAAAAATTACAATTTCATTTAAATAGTTATTAAATATAAACTAAGTTATTATTTTTGTTAAAGATATAAAGTAAATGATATTCAAAAATTATCCAATGGTGTCCAGAGTTGTTTTTGGACGAGGAAGTTTTAATCAACTCGATGAGATTCTCGCCCCAAAGCGCAAAGGAAGAAACGCACCATTTATATTTTATGTTGATGATGTCTTTAAAGGCAATCATTGGTTAACCTCTCGTATAACATTATCCTACAAGGATAAAATAATATATATACCTACCAAAGAGGAACCGAGAACAGATCAAATAGATCAGTTGGTAGAAGATATTATATTAGAATATAGTGAGCTGCCTTCAGGTATCATAGGTATTGGAGGAGGTACGGTTTTAGATATTGCAAAAGCAGTGTCTTTAATGCTTACCAATAAAGGTGAATCTAAAGACTATCAAGGTTGGGATTTAATTAAACATCCTGCAATTTATCATGTAGGAATTCCAACAATCTCAGGAACAGGCGCAGAAGTGTCTAGGACTACAATTTTAACTGGTCCTGTTCGTAAACTTGGTATTAACAGTGATCATACCCCTTTTTACCAAGTGATATTAGATCCAGAATTAACTAAAGATGTTCCAAAAGATCAGTGGTTTTACACTGGTATGGATTGTTTTGTGCATTGTGTAGAGTCGCTTACAGGAACATATTTAAATGCATTTAGCCAAAGTTATGGCGAAAAAGCATATGAACTTTGTAAAGAAATATTTTTAGGAGACTCATTAAGTCCTGAAGAATCACAAGACAAATTAATGATGGCATCTTGGCATGGAGGTATGAGTATTGCCTATTCGCAAGTTGGTGTTGCACATGCTATGAGTTATGGTTTAGGTTACCTTTTAGGAGTAAAACATGGTATTGGAAATTGTATTGTATTTGATCATTTAGAAGAATATTATCCAGAAGGTGTTGCCATTTTTAAACAGATGAAAGCCAAACATAATATTAAATTACCACAAGGTATTTGTGCTGATTTAGAACAAGATCAGTTTGATATTATGATAGATGTTGCTTTGAGTTTAGAACCACTATGGGAAAATGCCATTGGTAAGAACTGGAGAACGGTTATTACTAGAGAAAAGCTATTGGAGCTCTACAAAAAAATGTAATACCGATACGGCTTTAAGTGAGTTCATTAAAATCATTTTAGTTTTTATTTAAAGTCAATTGTATCGGCATAACACTTTAAAAAATTATTAAATATTAATAAAATAATAGTGCTAGATGCGTTGGTTAGCTAAAATTATATATTTTAAAATCATGGGGTGGAAAGTGGTTGGTAATACCAACTTTTCTAAAGATACCATTAAGAAAGCTGTTATCATTGCTGCTCCGCATACCAGTTGGGTCGACTTTTATTTGTCTCTGTTATTAAGGAGTGTAACACAAGTAAAAACTAATTTTGTTGGAAAAAAAGAGCTTTTTGTATGGCCATTTGGTTATTACTTTAGAGCAGTAGGCGGAAAAGCTTTAGATAGAACTTCTGGTCAAAATAAAGTAGAAACTATAGCTAAGTTGTTTGAAGGAGAAGACGAGTTTAGGTTGGCATTATCACCAGAAGGGACTAGAAAAAAAGTAGAAAAATGGAAAACAGGATTTTACTATATCGCTAAAAAAGCCAATGTTCCAATTATAATGTACACTTTTGATTTTGAGAATAAACAGAATAAGGTGTCAGAACCATTTTATCCTACTGACAATATTGAGGCAGATTTTAAATACATGAAATCCTTTTTTAAAGGAGTTGTAGGAAAGGTAAAAGAATATAGCTAATGGACCGTAATTTGACGTTTTGGCATTAATTTTGAAGTGTTAAAAATAGCAATGAAACATAAAGTAAACTCCAAGTCCCTAAAAAGAAACATTGTCCCAAAAGCTATCTAATTCGTTAGATGGCTTTTTTATTTTTTATGTATTTATCTAAAGTATAATTGGTCTGGCTTTGAAGCTTGTTTTTAAAGAAGGTCATCCCTCCGAAGAAAAAACCTTTAATTCCCATAGCTTGTTTGGCCCATTTATGTAAATTGAATTTGTCTGTATGTTTAATTATCAAACCATCTTTAAATTCAAACTTAGCATCAATCTTATTATGTACTTTTCTTCCTGTTTTGCTAAAATTATAAATAGCTTCCCAGTGTGCAGAACCTGATTTGTCATTAGCTTTTATGGCTGAAAACTCAACGTTAAATCCTTTTCCGTTTTGCGATTCGCATAACATTAACCACATGGCTTTAGCACGTTCTCCTTTTAATCTTCCAAAGGCAGGATCTTCAAAAACGATGTCTTTATGATAACAAGATATCATGGTTGGGCCATCACAATTACTTAGAGCTGTATAAAATTTTTCAACGATGTGTTCCATAGGATTACAATTAGTTTAAAGAGGTGTAAAACCATTCCCTACAAAAGTACGCAAGTAGAATGCTATTAACTCATATTCTTTCATCAGAGTGAATTTAATTGTTATGCTAAAGAAAGATTATCTATAATGAGTTGGCCTTTTTTATGGTTAAGTAATTTGTTATAGTTTGTAGATTATCTCATAATACTTCAAAAACTATAATCTGCTATAAATTTAATACGGTTCTACTTTTAGGTTTTAATTCTGAGTAGTTTTTAAGCCATGTTTTGTTTTTTTACAGAGGTATTAATTTTAAATTGAAGGAGTGCAATCATCGCAATAAAAGTGACAATAATTATTAATATTAACATTTTAATTTCCGAAGCTATAGCCGAAACATCTCCATCGTAAAAAGCAATTGTTCTAAAACCACTTAAGAACTGTGTCACAGGAATAAATTGTGCTATGCTAGTAATAAAATCTGGTATAGCTATCGTTGGCCATGTAAATCCGCTTAGTATAAATGCTGGTGTAGAGATAACCATTAATAACTCTGTAGCTTTTAGCTGACTTGGTATGGCAATAGAAAAGAGCATACCAATTCCCATAGAAGCTAGTGTTAATAATAGGGTTAAAATTAGCATTGGGATATTAAAAATAGCTGCTGTAATATTAAAATACGGAAAGAGCAGACTAACAAATAACCACATTATAGGAAGCATTATAAGAAATGGAGTGGCTTTTAACATAACATGATAAAATGAAGACTTGCTTTTTTTTGTTAAGGTAATAAAGTAGCCATCTTCAAAATCTCTAGAAAACACCAATGCCATTGCTAGGAAAATAACCTGTTGCATAATTGCAGCTAGTAAACCTGGTAGCATAAACGTAACATAGTTCCCTGTAGAATTGTAGAGCTTGTTAAAATTTATTTTAAAGCTTTCATAAGCTGCTTTTGCTTGTGTAGGATGCAGACCTTGCTTTTTAAGTCCTTCGATTTCTATGCCTGCATTTAATGTCATTAAAACCGAACTTATATTTTTGCTTGCCGTGTTGGCATTTAAAATATTAGCCATATTAAGATCAATACGTACTTCAGGATGATTTTTCTGTAGAATATTTTTTTCAAAATCTGAAGGTAAGGTAATAACCGCAGCATATTGTTCTACAGGCATTTCGTTTATAATATTGACGTCAGAAGACCGTACATCTACAACAAGTAACACTTCATTATCTTCAAAAGCATCAATAATTTTATCTGTTGTTGGACTTTGGTCTTGATCTACAATAACAATAGGTAAATCGACAACTTTTGCTTGTTGGTATACATAGCCAAATAAAATACCGTAGCCAATAGGTGCACCAAAAAAAATAGCAAGTAAAACACCATTTGAAAAAATGCGTTTAAACTCAATTTTAAGTAAGCTTATAAATGTTTTCATTACCTAATTTTTTATGAGCATGGTCGCATTACTGAAAAACTTTTGTTCAGAAACATCGGCTGTTGGTACAACTTTTAATTCGTATATAGACTCAGATAATTGGTACAGAGGTGCTGTACTTGTTATGTCTGCATACTGCGCCAATTGTTTTATAGCAACGATTTTAGCTGTGGTTTCTATTTTTGTGTATGGGTTAATTATGGTGAGTTCTTTTCCGACTTCAAAATCATAAATTTTTGATTCCGGAACTGTAAACCTGAAATACACACTTTCTGTTTTATAACCGTTGAATAAGGTAAATCCAGCCGTTAATAATTCGCCTTCTTCTAAGCTAATAGTTTCTATAGACATCGCTGCAGGCGCAATGACATATTGTTCATTTGAAGCCGAAAGTACCTCTTCTTTTGCTCCAAGTGCTCGCTCTAATTGTCCTTTAGCTTGTTCTATTTGTTCAGTTCGTGTTCCTTTTTTTACTTCATCGCGTTTGGCTTCTAAACTAGTAACTTGAGCTTTTGCCATTTTTAATTTCATTTTTACTTCGTCAAATTGCTGTTGGCTAACTAAAGAGTCTTGATACATGTTTTGTAGCCTTTGGTAAGATTCTTGTGCAAACTCTAATTGGGCTTTTCCGGCTTCTAATTGACCTTCAATCTGATTTAATTGTTCAGATGTGGCACCATTATGAGCCATGCTTAATTGGCCTTGTGCTGCTGTAATTGCACCATTAGCTTGTAGTAGTTTAGCATTCACTTCAGGAATATTAAGTAAAGCTAAAGTATCTCCTTTTTTTACCGTTTGTCCTTCTTCAACATATATGGCATTAATACGTCCAGGTATTTTACTACTAACAGCAATGGTTTCAAATTTTACTTTTCCCCTTAAAGGTGTAATTGGGTCGTGCTTACACGATTGAAGGAGTAACAGTGTAAAAAAACTGAAGATGAGAGTTTTATAAGTGTTCATTATATAGTGTTATTGAATTAATATGTAAGTATACCTTTAGCATGAAGCAGTTCTGTAACAGCTCTTCGCTCATTATAGAATGATTCTTGCAGTTTAAAATTGGCTTTTTCTACATCGTTTAAAGCATCGAGAACCTCATTGATTGAAGCCAAATTATTTTTGTATTGTTGATTAACTAAATTATAAGTTTCTTGAGCTAATTCAATTTCTTTTTCAACCACCTTAGTGTTTTCAATGGCAGCTTCGTAAGTTAATTGCGCTTTGGTAATACTTAAGGCAATTTTTTCGTTGGCATCATCAATCTGTTCTTTTAGTTTTTCACTTTCTAGTCGTGTTTTTTTACTTTTTAATCGTGATGAGTTACCATCAAAAACATGCCATTTAATACCTGCGCCTATAAACCATTTGGGATCTAATAAGGACAGATTATCTTCAATAAACTCATAATGGCCTTTAAGTGCAACCTTAGGTATAAAATTACTTTTTTCCATTTTTGCCTTATAGTTGGTGGCTTTTTCAGCTTCTTCTAAGGCCTTAATTTCATTTCGTTTTTTTGTGTCTGAAGCGGCGTTAAATGCAAACAATTGTAATTCTGGACTAAGTAATCGCAAGTTGGCTTTGGGTTCTTCTGTTAATTGATGAAGCACTTCTATTAATAGAGTGGTTTTATGTTCATAATCGATTTGTTTAGCTTTTAATTGTTGTTGGGCGAGTTCAATTTTTTTTCTGCTAATTGGTGTCGCTAAACCATTTTTAATGGCTTTTTTGACATAAAAAGTTTGCTCATTTAAATAGTTTTCTGTGGTGGTTAAAACTTTTTTTGAGGCTTTTACAAGTGCTAATTTATCGTAAGTTTCAATAATTTGTAAAGCGATTTTATCGGCTTCGGCTAGACCTACATAATGTAAAGAAGATTCTTTATGTTTACTTGCCTTAAGTGCATGGCTAGCTTCAAAACCACTGAATAATACCCAATCTAAGTCCACAGAGGATTTTAGGATATTCTTGTCCTGCAAGTTGGCGGCTTCCTGTAATGGAATATCTTCAGGAAAAGGCGAATTAAAAGGTAGACCTATAGCATCTTTAATAATAAGTTTTTGAGTTTCTATTAATAACGCTTTGGTGTCATCGTCAAAAGTAATGTCGTCATTTAAACGCGTATAGCTTCCGCTAAAGGTGATTCTAGGTAAGAAAACAGATTTTGCCATTTGTTGATCTACTTTGGCTTGTTCTGATTCAATACGATTACTTTTTATAGCGTGATTTTTTTGAAGTCCTTTGTGGATTAAATCAATTAAAATTGGGTCTAACTCTTGTGCCGAAATGACCGTTGGAGATATGCCAATAAGTGTAATGATGATACTATTTAGTATGACTTTTTTTAGGTTCATTTTGCATAGCTTTTAATTACTATACAAAGATATTAATGTATTCGGAATTTATTTTTGACTTATATCAAAAAGTGAGTGGATATGAGGTTTTAATGGCTAGCATCGTGGTTTCTAATACGACTTAAGGTTTCTTGTGCCATGCCTAAATAAGATGCTATATGACCTAGTGAAACTTGGTAGGCAATATCGGGAAATTCGGCTAGCATATAATCGTAGCGTTCTCTTGCAGTTTGAAATTGAATGGCATTGAGTTTATGAACAACATTGCTTAACATTTCGGTAATGACGAGTCGGCCCAATTTTTCCATTTTGGGATATTTTGAAAATAAGATTTCTAAGTTGTCTTTAGAGATGAAATATAAAACAGAATCTTCAAGAACTTCTAAGTAATATAAGCTAGGTTTTTTTTGAAAAAAACTATCAGCACTAGACATAAATTTACCATTTGAAAAAAACCATTGCGTAATGTCTTTTTGATTTTCGTTAAGGTAATAACTCCTGCACATACCTTGTTCTATAAAGTATAAGTATTTGCATACCTCACCTTCATGAACTAGAATTTCATTTTTAGAGACAGTTTTCGTTTTAAAATGATTTAGGATATCATTTAATTCATCTTCTGAAAATGGTACTAAAGCGGTAATAGCGTCGGTAAAACCCATAAATAGTATTTGTTTGTAATTTAAGAAAAGCTAAGCTAATTGAAATTTAGGCTACAAACAAATGAAATGAAACGGAGTGCTTTTGGCTTATATTCTTTTATTCGAATGAGATTTAATTGCCATAAAAAAGAAAGGTCATCCATAATGAGATGAGCTTCTTTATTCGATGATAATTGTATTTCTAAAACCGATGTCAGTCTGTTTGTTAAACAAAAACGCGTAATAGCCAGCATCACCTTCTTGTCCTTGTATTGTCGTTTTTGCTCTACCGATTTCCAATTCAGATTTGTTATAAGCTTTAGCGATAACTTCCTTGTTAAAATCTGTATCAAACATGATATATAAGGTAAGTTTATTTTTATTGCTGCTAGATTGACTATCAATAACGTAAGCACCAGTTTTTATGCCGTTTTTTTGTAAGTCATTTGAAAGTATAATTTTACATTCCAATGTTTTGTCAACTCCTTCAGAAACACCTTCAAAAAACTCCGTGGCACTTTCTCCAACAACTTCACCACCTCTGTTTATTCCTTCTTTTGTTTTGTTGGCTATTCTGTCACAAGAGAAAAAGCTTAATAGAAGGATTAGAGTTGTTAATTGGTGAATTTTCATTTTGCTAACCATTTTTATAATTATAAAAATAAATAAACTAAAGGAATCTAACGTGTATATTTCTTAATTTTATCAATAATTTTCTGCAAATTAGAATAGACAAATTCATTGGTCTTAGCGTAATAAAACGAGATAAAACAAACTACAGAAAGAAATAGTACGGCACCAATAACAGCTTGCCAAGGTTCTAAAGTTTTGCCAATAAGTTGATGCAGTCCAAGACCTGTAAAACTACCATAAATGATGATAAAATGAATAACATAAATAGATAGCGTTTTTTGACCAATTTTTAGAATTAATGGTTGTTTGATGTAATTTTCTGCTAAATAGAATAAAGAGAACAGAATTAGTACATTGCCTAGGCGAGTAAACAAATAATTATAATAAGCAACCTCTTTTAAAATTGAAATGTCTAAAGCGTAATATAGTCTCATTAATACTTCAGAAGACCCAAAAATGAGCGCAATTCCAAAGACGAAAAAACCAGAGACAATAGCTGTTTTAAATTTTGGGCGTTCGACGTAACGATAAAATAATGTGGCTATAAAAGCACCAAAGGCTACATAACCAAACCAAGGTATTATGGTGAAAATAGAACCGTTAGCCTTAGATAAATAGTTTGATATTAATATAGGAACTTCAGGTAATTCTAAATAACGATACAAAGGTTCTGTTATAAAAATGGACAAACCTAAAAGTAACATTACGATTGAAAATAGCAATGTTTTTTTTAAGGTGAGCTTATAGATGCATACAATGAGTATAAGTGATAGGCCAATGCATTGCAGTACGTCAATAACTAAAAAATAATTAGAGAATTTACCCATTAGCCATTCAAAAATAGGTGCACGCAACAAATAACCAATACTAATTAGCATTAAGCCTCGTATTATACCTTTGTGCATACGTTTTTTTATTGTTCCGTTTTGTTTAGCTCGTATCAATAAATATGAAAAAATAAGTCCCGAAATTGTAAAAAAGGTAGGTGCGGTAATTCCTCTAAAGTATTCCCAAACTTTAAACGCAGTATAATTATGGCTTCTGTATGAAGTTTCTAGCAGTGTATCTATAAAGTGCCCTTGTAGCATCATTAAGATAGCGAATGCCCTTACAGCATCTATAAAATATAAACGGTTTGCGCTCAAGTTAAAATTGGTTGGTATGCAAATGTACTATTTTAGAGTTGGAATAAAATACTGTGATACTTTTTTGGACTTGTGTTTAGCATTAAGATATTGTTTTATTTTAAAGGGCTAAAGCCACTGATAAGTCAAGTTGGTGTTTTACTGTTTTAAAATCAGCAACTTACATTTATGTCATTAAATTAATTGTAAACATTATACCATAAATTCAAACCGTTTACTACATTTATCATCTATGGAATTTTTAAATCAACTACTCAGTGACTTTTCATCATTAGCTTGGGGTTTGCCTTTGCTTATTTTATTAATTGGTGGAGGTTTATATTTATTAATACGGTCTCACTTTTTACCTTTTCGGTATTTAGGTCACGCTTTGAATGTGCTTCGCGGAAAATATGATAATCCAAATGACCCTGGTGAAATTTCACATTTTCAGGCTTTAACAACAGCATTGTCGGCAACTGTTGGTATGGGAAATATTGCAGGTGTTGCTGTAGCCATATCTGTAGGCGGACCTGGTGCTGTGTTTTGGATGTGGATTAGCGCAGTGGTAGGTATGTCTACCAAATTTTTTACATCAACCTTAGCAATTATGTATAGAGGTAAGGATAGTGCTGGAGAAATTCAAGGTGGTCCAATGTATTTTATTATGGAAGGTTTAGGTAAATCTTGGAAACCTTTAGCTATATTTTTTAGTTTTTGTGGTCTTATAGGTGCTTTGCCTGTTTTTAATGTGAACCAATTGACGCAAGCCTTAAATGATATTTTATTAATTCCAAATGGAGTAGAAGTAGGGTTGAAATCTAACCTAATTATAGGTGCTGTTTTAATAAGTATTACATCTTTAGTTATTTTAGGTGGTATTAAGCGTATTGGAAACGTAGCGTCGCGTTTAGTGCCTAGTATGGTGGCTTTGTATTTTGTGTTGGTTATTGTTATTCTTGTGGCACATAGCGATGTGCTATTGTATTATTTAAAACTGATATTTACAGATGCTTTTGCCGCTAATTATTATCCAAAAGATGATACTTTTTTAGGAGGTGTTTTAGGAGCTTTAATTCTTCATGGTATTAAACGTGGAGCGTTCTCTAATGAAGCCGGAATTGGTACTGCGCCAATGGCGCATGGAGCAGCAAAAACGGACGAGCCTATACGTGAAGGTTTGGTGGCAATGCTAGGACCTGCCATAGATACAATAATTGTATGTACACTAACGGCTTTGGCTATTTTGGTGACTGGAGTTTGGGAAACTACTTCTGATAATGGAGTTAGTCTTACGGCTTCTGCTTTTGCAGATGTAATGCCAAACTACGGTAAATACTTATTACTAATTTGTATTGCCGTTTTTAGTATGAGTTCATTATTCTCATATTCTTATTATGGAACTAAATGTATGTCCTTTCTTTTTGGAGCCGATAAAAAACATTATTATAATTACTTTTATATTTTAAGTATTCTTATTGGAGCGACTACAAGTTTAAGTATGATGATTAATCTCATTGATGGTGTGTTTGCTTTAATGGCAATTCCAACAATGGTTGCAACAATTCTTTTAGCACCAAGAGTAATTAAAGAATTGAAACGTTATATCAGTCAACTAAAACAAGATAAAAATTGAGTTAAAAAAACGACCTCTTATAATTGGAGATAAATTATAAGAGGTCGTTTAAATTGTTTCTAAAAAATTACTTTTTCTTCAGTAATATTTTTTCATTAGTAAACTGATTTGCTTCGTCTAAAAATGCTATCATTTTGCTCCAATTAGTGTTAGGTTCAAAATTGTGCTTGTATTGTTTAGAAGTGCTAATAATAAGTTGATTTCCTTCAACTTTAGCGCTACTTATAAAAGCTCCAGTTTCATTATCAATAGTTTTATTTAATTTATCTAAACCATTAACAGTATAGCCTTCTGGAATGTTTAATGTAATGTTATAATTAAAACTTCTTGCATTAGTCGTATATATGTTTGAAGTACGTTGGCGTTCTTTTTCTTCAAGATCTATTTGACCTCCGATAAGTTTTCCTATTTCAAGAATATAGTTTGGACCTGCTTTTTTGATTAATGCATTTTTGATTTTAAAACTTTCGGTAAACTTTAGGTATGAATCTAAAGCGTAACGTCCTGTCTCATTAATCTCGTATGTGTAATCTTCAATGTCTTCAACTTGAAACTCTGCCTTGGCACTTTTTTCAAAGCGTTCCACTTGTTTTGCCTTAATTTTTTCGGCTACAGCATCTAACTCTTTTTTATATCTAATTTTATCTTTTTTACGTTTAATAAGCTCTATAAATGATGCGGTTTCGTATTTCGAGTAATCTTCGGTAACGTAATCCGTAAACATTAAACGCTCATATTGTTCGTCTTTTTTAGAATGCCCTTTGTAACTGTTTACAGATGTAAGATTCATTCCTGAGAAATCATCATTTAAACTAACGGTGATATCTTTTTTTGTTTCATTATCTAAATGTCTTGATACAGGAAGCTTTCCTTTTTCAATGACATCAATTCTATTTCTAGTTGGAGAAAGTAGGTAAACATCAGTGCCTTCTATTAAAGGTGAAAACTCATTAATATTAGTGTGTATACTAAATAGCTCAGCATAAAGAGGAGTAGCGGTTTTTACTTTAATAAGTACGTTGACATTTTTTTCAATTAATAAATCGTCAATACTACCATCATAGCGTTTTTTAGCAACGACAATTTCATATTTAATTTTTTCACGTTTTAAGAATTCTGTAAAATGGCGTACAAATTGTTTCTGATTTTGAATAAACACAGGATTACCATAGTTCATAAACGGATAGCTCATGATTTCTGCATCCTTTACAATCATAGCTTCCACAAAACGTGTTAAGTAATAATGACGCATAAAATAATAAGCTTCAGTTACTTTTTCGGCATCATTTGCAAAGGTTTTCTTTTTAAAGAAGCGCTTAACATCTCCAACATCTCCGTCTGGTTTAAAGCGGTTGTCATAAAGTTCTAAAACTTCGTCTTTTGAAACAGATGTTTTAATAATATCTTCTTTTTCTGGTAAAAAGGCTAAGGCTCTATCTTCAAACTTCCCAGATCTTGCAAAATAGACCTGAAATTTATAAGATGGTAATTCTAAAAGTGGATAAGACCAACGAGTAGATTGAATTTTTTCAATATCTGAAGCGACAAGTTCATAACGTCTTATACTGCGTTTTTCTGTTGGAATTTCAGTTAACTTTGGCGCTCCATTAAAAGAGTTGAAATTGATGAAAAAATCATTTTCAGTTTCAAAAAATAGCTTAAAATCTACGACAGGATATTCCTCACCTAAATAAGTTTCAACGGGATTAAATCCAAAAGCATAAGTTGTTTTAAAGGGTTCTAATCGGTAAAAATAGTAATCAATAATATCTCCTATTTCTAAATTAGCAATAGCAACTTTGGTTTCACCATCAACTTCAACAGATTCTTCTTCAACATCAATCTCTATTTCAGCACCATTTGGTTTTACAATTTTTACACCAATATAATTGTTCCCTTTTTCTTTCCATGAAAAACGACCTTTATCTGATCTAAAACGTTTTTTAAATGCAAATTCTGAAAACTCTTCTACGGCAGCTTTGTCTAATAATTTTATACGTTGTCTTATAGAGCTTGTGTAGGTTACGTTTTTTCCAAATTTATGGAAATCGTAATTTTCGTTTTTGTATAGTATTACAGCAGATTCGTTAGTCCATTTTTTTGGTACTTCTGTAACATTTTTATATGTGTCGTTTGTTCCCCAAAAAAAGTCTTTTGCTGCTAATTCTTCTTTAGTTTGTGAAAAAATAGAAATAGAAAAAAATAATAGGAAAGCGGTTAGTCCTTTAATTTTCATGTGTTTTAATTTATTTAATTTTTACTATTACATGCCGTTGGTGTAAACATGTGCTTTAGGTATCCTTAATTTTTAGTAAGGATTATTTGTTCTTGGTAAAGGGTGTTGAGATCTTTTATAAATGTATTCCACTCTTCAAAATCCTTAGTTTCGATTTTTGCATTCTTAATTTGGAATAGCTTTTTGTATGTCAACGTGTTGTTTTCGTTTTTAAAGCTTACGGATAAGTCGTAATTATTACTTGACACCTCAATGTCATTTGGAAGGTGAGTAACGCTATAGCCATTTGGAATTTTTAATTCTGTTGTAGATTCCAAATATTTTTTTGAACTGAATATAAAGTCCACATCACGTTCCTTTAATTCGTAATTACTAAATTCCTTATCCAAATCGAGATCTATGTATATAGAGTTGTCAAAGGTTGAAACGGCATTTTTTACCGTAAGATCATGGGAAATAGTAACGTTAAGTTCTCTGTTAGTTAAATCTGATGTGGTAATGTTGCTCACTTTTCTGTTGCTGTCAGCGCTACTTAAATAAGCTTCTAAGAATTCATCTTTTTTATCCGTTTTTAACTGATCAAAGTAGTATAAGAGACTAGATCTGCTTTCTCCATTAAATTCCTTTTTTACTTTACCAGTTAGTGTTTCGTTATCTAAAGTGAGTTGATAATTGTAGAATTCTTTATTAAAAGCAACATCGCTTGTTGGTACGTGTTTCAAAATAAAGGCATCGTTGTCTTCAATTAAAACTTGCTTGCCTTGTATACGGTCGGCGTATTCGCCAAGAGCATTAAATTTTTCTGTTCCATCTAAAAATAGGATGTCATCATCTTTAAACAAAGTACAAATCATGTGATTATCTACTGATAAATTTGGGGTAGAATAATCATAAGCAATATGTTTGGTGCCAATCCAAGTTAGTCGAGCATCAAAGCCTGCTTCAATTAGCATTTGCTTGGTTAAATTTGCCATGCCTTTACAGTCACCATATCTTTTGTTGAACACATTAGCTGCTTCGTCTGGTTTAAATCCAGCGATACCATCTTCAAAGGCGATATACCTAATGTTGTCTTGTACCCAATAATAAATATTTTTTATTTTTTCTTCGTCGGTTTTAGCATCTTTGGTTAGTTCTGTAACTTTAGATTTTAGATCTGTATTGTCGTTTTCTAAACTGTTTACCAGAGATTTATACCAATTATAAAGGTCTTGAGTAGAGTTGAATATTGGTTGAGTTTCACCTTTATTGGTGTACGATTTTGCTAAGATTAATAAATGAGGATATACATAAGTTGGTCCTGGAGCATTTGAAACTTTATGCATTGCAGGTACATCTTTAAAAGTGTAAGTGTAAATTTTAGATTTGTTTTTTGAGTTGGGTGTTATGGTTTTTTCAATAGTATAGCCTTCAAAGTTTAATTCTTTTAATTCAAGGTTTAACCAATCGGGAATTTCAACAGAAATCACCTTTTTTTCAATCGGATAAGAATCATTAAAATAGAGTTTGGTAAAATATTTAATGTCTTTGTAAGTTTTTAAAATATGAGTGCCGTAACGGTATCCTTGCAACGGAAAATCTACATTTGTAAATTTTACTCTAGAATCTACATGAAATAAATCGCTACTTATAGAGGCTTCATCTTTAATATAAAAACCAGCACTTTTGTTATTTTTATATAAGATTTCGAATTCTTCTATTGTAGATTGGTCATTATAAAAAGAATACTTCTGAATATCAGCACGAGAAATCATGTTTATCATTTTTTCTTTTAAATCATGATTAACCGTTACTTTTTTGTTTCTGCTATCAAAATCAAAGGTGACATAATCAGTACTTTCTTCGAGTGCTATCTCGTCGTCTTTGTGGTCAAATTTTTCTTTCAGAGCTTTGGCTTTAGCAATATCGGAAGCGTCTGGTGCTATTTTTCGTTGGCTATGGGATATGGAAATAAACAAGAGGATAGAAGCGCAGGCAAGTAGTTTTTTGATCATGTAAAAGGGATGTCTAGAATGCTAATATAATTAACCATGCTAGAAATAAAAAGATAATTGCCTTAATATGTGATAATGTTTGCTAAAATTAAAATAGATGATTTATTTACTTATAGATGCTTTAAATTGATGAGGTGTCATCATTTCCATTTTTTTAAATTGTCGGTTAAAGTAACTGGTGTTGTTAAACCCCGATTTAAATGCAATTTCAGACATTCTTAAATTTTGAGATGTTTTGATGAGTTTTTTAGAAAATTTAATTTTTTCTGAATTGATATAATCAATGGGCGAGATGCCTAAAGTATTTTTAAACTGTTTGTGAAAATGAGAGGTGCTCATATAAGCTTTCTCTGCTAATTGGTCTACTGAGATATCCTTATTGGTTAAATTTTCTTTAATGAATTTAATGACAGTCCCGATTCTAGTATCTGTAAAAATATGAGTGTCATTAGTAATTAGAGATTTGGCTTTGGTTTGAAGTAATCTTATAATTAATTCTTGAATCATTAAATCTAATAAGACATCTTTAGATTTATTAGTGTTTGTAAATGTGTAAGTTAGTCGTTCTATTAAATGGTTGACATCAACATTATTTATAAGGTGTGATGCAGATTCGTCTAAATCCCAATTATTGTTTTCATTTTCAATAGCCACATTGTGATTAAATTTTCCTACAACTTCTTCTATTTTAAAGGCATCAATTCCTAGAGCTAAGCATTGGGTTGGTTTGTTTTTAGTTGCGATAGGGAAATCAATGATCATTTCCTTATTAGTTGGCATTACAACAGATTCTCCAGGGAAAAAATCAAAAGCATCAAAACCTTCTAGGTGCATTACTTTTTTTCCGGTGAGCATACTTGCAATAATAGGGAAGTCAAATTTTAATGATACTTTTTCTGCTATAGCATGTGTTTCATAAATATTAAGCTCTGCATATTCAGCATTATAAGTCGTTCTATTCTCTACTAAAGTAGTTAGTTTTCTATGGCTTTTATGTTGAGATAATAAGTTGCTCATATTCAATATTACAAAAAAATAGTCTTAAAAATTGTTAATAATAGATATGTTCAAAAATATAATAAATATGTTCAAGTTATTTGGAATATGATAAAATAACTTTATCAAAATTATTAAATAGTCAGTTTTTTGGCTGTTAAAATTATAAACTAATAAATAAACACGTTAAGGTATGAGTTATTCTAAACCACAATTTAAAGAAAAGTATTTCAATTTTATTAATGGAAAATTTGTGCCACCCGTAGGTGGAGAATATTTTGAAAACACCTCTCCTGTAGATGGTACTTTAATTGCAAAATATCCTAGATCGCAAAAAGAAGATATAGAAAATGCTGTTGATGCAGCAAATGCAGCTAAAGAGGCTTGGGGAAATACCTCAGCAACAGAACGTGCTACGCTTTTAAATAAAGTAGCAGATATTATTGAAGCTAATTTAGAAGAATTCGCTGTTGTTGAAACTTGTGATAATGGTAAGCCAATTCGTGAAACCTTAAATGCCGATATCCCTTTATCTGTAGATCATTGGCGTTATTTTGCAGCATGCATTAGGTCAGAAGAAGGCAGTGCTACAGAATTAGATCAGAACACCTTGTCTATGAATATTAAAGAGCCCTTAGGTGTGGTTGGTCAAATTATTCCATGGAACTTTCCTTTATTAATGTTATCGTGGAAATTACCTCCTGCTTTAGCAACTGGTAACTGTGTGGTTTTAAAACCTGCAGAACAAACTCCATCATCTGCAACATTGTTAATGGAGAAAATTGCAGATGTGTTTCCTCCAGGTGTATTAAATATTGTTCATGGTTTTGGACCAGAAGCCGGAAAGCCTTTAGCGTCGAGTTCTAAAGTGGATAAAGTGGCTTTTACAGGAGAAACTACAACTGGACAGTTAATTATGCAATATGCTTCTAAAAACTTAAATCCAGTGACCATGGAATTAGGTGGAAAGTCCCCAAATGTATTCTTTAATAGTGTAATGGATGAAGATGATGCCTTTTTAGATAAAGCTATTGAAGGAGCTGTTTTGTTTGCCTTTAATCAGGGTGAAGTTTGTACGTGTCCTTCTAGAATTTTAGTGCAAGAAGATATTTATGATGCGTTTATGGAGCGTGTTGTAGCAAGAACAGAGGCTATTGTGCAAACAAGTCCTTATGATGTGAATTCTATGGTTGGAGCACAAGCGTCTAATGATCAATATGAAAAAATACAATCTTATTTTGAAATTGGAAGAGAAGAAGGGGCTAAAGTTTTAACAGGTGGAGAAGCCAATAAATTAGAAGGTGATTTGGCTAACGGTTATTATATTAAGCCTACAATTTTAGAAGGTCACAATAAAATGCGTGTATTTCAAGAAGAAATTTTTGGTCCAGTGGTGTGTGTGACAAAGTTTAAAGATGAAGCTGAAGCTATAGAAATTGCAAATGATACGCTTTATGGCTTAGGAGCTGGAGTTTGGACACGTGATGCTCACCAATTATACCAAATACCAAGAGCGATTAAAGCAGGTCGTGTTTGGGTAAACTGTTATCATGCTTATCCTGCTCATGCACCATTTGGAGGCTATAAGAAATCTGGGTTTGGTAGAGAGAATCATTTAATGATGATGAGTCATTACAGACAAACCAAGAACATGTTAATTTCTTACGATAAGAACAAATTAGGCTTCTTTTAGAAGTTAATTAATAGCTGATTAAGGCTGGATTAATAGATGTAATTCAGCCTTTTTTTATACCATAAATTATGAAACGAGTAGAAATAACAGATAAAGCTGCAGAGGTTGTAAGACAATTAAAAGCGAAACATGGTGAATTAATCTTTCATCAAAGTGGAGGTTGTTGTGATGGCTCAGCACCAATGATTTTTGAAAAAGGAGACATGTATCTAGATGAAAGTGATATACGTTTAGGTGAAGTTGAAGGGGTTAGTTTTTATATGAATCAAGATCAGTTTGAATATTGGAAACATACCCACTTAACTGTAGACGTTACGGAAGGTAGAGGAGCTAGTTTTTCGTTAGAGATTCCTTTGGGACTCAGGTTTTTAATTCATTCGCGATTACTAACCGAAGAAGAGAACGCTTACTTTAATATGAAAGACGAATAACTTCAAGAATATATATCTAAAGAGTCCATATACTATGTATGTGGGCTTTTTTGTGTTTTCATAATTTTATTTCAAATTACAGCTAATATGATATGTTTTAGGGCTTATTTTTAATAAAAATGAAATATTTTAACTATTCCTAATTATTTTTATTGCTAATTTGGTTTATTTATGCTAAATAAATATATATGACTATAGGTTTATGTCCAAATTGTAGTAGCGATCAGTACGTTAAAAGCGGGATTGTCAATAAAAGACAGCGGTATAGATGTAAAAAATGCAACTATTATTTTACGGTTAATAAAATAGGTAAGAAGATAGACGACTATTACGTTAATAAGTCATTGCAGCTTTACTTAGAAGGTCTTACTTATAGAGAAATTGAAAGGATTCTTGGGGTTTCGCATGTAAGTGTGATGAATTGGGTGAAAAAATACAATATTAAGCGCCCATATAATACAAACTATCATCCAACATATAAGATTTTAAATGCTAGTGAACTTGGTAAGTATTTTTTAGAAACTGAAAATATAAAAGGTGCAGGTGTTGTTGTGACTGAGTTGGGAGATAAATTTATGCTTATTAAATGGGAGCGTTTTAAGGATTAATATATCAAATTAGCAAATAAGTATATAATTTATTAATTAAACAGATGTTTTTAAGAGCTTAGTAGGGCACACAGAATTAATTTAAGTACTAACTAATCTTTTTTAAACCATGAAGAAATCAACTTTTTTGTTGATAGGACTGTTTATAATGTTCTTTCAATTTATGATTGCCCAAGGTTCACCTGATTATTCTGGTGGCCTTAAATTTAAATTCAACGAAGATGGCTCAAAATATCTCCGATTAATTTCTTGGGCGCAAGTTCAAGCCAATTACAATACCGATAAAACTTTTGATGGTAATGGTAATGAAAACAGTAAGTTAAACTTCAATTTACGTCGCGCTAGGGTTTTAATGTTTGCTCAAATCAACAAAGACTTTTTAATTCTTACACATTTTGGATTAAACAGTTTAACGAGCACTACCTTAAGTCCAACCGGTGAAGGTGACGGCTCTCAGCTTTTCTTTCACGATGTTTGGGCACAATACAGTTTAGGTAAAAATCATACTGTAGGTGGTGGTTTACATTATTTTAATGGAATTTCAAGACTAAACAATCAGAGTACGCTAAATATCATGACGCTAGATAACAATCGTCAGTCATGGGCAACTCTTGGTTTATCAGACCAATTTGCGAGACATTTAGGAGTCTTTATGAAAGGAAGTTTCAATAAGCTGCAATATCGAGTAGCTATTAATGATGCTTCTGTGGCTTCATTAGATACTCAAACAGCTGTTGTTGATGGTGCTGCGGTTTATGATGGACGTTCTAGTCTTGGATCTAAAGCAGCAGGAAAAACTTACGCTGGTTATTTTGATTACCATTTTTTAGATCAAGAGTCTAACTTTTTGCCTTACAAAGTTGGAACGTATTTAGGTGAGAAAAAAGTATTCAATATTGGTGCTGGTTTCTTTCTACATCCTAAAGGTGCTGTGATAGATACAGGTACAGCTATTGTTGGAGAAGATGTATCCATATTTGCAGTAGATGCTTTTTACGATGCACCAATTGGTGAAAACGGAAGTGCTATTACAGCTTATGCGGTTTATCAGAATAACAACTACGGAAAAAATTATTTATACAACGTTTACGGAACAGGAAGTATGCTTTATGGTCATGTTGGTTATGTTTTAAATCGAGACAAACTAAAGACAAGATTTCAACCTTACCTCAGTTACGGAACTCATAGTTATGATGCTATTGATGATGACAGGTCTACCTTAGGTGTAGGAATCAATGCGTATATGAGTGGACACAATTCAAAATTAACATTAGAATACATGAATCAGAGTTTTGGTGAAATGGATGCAAATACGATTTCACTTCAAGCTATGATTTATCTATAAAACGAAAAAACTATGAGTGATAAGCAGAAACACGCAACAGCGTACTGGAAAGAAAATGTGAAGTATTTATTTATACTTCTAACCATATGGTTTGTGGTGTCCTTTGGATGTGGCATTCTTTTAAGAGAAGAGTTAAACCAGTTTAAACTAGGAGGTTTCAAACTCGGGTTTTGGTTTGCTCAACAAGGTTCTATATATGTATTCGTGGTATTAATATTCGTATACGTAAGACTAATGAACAAACTAGATAAAAAATACGGTTTCGACGAGTAAGCCATAACAAACAACATTAAATAAAAATATTATGAGTGTACAAACATGGACATGGTTATTGGTCGGCATTACTTTTGCGCTGTATTTCGGAATCGCAATATGGGCAAGAGCAGGCTCAACAAAAGAATTTTATGTTGCAGGTGGAGGAGTATCCCCATTAGCAAATGGTATGGCAACTGCTGCAGATTGGATGAGTGCGGCCTCTTTTATAAGTATGGCGGGTATTATTTCATTCGCAGGTTATGATGGATCTGTTTATCTTATGGGATGGACAGGAGGTTATGTGTTATTAGCATTGCTTTTGGCGCCTTACCTTCGAAAGTTTGGAAAGTTTACTGTGCCTGATTTCATTGGAGATAGGTATTATTCTAACACGGCAAGGACTGTTGCTGTAATTTGTGCTTTAATTGTATCATTTACTTATGTAGCAGGTCAAATGCGTGGAGTTGGAATTGTCTTTTCTCAATTTTTACAAGTAGATATTACCTTAGGTGTACTTATTGGGATGACAGTCGTTTTGATATTCGCTTTATTGGGAGGTATGAAAGGTATTACATATACACAAGTAGCTCAATATTGCGTATTGATTTTTGCTTTTATGGTACCAGCATTCTTCATTTCATTTCAAATGACAGGAAATATTATTCCTCAAATAGGAATGGGAGGTAAAGTAGAAGGTGGCGCCTTTCTATTAGATAAACTAGATACATTACATACCGAATTAGGGTTTCATGAATATACAAGTGGCACTAAAAGTACATGGGATGTTTTTGCAATTACCTTAGCATTAATGGCTGGTACTGCAGGTTTACCACACGTTATTGTTCGCTTTTTTACAGTGCCTAAAGTAAAAGATGCTCGTAAATCTGCTGGATATGCTTTATTCTTAATTGCAATTCTTTATACCACAGCTCCTGCTGTAGCAGTTTTTTCAAGAACCAATTTAATAGAAACGGTGAGTAATAAGCGTTATGCAGATATTCCTGTATGGTTTAAAAACTGGGAAAATACAGGTTTAATTGCTTGGTCTGATAAAAACGGCGATGGTAAAATTCAATATGTTGCCGGAAATTCATTGTCGAGTAGTAAACCAGAATATGCAGAGGCAAGAGGTGAGCATGGTGAGCGTCTCGTTACCAATAATAGTGATGAAGTGAATGAGTTATATGTTGATAGAGATATTATGGTATTGGCAAATCCTGAAATAGCTAACTTACCAAACTGGGTTATTGGCTTGGTGGCAGCAGGTGGATTAGCGGCAGCATTATCAACCGCAGCAGGATTGTTGTTGGTTATATCAACATCGGTTTCACACGATTTAATTAAAAAGCAATTACGCCCAGATATTTCTGATAAAGGCGAATTAATGGCAGCAAGAATTTCAATTTTTGTAGCGATTTTAATTGCGGGTTACTTTGGGATTAATCCGCCAGGGTTTGTCGCCGCCGTCGTCGCGCTCGCCTTTGGGCTTGCAGCCGCTTCCTTTTTTCCCGCCATTATTTTAGGCATTTTTGATAAACGAATGAATAAAGAAGGAGCTATTGCGGGTATGGTTGTTGGTATTACATTGATGATGTATTACATGATGCGCTTTAAACTCGATATGTTTGGTGGTGGAACCAGTGAAGATTGGTGGTTTGGTACATCGCCAGAAGGTTTCGGAACTATTGCGATGTGCGTTAATTTTGTAGTTTCTGTTGTGATTTCCAGAGTATCAGTAGCACCACCTCAAGAGGTTCAAGATATGGTTGAAAGTATTAGAATACCTTCTGGAGCTGGTGAAGCTCAAGACCATTAAAACAATAGTGTTTGTAAAATTTTTACATATCATTATTTTAATTTTATTTAGTTAGAGAATCAGTATTGCAATTTTTGTAATACTGATTTCTTATATTAGTAGATATTTAGTTGTTTCTGCTTATAATTACGAATTCATGAAAAAACGTCACGAACAAAAATTAGTAGTTTTATCTATCGCTTTGTTTTTTGTGTTTAATATTCCTTTTGTCCTCATTTTTAATATTGAAGGCGCCATATTTGGGGTTCCAATATTATACTTTTCCTTATTTACGTTTTGGATAATATCTATTGTGGTTTCGTACATCGTTTTAAAACGTCACTATGAATAGTTACTCCTTAGTTTTTATTATTGTCATTTATTTAGCGGTGTTGTTTTACATTGCTTTTCTTGCTGAAAAAAAACGACAAAGTAAGTGGGTAAATAACCCATACGTTTATACATTGTCTTTGGCCGTTTACTGTTCTGCTTGGACATACTACGGAAGTGTTGGTATTGCTGCAAATTCGGGAATTCATTTTTTGCCCATTTATATAGGTCCTGTAATTGCAGCACCTTTGTGGATTGTGTTGCTTCGGAAAATTATAAGAATTTCAAAACATCATAAAATTTCATCAATAGCTGATTTTATTTCTTTACGCTACGGAAATAATAGGTTTTTAGGTGCCTTGGTTACAGTAATTTGCTTGTTTGGAACCTTGCCGTATATATCTTTACAGTTAAAGGCTGTTTCGGAAACCTTTGAAATTATATCTGGAGATAATAGTTATATCTCAACGGTTGTTATTGATGACTCTACATTTTATGTGGCGTTATTACTGGCGATATTTGCAGCATTTTTTGGGACTCAAAATACAGATGCCTCTGAAAAACATAAAGGGATTGTCGCTACTGTGGCATTAGAATCTATATTGAAATTGATTTTCTTTCTAATCATCGGGACTTATATTACATTCTATTTGTTTGATGGCACTTCTGATATTTATGAAAAAATTTCTCTATCAGATAACTTTAAAGACTTAACGACACTCGGTAAGGTGGAAGATGGCTTTAATTGGTTTTTTATGATTGCCTTGTCGTTTATGGTTGTGTTTTTATTGCCAAGACAATTTCAGGTTACTGTTTTGGAAAATAACAGGGAGAAGCATCTTAAGAAAGCGATTTGGTTGTTTCCATTGTATTTATTGTTATTTAATAGCTTCGTGATTTTTATTGCTTGGGCAGGAAAGCTCACTTTTGGTTCTACAGAAAATGCCGAATATTATACCTTGTTATTGCCTTTAGAACACGGCAATACCTTTTTGGCAACACTTGTGTTTTTAGGTGGCTTTTCAGCGGTGATTTCTATGGTAGTGGTGTCAACATTAGCCTTGTCTACCATGGTGAGTAATAATTTGGTGATTCCATATGGTTTTCTGGATAAATTTATTAAAAATCAACCTGAGCGTAATTCCAAATACATTAAGACCATTCGTCGTATTTCTATTTTTACCATCATTATTACAGCGTATTTCTTTTATGTCTTGTTTTCAAAAGCCTTATCGTTATATTCTATTGGTTTAATCTCATTTGTGATTATTTCTCAATTGGCACCATCGTTTTTTATTGGTTTATACTGGAATCGTGGATCTTCAAAAGGAGCAATTATTGGTATGATTGTCGGGTTTTGTATTGCTATATATACCTTGGTGTTACCGTTTATATTAGAAGTGTATTCTGGTACGGATGATTTTCGCCAATACGGATTGTTGGGAATTGAAGCATTAAAGCCTTATGCTTTATTTGGAATCGATTTTTTAAGTCCGCCATCACATGCTTTCTTCTGGAGTATGACTCTAAATTTATTTTGTTATTTAACGTTTTCGTTACTGTCTAAAGGAAATTATAGAGAGCGTAATTACGCAGAGATGTTTGTGGATAGTAAGAACTTTACAAATCTTCAAGATAGTGCCTTGGTATGGAAAGGTGAAGCTTATGTAACAGATATTAAAAATGTTTTAGCCCGATTTTTAGGAGAGCAAAGAGCGGCACGTGCGCTGAGAATCTTTTTTACAAAGTATGAATTATCACAAGATACACAATTGGCAGATGCGCGTTTAATTAACTTTTCTGAAAAACTCTTAACAGGAAGCATTGGTTCGGCTTCAGCAAAAATATTAATTGCAAGTGTGGTAAAGGAGGAGCAAATTAGTTTGGTTGAGGTTTTAAAGATTTTGGAAGAATCCAAAGAAAATATTGTGAGTAATAAAGTACTTCTAGAAAAATCAAACGAGTTATCTCAGTTAACATCCCGATTAAAAGAAGCTAACGAGGAGTTAATTAGTAAAGACAGACAGAAAGATGAGTTTTTAGACACTGTGGCACATGAGCTAAAGACTCCAATAACAGGTATACGAGCAGCAACCGAAGTTATTATGGATGATGAAGATATGCCCAAAGAGATAAAAGCGCAGTTTTTAAAGAATATTCTACAGGATTCTGACCGTTTAGGACGCTTAATTAATAATATTTTAGATTTTGAAAAGTTAGAAACAGGAGGCTTATTGCTAGACTTACAAGAACAAGATATTCAGAGAACAATTGCAAAAGCAATTTCTAGTATTTCTCAAATTGCAGCAAAAAAAGAAGTTCAAATTGTAAATAATAATGTGCATTCTTTTATGCTTAGTTATGATGAAGATCGTATTCTTCAAGTGTTAACCAATTTATTGTCTAATGCCATCAAGTTTTGTGAGGCTAAAACGGGCAAAATTATAGTCGATTATAAATTAGGAAATCAACTTATAGAAATTTCAGTTTCAGATAATGGTAAAGGAATTTTAGAAGAAGATTTTCTTTATATTTTCGATAAATTTTATCAATCACAAGACCAAAACACAAGAAAACCAGAAGGGAGTGGTTTGGGTTTGGCGATAACAAAGCAAATTGTAGAAAAGCACAACGGAAAAATTTGGGCAAAAAAAGATATAAAAAACGGCGCAACACTTGTTTTTACAATCCCTTTTAAGTAAATTGAAACCCTAAAGTATGACGAAGAAAATTTTAATTGTAGACGATGAGCCAAATATTGTCATGTCGTTAGAATACACTTTTAAAAAACAAGGATTTGAAGTGTTTATTGCAAGAGACGGAAGTGAGGCTTTAGAAATATTAAAACATCATATTCCTGATGTCATTTTGTTGGATATTATGATGCCTAATGTAGATGGTTATCAGACATTATCGTATATAAAAGAATCTGAAAGTTTAAAGCACATTAAAGTGGTGTTTTTAACAGCAAAAAATAAAGCTTCAGATATTGAAAAGGGTTTAAAACTTGGAGCAGATAAATATTTAACCAAACCTTTTTCAGTAAAAAAAATAGTTTCAGAAATATTGGAACTTGTGACTTAAGAAACAGTCTTTTAGGTCTTTTTTAAATTAGTTCTGTGTGCAAACAAACTAAGTTTAATTAAAATTTAAAGACATGAAATTTCACATTAATCCACTGGCGTCAGATATAATTATAAGTATCTATGTTGTAGCTACGCTTTTTATTAGGTTTAAATACGAAAATATTACGAATGTAACTCCTATGCTTTCTATAGTTGTGGGCATTTGCTTTGTGGTCATTATTTGGGCCCTTATTAAGCTGAAGGTGCTTAATCCTAATTGGTTTGGCTTGCTTAATTCTAAAAAAGTAAAGTCATGAAATACCAAAATTTTTACAACGAAAGCATTAATAATCCAGAACAATTTTGGAAGAATCAAGCCAATGAAATTGATTGGTTTACATCTCCTCAGACGATTTTGTCTAAAGATGAATACGACTATAATCAATGGTTTGAAGATGGCGAACTTAATTTAAGTTATTTGTGTATTGATAAGCATATCAACGATGGTTTTGGAGAGCAAAACGCACTAATTTATGATTCTCCAGTTACCAATACGAAACAGCATATTACCTTTAATCAGTTGCACCACGAAGTTTCTAAGTTAGCTGGAGGCTTACAGAATTTAGGCCTTAAAAAAGGAGATACTTGTATTATTTATATGCCTATGATTCCGCAAGCTGCTTATGCAATGTTAGCTTGTGCAAGACTTGGTGTTATTCACTCTGTGGTATTTGGTGGTTTTGCACCGCATGAGTTAGCTATTCGTATTGATGATTGTAAACCTAAAGCAATTATTACAGCATCAAATGGAGTAGAAATTAAACGTATTATTCCTTATAAGCCATTTGTAGACGAAGCTATAGACAAATCTAAAAATAAGCCAGAACATGTTATTGTTTTTGATAGACAATTGGATGTCGAAATACCTAAGAAAGCTTATGATGTAGATTATAAAACTTTAGTAGAAAATTCGCCATCTGTTGAAGCTGTTTCAGTAGCGTCCATACACCCTTCTTATGTCTTGTATACTTCAGGAACAACAGGTACACCAAAAGGAATTATTAGAGATACGGGAGGTTATGCTACGGCGTTAAAATTTTCAATGAAATATATTTATGGAGTAGATGAAGGAGAAACGTTTTGGGCTGCTAGTGATGTCGGTTGGGTTGTTGGTCACAGTTTTATTGTTTATGGACCTTTATTAAATCGAAATACAAGTATCGTTTTTGAGGGGAAGCCCATAAAAACACCTGACGCTTCAACGTTTTGGCGTGTTATTAGTGAACATAATGTAAAAGCTATGTTTACAGCACCAACAGCAATTAGAGCCATTAAAAAAGAAGATCCTGAGGGAGATATGCTTAGACAATATGACTTATCATGCTTAAAATACCAATTTTTGGCAGGTGAGCGATGTGATGTATCGACGTTAACTTGGGCAGAAAAACAATTAAATATTCCTGTAATAGATCATTGGTGGCAAACCGAAAGTGGCTGGCCAATGTTAGCGAATATGGTAGGTGTAGGTTTGCAGCCTATAAAACCAGGATCGGCAGGCTTACCTGTTTGTGGTTATGATATTAAAATTTTAAACGAAGACGGAGAGGAAGTTGAACCTACTGTTGAAGGTTATGTAGCAGTGAAATTGCCATTGCCTCCAGGTACTTTAAGTAATCTTTGGGGAAATCCAGAGCGTTTCAAGTTTGGTTATTTACATCGTTTTCCTGGGTATTATTTTTCAGGAGATGGTGGTTATATAGATGAAGACGGTTACGTATTTATCACAGGTCGTGTAGATGATATTATTAATGTAGCTGGTCATCGTCTATCAACAGCAGAAATGGAAGAAATAGTAGCTTCCCACCAATCGGTTGCAGAATGTGCTGTGTTTGGTGTACATTGTGAAATTAAGGGGCAAAAACCTTTAGGTTTGGTCGTTTTAAAGTCAGATAAGGCTTATGTTGAAGATTTAGTTCAAAAAGAAATTATACAAGACGTAAGGCGCGAAATAGGTGCTGTGGCATCTTTTAGAGATGTGCTTGTTGTAGAGCGTTTGCCAAAAACAAGAAGTGGTAAGACGCTTCGGAAATTATTGCGAAATATTGCAGATGAACAACAATTCAATATACCATCAACAATTGATGATGTTGCTATAGTAGAAGAGATAAAATCAATATATCAAAAACATAATATTGGAATTCATAATAAATAACATAAACTAATAAAAATTAGATTTTCATGCTAGTCTATTAGGTGTTTGAAATCTAATCAATACTATTAAATTAATAAAACATGAGTAATTATCACATCAAACAATTTGAAGAATATTTTCAGGTTTATAGAAAATCAGTAAGAAATCCAGAACAATTTTGGGAAGAAATAGCTGAAGAGCATTTTATATGGAAAAAGAAATGGTCTAACGTTTTAAGCTATGATTTTAGTAAAGCTGAATTTAAGTGGTTTGAAGATGCAAAACTTAACATTACAGAAAACTGTTTAGATAGACATTTACATACCAAAGGAGATAAAACAGCGCTTTTATTTGAACCTAATAATCCAGAAGAAGAAGCAGAGCATATTACATATAGGCAATTACATGAGCGGGTTTGTAAGTTTGCTAACGTATTAAAAGATAAAGGAATTAAAAAAGGAGATGTTGTTTGTATTTATTTACCAATGATTCCGGAATTAGCAATTTCAGTTTTAGCCTGTGCAAGAATAGGTGCTATACATTCTGTTATTTTTGCAGGTTTCTCATCTACAGCTGTTTCGTCGCGAATTAATGATTGTAATGCTAAAATGGTTATAACTTCAGATGGTTCTTATCGTGGTTCTAAAACTATTGACTTAAAAGGTATTGTAGACGAAGCATTAAAGGATACTCCAGGTATAGAGTCTGTTTTAGTTGCTAAACGTATTCATTCAGAAATTAATATGGAAGAAGGTCGTGATTTTTGGTTAGAACCACTTTTAGAAGAAGCTTATGCTGATTGTGCGGCAGAAGTTATGGATGCTGAAGACCCTTTATTTATTCTATATACATCTGGTTCAACAGGAAAACCAAAAGGTATGGTTCATACTATTGGTGGTTATATGGTTTATACGGCTTATACCTTTAAAAATGTGTTCCAATATAGAGATAATGATGTGTATTGGTGTACTGCAGATATTGGTTGGATTACAGGGCATAGCTATATTGTTTATGGACCATTAACAAATGGCGCCACTTCTGTAATGTTTGAAGGAGTGCCAAGTTACCCAGATTACGGACGCTTTTGGGATATTGTTGAAAAGCATAAGATAACACAGTTTTATACCGCTCCAACAGCAATTAGAGCCTTAGCAAAACAAGGGGCTGAATTTGTAGAAAAATACGATTTATCGTCATTAAAAGTATTAGGTTCTGTTGGAGAGCCTATAAATGAAGAGGCTTGGCACTGGTATGATGAAAATGTTGGAAAAAAGAAAAGTCCAATTGTAGATACATGGTGGCAAACTGAAACAGGAGGTATTATGATTACACCAATTCCGTTTTCTACACCAACAAAACCAACTTATGCAACCTTACCATTTATAGGTATTCAACCAGCATTAATGGACGAAAATGGTGAAGAAATAAAAGGCAACCAAGTCGAAGGCCGTTTGTGTATTAAATTTCCATGGCCTGCAATGGCAAGAACGATATGGGGAAATCATCAACGCTATAAGGACACGTATTTTTCTGCCTACGATAATAAATATTTTACAGGTGATGGTGCGCTAAGAGATGAGGTTGGTTATTACAGAATTACCGGTCGTGTAGATGATGTAATTATCGTTTCTGGACATAATTTAGGAACAGCTCCAATAGAAGATGCTATTAATGAGCATCCAGCAGTTTCCGAATCTGCAATTGTAGGATTCCCACATGATATTAAAGGTAATGCTTTATATGGTTATGTTACGTTGAAAGATGTTGGAGAAAGCAGAAACCATGATAACTTAAGAATGGAAATTAATCAACTGATTACAGATCGAATTGGACCAATTGCTAAACTCGATAAAGTTCAGTTTACAGAAGGTTTACCTAAAACAAGGTCTGGTAAAATTATGCGTAGAATTTTAAGAAAAATTGCAGCAAATGAAATTGATCAGTTGGGAGATACAAGTACACTTTTAAATCCTGAGGTTGTTCAACATATTATTGATAATGTGAAATAAGTATAGTTAAATTTCAAAATCAAATCTAATATGTGGAATGGTTGAGCTAAAGCTATTTAGCGTGTTGAAGTTTTTTTTTAGAATATAAAAAAAGATCACTCGGTACTCTTAGTTGTTTTTGCAAGTGCAACTATCGCTTTTAAACGCGCTTTTCGTTCCTCTGATTTAGATTTGATTTTGTTCTTTTTTTGAGCAATAAGTTTGCTGTGCTTGGCTTTGTTATTGGTGTTTTTTTCTTTTCCTTTTTTCGCCATAATTGAAATAATATAAGATTGTAAAACTAAGCATTTTTTAAATTGAAATAATCAAACCGTAATTTTAGTTCATTATAAAGCTTTAGGTTTTGTTGGTTTTATTTAAAAAAATGGTGT
>Ga0209344_10000286_pt1 | contig 98652 bp, 90 predicted proteins | sample Cruoilmetagenom6_FD_187293 | JGI IMG/M metagenome (GOLD analysis project Ga0209344, IMG submission 187293) | Oil polluted marine microbial communities from Coal Oil Point, Santa Barbara, California, USA - Santa Barbara Oil Seep Sample 6 (SPAdes)... | ecosystem: Environmental > Aquatic > Marine...
CCTCCCGAATTCAAGGCATGACCCCCGCGGCTGTTTCTCTGTTGCTGGTTTATTTGAAGAAGGCCGGTTGATTTTAAACCCAGTCTTATATCATTGTTGATAATGACTTCATTACCGTCATGCCGGCTTATGCCGGTATCCAGCGTCTTTTAGAGTGAATGATTTTAAATGGAATAAGTCCAGTCTTTTGAATCTCGTGAAAGACACTGGATCCCGGGTCGGTGCCCGGGACGACGTTGTTCTGTGGTTATTTACCAGTGCGGGGTACATTAACCTTCATGCTGTGTTCGGGACGACGTTGTTTTGTGGTTATTTACCAGTGCGGGGTATATTAACCTTCATGCTGTGTTCGGGTCGACGTTGTTTTGTGGTTATTTGCCAGCGTGGATGTATTAACTTTCATGTTGTGCTCTGGGCGATCGTAGTTGAGTGAAGACTGCTTCGGTTCTGTCATGCCGGCGTATGCCGGTATCCAGTGTCTTTTTGTTTGAATTTCATGTTTTTTTCATGACTTTTTCATGATTCATATAATTTATGAGCTCATAATTATGGTGGGGAAAATTTTATTTTAATTGGAGAAAATTATGAAAAAATTAATGATAGCGATGTTGTTGGTCAGTGGATTATCACAAGCCGTAAGTTTGCAAAACAAAGACAACAAAAGTTATGACATTAAAGTCAAAGGTTCGTCGACGATGAGTACATCAATCAGCAGTGGAACCACAAAAAGCAGTATTTGTAGTTCATCTTGTACCATTGAAGTAGAAGGTGTAGGCAGTATTGAGGCCAGTGGATCGGACCGTGTGGTTATTAAAGATGGTAAACTTTCTAAATAAGTTGTGTGTCATTCCCATGATTCGACATGGGTCATAACTGCATGTGTAGATGCTACCAATTATTGGCTTGATTCAGTGAGCAAGTCTAGTGATTGGTAGACTCTTTGCATGATTTCCAAATTGGCCTGTATTTCACTGTCACTCATCACTCTGGTCATCGCTTGAATGACTTCAATTTGAACGGCCATTGATTGTTGTAATTTTTTTTCACCTTCATGGGTTAAAAACAGGTGATACAAACGGCCGTCATGGTCATTTTTTTTGCGTACAATCCAGCCACGCTCAATCATTTTTTTTAACAATGCGGAGGTGTTGCTTTTGACCACTAACAAGCGGTCGCTGAGTTGTTGTTGTGAGCTACCAGGTTGGTGATTGATGTTCATTAGCAACTCATGTTGTGCCGTGCTCAAACCCAATTTATTTAATTTGGTATTCATGACTTTTTGGCATTTAAGGTAGCATTTAACCACAGCCAACCAAGAGGCATGTCCTTTGATGTCATGGGGTCTTATGGGTTTACGAGGTTTCATTTAACAAATAGTTCACATATGAACTATATACTGTATAATGAATTCACCCATAAGTAAACACAAAGCCAAATAATCATGTCAAACACCCTTTATCCACCGTCGGTAGGCCCTTTGAGACCACCGAGCAAATTCAATACCTTCAAAGAAATCAGAGCGCCTTTGGAGTGGTTGTTTGCCTGTGGTAATAAGAAAAAACTGGCACATGTCCCTTGTGGGGATCAGCGCTTGGTTGTTTTGGTCCCTGGTTATGGTGCCGATGAATGGTCAATGCGCCCATTGAAAAAGTTTCTTCATTCAATCAATTATCGTGTATTTGATTGGGAGCATGGTCGTAACCGAGGCCGTGTCACTGCTGACACGGAACGCTTGATGTCAACTGTGAGGAAGATAAGTGTAGCGAACGATAATGCAGCTGTCACCCTTATTGGTTGGAGTTTGGGAGGTGTTTTATCGCGTGAAGTTGCACGCATTCAACCAGAACTTGTCAGCGAAGTCATTACCATGGGTACCCCATTGATTGGTGGTCCTAAATACACTGTGATGGCAAATAAGTATGCCCAAAAAATGAGCATAAATTTAGATGAATATGAAGCAGAAATTCATGCCATTAATTCTCAAGGAATCAAACAACCATTGACTGTTATTTACAGTCAGTCAGATGGCATAGTTGGCTGGCGAGCGGCAATTGATAATTACAACCAACACGCCAGAAACCTTGAAGTCAGCTGTTCTCACATGGGAATGGGGGTCAATGTGGAAGTGTGGAAAACCATTGCTGAAACATTGGCTTTGAATGTAACAGAATTTAGAAGAGAGGTATAACATGCATTTTGATGAGATCATGGCGCAATGGCAACAAACTACTGATAACAACATTTGTATTCCAAGCAATTGGGCTCAGGGTAGAACAGTATATGGTGGACTTACGGCTGCTTTAATTTATCAAAAAATGAACCAAACAGTACAAGAAAACAGGCCGGATGAAAACAGACCCATTCGGTATTTTGATTTGAGCTACATTGGTCCATTAATGGTCGGAGAGCCTGTAAATATAGAAGTTCAGTTGTTGCGAGCAGGACGAAGTGCAAGTCAGTTGGTTGCCTATGTTAAACAGCAAGATAAAGTGTGCGTGATAGGACAAGCCTGTTTTGGTATTGACCGCAGTTCCAAAGTCACTGTCAAAAAACAAATAAACCACGAGTTGACTGTCCCCAAAAAAGCCAATTTCATTCCACAAATTCCCAAGGTAACACCCAAGTTTTTGCGCCACATGGATATTAATTTACAAGCTGGTCGATTGCCTTTCATGCACAGCAAAAAAGATTATTTACATGGTTGGATGCGTTTTAAAAAGGAAGTGAACAGTTTTAATGATGCCCATTTGATTGCATTGATTGATGCTTGGCCATGTACGGTTTTACAACAGTTAAAGTTACCCGCCATGGCCAGCACCATGAATTGGAATTTACAGTTGACTCAATCTGCAAGCAATACAGAGCCAAGTCAATGGCTGGCATATCAAGCCACCACTGCCCATGCTGCTGATGGCTATGTCTTTGGCGAAGCCAAAATCAGTAATGAGGCAGGTGAGTTGCTGTCACTGAGTCGACAAACTGTGGGAGTATTTACTTGAATGTGAAGGGTTGGTCCTGTCAGTAACAACTGAACTCGTGTTTAAGAGTGAGTCGTCAAGGCCAGGGGCCATCTTCACATTGTTTACACATTTTTAAATTAAGCTCTAGACCCTCTTATCCTTTGGTTCTTTTGTCTGTAAACTAACAGGATTATCAAACACAAATTGTATGTAAATTAAAATATGAAAGTCCTTAAAAAATTATTACCTTTAGTGGTCATTGTCATCACAGTTGCGGTGATTTGGTTGATATTTGCCAGTAAGCCTGTTGCAAAGAAAAATTTGGACGCTCCTGTCCATAAACTTCGGACAGAAGTGATGGAACCACATGCTGACTCGTTTCAAGTTTGGGTGCCGTCCTATGGTGTCATTCAACCGCAGACACAAAGCTTGGTGATTGCACAAGTTGCAGGGCAGGTTACTGAAGTCAGTGACCGTTTCAGAGAAGGTGCTTTTTTTGAAAAAGGCGATGTACTGTTAACAATTGATGATGCAGATTACCAAGCACAATTGACCATCGCGCAAGCAGAAATGAAACAAGCTGAATTCACTCTAGAAGATGAAAAAGCACGTTCACAGATGGCATTGAATGATTGGAAAAAACTTGGCAATAAGGGCTTGCCACCTGCCTTGACAGCACGTGAACCACAACTCAATTCAGCGCTTGCTGCTTATGAAGCAAGCCAAGCTAAAGTTCACCAAGCACAGCTGAATTTGAATCGAACTAAAATTGTAGCACCCTTTGCAGGACGTGTACTGAACTTAGATGTCAACGTGGGACAGGTGGTTAATAATGGTACCACTTTAGGAGCCATATATGCTGTAGATGTGGTGGAAGTTCGTTTGCCGTTGAAGCAAAGTGATTTGGTTCATTTAACATTGCCGGAAACTTACCGTGATCTTGAAACCCAACAAAATGAGGCAACAGTTCCCGTTAAGTTGATGGCTGAATTGGCCAACACTGTGCATACTTGGGAAGGTGAATTGGTACGGGTTGAGGGTACAATTGATGAACAAACCAGACAGTTGTATGTGGTTGTGGTTGTCAAAGACCCCTACAAATACAGATCAGATGGAACCCCGCCACTAAAAATCGGCCAATTTGTTAAAGCATTGATTAAAGGCCATGTTTTAGACAATGTAGTGGTGCTGCCTCGGGCTGCTGTGGTTTCAGGCAAGCAGATAAACTTAATAGAAAACCAAGTACTTAAGCGTTTTCAGATTAACCCATTATGGGAAGATGACACACATGTCATCATAAATAATCAATTTGAACCTGGAACTTTCATCAGTGTGACACCATTGGGTGATGTTGTCTCTGGCACAGCCGTTGAAATTATCCAAGCCAATGGCACAATCAAAAGTCAACAGCCCAAAGATCAAAACGACAAAAAGTCAGCAATTAAAAACAGGGATGAAGCATGAATAGAGGTTTTATCGCTTGGTTTGCTGAGAATCATGTCGCGGCAAATTTATTGATGCTGAGCATTCTTTTTATAGGCATACTTTCAATAAATACCAGAATTCCATTGGAGGTGTTTCCTTCTATTGAGTTAGATGTTGTGAATATCAGTACCACTTTACCCGGTTCTACTCCCTCAGAAACTGAACAAGGTATTACCATTCGAGTAGAAGAATCAATCAGTGATCTTGAAGGTATAGAGACCATCAGCTCTCGGTCCAGTGAAGGCAGTTCGCAAGTATCAGTTGAATTGGCCAGCGGTTACGATGCACAAGTCTTGTTAAATGAAATTAAAAACCGGGTGGATGCGATTAATACTTTACCCGTAGATGCTGAGAAGCCTTTGGTAAGTAAATCGACGCGTCGACGTGAAGTGATATCAGTGGTCGTATTTGGTGACGTCACAGAAGGTGAATTAAGACAAGTCAGCGAACATGTGCGTGATGATATCATTGGTATAGATGGTATTACCCAAGTCTTTTTAGAAAATGTCAGGCCTTATGAGATTGCCATAGAAGTGAATCAAGACATGCTTCGTGAGTACCAACTTTCAATTGATCAAATTGCTGCGGCCATCAGTAATAATTCATTGGATTTATCAGCGGGTAATATAAAGACGACAGGTGGTGAAGTGTTGTTACGAACTCAAGGACAAGCTTATAACCAAGCAGAATTTGAAAACTTGATTATCAGTCATCGTGAAGATGGTTCTATATTGAGGTTGGGAGAAATTGCCACTGTTAATGATGGATTTGAGGAACAAGCCATCTTAAATCGATTTAATGGACAACGGGCAATGGGAATTGAGGTTTATAGTGTCGGTCAGCAAAGTGCAATCACAGTGGCAGACAAAGTCAAATCTTATATTGAGACAAAACGAGCAGGGTTGCCTCAAGGCATTCATCTTGACTATTGGCGTGACTCATCCCAGGTGGTCAAAAACAGGTTAAGTACCTTAATTAACAGTGCCATTCAAGGTGGACTTTTGGTGTTGTTATTATTGACTTTGTTTTTACGTCCTAAAGTTGCATTTTGGGTGGTTGTGGGTATTCCCGTATCATTTATGGGCGCTTTGTCATTGTTGCCCTTGTTTGGAATCACCATCAATATTGTGAGTTTATTTGCTTTTATATTGGTGCTTGGAATCGTGGTTGATGATGCCATTGTGACAGGAGAAAATATACACACACATATGGAACGACATGGTGATGGCTTGCGTGCAGCCATTGAAGGGACTGAGGAAGTTGCTACACCGGTTACTTTTGGTATTTTAACCACAGTGGCTGCTTTTATACCTTTGGCTTTGATAGAAGGCGGACGCAGTGTGTTCTTTAAACAATTACCTTTTGTGGTAATACCCGTGTTGTTGTTTTCACTGATTGAGTCCAAATTTGTGCTTCCTGCGCATTTAAAATACATGAAAAAACAAAAGCCAGAGAAAGGCTTTTTTGGGCGTTGGCAAACAAAATTTTCGAAAGGTTTAGAGCGATTTGTAGCCCATTATTACCAACCCGTGTTGGTTAAAGCATTGAAAAACAGGATGCTTACATTAACAGTGTTTTTGTCATTGGCACTGATGATTTATGCCATGGTTATGAGTGGTTGGACGCGATTTATATTTTTCCCAAGGGTGCCCAGTGAAACGGCAAGAGCGACGTTAACCATGCCCATTGGAACTCCATTTGAATTAACCGATAAGTATGTTCAGTTAATTGCAGATAAAGCACAAGAACTAAAGGAAAAATACCAAGATGATGAGACAGGAGAAAGCTTGATTTTAAGCATCATGTCTAATTCTGGATCAGCCGGTGGTTCAGGTGGTGGTCAATCAAATGTAGGGCGTGTGATGTTCCAAATTGTTGCGCCGGAGCAACGCGAATCTTCAGTGACCAGTGCTGAGTTGGTAAGAGAGTGGCGGGAATTGATTGGGCCTATACCTGGTGCTGAAGATGTCAATTATCGAGCAGAGCTGGGACGATCGAGTAACCCCATAGATATCAGATTGAGTGGGCAAGATTTAGATGAGTTACAAAGTTTAGCGGAGCACGTTAAGTTAAGGTTGCAGCAATACCCCGATGTGTTTGACATAACTGACAGTATGTCCAATGGCAAAAGCCAAATTGAACTTGAGTTAAAGCCACAAGGCGAAGTGTTGGGAATCACATTAAACAGTTTAGCCAGACAGGTTAGGCAGGCTTTTTTTGGTGCACAAGTACAAAGAATTCAACGAGGTCGTGATGACATCAGAGTGATGTTGAGGTATACATTGGCAGAACGAAGCACTGTGAATACTTTGGAAAATTTGATTATTACTTCACCCAATGGTGTACAGGTGCCTTTCAATGAAGTTGGAAAAATGGTCACGGGCAAAAGCCCATCTGTTATCAATCGACTTGATCGTCGCAGGACTTTGAATGTCACTGCTGATGTGGATAAAGAAAGCATCAATATGGCAGCTGTTAACGAAGAAATGTCTTTGTATTTAGATCAATTAACTGAACCTTTGGATGGTGTTTCTTATGAGTTTGGTGGTGAAGCAGAAGAACAAAGAGAGTCTTTCAGTACTTTGTTTTATGGTTTGATTGTTGTGTTATTTGTTATCTACTCTTTGTTGGCCATTCCATTCAAGTCATATGTTCAGCCATTGATCGTGATGTCGATTATTCCGTTCAGTCCAGCAGGTGCCATTGTGGGTCATTGGATTATGGGGATGGATTTAACCATTCTGAGTATGATGGGCATGCTGGCATTAACTGGTGTAGTGGTTAATGATTCTTTGGTGTTGGTGGATTATGTTAATAAAAAACGTTTGGATGGAATGGCATTGCTTGATGCGGTAACCACCGCAGGAATGGCTCGATTCAGACCAGTGTTACTTACTTCGTTAACTACTTTTGTGGGTTTGATGCCTCTGATTTTTGAGAAAAGCACACAGGCTCAGTTTCTTATACCTATGGCTGTTTCTTTGGGTTTTGGCATCATGTTTGCAACATTGATGACCTTGTTTTTGATACCTGTGAATTATTTATTGTTAGAAGATTTAATTAAGAAAATTAGTCAGTTATTGGGACGTCAATCGAAGAACAGTGAACACATGGGGTGAATGGGAACGTGAAATTTAGAGTTTTTGTCATTGTTAGTTCGGCTGTATTTGTGCAATGATGCCTGAGTTAACCTCATTGTTACGCTGTGTAGCAATGATAACTACAGAATGGATAGGATGTTGGGCCTTGAAAACAAAGGCTTCTGGCCCAATTTTAACCACTCACATAATTATGGGTTGATTGATGTTTTTGCTGTTTGTGTATGTCTTTTTGGCTTTGTTGTTTTCCTTCTTATGTTCGATAGCGGAAGCTGTGTTATTGAGTATAACTCCTGCTTATGTTGAAAAACTCAAATCGACAGACCCCGTTAAAGCCCAAAGAACAAAACGTTTGCGTTTTGAAGATGTGGACCGCTCTTTGGCGGCCATATTAACGTTAAATACCATCGCCCATACAGTTGGTGCAATTGTTGCTGGTGCCAAGGCCACTTATGTTTTTGGTGATGCTTGGATTGGGGTATTTTCCGCAGTCATAACTGTGCTTATATTGGTATTTTCTGAAATCATTCCTAAAACCATTGGCGCGGTGTATTGGCAGTCTCTGACAGGGGTCACGATTGCTTTTGTTGCGGTATTGATTCGTTTGTTATATCCACTGATTGTGCTTTCTGAAATGATTACCAAGCTTATTTCTAAAGGCAAAAAACACCATTTGTTTAATCGAGATGAGTTCATCGCCTTGGCTGGTTTAGGACAGCGCAGTGGTTTAATTGAAGAACATGAATCACGAATCATTAATAATTTATTTAAACTCAGTTCTTTAAAAGCCAAGGACATCATGACACCAAGAAGTGTGGTGACCAGTTTTCAACAAGACAGCAAGGTAGCTGATGTTTTTACTGACTTTACAAATACGCGGTTTTCTCGATTACCTATTTACCAAGATGATATGGATGACAGCACAGCATTTGTGTTAAAAGTTGATGTTTTGATGGCACAGGCCAAACACGAGAATGTTCCGCTGAAATCTCTTAAACGTGATTTAAATGTGGTATTTGAAGACATGACTTTACCGATGTTACTGGATTCATTGATGAAAGACAGCCAACATGTCTCATTGGTGGTGACTGAATATGGAGATGTTTGTGGGCTGGTTACATTAGAAGATGTGTTTGAAACATTATTGGGGTTGGAAATTATGGATGAATTCGATCAAATTCAAGACATGCAAGTTTATGCCAGAAAACAATGGCTTAAAAGAGCAGCCAGTCGGGGTATGGTCATAGACAACCATTTAAAGAATGATGAAGTTGAATCGTGAATCAGCTGTTAATTGAAACCAGTTGGTGTTTTTAACTGAAGTGATTTTTCATTAAATTAAAAGCGCTTTTGCAGGCTGGTAAATAGCTGGCACCAAAAATATTATAATGATTTAATTGGTGGTATAAGTTATATACTGTTCGTTTGATTGGATAATGTTCGGACAGGGGTTTGTGTTCAGTGTAAGTTCGATAAAAAGGTGCTGGGAACTTACCAAACAATTCTGTCATGGCGATGTCAGCTTCAGCATCTCCATAATAAACGGCTGGATCAATCAACCAAGCTTGTGTTTCATCAAATAATACATTGCCTGACCACAAATCCCCGTGAAGTAAACTGGGAAAGTCACAGTTTTGGTTGAGAAATTTTTTCAGTGCGTGTGCCATCGATGCAAGTGTTTGTTTGAATTGCTTTTGTATGGCTTGGTCATGAATCAAATTGATTTGAAATACCAGGCGATAGTTGATGAAAAACTTTCCCCAATCATCAGTTAAGGTGTTGTGTTGTGGGTTCAGTCCAATGTAATTGTTGTTGTTCCAGCCAAAACTATGGTGTGCATAAGCGTGTAGTTGAGCCATTGATTGACCTAAATCTTGCCATTGTTTATTTGAGCCACTTTGGTGATTGATGCGCTCAAGTATTAAGTTGTTATTATCTACTGAATAGATGTGTGGTGTTTTAAGGTTCAAGCACAAGTGTGTTATCAGCTCATTAAGTGCTTTTATACCAGCGGCTTCTTGAGTCAGTGCATCAGTGTATGGACTGTTGTTGAATTTGTTAAACCTCATTGATTTTGGTATCCTGCAAAGCTGATTTAATATGCAAATGTAGAACCGCTTCTGGTATAAATGTATAACTATTTTTTAATGATGAATATGAATTATTTTTTAATTGTTGGGTTAATTATGAACTTATCTGTTGAAAGTGTAAACGCTAAAGAACTGACATTGGACCGGATTTTTGCCAGTCCTGATCTATCTGGCTCTGGTTTACGCGCTTTGAAAATATCACCTGATGGTAAACGGGTTACTTATCTACAAGGTAAAAAAACGGATAAAGATCAGTATGATTTGTGGGAATATCATATTGAAGATCAAGTCAATCGGTTGTTGGTAGATTCTCAGTTGTTATTCACGGGTTTGGAAGCCTTATCAGATGAAGAAAAAGCACGGCGTGAACGACAAAGGTTGGCTAATGTCAAAGGCATCATTGATTATGCTTGGTCACAAGATGGTCGGATGTTATTGTTTCCATTGAATGGTGATTTGTATTTGTATCAGTTAGCGAATGGCAAGACTCGACAACTCACACATTCTGAAGAATTTGATACCGATGCCAAGTTTTCGCCTCTGGGCAAGTTCGTGTCTTTCATTCGACAACAAAATATATTTGTCGTTGATGTCCAATCTGGCCAAGAACATCAGTTAACCTCAGATGGTGGAGGGACAATCAAGAATGGAATGGCAGAATTTGTCGCTCAAGAGGAAATGGATCGTGACACGGGTTATTGGTGGTCACCAGATGAGCGTCACATCGCATTTCTACAGGTAGATGAATCACCAGTCGCACTCACCAAACGGTATGAAATCAATGCCGATGATATCACCATTATTGAGCAACGGTATCCTTACACTGGTGAGGCCAATGTAAAAATTAAATTGGCCATTGTCAACATCAAAACCAATGACATCCAATGGGTTGATTTAGGGAAAGATGAAGACATTTATATTGCTCGAGTAGATTGGTTGCCAGATGCCAAACAAGTCAGTTACCAATGGCAAAGCCGAAACCAACAAACATTGAAGTTGAAGTTTGCTGACCTCAAAGGAAACAGCCAGTCTGTACTAACAGAATCGAGTGATACTTGGGTTAACTTACATCATGATTTGAGGTTTTTACAAAACGGGCAGTTTATTTGGGCTTCAGAGCGCAGTGGATTTAAGCACTTGTACCTCTGTGACGCAAAAGGTCAAATAATTGAACAATTAACTTCAGGAAGTTGGGTGGTGGATGAAGTTGTGGGGGTGGATGAAAAGCGTAATTTTGTTTACTTTACTGGATCATTGGATTCACCCTTGGAGAAGCATTTGTATCGGCTTAATTACCAAAAGAGTGATAAGCCACAAGCGATTTCTGTTGAGCATGGTTTTCATGAAATTAAGATGGACCCATCAGCTCAATTTTACATTGACCAATGGTCAGACAGGAACACTCCACCCAAAGTTGCCTTGCACCGAGCCAATGGTCATCGAACTGTTTGGTTGAATGAAAACAAGTTGGATGAAAAACACCCTTATTTTCCGTATTTGAAAAACCATTTGGAAAATGAGTTTGGTGAGTTAAAGGCAGAAGATGGTCAGACCTTATATTACAGAATGATTAAGCCAAAAGGCTTTGATGCCAATAAAAAATACCCAGTCTTCCAATACGCTTACGGTGGGCCTGGTGTGCAATATGTGACCAAATCATGGGGGCGATGGATTGAACAATACATGGCTCAAAAAGGGTTTGTTGTTTTTGTAATTGATAATCGAGGCAGTGCGCGTAGAGGTAAACAATTTGAGTCGGTTATCTATCAACAAATGGGTACGCCTGAATTAGCAGATCAGCTGGTTGGTACTGATTATTTAAAATCACTGCCTTATGTGGCAGCAGATAAGATTGGATTTTTTGGCTGGAGTTATGGTGGTTTCATGGCATTAAAAGCATTGAGTCATGCACCAAATGAATATGCATTGGCTGTTTCTGTAGCACCGGTTACCGACTTTGCACTGTATGATACACATTATACTGAAAGGTATATGTCAACACCTCAGCTGAACCCAGAGGGATATAATAAAACTGCCATATTTGACCAAGCCAAACAGATAAAAAAACCATTGTTATTGATTCATGGCATGGCTGATGACAATGTCTTATTCTTAAATTCCACCAAGTTAATTAAGGTGTTGCAAGATGAAGGGGTGTTATTTGATACCATGATATACCCTGGTGGAAAACATGGTATCAGTGGAGAAAAGTCTCAATTTCATGTTTACAGTACGATAGCAAACTATTTTATTAAACATTTGCAATCGTCATGATTCAGCAAGTGAATGTGATGTGATTGGGTGAAAAAAGCTTGCTTTTCAGTTTAAATGGCTTGAATCTCAGTGATTAGCTACCATTTATAGCATTCAATCAAATCATCTTAATGCACATGCGTGATTACATTAACTTTTATACCAATGGACAGTGGGTTGTTCCTGAAAATAGCAGCACACTAAAAGTCATTAATCCAGCATCAGAACAAGTAGCAGGAACGGTTTCTCTGGGAACAGCTGCTGATGTTGATGAAGCGGTAAAAGCAGCACAAAAAGCTTTTGAGTCTTTTTCGCAAACCACAAAAAAACAACGTTTAGATTTATTACACCGAATTGCTGTTGAGTACAAAAAAAGATCGCCTGAAATTGCTGCAGCCATCACTGAAGAAATGGGTGCGCCTAAATGGCTCAGTGAATCAAACCAAGCTGTATCGGGTTATTTGCATTTTAAATCGACGATTGATGTATTGGAAGATTTTGATTTTGAATTCAAACAAGACACGGCACTGATACGCAAAGAACCCATTGGTGTTTGTGGATTTATTACTCCATGGAATTGGCCGGTTAATCAGATTGGTTGTAAGTTGGCACCGGCACTGGCAACAGGTTGTACTGTGGTTTGGAAACCTTCGGAAGTGGCTCCATTCTCTGCGTATTTATTGATGCAGGTTTTACATGATGCGGGTGTTCCCAAAGGTGTGGTTAATATGATAAATGGTGATGGGCCAACTGTTGGTTCTGCCATTTCTTCACATCCGGATATACAAATGGTTTCATTCACTGGTTCAACCAGAGCTGGCATTGCAGTGGCGCAAGATGCAGCTCCGACAATCAAGCGAGTCACTCAAGAATTAGGAGGTAAGTCGGCCAATATTATTTTGGATGATTTGTCGACTGAGGGTTTTGCTCGAGCGGTTGCTGGTGGAGTAAAAACCATGTGTGTTAACTCCGGACAAAACTGCAATGCGCCATCACGTATGTTGGTACCCCTTAATCGCTTGGCTGAAGCTGAAGCAGTGGTTAAATCTACCATGGAAAAGTTTAAAGTAGGCGATCCCAATGCCGATGATACATTTATGGGCCCTGTGGTGTCGAAACAACAATGGGACCGCATACAAACTTTAATTCAACAAGGCATCAATGAGGGGGCTCAAGTGTTAACTGGTGGTTTGGGAAAACCGAAAGGACTAGAAACTGGATACTATATAAAACCAACTGCATTTACGCAGGTTAAAAATGACATGGCGATTGCTCGAAATGAAATTTTTGGTCCTGTGTTGTGTCTGTTGACGTATGAATCCGAAGCACAAGCTGTCCAAATAGCCAATGACAATGAATACGGTCTGTCAGGTTATGTTTCTGGAGCTGACTCAAATCGAGTGAGACAAGTGGCCAATCAATTGCGTGCAGGTATGATTCATTTAAATGGTGCAGCCATGGATCGTTCGGCGCCTTTTGGTGGGTATAAGCATTCAGGAAATGGACGTGAACGAGGACCACAAGGTTTTGAAGAGTTTTTAGAAACCAAAGCACTTTTGGGAGCGAATTAAACCATGAAATTGGCACAAATTATTCTCAGCAACATGCCCAATGGTCGCAATCCATTGAGTTGGATTCCATTTATTTTGTTGTTGTTAGTAATGATACCTTTGCTGATCTTGATGGTTATTTTAATTCCCATCGTTTTGATTATTAATATGATTAAGTTGCGCTTCTTTCCTAATAAGAACCTCAAGACATTCATTACACCTTTTGGTTTCGCAGCTTATTCACAAGTCAATCGTTCATTGGTTAATTATCCTTGGCATGACATTGATAAAGTGGAAGTGTGGTCTGAAGAAGGAACGACTTTTCCTGTTTTGTTCATGAAGTCTGACGAAATTGTTAAAGTGAAAGATGTCTCTATTGCTCAGTTAAAAGCTTTGTGTGTCCAGCATAACATTGCTTTTTATGAAGAGGTTGTCATTGTTCAGGATGCTTGATTAAATAAATAAGCATGTTCGCATTGTGAACCTGGTGCAACATGTAACCACTGGCATGTGAGTAGGTGAAATGGAACAGGTCTAAATATTTTGTTGCTGGCTCATTTTAAACTATTGGCTTTTTTATCGGTGCTATACTGATGATGTTTTATTTTTTTTGTCGACCATGGAAACCAACAAGCCCAACCATGATGTCATCCAAACTTTGCGGACTGCACATCAAAACCAAACCCAATTAAATATGATGGCAGACCAAAAGGCCAATATTTTGATTGGTACCTTGGTGCTGGTCTTCACGGTGGTATTGACACGTTTGCTGCAACTTCTTGAAGGTAATCAACAATTGTTAATGCCCATTTTTGTGTTTGTGCTGATGCAATTGATTCCACTGGTATTAACTGTGTTGGTGCTGATTCCTAAAAATATCGATAACCTGAAACAAAAAGACATTACAAACATACAAAACCCCTTGTTTTTTGGGTTTTTTACACGTTATTCTGAGCAAGAATATACCAACTATTTAAACAGTATTCTGGTGGATAATGACAGTGCCAGGGCATTGCTGGTTAAAGATATTTACCAAATTGGTTTGATTTTAAAGCGTAAATACCGCTTGCTTAGATTGGCATATATGTATGCACTGTTGGGTATTTTGGTACCAGTGTTAGTCAGTATGTATATGTTTGTAGTGATGTAATGAGTGGTTTGACAAATAGATTTCAATGGTCGTTATCTGTGCGCTTAAATCTCATGTTTAGTGGCATTAAAAATCATGTTGAATATTCATATAGCAATCAAATAGTCTTTGTAGAAAAGGTATAATGTCGGTTCAATTTTAATACAATGTAAGCATGAAACACTTTCAACTATTTATTGATGCTTTGTGGCAATTGTCTCTAGAGGCTGCGCCATGGTTGTTGTTAGGTCTGATTATTGGTGGTTTATTTAAAAGCTTAATTCCAACGGCTTTGTTGCATAAACACCTGACCAAACCAGGCTTGGGTGCCATCACAAAAGCAGCTTTATTAGGCATGCCGTTGCCTTTGTGTTCTTGTGGTGTGATACCTGCTGCCATTGGATTGCGTCAAGCCGGTGCATCAAAACCAGCCACCACTTCTTTTTTAGTCTCTACGCCTGAAACTGGAGTTGATTCAATTGGAGTCACTTATGCCATGATGGGTCCGGTGATGGCAGTAATTAGACCAATTGCAGCGGTGTTTTCTGCACTGGTTACTGGTTTGTTAGTGTTGTTTTTTGATCACGGTGACAAACCGCCTGTGCCAGTCAAAAAATCATCATGTTGTGCTTCTCAAAAAAACAACTTAGAAACGACTGACAAACAAACCAGGTCACTGAAAGATGCTGTTACAGGTGTCAAATATGCATTAACTGATTTGTATCAAGACATATTAAAGTGGTTGGTTATAGGTTTGTTGTTTGCTGCAGCCGTTCAAGCTTTTGTGCCACAAGACTGGTTGCTACATTGGGGTGACAGTTGGATGGCCATGTTGGTGATGTTGTTTGTGGGTATTCCAATGTATGTTTGCGCTACGGGTTCAACCCCTATAGCCGCAGGCTTTTTAATGGCAGGCATATCTCCTGGTGCTGTTTTGATCTATCTTTTGGCTGGTCCCGCAACCAATATGGCAACTTTGGGAGTGGTGCGTGAACAAATGGGTGGTAGAACCATGTGGTTGTATTTATTGGGGATAATCAGTTCTGCATTGTTAATGGGAGTGTTGGTTAATATTTTATCCTCATACATAGCGTTTAATACCATGAACCATGAAGTTCACGAGATGTTGCCTTTCTTGCTGGAGTTTCTTTGTTTACTTGTCTTAATCATATTGGCTATTAAGCCACTTGTTTGGCAGGATAAAAAGGACAGTTGTTGTGAATAAACGCAATATATTCTCGCTTTAATAAAGCAAGCTCAGCAATTGTTACTCAATCAAACTAAGTGATAATATGCCGTTTGTAAAAGGATGTTGTGGTATTTTTGAGTTCAAACTGACCTCATAAAATATAAGTATTGGCGTGAAAATGCATATTAAGTTAGCATGTTGTGGGTGTGTATTTGCATGATAAATTTGTCAATATAAGCGAGCACACTTGAGTTAATGTTGAAATCAAATTCTGGATTATAAATAATGAAAAATGACCTCATTACAAGCAACAATCAGTTCAGCTGTATGATCCGCCAAAAGCTATTCCTTTGTGTGTTTATATTATTTTCGCTTTTTGAAGTTGCACCTGCGGCACAAACTGATTTGGATAATAAAATTCAACAATGCCAATCACTGGCAGATGATAAACCCGTTGAGGCCATTGAGTTGGCCGAGCAACTAATTGAGACCCTGGATGTCGAGAAAAACAAGCTTGATTTGGCTGAGATTTTGGGTTGTATGGGTTGGGCTTTGGCTGTATCGGATCAGGTTGAATTGGCAAAGATTAAGGCCTATGAGCTTGAACAGATACTAAAGAATGTTAATGACTCGGCTCGAAGAATCAGGTTGTTACGCAGGGCTGGTGGCATATATCATCGTATTGGTGATCGTTTCACTGCCACAGAAAATTACCAAAATGCGTTAAGTAGTGCTGAAAGATTAGGTGTAACCCATGAAAAAATTCCTTTGTTGGTTAATTTGGGGGTGTTAAATTCAGAAATCAGGGAACATGAGAAAGCCATTGATAATTATTCTTTGGCATTGGAGCTCATGGAGTCAAGCAATGATTATCGTTATCAAGCACCGGTTTTATTTAACTTAGCTGCTACACTCAGTGGCCAAAAACGTTACAACGAATCAATTGAAATATATCACCAAGTAGAAGCCTTAATTGATGAAAGTTGGCCTCAACTAAGGAAAGGTCAGGTGTATTTTGGTTTAGCCAGTGATTATGCAAAAGTAAGTCAGTTGCAAAAGGGGCTTGATTACATAGAGAAAAGCTTGCAAATGATTGATCCAGAAAATGAGCAAACTGTATTTTCATACAGTGTCAAAATTGTTCATGCCTTGTTGAAAATAGCCAAAGGTAACCGCGCTGGTGCGCTTCAACTGGCTGATGAAGCCAGTTCATATTATTTAAGGCCAGAAAATGCTTCAGCTTTGGCCACTGCCGAAAATCCATTAAGTGGATTGGCAGATTTGTATGAAGCTTTAGGTGAACAGTCCAAGGCTTTGGAAATACTTAAAAAATCAAGAGACTTGGATAAAAAGTTTCAAGAAAGTTTTAATAAGTCCTCCATGGCACAAATGCAAGCCCGGTTGGCTGACAGTAAACAACGTGAAGAGTTGGCATCTTTGAAGAGTGAGAATGCGCTCAATCAAATCAAACTTAATAAGACAGAACATTACCGTATGATCATGATTTTGGCCGTGATTTCACTGGTGATAATTTTGTTGCTGTCTTGGACATGGCACAGTCATACCAGAAGGCAACTGTTAAAGCTGTCAATGATTGATCCTCTGACTCAATTAAAAAACCGGCGGGGGATTAAGTCGTGGCTGAATCAGCAGAAATTTCCTGCACTCCCTGATAAAAGAGTGATTTGGCTAATTGACTTGGATAATTTTAAAAAAATTAATGATGAATACGGCCATGACTCTGGTGACACCACATTAAAGGCAATTGGTCAGTCATTAGCCCAGTTGGTCAATAAAAACAGATGTTTAGGGCGTTGGGCAGGTGAGGAGTTCATTTTAATTACTCAAGACTTGAGTAAAGAAGGGGTTGTTAATTTTGCAGACATCTTGTTAAAGCAAATCAGTGAAACAAAAATCTCGCATGGTATTCATCATTTTACCATGACCGCATCTATCGGGGTAAGCTACATCAAAGATGATTTAGAAAGCACTTGGAATCGGGCGTTGTCTCAAGCTGATAAAGCCTTGTATGTTGCCAAAGATCGAGGCAGAAACTGTATGGCAGTCGCCACTGAATTTTAATGGTTCCGAAATGAAAAAATTATCCGTTTCTACCACCAACCACCCATTTGAGTTGATAGTATTATTAGCAATTTATACTTCAATCGGTGCTTTATCAATTGATTTGCAGTTACCCGCAATGCCACTGATTCTTCAATCATTTGGATTGACCGAGAACAACCAACAGCAATGGATTATCACTGCTTATATGTTGGGTTTTGCATCAGCACAAATCTTTTATGGGCCCATATCCGATAGTGTTGGGCGTAAACCCGTGTTGTTGTTTGGGTTGGGTCTGTATATATTCGCTTCGTTGCTGTGTTTATGGACTGAGTCTTATTTTGGTTTTTTAGCAGCCAGAGCATTACAGGGAGTTGGCGCTGCTGCAGCCAGAATTATGGTAAACGCCATCACCAGGGATTTTTTTAAAGGCAATGAAATGGCCAGAGTGACCTCTTTGGTAATGATTATATTTATCATGGTACCAGTGATGGCTCCTTCATTAGGCTCGTTGATTTTGTGGTTGGGGCCATGGCAACATATATTGTATGTATTCGTATTGTTTGGTTTGTTGGCGCTTGTATGGACTTTGGTAAGATTGCCAGAGTCTTTAACTACCGAGCATAAAAAACCATTGAGTTTTCATCAACTAAAAAATACTTTTTTAAAGGTAATTAAGGAGCCGGTATCTATGGCTTTTGCTGTGGTTAGCGGTGTCATTTTCAGTGGTTTTATGGCGTATTTAAATAGTGCGGAGCAATTGTTCTCTCATATTTACGAAGTCAAACAATACTTTCCGTATATATTTGGTGTTATTGCACTGTTTTTTGGTTTGGCGGCCTTTATTAATTCTAAAATTGTAATGAAATATGGTGCGGTAAAAGTCACTTATTTTGCCATGATTGTCATGGTCATAACTAACTTGTTGATGTGGGTATTGAGTTACCTGTTTGCAGGATTGCCTCCTTTGGCTTTGTTCATTGTTGTTTTGGTAATCGTCAATGTATGTATTGGTTTAATTTATGGCAATGTAATGGCCATTGCCATGTACCCTTTGGGAGCACATGCTGGTATGGGGGCATCTGTAATTGGTATGGTATCTGCTTTAATTGCCGCAGGTTTAGGAATATTCATTTCACAACAATTAACGAACACCATTATGCCAGTTGTCAGTGGTTTTTTTATGACCTCATTGTTGGCGCTCATTATTACCAACAGATTCAAGAGCCAAGTGAATATAGTTTAGTGTTGGCGCTTGCTCATTTTTAGCAATTTATGCGCTTCTTGTTGATTGATGGGGTGGCTTAAATAAAATCCTTGATAGCCATTTATGGCTAGTTTTTTAAGCCAATCGAATTGTTGTTTATTTTCTATACCTTCTACAATGACTTTTTTACCTAATCGGTGACACAAAGGAATCAATGCTTTCAGAATTTCTTGGTTGGTTTTTTGGTTACCAGATTCCGCAACAAAAGAGCGGTCAAATTTAATGACATCTGCTGGGAATGTGCGTAAATAGTTTAATGAAGAGTAGCCTGTGCCAAAGTCGTCAATCGCAATATTAAGCCCCAGCTTTTGGATTTCATCTAATGTGTTCTTGCCGCTTTCAATGTTGTGAATAGCGGTATTTTCTGTGACTTCAATGGTGATGTTTTTGGCATTGACTTTTTTATTTTGGAGACATGAGTCAAGGTAGTTAACCAATTGACTGTTTTGAATGGTATCTGCAGATATGTTAATGGTGATTTTTGCCGCATTGGGGTTGGTTTGTTGCCACTGGCTGACTTGGCAGATAGCATGTTCTATTACCCACTGATCTAGCTCAACCATCAGGCCCAGTTGTTGAATCAGGTACAAAAATGACGCCGGTGACAGCAGTCCTCTGTCAGGGTGGTTCCAACGAATTAAAGCCTCAAAACATATGATTTGATTGTGCGCAGACCAGATGGGTTGATAATGTAATTCAAACTGATTCAATTTGAAGGCATCACGTAATTCATGCTCAAAAGACAGGTCAGGGTTTAATTCTAATTTTATATTTTTGTTATAAATTTGCAGTTGTTTTCCGCCTTGTTGTTTAGCCACTTGTAATGCTTGACTGGCATGATGTAGCACCTCTTCAAGTGTGTTTTCTGGTCTTAACTGGATGACCCCGGCACTCATTTCTATGTGATAACTTTTGTTGTCAATGACAAATGGTTTCGATAATGATTTGCGCAAGGTTTCTGATTTTGTCAATTGTTTTTTACCGTGACCTTCCATCACTACTGCAAAAACATCACCATGCAATCGACCAAAAAAACGACAAAAGCCAGTACACAAAAACACCAATCTTTTAGCAATCAATACCATCAACTCGTCTCCTTTTTTTATACCAGCAGCATCATTTATTCGTTGCATTTGATCGGCGCCAAACAAGGTCAGTGTTAATCGCTCTTTGGGAGACGCAATTTGTAACCATGAGTTGATGTGTTTTTGTAGTGCTTGTTGGTTGGGTAAAGCAGTTAGTCCATCGGTCTGATTTAAGTTTTGTAGTTTGATTAATGATTGTTGGCTTCTGTAACGCTCTACCTCGAGTAACCACATGACTAAACTGATTCCAATTAATGGGTAAACCAATAATTCGAATAAACCATGATATGGAATCAATAGTGATAGCAAACGACTTTCAGCGAAAATATAGTTCTCAAAACTTAGCCAGCCAAGAAAAGCCATTTCAAAACCGTATATAAAGAACCCTACAGTAACCAATTTTTTACCCAACATGGGGTTAGGGTCTTTGCGAAGTATATAAATGGCGGTGCTTAAAAAGGCAAAACCAGCAACAAAATAACGGATGCCAACCCTAACCAAGTGACGGAGATTCCTTTCATAGTCTGTCCAACCTTTAAACAGCGTTATGAATGCAGCAATTAACAAGCAAATAACCAATAAACGCACCAATGTTTGGTTGCTGATGTTGGTGTTATTAACAAGGGACAATGTGCCGATGACCAAAAAGGCAATTTGCAAATAACCTGCTGTTGATAATACAAATAAATTAATGAGCCTTGATGTAGATGAGGCATCAAAGCCCAAATCTATCATGGTTAATCCAAAATGTGCACACAACAAATACAAGGTCAGTGTGAAGAAGCTATAAGACCAATAATACAGATAATTTTGTTGGTATATTTGAGCAAAATGTCTCAATAACCATGCAATAAATACGGCGCTGATGGCTTGAGTAATTAAGGTAATACCTAAAAAGTCGTTCATTTAATGAATGAAAACAATCAATGTTTAATTAAAACTCAGTCAGTTTTATGTTGTCAATATCACAAGCAGTGAACATGTCTTTTCCCCAAAATGATCACCCATGGTTGGTGTTGCATTACCTGTTAATTCAGAGCCGCTACACTGAAATCCATGGGTGGTTAAATTAATTATATAAAATCATACCATGTAGTTATGTGTATTAAGTTGTTTTTCAATTGTTGGATTCATGATTCAGTATTTCATCTATTTGGTTGATGGCTATGTTGTGGTAGCCGGGCCTGGCTTTCAGATAGATGTTATTGGCCAGGTTATGCAACTCGCTTTGTTGCATCAGAGCTTCGTATAAAGGTTTAATGAGTTTGACCCGACCTATCGATGAAAGGTACTCAATTAAACGCGGATAAATGGCTTGGTATTGATTATTGATACCAATCAACAACCAATCATGTGCAATTTCGCTGTTTTGAATTTGGTTAAATGCAAAGGCGCTATCTAATTCGTCTAATTGAGTGGTCGATAGCTTAGCAGGTAGTGCACGTAAAAAGTGTAACCATTCTTGTGTGGTCCATTGGCTTGTTTTAAGTTGTTGTGCGCTAACCTTGCCATTAAGCCACTGATTAACAGCTTCATCAACTGTCTTGAATCGGTTGGTGACAGGTGGGGTAAAAAAATCAGGTAAGCCAGGTTCATTCATCCATTGATTGATTTGTTCCATGTGAACCGGAGTGTTTTTTTGAGAAAGCAAGTGCTTGTCAAGAAAGTTCAAAAATTGACTGCTGGTGATGCTTTGAAAAGCAAAATGATTAAAATATGTATTAAGAAACTGATCAAATTTGGTTCTGCCGACTTGGTGTTCGAGCCATTCTAAAAAGAACCTGCCTTTGTCATAAGCCACAGCGCTGAAATAAATGTCAGGATCTGATGCTGGTACTGGATTGATTAATTTTTGTTGGTCTTCGGGTAATTCACTCATCTCATTTAATAATGCTTGATAAGTTAAAGTGGCTTCCATTTTCATGCGCTCTTTACCATAAATAGCATCTATGATGCGGGACTCAATGTATGAGGTGAATCCTTCATTGAGCCAAGCATCCTGCCACAAGGCGTTGGTGACCAAATTTCCAGACCAAGAGTGTGCCAATTCATGGGCAATCAGTGAGTCCAACGATCGGTCTCCTGCAATCACTGTGGGGGTGATGAATGAAAGTTTTGGGTTTTCCATGCCACCGAACGGAAAGCTCGGAGGTAAAATCAATAAGTCGTATTGTCCCCAACGGTAAGGACCATATAGTTTTTCGGTGGCCGAAATCATGTTTTCGGTTTCAGCAAATTCATAAGCTGCAGCTGCTAATACAGATTGTTCTGCATAGATACTGACATGTTCACTTATTTGTTTGCTTTGAAGGTCTCCTGCTGCAATGGCTATTAAATAAGCAGGGATCGCTTGTTGCATTGTAAAAGTATAAACGCCGTCTTCGCTGTTTTGGTTGTTGTTATCTGCACTCATAACAACTGTGAGCTCAGGTTTAACTCGAATGGTTGCTTGGTATGTGGTTCTTACTGAAGGACTGTCCTGTAGTGGAATCCAACTGCGTGCATGAATGGCTTGAGATTGAGAAAACAAAAAAGGTTGTTTTTTATCACTGGTTTGTTCCGTTGACAGCCATTGCAGTCCAGAGGCTTGTGGTGCAGTTTCATATGTGACTTTTACAGCTGTTATTTCTTTAGGTAGGTCTATGATGATGGCAGTACCTAAGCCATCAATGGTTTGTCCATAGCGCCAAATGAGTTTTTTTTCTTTTGCTGTATGGGCAGTTTCAATTCTTTTTATTTTTAAGTCTCTGCTGTCTAATATCAATTGATTGGCATCTTTGTCAATTTTTTCAAAGCTTATAATGGCAAAGCCTTCAAGAATTTTTTGTTTAAATTTAACTTTGAGGTCAAGTTCTAAATGTGTGACTTTTACTTGCTTGTGATTTGAGAATGAAAATGGATCTGATTGTTGTGCCAACGATTGTACAGTTGGGATGACATTTGTGTTTGATGAATGGTTGTTGTCATTATTTGTATCGTTTTTGGTTGGGCTGTGGCATCCACTGAGGACAACCATTAAAAAAAGAATTGTTCGCATGGTTAATTTTGGTGTTTGTATTTAAAACATCATATTAACTGAATTGGAAACAAATAAAAACAGGCAAGTGAAGTGCAGAAGTAAATGGCGGAGCGGACGGGACTCGAACCCGCGACCCCCGGCGTGACAGGCCGGTATTCTAACCAACTGAACTACCGCTCCGCAGAAGTGGTTCATCTCAAAAACTTGAGAGCGCGCATTCTAATATAAATAATTAATTTTGGGTAGTTTTTTTGCAGACTAAATAAAAAAAGCACAAACTGGGCACAATGGTCATAAGGTGTTAAAATAAGCGCCCGATAAATATGCACCATGAACGCTTAATCTAAAACTTAATTGGCCAATGGCTGGAGATGTAATGACTGAAGAAAGTAGACCGTTACCCACTGAATTTTTTGCAGATTGGAAAGAAAGGGAAGCCTTGGCTGAAGGCATGATTCCTTTGATTGGTAGGTTGTATAGACGACGTAATGTTTCTTTGTATATGTACGGCAAACGCATGATTAACCAATCAGTTACTGATTTAATGAAAGCCCATCGTTTTGTGCGACAGGTTGAAGCCAGTGAGCTGAGTGAATATGAAACATTTCCATTCATTAAGGCCATAGCGGAACTGCCTCTGGGGCCTGCCCATATTGACGTGGGTAAAATGGTCTATCGGTATTTTAAAACCAACAGTTATGATGATGTGGATCAATCAGATGTTGATTCGTATGTAAAACAAGAACTGGCACATTTGATTGACTCAGAAGCGAAGCCACTGAATAAACCACAAGATGTTGTGCTTTATGGTTTTGGTCGTATTGGGCGATTGGTGGCACGTTTGTTGGTTGATAAAACAGGCGGTGGTGACGTTTTGGTACTAAAAGCCATTGTGGTTAGAAAAAGCAACGCCGATAATGATTTGGAAAAAAGAGCTGCATTATTGCGTAAGGATTCTGTGCACGGTAAATTCAATGGCACCATTCGGGTGCTTCATGAACAAAATAAAATTGTCATAAATGGTAATGAGGTACAAATTATCTATGCCAATTCGCCTGCCGATATTGATTACACTGAATACGGTATCAATAATGCTTTGATTGTTGATAATACAGGCGTTTGGAAAGATGAAGATGGCTTACGTGGGCACTTAAGGCCAGGTGCAGGAAAAGTCTTATTAACAGCTCCAGCTCAAGGTGATATCCCTAACATTGTTTATGGCATCAACCATGATTTGATTACACCAGATAAAGAAGTTATTTGTGCTGCATCTTGTACCACCAATGCCATTGTGCCGGTTTTGAAATGTTTGAATGATGAATTTGGCATCAAACATGGTCACATAGAAACAGTACATGCTTATACCAATGACCAAAATTTAATTGATAACTACCATAAAAAAGATCGCAGAGGGCGTAGTGCTGCATTGAATATGGTTTTGACATCAACGGGTGCTGCCAAAGCTGTGGCAAAGGTTTTGCCTGAATTAGCCGGTAAATTAACTGGAAATGCCATTCGAGTACCAACGCCTAATGTATCTATGGCTATTCTTAATATTCAGTTAGGTCAAGCTACTGATTTAGATAAAATGAATGAGTTTTTGCGTTACAAATCGCTGCATTCTCGTTTGCAGCAACAGATTGGTTACACCATTTCAACCGAAGCTGTTTCGACTGATTTTGTGGGTTCGAGACAAGCGTGTGTGATTGATTCACAGGCGACCATAGTAGAAGGGGATCATGTGGTGTTGTATTGTTGGTATGACAACGAGTTTGGATACTCATGCCAAGTGGTTAGGTGTTTGGAAAAATTTGCTGGGGTTAACTGGCCAACATACCCAAGTAGCTGAAGATAAATATAAAATGCATTTTAAAGCGCCTCATTTGGCGCTTTTTTTTTGCGCCCGAGATTATGCAAGTATAACTGTATCTGTTGATGAAAATCCACAAAAAAAACAGCATTTTGCTCAATTATGGAACATTGTTTCATACAATAAAATTAATGTAGATTTTTTCTTGACCGAGAAAATAATATGTGATTTTATGAACTTGCGTGTTGAGCTTAGTTTTTGAAATAAAAGTGTGTAAAAAACAAAACCAACATTTTTTTTTTGCGAGGATTAATATCATGAATATGAATAAGATTTCTAGTGGTTTTTTTTCACTAACCTCCTTCATCCTTTTTACAGCTTTAATTTTTCCAGCTCATGCGTCACAACAGGTAGCAACTCGTGTGATTGGTGATGCTGCTGTAGATTTGGTTCATATCAATGTCAACAATGAGTTGGTAATTGAAGCAGGAGATGGCATGGGTGGTTTTGCATCTCCGGTCACGCTCAGTTTAAACATCGATCTTGAGAGCATTGAGTTTGGCGATTTTAATTCTGACGGTTTCAACGATTTGCTTGCATTGGATACTGATGGTGATTTGTCATTGTTAATTAATGATACTGCCGGTGATTTTCTTGCCGAAATTTCAATACCTGTTGGTTTACAGTTATTAGAAATCATCAGTGATTTTAATTTAACAGACATGAATGGAGATGGTTTGTTAGACATTGTTGTCAGTGTCGATGGTTTGGTAAATGCTCGGGTTTTGGTGATTTATGGTGATGGCCTTGGTGGGTTTTTGCCAGCGTTAGAATTTGATTTTGACTCAGTCATTACGTCTGTTTTGAGCCTTGACTTGGCTGATATCAATGGTGATGGAGTTGTTGATGTGGTGATTAAAGACTTGTTGGGTATTGCACATTTGATGTTGTCAGATGGCTTAGGTGGATACAACTTACCATCAGTCTTGGCAGGTGTGTTACCAACGGGTAGTATATATTTTAATGACTTTAATAATGACCAAATTCCAGACATGGTTGTTTTAGATGAGTTGTTGGGGTTAGTCACAATCAGATTAGGTAATGGTGATGGTACCTTTTTAAGTGGGGTTGGTGTTACAGTGGGTTTGACCCCCACAGATTTGGTAGTGGTTGATTTGAACTTAGATGGTAACAAAGATTTGGCTGTGGTTAATATAGGAGATAATTCAGTTAATGTATTGATTGGAGATGGCTTGGGTGGTGTGCTTGACTTGGTTGGTCAAACTTTAGAAGACCTATTAGGTTTGATTCCCGCCTTGGGTTTGCCTACTTCAATTGTGTCAAGTGATTTCAATTCAGACTGTAGGTTGGACATTGGTATTTGGAATGATATAACTCAAAGTTTTATCATCCAGCTGAATCAAACAGGTCCTGCGCCAAGTGACTTGATATTCTGTTCGGTATTTGACTATTAAAGGTTGATTTAATTGATTATTTGGTGACATAAATTTGCATTTGAATTGTTGTAAACGATTCAAATGCAGGTTATCTTGAAACTTTTTAAGGAGTTAACTATGTCAGGCATATTAGATTTAATCAAGGGCAGTATCGGTCAACAAGCAGCTGAACAAGTGAGTCAGCAAATAGGTGGAAATCAAGAAGCCACTCAAAGAGCCATAGCTGCAGCTGTTCCGTTGTTACTTGCCGCTTTACAAAAAAACTCACAGTCTAAAAGTGGCGCAGAATCGCTGGCCAATGCACTTGAAAAAGATCATGACGGTGGGATTCTTGGAAATTTAGGGTCATTATTTGGTCAGTCAACATTTCAATCTTCGGGTGAGCAAATCTTAGGGCATGTATTGGGTAGCCGCCAAAACAATGTCTCCAATCAATTGGGTAAAGCCACTGGCTTAGGTGCTGCTGATGTTAACAAGATATTGGCTAACCTTGCGCCGGTTGTACTTGGTGCAATTGGAAAAGCCAAAAAAGAGAACAATCTGGGGGTATCAGGCCTTCAGGATTTGTTGGTAAATGAACATAAGCAAATACAAAAAACGCAACCTAATTTAAGCTTTTTAGAAAAAGCATTAGATGGTGATGGCGATGGTGATGTTGACTTATCAGATGTATTGAAACATGGCAGTGGATTACTCAAAGGTTTTTTTAGTTAACTTTGAACCAAGCATTGAATCAAGTGCAACACTTGGTAACATCCGTCTGAATTTAGTTGAATAAACAATTTAAATTTAATTTTAATAACTTCGACCATAATCAGATATTTATTTTCTGATTATGGTTTTCCTTGCAAATCATTGTCTTATTTAGTAATTTAACTTTGTGTGTGGGCAGTTTTGCTTTTTTGTTTATTTATTTATGATTAATTAAATGAATAAGCCTTTAGCCTCTGTTAATGATCAAAAATTTAAAATAATTTGAAACGGCTGTATGAATAAACAACAAATATTAAAAGAATGCATCATAATTTTTGATAAACATTTACAAACCAGCCTAAAAGAGTCGATGGGCTTGGCACTTAAACAATTGTTTAGCAAAGCTGAAGTGGCATCATCAAATCAAGAAGAACACACCTTATTCAGTCAATACAATCAACTAAAATCAGGAGCAAAAGATTTTTCAGTCATTATCAGAAAAAAAATAAAAGAAATGCCGGCATTTATTTCTACAGAGGTGAATAAGTCTGACTCGAAAATGTCACTGTCACTGGTAGAAGATGAAGAGTTATCCATATCATTGTCATTGACACAGTTAGATTCAACGCTTGAAATTGTCAGTCATGCAGAGCTCTATACTTTAGAAAAGCGTATGAATGTTATTTTTGGTAATGAAAAAATCAATAAAACCAACATGCCTTTTTCTCCTGCATCGGTAGTTTGGTTGTTCAGTCATGCATTCAAACAGATTGACTTTGATGTACAAGTTAAAACACTGATTATAGAAAATTTAATTAAACAATTTGGAGAAAAAATCAACCAAGCCTATCACCAAATAAATCAAGTATTTATTGAGGCAGGCATTCTACCCAATATTCAGCCAGAAATTTTAAAGCCATCGAGAACGTCAAAAAAGGAAAACAGTCCCGCTGATGATATTGCAGAACAAGGTCCAAATGAAGGTGGCAGTGATGGTAACAACCGTGATGCTGTTGCATCATCAGGTGGTGGTTCTGCGGATGCTGCGTCTCAGCATTATTATGCCAAAGGTCAGTCTGATACAGCAGTTAATAATTTAGATTCGCCTTACCAACAAAGGCAATATGACCCAGAAACCAAACAATTGGTTGAAAGTATCTTTGACATGTTATCTCCTGCGCGCGGCACTGCAGTCAATCAATCAGAAGCCAATCAAGGCGTGCATAACATTGCCGATGAAGACTTTGATCAGGCATTGGCACAAATTGCCAAAGACTCTGGTGTGGTAGCTACCAGTAAAACCATACATTCGTTAAAGGAATTGTTGGCTGATCAAGTCAGAAACAATACCGGCAACTTTTATCCTGAATTGTCTGCTAAGCAAAATAAGACATTAGACTTAATGGGCCTGGTTTATGATGAAATAGAAAAAGATGAATCTATCGACTCACACATCAGGTCATCATTTAATGCCATCAATGTACCGTTGTTACGGACTGCTGTAAATGACGAGAGCTTTTTTACTGATGCAGGGCACCCAGCCAGGAAGTTTATGGAGTTGTTGGTTGAGTCTTCACAAAAATGGCATGGCACCAATGTAATCAAACAAATACATCAGTACAGTGACATTGCGGCCAAGACTTTTGATGGTACTGCCACATCGTTCGTAAAAGCATTGGAGCAGTTAAGGGAATACTTGGATGTTACCCAAAACAGAGCTGAAAGAGCTGAAAAGAAATGGGTTAGTGCTGCACAAGGCAAAGAGAAAATGGATTTAACCAAGTCTGAAGTGGAAACTCATTTAAATGACATTTTGGACGGTTGTGAAATTAAATTTATTAAAGACATTATTTATCATGTTTGGCGTGATTCATTGACACTAACTTTACTCAGAGAAGGTAAGGATTCTGAACAATGGAAAAATAAAATCAAGTCAGCAAAAACCATTGCACAAATTGGTAATAAAACCACATTCATGAAGCTCTCAGGTACAGACAAAATAAAAGCCATGTGCCATCTTGATGAAACCATGGATGAATTGGGTTTTTCAAAACGTGACAGGGTGTCAACAAAAGACAACATTCATTTATGCTTGGGTTGGCAAGAAAGCGATGAAATAGAGAAACATTCTAAGAAGCCTAAATTAAAAAAAGTTTTGTCAATTGATGAAGCAATTAAAACTGAAGAAATTCAAACAGCCAACAAGAAAATTGAAGAAATAAGAGAATTGAATGAAGCAGAGAAAATCATGAAGGAACAGGTAATTAAAATGCCTTATGGTACTTTGTTCGACTTTGTGATTAATCAAAACAAAGACACTTTAAGAAGGAAGTTGAGTTGGGTCAGCACCATGAGTGAAAGTGCTTTGTTTGTTGACTTAGTTGGTCGGCATCCTCACAAAATGAAATTGCCCAGATTGGCAATTGATTTGTGCAGAAAAAACATCATTCGTGTAGAATTACAAGAAGGGGGATACTTTAAGAGTGCACTGAATAAAATCATGAGTCGGCTGAAAAAAATAGCTGAATAAAAACCACTGAATTAGGAACACAAAATTAAATGATTGATAAAAGACAAAGTAAAAGAGTTAACCCGCCAGATGGCTCAAAAATAATCAATCAACTTAATGAAAAAGTTATGGGGAAAATCATCGATGTCTCAGCCAATGGTTTTTTATTGGCAGGCAGGGAAAAATTCAGTGCTGGTATGATATTCCAAGTAGAGTTGTTTTTAGCTGTTAATATACCCGCTCACTTATCAGTGGGTGCTGAATGTATATGGGCCGACCCCCAAACCAGTGGTCTGACATTTGGGGGATTTCAAATTATTGATATTGCCAATAAAGATCAGGTTAAGCTGGATAAAATTATTGAACAGTTAGCATCGTGTTGATGTTAACAATGTCTTGTTTTTCTAAAATACCTGCAGCACGCTTCAGGCGCAGTATATTCATTAAATAATCGTGTTTAGCTCTGGAGTAGTCTTTTTGGGCTTGGTATAAACTTCTTTGTGAATTCAATACTTCAACTATATTTCGAGTACCGACCTCAAAACCAGCCGCAGTGGCTTCCTCAGCGCTTTTAGCAGACACAACTGCCAATGCTCTGGCTTGTACTGAACTCCAGCCAGCTTCTACATTATGTAAGGCGTTTCTGGTGCTTCTGACCGTAGAAAATGTACTTTGGTCCAAGTTTTCCATGGCTGCTTTATACTGCAACTTGGCCTGACGGGTCAGTGATGAAGTTCTGCCACCGGAAAAGATTGGGACTTGAACACTCAGTGAAATTGAATTTGAGTCACGTTCGCTGTCCGGAAACTCTCTGAGTACAACAGTGCCATTGTCTTGGGGCTGGAGAAAAGTACTGCCTTTGGAATTGTCCTTTGAGATAGTTGCTGTAAGTCCAACGGTTGGAAAATGACCTGATTGTTGCAATTTAATGGTGTATTCAGCCAATTCAGCGTCAATTTTAGCAAGACCTAATTCCGGATTGTTTGCCAAAGCAAGTGTTTCCCATGCAGTGATGTCACTGTCTGAAAGTTTCACTTCTTCAATGTTGTCAGGTAATGAATTAAGGTTGTTGTAATGTGTTTGAGTGATTTCAAATAAAGCTTCTTTACTGTCATCTAATAAGTTTTTGGCATTAATAACACTGGCTCTTGAACCGTCGTATTGTGCACGGGCTTCATGTACATCGGTAATGGCTGCGAGGCCAACTTCATAGCGTTGCTCAGCTTGTTCCAATTGTCTTTTAATCGCCTTTTCTTCAGATTCTGCAAATTTAACAGCATCAATATTGGTTAAAACATCAAAGTAGCTTTGTGACAAGCGAATTAAAAAGTCTTGTTTAGCTGCATCATATTGCGCTAAACCTCTGGCTTTTTGCAAATCAGCTTGACGGTATTCAATATAATTGGCGTGGTCATAGATTGACTGTCTTAGAGTCACATCCCAGCCATCTGATTCGGATTTGTCAGGATCGGTAAAAGTGCCATCACTGTAGGTGGTTTCTGAATCAGACTCTGATTTCGACCAAGCGCCTGAAACTTGGGGTAAAAAGTTTGCCAGTGCTTGTTTTTTATTTTCTAAAGAAGCTTCTTGGTTGTATTTTGCGGCTCTTAATTGAGGGTCTTTATCTAATGCTACATTTAAAGCATCAAGTAGGTCTTCTGCCATGGCAGATCCAGTCAGCATCGAGCTTAATAAAATTAGTTTTTTCATAGTCGTTTATAGTTTAAAGGTTTGTGGTTGGTCATTTTTAATTAATTTGTTGATGACGGTATCAAATTGAGATGAGTAATTGTCAGCAGCTTGATACATGCGAGCTTCCATTATGGGGTCGTTGCCAACTATAGCAAAAACTTGTCCCTCATTTTTTAGCCAATCAAATACCGAAGTGGGTAATTCACCTACAGCCCCTGTAATCACGATGCGATCATATTTTTGTGAAGGCTTGAAAGTAAAAAAGTCAGCTGTTTCACATGTTACATTGTCAATTTTATTTTCTTTTAGTTTTTGTTTTGCGCTATTTGTAAACGATTCAAAAACATCAATTGAGTGAACGTAGTTAACAAGCTTGCTTAAAATTGCGGTGACATAAGCACTGCCGGTACCCACCTCCAAGACAACATGTGAAGAATCTAAATCCAATGCTTGCAACATGCGACCTTCAACGACAGGTTTCATCATGCACTGATTATGTCCAATAGGTAGCTCCAAATCGGCAAACGCGAGTTTTCTTTGGGGAACTTGTACAAATTCTTCACGTTGAACCTGAAGCATGGCAGTTAATATGTCTTTGTTGATTACATCCCAAGAACGGACTTGTTGTGTAACCATGTTATTTCTTGCATTATCAAAATTCATGTTTTAATTCGCCTTTTTTGTTATGATGTGAGCGTTATATCCCTGAATGAATCAGCCGCAGGTTTCTCTTATATAAGCTTACGGATATAAAATGTCATATCATGGGTTAAAAGTCACATTTTATGATACTTTCATCAATGAACGAAGCCAAATTAATAAAGTTACAAACAAATAGACTGATTAAGGGGATGCAAATGCTTAATTTGGAGAGCCATCAAGCCCCAATCATTATTGATTATTTGTTGTTATTACAAAAATGGAACCATGCTTATAACCTAACAGCCATTGATGATTTAGAGCGCATGGTAACACACCACGCCTTAGATGCATTGGCTGTGTTACCCCATTTTTTGGGCCACGCCATCATTGATGTGGGGACAGGTGGTGGTGTTCCTGGGTTTTTGCTGGCGATTATGTTTCCTCAAAAACACATTGTTTTACTTGATGCTGTTGGTAAGAAAGCTCGTTTTATGCGCCAAGTTAAAAGAGAGTTAAAGCTGAAAAATGTTGATGTTGTCCACTCAAGAGTTGAAAATTATTTACCAGATGAAAAATTTGATGTGATAACATCACGTGCTTTTTCAGAGCTGAACCAATTTTTATTACTAACAGAACATTTGGGGCATGAGGGAACTCAGTTCTTGGCCATGAAGGGGCCCAAAAAAGAATCTCTTGACTCAACTTTGGCGTTTAAACAGACTGCAGTTTGGGACATTTCAGTACCATTTTGGAATGTAGAAAGAAAATTATATCAATTTGAAAAGACCCATGAAAATTAAACATAAAATCATTGCTGTTGCTAATCAAAAAGGTGGTGTGGGTAAAACCACCACCACGGTTAATTTAGCGGTTGGATTGGCAGAGTTAGGAAAAAAAGTGTTATTGGTGGATTTAGACCCACAAGGAAATGCCACTATGGCCTGTGGTGTTGACTCAAGACAGTTAAAGTTATCGGCTTGTGAATTGTTGATGGACGAGTGTCAAGCCCATGAGGCTGTATTAAAAACCCCTTTTGTAGATTTGATTGGTGCCAATACAGACTTAACAGCAGCCGAGTTACAAATGATGGAATATGAAGAGCCTCAAACCATCTTAAAACAACAGTTGGAAGTGTTGTTAGAAAATTACGATTATGTGCTGGTTGATTGTCCACCCTCGCTCAGTATTTTGACCATTAATGCGTTAGCTGCTGCTCACAGTGTGTTAATACCAATGCAGTGTGAATATTATGCACTTGAAGGGCTGACATCATTACTTGATACCATTGACCGGGTTAAGCAAACCGTTAATCCTGAATTACAAATTGAAGGCTTGCTTCGCACCATGTTTGATGGTCGAAATAACTTGGCCAATGATGTAGCGAATCAAATCAGTAATCATTTTGGATCTAAGGTCTTTATGACCGTGGTTCCGCGGAATGTTAAAGTAGCTGAAGCCCCTAGTTTTGGTCAGTCTGCTATAGAATATGACAGAATGTCTAGAGGAGCTGTGGCTTATAAGGGCTTAGCCAGTGAAGTGTTGAGGAGGAATAATGGCTAAAAAACTTACCAAAAAGAAAGTCAGTAAAAAAGTCACTCGAAAATCAGGTTTGGGTCGGGGGTTAGATGCTTTATTGGGGAGTCGCAATCAGGCCAATGAGCCGGGTTCAAACGAGGACAGTGAGCTTCAAAACTTAGGCATTGAACAGCTACAACCAGGACAGTACCAACCCAGAAGTATCATGGATCAAGACAAGCTTCAAGAGCTCGCTGATTCAATTCAGTCTCAAGGTATTGTGCAACCCATTGTTGTTAGAAAGTTAACCAGCAATAAATATGAAATCATAGCCGGTGAGCGCCGTTGGCGTGCAGCACAATTGGCTCAACTCTCTGAAGTACCTGTACTGATTAAACAAGTTGATGACAAGCAAACAATTGCGATGGCATTGATAGAAAACATCCAACGTGAAGATTTGAACCCTTTGGAGGAAGCGTTGGCATTGCAGCGATTAATTGATGAGTTTGAAATCACCCACAGCGAAGCAGCTGAAGCCGTGGGTCGTTCTCGTGTTGCTGTGAGTAATTTGTTACGATTGTTGGATTTAACATCAAAAGTCAAATCAATGCTCAATGATGGCTTGCTTGAAATGGGACATGCGCGTTGTTTATTGTCACTGGAAGCCAGTGAACAACAAGCTGCTGCCAATGAGATTGTTGCTAAGAAGATGTCTGTTCGTCAGGCAGAAGCTTTAGTGAAGGCGATAAAAAATCCTGTAAAAAATCCAGCTAAGAACAAAGAAAAACAGGCTGACCTTAAACATTTAGAGCAAAGTTTAAGTGAAAAGTTATGTGCCAAGGTTGAAGTTCAGCACATGCCTAAAGGTAATGGTAAATTAGTTATTCATTATCACAATTCAGATGAGCTAGATGGGATTTTGGGTCGAATTAAGTAAGTTTGAATGAATGTCTCTGAAAATAGCCGAAGATGGTGGCTTTTACTTGATTTTCCGCTCTTGAAGGGTTAAGGTTTGCTCCCAATTTTTCACTTGGATAAAATTCGCATGAGCACAACGAACCAAGCCTTGGCCGAGTGGGTCAAACAAGTTGCAACACTAACCCAGCCCGACCAAATCTATTGGTGTGATGGCAGTGAAGCTGAAAATCAACAATTCAATCAAAAGTTATTAGATAACGGTGGCTACAAGTCATTAAATCCAGAAACGCACCCCAATTGTTTTTTACACTTATCAGACCCTCAAGATGTGGCAAGGGTTGAGCATTTAACTTTCATTTGTACTGAAAAAGAAGCTGATGCGGGTCCAAATAACCATTGGATGGCTCCAGATGCGGCTCACCAAAAAATTGATGCTTTGTTTGAAGGTTGTATGCGTGGTCGTACCATGTATGTGATTCCCTATTGCATGGGGCCTATAGATTCTCCTATTGCACGTTGTGGTGTGGAAATTACAGACAGTGCTTATGTGGTTCAAAACATGCGTTTGATGACACGCATGGGACAAGCTGCTTTGGCTCGAATTGAAAAAGAAGGTGGGTTTGTAAAAGGCCTGCATTCAAACGGAGAATTGGATCCTGAGCGCCGTTATATCATGCATTTTCCAGAGGAATTATGCATCAAGAGTTATGGTTCTGGTTACGGTGGCAATGCACTATTGGGTAAAAAATGTCATGCTTTGAGAATTGCCTCTTATCAAGCCAAGTCAGAAGGTTGGTTGGCAGAACACATGCTTATTTTGGGTATTAAGACACCAGCAGGCAAACAACATTATGTGGCTGCTGCTTTTCCTTCAGCCTGTGGTAAAACAAATTTAGCCATGCTAATTCCACCTGAAGGTTATTTAAAGGATGGTTGGGAGATCAGTACGGTGGGTGATGACATCTGCTGGATGCGACCTGGAGAAGACGGTCGCTTATGGGCCATTAATCCAGAGTCAGGTTTCTTTGGTGTTGCGCCAGGCACAGCCAAAAACACCAACCCCAATGCTTTGGCCATGTTATATCAAGACACCATATTTACCAATGTGGCAGAAACTGAAGATGGCCAACCTTGGTGGGAAGGATTAGATGATCGAACGCCTAAAACAGATTGGCAAGGGCGTCCATATGATCCAGCAAATGGACCAGCGGCGCATCCAAATTCAAGGTTTACTGTTTCAGCCAAGCGTTGTCCAAGTTATTCACCACAGTCAGAAGCGGCAGAAGGTGTACCCATAGATGCAATTATATTTGGTGGCAGAAGAGCCAGTTTGGTGCCTTTGGTTACTGAAGCAAGAAATTGGGATCATGGCGTATTGATGGGAGCCACTGTGGCTTCTGAAACAACGGCTGCAGCAACCGGTGAAGTGGGTGTGGTCAGACGTGATCCAATGGCAATGAAACCATTTTGTGGCTATCATTTTGGTGATTATTGGGGACATTGGGTTGGAATGAAACAGCAAGCCAATAATTTGCCTAAAGTATTTACTGTAAACTGGTTTAGAAAAGATGAGCAAGGCAAGTTCATGTGGCCTGGTTTTGGTGAAAATATGCGTGTTTTGGAGTGGATTGTCGGTAGGTGCGCAAACGAACTGTCTGCTAAAGAAACTGCCATTGGGTTGATACCTACTGCTGAAGACATTAATACCCAAGATTTAAATATGGATTTATCTGTGTTGGATCAATTGCTTTCAGTTGATAATGCAGCATGGCAGAAAGAAACGGAGGCTGTAGATTCTTTTCTTAAAGAGTATGGAGATCGCGTACCTCAAGCCTTGTTTGACCAACTTGAAGAAACCAATAAACAGTTAAATTAATATTGATGTGCAATGTTTAATTAAAAGCCCTGTATTTCAGGGCTTTTTTTTGTCTGTCATTCTTAATGACAAAAGAGAATGTAGGTCAGGGACTCTGTAATTATGACAAATACAACCTAATTGTCATAAAGCAGTGTTAAAATTTATGATCAAAAGCAAGCACATCTATTCATATGTTATGCTGATTCAGATTTTATCAAATGTGAATGCGGTTTTATTGTGTATGGGTGAACATTCAAAAGTAATTAAAGGTGTAGATACATGAAAAAAGTAACTCCATACGTTAACTTGTTGATATTAACAAGTTTTTTTAATTCGGTTAATGCCGCAGACATCTTGGTTGAAAGTTTTGAAACAGACGGTCAATCAACCAGATATGCAACAACAACAGAATTTCATGACACAGCTAATGACCATTGGGGCCGAACTGATGGCAATAACATCAGTAATATTTCTGGTGGTTACAGTGCTTATGTCGGGAGCTTCTTTTGGGCAGCTGAAGACGTGGATGATCCACAAGGTAATTTGCAAGATGTACAAACCATACTGATTGAAGACATCGATATCAGTGCTTATGTCAATTTACAATTTTCTGGCTTGTTTGCCGCTGGTAACGAAGGCGAGTTGGGAGATAGTAATTACGATGCGGCAGATTTTATCTCCATCCAATACAGTATAGACGGTGGTTCTTACATTGATGGAATGTGCTTTAACTATGAAGGTGGTTCTACTGACAGTAATCCATTAAGTAATGAGCCATTTGGTCTAGATGCTGATTGCAATGGACAGTCAGATGGAGCGGCTTTTCGTTTAGGTACGGCCATGCAAGAGTTTTCCTTTGATATACCTGAAACTGGTTTGTTGATGGATGTGTTGGTTTCTGTAGTGGTTGATTCTGGTTCAGAAGAAGTTGCATTTGATCAATTGAAATTAAGTGGTGATGTCAACGGTGTTGATACTCCACCACGTGTATTAACTACTGTCCCAGCAAATGGGGCCATTGATGTTTCTATTGACAGTCATTTGGTGGTGAGCTTTGATGAGCCTGTGAGTATTGAATTGAATGCCGTTACCGTTAATTGTTCGGTCAGTGGCGTACAGGTCTTTCCTGCTGGCGCTGTTTCGGGTGTTACGGAAATTGATATGCTCCCCGCAGCGTTTACTCCGTTCGAGACATGTACAGTAACTGTTGCGGCCAATTTAATCACTGATTTGGACGGTGGCAGTGATCAACTTGATGGTAACAATGATGGCACTGGTGGTGATGACTATGTATTTGGATTTACAGTTGAGCCAGATGTTCCACCGGTTGTAACAGCTATCGATCCGATTGATGGCTCAGTTGGTTTTGATGAGGCTGCAAATATAACCATCAGTTTTTCGGAATCCATAGATGCTACAATCAATGCAGTGCTATTGATGTGTTCACAATCAGGTAATGTGGCATTTTCAGGTTTGCCAGTGAGTGACAGTGAAAGCATTGTTATTAACCCCAATGTGAATTTGCAAGACACAGAAACTTGTGATTTGACAGTTGTTGCGACTGAAATTACAGACAATGATTTGGCGGCAGATGCCATGGTTGAAAATTTTGATTCATCATTTACTGTTGGATATCCGGTGTTGGAGATATTTGATATTCAAGGCACGGGTTTGATTTCATCTTATGAAGGTATTCGTGTGACTACCCTAGATAACATAGTGACGGTCGTTGGTCCTGCTGGATTTTTTATGCAAACACCGGATGCCAGAGATGATTTGAATCCAGTCACTTCAAATGGTATCTATGTTTATACAGGAGGTGCGCCCAGTGTATCGGTGGGTGATCAAATTGATTTAACAGGTGATGTGGTTGAGTATTTTAATTTTACTGAATTCAGTAACCCCGGTAGTTATGTTTTGAATGTGGACAGCAGCAACAATCCATTACCAACAGCTGTTTTACTGAATGATACTTTTCCGCCTACTGATCCCAATGTTTTGCCATGTCAAAATGAATCACTTGAGTATGAATGTTTAGAGGGTATGCACTTTACCATGCCCCAAGGTTATATCAGTGTAGCTTATGCGTCATTTTTTGGTGCAAACCGAGATGATGTGTTGGTAAAAGCGGGCTCAGCCAGGGCTTTCCGTGAACCAGGTATAGATTCGCCAGGCCTACCAGGATTGCCTGTGTATGATGGTAATCCCGAACTTTTAGAGATGGATATTGATGGCTTGGGGCTCGACTTTGCTACTAATAATTATGCTGCAGGTTCTGAAGTTTCCATAACGGGTGTGTTTGGTTATGATTTTGGAGAGTATGAAATTTGGCCATCGAGCATCACAGCATTGAATGAAAATATATTGCCAGGTGAGGTCAGAGATGCTTTGCCTGATGAAGTCACCATTGGTTCAGCAAATTTATACCGTTTGTTTGACGACATTGATGATCCAGGTACAGAAGATGATGATCAGATTGAAGATTCGATGGTCTATGCCAACCGCTTACTCAAGTTGGCTAAATATTTTGTTAATGACCTCAAGTCACCCACTATTATAGGTCTTCAAGAAATTGAAAATTTGAATGTATTGAATGACTTGGTTTTAGCGATATCCAATGCTGGTGGGCCCTCATACACAGCTGAACTGATTGAAGGTAATGACAAGGGTGGTATTGATGTTGCTGTGATGTACCAGTCTGCATTGTTTAACCAAGTTGCCGTGACACAATTGGGAGCCTCAGAATTGAATGATTTTGACGGTTCATTGCTACATGACAGACCTCCGTTACTATTTGAAGGAGAAGTGGTTTTGAACCAAGGTACATTGCCAGTGAAAGTTTTGGTGGTACATATGCGCTCTAGAGGCAGTATAGACAGCGTTTCAGATGGCGATCGTGTGCGAAGTAAACGTTTACAACAGGCCAATTCAGTGGCTGCAATGATTGACACTATCATCACGGCGGAACCAGAAACTGGATTGTATGTTATTGGAGATTGGAATGCCTTTCAATTCACCGATGGTTATGTTGATGTGATTGGCCAAGTGACTGGTGAAGCATTACAAGCTGATAACTTGTTATGGTCGGAACCCTTATTTGTTAATAACCCATTGACACAAGCAGTACAAACACTACCTGAAGAGGAGCAGTATTCTTATATATATCAAGGTACGGCACAGGTCTTAGATAATGCCATCATGAATGATGTTGGACTGATGAATTTAGTGGAAATTCAATTTGTACGAGGTCAAGCGGATGCTGCTTTAAGTTATGAAGATGATAACAGTACTTCTGTTCGCTCTTCGGATCATGATGCATTTGTTTTATATATTTATGAGGACAATGATTTAATTTTTAAAAATAGTTTTGAATGACTCTGTGTCTTGTAATTAACAAAAAGCCCATGATTGTTCATGGGCTTTTTTGTTTTCCAATGATTTTTCTGCTCATGATAATGGCATGCTCTTTGATGACCTTGCCTTGTGAGTCTTTGTAAATGTAATAGTTTTTTCTTTTTCCAATAGGATAAAAATGTTGTTTTTTGTACAGATTAATGGCCGCGTGATTACTTTCACGAACTTCTAACCACATGTGTTTGGCTTGGTTGATTTTACTCAGAAGAAACAGATGGTGTAACAATCGGCTGGCTATGGCTTGTCTTTGGTAGTTGGGATTAACACTGATGTTTAACAGGTTTGACTCCTCAAACCCAATCATCAGAAAAGCATAACAAATTATTTCATCGCCTGTCGATTCAGATGTGCCCTTAATGCATTGGTAGCCGGCATTAAGACAATCTTGCATGGTTTTCAAAGGCCATGGGTTTGGATAAATTTTCTGTTCAATGGTCATGATTTGTGGCCAATCTACAGCGTTGATTTTTGAGAAAATAATATTGTTTTTCAAGCTCTTATCACGTTTGTCAGGTTCAGTATGTATACAATTATGGGGTGATGTATTATTATATCAAATAAAGACAAGCAAAATATCTTAGAGCAAGTGCTTTAAGCCAGAATCATTAGAATTTCGACTGCGGTCATTGCTGTTTCATAAATGAATTAAAAGAAGGTAGATAGATGGTTGAATCAGTGCCAAATGAGGCCACAGAAAAAGACATTTCAGCATTAAATACGGCGCTCAGAGATGAGCGGATGGGTGAGGTAACTCGAATCATCAATGGTATTCCTGGCGCTGAAGTGGCTTTGTTTCTGGAGTCTTTACCGGGTGATAAACGACAAGCAGTTTGGGAAATGGTTGATGACGCTTCACAAGGTGAGGTGTTGGTTTCACTGCATGACGAGGTTCGTGACAGTTTAATTGAGGGAATGGATACTGAACAATTGGTTGAGGCCACTCGAGATCTTGATCTTGATGACATGGCTGACATCATTGTGGATTTGCCTGAGGAAGTTTCTAACCAGTTGATTCTGTCAATGGATAAAGCATCGAGGGATTTGCTTAACCAAGTGTTGTCATATCCTGAGGATTCTGCTGGTGGTTTGATGAACCCTGAGGTGGTTACAGTTCGCAGTGATGTGACAGTTGAAGTGGTTAAACGTTACTTCCAGTTTCGAGGTGCTTTACCGACACCAGTAGGTGATCTCTTTGCGGTAGGTAGGAAAGGCCATTATAAAGGTCGCGTACCTATCTCAACGTTATTAACTTGTGATCCTAAGACACCCATTAAAGACATCATTGATGAAGATGCACCTGCGATTTTAGATAAAACACCTGCCAGTGAGGTGGCACAAGATTTTGAACATAATGATTGGATTTCAGCACCTGTAGTCAATGATCGTAATATTTTGATTGGTCGAATTACTATTGACGATGTGGTTGATGTTATTCGAGAAGAAGCAGAAAGATCTGTGATGAGAATGGCCGGTTTGAATGAAGAAGGTGATATGTTTGCACCCATCATTACTTCATCCAAACGTCGTGCAGTTTGGTTAGGTATTAATTTATTAACGGTGTTATTGGCTGCATTTGTGATAGGTATTTTTGAGGCTACAATTCAAGAAATTACTGTGTTAGCTGTGTTGTTGCCAGTGGTGGCATCGATGGGAGGTATTGCAGGTTCACAAACATTAACCTTGATGATACGCGGTATGGCGACTGGTCAAGTCGGTAGCGGAAACATCAAAGATTTATTAACACGTGAATTCATGATTGGGGTTATTAACAGTGTGTTATGGACAGTGGTATTGGCTGTCGTGTGTGCCATGTGGTTTAAAAGCTGGGACATGAGTATTGTGTTGGCGATGGCTTTGGCGATTAATTTAGTCACGGGTGCACTTGCAGGTGTTTTGATTCCTGTGTTGTTAAGGAGGATGAGTATAGATCCTGCCATTGCTGGTGGTGTGATTTTGACAACCATTACGGATATAGTTGGTTATTTGTCTTTCTTAGGTATCGCCACTTGGTTTTTGGTTAATTAAATACCACATTTTCACGTACATAACTGGGAGTGATGTTGTTGATGGGGTGTGCATGTTCTACAAAATCACGCTGAGCTATCTGAATCAAGGTTTTGGCATTGGGTAACGTTTGAGGAAGTACTTTTGCTGTGGTGTTGACAGTAATCATGGTCTGAAAGGCGCTGCCAGCACAGACATTGAAATCTGTGAAATTGACGTCTTCTGGTGCCGACAGTGAGTCAACAGATAATCTGGATAATTGACCATTTTTACTTTCAAATGTGGCCCAGTAAACTTCTCCCATTCGAGCATCGTTAGCAATTAACATGAGTTGATTTTTGTTTGGGTTTTGCTGCCAAATTTGATGGGCCATATTATGCATAGTAGAAATGGGTAAAACCTTTAGGTCCAACGCCAATGCCAATCCTTGCACAATTGAGGTTGCAATTCTGACACCTGTAAACGCACCAGGTCCTTGACCAAAAACAATGCCGTCAATTTCAGTTTTATTTAGACCTTGTTCATCCAGTAATTCCTGAATATAACCCAATACCAATTCCGCATGTTTCTGAGGCGCAATCAATTCTTTATGAAAGATGTGGTTTTGATGTAATAATGCGACTGAACAGTTTTCAGTTGCAGTTTCTATGGCAATCAGATTCATAACAGTTGCTGGATGTTCCTTGGATGCTAAAATAAAGGTTTTATTATAGTAAATTACCATGAAATATGTGACATTTGTCGGTTTGCTGTTGTTTGTATTTTCAGTTGATGCAGTTGACTATTTTTTAGAATTGAAAGGTAAGCCGGTACAAGGGGCATTAATCATTGCTAAAACCAACCCAAAAGCTGAAGTTTCTATTGATGGAACGCATGTGCCCAAAACTGATGACGGGTATTTTATTTTTGGATTTGGCCGTTTCGATGACAAGGACAAAATAGTCAATGTTAACTACCAAGGACAGGTATATAAAACCATTGTGCCAGTGATGGCACGTGAATTTCCTACAGAACGTATAGATGGACTACCTGCAGATAAGGTTAATGCACCTCCTGAACGTCTGGAGCGGATTGCCAAAGAGTCAGCTCAAGTCAAATCTGCTCGAGCTGTTTGGTCAGAACAAGAAGCTTTTCTTGAGCCTTTTATTTGGCCTGCTCAAGGTCGAGTCAGTGGTGTGTTTGGTTCGCGTCGAATTCTTAATGGTGAGCCAAAGCGTCCGCACTATGGAATGGATATTGCAAACGTTACCGGCTCAATAGTTGTGGCACCTGCCAGTGGCGTGGTTACTATGGCTGTGACGGACCACTATTACACCGGTGGAACCATTATTATTGACCACGGTTATGGTTTAAACACAACTTATTTGCACTTGAGTCAAGTGAACGTTAAAGAAGGACAGATGTTGAAGCAGGGACAGAAAATAGGAGAAATTGGTGCAACAGGTCGCGCAACAGGTCCGCACTTGGATTGGCGTTTAAACATTGGTACTTCATTGCGTTTGGATCCACAATTGATTATTCCTGATACAGCTGGAGAAAATTAAATCATTGTTTAACTGATGGAATTAAGTCAAATAAATGATGTTGTTGTAATGATTTAAAGTCAAATAATTGAGCATCACACAGGTGAGAGGGCACCACACTGGTCATGGCTTTGGCGATATTATCTATACGGCCTGGATTGATTTGTTCCCATTGGTGTAACATGTGCTTAATGGCTTGTCTTTGTAGGTTCTCTTGGGAGCCACAAAGGTTACAAGGTATGATTGGATATGATTGTTGTTCGGCGTATTTAAGAATGTTTTTTTCGCGGCAATATGCCAAAGGCCTGATAACAATATGTTGGCCATCATCACTCAGTAATTTAGGTGGCATTGATTTCATTTTTGCACCAAAAAACATGTTTAAAAACAAGGTTTCTACCATATCGTCTTGATGGTGCCCCAAAGCCAATTTGTTACAATTAAGTTCATCTGCAACACGATATAAAATCCCCCTTCTCAAACGCGAACAAAGACCGCAAGTGGTCTTTCCTTCAGGTATGATGTCTTTGACTATGGAATAAGTGTCTTCTTCTACGATTCTGTATTCAATGTTCTGTTGTTCTAAATAATTGGGTAATACATGTGTAGGAAACCCGGGTTGTTTTTGGTCTAAGTTGACGGCAACCATTTCAAATTGAAAGGGCGCTTTTTTTTGAATTAACTGCATCAGTGAAAGCATGGTAAAAGAATCCTTGCCGCCAGACAAACACACCATGATACGGTCATTGGGCTCAATTAAACCAAAATCACCTGATGCTTTGGCAACTTGACGCCTGAGTTTTTGTTCTAACTTAAAAAATTCTGTGTTATCTTTTTGCATACAGGTGATATTAAACGATGGGGTTAATTAGACAAGAAATGTGGGGAACGATAGGTTAAAATTTTAAAACATTCAATATTTTTTTCATTTATAAATGCAAATAGACCAAAGCGAAATAGTACAAAGACTCATAGAGCTAAAAAATGAACACCGCGAATTGGATGAAATCATTGATGTATTGATTGATACTGGTGAAGTGGATGAGATAAAAATCAAACGCTTGAAAAAACGCAAATTACGTATAAAAGACATGGTAATTGCTTATGAAGATATGTTGATACCAGATATTGATGCTTGAGCAGATGCCCCCACATCTGATTGTAATTAAACCCAACCTGTGAACCTACAATGAACTTAATTAATAAATTATTACTGTTGCTGTTATTTTTTAGCCCCGCTGCATGGTCTGATTTACTCAGTACAGAAATGCCTGAATTTATTCGTTTTATTGACGCGCCTCAACACAAAGCATTACAAGTTTCTGTGGTCAGATACCAATCAAGAATGGGAGGGGGTGTTACAGTAGATTTAGTGGGTGCTGTGCACATAGGTGACAAGCAGTATTATCAAGATTTGAATGATTTATTTAAGAAATATGATGCGGTGTTGTATGAACTGGTAGCTCCTGAAGGCACTTATATTCCCAAAGGTGGCGTTGAAAGCAAAAGCATTTTATCAAACATACAAGTGACTTTAAAAAATGTATTAGGCCTGTCATTTCAAATGGAAGAGGTTGATTACACACAAAAACATTTTGTGCATGCGGACTTTACACCATCTGAGTTCAGCAAAAGTATGGAAGCAAAAGGTGAGTCAATTTTCAGTATTGTTTTTAATTTATGGCGGGCCGGTATTTCGCAACAATTAACAGGTCAAGCCAGCAGCAATGATTTTGATTTATTGATGGCCTTGATGTCATCAGACAGGCAAAATGCCCTTAAAAGCTTGATGGCAAAAGAATTGGCAAATGCCGAAGGTGTGATGAGCATGTTAGAAGGTCCTGAAGGTTCTACTTTGGTGGCTGAGAGAAATAAGAAAGCACTTAAAGTGTTGAAACAAGAGATGACTAAATCGGAGAATAAGTCATTGGCTATTTTTTATGGCGCAGCCCACTTGGCTGATTTTCACCAGCGATTGGTTGGTGAGTTTGATATGGTGCCGGTATCAGAAAAATGGATAGATGCCTGGAAATTGAAATAAAACAAACAAAGTAACATGTCTGAAGAAATACGAAACCTTGAACCCAAAAATCTATGGAACCATTTTGCTGATTTGAACGCCATTCCGCGTCCGTCTAAAAAAGAAGACAAAGTACGTGAATTTATGCTGAAATTTGGTGAAAAATTAAACCTAGAAAGCATTGTTGATGCAGTAGGTAATGTCATCATTAGAAAACCAGCCACACTTGGCATGGAAAATCGCAAAACGGTGGTATTGCAATCGCACCTTGATATGGTGTGCCAGAAAAATAATGACACTCAATTCGACTTTAATACTCAAGGCATTAACATGTATGTTGATGGTGACTGGGTAACTGCCGATGGTACTACTTTGGGGGCTGATAATGGGCTGGGAGTGGCAGCCATCATGAGTGTTTTGAAGTCCAATGACATACCGCATCCGGCACTTGAAGCTCTATTTACTGTTGATGAAGAGACTGGTATGACAGGTGCATTGGGTTTGCAAGCTGGTTATTTGAATGGTGAAATTTTATTGAATTTGGACACTGAAGATGACAGTGAAATTGCCATGGGCTGTGCAGGTGGAATCGATATCACGGCTGAAAAAAAATACCAAACAGAAAATCCAAAGGCAACCAAAGCTTACCAATTGAAGGTCAAGGGTTTACGTGGTGGCCACAGTGGCGTTGATATTCATAAAGGTTTCGGTAATGCCAATAAAATGATGAATCGTTTGTTGTTTGTATTGAATAATGAGGTGGCTATTGCTGAAATTGATGGTGGCAGTTTGCGCAATGCCATTCCCAGAGAAAGTACCGCAATTATAGTGACCGATAATGATATCGACGTCACATTTACGCAAACTCGTGATCAAATCATTGAAGAGTACCAAAAAATTGAACCCAATATTGAGATTTTACTGGATCAAGTGGCTATTCCAACAAAAGTAATGACGAAGTCAGAACAGGATAATCTCATCAAAACTGTTTATACCATCCATAATGGTGTATTCCGGATGAGCCCTGACATCGAGGGATTGGTTGAAACCTCGAATAATTTGGCTCGGGTTTTGGTTAAAAATGGATGTATCAAAATTCTGAACTTGACTCGCAGTGCCACCGAGGTAGGTAAAATGGACATGGCAAATCAAATCAAATGTGGGTTGGAGCTGGCTGATTTTGATGTGACTTTGGATGGATCCTACCCTGGTTGGAAACCCAATCCAGACTCCAAAATTCTTCAAGTGTTAGTTGATTTATACCAAAAACAATTCAATGCTGAACCAGAAATTATTGCCTATCATGCTGGTTTGGAATGCGGTATTTTGGGGGCTAATTATCCTGATATGGACATGATTTCATTCGGTCCAACCATCCAAAGAGCACATTCACCTGATGAAAGGGCCAGTATTTCATCAACACAAAAGTTCTGGTCGTTTTTATTAGAAATACTTAAAAACATACCAGATAAAAGCTGAAGCATTTACACATAATGAAGAAGTCAGGCATTCGTTTTGGTGGAGTGACTGCTGCCACCCCACCGATTGATTGGCCTTAACTGCTTTCAAAGCCAGATTTAAATATGCTATCGAAACTGTAAATGGGTGTGGTGTTTTGGCCAGTAATCACTCCCAACTCTGTGTAGTCATTGTAACCTGGGAATATGTGCCCTAAAAAGGGATTGCCCATGCGTTTGAGAATAATTTCACTGACAACATCTCTATAATCTACTGTGACAGCCACGTCATCACCTTCATATAATTGGTTTTGTGCCAAACCAGGAAATATGCCATGGAATCCTGGCACCACATTATCACTGATGATAAACATGGGATTACCATAACCATGATCCGTACTGTTGTCTGAGTTTTGATAAGCCCTGCGACCAAACTCAGACTGTACCACTACAGTGAATTGTCCACTGTGGGTGGCGGCCAAATCTTGGTAAAAGGCATACAATGCTTGAGATAAGTCAGTTGTTAAGTCATTGAAAACATTTTCCTGATTGTTGTGTGTATCCCAACCACCAGTAGGTACGTAAGCCACTTCTAAGTCAACATCAGATTTATATAGCTGTGCCACTGTTTTTAACTGGTCACCAATAAAACTGCTTGGATAAACAGCGCCATTGCCTGGTGAATAGCTATCCCAGTCAATGTTTTGAATTATTGCAGATGCATTCAAGGTTTTTTGTGCGCTGAGGCGTTCGGGTGTTGTTGCTTGGCTGTTGATTTCTGTTAAAGCTTGTTGCATCTCCGCTTCCCAGCTCCAGTGACCATATTCTAGACCAAAATTTTCTGGGTCAGCCATTATCAACGTGGCCGAATCAGCCAACACTGCATCTGTGGTACTGTAACTGGGGACTAACGAAGGCATAATGGCATCGCCAGGTGTGTTTACAGAAGATTCAAAGTAGCGAGTTAGCCAACCTGAACTTGCTCCTGATGCACCCGCAACGCCCAATTCAAGATAACGTGTGGCTTCAAAGTGACTGCGATTGGATTCCACCAAACCCGTGGCATGAACAATACACATTTTATCGTCATTGAATAATTGAGCCAGCTCAGCTGCTGCGGGGTGCATGCCGAATGCGCTGGTGCCATTTAGTTGTATCGATGGTGTGTCATCTAGCCCTGCATCAGTGTCATTTGGAATGTGTAAACTTGGGCGAAGCACGTCTTTGTATTGTGAATAGTCAGAACCAGACCTGGGAGGTACCATATGTAAACCATCCATACCACCATTTAGAAATACATAAACCAATAAATCAGAGCCTGTTTGACCTCCTTTAGTTAAACGCTTGGCAAAGCCGAGTTGTAAGCCACCCAAACTTGCCATGGTCAACATGCCTGAGCCTTTGATAAAATTTCTGCGATTTATCTTTTTCATAGTAAACTCCTACCTGTAACTGAACTCAGCAGTCATACATATGGTTGCAACCAAAGCATATAATCTTTCTTCATTGTAGCCAGGCCAACTGTTATCAGTGATGTCTATGGGATCATTCCTGTCTTGTGGATTGCCATTGGAAGTGCCTTCGTCTGAATGGGTTAATGACATGAAATGTGCCAATCTGTCTTGTGTGTGCGCATCGGGTGCGATACCACACAAACGTTCATACCAGAAGTTCACCAGATTATTGGCGGTGATGTCGTTGGGATTGGGAAATTGGGCTGCAGTTTGTGCTTTGACAGAGTTGTATGGATTACTGTTGTCATCTCTTTCTTTAGTAAACCATTGAATGTATCGCCAAGTCATCATTTGAGTGGAAGTGCCAAGCCAGTGAGATTTGCTATCAGGATAACCATTTGGAGAGGACCAACTGAATGGATATCCACCTGAATCACTGAAAATCCAACGGTGGGTGTCGGTGTCACTTTCATCCGGATTGAAACTGTAATTGAAGCCGATTTGTCGCATCACCGAAATCACTTTTTCAAATGGTCTTTTGACTTTTTCACCCCAAGTATTGAGGAATTCCGTTGATTTTAACAAAATTTCCATGGCTTGTTTGATTTGGTCTGGTTCGTTCCAATTTTGCAGCAATGAATCGGCTACTTGGTCAATGATGTTCTGTGGTGGGTTGTCTGATATAAAGCGACGACACAGCTTTTTGGCTAGAAATTGTGCAGTGCCTGGGTGTGCAGCCAACATTTTCAAGACATTGATGACATCCGATTTGGGAAAGGCAGGGTTGTATTCATAGTATTCTCCTAGAATACGCGTGATACCATCATAATGCCAATCTTCTCTGAACTTAAATTTTCCTGTTGGCGCATGATCATCGTCATCATCTGACCAATGGGCTCCATCGTAAGACCAACCAGTAAGCAGTCTTGCCATGTAATATACATCACGTTCTACATAGCCTAAGCGTCTGCCTTGTCCATCAGTTGGAACATCTTGCCAATTCATGTGACCATAATAATTATCGGCTCCTAGCGTATGTAATTCCAGTAGTTCACGTGCAAAATTTTCATTGGGAGCTGTGACATTATTCAAGGCATTGCCTAAATACATCATCATACTTGTTGACTGTGTTACGGCATAGAGCATGTCGTAAAAATTACCCATGGCATTGGCACGGATGACATCACGGTCATAATGGGTGAACATGCCGGGGATGCCATCACCTTCAATATAGACACTGAAGTGGTTGTGCCAAAAATCTGTCATGGTTTCAAATAACTGGCGTTTGGAATGTATACCTTTAATAAATGTAGCCGCAACGGTTTCTTGGCTTGGACGTATATGATCTGCCCACTCAATGGAACTGCCATCAGGCCTTCTGATGTGATCTTGATAAAGTTGTTGGCGAGATTTATTGAGTGTGGTAAAGCCATTGTTGCTGGTTAATAAAGCTTCAGTGGCGCTGTCATCTATATTTTCATAATTAAGCTGTTCATCAATATAAGCCAAAATTTTAGAAGTTGTATTACCTGGTAGCGATTCAATATGTGCCACATCATCAGCAGAAGGTCCCAATGCCATTTTGCTTAAAACCAAATGTATCAAGTTGGGTGTTGTGGCCCTGCCTGTTGGGGCTTTGTGACTTTGAGTCATGGGTACAAAACTAAGTTTCTTTTTAGTTTTGATTTTATTTAATACCGTTGGCCTTTCGGATTTGGGGATGTATTTTTTTCTGAAAATATTCATAGGGAAACTTTCTCAAGTCAATCAAATTTAGTTTAATTGATTTGATTGAAGTATTTGTGTGACACTTCACACTAAATGTGAAATAAATCCAAAAAATTAAATATTTTCTTGTTTTTTAACAAAATAGCTGTATTTTGATTGCTTATGATTAAGCAAAAAAAGCATACATGCCTCCTGATTACATTAACCTGTGGTTGCTGCTCCATTGTGCAAGCAGATGTGCATGATGTGGTTGTTCAGGATAATAATTTCACACCTTCAAACATTAATATTGTGGCTGGAGATACAGTCAGGTGGGAAAATTTTGGAAATCATAACCACAACGTGGTTTCAACAGATTTGAATTACTTGTTTTACTGTGCCAATGGCTGTGAAGACACCGGCGGAGACAGTACACCGGCAGGACTTGGTTGGGTAGCTGAAGTTACTTTTCACAAGCCTGATTCAAACATACCCTATGTCTGTGAACCACATGTTAATTTTGGTATGACTGGATCAATCAGTGTAAGCACGCCCAGTACCTACACAACGGTAACAGTATCAAATGCCAATGCTTTTGTGCCACAATCACTTACCATTGAGCAGCATGACAGGGTTTTATTTGTCAATGGTGGTGGCGAACACAATATATATGCAGATGATGGCAGTTTTCGGTGTGCTGATGGTTGTCGTGATGACTCCGTACAAGGCGATGATGACCCGACAGGTTTTCCTTGGCAGTTTTTTAAACAATTCAATGAAACAGGGACTTTTACGTACCATTGCCAAACACCGGGGCACGATGAAACAGGGATCATAACGGTGGTTGATTCCCTTATTTTTGCTAATGGGTTTGAATCGCTTTAAAATAACTCTTTTTAAACAACACACTCACAAATGACGAAATTTACTGGTTCAGACAATTATGTAGCTACTGATGATTTACAATTGGCAGTGAATGCAGCGGTTACTTTACAAAGGCCTTTGTTAATCAAAGGAGAGCCGGGCACAGGCAAAACCATGTTGGCAGAGGAAGTCGCTGCTGCAATGAATAAAAAACTTATCAGTTGGCACATCAAGTCAACCACCAAAGCACAACAAGGTTTGTATGAATATGATGCGGTGTCCCGTTTACGTGATTCACAACTGGGTGATGACAAAGTACATGACATCAAAAACTACATCAAACAAGGAAAATTGTGGCAAGCGTTTACGGCTGATGAACAAGTGGTTCTTTTGATCGATGAAATTGACAAAGCAGACATTGAGTTTCCTAATGATTTATTGGTTGAGTTAGATAAAATGGAATTTTCTGTGTATGAGACTGGTGAAACCATAAAGGCCATACATCGTCCTATTATCATCATAACCAGTAACAATGAAAAAGAATTGCCAGATGCTTTTTTGCGCCGTTGCTTCTTTCATTACATCAATTTCCCTGATAAAAAGACCATGGCAGAAATCATCAAAGTACATCACCCTGATTTGAAAAAAAGCATGCTCAATGTAGCTTTAGAAGTGTTTTTTGAAGTTCGTGAAGTGCCAGGATTAAAGAAAAAGCCTTCTACTTCAGAATTGATTGATTGGATTAAATTATTGGTGGCAGATGACATCCCTATAGAAGCGCTACAAAACAAAAATATCAAAGAAGCCATCCCTCCATTATATGGCGCTTTATTAAAAAATGAGCAGGATGTGCATATGCTACAAAAATTGGCATTTATGATGCGACGTCAAGGTTGATGTAAACTCAACATGTTAATTGATTTTTTCTATACGTTAAAAAAAGCACAGTTACCGGTGACGGTGAAAGAACTTTTGGTGCTATTAGAGGCGCTTGAAAAACAAGTGGTATTTGCTTCAATTGATGAGTTTTATCAATTGTCTAAGCTGTGTATGATCAAGGATGAAAAATACTTTGATCGCTTTGATTTAGCTTTTGGTCATTATTTTCATGACCTGGAAATGATTGAAGACTTTGACTCTTTCTTGATTCCTCATGACTGGCTCAAACCTGATTGGATTAAACAGCTCAGTGATGAAGAGAAAGCACAGATTGAAGCCTTAGGTGGCTTTGATAAACTGATGGAAACATTGAGGAAAAGGTTAGAAGAACAACAAAAGAAACACCAAGGTGGTAATAAATGGATTGGTACAGGTGGTACTTCGCCATTCGGTCATGGTGGTTATCATCCTGAAGGTATCCGAATAGGTGGTGAAGGTCGTCATAATCGGGCCACCAAAGTTTGGGAAAAACGTCAATTTAAAAATCTGGATGGCCAAGCAGAATTAAATACCAGGTCAATGAAAATGGCTTTACGCAAATTACGCAAATTTGCCCGTACAGGAGCTGCAGATGAGTTGGATTTAACCAGTACCATCAAATCAACTGCAGAGAATGCAGGCTTACTGGATTTGAAGATGCGCCCTGAAAAGCACAATGCTGTTAAATTATTGGTGTTTTTTGATGTGGGGGGGTCAATGGATTACCACATTCAACAGTGTGAAGAGTTGTTTACAGCAGTTAAGTCAGAATTCAAACATTTGGAATATTTCTATTTTCATAATTGTGTCTATGAAAGGCTTTGGAAAGACAACAACCGCAGATGGCAAGAAAATATCAGTACATGGGATGTGATGCATACCTTTGGTAGTGATTACCATGTGATGGTTGTGGGTGATGCAGCGATGTCTCCTTATGAGATCACAGAAAAATTTGGTAGTGTTGAACACATGAATGAAGAATCTGGTTTGACTTGGATGCAAAGGTTAACTGATCAATGGAAAAAAATAGTTTGGTTAAACCCTGTGCCTGAAGAATATTGGTCTTACACCCATTCAACGCAAATGCTTAAGAAGCTGCTGCATGATCAAATGTACCCTTTGAACCTAGATGGCTTACAGGCTGCCATTGACACCTTGGCCAAATAGATGGAAACATACCATGAATAAAATCTCGCTCAAAGTTGCCGTGCTGACCGTCAGTGATACCCGCAGTCAGAAAACGGATAAATCTGGCGGTTTTCTTAAACAGGCAGTCGTCAATGACGGTCATCAAGTGGTCACAAATCAAATCATAAAAGATGACATTCAAATCATTCACAATCAAGTTGCTGAATGGATTGAGTCAGCAGATGTACAAGTCATTTTGATTACCGGTGGAACAGGCTTTGCTCCAAGAGACGTTACGCCTGATGCCATTGAACCGCTGTTTGAACGAGACATACCTGGTTTTGGTGAATTGTTCAGGTACATCTCTTACAAAGAAATCGGTACATCAACCATACAATCAAGAGCCACAGCTGGCATGGCTAATCGCACATTAATCTTTGCCATGCCCGGTTCAACTGGAGCCTGCCGCACAGCTTGGACCCAAATACTCAGCGAACAACTGAACAGCACCCATAAACCCTGTAATTTTGTGAGTTTATTAAAGCCTGATATCTCAGAATAATTACTTAATTGGTTTGTGTCTGTTTGGCTTTGAGTAAAGTCTTAATTTCATTCAGTTCTTGTTGTATTTCATCAAGCTGAGACATTTTATCCTCGCTTTGTTCCAATAACATTTGTCTGTCATGAGCTGCATTTTCTTTTTCCAAAACACTGACTACGATGCCAATGACCATGTTCAAGAAGGCAAAGGCGGTGAAAAAGATAAAAGACAAGTAAAAGGTCCAGCTCAAAGGATAAAGAACCATGGTTTCATACATCACGTCGGTCCAATCTTCGAAGGTCATCACCCGAAATAAAGTCAACATGCTGGTGGCAATATCACCCCAAAGAACAGGGTTGATTTCATTGAAAAAGAAACTGCCTACTGCGCCATAAATATAGAAAATGATGAACATCAACAGCATCACATAAGACAACTGAGGCATGGCTTTGAGCAATGAATTAATCAGTATTCTTAATTCAGGCACAATAGATACCATCCTCAACACCCTGAATACCCGCACCAGTCGTCCGATCAATGCCATTTCAGAATCTTCGATTGGAATCAAACTGACCACCACAATCAGCGTATCAAAAACGTTCCACCCACTCTTAAAGAAATTCTTTTTGTCATCAGAAGCAACGAAGCGAATCATGATTTCTACCAAAAAGAAAATGGTGACAGCGATGTCTGCATAAACTAAAAATATCACCAAAGATTTTGGCAAGTGATAGGTTTTTGCACCAATCAATAAAGCGGACAGAATGATGACAGCAACCACAGACCATTCAAAAACTTTATTATCATGGATGTTTTTTAATGTTGTTTTCATGGCGTTGTGTGAATTACAAAACAGTCACCTTTATAAGGGCATTTGTATAAGATGCAATGGGTATTTTTGTATTAATAAAAAAGCCAGACCCATGGACTGGCTTTCTTTTATTCTTAAACCTTTAATCAATGTGAATGGTTATGACCGCCTTCTGAGTGGCTGTGTGTTCTAGATAAGTCATTGTACAGTTGAGTGGTCATGCGTTCGGTGGTAATGAAGCCCCAGTTCCAGTCATCATGGTATTTTTGCAAAGGATTGGCTGCCAATACCTCTTCTAATGATTTGTTTTCATTGATGAGGTCGGTGACTAGGGCTTTGGCATCAATCAACATATCTAAAGCGGCTTGTAACTGTTTTTTATTTGCCAATGGTCCATGTCCAGGGATAATCTTTGTTTCATCATTCGATAAGCTGATAACTTTCATTTGTGCACGGATATAACCATCTACGGATCCACCTGAGCTTAAGTCAATGAAGGGAAATAAGCCATTAAAGAAGGTATCTCCGGCATGGATGACGTTCGCTTGGCTGAAATGTATGATGGCATCACCATCCGTATGGGCATGAGGTACATGAATGGCAGTTGCTGGTTGGTCATTGAAGTGGAAACTCATTTCGTTAGAAAATGTCAGCACGGGTAAAGCGGATTTAGCGGCTGCGACCATGCCATCTTCGCCTTGAACTCCTTTGTTTATCAAGTGCTTGCGTAAGTTGTCATGTGCCACAATATGCGTTCCTGAATCGCCGATGTTCTCATTGTTTCCTGTGTGGTCGCCATGGACATGTGTGTTGATTAAGAAGTCAATGGGTTTGTCAGTGATGCTTTTAATAGCTGATGTCATGATGTCCAAAAAAGGAGGCATGGAATCATCTATCAGTATCACACCATCTTCACCAACCAAAAGACCTAAATTGCCACCAGTAAATCCACCTTCTCCTGACAACATATAAATACCTTGAGCCACTTCACTACTGGCAAAACTAACTTTGGGTTCTTCTTTTGCTAGAGACCAACTACTGACCATCAAGGCAGTTAGTAATGTAATTATTTTCATGCTTATTTCCTCTTAAAATTCATTAGATACTATAGTCATCTTAAGTCGTATAAATGTGAAGTTCAATGTTGAATACAAGAAAAGTTAATCAAGTAAATTGACAGCATTTATGCCAATCATGTCTTTACAAATGGAGTCATCGAAAGGGATAACTTGTAAACATGGGTACTTTATATTTAACAGACTTGGTAACATCAGTATAATGCGGATTACTTCTATTGAGCCTGTAAATCGACTTATGAAAGAATCACTGATAAAACTAAAAGAGGGTAACTTGCGTTTTGCACAAGGTCACTCAATTCATGATATGGACTCGATAAGCTCGCAAAGAATATCGGCGGTAGAGAAACAAAAACCATTTGCTGTTATTTTGGGTTGTTCAGATTCCAGAGTGCCGGCTGAATTGGTTTTTGATCAGGGATTGGGAGATTTATTTGTGATTCGTGTGGCCGGCAATGTGGTTGCGCCTTCACAAATTGGTAGTGTCGAGTTTGCTGTAACCATGTTTGATACACCTTTGGTGGTGGTGTTGGGACATTCTAACTGTGGTGCCATTGTGGCCACCATTGATGCCATGAAAAACCCAAGTGAACCGACTTCAATCAATTTAAACTCAATTGTTAAACGGGTGAAGCCGGCCATAGAGCCATTATTACTTAACAGCTCACTCATGCAAGTTAAAGTCGCAGATGCTGTCAAAGCCAATGTCATCAAATCGGTGGCTCAATTATCCAGTGCTTCTGAAATCATTGAATCCAGGGTGGCCAATGGCCAATTAAATATAATTGGCGCCTGCTACAACCTCAAAACGGGTGAGGTTGAGTTTTATGATTGAGTAAAAAATTGACCGATGTGCATAAAAGGACCAGTGACTTCATAAGTGATGCCTTTTTTGTTACAACAACTGGCTGCTCTTTGTGAATTGAAATACATGCGTGTACCATCTGCAGTAAAACTGACGCCAGTTATTTCGGATGAGTTTTGATTCTCTATTTGTAACAAAGGCACGGCTTGACCAGCTTCATTAAGAACCACAATTTGCATGTCGCCACCGTCCTCGCATACATAAAGAAAACCATTGTCATCTACAGTGAGGTTATCAACACCTGACAGCACTGGAAATTGACTGGTTTTGAAATCATAAATGACTTTAATCTGTTGTGTTTCAGTATTCAGTGCCCAAATGCGATTGTCACCTTTGGTTGAAAAATAAACATAGCCCGCAAAATACCAGATGCCTTCGCCGCCTTTAAACTGACTGGCCTGTTTTACTTGGTAACGTGTTTCAGTTTCTGGTTTTTTTGGGTTAGGTTCGGGCACGTCATGCCATTTCAAATGAGCCTCATTACCGAGAGGATTCCCATGTAAAGAGGCCACTTGTAATTGGCCACCGTCATAGCTAGGGTAATTGGGTAATACGGTGCGATAAAAACAACCGTCTCCGGTGTCTTCAGTTAAATAGATGGCACGGTTGATGGGGTCTACAGCACAGGCTTCATGTTTAAAAGACCCTAAACAATGTATGGGTTTGGCTGGATTTTTGCCGTATGGGTCGCATTCCCACATCAGGCCATAATGGACTTCTTCACCTGACAGCCAGGTATGCCAAGGTGTTTTACCTCCAGCGCAATTATATAAAGTGTTGTCTAAAATGCGATAGGCGTCTATCACTTCTCCTGCAGCATTGAACTTAAGTGCGCCCACACCGCCAGTTTTGCTTTCCTCATTACAAGCATAAATCCAACCACCCTTGTTAGCTCGGGTGAAGTCCTGATATACAGAACCACCATCGGGGTATTGATGCCACAAGTAATTGCTATTTGAACTGGGGGCTGTACCAGCAGATGCCACTATTCTTGATTTAAAACCATATGGTAATCTGATGCCATTTTTATCTGCAGGCATGAGGTGCATGGTCGATAAATCTGTTTTTTTTGTTTGACCGCAGGCCACTGTAGGCAGTGTCAGTGATAAAGCAGAAATCTTAAGTAGTTTATGGATGAATTGTCTTCGGTTGGTCATGATGGTTATATCTTTATATCGTTGCTAATATTTTATAACTGGTTGATGACAGTTGCATCAAACCTGGTATCTTTTTAAATGAAATGATGTAGGATGTCATCACTCATTAAGAAACCTTGTTCAGTGAGTTGTAGTTGTTTTTCATCCATCAAAAACCAATCCTGAGGTACTTTGTCTCTGAATGTGGTTTTGAGTGATTCGGAACCCATTCCAGTGACTTGCTCATATTTCTGCCACGTAAAGGCTTGTTTGATGCGTAAATGATTCAATAAAAATTCAAAGGGCAGGGTGTTTTTATCCAACAATCTGGTTTCAACAATGCGTTCAGTAGTGGAAACTTTGTTCAGGTATATTTTTGGATGCTTAAATTTAACCTGTCTTTGTATTTGTCCATTATGACCCATGGTGATTTTGCTGTGTGCGCCAGCTCCAATTCCCAAGTAATCACCGAACTGCCAATAATTGAGGTTGTGCTCACTTTGCAGCTGCTTTTGCGCATAAGCAGAAACCTCATATTGAGTAAACCCATGAGCCGATAAAATTTCTTGACCTTGAAGGTACATGTCATGCTGTAATTCCATGTCAGGTAGGTTTGCGGGAGTTTTGACTGCAAACAGGGTATTGGGTTCTATGGTAAGTTGGTAATAAGAAACATGTGTGGGTTCTAATTCAAGTAATTTTAATAAATCTGTTTTAGCAGCACTCAGTGATTGATTGGGTAGGCCAAACATCATATCGAGATTGAAGTTTTTATAGCCAGATTGCTTTGCCAGTTCTACGGCTTTGATGGCTTGTTGGCTGTTGTGGATGCGCTTTAAAGCAAGTAATTGATGGTCATCCAGTGATTGTACACCAAAAGAAAGGCGGTTGATGCCAGCTTCCAAGTATCCAGAAAAATGGTCAAATTCCTGACTGCCTGGATTCACTTCCATGGTCACCTCGGCATCAGGTCGTAATGGTAACAAAGCCCTGACTTGTTGCATTAATTGTTGCATGGCGTGTGCTGAAAAAAGGCTGGGTGTACCACCGCCCATGAATACAGTATTCACAGTTCTACCCCAAACTTGAGGTAAATCTTGTTCTAAATCTTTTATCAAAGCTTGGATATAGGTATTTTCTTCCAATTTAGACTTCAATTCATGTGAATTGAAATCGCAATAAGGGCATTTACTGACACACCAGGGGAAATGGATGTACAAGCTGAGTTTAGGAGGGATGATCATGCTAAAAGCCCAAACGCATAAATTCTTGAGTTAGCTGTTTAATTGCTTGTGCGCGGTGAGACAGTTTTTGTTTTATTTCTTTGGGCATTTCTGCCGCTGTCGATTGTTGCTCATGAACCCAAAAAATAGGATCGTAACCGAAACCACTCTCCCCTTTGGCTTCCGTTGTGATTTCTCCAAACCACAGACCTTTAGCGATGATTGGGTCTGGATCAAGAGGATGTCGCATGAATGCCAAACAACAATAAAAATGAGCTTCTCGATTTCCAATGCCTTGCATATTGTGTAATAACAGATCAAGGTTTTCTGAGTCATTGGCTTTTTCGCCCGCATACCTGGCTGAATGAACACCTGGTTGTCCTTGCAAAGCCGGTACAATCAAACCAGAATCATCGGCCAATGCAGGTAAACCACTTAATTTACTGGCGTGGCGAGCTTTGATGATGGCATTTTCAATGAATGTAGTGCCTGTTTCTGCGACATTGTATTCACTGCTTTGAGGTTGAGGAATCAATGCTATGTTTAATTGTGAGAAAGCTGCTTTAAACTCTTTCAACTTGCCTGAGTTGCCGCTGGCTAATATTACTTGGCTTGATTGTTGCATGGGTTATTTAAGCAATGCTTGTTGTTGAAGTGTCAGAAGCTCAGTAATGCCTTTTTCAGCCAAATCCAGCAACACATTCAGTTCATCGCGTCGAAAAGCATGACCTTCAGCTGTGCCTTGAACTTCAATAAAGTGTTTGCCATCATTCATCACTACATTCATGTCAGTTTCTGCATTTGAGTCTTCGGGGTAGTCTAAATCCAGCACGGCTTCATTGTTAAAAATACCGACCGAAACTGCTGCCACAGCGCCGTGAATGGGGTTGCTTTTAATTGTGCCTTTCTTAAGTAGTGTACTGACTGCATCGCACATGGCAACATAAGCGCCAGTGATGGCAGCGGTGCGGGTGCCACCGTCGGCTTGGATGACATCACAATCTACCGTGATTACCCGTTCACCCAAAGCTTTTAAATCAACCACAGCACGTAATGAGCGTGCGATTAAACGTTGAATTTCCAAAGTCCGACCGCCTTGTTTACCACGCGCCGCTTCTCGACCCATGCGTGAATGGGTCGAACGTGGTAGCATGCCATATTCTGCGGTGACCCATCCTTGACCTTTTCCACGTAACCAACCTGGCACTCGATCTTCAACACTGGCATTGCACAATACTTTGGTGTTGCCACAAGTAATCATCACAGAGCCTTCGGCGTGCATGGTAAAGTTCCTTTCGATAGATACGGTTCTTAATTCGTCGTTGTTTCGTTTTGAAGGTCTCATAAGTGGGTTATTGATTTAAATCCCCCATTTTAACATTTTGCGGCAAGGGCGTCTGTACTTTGGCTGCTTTAGTTGGTTGAATTTAAGCTGAACAGAGAAGGGTTGTAGCTCGTGATATACAGCATATAATTCAATTTATAGTGATTGTTGTCGATGCATTGTGTATCTATGTTTGCTAAAATATATACTTTCTATGTGAGAGGTAACTGCATGTCGTGGATTTTTATTATTACTTTGGTTGTTTTGGGTTTGATTGCTGCTGCACAAAAAGTGGGTGAGTTGATTCCTGCCAGTAAACAGTTGACTGACTTCCTCAAACAATCTGAAGCTTGGGTTGGTTTGGTATCTATCTTCTTGGGATTGTATTGGTTAATCAGAATGTTGTGGTATATCAAACTGATAAAATATGCATTTTTGATGTGGCTGATTGCTGTGTTGGGTGCATTGGTGATGTTGGCATTGGGTTTGATTTTCGCCAACAGTCAATTACAAGAATGGGTAAAATCAAATGAAGGATTAAGTGCTCAATTAAACAAAGTGCATGCTTTATTGGAGCCTAAAAAGGAAATACTGGGCTTAACTGCATTGGTTTTGGCTTTGGTTTATTTAGGTAAAATGATTTAAGCTTGCCATTTTACTGAATCAAAAAAACCCGCATTATTGCGGGTTTTTTATTATTGGATTAATCAAATATATGAAAACAATAAAAGACTTGGAAAATGAAATTGAAAGTCGTTATTTAATTTTGGTTAAAGCCCGTGATTTTTTTGAGTACAGTAAGTATTTAAACAGCCCTGAAACTGAAGAATTAAAAAATATAGCTAATAGACATACATTTATTAGAAAGTCTAGGTATGCCTTCTGGGTGGTTTCAGTATTAGAAATCATGAAATTATTTGGTTCAAAGAACGATGAATTTAGATTTGAAAAATTAATAAACAAGCTCATCCATAACCACAGCAAATCAGAGTGGAGAACATATATTTCTCGAGACCAAATTAAGAGTTTTGAATCAGAATTGAAATCAGACAAAATTACAACAGTCATTTCTAACCTGAAAGAACTTAGGGATAAATACTATGCGCATTCTGATAGAAATGCAGAGGAAGAGATAGATCGGTTTGTCCCAACATTTGTTGAATTTGAATTGTTATTAGAGTTCAGTGAGAGAATAATAAATACATTATCTCAGAATATGTCTGTAATTCAGACACATTTTCATTCAGCTCGTAAAACAAATGTTTTAAAAGCATTGAATAAGCTTACTCAAATAAGTAATGTCTAGCTGTTTCCGTTCTGAATATTGTATGCAATCAATATATTTATTCTTTATCCCATCCCTCAATGACTTGTTTAAAGTGACTCAAAAAGTCATTGGTTTGATAAGCGTCTAACGCACGATGATCAATGGTTAAACTCACATAGCACATGGGTTTGATGACCATCATGTCCTGCCCATGATGTTCTTCAACCACCACTCGTTTTTCCATTTTACCTAAACCGAGGATGGCGGATTGTGGTTGGTTAATGATGATGGGCGTAGCAACTAAGGAGCCTGAGACACCATAATTAGAAATGGTAAAAGTACCGCCTTGGGTCTCCTTGGGACTGAGTTGGTTGTTTCGGGCTTTTTCTGTTAACCGTGTAAGTTCCTGTGCAATTTGCAGTAAGCTCATGTTTTGTGCTTGTTGAATCACTGGTACAATCAAGCCGTCGTCACCCAAAGCGGTGCCAAAGCCCATGTTGACATGTTTGAATACTTCCAATCCGTGTTCATGGAACTGGCTGTTGACTTTGGGTTGGTGTTTGATGGCTTGAACGGCAGCGGCTATAAAATATGCCGTAAAGGTTAAATTCACACCTTGGCTGGCAAAATCGGCTTTATTGACAGTGCGGTGTTTGATTATGGCAGATAAGTCCAAATCAAATACTGAAGTCACATGCGGTGCTGTTTGTACACTGTGCTGCATATGTTCTGCAATGATTTTACGCATTTGAGTGTGAGGGATGACTTCACTGCCGGTGACAGTCGGTTCAATCGAGTCACATGCCGCTGGATCAGACAGGTGATTTTTTATGTCACGTGAGGTGATGCGATGGTTTTTTCCTGTGCCTCTGATTTGATTCAAATCAATACTGTGTTGTTGGCTTAAACGCCGAACTGCTGGGCTTATGAAGGTAGAAGGAGGATCGGGTAACCCAGCAGTCGGGTCTTTACGAGGTAAATCGGATGAAACAGTATTTGGAGTTTCTTCTGCCCTTATTTCTTTTTCGTTCGAGAGGTTGGACACTGCTTGAATTAAAATGGTTCCCAATATTTTGTTTTCTTCTGCAGGTTCTCCTTCAGGTACAAAAATTTCTTGTAATATCCCGTTGGCCGGCGCAATCACTTCCATCATGACTTTGTCAGTTTCTAACTCAATAATGGGTTCATTTTTTGTGACTGTTTCACCTGTTTTTTTAAGCCATTGTGCGACGGTGGCCTTGGTGCCTTCTGTTTGGTCAGCGTTAAGTATGATGTCAATGGTTTGGCTCATATTTGATCTAACTCCAAGATGCGTTGTGCTATGCTGTCTGGGTTGGGCAAGGCATGTTCCATTAGCTGAGGGTCATGTGGATTGCCAATGTCTGCAGTGGCTAAGCGTTCTATTGGGGCATCCAGATAGAAAAAAGCTTCTTTGGCCAAAGTGGCCGCAATTTCGGCGCCAAAACCTGCTGAAATATTATCTTCATGAACAATCAAACAACGCCCGGTCTTTTTGACTGATTCAAGTACCATGTTTTTGTCCCAAGGACGCAAAGTTCGCAAATCAATCAAGTCAGCTTTAATGCCAGTAGTTTCAATCGCTGTTTGACACATGTGAACCATGCCTCCCCAGCTCACTACAGTCAAACGATCACCTTCGGTGATTTTATTAGCCTTGCCAAAAGGCAGGATGTATTGGTCACCTGGATAGGGCCTGCGAGACCACATATGGTCCAGCATTTTGCGGTGTTCAAAGAAGATGGTTGGGTTGTTGTCACGCAATGCATAGCGCAACAACCCAACAGCATCTTCTGCATTGGAAGGCATGGCAACTTGCCAGCCTATGGCGTGTACCCACTTAACTTCAGCACATTGTGAATGCCATGGATCACCACAACCAAAATAACCGCCAGCCATTCTTACCACCATAGGAGCTGCAAAGCGGTTGTTGGTGCGCCAGCGCATAGAACCGGTTTCATTCAATTGTTCTTCAGCTGGGTCTGCATATTTACGGAATTGAATTTCAGGTACTGGCAACAAACCCGCCAATGACATACCAAGTGAGCGACCAATGATGCCTTCTTCTGAAAGACTGGTGTCGAACACGCGTGCTTCACCATGTTTCTCTTGCAAGCCCAAGGTCACCGCATGTACGCCGCCTTTGGCACCGACATCTTCCCCAAAAACCAGCATTTTATCGTTGTGCGCCAATTCATAATCCAGGGTTTTTCGAATGGCTGTGACCATATTGATGCGGCCAGGTTCTGCCATGATTGCTTCAGAACTGGTTGGAAATGAGGGACTGTCTAAATGGATGCCACCTTGCTCTTGTAATAGGGCTTGGCCGTTTTCATCTTTTTCTTCGAAGGCATGTTTGTGAACGTGTTCAGGATCTGCAAAAGGTTGCTTATCAACTTTCAAGTAAGTTTGGTAAGCCGCTTCCTTGGCTTGGTTTTGCATGGCTTGCCATTTGGTTTCATTGGTTAAACCTTGAGCCATCATGAATTTTTTCAATTTTGGCAATGGATCGTGTTGTTTCTCAAATTGTATCCTTTCTTCGCTTTTATAGCTTTGGGTGTCTTGGGCTGAATGGCCGTTGAGTCTGGGAACAGTCAGTCTTAACAACACAGGCCCCCTTTCAAAGCGGACATGATCATAGGTTTGTTTGATTAATTCAGCAGCTTCTTCCGGGTTGGTTCCATCGCCGGAGAGTAATTTGATGTCTTTGAAGGATGCCAGGTTTTTAACGATGTTACCGCCGGGTGTCTGATAGTTTGATGGTACAGAGATACCATAACCATTGTCTTCAATGTAAAAAAGCATGGGTAATTTCATCGTAGTCGCCATCGTTAACGATGACCAAAAGCCATTGGTGGCGACCGAACCATCGCCGCCCAAAACCAAGCCTATGGCTTCATCCCAATCTGAATTGTTCAAATGGTTGCGGTGATACTCAATGGCTTGAGCCCAGCCCGCCACTGGTGTGTATTGCGCACCCACACCACCAGACATGGGTAACACGCAGGCTCCATCATGATTGGGTTGATTAAAAACCACACCAATGTCCCGACCATTGGAAAAGCCGCCTTGGCGCATCATGGTGGCTTGTAAAAAGGTTTCTGTTGGGATGCCAAGCGACATCAATAAAGGCCTGGAACGATAATACCCCGAAACGGCATCTTTTTTTCGGTTAAGTAATTGGCCTAACATGATTTGTGCCAAGTCATGACCGCGTGCTGAAAATTGATACAAAACTTTCTTTTGTTTAACCAGATCAAATTCCTCCAAATCATCCAATGCCCTTGATGCCAGTAAAGTTTTGGCAATGTGTTGCCAATCGAAGGGTTGATCTTGTTGTTCTGGTGATTTAATCAGGTGCATGCTCAGACTCTTGAATTCGGGAGAAGTATTATGTATCAAAATGATTGAAATGTGTTTTCGAATATTGCGAGCAAAAGAGCATAAAAGAAATTAAATTTCTTGATAAAAGACATATGAGCAATTATATTGCTTCTTATGGACTCTTATGACAAAAAAATTCTTAAAGCCTTACAGCTTGATGGTCGCATCACCAACAAGGAGTTGGCCAAACAGGTTGCCTTGTCACAAGCCCCATGCTGGCGCCGGGTAGATGCTTTGGAGAAAAAAGGTGTTATCAAGGGTTATACGGCTGTAGTCGATCAACAGATGTTGGGTTTGAACCTCATTGCATTTGCACAAATCTCTTTAGACAATCATCACCCGGAAACTGTAGAACAATTTGATCAAGGCATCCAACAATGGCCCGAAATTCTCGAGTGTCACGCCACCAGTGGAGAGTCAGATTACCTGTTGAAAATAGTGACACAGGACATGAATTCCTACAACCAATTGATTTATGAAAAAATATTAACCCTGCCTTCCATACGCTCCATTAACACCAGTTTTTCCATGCAACAGAAAAAGCGCACTTCGCAACTGCCTATTGGTGGTGATTGAAATGATGTAGAATAAATAAGTATTTATGTCAAAGTGCAAAAGGGGGGAGAATGAAATATTAGGTGTTGATTTTAATGCTGGTGAGTCCGCCGTTGTATGCTGCACAGATATATGTCGATCAAACGGCTACTGGTAATAACGATGGCAGCAGCTGGGCTGATGCTTTTATCAGTGTGCAAACTGCGGTCAATGTGGCGGTGGCAGGTGATGATATTTACATCGCCCAAGGCACCTACCAAGAGGGTGCAGAAATTACCATCAGCCAACCCATCAACATGTTTGGCGGTTACCCAACCGGTGGCGGTTTACAGGACATCGAAAACAACTCAACCACACTGGATGGCGCACACAGTCACCGGGTCATTAAGGCCACCCACAGCACAGGTACCTTGTTCTTAGAAGGCATAACCATTCAAAATGGTTGGGTTGAGGAAGAATTTGCCAAAGGAGCAGGTATTCATTCGAACCGTGACTTGATTCTTCAGCAGGTGATTGTGATCAAAAACACCAAAGTGAACTAACCTCATGGGCTGCAGGAGGTGGGATTTATTCAGGTAATGGTGACCTGACCCTGATTAACTGTCAAATCAATAGCAACATCGCTGTTGCTGACGGTGCTGGGGGGCTATTGCCAGAGGGGGTGGAATAGTTTCGTCTAGCACTTTCAGCCTGCGAAACAGCATCCTTTGGGCAATACCACTGTTGAAGCAGGCACGGTAATTGTTGAAGAGTATGATGGGCCAATGGCTGCCAGTCACAGCTTGATTAAAAGTGAATTTCCTGCTGGTACCGGGAACATCGATGCCACAGCGGTGGGCTTTGACCCGATGTTTGCCGATGCGAATGGTGGTGATTTTAGGCTGCTAACTGCTTCGCCTTTGATTGATGCCGGCGACTTTAATTTTCATCCCTCCGATGAACTTGATATCGATGGTGATGGTGATTTATCAGAGCGCATTCCTTTGGACCTTGATGGCTATGCCAGAGAAATGGGTATCGATGTGGATATTGGACCTTATGAGTACGGTGATTTAATCTTCAAAGATGGCTTTTAAGTCGGTTTTATATAGGCCCAACTTTGGGTGATTTAATCTCACCCGACTTGTACTTTAGCAAGAATGGAACTGACCTTAAACGTAAGCCATCATTAACTTGGATGGCAAAGTGCAGATGTGGGCCACTGGTAAAACCAGTGTTTCCAGACAGGGCTATTTTTTGTAATGCATCTACATGTTGTCCCTTGGCCACAACAACAGATTCAAGTTTTAAATGGGCATAGATGGCCATGGAGCCGTCATCATGAAGTATTCGGATGTAATTACCACGATAGAGGTTTTTGGCATCAACACCACCATCGTAAAAATCTTCAGCAATGTCCATGACAATGCCAGAACGAGCGGCTAACACATTTGTGCCTTCAGGCATGGCGATGTCTAAGGCGTATTTGTTCTGATCATCGAAGTGACTGAACTGGCCATTAAAAGCTTGGCTGATATAAAAATGTTTATTGCCTATAAATGGCATGCGGTAGCCGTGTTGGCTGTCATGGATTGCTCTGGGGTCACCTAAGGTGGATGATATACTGTATTGAAAGGACCATGACCGATTTTTATTGATGGGTTTAACTGTTGATATGTATAAGTCACTGTTGGCAGGTATAACAAATCGAGCGGGCCAAGGAGGGTCTGCAATAACGTTATTTTTACGGGTAAAATTGATACCTACTTCTACCGGACCATGGTAAGGATTAACCGCATAAAAAACTGGTGAACGTTGGGTGCCACGGTTCACAACTTTTACTTTATATTCGGTGTCTTCGGGGCGTACTTGCCAGCTTTCAAAATCAGTGGTGTTTTTGGGTGGCTTATCTGAGTAGTGCGTGATGCCATTTTCATCGACATGTTTGTAATACTTTTTTGCCCAGCTGCTCAGATTTATATTGAGCAAAATAAGGAGTCCAATGGTGGTTAAAAATGTTAGCTTCATCACAGAAATTTAGCAAATGTAATTAAATTTAGCAAGTGTGACATTTATTACTTGGCGGTTTTATTTATGTGTAATATTATGCATATATTGTGTGCGTAGAGGGAGTGAATATATATTCGCTTATTGAAATATACTTTGAAACAAGAGGCGCCACAAATATGCTTGAACGTTCCATCGCTAAAAAATCCATAGCCAGTATTCGCAATAAAAAATTAAACCTGAACCCCAATACGGAAATGACTGAGCGCATTAAATTGTTACAAAGGGAAATGGTTAAACTGTCATTTCAGAAGAACAAAAAAGATGACATAGGTTTGATTGTAGATGAAATCAACCGGTTGCGTTTGATGTTAAAAATGTCAAACTGATTTGACCCATTCATCCATAAAGCCGGTCGGTAACATGTTTCTGTTGTTGGCTGGCTTTCTTTTAGCATGAGAATAAATCTAAACTAAACAAACATAAAATAAGTCTTGGTTTCCTAGAATATGTCGCTTGCAGTTCTGTATGGAAAACGCTAACATCTCTGTGATAATGTTTAAAAATATGTTTGTGTGCACTTCTCAGATTTGTCGTAAATGTATACAGATAGAAACAAACCGTTTTAATGCTTAATTTACAGTAAACCAAATAAGCCACATTTATTTTTGTGGCTTCAGCTGTGATAAAAGGAACCTCAAATAGACATGAAAAAGAATAATAACATCATCATATCATCATTAGATGCAGACAGGCTGGAAGCCTTGTTGGATTCACAGGGCGACAAACATTTTGCAGGCAGGGAAGAACTTTTGGCCGAATTGGATCGGGCTGATATTGTCGAGCCGCAGGAAATTCCTGCCAAGACAGTAACCATGAATTCAACCGTAAAATTCAAAGAGAAATCCACAGGTAAAGAATTTGCATTAACACTGTGTTATCCAAAAGACATTGATCAAGTTGAAAACAGTGTTTCGATACTTGCTCCTGTGGGTAGTGCCTTATTGGGCTTGTCTGAAGGTGATGAAATTGAATGGCCTAAGCCAGGTGGGGGCATGTTAATGGTGGAAATTATCGAAGTGATGTTTCAACCTGAAAGAGAGGGTGAATACCACCGTTGATTATAATTACACTGAGATTAACTCTGTTGCAATACGCTCTTTTGGACAATGAACGATGAAATGAGAAGGGGTGTCATTTTGAGTGACGTGGATTCTGAAATGGTGCCCGGGAGAGGACTTGAACCTCCACGACCTTGCGATCACCAGCACCTGAAGCTGGCGTGTCTACCAATTTCACCACCCGGGCATGGGTTTTGAAGTGTCGAGAGGGACGTATTTTACTTGATTATTCATGGTAAAAAAAGAATTATACTGTGTGAAATGACCAAAGTTTCATCATTGATTGAATCATCAGTTTAGCCGGTGCTATCCATTTTTCATTGAGTCCAGAACAAGGGTAATAATCAGACAAGTCAACTTGGGATTCTTGTTCCATGATTAACCAGTCAAGCAAGGGGTGACCTTGACCCGCAAATTCCCAGTCTAACAGTGTAATATGCTGGTGTCCAAGTATGTTGCTGGGGTTCAGATCGGAATGGTATAAAGTGTTACAGGCATGCCAAAACCCCAAATGGTCCAGCTGTTCTATGGCGCTTAACAACTCTGTTTTTAGCTTGGTAGGAATGCCAGGTAATTTTTTTAAATAGTGTTTCAGTCTCTGGTCTAATCGACTTTTGGGATGAATAAATGTCAGCTGATGAAATTGATCCAAGCACTCATTTAAGGTGTTGATATACTTGGCTTGTTCAAAGTCTGAAGATAACCACATGTCCGCTTTGATGTATTCAGTAATCAAATAACCTTCATGTGGATTGTTTTCAATGATTTTTGGGGCGATGTTAAGTGGTGTAATTAACTGTAATATTTGTGCTTCAAGCTGACGATCAACTCCTGGGTTGGGTTGATTGATTCTGATTGCCCAGTCACCCTGCTTAGTCGTAACTTGGTAGTTGATGTTACTGTTTCCCGTGTGCAACTGTTGCCATGAAATTAAGCCTGCAGCCTGAATTGTATTGATGTTTTCTATGACCTTAGGTGGCTTCACGGCAGCTTAAATTCAGTGGTTAACAATGACTTGTTGCTGGTATTTTCTTGACCATTGTTGAATGCCAATAACAACCAACACCAAATACAAAATAAACAATGCGGCAAACAAGTAAAGTCCTTTTTGCCAGTACAGGTAAATAGATAAGCTGTCAATAATCAGCCAATAATACCAATTTTCAAAAACTTTATAGACCACTAAAAATGTTGTGAATACAGCAAAGCAACTGGTTAAGGCATCTAGATAAGGAAATGCTGCGTTCTGGGTTTGCATATAAAAACCAAGTAATGGAACGCATGTAATGGTGAGTGCCAGCCAAGGTAATTGTTTTCGCCAAGGCCATTTTTGTATTTGTTGTGGCTTGTGGTTGTGACCGGTCCGCCATTGTGACCAGCCAATCACAGCCATAATCAGGTAGAAAACATTAAGTAAAGCTTCTGAAAATAACATAACGGCATGAAACAAATAAATAGATACAGCTGTACTTACTGTGGCAAAAAACCAACACCAGATATGCTCCTTAATGGCCAATATCAAGTAGGCGATAGCGGAGAGTACCGCTATCACCTCTAGTGTAGTTTGTGCATGCCATGCTGTCAGGATTTGTTGCCAGATGTCATGCATTTGGTGATAAATCTCCATGCAATAGCTTGATCATAAATGCAGCTTTAGGGGTGTTTGTATGGGTGCGCTTACACTCGGTGTTCAAAATTTCGAACACCTTGTCATATGGACCATACACCTGTGTACTCATGGTGTTTTCAATGACTTTAATGTCATCATAATCGTTGAGTCGATCAATAAAAGCTTGTATGGGTGGTATGTAATTTTTTTCTAGTGGATATAAGCTGATTTCTACAGATATTTTCATGGTCAATTCCTAATTAAAAGTCAAACTCGGCAGTGATGCCAAAATGTTGTGGATCACCGAGGTGTTGGTATAATTCATCTTGCCATTCAGGTGGTACCACGCCAAAATAAAACCCACGAACTGCATAATTTTTGTCAAATACATTTCTCCCCCATGCATACACGGCCCAATGACTTGCTTGATATCCTGCTTTAATATGAACCAATTCATAAGGTTCAGAAATTTGATCATGAGAACCGGAAAAATAAAATTCATCAGAGCCATTGATATCAACTCTGGCAAAAAAACCTTGATCAGCTTGATACAAAACACCGAAGTTATAGGTGTATTGTGGAGCATGAGCTTGGTCTCTGCCTGTAAAGTCACCATCAATGGTAACATAATCAGAGTAAGTGGCATGTAACAGCCCAAGCGCACCATGAAGTGAAAAATTACGATTCAGCTGATAATGCCAGTCAGCTTCTAAACCAAAGTTTTTTCCTTCGGCTGCATTGCCTGTGAAGTAGACATAAGTTAATGGATCAGTTGGGTCTACTTGGTAAGAAGTGCTCACTTGCATGTCTTCTCGACGTGAATAAAATGCAGCCATATTCAAATTTAATCGGTAATCAAAAAGTGAAGCTTTTAAACCAAACTCAATGTTCCATAGGTATTCAGGATCGTAATCACGTTGTGCGGGTGCCAAGCTGGTGCTTAAATTAAATCCACCAGCTTTGTAACCACGAGACAGGGTGGCATAAATGTTTTTGTGTGGGTTTAATGCATGGTTGATTGATAATTGACCGCCGAACATATGATCTGTGGGTGATAATTCCAAGCCATCAGTGTCATTGTATTTGGCATCGCGTTGTTCGAAACGTATGCCAGTTGTGATAACGGTTTGTTCGCTTAAATGGGTGTCTAATTGGCCAAACATGGCGAGGCTGTTTGCGGTAAAGTCACTATTTAAGTCACGATCTACATAACCATTATAAAAATCATTAAAAAGATTGTTTTCATCTAGTTTGGAGAAGTACATACCGACCAACCAATCTGTGGAATGATTAAATATTTGTTGGTCAGGTGTGGAAACAAGACGAAACTCTTGCGTGATGTGTTTTCTTTCTCTGTCATTAAGAGAAGTGAAGTCATATGGTGCTTGGTCGCCCCAATATATGTCATTGCCCCAGTCTCCATCAAAAAAGTAACTGATATCTGAATCTGTGAAGCTGCTGATACTTAGCAATTCAAAGGCAGGTGATGCAGCGATGGTATGACGCATGCTCATGCCGGCGGAACGTTGTTTATCCCAGCCCAAATCATCGATGTGCGTGGTGAAGCTGTTTTCAGGATTCCAAACATCAAAGCCATTGTCAATATCCGCTAACAGAAAAGTGACATCCATTTGCCAAGCATCATTTGCTTGCCAGTGAATTTTGGCTCGAGTCATGAATTCATCTTTTTGGTTACTGTCATCTATGTTGTAAAAATCATTAAAGCGGAAGCCGTTGGCATCAGATTGGTGTACTGAAAACCGATAAGCTGCTTGGTTGTTCAATGCGCCTGTTGCACTGAAGCCCAGTGCCTTATCCCCATCGTCACCCCAGCGTGTGCTGATGTGATATGCCTTTTCCATGCTGGGAGCGTGGCTGGTGACATAAATCAAACCAGCCAGCGCATTGGCACCAAATCGGGTGCCTTGAGGACCACGTAATACTTCAATCTGCGACAAATCAAATAAAGTTGCTACACCACCAATGCCAGTAAAATCCATGTCATCAATGATGAAACCGACTGAAGGATTGGGTGCGCCTTGATATTGTGAACGCTCACCTATGCCACGAATTTGAAAATAGCGTGGGCGAGATGTTGAACCGGACCAATTTAAGTTAGGAACCAAGCCCATAAGTTCTTCAAAATGTTGATTGCCCGCTTGTTTGATGGTGTCGTCGTCAAGTACAGATACAGATGTTGAAAGCTCTCTCACAGAGGTGTTTTCACGCAGGTCGGCTGATACTACCAAGTCGTCCAAAGCTTCGGTGTTGTTGGTGTTTTGGTTGGATTGTGCAAAGGTAGCACAGGATAAAGTCAGCAGCAATGCTGTTGTGTTGCTTTTAGTTTTCATAGGATCTCTCATTACAGTTAATAGAGACCCGGTTGTGGCGTGTCGAATTACCCATTCCTACGCCGGTATTAACCGGATCAGGTTCAAAGGGTTTGTTTAATAACATCTCAGGCTTCGAAAAGACAGCCACCCCTCGGATGCGGCGAATTTTAACAGATAAGTCTTGTCATGAGTATGAAATATATAGACTATTTTAATTGTTGATTGGGGTGTTTTTTTGAACGGCTTCGCTGAAACCCTTGTTGCCAAATAAATAAAACCATGCAGTAGTTTAAACTCCAAAAAGCCAGTGATAAGTTGAGCCATAAGTGAGGGGTTTGACTTTTTGCAGCCATTAATCTGCACAGTGTAGCAAATAAGATGAATGCGGCTGAACTGTAATGGATTATAGAAGGGTGACTGTGTTTATCGAGGCTGTATTTTAGTATCACCACCGAAGACAATGTACCGATTGCTCCAATGGTGATGACATGTAAAAAAGCGAAATCAACAGCACCGTAAGCGAAAGCATGTGAAAGAAACAAGGTGCTTAATACCAGCCAAAAATAACCGGCAACTAAAGTCATCAGGTCGCTGCGATGTGCGCATCGCCAAAATTCCCACCTGAACAACCTAATAAGCAAAAATGCTGTCATCAATGACATGGCACATGCTGCCAAAATTTGTGTTTTGGGGTGTATTGATAGCGGGAAGGCCAATGCAGGAATGAGTAACAAGGCAGCTTCAATTCGTGGTTGAACTCTGGCCTTGAGTTCGTAATGCTGTTGATGCATTTCCCCAGCCAGTGCAGGTGCCAACATTCGACCAGCGATAAAAGCCATTAACATGATTAACAGTATCAACAAAGCTGGTATCAAGGTTTGAGTAGAAGCAACATCCATAAAATGTATTGAAATGAACCAACTTGTAGGAAAACTGAATATGGCCAATAGTAAGGGACCAATCATGCGATTGCGCCATTTCTTAGCTGCCATAAACCTGGGTAGAATGTGCCAAATCACCCATGCAGTAAAAGACATGTTTAAAACTTCACTGATGATACCATTTGATAACAACAAGTAACTCACTCTGGCAGAAAGCCAAAGTGCCAGCATCATAATTATCTTGTTTACTGTTAATTTGCCTAGTGTGTAACCACAAATCAATGCCAGTACAAAACCAAACAGCATTTCATGGGCATGTCCAATACCGGTCAATCGTTGAGCCCATGGTATCAAACCCAGGCGTTCAGCTTGCGCCAATGCTGTCAATACAATAGCCGCTACACAAGCAGCAGGGAAGAAGGCATCTTGTGCTTTGATGGTGTTTTGGGTTTGTAGGTTCTTGTGCATCATGACATTCATCAGACGAAGACTGCTTTGACATTGTGGTTGTATTAAAACACCTTGTATAACAGTCCTACAAACATGGACAGCCGTTGGTCATCATCAATGACAGGACTGTCACTGATTTCATCGCCGTAAAATTCATTTTGTATGCTACCGACAAAAGACCATTTTGTATTGATTGGTCGTAAAGCCAATACACTTAATTTAAAATTATCAACCGCACCTGTTTGATAAAAAGGTATTTGGTCTGTGGCATCAATGTTGTTGACACCAAAATAGTAATTGACGGCTTCTTCACTGTGCTGTTCATAACTGAGTTGTGGCATGATTAACCACTGACCTCGTCGGATTGGAGCCGCATAACTTAAACTGTTGGAGTAACCCTCGTGTTTGTTGTTAATTTCATGACTGTGTTTGATTTTAAATAACCCGATTGGGCTGGTGTATTTTACTGTCAGAAAAGCGCTGAGTGAAAGACTGAGGTGTGGTAAATGAGTTAACAATGGGCTGTCGCCTCTGTCTGTGTCTCCTGCTAAATCGGTTCCAACACCAAAATCCAAAGCCCAATTATTTTTTTCTGCAAGCTTAAAACCAAGATCGCCGGCTTGAAAATAGAAGCGTTTGTATTGGTAATCAATGGCTGGAAATACACGCGTTTGGTGGTTGCCGGCAATATAGGAGGATTGACTGGAAACGGCAGCCAATCCAATTTGTAACTTGTGGGTATTGGCAGTTTTGCTAGGTACGGGTTGTGAATGGCTGGTGGCAGATGCGATTAATAAAGCCAATAAAAGTCGAGTTTTCATGTGTGGTTCCGTAGCTTGTGTTTTGAGTTAATTAGTTTAAGCGGTTTATTTGGTGTTCGAGTCACAAATTTACATTTCGATAAAATCATAGGTGGTGGTATGTGAATTTGTTGTCGATACAATTGCAAACATGTAAATATGAGAGTTTTATTCAAAACCATTTGTAAATATTATATCCATTTCCCATTTGACCAATGAACGACACAGTTGTGGTTGGTTGTTTTCGCTGAAATCGAAGCGGATACGGTCCGTACCATTGTGTGTGTGATTCAGTGAAAAAGTGGCTTTGCCGCTGGCATTTGTGATGGTGTTTTGGTTGACTCCGGCATGAGGCCCTTGGTAAATATTCATGGTGACGGAGGTGTTGGATAAAGGCGTTCCATCAGTTTGCTGTAGGTATACGTCAAGTGATGTGGTTCCAGTGTTAACCTGAGAGAAAAAAGTGGTGTGGCAATATCGGCCAATACTTAATGTTTGATTGGTGTTTATGTTTGTGTTGATGGTGCGTACTATACCATTTGGCCAAGTCACTTCAATGCTATTTACAGTGTTTGTTTGGCCCAGGCCAAAATGTTGTTTCAGAGGGTTATTTGAAACGTAATTATTACTGCTGGTTATCTCACGAGTTTGAGTGGCGCTAGGGGTTGTGACTTTTATTTTGGCATTGTATGCATAGGGGTTAGTGCCTGTGTCAAATAACATGATGTCAAGAAAGTGGTTGGTGTTGCTGGTGATGTTCTTATACAGCTGATAGGCTTCGTTGTTGGGCATGATCAATATATCAATGTCGCCATCCAAGTCGTAATCAACACAGCTGATACCGCGACCTTGGCCTGTGAAGTTTAAGCCTGCAGTTGCGGAAGATTCAGTGAATGTTCCGTCACCATTTGACATAAATAGCCTGGCTGGGTCATGTAAAAAATCTTGTGCCATTAACTCATTAAAAAAACCATTTTCATGGTAAATGTCTAGGTGGCCATCGTTGTTAAAGTCAGCAAAACAAGCACCCCAACCCCAGTAGCCCTCTTTAACACCAGCAGCTTCAGTAACGTCTTCAAACTGTCCCAAGCCCACATTTCGGTATAACTTGTTGCCCGTTGTGCCCCAATCGCCTTCAGGGGTCCCATCTGGGTCCCATATGCTGGTGACAAACCAATCAAAATCACCATCATTATCATAGTCCGCTACAGCTAAACCCATGCCATTTTCATCAGTGATAACTGGTGGTTGACTGACTATAAAAGCCGGTTGACCAATGGCAAATCCTGAGCTTAAAAATAACCGTGTGGTGCCAAAATCAGAAGCCAGTAACACATCCAACCAACCATCTTCGTTAATGTCTGTGATGTGTGGTGTGAATGAGTACTTGTCGAGGTTAGCATTCTGAGTGAGTCCCAGATATTCAATGGTGACATCTGTAAATTGGCCTTGGCCATTGTTGCGCCAAAATAATTGTTTGCTGGTGGTGTCTTCATCGGAAGTCCAATGGGTCATAAAAAGATCCAGGTCTCCATCTGCATCTAAATCAGCAAAAGAACCAGAATAGGAAGGCATGCCAGAATAAAATCCTGAATTGAGGCTGTAATCTATAAACGTGCCATCGGCTTGATTCAGAAATAAACGAGGGCGGTTTTCAATAAGGTCAGGGTCACTGCCAAAGGGTTGGTCTTTTTGGTTGATGGAGAACACCAATAAATCAAGATCAAAATCGCCATCCACATCAGCAAAAGTTGGTCCTGAACCGAGTATGTTGTATAAGTCAACACCTGCTGTAGCAGCCACATCACTAAACGTGCCGTCGCCATTGTTCCTGTACATGGCATTGTGTTGGTCGGAACCTCCCAATAAATAAAAGTCAGGGTAGCCATCAAAGTCATAGTCAGCAACTGCACCTCCGGCCGCTACAATGGTGGCTTCTCTGGGTTGTTCTGCACCATTGATGTGATTGAAATTGATTTGGCTTTCCGATGTCGCTGAAGTGAAGCTTTGTGCAAGGGCTGAAAGACTGAGCAGGTGACAAGTTAAGATGATTGTGGCTTTGATTGTCTGGTGCTTTATGTTCATGCTTAAAAATCGAATTTAAATCAACATCATTTTATGCCAAAAAAAGGGTTGATGGTTGTTTTGGTATTAAATGTTATTTGTGTTTAGTAAAAATAAGTTCTTTGGCTGGGTCTCTCAGGTTGTAGTGAGAAGACATGACTGCACCATAGGCGCCTGTGTTGGCAATTAATAAAGTGTCTCCCACAATGGTTTTGGGCATTTTTCTGTCTATGCCTAAAATGTCTCCAGACTCGCACATGGGGCCCACAATGTTTGCTGTGTATTCGGTGCTCATGTCCATTCGACTCAGGTTAACAATGTTATGCCAGGCGCCATAGAGAGCGGGTCTTATTAATGAATTCATGCCTGTTTCTATGCCGATGTAGCCTTGATGACCTTTCCATTTAGTTTGAGTGACCTTTGCTAACAAAACACCGCAATGAGCCACTAAGTACCTTCCTGGTTCCATCCATAATTCTATTTGAGGGTATTTTGACTTAAATGACAATAAAGCATTGTTCAGTGATTTAAAGTCTAATCCCAAGTCGCCAGGGTTTTCTCTGATACCTAAACCGCCACCTACATTAATAATGCGGGTGTCGTTAAAAAGATTGATACAACTACCTAAATAAGTAGCCACTCTTGACCAATTGCTGTGATCTAATATGCCACTGCCAGAGTGTGCATGTAAACCAATTACCTTGATTTGATGTTGTTTGCACCATTTTGAAACGGTTTCAAGATCAGAAGCAGGAATGCCAAATTTTGAATGGGAACCTGCCGTTCTGACATATCGATGATGTCCACTACCATGGCCAGGATCTAAGCGTAATATGATTTCGCGGTTTTGAAACAATTCTGGATAATCAAACAACAAAGTTGGGTTGTCGATGGTTACAAATAATCCCATTTCCATGGCTTGTTGGTATTCTTCAATAGGAGCAAAGTTGGGAGTAAATAAAATGTCTTTATCGGTGATGCCATCACATGATTCTTTAACTCTGGCAATTTCACCAGGGGAAACTGTTTCAAGGCAAATACCATTTTTAAACATGAAATTCAAAATTTCAGGGTGAGAGTTGGCTTTGCTGGCAAAGAAGATTTTGTCAACAGCGGTCAATGAACGAAGCTGTTGTATTTGTTGTCCTATGGTGTCCAGGTGATAGACGTAACAAGGTGAGTTTTGTTGGCTGGTTTGTAATAAAGCGATTTTATCTTGTTGCCACCATGATTGTGTGATTTCAGGTTGGGTTGTTTTTTCTGCAATCAGTTCTGTCCATGTTGGTCCAAAATCATCTACCTCTTTGTCTTCTATGATCAAGACTTCATGCAATGCACGAGTTAATTTGTCGGCTTGGTCTTCATCAACCACAAATGTTTGGTTCAAATCATTTGATGATTGGGTGGTGATGTAAATTCGTTGGTCTGCAAAGGTAGATATAACTGGAGCAATTTTATCTGATAAGGCTCGGATTCTATAACCCACCAGTGTCACAGCTGAACAATTTTTATAGATTTGAACGTCGCAGAATGGCTTGAGTTCATTGCTCAATTGCTCGAGGATGTTGGCGTTGATGATGTTGTCAATGTTGTCCATAGAGATGGTGACATTTGTTTGGGCGGTGGAAACCAAGTCTATTGATAGCCCGAGTTTTTTATAGATGCCAAAAATATCTCCCATAAAACCTGCTTGGTGCCACATATTGATTGATTCCATTGAGACCAAGGTGATTTGATGGCGGGTGTTGATGGCTGAAACTCGTGGTTTTTTTGCGCTGTGATCTGCAGCCAAAATGGTGCCCGTTGCTTCAGGTGCATTGGTGTTTTTAATCAACAATGGTATGTGGTTTTGTTCTACTGGTAAAATACACCTTGGGTGTAATACTTTACCACCGCTGGCAGCTATTTCTCTGGCTTCTTGATAGCCCAAATTTAGTAACAAACGGGCATTGGGAATGACGTGTGGATTGGCGCTAAAAATGCCATGCACATCGGTCCATATTTCGAGCTGTTGAGCGCTTAAGATCACAGCCATGTAAGCTGCAGAGGTGTCAGAACCACCACGACCCAATAATACTGTGTTGCCGTTTGTGTCGCTGGCAATAAAGCCAGGCATGACATAAAAGTCTTGAGTCAGTATTTCATCGATGTTGTTATCTGCTTGAACGTTACATTTTGCTGATAATATTTGTGTGTTTTGGTTGCGCTGATCTTGCTCAGAACTGATTAACCAGTCTTTGGGATTGATACTGTGAGTGCTTAATTTTTGTTTTAAAAAAGGTAAGATGATTTGGTGTGTACATAGCTCACCCAATGCCAATAAATCAGCCTGTTCCCTGGTGGTTAAAATGGTTTGTTCATTCAGCGATTTAAGTTGTTTTAATTGTTCGTCAATGACTGTAATGCTGGTGTTGAGTTGTTCGGCCAAATTTGAAATTATTGTAATGAACTCATCATAGACAGATTGGTTATGGTTGATTTTTTTTGAAAGTAAATTAGTTAATTCTTGTGCAGCTGAATGGACCAACATTACCTTGTGTCCTTGTTTAATTTTGGCCTTAACAATATCGATAATGATGCGCCATTTATTAAGGCTGGAAACTGATGTTCCGCCAAATTTTAGTACCACCCAAGTTTTCAAAAGGTCACTCGCTTAAAGGTTAAAAAAGGCAAACTTTAGGTAAAAAATATAAATCATGCAAGTTTTATCGTTTAATATGCATCTAAGTTATAAGTATGAAAAAATTGATTTATGAGTGAACAAACAAAATTAAAGTGGCATCAAGTCAGATGGCAGTGTGATGCCAGTAAGTTGGGATTTAATTCAACAGATGAAATTTCGCCGATTGATGTGATTGTGGGTCAGGATGATGCCTTAGAAGCTTTAGAGTTCGCCATAGAGTGCAAAGCATTCGGTCAAAATGTATTTGTTCGCGGCTTGAGTGGAACAGGGCGTATGAGCATGATTTCAAAAATACTCAAGGACGTTAAGCCACAGGTGGCGGCAAAAATTGAACATTGTTATGTTGCTAATTTTGAGCAACCTGATCGGCCGAAATTAATCAGTTTACCAGCTGGTCAGGGCGTCAAATTTAAAAAAATGATGGCTCAGTTGGGACAATTTATAACTGAAGACTTAAGAAAGTCGATGGAATCAGAAAGTTTGTTGAAAGCCAAAAATAAAGCTGAAAAAAAATTACAATCACAGGTTAACAAAATCACCAAACCATTTGAGCAAGAGTTATCAAATGACTCAATGGCCATGCTCAATATCAATACACAACAAGGTCAACAAACCATTATTGCTCCAGTTTTGGAGGGTAAGGTCATAGATCCCAATGTTTGGCAAGAGAAAGTGTCTGCCGGTGAAATCAGTGAAGAGCAACAAAAGAAACTATTAGATTTGCAACAGTCGTACAGCAAAAAACTTGAAGAACTGGGCCGCAAAATAAATGAAATAAATGAGCAAGGTTCGGATGCCATCAGAGGGTTGTACGAAGCGCACGTTTCCAATTTAATCAATAAGCAAGTGGCACGGTTTGACAAGCAATTTAAAGCAGTGCAAGTGATGCAGTTTTTGGAAGCCGTTAAAGAAGACGTGTTGAATCAATATTTCAATCATAAGCAACAAAACTTTGATCCTTTAGAGCGATACGCTGTTAATTTATTATTACAGCATGACGAGAAAAAGGATTGTCCGATTTTAGTTGAACGTGTGCCTTCGTTACAAAATTTATTGGGGTCTATTGAAAGTAAATGGGGAGAAAATGGTCCTGTGCTTGCTGATCATATGAGTATTGTAGGTGGTTCATTGTTGCGAGCTGATGGTGGGTTTTTGGTGCTTGATGCTCGAGATTTATTGTCTGAACAAGGCGCGTGGAAAACCTTGATTCGAACCATAAAAAATAAATTGTTAGAAATTGTTCCTGCGGAAATGAGTTGGCCATTTGGGCAACCATCTTTGAAACCTGAACCCATTCCTGTAAATATACGTGTGATTTTGTTGGGCGATTCAGGTATTTATTATTACTTAGATAACCAAGATCCGGATTTTCCTGAGTTATTTAAAGTGTTGGCTGATTTTGATTCAGTTATCAATCGTGATGAACAAGGGTTTAAAAGTTATGCAGGTGTTATTGCAAAGATAATTAAGGAAGACAGTTTATTTCCTTTTGACAGTGAAGCAGTTGCAAAATTAATAGAACATGGTGCACGCATTTGTTCACAGGATAAAAAATTAACTGCAAAATTTTCTCGGGTGGCTGACTTGGCGCGTGAGGCTTGTTATTTGGCTCATAAGGATGGGGTGAAGCTGGTTGCAGGCCAGCATGTTATTGATGCCATACGCAGAACCAAAAAACGAGCGGCTTTGCCTTCCAGAAAATTTCAAGAACGATTGCTTGATGGTACCATCAATTTAGATACTGAAGGTGCCACTGTTGGACAGATTAATGGCTTGGCTGTAATCCATGCTGGGCCCATCGTTTACGGTTTTCCATCTCGAATAACGGCATCTATTGGTGCAGGTAGGTCGGGTGTTATAGATATTGAAGGCATGGCAGGTAAGTCCGGATCTATTCATACCAAAGGTTTTCAGATATTAGGAGGTTTGCTCAGGTACATGTTGCCAGTTGAGCACCCTTTGACTTTCTCAGCATCTATCGCATTTGAGCAAAGTTATGGAGGCATCGATGGTGATTCAGCTTCAGGTGCTGAGTTTTGTTGTTTGATTTCAGCTTTGACCAATATTCCCATCAATCAAGGCTTTGCCATGACCGGAGCCATCGATCAACATGGACGGGTTCAAGCCATTGGTGGTGTGAATGAAAAGATTGAAGGTTTTTTTGATACATGTAAACACCGAGGCTTAACAGGTGAACAAGGCGTGGTGATTCCACATGCCAATGCCGGTGAATTGATGCTAAGGGCTGACGTTCAAGAAGCCTGTAAAGATGGTTTGTTTGCGGTACATGCTGTTTCCCATATTGCCGAGGCGATGGAAGTACTAATGGCGCGTCCAGCTGGTGTCATGATTGATGGTGCTTATGCAGAAAATAGCATCATGGGTCAGGCCATGAAAATGGCTACAAAATACTGGCAAAACGCACAAGCAAAGGGTTAAAATTGTGACCCGTTTCACAGCGCTTAATGAATTTGTTAAGAAAGTTGTATATCTTTATGATTTTGTTTGATTATTTGTTGGCTCTTTGATACCATATTTAATAATACGAAACTATTTGTTGTACCCGTTGTCACAGTAGGTACTTTTAATTTTGGGGATGAAGGTGTTTTTCAAGTCAGCTAACAAAGTAATTTGCTTGGGTATATTGGTATTCAGTGGCGTGGTTCAAGCGCAAGATCTGAAACCATTTAAGCCTTTTGAAATTTCCTTTGATAAAACAGCGACCTCATTGCAAAGCAGTCAAGCCATTCATTCGGGCCTTTCTGGTACCCACTCAAATTCTTCGGTTTTTTTTCAAGATGTGTTGCAACAAAGTTCAGTTGGCTTTGATTTTTTGACCAAGCACGACAAAGGTTATCTTTTAAGTACTAATAAACAGGGTATTTTTGGTGATGAACTGGTTGTCGGTATGAAGTTTGCAGACTGGTTGACATTGCGCTTGAATGTGATTGATGAGGACACTTCGTATGATATGTTTTCTTTGACAGCGCCTGGTGCTCGATCTACTCAGTCAGGTACTGATTATATGGGTTATCAATTTGGTGTCAGTTCAGTGCTTAATATCAGCCAAAATTGGCGATTGGGGATTGATTTAGGTAAGGGGCGTGTTGGTGGTGACTTGTTGGGTTTGTATCAAGATCAAGTTGAAACCACCAGTCTGGGATTTGGTATCAGGTCACAAAAATTTGGAGCCACATTGCAATCTGATTTTTTGAACAGCGCTTCCAGCAGTGAAGTTGAACAATCAACATTAGATTTTCAGTTGGATTGGCATTTTACCAAAGACGGTACAGTTTCATTTGGTGCACGCAGAAACGTAATGGAAAACTCAAGCTCTTCTACTTCTTTGGATCAGCTTACTGGAACGGTCCCATACATCAAATTCAAACACAACTTATAACAGTTGCTTTTTCTATATATCAACAACAAGCGTTCAGCTGATTGGGTGGTGTTTTCTTTATGAAAATTATGGTGCAGATTATTCTTGGTTTGGTGCTTTTTACGTTAACAGCTTGTGTTAATAACAAACAACTAATGCCCAATGCCATGTTTAAGGTTGCAGACATTGCTTCTGCAGGTTCTTTCCGCATGACGGGAAAAATGTCTTTCTCAGATGGTCAAGAAGGAGGCAGTGGACAGGTTGAATGGCAGCAAAATGGAGATGCTCTTACTTTGATATTGAAAGCTCCCTTAAGTAAGAGAAGCTGGACATTAACAGAAAGCACTCAAGGTGCCAAATTAGTTTCATCAAGAGGTGATGAAGTGTATGCAGATTCCGCAAGTCGTTTAATCAGCAATGAAGTGGGTTGGCCAGTACCATGGGATGCCTTAAAATTATGGTTAGTCGGAAAAATGACGGAAGAAGGTCAGTCTTATATTGAACCTGAAAAGCAAACAGTTATGACTCAAGATCTTGGTTGGGAAATTAAATATTCAAACATGAAGGAATATAATAGCGAATACTTGCCCCATAAAATCATTGCGCGTAAAGGAGATTATTCTATCAAATTGAGTGTTAAGGTCTGGCAGTGGTAAGTGTAGAGGTTTTAAGTCCTGCCAAGATTAACTTGATGTTAAGAGTCCTGAATAAAAGAGAAGATGGTTACCATGATTTACAGACATGCTTTCAGTTGATTGATTGGGGTGATTACATTCGATTCACACAAAAAAAAGCCAATGGTAATAATCATATTGAGATTGAAGGTTTTGACGATTTAGCCACAGAGGATAATCTAATTTATAAAGCGGCCAATAGCTTAAAATCACATGCGACTAAACATTCAGATTGGTGTATTCAAGTAAATAAACTAATACCCCAAGGCGCGGGCTTGGGTGGTGGCAGTTCAAATGCAGCGTTGACGTTAAAGTTTTTGAATCAACATTGGCATTGTGGTTTGAATGAAATGCAACTGATATCAATGGGACGTGATTTGGGTGCAGATGTACCCGTTTTTCTTGCGGGGAAATCTTCAGTGGCAGGTGGTATAGGTGATGAGCTCAAGCCCATGGTTTTTGATACGCCGGCCATTTTGTTGATGCTACCTGAAGTGAGAATAAATACAGCTGCATTGTTTTCACATCCTAAATTGAAAAGAAACCAAGCACCATTGAATCAAGCAAATCTTTTGAATCCAGCTTTTTGGGTGAATGATTTTTTTCCAGTGGTATTACATGTATACCCAGAAATTAAAGAAATATACGATACCCTAAAGTCAACAATTGATGTCAGGTTATCTGGAACAGGTGCTGCATTGTTTGCTGTGTTTAATACAGAGGAAAAGGCATTGGAGGCAGAAAAACTGGCCAGTAAATATGTTTCGTCGAGGGTGGTAAAACCCCAAATAAGATTGCGGTTTTGAATTTTGTTTCAAAAAAAAGATTTTTTTACTATTTTGCCTTTGCATTCATATTTTATCTGGTTATAATATGCCGCCTTTGAAGGGGATTGTTACTCTTTTAAAGGGAGAGTTTATCTCGCGAATTGGGATGTCGCCAAGTGGCTAAGGCACCAGGTTTTGATCCTGGCATTCGCAGGTTCGAGTCCTGCCATCCCAGCCATATTATTGTGATGCCCGCACTTTATGCGGGCATACTTATATCTGAGGCTGTAAAATGTTCGATCGTGGAATCAGGTTGTTTTCAGGTAACGCCAATCCAGCATTGGGACAAAAAATCGCAGACAATTTAGGCGTACCACTTGGGCGCGCTAAAGTAGGTCGGTTTAGTGATGGCGAAGTTTCTGTTGAAATCAGAGACAATGTACGTGGGCAAGATATTTTCCTTATACAACCAACTTGTCGTCCGACAGCTGATAATTTCATGGAACTACTGGTTATGGTTGATGCTTTAAAAAGAGCTTCAGCTAAATCAGTTACGGCTGTGATACCATACTTTGGTTATGCCAGACAGGACAGAAGACCTCGTTCTTCAAGAGTGCCTATTACAGCTAAGGTAGCAGCAAAAATGATAGCTGCTGTGGGTGTGGATCGCGTGTTAACCGTGGACTTACATGCTGACCAAATACAAGGATTTTTTGATATACCTGTAGATAATGTATATGCATCGCCTTTAACATTGGCTGATATGTGGCAACGTTTTGACAGCAATGGAGTCACCATAGTGTCTCCAGATATTGGTGGTGTAGTTAGGGCCAGAGCAATTGCCAAAAGATTGGGCTGTGAGTTGGCTATTATTGATAAGAGAAGGCCACAACCAAATATGGCCAAAGTGATGAATATTATCGGTGATGTGAAAGATCAAATATGTATTTTGGTTGATGACATGATTGATACGGCAGGTACTTTATGTGCAGCTTCAACAGCCTTAAAAGAATGGGGTGCAAAGGAAGTCCATGCATATTGTGTACATCCCGTGTTGTCTGGAAATGCAATAAAGAATATTGAAGAGTCAGGATTAACGGAGTTGGTAGTTACAGACACCATTCCATTGAGGCAAGAAGCTTTAGATTGTAAGAAAATACGTCAGTTGTCTGTGGCAGAAATGCTCGGAGAGACAATCAGACGAATAGCTAACAGAGAGTCTGTTAGTTCAATGTATATCGACTGAATATGCAGTTGATTTTTTATGTCCTGGTCGCAAGGACATTCATTTATTTTAAAGGAAAAAATTATGGCTATTTTTAAAGTAGACGCAGAAATCCGAGAAGATGTTGGGAAAGGTGCGAGCCGCCGCTTACGTCATTCGGGATTAGTACCTGTCGTATTATACGGTGGTGAGAAAGAACCCAGAACTTTAGCGCTTGAGCATAACAAAGTATTAAGACTTCTTGATGATGAAGCATTCTTTGCCAGTATCATTGAGTTTTCAGCTGATGGCGGTAAAAAACAAAAAGTGGTATTAAAAGATGTTCAAAGACACCCTTCAAAACCTGTGGTTATGCATATGGATTTCATGAGAGTCAACGACAAACATGAAATTATGATGAATGTTCCATTGCATTTTGAAGGTGGTGAAGAATCACCAGCAGGTAAATCTACTCGTGTCATGATAGATTACCAAATGAATGAAGTTGAGATCACTTGTTATCCTAAAGATTTACCTGAGTTTATCAGTGTTGATGTTTCAACATTCTCAGCAGGAGATAATTTACACTTAAGTGATTTGAAATTGCCTAAGGGTGTGACCTTGGTCGCTTTCACTCATGGTGAAAATGAAGCGCATGATGCAGTTGTTGTTTCTACATCTGTTATTGGGCAAGTTGCCGTTGATGAAGAAGAAGCTGAAGATGCAGTTGAAGGTGAACCTTCAAGCAGTGCTGAATAATATTTATGCCATTCAAAGGGGTGGTTCTTCACCCCTTTTTTACTGTCTATCATGCAAGCCATATTCGGACTGGGTAACCCAGGAAATAAATACCACTTAACTCGACACAATGCGGGGTTTTGGTATGTTGATGCTTTGGCTAAAAAATACAATTGTCAGTTCAAAATTGATAAAAAATTTAAAGCAGAAGTAGCTACATTGAAATTCAATGATAATAAAGTTTGGTTAATTAAACCGCAAACGTTCATGAATTGTTCTGGTCAATCTGTTATTCCATTTGTTAATTTTTATCGAATTCCTCCAGATCAAATTTTAGTTGCTTATGATGAATTAGATTTACCTGTAGGAACTGCTAAGTTAAAGAAATCTGGTGGCCATGGAGGACACAACGGCTTAAGAGATATTATTCCCGGACTGGGTTCTGATTTCAGAAGGTTGAGAATTGGAATAGGTCACCCAGGTGATAAGTCTAAAGTAACACCTTGGGTCTTAGGTCGTCCAAGTATAGACGATCAAATGTCACTTGATCGCTGTATTGATAAATGTATTTCTATTACTGATGATCTGATTAATGGTGATTGGGATCGTGCCATGAAGCTGCTTCATACGGCCGACTGATTTAAATAGTCACCTACTACTTGAGAAAATACAACATGATCGACCAAAAAAGCATCATGACCTTGTAAGGAAGCTGTAATCACCAATTGGCTATTAACACCAACTTCTAGTAATAAATGATGAAGTTCTCTTTGTAATTTTGCGGGAAATAATAAATCTGTTTCAGAACCGACTACCAATGCACCTTCCAAATCAACATGTTGTAATGGATTGTTGTTGCTTGAAGTGTGTTTGTATTGATAGCCGTCAAACCAGTCCATGGCTCTTGAAAGGTACAAGTAACTGATGGGGTCAAATTGGTGAATAAATTGATTAGCATGGTGTTCTAAATAACTTTCGACTGGAAATTCAATACCAAATGGGTGTTCTGGTATTTTTTTTAGTGATCTGGGAAAACGTTCACTCCATTCTTCAGCAGAACGGTAACTTAGCATACCAATTTTACGCGCAAATTTCATGCCCTCTTCAGGCCAGTTTGCAGCAGAATAATAGCCTTTATTAAAGTTTTCATCTTTTAAAATGGCCTCTCTTTGTAAAGATCTGATGGCAGTACTGAATGGTGGAGATGCCATGCCAGATGCAATATGAATCATGTGTTTGGCAAAATGGTGGTGATTTAATAGCAGAGCCAAGGCGGTCATTCCACCCATTGAGGGTCCAATGATGGCATGTAATCTTGTGATGTTTAATGATTGGCATAACATCACCGAAGTATTTGCTATGTCTTCGAGGCATAAGTCGGGAAAATCAAAGCGATAAGCTTGCCCGGTCTTCGGATTTGGTGAACAAGGTCCTGTAGAGCCTTTACAGCTACCAAGTGAACTGGCACAAATTACAAACCATTTATCAGTATCTATGGCTTTCCCAGGACCAATCATGTATTCCCACCAGCCAGCGGTGTCATGTTCAGAATGACGTGCAGCATGTGAGTCGGCAGATAAACCAGTCAGGATTAATAGGGCATTGGATTTGTCATGATTCAGTTTGCCCCAAGTCTCATAGGCTAAAATTCCACCTTCGATGTTACCACCGCGATGAAACTGATAAGTGTTCGGAATTGAAAACAGTTTTAAATAATTGGCCATGTTATCCTCAATAACAAACGGCCCAGATATTTTTCCGAGCCGTTATCAAGAAAATTAATTGTAACAAAGAGACTTGAGGATAAGAAGTCTCTATTTGCATCTATTACGTGGTATTTCGATATCGCCTGACATAGATAGCCAACGCGATGGTAATGATTGCAAAAACCAAACCGTAATACAGGCTTTCATTGGAAAGACCATTCAGCATTGATTTAATCAATTCAATATTGGTTTGATTGCGGGCATCAAAGTCCATGCTTTCAACATCAAAACCCATACCTGATGTGAAGGGTGAAAAACTTTTTGACATGTATATGCCTAATGTTTTAAAGACGCCTATTTTTAAAATATTATAATTAAAGATGGCGTTGTACCAATACCAAATGAAGCCAACCATCAATGGTGCAAAAGCAGCCAAGAGTAATGGTCTGCGCTTTGAATAGGCAGAAGCAAATAACAACCAGCCATATACAGGTAGCGCCCACAATGCTTGTACCATGCAGCCAATTAGAAAGGCTCCCCAATTATTGATGTAATCAATGTTACTCCACAGAACAGTGAAAGGGTTGACGCCATTGATTAATAATAACAAACTCAATACCAAAAAGAATGCCAAGTGACTCAGAATCAATACTGCAGTAAAAATCAGGGGAACCATTACAGTAGCAGTCACGAGTTTTGATAAGACAGTTTGTGTGTCAGAGATGGGTAGAGACTTCCAGAATAAAATACTGCCATCTTTGCGGTCATCATACAAACTACTTAACATAAAGAAAAACAAAACCATGAATAAAACAATGTGGTAGATGTATCCGGTAGTTAACATGAAAATATCAATAAAATGAGTAATGAGGAGTGGATCTATTGATTCAAGTGATTGACTACCTGTTTCTATGGCTTGACCATTGGTCATTACTTTATCAAATCTTTCAGTGGTGAAATATCCCAACAATAAAATGACGATAGAGATGATACCGATAATCATTGGTGTCTTCAAAAAAGCACCACGGTGTTCCCAATATTCACGTTCTAATAATGCTTTGAAAGTACTCATGCTTGTTCCTCCTGCATCAAGGCCACAAATAAGTCAGAAACAGAAGGTCGTTGTACCTCACCTAAAGTTTCAACTATTTCTCTTGATGTCGCATTAAATAACATGATGTGCTTACCAAAAACTTTCCGAATGGTTAAAGGTTGATGCGTCATGGCTTCATCATAATTCTCTTGATTAACCATGACCTCAAAATATGAATTGGTCAACTCGTCCATATTGGCATTTAATACAATTTCACCTTCTCGGATAAAAACTACATCAGTTAAAATGTGTTCGATTTCTTCAACTTGATGGGTGGTTATGATTATGGTTCGTTCATTATCAAAGTAATCATTCAATAAATTGTCATAAAATTGTTTTCTGAATAAAATATCTAGGCCCAGTGTCGGTTCATCAAGTACCAGTAACTTGGCATTAATGGACATCACTATGGCCAGATGTAACTGAGCAGTCATGCCTTTTGATAATTCCTTCACCTTGTGCTTCATGGTGATTTTAGTTCGGCTTAAGAACTGTTTGGCTTGTTCAATTGAAAAATTAGGGTGGGTTTGTTCTGTGAACTTCAGTACTTGTGATACCTTGATCCATTTGGGTAATACGGCCACATCAGCAATGAAGCAAATTTCTTTCATTAAATCAGCCCTTTTTTTGTATGGATCAATTCCTAAAACTGTTAATTTGCCATCACAAGAATCAAGCCCTAATACAGATTTCAGTAATGTCGTTTTCCCAGCACCATTGGGTCCAATTAACCCAACAATTTTGCCTTTGTCAATATTGATGTTTACATTTTTCAAAGCTTGGAAATTACCGAACTTTTTATTCACGTTTTGCGCCGACAAGATATGACTCATTGAGTTCTCCCAATTTCATTTAATGAGTTAATTAATTTTGATGTATCGATGTTTAAGTGTTTTATTTTAGTTAATATTTTTGGCCAGTCTTGGTTAATGAATTGTTCGTGTTCGTCAAGCTGTAATTTGTGTTGAGCACCTTCTTGTACGAACATACCTAAACCGCGTTTTTTTTCTACCAATTGTTCGTCTACCAGTATCTGGTAGGATTTTGAAACGGTGATGGGGTTAACCTTGTATTCAATGGCAACTTGTCTGACAGAGGGAAGCGCCTCGCCCTCAGAGATGTCACCAGCTAAGATCATGTCTCTGATTTTATCCTTTAATTGCAGGTAAATGGGTTCTTTGTCATTCCACTGGAAGCTCATATCAGCTTTTCACCTTTGGTATCAATAAATTTATAGAGTGACTGAGTTTATAATTATTTAATTTATTTTCGATTTTAATGTTAATTTTTATGTCATTTTTAAACGAAATCGACTTGTTGTCATTAGGTGTAATGGCATAACTGAATGCCAACGCAGTGAACATGGATAAGAATAAGACTGCTGCAGCCAGGGTGTGTTTCATAAATTGATGCATGATAAATAACCTAAATGTAACCATGTGTTATACATTACTACAACAGTACCAATATAGTCAAGTATGCCATAGGTCATAAATGCTTATCTGTATGAAGCGGTTTGGCCAGGAATTTGGTAAATAATTGCTTTTTTTATGACTTGTTCATTTTTAAAATTATCAGAAGTTAAGTAACAATCTAAAACATAAGGCAATGATTTTTGTAATGTGTTTATATTTAATGATTCTGATGTAATTGTTGCTTCAATGGTTTCAATTGCATAGGCACCAAGATCAGGTATTGCAACATTTGTAATTTCAATATTATGTAGACCCTCGATGGTGAGTTGGCAACTGAGTTGGTTATTTTCTCTGGTATCTCGGTTGCGGTGAGAAACTCTCAATTTAATAGATTTTGTCTTTAGGTTTAAGCTGATGATTTCAATCAGTGTGGGTAAGTTTTGAAGGTCCTTACGTGGTAGTCTAGAGCCACACGAAGAAAGTACAAACAACAGAGTAAAAAGGCAGAGAGGTGTAATGTATTTTTGATTTGTCATGATGTGTTTTGTGTTTTAGGGTCTAAAGCATCTTGTAGGGCATCAGAAAAAAAGTTAAACCCGATGACAAGTATGAACAAGAAGCCAGATGCCACTATAAAATTATTAAAATAACCCGCTTGGATGTCGTTGGTTGCTTCTGCAATCATTAATCCCCAGCTGATTCCTTCTTTCACGCCTAAACCCAAAAAACTTAAAATAACTTCGGTTTTTATGGCAGCAATGAATATGAGTGTAGATTGTACAATTAACAAGTGATGGGTGTTAGGCAAGATGTGTTTGAATAAAACTTTTATCTGGGTGTTTCCAATGGCCTGAGCAGCTTCAATATAATCCAGTTGTGTAATTTTAATGACTTCGCTACGTATGATACGGGCAGTGGTTGTCCAAAAAACAATTATCATGGCAATGTGCATTGAAAAAGCATAATTTTTCAATGCATAAGCTATGGCGGCTACAAACAAATAAAAAGGAATGGAGTCAAGAACGCCCATTAACCATAAAATGAAATGATCCAGCCAACTGTGTTGCTTTAAACCAGCTAAAGCACCAGCTAAACTGCCGATGATTGCAGAACAAAAAGCCACCAAAAAACCAACTTCGAAAGCGACTTTAGTGGCGTATATACCACGTGCAGCAACATCTTGACCTATGGCATTGGTGCCAAACCAATGGTGAATAGATGGGTTTTGGTTAAAGAGTGCTGACGTTTCACTCCAATTGGTTCCCCATAAATTAAACCAAACACCAACAGTAACACAAAAATAGAATGCGACAATATATAAGCCAAACATGCCTGTTGCGTCTTGTTTTAATTGCTGCCAAGAGAGTCTCCAAAGGCCTTTGCTGGGAGCGACTTTATTGATTGTGTGCGTCATTATTTAACGGTCTCTATTCTTGGGTCAAACACACGGTATAGGCTTTCGGTAACCATTAATACCAAAACAAATAAGACGGCTGTTAAACCAATAACCGCTTTTAAAATGGGTTGGTCACCAGCTACTATGGCATCATAAGTGACCAGTCCAATGCCTGGAATTCCAAAGTAACTTTCTATTAACAGTGAACCACTGATGACAACCAATGGAATTGAGAACATGATTCGAGTGATGATTGGAATCATGGCATTTTTTAACATAAAAACAAATGTTATTTTATGCGGACTGTAACCGTAAGCCTTGGCAGTTTTGATGTGATCTTTATTCAATTCCTCAACCAAAACAGCACGATAAAATCGTGTGTTATACCCCAATGACACAAATAAAGTAGCCAGCGTCGGTACAGTCACATATTCAAAGTATTTATACCAGCTGAATTGATTGTGCATGTTGGTGACTTCCCAACCTCGAACTGGAAACCAGTCTAGGCCATAGCTACTTGAAAAAATAATCTGAAAGGCGATGATTATGATTAAAAATGAAATGCTCATGCCGAGAACTGCAAAAGACATGATGGCTTTGTCCTGCCATTTTCCTCTAAATTGTGTAGCTACTATCGCTAAATATACAGCCATCACATGACCTAAAATAAAGCCAGGTGTCATAAGTAATAAGGAAACAGGGATACTGTTAAGCAGTATGTCAGCAACCGCTTGATCTTTAACCATTGATAAGCCAAAGTCAAAAGTAATTAGTTCCTTTAAATAAAGTAGGTACCTATCGAAAAATGATTGATCGTATCCCAAGTATTGTTGCATTGCCAAAAGATCTTCTGGTGATGGATTTTTTCCCAGCAGTTGATACGTAAGATCTGGTCCGAAATAGACCATCAGGATAAAAGCAATGAACGTGACGCCTAAAATCAATGGTATGGCATTGAAGAGTTTAACCATAATTGACTTGATGATGAACACGTTTATTTCACATCAACATATTTAAGGTGAAAGCCTCCGAGGATTTCACGGTCAGGGAATGTGATGACATTTTTGTGCCATAAATGAATTTTATTTCGGGATAATCCGGAAATAACAACACAATCGTCAATAATCATTTGGTTCATTTGTTGGTAAAGTTGGCTTCTTTCTGGAGATGAATTCATGACACTGCTTTTTTCAAACAAGCGGTCAAACTCAGGGTTTTGATAATTGGTATTATTTGAGCCAGGTGTTTGATTAGGACCATAAAAAAATTGTAAGGTGTTTTCAGCATCGGGGTAATCTAACGTCCAACCTAAAAAGAAAAAGGGTGCTTGTCTATTCTTGATGGCTTGATTGAAACTTCCGAAACTTGGGTAAGGTTGGTATTTGATTTTGTTTAACGGGTAATTAATGGTAGTTAAGAAACCGCGCATTTGTTCAAAAAATTGTTTTTGTAAGACGCTGCCTGTTACATGGTATTCAAATATAGGTAAATTATCTTGGTTCCAACCAGCTTGTGCCAGTAGATTGTTAGCGCCATTGATGTCTAATTCGATTGAATCAGTACTTATACCAGAATCATATTCTGGGACACTGGGTGGTATGACACCAGGGAAAACAGTTCCTAATCCAAAGTAAAATGCACGATTCTTTTGTTGCCAGTTATGAGCCTTTCTGATGGCACAACGTAATGCATGACTGCGTTTATCATGCTCTTTATCGCCGTTGTTACCAAAATCAGGATCGCTCATATTAAAACCATGATAAACAAAGCCTGCCTCGACGCCATAATTATAATGATAGTTTTGTGTGATTTGTGGGTGCAGTTTGAGTGGAGAAGTTTCTAATATAACTGCATTTTGTTTGTCTTTTGGTAATGTTGTGTATTGAATTTCATTGCCTTTGGTGAAAGAATGCCATCTGGATGCTGTCTCTTTGATGAAATGAATTTCAAGTTGATCAAGGAATGGCGGTGATTTACCGTCGATTGATAACAAGTCGAATTGATTGTGTAATTCAGGGTCATAACCTTCATAGTAAATATCAATTGGTTCTTTTCTGAACTGAGGGTTTTTTGTCAAATAAGCTGTTTCAGAGCCAAATGACTTTAATATGAAAGGGCCAGAACCGATGGGTTTAGAACCAAATTCCTGGCCTAAAAATGATACCACTTCCTTAGGTGTTATGGCTGAAAAGCCCATGGCTAATGTATATAACAATTGAGGATAGGGTTGGGTTAAGTTGATTTCAATGGTGTATTTATCAAGTGCTTTGAGTCCTTCAATGTGCGCATCATAATGAGCGCCGTTGATTTTCCATTGGTCTATGCCTTTAATTTTTCCTTGCCATAACCATGCCCCTGTAGCTCCATTTTTTGGGTCGAATGAACGTTTAATAGAATAAATAAAATCTTGAGCAACAACTTCACGACCTTTTCCATCTGAAAATGCAGGGTGGTCAGAAAAATAAACATTGGGTTTTATTTGTATTGTATAAGTTAATCCATCATTTGAAATTATTGGCATGCCAACAGCCAAATTTGGTTTGATTTCGTAGGGCCTTTTTAAATACTTATAGCTATAAAGTGTATCAAATATATTAACGACCATGAGGTTGCTGTAGACCGATGATGCTTTAACTGGGTCAAGACTAGTTGGTTTGCCATCCTCTGAATAGCGATAGACTTTTTGACCATTTATGACAGAAGATGTGGGTGAGCTCATTTCAGATTGCTGTTGTTGGCAAGCACAAAGCAACAACACAAGCGTACTTAGCAACAGTGAACTTAGTTTCATCGGTTGGTTAACAGAATATTTAATGTAATGATTATAACCCTTCAAAGCTATGTGGTAAACTTTAGTTATGTCTGAAAAAAACCAATCTTTTAAAACATTTAAGGACTTTTATCCTTTTTATTTGTCGGAACATCAAAACAAAATCAGCAGAAGATTACATGTCATTGGCTCACTGTTGGTGTTGTTGGTTTTATTTTTTGCATTTTTTCAACAAAATTGGGTGCTGCTTCTGGTATTGCCTGTTATTGGTTATGGATTTGCATGGGTGGGTCATTTTTTTTATGAAAAAAACAAACCAGCTACTTTTAAATATCCGCTATACAGCTTGATTGGAGATTGGGTGATGTTTTGGCAGGTTTTGACTGGAAAGATTAAGTTTTAAAGGTCTTTAGACCTGTATCCCCACGTGACTCTGTTGTGGCCCAAAATATCTTTACGTGTTGCGATGTTCATAAAATGGCTGTCCTTAAGGATGTTTTGAACCTGTGTTTTTTGATTCCAGCCGTGTTCAAACATCAGCAAACCGTTTGGGGCTAGATAGTGGTTTGCTTGTTGGGTGATGCGTTTAAAATCTGCTAAGCCGTTATCTTCAGCGACTAAAGCTGACAGAGGCTCATATTTAAGCTTGGATAAATGCTCGTCTTCAGTATCTATATAGGGTGGGTTGCTGACTATGAGATCAAACTTTTCACAACTGATTTGTTCAAACCAATTTGAGTGTATGAGTTCAACATTAGTTACGCCATTGATAGAAGCATTAGATTCTGCGGTTTGTAATGCTTCTTTAGAGCAGTCTGTAGCTATCACTCGTGCATTCGGATAATATTTGCCAAGAGACAATGCAATGGCGCCACTGCCAGTACCTAAGTCTAGTATAAATTCAGGTGAGTCGACCAAGTCTATGACCGCTTCGATAAGTGTTTCAGTTTCTGGGCGGGGAATAAGTGTTGATTGATTGACTTGCAGGGTTAAATCCCAAAAATCTTTTTCACCAGTAATATATGCCAATGGTTTTCCAGCTAATAAGTCAGCAACTGAACCGTTAAGTGAATTGATTTGTTGTTGATTGAGCTGGAAATCTTGGTGCGCAATAACCCACGCTGTGTTCTTATTCAGCAAGTGGCCAAGCAAGTTCCATAAATCATGAGTGGTAAAGGTATCTCCACTTATTGGCTGACAAATCAACCAATCTTTGATTTTCATTTGAATCGTGTATCTTTAGCCAAAACTACCGTTAAACAAACTGTCTTCTGGTTTTGGGCTTTCAAAGCCCTTGTTGCCGATGGTGTCGTTGTCAGCTTCAAATAAAACTTGAGAGATGACATCGTCAGCAATGGTGACACCATGTTGTTCTGCTTGGTCTAAATATGGACTGTTTTGTTGTGGAATGGTAATAAAACAAATGAATGCAAAAGCTGTGGCACCTATGGTTGCTTTCAACCAACCAAAATTAAACCATGGACGTTGAGAGCGCGTCAATTGTTGACCTACAGACTGGGCCCATTTCTTGAAGTTAAATGCCAACTTCATTGCTTGCGCACTGTTGTAGTCGTTCAAAAGCTCTTCAGCTTGATTTAACCGAGTTTGAGAAGCTGGTAAAGCATTCAAACAATCTTCAGCGGTGACATCAGATACTGAGTTTTTGGTGCTGTTGGTATACATTTCAGCTAATTGTTGTTCAGTTAATTTCATAATCAATATTCATTAATTTTAGTTTTTCTTTAAGTGCTGCCATGGATCGTTTAGATAAATTTTCAGCTTTGTAGTATGACCAACCTGTCAGTTCAACCATCTCCAATACTGAATAACCTTGTAATCGCATTTTTACAGCTATTCTGCGGCTTTCCGGTAATGATTCTATGGCAGCCAATATACTCCTCTGAGTTTCTCGATCTATTAGCATTTGATCGGGCTCAGAATTTTGGCTGGCTAAATCCACCTGAAATTGTTCATCATTGTGTTCAGGCAAAGTGACATCATTTAAATGTCTGCTGTTTTTCCTGGCCAAATCAATGATAACGTTTGCCGTTGTTCTGTATATATAAGACGAAATGTTTTCAATTTCTCGGTCACTTTCTAAAACTTTTAATACTCTTATGGCTACTTCTTGGAATACATCATCAGCTGTAACACCCGTAATTTGTATTTTTTTGCTGTACACAGCTTTCTCAATCATGTGTTGATGTTGTTGAAATATTTGATTGAGCTTTTTTTTGTTCATTAATTTTTCCAAGCATCCAAGAATGACATAATAACTCCTTTGGTATTGAGCAATGCATGTTGTTTGGCATATTGTAAGGCAGTAAAGCCTTGATTATTAGTGAGCTTGGGGTTTAATCCTGACTTCAGCATTTCATGGGCAATGTTAGCCAGGTGGCTGTCATCTTTTATGAGGTATTTTTGTTTTGATGCGCCACAGAGTGTATGAAGGCAGGTATTACCTTGTTTGTTTTGAGTGTTGATGTCTAGACCATATTGTAAAACCAATCTTATGGTGTTTTTGGCCTTTGCTGTGTGGGTATAATATTCTGCTGCAATGGCAATGTGGTGTAAAAGTGACATGCCAACAGGGTCTTCAGTTTTTACATTTGCACCAGCGTCTAACAGCATGCTAACACAGGCTTCATTCCATTGTGATGCAGCCAATGAGATGTAAGGGTATGCGCCGGGACCTGTTGCATTTGTGTTGACACCATGTTTGAGTAGCAGGCCGACTACTGATTTAGAATTACTGATAATGGCACTTGATAAAGGGGTACTTCCATTGTTTGATTTATGCTCTATGTTGGCTTGATTCTGCAGCAAAAAGGAAGCCACAGCTCGTAAGCCTTTACCTGCAGCATGAATCAATGCTGTACAGCCTTTGTTATCAGTTAAGTCTATGGGGACACCCGACATTTTTAATTTATTTAACCTGCCTAAATTGCCTTCAGCTACGGTGGTAAACCATAAGTTTTCGTAGTCATGACTGGTCTGTTTGGTGGGTGGTTTGCTGGGTTTAATGATTGGGTTATTGGTTTTCTTTTCCATGGGTTCAAATAAGGGTAATTCCATTTGTTTTTCGGCTTCAATTTTTGCAATGAATATTTTATGAATTAATGGGTGTTTTTTTTCTGCCACTTTCAGTGCAGATTGGCCTAAGTTGTTCTTTTGACAAATGTCTACTTGTTGGTCCAACAATATTTTGATTAATTTTGAATTGGGTGTTTTGGCTTGGACCGCTAATAGTAAGGCATTATCGCCTTGTTTGTTTTGATGGTGAATGTTGATGTTGTGTTTGAGTAAATTTTCTACTATATGCGTTGATTGACTGATGACTGCATCCAAAAATGCATTCATGCCAAATTTATCTTCTACTGAAATGTTATTTGGGTTGTTGAGTAAATAATTAACTTTTTTTTCATGTCCCAATAAACAAGCTGTCATTAAGGCTGTCCTGCCATTTTTGTCTGCAACATCTAAATTACCGGTATGTGAAAAAACCAGTTCTATGCCAGTTGTTATGTCTTTGGGGTACTGTGTTGCGGCAATTAATGGTGGGTTTTCATTTTTAATCGGTACGGTGTTATTTTGAAGCAAGTATTTTGCAATTTTCCAACGGCCATTTTTCAGTGCCACATTCAGCGGCAAAAAGTCAGCATGGCTAACTTCATTGATTGCAATGCCTGAATCAAGCAGTTTTAACAGTTGGTCCATTTGTCCTTGGCGACAACATTGAAGTATTTTTTTTGCTGACTCAGATAACGGTAGATTCACTTGATTAGTCCATTATTACAACCTGTCTATATTGTGCATTATCTTTTGCAGTGATTCAAACCAATCATTTAAATGTTAATGTAGCAGATAAGCCGGTGGTATTATTGCGTTTTATTTCAATCTGCCAATTATACAGGTCACAAAGACGTTTGACGATAGCTAATCCCAGGCCTGAACCTTTGCTGTTTGATTTGCCCGCACGATAATGACGGTCAAATAACTTTGGAAGTTCAGATTCGGTCACACCCACACCTTCGTCTTCTACAGTGATGCTGTCCTTATTGATGGTGATATGCACCGTTCCTTCGGTGGTGTATTTGATGGCGTTTCCTATTAAGTTACTTAATACAACTGACACAACGGATTCAGGTGCTTTGACTTGTAGCCAATCATTTTCTGTTACTTTAGTTTTAACTGGTTTCAACTTTAATGTGGGCTCAAAGCCTTCAATGATGCTACGAATAATTAAGCCAGGTTGTGTCCGTTCGTGTCCAGGGTGCTCTTTGCGTTCTTCTCTGGCAAGTAAAAGCAGCGTTTCTGTTAATTCCGTCGATTGCTTGGTGGCTCTTTCAATTCTATTGATTCGATCAAGTTCTTTGCTACTGATGTTCGGATTTGACTTAATTAGTTCTACAGTACTTTTAATGACAGTTAATGGTGTTCTAAGTTCGTGGCTGACATCTGCATTAAATTCTTTGTCCCTGATTACATAATCGGTTAATTTTTGAGCATAAGCATCCAACGCTCTGGCAATTTTTCCCACTTCATCTTCGTGAAAATAGGGCGAAAGAGGTTCAATGTGAGTATCTGAGCTCAGATTTTCTAGTTTTGCAGCTA